>Ga0209137_1000006_pt1 | contig 267907 bp, 262 predicted proteins | sample SaaInl5LU_22_DNA_FD_184642 | JGI IMG/M metagenome (GOLD analysis project Ga0209137, IMG submission 184642) | Marine microbial communities from expanding oxygen minimum zones in the Saanich Inlet - ESP_105LU_22_DNA (SPAdes) (version 2) | ecosystem: Environmental > Aquatic > Marine > Intertidal...
CAAACGTCAAAGGTGATAGGAGCATGAATGTGAGGAGGAGGTTCTTACTCAAAACTCTCATACTCCTTTACTAGCGATTCTTTGTAGCCGGGTCTGAGTATCTCAACAAGATGCAATGGAACATTCCCAGCATTATGGATTCTAACTTTGGTATTTTTAGGAACCACAAACCCTTCATTGACATTAAACTTTGCTGTTTCTTCTTTAAATTCAAGACCAAGAACTCCAGCGATTACAACACCCCTAAGCTCAAGCTCAAGTGACACAATAGGTTCAGTCCAACCTACCGGAGCTAACATCTGATTCATGCCCAATTCATCACTGGTTGAGTAATCTAGAATTGTTCTCTCAAGATTGTCCTGAATCTTTAGTTCCTTTGGAGTTATTCTTTGATACTCAGATATATCTTCAGCAAATGCCAAAGGCGATAGAAGTAATAGGGTTAGTAATTTCTTCATCATCCTCTTTTAATCAACTCTATACATAATAGTTTTCTCGCCATCTAAAAAATTAGATTCGTCTTTCCTGATAGCTTCTACAACCTCTTCATCTGCCCCTTTAGCAAAGAATTGATTTAAACCTTCTTCATCATCAAAAGTCAGTTCTGTAATTACATCAAATGGAGTTTGACCACCTTCAGACTCTAGCGGCAATGAATCATTAAGCATATTAGACTCAAGCAGATAGGTTCTTTTGTAACCTGTTAAGGTTGGGAAGAGACTTTCAATCAATGGAACATGGTTAGCTTCATAGTAAGTTTTAAAGTCTTCGGCAGAAATTGAAGACTTCTTACAAATTAGTGCGATTAGTTTTGGCATATATATATTAATACTAACAAATAATTCCAAAGACCATCAAAACTAAAACAAGGGTGTGTTTTATCTAAACTCCTTCTGCTAGTGTAGGAAACTCAGTCCTTATCAAACTATGACTAATCTAAAGGTAATAGTTCGTTTCTATAAAGACGTGTTGCAACCAATAGATCGCTATTAAACTCCTCAACAGTATGAATCAATCCGTCTTTCATCTTGAAAGTAAAAACATACTGATTATCATATTCTCCATTAATTCCTTCTGAGTCTCCAGTTTGCATTAGAGCAACACCATTTTCATCAGCGATCACATCTGTCGTGGTGAGAACTATACCGTTAGGGAGAAGTTCGCCAACTATCGGAAGATAATCATTAATAAATACATCTTTTGTATAAGGGATGCCACCTGTTTCAGTGATTCCCATATAAGTAAAAGTGAATTCCGAATGCATTTGGGATCTAGCAGATTCGAAATCAGAATGAATGAAAAGATTATCCATCCAGTCTTGCGCTAAATCTATGTTGTATTGTCTATTGTTATCTACTGTATCGATATCGATTGAGCAAGAGGTTATTAGAATTGCAAGTAAAATTGGCAGTAATTTATTCATTGTTTATCTCCTTCTGAAGAGGTTATCTTTATAAATGTTACTCTAAAAAGTTCTTTGCTCGAACATATCCAACTCTTGTTGTTTTGAAATGTTTGAGCGGAACTTCTAGTCGGTTAATAGTATCTATGACTTCTTGAGAAACATTGCCATAAACCTCAATTGTAAATCCGTCTGCAAGCTCAGCATGCTTGGTCACATATTCTTGTACTGGAGGGTTAGCATCATGCTTGATAAAAGCTTTGCTATTTGAGTAAACCTCTGTCCAAGTAAAAGCCAGTGGATTATCTGGATCAGAGTCAAAATTATGGAAAAGCATTCCCGGCTCGCTGGATTCCACTGCATTGTCAACGGTGTTCGCGATTTCAAGATATTCATCAACCATGCCCTCTTTGACTTGAATTCGTGCAATTAATATAAAGGGGTTATTTCCTGATTCCTTTAAGGAATCTCCTTCGTGATGAGCAGATATTGCAGCTGGTGATATAGCTAGAGCAAGAATTAGGTATAAAAAATTTTTCATTGTTTCTCTCCTTCTGAAGAGGTTATCTTTAAATAAAAGAAATGAGATGTCAAAGAATTTTCAGAAGAGATTTCTAAATATACACAGACTTTGCAAACTTTTGAAGTTCTCCTCGTGCATGTTTTGTTGTTGGTCAGCTGGAGTGAACGAACCAAAAACACTTACTCGTAATTAACTGGATGGGGGCGAAAAAGTTAAAGTCTTTAAACTATAGAACCAGTAGTTCAAGGAAAATGAAATGAAGCATAGATATGATTGGGCTGAGATAAAACATGTATCAGATTTATGGTGTTACCAATTAAGTAGAATGGACGAAGTCTTTCAGGGTCATAATCCAGTGATAGCATGCTTTCAAGCAGTAACATGATTAATATGATGACATTTTTATCATTTCAATCTTGGGTCGAAGTAATTAGCGATCCAAACTCCCAATAAGATTAATAGAGTCCCTAACATCATGGTAAAAGTTATGGGCTCTGAAAGAATCCAATAGCCAAAAATCATACCTGTAACCGGAACAAGGTAGGTTGGTGTGCTAGCAACAATAACCGATGTTTTCTTGAGCAAGTAAATCCAACCTGTCATGCCAATGCCTGTACAAATAATCCCCAGCATCATGACGCTGCCAACTGAGTTAAATGTAAAATTATTAGGTGCGCCAATGGTTAGCTCGTAGATTGTTAAAGGCGTAGAGAAAATGGCGCCAAAAAATAATGGCAATATTGCCAATACAAATCGATTGATGTGTCTCAATTGACCAAAAAAATTATTTGAAAGACCAAATAAAACAGTGGCCAACAGGCATAAAAATAATGGGAATAAATCTCCATGGAATGAGTTGTAGCCAGTAAATATCAGCAAGCCAAAAAAACCAATCACTAAACCAAAGATTTGAAATTTATTGGACTCTAAGGCAAAAAAATTAACAGCAATAATGAGTGTTATTAATGGGGCAATCCCGTTAAGAACCGCCATGGTTCCAGCATTGGCAGAATGCGCTGCTAGGGCTATCAATGGAAAGGGTATGCCGAAATTAATCAAGCCAAGAAGCATTAGCGGCTTAAAATTCTCTTTAATGTCCTTAATATGCTTTGGTCTTATAAAGATCAGGGCAAGAAACCCAGAGGAAATCAATAATCGAAATGTGACCTGCATTCCTGGTTGAAGATCAAGGGCTGCCGTTTTTAAATAAACATAAGCAAGCCCCCAAATTGTGCCCAGGAGAAGGATGAGAAAAAAATTCTTGATGGATTGCATGATGGGTCCAAAAAAAACTTCACTCTACTCTTTTTATGATGAAATGCTTTTATGATGAAATGCTATATTTTTTTGAGACGATTTTTACGTGTAAATTTACGCTCAAGGAAAGGGTTTAAAACTTGTAAATCTGAAGGATTGCTGTGCAGTAAATGCAACGAAGAATTGCTCAATTCAACAGAGAAGTCTTTTACTGAGAGCCTGAAGTTCCTAGTATTTCTTGGGTGCGCATTCGCTCTCCTGTGCGCTGAGCTTTTTCAAGAGTTTCTCTGCTCTGCTCTTCGATTCTCTCTAATTCTTGTTTGGTGTAGCAAAATTTTTCAGGAATTTTAGTGCCTAGAACTTTTTTGGTCTGGCAGATTTTTTCACCTTCTTTAGGACTAACATCGATCTCACTGGGCAAGGTCTCAGACGTAGAGGCACAACCAAAACCAAGAGCAATAAACAGCATGGGTAAAAAGAGTTTTTTCATTTAAATGGGAGTTATGTATACGGAAGAAATATACACCAATCGGTAAAAATTGACATTACTTAGTCACTTAAATCAGGCAAATAATTTCCTAGCTTTGATTGAGAGCTTTTAATCTGCTGAGCAAGTTTTTTGCTGCAAGCGCAATAATGATTGCAAAAGGCGCTCCTGTTACAAGCACAGAGGTTTGCAAAGCTGAGAGCCCTCCTCCAGCTAGAAGAGCTGCTGCCAAAATACCCAAAGAAACAGCCCAGACTATTCGAGCTAACATCGGCGGGTCTGCATCAAAGTCAGCATCACTGGAAGAGGACAGCATGGATGATACAAGCGCACCTGAATCAGAAGAAGTAACAAAGAAAGTTAAGATGATAATGATCGACAGTCCCATCAACCCTTTGGAGAATGGAAACTGTTCTAAGAAAGAAAATAGCGCGATTGAAATATCCTGGTTGATGGCATCAAAGAGGTTGATTTCCGTAAAGAGTTCTTGGTAGATGGCTGCGTTACCAAAAGTTCCCATCCAGATAAATACTATTAGTGAAGGCACCAATACCACACCAAGAATAAATTCCTTGATGCTTCGGCCATAAGACACTCTGGCAATAAATAAACCAACAAAAGGTGACCAGGCAAACCACCAAGAATAATAAAAAAGCGTCCAGTCATTTTGCCAAGAAGTTCTAGAGTAAGCCTCGGTCCAGGTTGCGAGAGTGATAAAGTTTTTTACATAAGAGCCAATATTCTGAATAATGCCATTCAAAATAAAGCTTGAAGGCCCCAAGATAAATACGGCGATAAGCAAGATGACACAAAGAATAATATTAATCTCTGACAGTCTTTTAATGCCGCTATTTAATCCCAGCATCACGCTTATGAGTCCTAGGATAGTGATCACTGTGATAATCAACAAGGTGTTGCCAAAGGATGGGTTTATGATATTGAGATACTCTAATCCTGAGCTAATCTGAGTGGCACCCAATCCCAAAGAGGTTGCTATACCGAAAATTGTGGCCAAGATTGCCAGCACGTCAATGCTAATTCTGCCCACCGAATGATTTGTGAATCTGCTGTCTATCATCGCGCTAACCCTAAAAGGCTTTTTAAGATTATAAGAGCTGATCCCAAAGCATAGGCCTACGACGGCATACACTGCCCAGCCATGAAGGCCCCAGTGTAAAAAAGTAAAATTCATGGAGCGGTTAGCTTTTTCTGCGAGATTGGCATCACCCAGGCTCATCGGCATTGAGTCAAGATGCATAATGGGTTCTGCAACACCATAAAATAGCAAGCCTATGCCAAGACCCGCGCTAAAAAGCATGGCGGTCCAACTTGCATACGAAAACTCTGGTTTAGCATCTTGTCCACCAATTTTAATATGGCCAAAACGACCAAAGGATAAATAAATCACGAATAATAAAAAACCATTGGCAGCAAGGATGACCATCCAACCCAGGGAGTTAGAAATCATATCTTGGGTTTGAGCAAAGAGTTGGCTCGCAAACTCTAAGTTGGTTAAAGTCCAAAGAACAAACAAAGAAATGAGGGCTAGAGAGATAAAAAATCTTTTGGGAGCTATGTTTGTTAGCATCTTTTAAGTCTACACATTTTTGTATGTAATAAAAAATGCTGAGAAAATAAACCGTCTTTTTTCTCTAAATCCCACATATATGATTCTCATTTGTTATGGTGTTAGCAATGTTGAATTTTATAAGCAGTGTTCTAACTTCACTACCCATCTCATTTGAGACCTGGGTTCGATGCAGTTTAAGATCTCATTTTCCCGTCTAACTAACTCACTTACACAACCTTAAGAGGTTACTCCCATGGACTATTTGCGTCATTTAAAAAATAACTTAACCAGGATCTTTAATAAAAAATCCTTTGATAAACTTGGTAGCAGTTCTATCTCCGCCTTATCCGCATTAGCAATTCTTAATGCTGCTGCATATAGTGGTTATATCGGGGCTCAGTCTCAAGCCACCATTGAGGAGGTTGTTGTAACCGCAAGGAAGCGAACTGAAAGCCTTCAAGATGTGCCGCTTTCTGTTTCGGCTATAAGAGAAGAAACGCTTGAGCAAAAAGGAATTAACGTTTTTGAAGACTACTTAATGCAATTGCCAGGTGTGACAGCCGGTGGATCAGGTCCTGGTCAAAGTACTATTTATATTCGAGGTCTTGCATCGACTACCCCCAACCTTACTACCGCAGGTGTTGCTGGTTTAGCGCCCAACGTTGCTTTTTATCTTGACGAGCAACCATTAGGCCAACCAGGCAGAAACTTGGATGTATACGCAGCCGACATTGCACGTATCGAAGTTCTATCTGGACCCCAGGGCACTCTCTTTGGTGCTAGCTCACAAGCTGGTGTTGTGAGAATGATCACCAACAAACCTGTAATAGGAGAATCATCAAGCAGCTTAGAACTTGAAACAAGATTCATGCCAGAAGGCGACACTGGTAGTAAATTTGAATATGTATCTAATATTCCTTTTGGGGATAGCACAGCCATGAGATTTGTTGCTTATAGAGACAGAAGAGGCGGATACATCGATCAAGTTGCTGGAACGCTTAATGCAAGTCAATCAGCACGTTTCAGAGCGGCTGGAACGGTGAGAGAAAATGGTCTTGCTGTGTCTTCGTCAAGAGCCGGTTTCCAAGCTGGAGCAGATCTTTCGGGTGTGACGCTTGCGAATGCAAATGCAATTGTTAAAGAAGACGCTAACGAATCTACCTACGAAGGTTTTAGAGCAAGCATCAAGCATGAGATTAATGACAATTGGGGTGCCTTGGTCACTGTTGCTACTCAATCTATTGATGCCGATGGCGTGTTTTTTGTAGATCCTACTTTGGGCGACCTAGAAATTCAAAGATACACTGACGATTCTATTAGTGATGAATATGACAACATGAGCTTCACTCTCAATGGCTCAATTGGCGATCTTGAAGTTGTTTATGCTGGTGCATACACAGACAGAAACTCAGATCAAAATGTAGATTACACGGATTATCTATTTGTTGGTCAGTACCTGCCCTACTACATTTGTGACTACTATGTAACTTATACATCCTATGCTCCTGGCAATGTTCCAACTGGATCATGTGGCGCTCCAAACTTATTGGTTGACTCAACAACAAGTACTGAAGTTACAACTCATGAATTGCGTATCAGCGGCCCAATAAATGACACTATGAGCTTTACAGCCGGTGCATTTGCAAGCGACCTGGAATTGAAGGAGTTAAATTTATTTAATTACCCGGGCTCTGTTGGCAATGACATTACTTATGCTCCTAACTATGCTTTAACTGATATATCTTCAACAGGGGCTATTAATAATGGTGCCGCTGGATGGTTCTCAGCTGGGCCATACAGTGAGCCGGTAATTTTCTTTAACGACATTAAAAGAACAGATAAGCAGAAGGGAATATTTGGTGAACTTAGCATCAACATGTCAGAGACATCCGAGCTTACCGTGGGTGCGAGATGGTACGACATTGAAGTTGATTTTGAGGGCAGCGCTAATTCATCCTTCGGGAATGGGTTTGGCAATACCGACCAGCAAAAGTATGGATCTAATCTATCTGCTCAATACGCTCCTGGCAATGTAAATGGCTATCCAGACACCGCTCAGTCAGATGGGGTGATTGGAAAAATCACGTATGCTTGGAATCCATCGGAAGATATTATGTACTACGTCACTTGGTCAGAAGGGTTCAGGCCGGGGCTATTAAATAGACCGGTTGGGGCATCCAATGCCGCTGGAACATACTCAGTTAAACCAGAAGTCAAGTCTGATGAGGTAACAAACTATGAGTTTGGTTGGAAATCTATTCTTTTAGATGGTCAGCTAAGATTTAATGGCAGCGCATTCTTTGTTGATGTTAGCGGTCTTCAAACGACTGTTTTTGATCCAAGCATTGTGAATTTATTCTTCTCTGATAACGCAGCAGATGCAGAAATCATGGGTCTTGAAGGAGACTTTATGTATTACCCTGATCTAGAAGGCTGGATGATATCAGGCGCCTTCTCATTGCTGAGCACAGAGCTTACTAAAAGCTTAGTTCCTACCGATGATATTAAGGTTGGATCTGATTTAGCTTTCGCTCCTGGAATTCAGGGCAATCTAGGCGCTAGAAAAGAATGGGCAATGTCTTCAGGTAATACCGGACATTACCAGGCGCAGTTAACTTGGTCTGATGACAGTTATTCTGATGTCATGGAGCCCAACAAAGCCATTCAAGATAGCTATAGCTTTATAAACATGCGTGCTGGAATAAGCAATGATGCTTGGATGGCTGAAGTCTATCTCGACAATATTACTGATGAAAGAGCGGAAATTAATAACACCTTTGTCTTTGACAGGCAGCGAGTTGGAATCATAAGACCTACTACTCTAGGTCTTAGATTTAAGCGACACTTTAACTAATCTAGATTTAAGTAATAAAAAGGGAGTATAAGCTCCCTTTTTATTTTGATAAGGCAATACTATTTCTTATCTTTGTTAAAATAATATAAACATGAAAGAAGATCAATTTAATGTAAATGACGCTACCCTCTCGGTAGATTTGAGTGAGGCCACCCAAGCCGTTAAAGACAATAGATTTAAAGACGCTCTCATGCTTTTTGAAATCATCTTGAAAGATCACCCCGATCATATTGATAGCTTATACCTTGCATCTGTCTCATCGAGATATTTAAAAAATTTTGATGATTCAAGAAAATATATTGAGCGCTTATTGCTTAATGCTCCGGATATGGGCCGCGCATACCAAGAACTGGGTCACATCAATCGTGACATGGGGAACGAAGAAAAAGCGGTCATCCATTACAGGCAAGCTTGTGAACTTAACCCTGCTCTACTAGCCTCATGGAATGCCCTATACAGCTATTTTGTTAAAAATAAAAACCAGCCTGCGGCTGATCATGCTCGCCAGCAACTTGATAAACTGCAATCCCTTCCCGCCTCATTGCTATATATAGACCAGATACTTAATGAAGGTAGGCTGGGCTTGGCGGAGACAAAATGCAGAGCTTTTCTTCAAAAGAATCCCACGCATACCTATGCCATGTCGCTCCTCTCTGAAATTGCCAATCGATTGGGTTATTTTGATGATGCAGAATTTTTGCTTGAAAAAGCTGTTGAATTTGAACCAAAGGATGGCGACCTAAGAATGCAATATGCTGTCATTCTTAGAAAAAAACAAAAATTTACCAAGACCATGGAGCAAGTCAACATACTGTGTGATCAATACCCAGATAATCTAGTCTATCAAGCTCAAAAAGCCAGTGAAATCATGCAAAATGGCGGTCACGAAGAAGCCATTGCATTGTTTGACGATATTCTGGAGAAGAATCCATATAATTTCAGCACTCTTACATCCAAGGGGCATGCGCAAAAAACTCTTGGCAAGACGAATCAAGCAATTAACAGCTATCAATCAGCATACAAAATTAAACCAGATCATGGCGAGTCGTTCTTTTCACTGGCAAATTTAAAAACCTATTCCTTCACATCTGATGAATTAATTAGCATGAGAGCTCAGGTTAAGAGAGTTGATTTATCATTAAGAGATAAGGCATATTTTCATTTCGCTCTGGCTCAAGGCTGTGAATCAATAGGTGAGTTTGACGAGGCTTTTTTTCACCTAGAAAAAGGCAATAAAATTAAAAATGATCAGAGTAAATATTCCATTGAGAGGATGGATGCAGAGCTCCAAGCTCAGGTAGACATTTGTGATGAAGCGTTTTTTAAAGACCTTGGTAGCGGTGGGCATTCAACCAAAGACCCGATATTTATTTTAGGGCTTCCCAGAGCTGGCTCAACACTCATTGAGCAAATCTTAGCGTCGCACTCGATGATTGATGGAACCTTGGAACTTCCTAATATCCTGTCCATCGCTCAAAGCCTCCGAGGAGGCGATATTTATGGCAAGTTAGGCAATTATCCTAAGAGCTTGAACTCATTAACGCTCGAGCAACGAGAGGCCTTTGGCAAGAGTTTTATTGAAGATACCAGGATACATAGAAAAGACGCGCCCATGTTCACTGATAAGATGCCTAATAACTTCAGGCACATAGGGTTGATTCATTTGATCATGCCCAATGCCAAAATTATTGATGCCAGAAGGTATCCGCTAGATTGCTGCTTTAGCATGTACAAACAATTATTTGCTCAAGGGCAAGAATTTTCATATGGGCTTGCTGAGGCAGGAAGTTACTACAATAGTTACATTAAGCTCATGGATCATTGGAATAAGGTATTGCCCAATAAGATATTAAGAGTGAACAACGAGGATGTTGTTGAGGATCTTGAGGGTCAAGTTAAAAGAATGCTGGATTACCTAGAACTGCCGTTTGAAGACGAATGTATTGCATTTCATAAAACAGAACGCTCAGTGAGAACAGCGAGTTCTGAGCAGGTCAGAAAACCCGTGAATAAAGATGGTATGGGTCGTTGGAAGCCCTATGCAAAAAATCTGAAGCCCTTATTGGAAAGCTTAGACCGGTATCTGCTAATGCCGGAAGATATCTCTCTGATCAACTAGCCGCCTAGAATATTAGCTCACAAGCTCTCCAAACAATCTTTTGCATCATGCATAAAAAAGGAGCTCCGAGGAGCTCCTTTTTTAAAACTATCTTATCTACTTAGATTCGTTATTACTAAAATGAATAATTAAGAGTTAAGCCATAAGTCTTAAAAGCATTTGGGTATCCAAAAAATGAAGTTTGTGATGGATCTGCGGTCGCAGGAAACACCGTTGTTAAAAATTCATCATCATTAATATTTTTGCCCCAAAGTGTTAGCGCAAAGTTACCACGATTGATGCCAGCAGAAAAATTTAGAGTATCTTGTTTCTTCCTTCCATTGCCTTTTGAATCTAAGATGGCCTGCCAAGCTACGTTTTCAACTAACTTCACCTCACTAGCATACAAGTGACTGAATCTAACATACCCATCATATTGACCGGAATTCCAATTCCACGTTGCAGTGCTAGAGATTGTATCCTCAGGCACGTTGGATGGAACGGTTCCAGTTAAATCGCCCGATGCTGACGCTGGGAATGAGTCATAAATAGGATCCATAAATAACCCACTAATAGCTATATCTAAGCTTTCAACAGGAGAGAATACCAGGTCAAACTCTACACCATCAGCTGATTGCGAGCCTGCATTTGCTAAAACAAAGCCTGTTCCAATAAAGGTATTTGATTGAAAACCTTTGATCTCTTGATCAAAAATAGCAATATTAAGATAACCATTTGGAAGGTAAATTTTTGCACCTAACTCAAGCACTTCCGCTTCTTCTGGGCTTGCATATCTTTGGCCTAGGCCAGTGTTTGGACCTGCAGGAGTTCCTGCTGCCTTCAATGCTGCTTGCTCTGTCGCATCAGGCAAAGAGTTTCTTGAAATATTCCATGCTGTTGCTTTAAAGCCAGTTGAAATTCCACCATAAATATTTACAGCATCATTTAATGCAAATGAAAGTTTCGCAGTATAGTCAATGTTGTCATCCTTGCTTTGTCCGTCTTGAGCTGCATTTGGGAAATTAACAAATTGTGGAATGAACTGCAGAGCCTTTAAAGGCAACAATGGATTGTAAATAGGATTTTGAGCTAAAACAGCTGCTTGAGCAGCAGGGAATCCTGCGGCTATTAAGCCCAATGTGCCTATTCCAACAAAATCTAAGTTTGAGAAAATTCCTGTATTGATTTGATTGTAAGAAACTGTTTTTTCATCTTCAATGTAGCTTAGGCCTAAAAGAGCATTTAATCTGTCTGTTAGCTGAATATCAGCTTGAGCAAACAGGGATATCGTTGAGTTATCTTGAGTGGCAGTTTCAGTATTGCCTTGGCCGGCACCAAATAAAAGAGCATCAGGAATTCCTAAGGCTGCTGAAACACCAGAAATTGCACCTGGAACAAAAGCATCGATGTATGTTCTCCAATTTGAACCAAAGTAGATGGATTCATTAAAGTCCATATCCTCTTGGTAATAGAAACCACCGACAAGCCAGTTAACCTTGTCATTATCTTCAGAGTACCATCTGATCTCTTGAGTCATGCCTGAAAGCTCTTTGGAGATTGGGCTGGGAGCAATAACATCCGCTGCATCAAAATCAACATCTTGCACTTCATAGTTATCAGAAGTTCTGTAAGAAGTAATGCTTTCAAGAGTGGTATTACTAAAGTTTTTTTCTATGTGCATAGAGAAACCTACATTTTCTCCATTAGAAATTGGATCAAAAGTAAAAAAAGCTGTTTGAGAAAAAGGATCATTTGGTATCACTTGACCGCCAAGCAAAGCAGCAATCTGGTTAGCTGCTCCATAGGCCGTGCTACCCACAACACAACATGTTTCATCGTATTCGTCGTAATCGGCAGTAATTCTGATGGATAGATCATCTGCTGGGGTGATTAATAGCTCAGATCTAAAACCAAACCTATCTCTATCATTAAGTTTATTACCTGTGGTTGGATTGTTTGATTGACCATCTCTAGTATTTATATTTGCACTAACGCTGTATGCCATTGTTTCATTTAATGGGCCAGTGTTATAAATTTTTGCCTGTTTAGAGTTGTAATTCCCAAAACTTGTAGTCATAGATGTAAATTCTTCGAAGGATGGTTTTTTAGTCACAATGTTGACAACACCAGCTGATGCATTTTTGCCGAACAAAGTACTTTGTGGTCCTCTTAAGACCTCAATGCGCTCAACTAATGGAAGATCTGATATTTGACCTTGAATCTTGGAGCGATATACGCCATCTACAAACACCGCCACTGATGGCTCAATGCCTGGATTATTTGAACCGTTTCCAAAGCCTCTAATAAAGAACGTTGCGTTAGTAGTGGATTGATACTGTCTAGCATCTAGAGATGGCACAACAGCCTTTAGGTCCATTAGGTCAACAATATTAGCTTTTTCTATGGTGTCTGCAGTAACAACTGAGACTGCCACTGGAACCTCTTGAAGGGTTCGCTCTGTCTTGGTTGCTGTAACCACAACTTCTTCAACATTATTTGATTGAGCTACAACGCCTTGTCCAAGCACTGCAACAAAACATAAAGCAAGTAGATTTTTATTCATTTGATTTCCCTTAAGTTAGTCATTAAATGGCGCTCTTAATTGTTGGTTAAAAGTTCCCAAAGCCGACAGCCAGCTTTAAAAAAAACTAACTGTATACTAAATATCTAAGATTTGAAGTTACATATAATTATTGAATATCAGGGTGAAGAAGATATAAATAAAATCAATGTTCTGACTAGCACAGAAAGCTTGGACTAATATCAAAAGATTCCGTCAGACCTCTGTAGCATGGTAGATTTATTCGTCGTAAATCCACGGCCGAAAATTAAGAGATGCCATTTAGACTAAGGCTTAAAGGACTCCAAAGCTTCAGACATTTTTTGTTGAAGAATGTGAATCGCCTGCAATGGCCTCACCATGACTTTAAAATCAACAATCTTACCCTCTTCGTTCAAGCGGATCATATCAACGCCATTGACGGCAATATCATCGATAAAAGTTTCAAACTCAAGGATGGTATCAAGACCATCCACAACCTCTCGAACATAAGAGAACTTGTCCATGTTAAAGGTTATCCCTGCTCCCATGAGGTACATTTTAGTCATCTCTTTGCCTTGAATTGGTTTAAAAACAATGGGTGAGGTAAAGACAACACTCTCATCAAGAATCAATTCTAAAAAATCAGGATCCTCTGATCTATAGCCTTGATACCATTGTTCAAGAAATTTTTTTGTTTGGGACATGGGTGTTATTAAAAAGTGAGATAAGCCAATATACAAGAGAATTTTTAGTTAAACGAATCCGTGCAATTGAAATACTTGCAATGTCTTGAAGCCGTCGACTAATTACTTGCTTTTTCTTAGCTTTCTTAGCTTTCTTAGCTTTCTTAAACGAGCGTACTCATTCAATAGCTTTGTTTCAGTAACCTTGCGACTTTGATGACGCTTAGTCCGAGCTGCTTCAGATTTTTGAATTCTAATAGCTTTATTCATTCTTTCTTAATACTGTCATATTTAAAAAAGAAATGCAAAATCCATTTAGCCCTTGGTTAATTTTTCTAGCCTGGCGCTTAATGATTTAAGTTGAAGATTGTGAGGCGAGCCCACAGATGAAGATTGTGATGATTTTTTTAAAGGAGCTGCTTGATTCCCTGCTTTGTCCTTCACGCTCATATAGGCATCTCTAAATGGGACGCCCGTCTGAACTAATGCGTAAGCTTGATCTGTCATCAGCATGCTCTCATCAATCAGCTCAGCGGCTCTAGATTGATTAATTTTAATGGATTGAATGAGAGCAGGAACTAGCTCTAAAGCTTTGGCGACCACATAAACTGAATGGATTAACGAGCGCTTTGTTAGCTGTAGGTCTCGATGGTACCCACTAGGAAGTGACAGAAGATTCTCTAATTCTGCATAGTGGCCTGCAATCACAGAGTAACTGCCCCGCAGTAGCTCTACAACGTCGGGGTTAGATTTATTAGGCATGATGGATGAGCCAGTTAGATACTGGGTCCCCATGGTTAACAAATTAAATTCCTGGGTCATAAATAAGCTCAGGTCCCAAGAGAATTTTCTTAAATCTAGCATGGGTTGCTTCAAAGCACTCAGAAGCTCTAACTCAAATTTACCTCTGCTATTTTGAACATATAAGCTGTTCAGCTGTTTTCTCTTGAAGTGTAATTTTTTAGTGGTGACGTCTCGCTTGATGGGAAGATTGACTCCATACCCTGCTGCGGTTCCTAGAGGGTTTAAATTCATCCAGGATTTTGTGGTAGCTAATAACTCAGCGTTATCCAAGAAAGATTCCGCGAAAGCGCCAAACCACAGACCCCAGGTTGATGGCATGGCTCTTTGCAAGTGAGTATAACCAGGCATCGGCTCATCAGAGTGTTTGGATGCTTTGAGTAAAAATGTTTTAGCGATTTTAAGGTTTAATCCTTGAATTTGCTCCAGGTGATCTCTTGTATACAAGCGCATTGCAACCAACACTTGGTCATTGCGACTGCGTCCGGTGTGAATTTTTTTACCTAAGTCACCTAGCTCCTTGGTTAAAAAATCCTCTATGGCAGAGTGGCAATCTTCATATTTATTGGTGAGCTTAAATTTATTGGTTGTGAATAATTTAGCAAGTTTTGTTAGAGCTGCGACCATCTTCTTTAACTCTGCAGCGCTCAGGATCTTGATTGCTCGCAGCTCTTCTGCATGCGCAATAGAGGCCTCAACATCATAGAGAAAAAGCTCTTGATCTAAAGCAATGTCTTCTCCAGATAAGAATGCATCAATGGATGAGTGTGTGGTGTTAGTCTTGTTATTCCAAATTTTCATTATTCAATAATTCCTAAATTATCATCCCATCCAAAAGCGCTGTTAAGGTTTTGCACGGCTTGGGTTGCAGCGCCTTTTAAAAGGTTATCAATAGTGCAGCAAAAAGTCAGTCTTTGAAAGCTCATGTCACTCTCAAAGCCTCCTATATATGCAAAGGAAGTATCTCGTGTTTGCTGAAGGTTTGGGGCCTCTGTTTGCACTTGAATCAATGGCTTGGTTTTAAAATAATCAATAAATAAGAGCTCGGCCTCTGCAGCTGCTAGCGGCTTAGTTAAAACAACATTGGCTGTCATGTGGATACCTCTAAAGAATTCTGCAACATGGGGTGTAAAAAAAATGTCCTTGTACATGTGTTTTTTTACTTCTTGCTCATGTGGGTGATTCACTAGAGAGTAGGCAAGAATATTCTCAGCAAGTAAGTCTTGATTATTCCGAGTGTTAGGTGAGGCTCCTGCCCCACTAAACCCAGAGATTCCAAAAAAATTTGCAGGGCCCTGAAGTCTATCGACGAGGGGCGCTAACATGAGCTGCATGGCAGTGGCATAACATCCCGGATTACTGATTTTAATTGATGAGACCGGCCCTGAGAGCTCAGGAAGACGATATTGCCATGCATCATCAAAGCGATAGTCTGAGCTCAAGTCCAAAAGAACTGCTGCAGAATTATGTGCGAGAATCTGATCTATGTATGGAGAAGCCTCCTTGTTAGGTAGCGCTAAAATATACGCATCTTCCATGCCTAACTCTAAGTTTTGCAGATCTAAAGAGGTATAGACCAGAGATGCATTTTTAGAATAGCCTTGAACGCTCTCTCCTGCCTGAGATGAAGAATACGCCCTTGTCACATACATGTGAGGGTGATCTGACAATAGTCTCAGGATTTCCTGGCCAGCAAAACCTCGACCCCCCAACACTCCTATATTTTTTATCATGAGTTTAATTTACACTTTTTGGCTTGGTGAGCGCATATTCAATGCAGTCCTTGAGCTGGGTATAATCAGTGATGCCAATCCAAAAAACATGCCAATCTGCATGCTTCTGACAGCCTTCACTGATAGATGAATAAAACTTATTAATTGGGTTGTTAGCTCTAGAGCGCCAAAATACCTGAGGGTAGGATTTACGCATTTCGTACCAAATACCCGCTCCTAACCCCTCTCCCTTAGCCTCGGGAATGACTCCAAATTTATCCATGTAGGGAATCTTAAATTCATTAGAAATAGCAATGGTTGCTCGCTCACAAGAGGTCATAAAAATATCGAAGGCGTCTATTGCATCAAAATAATTGTCTGCGAGAGTTCCCTCGAACGAGGATTCTATAATAAATTTAAATTGCGTCTGGACTTGGGAGCTAGGCTGAGCAAATTTATTAACTCGGTACCCCTGTTTTACCATCGTTCCAGACCCAGAGTCAGTAAATAACTCTTGGGGAAGGTTGATAGGCCGGGTGATGGAGACAGAAGAAGTTTTAGGTAAATGATCCAGCAATGTTTTGATCTGGCTTAACTTTAATTTCATCCCTGAATGTAGCCAATCTTGCTGCATTAACTCTTCATACTCAAGCACTAGATTGATGGTATCTATCAACTTATTCGATTGATCAAAAATTCCGCCTGTCTCAGATAAGAAGATTACCTTGTATGGATTCATGGCTTTCACGAGCTCAACTGTGGCAATATCAGCGTTAATGTTTAGAAGATCTTGATCATCGCTCCCTATTGGCGCAATCACAGGGATTGCACCTGATTCTAAGGCTTGGTTGATTGAGCCTAAATTAACCTCGGTGATCTCGCCAACCAGACCAAGTTCTGGTTTGCTCTTAATGCATCTAAAAATATTTGATGTCAAAGATTGTGCGTGAGCACCTTGGAGTTCTAAGGCTTTAACAATCTGTCGATTCGTTTGGCAAAAAATATCTTGGGCAATATCTCTAACCTCTGGCGATGTCACTCGCTGGCCCTCTATAAATGAATAATTAATTCCTGCCTGGGTGAGCGCCTCTGAAAGCATGGGTCCTGCCCCATGCATAATCACTGGCTTCAATCCAACCTGATCTAAAAAAACTAATGAGGTTACAAGATTATCTAAATCATTCTGAATAACTGATCCGCCAACCTTGATAATGGCAAAACGCTGTTCTGGTGAAGAGTATTTCTCAATATATTTCTTAATTTCTTTTTCTGAACCTATAGCGCCCAATAACTTGAGAATTGTTTCTTTGATAAAAAACGGAGGCTGGGTACTCACTGGACTATGCCTCGATAAATATTTAGGGCTTGAGAGAGTTGTGACAGGTCCACATGCTCATTGGGCTGGTGAGCATGTGCTATGTCTCCAGGACCAAAAACAATCGCTGGTAAGCCTGCCTGACTGAACAAAGATGCCTCTGTCCAAAAATTCACAGGCTCCGAGAGGTCCAACCCAAGAGTCTGGACCATTAGTTCAAGGGTTTTTAAATCGCCATTAGCAGGCAGTGATGGAGCCACAAACCCAGGCGTGAAGCAAGATTCTTTGTCGATGGATTGAGTATTTATAGCTTCTAAAATTGTCTCAACACTTTGGCCTGGTAAAGGCCTAAAACCAAACTTAACACTCGCAGAGTCAGCGATTATATTGGGCTTAACCCCTCCCTCGATGAGGCCCAAATTAAATGCCACACCTTTTAAAGGTCCTATTATCTCACCATCAAATAACATCGCCGATTCCAAAGCAGCATGACACCAGTGAGTGAGCTTATGAATTGCATTATCCTGCATGGCTCGATGGTCCGAGCTGTGTCCTGAAATGCCAGAGAATGTCTGGGTTCCTGTATAAATACCTCTGTGACAGGTGACGCCAAGGTTATTGGTGGGCTCAGATACAATGACCCCAGCATAATTTGGTTGAGTGTTAAGAAACTCCTTAATGCATCGACTTTGCCCCGCTTCCTCATCCGTAGAAAATAAAACCGCGTAGTTTTCCAGGCCCTGCTCAATGAGAGTCAGGAGGCAGGCTGCGGCGCCTTTAATATCACAAGCCCCCAGACCAAGCGCTTGATCATTCTTTATGGCCAAGGTCCAAGGGTCAGTTTGCCATCCGTCACAGGCGGGAACAGTATCCAGATGCACATTAAATAAGTACTGAGGATCGCCTTTTTTTAGCAAGATATTAAAAGATCCATCCCCTAGATCTGTCATGCTAGGGCTCAGGTAGCTCAAAGAATTAAGATAGTCCAATAAGCCTGAGACTTGAATCTGTTTTGGAGGATTAGAGGTATCGCAAGCAACAAGCGCCTTCAGGTGCTTTAGACATAGCTCTAACTCTGAGTTCATTTCTTATAATGAATCGATGACCAAGTTGAGGTGCTTTGACCAATGAGCTTAATAAAGCCTTTAGACTCAGCTTCACTCCATTTAGCCGATTGAGCATAGACGCCCTCTTTGCTCTTAAGAATATTTTTAGAATGCACTGCAACCGACTCAACTTTTCCTGGGCTGAGCACAACAACCACTTCCCCGCTGACAGTTTGCTGAGAGTCTAGTAAAAAACATTCTAGGTTTTCACGCAATGGCTCAAAGAAAAAGCCTCTATAAACTAAATTAACCCATTCTTGACCAACGCTGGCTTTAAAAGTATTTTGCTTATCTGTTAGCACACATTCCTCAAGAGCGCGATGGGCTGCCATCAGGATCGTGATACCAGGAGCCTCAAAAACAAAGCGCCCTTTCAAGCCAATAATGGTGTCGCTAGCAAAAACCGATCGCCCTATCCCAAAAGATCCACCTAGGACATTCAGAGCTCTCAACAGGTCGGGACCTGCAATCTTTTTATTATTCAAGGCCACAACTTTTCCCTTTAAAAACTTAAGAGTTAATGACTTAGATTCTTTTGGGTATTGATGCGGTAATTTACAGAGTACAAAACTCTCCTTGGAGGGCTCCTCCCATATATCAATCTCGGAACCAGAGATGGTCGCTCCCATTAAATTCTCATTGACACTATACTTTTTATGCAGAGATGAGACTTTAAATCCTTTATTTTTTAAGTATTCTTCCTCATAGCCACGGACATTCTGAGTGATGTTTTGGATCTCGCGAATCGGCGTAATAATTTTGTAATCACCATGCGCCATGATTGAAAGATCAAATCTAACCTGATCATTTCCCATGCCGGTGCAGCCATGCGCTATGTACTTTGTTTTAAGCTTCTGACATAACTTAATGGATTCTTTAACAATAAGGTATCGATCCGAGCAAAGAGCTGGGTACTTATTTTGATAAAGAGCTCCTGAATAAATTAAAGGAGTTAAAATTTCTGACCAAAGGGCTTTCTCAACATTGATATTAAGATGCTTGGTTGATCCAAGCTCCATTGCTCTCTGGGTGATGGCCTGCTCTTCTTTGGAGGAGGTGCCGCCAGTGTTCACAAATAAGGTGTGAATCTCATAGTTTTGCTCAAGTAGGTAGGGAATGCAAAAACTTGTATCCAAGCCACCCGAGAAAGCTAAAACAATTTTTTTCTTCATTGTCATTCCTATAAAATTTTTGTTAGCATGGATTTTTGAACATGCTTTCTATTGCCGGCTTCCTTGACAGCCAAACAATACTCAGCATCCATCACGCCATCGGTGGCCTTGATATTCCTTCTAAGCGGTAAGCAGTGGCTGAACACAGCATTGTTTGTTAAGGCCATCTTCTGTTCGTCCACAATAAAATGTTTAAAGTCTTTTCTAAGATTTAATTCAGCCTCTAAATTACCATAATGGGCTAAAGACCCCCAGCTTTTTGCGTAGACTATTTCGGCGCCTGAATAAGCTGAGTCTATGTCATGGGTGATGCTAAAGGTGGTGCCTTCTGTTGCACAGTTTTCTCTGGCAGCGTCCATATACCTATCATCCAGGAGATAGTCTTCAGAGGGACATAGCAGCTTCACGTTCATTCCAAATTTACTAGCAATGAGCAAGCTAGAATTTGCAACTGCAGTGTTTAAAGGTTTCGGGTGATAGGTCCAGGTCAAAAGGTAATCTTTGCCTTGTAAATTGCCATAATGCTCCTGCAACGTCAGGATGTGAGCAAGCTCCTGACATGGATGCTCAATGGTTTCCATGTTAACAACAGGTACGGTTGAGTATTTAGCAAAGCTATTGATGACATGATCTGTTCTATCTATGCTCCAGTCTTGAAACTCAGGAAAGGCTCGAATAGCTATGCAGTCGCAATAAGAGGATAGAACTTGCGCAACCTCTTTAACATGTTCCTCTGCAGTTCCGTCCATCACAAGGTTATCCTTAAACTCAATTGGCCAGGCATCTTTGCCAGGTTGCAAGATAATCGCTGTGCCGCTAAGCTCACTGATACCAATTTCAAAACTAGTTTTCGTTCTTAGAGAGGGGTTAAAAAAAAGCATCGCAACTGATTTTTTTTGCAATAAAGGTTGATGAGGATTCTCTTTTAGTGAGACTGCAAAATTGACGATATCCTGAAGCTCTGACTTAGACCAAGTTTGGGTAGAAATAAAATGTTTCATAATAAGCGTCAAAGTACAGCATTAAAGTTACAAATTATAGCCGCATAAATTAAAAAAGGGAGCATGAAGCTCCCCTTTGATCAAACAAGAATGAACTAACTCTTCACTCCTGAGACTGATGTGGATGAGGATCTCAAGCCTCTGACTCTTTTGTATAGAGTGCATTTTTGTGTCTTGGTATCAAAAGTGAATGCTTTCACGATGTCTTTGGATTCGGCTACTTCTGAGCAACCAGCAATAGACGAGTATTTTTTTGCTTTTTTAACTGCAAAAACACTTCCATTTACAGAAAATCCTTCCTGTAATTCAATGGATGCATTTGCATAGAATGGTAGTGAGAATAAAACTGCTGTCAAAATTAACTTTTTCATCATATCGATTCCTTATGTTTAGATTAAATGCATATATTAAATATTTATACATGTGTTCGGTGAACACATTAACTATACCATTTTATGTTGACAGTGCAAACATAAACTCTATTAATTATTGAATATAAAGGATATTTAGTGATAATAAGAGTATGACAACCCTAAAAGAACTAATCAATGAAGCTCACGTCTTAGTGCCCACAATTACCTGCAAAGAACTATCGGAGAATGTAGCAGAGTTGTACATTATAGATGTTAGGGAAGGCTCTGAGATACGAGAATCGGGGATGATTGAAGGTGCGATCAATATACCTCGAGGTTTGCTTGAATTCAAAGTTCAACCTGATCCAGAGGGTCTTGCAGCGGAGACGCCGATTCTAGTTTATTGCGGCGGTGGGAGTAGAGCGTCGCTTGCTGGCAAAACATTAAAGGAGCTAGGGTTTAGTCATGTAAAAAATTTAGAGGGTGGCTTTAGAAGTTGGCAAGAATTCTCATCTTAGCGAAGAGTGGGCAAGAGATTTGCCAAGGCATCGAATGCAGCGTTCTTATATTCCGGACTAAATCCAGCCATAACTTCACCTTTAACAGCGCAACTCCTATAGGCGGATACTCTAGCTGCTGGATCAGAAAACTCTAAGTTAATATTATTTGGATCATAAACTTTCTTGGTCACGGCGTTGAGTTTAAATTTACAATTATTCCAACTATAGGCATCCGGAAGCAGATGCAGTGGATTTGGTCCGTCAAATGAATGAAAGGAGCGAGGATAGAGAGTAATGTTAGCATTCCCTCCCCCAGTATTAATCTCAGATACTAGCTCAACACAAGGTCCTGGTGGCGTGTAGTTGTCTTCCTCCCCCATGTAGATTTGAAAAACATCACTGTCCCAGTTATTATTATCGGGCAAAGCTAAGCATCCTGGGTACCACAAGAGATAGCCCGCATATGAAGCGCCTGGTTTATTTAAAGCTTGTTGCAGCGGCATCCATGCATTAAAAAGAGCTGCTGTGCCACCCAAGCTCCAGCCTGCAGAATAGATTTTGGTGTTATCAAACCTTGGGTCATCCCACAAAAGATTTAAGGACATGGCCATCTCGTAAATCATCGTTTCGCTGGTAACATTCATCTGATTGCCGACCGTGCTATTGACCCCCCTAGAGTCGAAAGGATGCATAGCAAACACAATAAAATCAGCTTGTCGCATTTGCTCGATGTACTGTAAATGATGCTCTCTCCAATTTGATGACCCGTGAGAGGCAACAATTACAGGATAAGCCTGAGCTGCATTATAGTTATTGGGAAAATGTAGGACGCCAAAAACTTCTAAACTCTCTTGCTTGTTAAGACCATCGTTAAAAAGATTTTCAAACCCTAAAATATTTTTTGAAGGAAACGCAATGGTTTCTTTTAAGTAGGACGTTGCATTGGCTGTTGGTTCTGAGCACCCAATAAGTAAGAAAGTTAGTAATGAGATAAATAAAATCTTCATATTAAAAGCTTAACAAAAAAAAGAGGGCATATGCCCTCTTTTTTATTAGACTGTATATTTCTTACCAGTAGTAACCTACTCTTAAACCATACTGAGAAGGTGCTGAGTAAGATCCTCGTGGTTGACCAGCTTCTACGCCTCTGAACCATGCAATCTCTTCATCAGTCACATTGTAAGCGTACGCTTGAGCATACCAAGAAGCATCTCCTGCAGGTTTATATGTAACAACGAGATCTAACATATCCCAGCTTGGTCTTTGATCACCAAATTGATCAACAGGGTCTTGGAAATATCCAGGCTTATCAACAAAAGAGTCGCCTACGCCTGTTCCATATCCACCTAGGTCATTAGCATGCTTGTCTGCATTCCAAATAGTTAGATAGTCCTCTGCTTGCCAATGATAGTTGATTGAAGGAGCCAAAGTTCCCATCGAGCCTAAATTAAACGTATGCTCATATCGAACTGTGAGCGCTAAATTCGGTGAATAAGGAGTTTCATTACCTTTCAAGTTAACTGAATTCTCTGGAACATTTGCAATAGAAGCTCCGTAGTCAGGTCTGCCAAACTGGGCATCCTGTCCGTAGTACCATTGCGTAATGAAATCTGAGGTAACTTCTGTATCCATTTGAGTAACCCATCCGCTTAATTTGCCACCTTCATAAGGAATAAAGTCAAACTCGAACTCAATACCACTCATCTCTTGCTCACCAAAGTTTTGAGTTCCCCAGATAGTGATTACCTGAACCACATCAACCATTTGGCCTGTGACATAGTCGTACTCTTGAGCATTTCTAGAATCTACGGGCACATTTCCTGTGAATTGCTTGCCGTCATATGTTGTCCTGTAGTAGTTAAGGGCAACATTTAATCTATTTTCAAGATATTTAGCTTTGTAGCCCATCTCAAATGTCAAAGCATCTTCTGGGCCATATGAAGTATTCACCACTGAGCCCGGGCCTTCAGGGTGAAGACTATCAGATCCACGAACATATACATCTGTAATACTCCCAGCCTTATATCCTGTAGCAAGGTAGCCATACACAAATGCAGTGTCGGAAACATCCCAGTCCAGACCTAGTCTCCAATCAAAGTTATGATAAGTTTTAGCAACATCATTAGAAGTTGTTTGAACCATACATCCTGTTCCGCCATAGTAAGGCCCGCCACCGTATGGTCCGCCACCTGCTGTACAGTTTACACCGGCATATTGTCCGCCAGCGATATGGAAGTTAGGCGCCAAAGCATTGAGTTGAGGCAACCATTGAGTCCTATTGCCCCAAATTTCTGTACTTGTATAACAGCTGTTCCATACTGAGCATTCCCAGTTCTTACCACCTTGATCTGATTTTTTTTCTTCAGTATATCTACCACCAACGGTTAGAAATAAATCATTATTTAATGCGTAAGTGGCTTGGCCAAAAATAGCCTTTGCTTCGACAATTCTGTTTGGTTGGTCAAAGATGTTATCGCCATTCAAAGTAGCATGGAAATAAGCCAACATGTCGTTGTCTTCTTTCATGTAAAAAGCTCCCACAACCCATGCAAGATCATCAGATTTATTTTTTAACTCGATATCAAGAACAGTAGAATTTGCTTTGTAATCTTCAATGACAAACGCCATATCATAAGCAGCGTTAGCTCCGCCATCAGTATCCCATTGGGAATATTGAGTAAGCTCTTGAGTTCCTAACTTAGCTGTTAAGTCATAGTCACCCAGGTCTTTATTGTAGATCACACGGAATGATTCAATGTTGATGTCCAAGATACCAGGCACGTTTACATATGAGGTGTATCTGTCTTCTGTCCCTTGTAAATCTGTGCAAGTATTTGCAGGGTAGACCGCTGGATCACCTTGCAATCTTCCTGTTCTTTTAGCCATCATTTCGCACGAGTATGTATTCTGCCAACCAGCTCCGTCGTCCTGGAAAACTTCGTATTGAACATTAATATCGCTAGTCTCATCAATCACATAAAGTGCACTTAAACGGTAAGCATGGTTATCAACATTGTTATAGAAAGTTGAAGGGTCGGCTTTAACCTTGGATTGAGGATTGCCAAACTGCCAACCTGGATCAGTCCAACATCCTGCCTGCCATGACTGGCAACCTAAATACCATGCATAATCAGTCCCTGTAACTTTTTGGCTTTGATCAGTGATGGGGGTAAATTGATCTTGAATGGATTGAGGTAAGAATCTCCAGTCAGGCTGGGAACCATCATAGTAACCATTAAGGTAGGAATCTTTTGACTGATCGCTAAAAGCAAGCCTTATAGCCAATTTATCATTAATAGGTAAATTGTAATGACCTTGAATGCCTTGCTCATTAAACCGTCCTGCATTAACAGTAATAGAACCGCCCTGCTTCTCAAGGTTGGGTTTTGCAGTAATAATATTTAAAGATCCTACAATAGAGTTCCTACCATAAAGAGTACCTTGGGGGCCTCTTGAGAGTTCAGCTCTTTCTAGGTCAAACATTAAAGCTGCTGCGCCTTGGGGTCTTGCTACATATAAGCCATCAACGTGGATACCAACAGCAGGATCGCCAACTTCTGTGACATTGTTTGATCGCACACCTCTCAAAGTAATAATGGGTGCAGAAGTATCAGTGCTATTTTGAATAGATAAACCTGGCAGTGAATAACTTAGGTCTTTAATATTAGAAATGCCGTATTGAGTTAGCTGCTCTTGCGTCACTGCAGAAATAGCAATTGGAGTTTCCATGATGCTGGTTTCTCTTCGGGTTGCAGTCACTATGACATCTTCGATGCCCATAGACTCTGAATACGAGGTTGAGGTTTCATACCTTTCAATTGATTCAGTACGAGATTCAACCTGAGCAACAGGGTCTGATGCAGTTGTATTGGATGCATCTTTGTCTGCTGGTGTAATTGGATTATCAGCCATCACAAAAAACGGAAGGACCAATAATAACAAGGCTATTTTAAAATTATTCATGAATTTTTTCCCCAAAAAAATATTTGTACTAGTGAGATTAGGTTTAATTGACAAGGTTGTCAAGTTTGTCAAGTTTGTCAAGTTTGATGCAAATTTATCATAAACCTTTGCTCTATATGATCTTTCAATACAATTCAGCAAGATTTAGAAATTTAATAGATGTGTGTATTGAGGCCATAAAAAAAGGGGATAAAAACCCCCTTTTAGTTTTGTTGTATGAATCCTTAGATCACTTCGCAACTCTTGTCCACAAATGATCTGAATGGTCCTTAACATCTAGTTTCATATCAGCAAGCTCTTCTTCATGTATTGCTGAAACAGCGTTGACCTTCACTGCAAAGTCAGCGTAACTATCGTATCCACAATAAAAATTCCAAGTCATCTCTGGGCCCCAGAAATGCTCGGTCATATTGCAGCCACCAAAGGCGGTGTTATAAGCATCAAATAAAATTTTAGCATTGGCGCGCTTCTGATTGTCAGTGAGGTAGGGACCAAAACTGTACTTCGCCTCTAAAACGTATGCTGTAGGTGTTGTAAGATTTCTTTCCACTACTGCTGCTAACTTATCAGTGTGATCGCCAAATAATTGTTTTTGAGAGCCGCCTAATGGAGTAGAGTCTAGATCGTCGTTGATTTCAGCAAATTGCTCCCAGCTATCAAAATAACAATAGGTCATAAAAGCTCTATCGCCCCCAAATTGATGCTGCAACATGCCGCAAGCGTTGTAACCATCTTTTTCCAGGGTGGCAATATTTGTTTGCAGAGATTTTTTTAGAGTCTCAACCTTGCCGCCAGCGGGCATAGTGTAAGTTGAAATATAAACCAAGTTATTTTCAGGCATGTCTGCATGATGGTCCCCACCCTCATGATGCGCAGCACTTAAGGTAAAGCTCATTGCCATTAGGCAAAGTGAAATTTTTTTAATCATCGTATTTTTCCGTTTAATTTAAAGACACAAAGATTATCATGGGGACAGGTATTGATCAATAAATTCTTCAATGTTAGTATACCCCCCATGGGTATTAAATATTTTTATACATTTCTTTTTTTGATTGGCCCAATGTTTCTTGAGTCAAGACCTATCTCTTATTCAGGTGGGTCAACTCTCATGCTGAAGTCTAATGCAATGCAGAATTCTGCCTACTACCACTACTCCCCTTCTTATAAGTTCTCTATTGGCATCGAACAGGTTAAAGATAAATACTTCGATGCTGATTATTCATACTTGAGACTAACCTACCTATTGAATAGAAAAAATACCCAGCACTCTCAGCGAAATCTATACCTTCAATCAGGCATCTCATCGGATGGGGTCGATCACTATTTTTATGGGGTTCATGGTGACTGGGAAACGAGGCGACTGTTCTCGGGATTTGGCTACAAAGAAACTCAAACAGCATCACTGGATTATGCAGAGAAATATCTTCAGTTAGGAGTTGCACCTTACATTGGTGAATATGGTGATCTTCATACGTGGCTCATGGTCAAAGCTAAACACGATGAACTAACCAACGAATGGAATACATATCCAGTGCTAAAATTGTTTAAGGGGAATGCTCTAATGGAGATTGGGTATACTGATGCTTCAGAATGGGATATTCATTTTATGTATAGGTTTTAATTAAAAAGAGAAGATATGAAAAATTTTTACTTACTGTTTGTCATGATTGCTGCTGTTTACACTAGCGCACAGGATCATCAAATGCATGACATGGAGGGCCACAATCATGAAGGGCATCTTCATGACACCATGGTTGATGGAAAACTGCTCGAGGTTAACGCAGAGCGATTTGATGACTTCGTTTTAGGGCTCGAGGGAAAGCAAGTTGCCATAGTTAGCGTGAGTGGAATGGTTTGTGATTTTTGTGCCAGAGGCATTGAAAAAACATTCTCTAAAGATAAGACGGTGTTAAAACTTGATGTGGATTTGAGTGGTGGCAAAGTTTTGATTGCCTTTGATAAAGATAAAAATATTGATTTTGAGGATATTAAAAAGAAAATTCTTTCAAATGGCCAGAACGCAACAGATCTTCAGATTATGAAAATTTAAAGATGGAGATAGATCCCACCATTGATGAAAAAACAGCTAATTTTTTTTCGTTGTTTGCTTCATCCTCCACTCTCGTATGCTGTGCCCTGCCTGCTATTTTTGTCGCCATAGGGGCGGGAGCTAGTTTCGCAAGTCTGGTGAGCACTTTTCCCTTTTTAATCACTCTGTCACAGTACAAGATCTATATAACCCTCTTTGCCTTGGTGATGCTGCTAGTTGCAGGGTATGCCAATTACAGAAATTACAATCTCCCCTGCCCTGCTGACCCCAAGCTGGGTCGCTTGTGTATGAAGACAAGAAAAAGATCTAGGGTGATTTACTATGTGTCAGCTGGTATTTTTATGTTTGCAACTCTCTTCACCTATCTAGTCCCACGCTTTATATAAAATGAAGCATGCAACTCACAAAGATCAGCTTATTAATCTAAAAAAGATTGAAGGGCAAGTGCGGGGGTTGCAAGCCATGATTGAGGAAGAGAAATACTGCGTAGATATATTAAATCAAGTAAAAGCAGTAAAAAATGCCTTGGTTTCTGTTGAAGGCAAGATTTTAAAAACTCATTTAAGAGCTTGTATTAGGGACTCCTTAGCTGAAGAGAATTTGGTTGATAGCAAAATTGAGGAAATCGTTAATTTATTAAAAAGATGAAGATCGTCATTAGAAAAATTCATAAATACTTAAGTTTGTTTATTTCTATTCAGTTATTGCTATGGACCATTTCTGGGATTTACTTTGCATACAATCAAATTGAGTTAGTTAGAGGTGAGCATTTAAGAAATCAGTCATACGATGAGATTGATTTTAATTTGCAAGAGCTGCCGCCAATCACAGCTAGATCTGTGCGAACCTTTGTCAGATTAGGAGAGCCCTTAATTCAAATTGAAACGGGCAAGGACACCATCTACCTAAAGTCAGATGGAACTGCGGCCACTCAGGTAGATTTAGATCAAGCGATGGAGATAGTGAGAACTAAAACTTCATTGCAGGCCTTGGCTGCGGTAGAAATTTTTGAAGTTCCAGCGGGCGCTGAATATCGCGGAAGATCACTGCCCCTTTATCAAATTAAAACTGATCATCAAAACGATATCAATGCATATGTTGATGCCTGGACCGGGGAAATTGTGGCCATTAGATCCTCGAGCTGGCGGCTCTGGGACTTCATGTGGGGACTCCATATTATGGACTACGTTGACAGAGATAATATCAATAATATATTAATGAAAGTTTTCTCAATACTTGCTCTGATTAGCTCATTGTCTGGGGTAATTTTATTTTTTATCACCCCCAAAAGATCTACTTCATAAACAACAAGGTCATTCTGTCGGATTCGCCTATCTCTTGATATCTCTCTCGATTTTCGTCTTTTAGCCTCAAAGAAGGTGGCAAGGTCCACACTCCTTTTGGGTGGTCTTTTGTGTCTCTTGGGTTTGCATTAATCTCTGCGCTACCAACCAAAGTAAAACCAACGCTTGTAGCTGCTGCAATTGCCAGTGCCTGAGAAACATAGCCGCTCGTTTGCATGTATTGAAGGCTTGCATCCTCGGGAGCACGATGCTCGACCACCCCAAAATACCCACCGGGTCTTAGGGCATTAAATGCTTCTAACATAACAGCATCCATGGCATCCCGAGCCAGCCAATTATGTAAGTTTCTGAAAGTTAGGACTAAATCTTTAGAGGCTGGAGCAACATATGCTTTAGTGGGTGGTACCTCGCCTGTGACAACTGAGACTCCTTGAAAGAGAGGATTTGAAGAAACTTTTTGATCATAAGTATCTCTCGATCTTTTGAAATATTCTCCAGCCTCTGGGTTGTAATGAGAAACAGTCAATGTGCCGGAATCTTTAAGGTATGGGGCAAGAATCTCAGTATACCAACCGCCACCCGCAGCCAGCTCTAACACATCCATTGAAGGAGTAATTCGGAAGAATTGAAGAGTTTCATAGGGATGGCGAGCACTATCTCTCACAGCATAGTCTTGATTTCTTAAAGGGCTCTCTATTGCGTTCTTTAATGTGTCTTCTGAAGTTGGAGCTGAGCTTGCAGTTAAGCTAAGAATTAAAATTGATAGTGCTGCGGATATTTTGAGTGGGTGAGAAATAATTATCATAGTGGCTCCAAGTATAGGGTAATATTAATCTACAATTACTCTGATGAACAGGAAGAAAGAATGGACCTATTAAAAAAGTATGATCATTTATATTTTATCGTTGGCAGAACGCTCTTAGGCCTTTATTTTATTGTTCCTGGGCTCAGCAAAGTCTATGATTTTATGGGCACTTTAGCCTTAATGAAGATGAAGGGTGTGCCACTTAGCTCTGCCCTTCTGCCTTTAACGATTGTGCTTCAAGTGCTTGGTGGGATTTTCTTGATCTTGGGCAGGAGTCTCCGGCCGACAGCCCTCATGCTCTTTGGCTTAACAATCATTATTAATATCTATATCCATGATTTTTGGGCTCTCGCCGGTGACCCTGGGCAGGCGCATGAGACCCAGAACTTTGTCAAAAATTTAGCGATAGCAGCTGGGCTATTGGTATTAGCTACGAAAGATAAAAGGTAGCTGTTTGCATTAAGCCAACTAGACCCAGGAATCCTAGGTAAGAGAAGCGAGAAATACTTGGGTTCTGATGATTCCAGATGCCCAAAGCGCCGAAAGCACCGCAGGGAGAAAGTGATGGGATCCAAAATCCAGCCAAACCTACAAAACCCAGTAAGCCCAATATTCTTATTGAGCTACCGGATTGATTTGAATGAACTTTGTTGAGCAGCCCTGTTAACCCAATTAGACCAAATAATCCAATTAGTCCAAGGTAACTCATAAAAACTAAGTCTTTGGACGAGACTCGTTAACTGTTAATTTTCTACCATCTATTTCAGCATCGTTTAATGCTTGAATGGCATTTTCGCCACCGTCAGACATTTCAACAAAGCCAAACCCACGTGAACGGTTAGTCTCACGATCTGTTACAACTTTAGCTGATGTCACAGTACCGTGCTCAGCAAAAACTTGCTCAAGACCTGAGTCATCTATACTCCAAGGGAGATTTCCAACATAAATATTCATATTTTAATCCTCTATTCGTCTTTAGGACGAGATTCGTTAACTGTTAATTTTCTACCATCTATTTCAGCATCGTTTAATGCTTGAATGGCATTTTCGCCACCGTCAGACATTTCAACAAAGCCAAACCCACGAGAGCGGTTGGTTTGACGATCAGTAATAACGCGAGCTGAAGTTACAGTACCGTGTTCGGCAAAAACTTGCTCAAGACCTGAGTCATCTATACTCCAAGGGAGATTTCCTACATAAATATTCATATATTAATCCCCGATTAGTCTCTAGGACGAGACTCGTTCACTACTAATTTTCTACCATCTATTTCAGCATCGTTTAATGCTTGAATGGCATTTTCGCCACCGTCAGACATTTCAACAAAGCCAAACCCACGTGAACGGTTAGTCTCACGATCTGTTACAACTTTAGCTGATGTCACAGTACCGTGCTCAGCAAAAACTTGCTCAAGACCTGAGTCATCTATACTCCAAGGGAGATTTCCAACATAAATATTCATAAAATTCCTTTCTAATGAAAAACAAAAAATGAAGTGTACAGCATTTTATCTAATAAAACTCATAAATCAGGGATTTAAAAACTTCTTGGTTTGAGAGCCAAACTCAGTCCACCAATCCATTCCCATTAGATGTATACGCTCTAAATTAACTTCTGAATTATCATCCATCCTCCTATTCACTAGTCCAGTGGAAGAATTTACCCTGAGATAGTCCTGGCCGATTAAATCAGTTGCTATCTCATCAAACATACTAGATTCCAACATAATCCCAAGAATGTCATGCTTGAACCAACTAAGCGCGCCCCACTTAGAAGAGTGTTTGCCATTAATTTTTCGACGATTAATCCCCGCTCCAATACTCAACACCTTAATTTGATCATTAGGAAAAAGTTTTTTTGCTTCTGAGTAACCAAGTAAAGACGGGTTATTAGCAACTATCCCACCATCAATCAACCAGCTACCGTCATCAATTTCATAGGTTGAGTAGTAAATCGGTGCGGCGCTTGTTGCACTAGCTGCACTTAACATCTTAATTCCTGGTGTGCCATAAGAGCTTAGCAAACGAGGCTTGCGTTGCTCCACATCATAAGCAAGGACCGCTACCGGCTTGCCCGACTCCCCTAAAGATAAATCTTTAAAGTATTCATAAAAGACTTCCCGCTTTCCAATGCCATCATATTTAGGCTTGGTTTGAAGAAAAGAAGCAGTATCCCAGAAAGACTTAGACATGGTTTTGGTTAAATTCTCTTCAGACCAGAAAATTTCTAGGTCTTTTGCATTCATTCCCAGGCCAGCAATATTTAGGGCATTGATGCCCCCAGCACTGGTGCCAATAAAAAAATCAAAGAGATCAACAATTTTTTGACCAGACTCAATTTCTAAATGTTTTAAAAAAACTAAGGCGGCTATAGCCCTCACTCCTCCTCCATCAAGCGATAAGACGTATCTTGTGTTGGTCTTTGGGCTACGCCTAAAGTATTTAAACAAGCGCTGCCCTCATGAATACTTTACTTGTTAGCTGCAAAGGAGCTAGAGAGAGCTTGACTTAGCCTGATCGCAGCTAAAGCTATTCTCTCTTGGGTGATATCAATGTGCTGATGCATATAATCAGTTGATGCAAATTCTAGAGTATTACCTCTATATCCCACTGAATCTGACATGGCTAAATCCCTGCTCTCTTGAGCCCAAACTTCTATTTGAGAAGGCTGGGGTTGATCAAGCAGCATGGTAATTTTTTCCCTGACGCCTTGATGGAACTGATCTTTTCCCATAACGGACTCGGCATACTCAATAATCTGGCCATCCCAAACCTTGTGAATATTAGATTTAGATCCATCTTCTAGTTGGAGTTGATGCCTGTTACCGCCAAGATCCTCGGGGAACCCAACATGCATGGGTTGATGAATATCACCAACGAAGTGTCCTACAAACCACAGGGCTTCTTGCCTGGCCTTAAAGTTGCTCTTGGAATCTTTCAGCACCGCTAGCTGATCATAAAAGGCTTTAATTAAACAGCCGTTTTCAGGGCAACGTGCATCAAATGTATTTTGCTGGTTCTCTGGAAGATTAATGTAATGCCATGCACCGGTTTCTTTTCTCTCTCTTTTAATGAAATCAGCCCAGAGACAAGCCAGAGCAAACGAACCTTCGTCTGCCACCAAGGGATCAATAATCTTTTGCTCAGAAATAGACAGAAGCTCATAAGCTTCAGAGCAAACCATTTTATGACCAGTATCCCACCATGCGCTAGCACTAAAAGATAAGCTCAAAAATAAAATACATGTAAATTGTTTAATCATCTTCTTTGAGCTCTCCAGCTGCTTTAGCAATCGCTCTAAACATTGCCACATGGGCTTGTTTAGAATGCTCACGCTCTTGGTTAAATTTATGATTTGAAGAGGTTTTAGCAATCACGACCTGAGTTACAGGATCTACATAGATATATTGATTATAAATTCCTGCAGCTAAAAAATCATGATCTGGAGAGCCTGGAATCCACCATTGGTAGCCATAACCCCATGTATTAGAAGAATCCTTATGAACCCCGGGCTTTAGATGATCGCCGTCAATTGCATGAGAGGCTTCTACCCACGTCGCCGAGACTACCTCCTCCCCACCCCAGAATCCATTATTCAGATAGAGTAATCCAAATTTTGCATAGTCTCTAAGAGTTGCGTTCAATCCTCCCAGCGCCACTTCCATACCAGTATCATCAACCATGTAATAGGCATCATGCTCCATTCCAATTTTATTCCAGATCTTCTCTTGAAGATTTTTGGTGATTGATTGGCCTGTGACCTCTTCCAGAAGCATGGCCAGCATTTGAGTGTCAATACTCACATAATGATTATAAGTGCCGGGCTCCCTTCCGTTTTCTAATGTCTTGGCAAAATCTCGCATCGAGCTCCCCATAGCGATCGCTCTACCAAATCTATTAATATCAGAATTGTAGTCTGCGTAATCCTCGTTGAATTCAATGCCCGAAGACATTTGTAAAATATCTTTGATGGACACTCCCTCATAGCCTGTTCCAATAAAATCTAAAAGATATTTTGATATTGGGTCATTCAAATCATCAATCCGCCCTTCGTCGTATGCAATGCCAATCAAGGCTGAGAGAAATGATTTTGCAACTGACCAAGAGATATGAGCTTGATCAGCAGAATTGCCTAGCCAATAGTTCTCATAGACCAGAGCGCCTTGATGTAAGACGACCATGCCGTCGGATCTAAAATACTCTAAAGCGTCTTCAAGATTATATGTCACGTTATCTAGCTCATAAAACTCTGGAAGGTTAAAAGGTTTTGATGGAAATGAGTGCTTGTTAATTGCAGCTTGAATAGGCGTGCTCGGAAAAACCTTATTCATGTTTAAAAAATTATAGACAATTTTCTCCTCATCATAGAGGTGAATCATTTTGTAGACTCGCAAGACCTTTGGGCCAAAGATGATCGCTGCAATGATGATTGCAGCTAACATTGCTAAGATTATTTTTTGAATCATCAGGGTTTACTGAAACATAGCACGATCAAATGCTCCCAGGTACTCAGTTGAAATATCCTCAAGCTGTCTTTTATAGCCTTTATGAGTAAAAATATAAAACTCATTTTTATGAATGCCGGCAAAGATTGCTTCCGCTGCTTCTGCAGGAGAGATAGGGAAAGTATTTTGTGCATCTTCGGCTGCTACCTCTAACATTGCAGCGGGATTCATCTGTTCAGCCGAAGGAGCCTTCGCGGGTTCATGTGACTCAAAGGTCGAGTTAACAATATTGGTGGTAACTTCTCCTGGGCAAACAATGCTCACCCCAACTAAAGATTTGCTCATTTGCAGCTCAGCTCGAAGAGAAGTCATTAAACCGCGAATACCAAATTTAGATGCAGAGTATAGGCCAAGCATTGGGTAGGCAATGAAGCCAGAGGTAGAGCAAGTAGCAATAATATGGGACTCCAGACCAGAAGCTTTCATCCTGGGAAGAAATGCATGGATGCCATTAAAACATCCGCCCAGATTAATATTAATAAGCCAGTCATACATATCCCTGTTCACTTCGCTCAGAGCAGCCGGTCCTAGCACGCCTGCATTATTAAAAAGAAGATGGCAGTTCTGAAAGGTTTCATAAGTTTGGCTTGCCAAATTCTCAACCTCATCAAGGCTGCTAACATCCGTCACCCTTGCTATGGCCTCTACGCCACAGGCTTTTACTAGGGCTAAAGTTTCGTTAAGCCCTTCTTCGTTAATATCTGCTAAAACAAGACTCATGCCAGCTTTAGCTGCATGCACTGCTATGCCTCTTCCAATGCCGCTTCCTGCCCCAGTAACCACGGCAACCTTATTATTAAAATCATTCATATATATTTCCCCTTATCTCTTAGATGATAGCTGATGACTGCTATTTTTTCTTGCTTGAATCAAGAAATTTAATCATTTAAAGATAGGTTACTAACCAGTAAGCTGACGGGATAACCATGAGCCAAACCAATAATGCCAGTATTAGGGGTCTGCCACTAATTGCTTTTAGCTCATGAGCTTTAAACTGTGTGCCAATGCAAAAGAGTCCCAGCATTAAAAAGCTTTGACTGGATAGTTTTAAAATATCTAATATCTGGCCGTTAAAGTTAAAGAGGGTATTTAATAGAATAGCCAAAATAAAAAATAAGATGAAGCGAGGAAATTTCGTGGCTTCTGTTTCGCGATTAAATACCCAATTTGTAATTAAGATCAGTGGAATAATCCAAATGGTTCTACCAAGTTTTAAGGTAGCAGCGACCTGCGCCGATTCATCGCTATAGGTTAGAGCTGAACCTACAACAGAACTTGTATCATGAATTGCAAGAGCTGACCAAGCACCAAATTGAAAGTTCGTCATCTCAAGGTAGTGGCCCATGATAGGAAAGACAATAATCGCTAAAGCATTTAATAAAAATACTATGGTCATAGCCACCATTAGCTCTTGAGGCTTGGCTTTGATGATTGGAGCAATTGCCGCCATCGCAGTACCTCCGCAAATTGCTGCGCCGGCTGATAGCATGAAAGCAATGCGGTGTTGGATACCAAGGAGTTTCCCAAGCAGCAAGCCCATAAAAAAAGAAGAAATAACGAATAGTGAAATCCAAGGGAGATAGCTTGCACTGACACTCCATGCATAAGGCAGGCTAATGGTTGCCCCTAGGATAACAATACCAATTTGAAGCGGAGTAGTGCCGATGGTTCGAGAGATAAATGTTTGCTCTGGCTTGATTCCTAGCGCAAAGATAATCCCAAGAAAGATTGACGCTGCAGCATTACCTATACATAGAGCAAGGGAAAAAAATAATAAAAAAACAACGTATGTCATGAAGGGCTACCTAGATAAAAATACTGACTCAACTTTTATCTTATCCTCTTTCAGGAAGTTGCAACAGGCATGGTTTACGAATTACCTAATAACTTTTTTTCTCAATCTAATGCTTTTAGGAGTCACTTCAACCAGCTCATCATCTTCGATAAACTCAAGAGCTTGTTCTAGGGTATGGACGATATGAGGCGTCAAAATCAAATTTTCATCAGTGCCTGCCGCTCGTATGTTATTAAGTTGCTTGGCTTTGGTTGGATTTACAGGCAAATCATTATCACGTGCATGCAAGCCAACAATCTGACCCTTGTAAACATCTAAACCATGACCCACAAACATTCTGCCTCTATTTTGTAAATTGAAGAGACCGTAAGCCAATGTTTTTCCAGCAGTCATGGAGTACATAACGCCATTTTGACGTTTCGCAATCTCTCCTTTTTTAGCTGGACCATAGTGATCAAAGATGCTGGTCAGGATTCCACTGCCGCTGGTAAGGGTTAAAAAACTAGAACGAAAACCAATCATGCCTCGCGAAGGTGCCATGAAGTCGAGTTTCATCCTGCCATTTTCGGTCACCACGATTGACTGAAGGTCTGCTTTCCTGTTGCCCATCTCTTCCATGATGGCGCCCTGGTGCTGCTCTTCAATATCAATTACAACTATCTCAAATGGCTCATGAATTTCACCATCAATTTCACGTTGAATTACCTGAGGCTTTGAAACTGCTAACTCATAGTTTTCTCTTCGCATGGTTTCAATCAGGACTGAAAGATGGAGCTCGCCTCGTCCTGAAACCTTGAACTTATCCGCAGTTTCGCCATCTTCAACCCTTAAAGCTACATTATGAACAAGCTCTTGCTCTAAACGATCTTTGATATTTCTGGAGGTGACATACTTCCCCTCTTGGCCACAAAATGGAGAATCATTGACCTGAAAGACCATGCTCACGGTAGGCTCATCCACACTCAAAGGAGGCATGGGATTAATGTGCTCAGGATCGCAAAGGGTATCGGATATATTCAAAGCTTCAACTCCGGTAATGCAAACAATATCACCAGCCTTCGCTTCCTCAATCTCTACTCGCTCTAAGCCATGATGGCCTAGCACCTGTAATATTTTTGCCTTTCTCTCGTTGAGATCTTTGTCTACTACTACTATCCTTTGATTGGGCCTTACTGAACCACCTGTGATCCGACCAATTCCTATAACCCCAACATAGCTGTTGCTATCCAATGCACTGATTTGCATTCTAAATGGCGCCTCTTCATCCACATCAGGCGCAGAAACTTTATCCACGATCATGTCGAGCAAGGGGGTCATATCTTCTGCCAGTTCATCTGCTTCAAGACCAGCAAGGCCATTAAGCGCAGATGCATAAATTATATTAAAATCTAGCTGTTCATCAGTGGCGCCAAGGTTATCAAATAATTCGAAAACTTGATCTAGCACCCAATGCGGTCTTGCTTCAGGTCTGTCGACTTTGTTAACTACAAGAATAGGCTTCAATCCTAACTCAAATGCTTTTTGAGTGACAAACCGTGTTTGGGGCATCGGGCCATCAACAGCATCTACGAGCAACAAGACTGAGTCCACCATCGATAGGACTCGCTCAACCTCTCCTCCAAAATCAGCATGGCCTGGCGTATCAATAATGTTAATTCGGTAGCCCTTCCAGTTGATAGCTGTGTTCTTTGCAAGAATTGTGATGCCTCTTTCTTTCTCTTGGTCATTTGAATCCATGATCCGATCAGCGGTCATATTCTTGCGATCAAGAGTGCCAGATTGCTGAAGCAGCCTATCGACCAATGTTGTTTTTCCATGATCTACATGGGCAATAATTGCAATATTTCTTAGTGTGTTTTTATTCATGGTGACCTTAAATTGATGGGGATTATACGAGAAAAAGAGCAAAGGCATAGCCCAAGATGAAAGTTAATGCATATTTATATCGAATGTTTAATTGACCCGGGGCATCTAAGTCTATAACCTGCACTCATCTGAACTCTCTCACTCGCTATTTAATAAGAAAAATGTCATTCAAAGAACTCGGTTTATCCGAACCAATATTAAGATCTCTAGAAGAACTCAAGCACACAGAACCTTCTGAAATTCAAGAACAAGCTATCCCAATCATTCTTGCAGGCAAGAATATCATGGCTGCTGCCCAAACAGGCACAGGTAAAACCGGAAGCTTTGTCCTGCCCATTCTTGAAATGCTGCAGGAACGAGCAAAGCCTTATGGTAAAAATGTTCACGCTCTTGTGTTAACTCCAACCCGTGAACTTGCAGCTCAGGTTAGAGAAAGTGTCTACACCTATGGCAAATTCACCTCGATTACCTCTACCGCTGTATTTGGTGGGGCAAAAATTTTTCCCCAAAAATCTAAACTTAAGAAAGGTGTTGATGTGTTGGTGGCAACTCCAGGGCGATTGCTTGATTTGGTGAACCAGAAAGCAGTCAAGTTAGATCAAGTTCAGATACTTGTATTAGATGAAGCGGATCACATGTTGGACATGGGTTTTATCAATGACATTAAAAAAATTATTTCTATGACCCCACCTGTTAGGCAAAATTTACTCTTTTCAGCGACCTTCTCTCCAGAAATTAAGAAACTGGCTCAATCCCTAGGTGATGAGTTGGTAGAGATTAGCGCTCAATCACCAAACACTGCAGTCACCAAGATTAAGCAGGTCATTTATCACGTTGATAAAAATAAAAAGGGTGATCTGCTGGCGCACATGATTGAAGATGAGCAGTGGGCGCAAGCATTGGTTTTCTCAAGAACCAAGCATGGATGTGAAAAAATATCGAATCATCTGAATGCGGCAGGCATCCAAACTGGAACTATTCACGGAGATAAGACTCAAGGAGCAAGAACGAGAGCATTAAGAGAGTTTAAGGAGGGAGATGTTCGAATCTTGGTCGCAACAGATGTTGCTGCTCGGGGCATCGATATTAGCAACCTACCTTTCGTTGTTAATTTTGATATGCCAACTTATCCAAACGATTACATTCATAGAATTGGTCGAACAGGCAGAGCTGGACAAGAAGGCACTGCTATCTCTTTAATGAGCGTTGATGAGCATAAATTTTTAAGAGGCATTGAAGGACTTCTTAAAATTAAAATTGATCAAACAAGCCATGAAGCCTTTAAACCAACTGACAAACCTTCAGCTGGTGGCGGTGATTCTAGATCAAGAAATCCACGAGGCAGAAACCCAGCCTTCTCCAGAAATAACCGAAGCTCTGACAGTAAATCTAGAAATAGTTTTTCAAAACCAGGTGGGAACAGCTCAAGACCAAGTGGGGCTGGGAGGCCTGGCGGAAGTGGCGCTGGAAGACCTGGCGGCAATAGCACAGGAAGACCTGGAGGAAGTGGCGCTGGAAGACCTAGCGGCAGTAACGCTGGAAGACCTAGCGGCAATAGTGCTGGAAACCCTGGCGGCAATAAAAAAACCGGATCTAAGGCAAAAACACGCTGGAAAAAAACTTAATCGTTCAGATTCTAGTTTCGAAATCTAGGTATGCTTTCCAGGATGCCAAGAAATCTTTGTCAGTAACTCCTCTCCAGAGATTTTTGCATCATTTTCTATAGATGTAGCCATGACATCATTCCATCTATTTAAAAAACCGAACAAAGCAATAACACCCATTATTTCAACAATGTCATTATCAGACCAGCTCTCCTTTAGTCGCGCTTCAACCTCAGGGTTGATGTTCACAGGCACAGAGCTTGCCTGTTGAGTAAAACTTAATGCTGCTTTTTCAGCATCTGTAAAACACTCTTGGTTTTGAAAGTCCCATATGTTGCTTAATCTATCCTGAGATGCGCCGTATCTCTCGGCCGCTCTAATGGTGTGAGCTTGACAGTACCTACATCCAGTAGTATTGCTGCTGACAAAGGCGATAAGCCGTTTAAATTCTGAGGTTAATTGACCATGGTTTTCCATCACCGCCATATTTAGTTGAACAAAAGCCTTGGCTATAGATGGTTGCCGCTGCATTGTCAGAACTGAATTAGGGCAAAATCCCAAGGTCTCATTAAAAAAATCTACTAATTTCTTGGTATCAGGATCGGCAATACCCTTTAAAGGGTCTATCAATGGCATGAAATCACTTTATCATAATTATTTGAGGGGCCAGGGTATCTAAAACAGAAAATTTAAAATAGAATAACTTCAGCACCGATTTGAATTCAGCTTGCGGGTGCTTTATAAATACCGCTAAATAGACCTTTTGGAAACCTATCTAGCAAAGCAGATGGGTTTTTTTTTGCCAGCCCAATATTAAAATGGCGTGAGAGGTTTGAGATGACTAAAAAAATTAACAAAGACACCGTTGTAACTAGAGCTGGTCTAGAGACTGACTCTCAGCATGGCGCGATAGTACCTCCATTGTACCTATCCTCTAACTTTGCATTTAAGCAGTTTGAGAAGGAGCAAAAATATGATTACACAAGATGTGGCAATCCAACACGAGACATACTAGCAGAGGCTCTAGCTGAGCTTGAAGAAGGCTTTGGCGGAACTATTACAAGCTCGGGCTTATCTGCCGTTGGCTTAGTAGCAAATTTACTCAATGTGAAAGATCATGTCATTCTGCCGCATGACTGCTACGGGGGTACCTTTAGACTATTCTCTATGCTTCATGACAAGGGATATTTAACAGCTCATTTTATTGATCAAAGCTCATTAGAAAAGCTTGAGCAATCGATTGTAAAAATTAAGCCGAGGTTGATTTGGATCGAGACGCCCTCTAACCCATTGCTCCAAAGCGTAGATATACGAGCAATAGCCCGACTAGCCAAAACTTCAAAGGCCCTGATTGCAGTTGATAATACCTTTCTATCTCCAGCACTACAAAATCCTCTCACGCTGGGAGCCGATATCGTCATGCATTCAACTACCAAATATATCAATGGGCATTCAGATGTTGTAGGCGGCGCTGTTATTGCTAAGACAAAAAAACTCCATGATCAAATCCAGGACTGGGCAAATGCAACGGGAGTTGCAGGAGCTCCATTTGATAGCTACTTAACGCTAAGGGGATTAAGAACATTAAATCTTCGAATGAAAACCCATGAAAAAAATGCTATGGGTCTAGCTGAAGTCTTATCAAATAATAAGAAAGTTGGGACTGTTTATTACCCAGGTCTAGAGAGTCACCCTTCCCATTTGATTGCTCAAAAACAACAAAAGGGGTTTGGTGGAATGTTAAGTTTTGAGCTTAAAGGAGGCTTGCCAGCAGTCAGAAAGTTTTTTAAACAGGTCGAACATTTTTCTCTTGCAGAATCCTTGGGTGGATTTGAAAGTCTTGTTTGCCATCCTTACACCATGACTCACGCTCCATTAACTGCCAAGGAAAAAAAGATAGCTGGAATCTCTGAGGGGTTAATTAGGATCTCCGCTGGACTAGAGGATCTGGATGATTTAATTGATGGGCTAAAGGCTGGATTGAAATAAGTATGATTTTTATTATCCACGAAAATAAAGAATGGCTCTCTCCCTTTCAGGCAGCGCTTGAAGATGTTGGGGCCGCTTATACATTCTGGTATGTCCCTGAAATGAATTTTAATTTAATGGATGTTCCACCTGAAGGTGTGTTTTATAACAGAATGAGCGCTTCATCCCATTCCAGAAATCATCGCTACGAGCCAGAGCTAGCACTTGGGATCCTGGAGTGGTTGCAACGCCATAACCGCAAAGTTATCAACGGTTCAAGAGCACTGGACTTGGAAATTAGTAAAATAAGGCAATACCAAGAATTAGAAAAATTTAATATTCAAACGCCGCCAACTTTTGCCAGTGTAAGGAAAAATTTTCTTTTAGAGGGAGCTGAGACAATTACTTTCCCGCTAATCTCTAAACATAATAGAGCTGGCAAAGGCCTGGGTGTGTACAAATTTCTCAATAAGCAATCCTTGAAGGAATATGTTGAGAGCAATGAATTTGAGAGCTCTCCCGATGGCATTAATCTACTCCAGAAGTTTATCCATTCTCCAACGGAGACCATTATCAGAATGGAGTTTGTAGATGCAAAGTTCCTCTATGCCGTTGAGGTAGATACGTCTGAAGGCTTTGAGTTATGCCCATCAGATAAATGTCATATAGAATCAAATTGTCCTTCTGGCGTCACTCAGAAATTTAGAATTCTAGAAGATTTCCATATTGATAATCTTGCAAGTTATGAAAAATTTCTAGCTGCGAATAATATTGAAATTGCTGGGATTGAGATCATCATCGATGCAGCAGGAAAAATATGGACTTACGATGTAAATACCAATACAAATTACAATCCATTGGCAGAGCAAGTTGCAAAAATTAGCGCTCCTAAAGTTGTTGCAGAGTACCTACAAAGTCTAGATAACCAACTCTAACTAATGCTTATTATGATCATAAGACTGATGTCGCCCAACAGAGAAGCTTCTTTTTGCAAGATGTTTAGTGCCCCTGCCTGTAACTCTTTTTCGCCAAAGCTGATATGAAGATCTTTTTAAATTACTTCTCATCAACTCCTTAACTGCTTGCTCATTTAGACCAAATTGAGCCTCAATAGCGTCAAAAGGGGTTCTATCCTCCCATGCCATTTCAATTATTCTAGAAATATCAGGCTCATTCATGCGTTAATTATATTTTAAATATTGGATAGGTTGCTTAAATAATTTTTAAACGGTAATTTATAATCTCTTAATTTATACTATCGCCAAACTTCAGGTGATAAGCCTATGAAAATTTTTTCAGTTAAATCTGTACCCAAGGTGAGCTGGAGCTCAGAGAAGCCGCTAAACTTTTCCCCTTCTCCGCTAACGGTATTAATTCTTTGCTTTGGATTAACTTTATTTGGTCTGGGTGAATCATTGATTATTACTGCTGAAGCTGGAATGAGTCCATGGACCGTTCTTGCAGAAGGATTGTCTATCTCAACTAATCTAAGCATTGGCAGCCTTACATTTTTAATCAGTCTAGCAGTTCTTCTTCTTTGGATACCCATAAAACAGATGCCTGGCGTTGGCACGCTACTAAATGTAATTATTATTGCAGCTGTTATTGAGTGGTCTCTTCCGTTTCTTCCTCATCCTGAGCAATATGGATTCAAGATGCTCCAAGCATTTATTGGGACCTTGATGGTAGGTCTTGCTAGCGGGATATACCTAATTGCCAATCTTGGACCAGGCCCTAGAGATGGACTGATGACTGGTTTTCAAAGAGTTACTGGTTTTCCTATAGCTTGGGTTCGGGCCTCTATTGAAATAGTGGTTGTTGCGATAGGTTGGTCATTGGGTGGAAGCATTGGGCTGGCAACAATTCTTTTCGCATTTGGAATAGGGCCAGCTGTTTCCGTTGGACTCTTTTGTATTTCAGCGATTGTTAAAAAATAATTGTGGACATAAAAAAGGGTGCTAATAAGCACCCTTTTAATTTTTAAGTCTTAACTTAGAAGTTATATCCAGCACTAACGTACCAGAATGCTCCTTCTATGCCATACGGAGAAGTTTCATAATAGATTCCTCCCAGTACATTACCAGGAACACCTTCGCCTACAGCTCCAGCTGATCCGTCAATTTTTAAGGCTTCAGTATCAAATAAATTTTGGACACCAGCAGAAACATTAAAGCTATCTGTTAACTGGTAGTTAACTGAGGCATCAACTGTCCATTCAGCATCAGAGGTTGTACCAAACCAGTCTGCATGAACTGCATAGTACTCTCCATACATGTTGGCTCTAACAAATGAACTAACCTTGTCACTCCAGGTCTGGGCAAGGGTAAGAGTCATTCTGTCTTCAGGAAGACCTTCTTCTAAACGCTTAACTTTAGAGGCTCCTGTGACCGCGCCTGAGTTGGTTACTTCTGTTTCAGTGTGATTCCATGCAGCGCTAATGTCTGTCTCAGCTCCCATCAACACTGTGCTGTATGAAGCTACTAAATCATAACCTGAAGTCTCAGTATCGAAGTCATTAGTGAAGTAGTTTACTTGACCAATTAACTCTGGGTTAGGAATCCCAGCGACGCCCATTGCAATGACTTGAGCAGCTGTAGGAGCAGCATTACTTGTTAAAGCAACCCTGTCTTCAAGCTCAATATTAAAGAAGTCAGCTGTTAGAGATAACGCATCCTTGTTATACACAATACCGAATGAGGTATTAGTGGCTTCTTCAGGCTTTAATTGGCCTGCACCAATCTTAAATCCAGGCAATGTCTGAGCCTGTGTTAACTGGCCGTCCAGAAGAGTTGTTTGAGTGTTAACCACGTTCACCTGTCCCTGGGTAGGAGCTCTAAAACCTGTGCTTGTAGAAGCACGCAAAGCTACATTCTCATTAAGCTGGTATCTTGCTTTAAGTTTAAAATCATTGGTATCACCAAATGATGAGTAATCCTCATACCTAAAGGCGCCACCAAGCAAAAGCTCATCGCTAACTTGATTTTCTATATCAGCATATAAGCCATAACTTTTTCTGGTGAAGGAGCCTTGAGAGTCTGGAGAAAATCCAGCAAACCCATGCGACCCAACATTAAATCCTTGAAGCGCATATTTGCCAGCTTTCCATGAGGCTTCTTCACCTGAGATGACTTCAAAAGTTTCCTCTCTCCATTCAGCTCCGTATGCAATCGTCATAGAATCAACTTGTTTTGTTAGATCAAAGTTAAATGTTTTCTCTAGCTCAACGTATGAACCCGTGTCAAAGTTACGCGGTGTGGCAAGTCCCATTGAAGGATTGACAGTATTATTTAAACCAAAACGAGCTTCGTTTCTTCCAACAGATCCGCTGAGGTCGTATGAATAACCGCTAAGAAAACCATTCGAGATATCGCCTCTTCTTCCCATCGTTAAGGAAGTATCAGTAATATTACCTAAGAATCTTGGCGTATAACCGCCTGGAGCAACTTGGTTCAATAAGAAGCAACTTGGATCAGCCATAATTGCATCTCTTAAAGCATAGTCTGAAGGATCAACTTGTCCTGATGCGCCGGTGCCATAAGCACAAGTTCCATCAATATTACCCACAGCTCTGTAATCGCCAATTGTGAATACGCCGTCTCTGCCATCTGGATTTCTGTAATAAAAACCACCGTCCACGTCTCTTTCCGAGTAGTTACCAAACATGTATGATTCTGAACCGTCGCTGTTGTTTACGCCAGCGTTAAGGAAAAATGTTACATCATCATCAATTTTTGGGGCTCCCCAAATTTGAGCTGGCGAAGCAACCGCTGTGTTTCCAGCTGCGATTAATGCAGCAGCATCTGGTCTCTGCTGCGTTCTTGAAGTATCGTCAGCCTGTCTGATCTGGAAACTTGTTGTTAGGAAACCATCTTGTCCTAAAGGCAAGCCGTATTTGCCAGCAATAGTAGTAGTTGCACCATCACCCTCTGTGTACTCGCCCATTTTATAGGAAAGACTTCCGCCTTCTGAGATATCATCTAATACAAAGTTGATCACACCTGCAATAGCATCAGAACCGTACTGAGCTGAGGCGCCATCTCTAAGAACTTCCACTCTTTTAAGAGCAATAGCAGGAATCACAGATATGTCTGCTCCTTGAGAACCATCATTGACTCCGCCGCCTTGGAAGGCAATAACAGAAGCATGGTGACGTCTTTTTCCGTTAACAGTGATTAGAGTACTATCAGCTGACAAACCTCTTAAGTTTGCAGGACGAATCATACTTGCAGCATCGCTGATTGGTTGAAGATGAACATTTAAAGAAGGAATGCTTCCTTGAAGTTGCATAAGCAAGTCATCTGTACCTGTTTTGCTGATATCTTCAGCGCTTAGGACGTCAACAGGGACTGGTGAGCTAGATACTGATCTTGGCTTTCCACGAGTACCAATGCTGACAACTTCTTCAACGTATTCGTTGTCTTGAGCGAATGAACCAACTGAAAGCATTGAGCCAACAGCAACTAGGGTTACAACAGATAACTTTGAGGTTGTCCAAAATAATTTATTTAACATATTTATCTCCAAGAGAAATTAAAATTGTGACTATTCACAATCAAGACCTTTCTTTATACAGCAGTTATTTCTATTAACCAAACTTTCGGTGAATAAAAATATTACTACAACCTTGTAGATACAAGGTTTGTTTCATCAGATGTAACAGCGTGGTAAAACAAGCACTGCTGAATGAAATTAAACGGAATCCTTGTTAACTTGATTTAGCAGCTCTGCGTTGCCGCCAATGGCAACTGTATTGATGGAGATGATTCTCTCATCAATAAATTGAATTAAATAATTTGGGCCACCAGCTTTAAAGCCAGTGCCAGATAGGTTTTTTCCGCCAAATGGCTGAGTTTGAACTACCGCCCCAATGATGTCTCTATTAATGTATGTGTTACCGGCGGACACAAGGCTAGCAGCGTGAATGGCTCTGGCATCTATTCTTGTGTGGACACCAAAGGTTAATGCATAGCCTTTGGAATCAATATTAGTTAGATGCTTATCTAAAGTTTTTTCGCTAAACTGCATGACATGCAAAATAGGACCAAATTTTTCTTCATTAAGCGTGTCAAGGGAGTGCATCTCGATTAAAGTTGGAGAGAAGAATTGTTCGAGACTGTTGCTATTAAGCTTCGGTTGATAGATAGAAACCCATGATGGATCAGATTGCTTTAGATAATCAGAAAGTTTCTTGGCAGCATCAATCGAAATAATGGGCCCCATATCCACATCTAAATGTTCTGGACTCCCGATAATCATCTCATCCATCATGCCTTTGAGCATCGACAAAAGCTCATCATAAATTTTCTCATGAACTAGCAGCAGTCTTAATGCAGAGCATCTTTGGCCAGCTGAATTAAAGGCTGACCTCATAATATCATCGCAGGCACGCTCTATGAGAGCGCTAGAGTCAACCACCATGGAGTTCAAGCCGCCTGTTTCTGCGATCAAGGGAACGATCTTTCCTGGTTTTTTAGCCAAGGTATGATGAATATTTTTTGCGGTGCTCAATGAGCCTGTGAAGACAACCATATCTATGAATTGAGACTCAATGATGGCATGACCAAGCTCTCCACCTCCCAATAGCAGGTGAAGCGCGTCTCTGGGCAGGCCATGATTAAAAAATAAATTAATGGCCTTGCTGGCAATTAACGGAGTGTGCTCAGAAGGTTTGGCAATGACTGTATTTCCAGTAACAAGCGCAGCGGCAATCTGGCCCAAGGTGATAGCAAGTGGGAAATTCCAAGGGCTGATACAGACAACCAAGCCCTTGGGGCAATATTCCAATGTATTGTTTTCACCCGTTGGACCCAATTGAGCAGACTGTGCATTGAAAGCCTGCGATTGATCAGCATAGTATCTTAAGAAATCAACACATTCTCTTATCTCATCATGAGCATCTTGAGTGGTTTTTCCAGCCTCATGGATCATTAGATCAATAAACTCTAATGATAAATTCTCAATAGAATCGGCCACCTTCATCAATACCGAGGCTCGATCATCTATAGGGGTATTCCGCCAATCCAAGGAGTCTGTAAACGTTAATTTTTTAATGTGAGCGGGGTCTGAGAAATATACCTTGCCAATAATCGATTGATTGCATATTGAGTTCGACACCACACCTTCAAGGTGAGTTAGTGCATAGGAGCTGACTCCAAATATATCCATGGGATTTATCTGCACTTTATTGATGGCTTGAGAGATGCTATCAAGACATTCGTGTTCGCTTAAATCTAGTCCAGCAGAATTAATTCTTGGCAGATAAATCTCATTAGGCAATGGAAGATTGGATAGAGTTTTTAAATTCAGCTTGGCTTGAATTTCCTCAGCTGGATTTATAGCCAGATCGCTTACTGGAATCTTTGCGCTTAGGTACTGATTGATAAAGGAGCTATTGGCTCCATTTTCTAACAACCTTCGAACCAAATAAGGCAGCAACTCCTTGTGCTTGCCGATTGGGCAATAAACACTGGTGCTATTAAAGTGCTTAAAGGTCTCTGAGCAGGCTGAATATAGAAGCTCGCCCATGCCGTAGAGTCTTTGAAATTCTATCTGTTTACTTTGATCTTCAGACAAGCTCAGAATTGATGAGATGGTGTGAGCATTATGAGTAGCAAAACTTGCCTCAAGATTTGGTGCTTCTATTAACTGCTTGGCGGTAACTAAATAATTAATGTCGGTTAGTTTTTTATTGGTAAAAACAGGGTAGCCTGCCAAGCCTTTAACTTGGGCATTTTTAATTTCATAATCCCAGTAAGCCCCTTTCACAAGCCTGACATGCATGGTTTCTCTTTGCTGGGTTAAGTTGTCTAAATATCTAATGACTTGGGAAGATCTTTTGCCATAAGCTTGCACTGCCAAGCCTAGTTTAGGCCAGGATTTAATGTCTGGGTCCAAGGCCAAGTCTTGGATCAATGAAAGGCTCAAGGAGAGTCGATCTTGCTCCTCAGCATCAATGGTCACCGGCACGTCATTTGCGATGGCTGCAAGCACTAGATCCCTAGCTCTTGGCAGTAAAAAATCTTTTACCTCATTTGCGTGCAAAGCATCGTACTTGGAATATAAAGCAGATAATTTAATGGAGATCCCATGGGCAAGATTCTGAGCGCCATTGATCTGACCGATCGATTGAATGGCCGAAAGGTAAGATTCAAAGTAACTGTCTGATTGAGCATTATTTCTAGAGGCCTCTCCCAGCATATCAAAGGAACACCTATGGGCATGGAGCCAGTTAGAAGCTTGTAACTCGTCAATTTCTTGAGCGCAGACAAACTCTTTGCTCAAAATTTGCATGGCCATCTGCACAGCTTCTCTAATAGATGCTTCCCCTATTTTCTTACCGAGAGAAACAAGCCAATAGTTCTCTAGGCTGCTAGAAGTTTGAAGGAATTTCTTAGAGAACTCTAGGCCCCAGGTGGCGGAGTTCACAAGAAAGCTCTCGGCTCGGCCCAGGTGTTCTGCCCAGCTGGCCGAAGTCAGTTTTTCATTGATTAAGCTATCTCTCGTTAGGTTATCAGGAATCCTCATCAATGATTCTGCCAGGCACATCAGGGCAATGCCCTCAGAGTTCGACAGCCCATACTCCTCCATAAAAACATCGAGCTTGGTGCGTTGTTTTTTATTATCTCGACACAGCTGAATCAGGGCTTCCGTGTTTTCAGTTATGGAGGGTTTTTGAAGAAATGCTGCTTGCGAGAGCAAAGATTTTGCTAGCTCATATTCGCTTTTAAATTTATCTTTGCTGCTGAAATTCATTGGAATATATTATCACCACTTTAATTAGCTACTTCTTTCCAAACAAAGTATTTAACTGCAACAAAAAAGCTAATAGCCATCCAAACCACCAGACCAAGAGCTGTAGAATTCAGTGCCAGCAATGATGCTCCGTCGTTTGAAATACCTCTAAGGCCAGAAACCACCACACTTAATGGAAGAGCCTGGGCTATGGGTTGGAGCAACTCATGCAGCGAGGTAATGGGAAAAAACACACCAGAGAGTATTAGTTGGGGGAAAGTAGTTAACGCAACAATGGGTCGAATGGCCTCTTGTGTTTTAGCAAGGCTGCCCAAGAAAAACCCTATGCACAGGAAGATAAAAGTTCCAAGAATGACCATGCCATAAAGCGACAAAAGACTGCCAGCAATCTTAATATTAAGAAGCATGAGGGCTAGGCCTAGGATGACTGAAATCTGTGTGAGAATAATCACCATTCTCGAGAGGATAATTGCCACGATAAAATCTTTTGCTTGAATAGGCGTTACAAAGAGTCTTTTTAGAATGCCCCTTCTTCTGTACTCGACAACATTAAAGCCACTACCAGCGATACATAGATTCATTAACATGTATGCCAGAATGCCTGGCAATAAAAAATCGATATAACGCTGAGGTCGAGCCTGAATGTCTTCTACCTCCAAGCTAAACATGGGCTCGATCTCCCTAATATCTCGCTCAATTGAAATAAGAGAGTTATTTAAGGTTTTCGCAATAGCATCAGCCTGCCTGACCTGGGCAGCATCTAACAGCAAAGTAATTTTGCTTGGCTCTTTGGCATCTTCAAAATTAGTAGGTATAACAATAAGTGCAGTTTGGTCACCGTTAATCAGCTCTTGTTTTAGCTCAACAAGACCACCTTCGGTAACATTAAATAAAGGCTCTTGAGCAACCAAGTCAGAGAAATTGGCGGCCAGAGTGCTCTGAGATTGATTGACGAGGCCTAATTTAATTGGATCGGGCTCACCATCAGAAAACAAAAAAACTCCAGTAAAGATTAAAGGAAAAAGTAAAGTAAAAACAATGGATTGCCTATCGCGCAAAAAAATTTTTAAAAAAACTGTTGCGAGGTGGAACTGCAAGGGAGTAATCATTTAATCCCTCAGCTCATGGCCTGTTAAGGCAAGAAATACATCTTCAATATTTCCATGCAATTTAGCTTTAGGGGGCTCTGAAGCGTGTTCTAGAATAAGGTTCTGCGGCGTGTCTTCTGCAATAATCTTGCCTTGATCCATAATGGCAATGCGATCACAAAGGTATTCAGCTTCTTCCATGTTATGAGTGGTTAGCACAATGGTCATGCCTGAGTCATTGAGATCTCTGACCAGCTGCCAAAGATTGCGCTTGGCCTGGGGATCAAGGCCTGTTGTTGGTTCATCTAAAAAAAGAACTTTTGGGTCATTGACCAAAGCGCATGCAATAGAGAATCGCTGTTTTTGTCCCCCGGATAATTCCGCAGGTTTGGCCGAAGCTTTATCCTCCAAATTCACTCTTTTAAGTAACTCGATGGGATTAGGGCTTTGGGCATAAAGCTTGCCAAATAACACCAGCAATTCTGAAAGGCTCATGCGATCAAAATATTCATTCGCTTGCAATTGAACCCCAATAATTTTTTTCACTTCATGGGTGCGCGTACTCACATCCAAACCATCAATAGAAGCGATGCCTCCATCAATGTCATTAAGACCTTCAAGCATCTCTAGGGTGGACGTTTTTCCTGCGCCATTAGGACCCAGCAAACCATATATCTCACCTGTTTTGATGCTAAAACTGATCCCATCCACAGCATTAAAGAACTCATTCTTCTTCTCAGAATGAGGGTAAGTTTTAACAAGGGCTTGAGCTGAGATAATGTTGATGTCTTATCTCACTTTTTCTTGCTTAAGTATTCGTAGAGGGGAAAATCATAGCGGCTGGAGGCGGTAAATCTGCCGTTATGAGTCCAAGGTTTATAAGAGAGCTTTTTAACCGGCTTAATCACATCGCCCATCACCGTTACCCTCTGGATAATTCGCTCGCCAGTAAAATCATTTAAAACAAAATGTTGTGTGCAGCGATTATCCCACAGAGCCAAGGTTCCTTCTTGCCACTTGTGACGCACGGTAAAATCAGATTTTTTAACCCAGTTAGTTAAAAATTTTAGCAGCATGTCGCTCTCTTCAATGCTCATCTCTACGATCCGCCTGGTGAAATGCTCGTTCACGTAGAGCACGTCCCCTTTGCCATCCGGATGTTTGCGAACAACCGGATGAATGGTCATTTGCTCAGGGCGAAAATGCGGAGCGGCATCATGCAAGGCAGAGAGCTCTTTACACAGATCCTGCATGGGTTTAGATAAAGCAGCAAAGGCTTTAGATAGATTGGTCCACATGGTATCGCCGCCAACCTCTGGGCACTTGACCATGTGCAAAATAGACATCAAGGGAGGAGATTCCAAGAAGGTCATGTCTGTGTGCCATTCGTCTGCGACACCGCCACTGGATGCTGCTAGTTCAAAAATTTTAGGATGTTTGACGTTGGGGTTGCTAATATTTGGATGCCCTTCTAGCTTGCCAAACTTTTTTCCAAAAGCGACATGCTCGTCAATGGTTGGAGATTGATCTGGTAAAAATAGAACTAAGTGCTCTGCGAGAAGTTTTTTAATTACTTCAATATCGTTTTTCTTGAGGGACTGAATAGATAGACCGGTAAGCTCACTTCCAAGTGAGCCGCCTATTTTTTTTAAACTCCAGTTTTTAGGGAGTGAGATTTTTTTTGACATACCCAAGAATTATCAACCTTGTAGGTAAAAAGGCAAGAATTTAATTAAGGGTTATATCAACCAGAAACAGGAAGATGCTATGAAGAGGTTTATGCTGAGCGACGTTTTTTGTTTCTATAAAAAATGAGTTCTTGAATCCAATTCTTTTTCGTTGCCTCATGCATTGAAGAATGCTTTTCAGAAATAATTATTCTCCCACCATCCATGTCGACTCTTAATGAATCTGTTTTCATCACTCGTCCATCTGCAAGATGGACTTCGCCAATCATCTGGCCAGTTGAGTCTTCTGGGTGTAAATTTGAGAATAATTCTACAAGCTCTTCTTTTGTCATTTTTTTTCCTTAAATACCTTTTTAGCAATCTTGATAACGTTGTCAATTATACTGATTTCTTTTGCTTCGTATATATCCTAAGCAAAAAAAACCCAGCAAAAGCTGGGTCTAGTTAAATGGTTGGTTAGATATTATTCTAAGTCTCCAGCAATCGATAATATCGCCAACTAGAAAAAGTTTTTTTGGTTTATATTGCTTTAGGAATGTAAGCAATAGATCTGCTTGGCAGCCTTTTGATCCTAGATGGATATCTGAAAGGAAAATTGCTTTAACTTCAATTCTTTTCATTTGTAAATTAAATAAAAAATTTTCAACAGTTTGATGGCGCTTATGGAAAATTTTTGAAAATTAAATTTATAACTTAAATAAAATATACATGGCTACAAATTCCTCTTCGTGGCTACATTGTGGCTACAAATATGGCTACATTTAAAAACGAACTTACAGCTTTTCAAGCCAATTCTCATGGCTACATGGTGGCTACATTTGTTTTTTTTGATGCCCTGAGAACCCCTATTTAAAGGGGTTTCAGGAAAATTGGCATCCCGTAGGGGAGTCGAACCCCTGTTGCCGAGATGAAAACCCGGTGTCCTAGGCCTCTAGACGAACGGGACTAGATTGCGGCAATTATAAAAGCTAAAACTCTATATGAAAAGGCTAAAGTCTCATTTAATCTGATTATTAATTGCCTTAAGAAATCCTCTTAAAAAATTACCTTCCATTTGATCTGGGTAGAGTCGCCTAAACATTCTTTCCATCCTGGTAAGGATCTGTTTTGGGTTATTGGGGTCAACTAATTTAAGATTGTAAACAGTCTCATTGAAGTGCTCAATTAGATGGGTGAGCTCCTCGGACGTGTATTCAGGAAAATCTTGCCATGGTCCTATAGGTTCTTTTTGAGAGGCTTGATAGAGCTCATAGCAAACCACTTGAGTGGACATGGCAATATTTAAAACTGGGTACTCAGGGTCTGCTGGTATTATTAAGTGCTTATTTGATAGTTGCAGCTCCTCATTGGTCAGCCCCCTATCCTCTCGTCCAAATAAGATTGAGACCTCAAGGCCTTCGGCGGCCAACTGATTAATTTCTTGAGCGGCGTCTCTGGCCGTGGCCACGGGCCATTCAATGGTCCTCTCTCGAGCTGAGGTTGCAAAGATTACTTTTGAATTTTTAACCGCTTCATCAATGGAGTTAAATATCCTGGCGCCATCCAAAACATCTCCAGCATTTCCAGCCAGCGCCGTGGCCTCAGGGTCTGGAAACTTCTTAGGATTGATGAGCGCAAGGTTACTTAAGCCCATATTTTTCATGGCTCTTGCCACCGAGCCAATATTGCCTGGATGGGAAGTTTCGACCAAGACAATTTGTACGAACTGATTAATGGGATTCATGGAACTATTATCATCATTTCCAGTACAATATGCGACATGTCAAAGCCTGCTTTATTAAACGTCGCCCTTATCGCTGCAAACATTGGAGCTGCAGAGCTCGAATTTGCGGTTAAGAAAGTTCATGTTCTCGATGTCATGAAAAAAGGTCCGACTGATTATGTAACTGAAGTTGATCGCAAGGTTGAAGAGATCGTCTTTGATGAAATTAAGAAATACTATCCTGAAGACAATTTTCTGGGCGAAGAATCAGGGCGCGAAGTTAATAACTCTGACACAACCTGGGTCTTAGATCCGATTGATGGCACTACCAATTTTATTCATGGCTACCCGCAATACTGTATTTCTCTAGCCTGCGTGGTCAACGGTCAGACTCAACATGCTGTGATCATAGATCCCACTCGAAGAGAGGAGTTTAGTGCCTCGCGAGGAAAAGGTGCAGAGCTTAATGGCGAACGCATTAGAGTCAGCAAAAGAGCAGGTATCAAAGATGCTCTTCTGGGCAACACGTCTCATATTAATGAATCCCAGAACTACTCATTTGATAACATTGCAGCTTTTAGGGCTTTGTATAAACATGGTTTGACCATCAGAAGATCTGGGTGCTCGGCCTTGGATTTGGCTTATGTTGCCGCAGGACGCCTGGATGGCTTTTGGGCAAATGGCTTGTCTATTTGGGATGTAGCGGCGGGATTGCTGATCGCGCAAGAATCTGGAGCTCTGACTAGTAATTTTCTAGGCAATCCTGAGGTCACTGACTCCGATCATTATCTTTGCGCTTCGCCTAAATGTTTTAAGGCAATGTTAGAGGCCATTCAGCCAAACTTTAAAGTTAAAGAAGTTTAAGGCATCTCATCAAATTCAACGCCTTCTGCCTCTGGTATGGCCAGATCATCTTGTGTGATTGAAAGACCCAGCAGCATATTGGCTACAACATAAATAGATGAATAGGTTCCTACCAAGACACCAATAATTAACGCCTCACTAAAACCCCTGATCATATCTCCACCAAAGAAATACAAGGCCAATAAAACCAATAAAGTAGTAAAAGAAGTAATCAAAGTTCTGGACAGCGTTTGATTGATGGAGCGATTAATAATCTCTTCAGGCTCAAAGCCCCTCTCGCCTCTAAAATTTTCTCTGATTCTATCGGAGACAACGATGGTGTCATTCAACGAATAGCCGATCACTGCAAGCAGTGCCGCCAGCACAGTGAGATCAAAATCCCACGCAAACAATGAGAAAAGCCCAAGAATAATCACCACATCATGCGCCAGAGCTGTCACCGCACCCAGGGCAAATTTGTATTGAAATCTAAAGGCAACATAAAGCAAAATCATGCCAAGTGCCACAAGCATCCCTAGACCGCCTTGGTCTCTAAGTTCAGAGCCGACCTGAGGTCCGACAAATTCAATTCTTTGCAGTTCCATTGAAGGATCGTCTGCCTGAAGGAATGTGAAGATGGTGTCGCCCAGTTGGCTGCTGCCATCCTTGTCTGCAACTTTAATTAGCACGTCTGTATCTGAGCCAAAGTTCACAACCTGGAAATCATCAAAGCCATTATTAGTCATCAGATCTCTGATCTCGCCTAAGTCTACTGCCTCAGAGTAAGTCACTTCAATTAGAGTTCCGCCACTAAAATCTAGTCCTAGGTTTAGTCCTCTAAAGCCCAAAGATAGAATGGACAGGGCCAGCAATGCAAGCGAAGTCATGGTGGCTATCTTTCGGTAGCTCATAAAAGGAATATTAAGATTTATCATACTCTGAGCTCCTGAATATTCTTGTTGCCATACATGAGGTTAATGATTGCCCTGGTACCGATAATCGCGGTAAACATAGAGGTAATAATCCCAATAGACAGCGTGATAGCAAAACCTTTAATGGGTCCTGTGCCAATAGCATAAAGAACGACTGAGGCAATCAAGGTTGTCACATTGGCATCAAAAATAGTCACAAAGGCTCGCGAGAAGCCCTCCTGAATTGCTGTTTGAGGATCCTTGCCTTCTGCGAGCTCTTCTCTGATACGAGAGAAGATCAGAACGTTGGCATCAACGGCCATGCCGATAGTCAAGACAATGCCTGCAATGCCCGGCAGTGTCAGGGTTGCGCCCAACAAAGACATAAAGCCTGTGATGAGAACCACGTTTGCAAACAAAGCAATGTTTGCCGCTAGGCCAAACCAGCGGTAATAGAAGAGCATGAAGGCAATCACCGATAGCAGGCCAATAATAATAGAGCGAATACCAAGCTCAATATTTTCTTTCCCAAGGCTAGGCCCAACTGTGCGCTCTTCAACAAATTTCATTGGAGCAGCCAAGGCACCTGCTCGAAGAAGCAACGCTAATTCGCTCGCTTCCTGGGGCGAGCCAACGCCCGTGATTCTAAAGCTGGTCCCAAGCACTGCTTGCACGGTTGCCAGGCTAATAATGCTTTTTTCAATGTAGGAGGTTTGCTCTATGACCTCTTGACCGTTTTCATCAAGGGTGAGGATTGATTTATTTTTTCGCTCTACAAATAACACGCCAAGCTTTCTTCCAATATTTCCACTGGTCGCTTTTTGCATGGCTCGCCCACCCTGCATATCAAGAGAAATATTTACTTGAGCAAAGCCGCTCTCATCAAATCCAGAGCTGGCATTGGTCACTCTCTCACCAGCCACAATGACATTTTTTTCTAAATAAGCCGAGCCCATTCTTTCGTCCTGATAATCAAACTCTTCCTTGCGCAAACGCGAGGTCGTGGATGCGGCTTCAAGCCTAAACTCTAAATTAGCGGTTTTCCCTATAATTTTTTTCGCTGCTGTTGTGTCCTGGACCCCTGGAAGCTCAACCACAATTCTGCTGCTGCCTTGACGTTGAACAATGGGCTCAGAGACACCAAGTTCATTCACCCTATTGCGCAAAGTCATTAAGTTCTGGCCTACGGCATAATCTCTAATTTCCTTGATGGCTGATTGCGAGTAAGCAAGTGACACCCTATTCCTAATAGAGCTGGGCTGGAGGTCATAGAGGGCAGTGCCAACCGAGGTGATATTGTCATCACCAAATATTTTCAAGGCTTTGCTGTAATCCTCGTCACCGAGAAACTCAAAGATCAACTCCTTGTCATTCTTTTGAGAGCTCTCAACGCTAATGCGATCATCTCTAAATTTTTTTCTGTACTGATTGAGCAATGAATCTAGACGATTATCCAGGGCGCTCTCGATATCAACCTCAAGTAAAAAATGTACTCCGCCAGATAAATCTAATCCAAGCTTTAGGGGGCCTCCTCCAATGCTTCTTAACCACTGGGGGGTCGAAGGCTCTAGATTGAGTGCAACGACCGCTCGATCCAATAACACTCTTTGTAAGGCAGATTTAGCTGCCAGCTGCGCATCAAAGGATGAAAATTTAGCAACAATGTTATTGTCCTTCAATCCCACTGATTCTGCGGTAATGGCTTTTGATATAAGAATCTCGCTCACTTGATCTAGAAGACTTTGATCGGCTGATTTGCCTGAATCGGTGTAAGCAATTTGAATCGCGGGTTTAGCTGGATACAGATTTGGCAAAGAATAGATCACCCCAATGGCTAACACCATTAAAATAAAAGCGTGGGTCCCTATGGAGAATCTATTCATCAAAGCTCTTAGTCTATTGAGGCAATGGTGCCTTTAGGTAGAGTATTGGTAATGGCTGTTTTTTGAAGCTTGAAGGTAATATTCTCACTCACCTCAATAGAGACATAAGGCCCTTTAATTTCCTTAATGCGGCCTATAATTCCTCCAGCCGCCACAACCTCATCGCCCTTCTCTAACTCATCCATCATCGTCTGCAAAACTTTCATACGCTTTTGCTGCGGTCGGATCGTCATAAAGTACATGAGCGCTAAAAACCCGATAAAGAATACTAAAACTGGGTCTGGTAGATACCAAGGTAATTGAGTTTGTGATTCGTTCATAAAATCTCCCTAGATTAGATGGGGTGGTACTTCTAAATGACGCTTATTATAAAAGTCTTTTATAAACTTAGCGAATGAATCTGATGCAATAGAGTGACGAATATCTCTCATCAGCGACTGATAGTAATAAATGTTATGGAAACTGTTTAGGATGGACCCAAGCATTTCATTGGTTTTATCAAGATGGTTTAAATAAGCCTGAGAGTAATGCTTGCATACTTTGCAGCCGCAATCAGGATCGATGGGATCTGCGCTGGCCTTGCTTGGCGCATTTCTGATATTAAGAACCCCGTAAGATGTAATCAACTGACCGTTGCGAGCATTGCGGGTTGGTAACACGCAATCAAACATATCAATTCCATAAAAAACAGCCTCGACAATATCTTCAGGTTTGCCAACGCCCATTAAATAATGAGGCTTATCTGCGGGAAGATGCGGGGCTAAATGTTTTAAAATTCTGGTCTTGTCTTCCTTCGGCTCTCCAACACTTAGGCCGCCGACAGCAATCCCATCAAAACCAATCTTGAGCAGACCTGATAGAGATTCCAGTCTTAAGTCCTCGTGCATGCCGCCTTGAACAATCCCGAACAAGGCCGAATCTGATTGATGAGCATCCCTGGATCTTTGAGCCCACCTCATAGAAAGCTCCATAGATTTTCTAGCAACCTGATGCTCGGATGGATAAGGGGTGCACTCGTCAAGGACCATGACAATGTCCGAGCCCAAATTAGCCTGAATTCTCATGGAATCCTCGGGGCTCATGAAATGTTTTGTTCCATCATAGGGTGACTGAAAGCTGATGCCTTCCTCTGTCAACTTAGCTAAATCACCAAGGCTCCAGACTTGAAAGCCACCAGAGTCGGTTAATATCGGTTTATCCCAATTCGAGAATTTATGTAATCCGCCTAACTTCTTAATCAGCTCATCTCCAGGGCGCATCATTAAGTGGTAGGTGTTACCAAGAATAATCTCTGCGCCTGTATCTAAGATGTTATCTACCTCTAAAGCTTTAACGGTTCCATTGGTTCCCACAGGCATAAAAGCTGGCGTTTGAATCGAGCCCCTGGCGAATTGCAGCTCACTCCTCCTGGCAAACCCTTCGGTTGCAGAAACTTTAAATTTCATTTTTTTTCAGCAGCATGGCATCACCATAAGACAAAAACCGATACTCTTTCTCGATCGCTAGCTGATAGAGGTCAATCATTTTTTCATACCCAATGAATGCAGCGACCAACATTAGCAGGGAGGATTTAGGTAAATGGAAATTGGTTATCATTAGGTCCACCACTTTAAACTTATAGCCGGGATAAATAAATAGCTGGGTCTCACCTACAAAAGGTTGCAAGTCTTGCTGACAAGCTGTCTCTAAAGCTCTAACAGAGGTTGTTCCCACAGCTATGACTCTGCCTCCGCGAGCCTTGGTTTGTTTTATCTGATCAATGAGTCGGGCATCGACTTCAATTAATTCTTTGTGAATTTGATGCTCTGTGATGAGCTCAGTTTTTACAGGCTGAAAAGTCCCTGCTCCGACCTGAAGATTCACATAGCCCAGGGTCACGCCCTTGCTTTTAATCTCATCGAGTAATTGGGCATCAAAATGCATACCTGCTGTGGGTGCAGCCACCGACTCCTTTCGCTGAGTGTCAGCATAAACAGTTTCGTATCTCTCTTCATCAATTTTCTCTGCAGAACGATGCATGTATGGTGGTAAAGGTATCTCACCGAATGATTCAAAGATCTCATGGGGGTCTGAAGCCCACTCTAATATAAAAAAATTATCCTGGCGTCCAGCAACAACCGCAGAGAAATTCTTACCATCAAAACAAAAATTTAATTGGGTCTGCTCTTTGGGTGATCTGGAAGATTTAATTTGCACCAGAGTTTGGTGATGAGATAAAAATCTTTCAAGAAAAATTTCGACTTTTCCGCCTGTACTTTTTTCTCCATGGAGCCTGGCTGGAATAACGGACGTTTGATTCACTACCAGTAAATCGCCCTTCTCCATATAGGATGCAATATTTTTAAATTGTCTGTGTTCAGCCTCATTAATACAGGCAAGCAGTCTTGAATCAACACGGTTTTTAGATGGGTATTGCGCAATTAAGTGCTCGGGAAGGTCGTAGTTAAATTTTTCAGTTTTCATGCAAGGGGATCATTCTAAAAGATGTTCTTCTCAGCTACAATGCGAATCAAGCCCCATTGGCGGAATTGGTAGACGCGCGCGATTCAAAATCGCGTTCCTTCGGGAGTACCTGTTCGACTCAGGTATGGGGCACCAACATTTAACCAAGATATAAATTGATAAAGAATAACTTTTGTGAAATTCATAATATCCAGTACAGTCTCTCTAGATGCATAACTTAAATTCTTATAATCGAATTGTTGTCAAAATTGGTTCAGCGGTCTTAGTCAATCCTAAGGGTAAAATTGATCATGTATTTTTAGCTAATTTGGTCAAGGATATTGCATGGCTAAGAAACAAAAATAAAGAAGTGCTCATTGTTTCATCAGGAGCTATTGCGCTAGGGCGAAAAAATATTGCTCTACCAAAAAATCTATCCCTTGCTGAGTCTCAAGCCCTGGCAGCCCATGGGCAAATTGAACTGATGATCGCATGGAAAAAGCACCTCAATAAACATAATATTCATGTTGGTCAGATGTTGTTAACGCCTAGGGAAACCGAATTAAAAATCGCTGCAAATAACGCTAAACAAACTCTCTCAAAGCTCCTAGATGTGGGATGCCTTCCAATCATTAACGAAAATGATACTACGGCAACAGATGAGATAAAATTTGGAGATAACGATCTGCTGGCTGCAAAAATTTCAAATCTCTTCCAAGCAGACTTATTGGTAATACTTTCAAGTGTTGATGGTCTGTATGCATCAGAAGCTGACATACAAAATAATAACGCCTCAGGCTTAATCAGAGAAGTCACTAAGATTAACGCCAAAATTAAAAAAATGGGTGGCCAGGCAAGCGGCATGGGTAAAGGAGGTATGATCTCTAAGATTGAGGCTGCTGAAATATGCTTCAAAAATAAATGTGACATGGTCATCACCTCTGGCAATAAAAAGAAACCAATTACAGGTTTGAACGCTAAAGCAAGAGCCACTTGGTTTGTAAAAAAATGAATATGGACCTTAAGCAGCAACTCTATGAGATGGGTCAAAAGGCTAAAAATGCTGCGTCTATTTTAAATACCTCGTCCTCCCAACAAAAAAATGGTTTCTTTGATTTTGCGATTGAAGAAATTAACGCTCAAAAAGACTTGATACTCAAGGCTAATGCTCAAGATATTACTAACGCAAAAGACAATGGGAAAGATAATGCTTTTATTGATCGTCTGACCCTTAATAAAGAGCGCTTAGATAGCATGTGTAAAACATTAGAAGAAATAAAGCTCTTTGCTGATCCTGTCGGAAAAATTCTAGCAAACTGGGATCGGCCGAATGGCTTAAATATCTCGAGGGTTTCTACTCCTCTCGGAGTCATTGGGTTGATTTTTGAGAGTCGTCCCAATGTTGCAAGTGATGCTGGCGGTTTATGCCTTAAATCAGGAAATGCGGTAATTTTAAGAAGTGGCAAAGATGGTCTAAGATCAGCTTTAGCTATTGTCGCTGCCCTGAGATCAGCATTAGTGAAAGCTAAGCTGCCTGAAGATTGCATTCAACTAGTTCCTTCAGAGCAAAGGGAAACAGCGACCTACATGCTTGAAGGTCTAAATGGCGCGATAGATGTGATAGTGCCAAGAGGTGGAAAAAGTTTAGTCGCAGAGGTTGAGAGGTCAGCAAAAGTACCTGTTTTTGGTCATCTCGAAGGCATCTGTCATGTGTATATAGATAATCGCGCCGACCAGGCAAAGGCTCTAGATATATGTATTAATTCAAAAATGAGGCGAACAGGCGTTTGTGGTGCGGCTGAAACAATTTTAATACATCGCGACATTGCAGATATATTTGGCCCCTTATTAATTCAAAAATTAAGCTCTTTAGGTTGCGAGGTTCGAGGATGTGATAAAGCCCAGCTATTAGATGCAAGGGTTATTCCTGCGATCGAGGAAGATTGGTCAACTGAATATCTAGCGCCTATTGTAAGCATCAAGCTTGTTAATAGTATTGGAGATGCTGTTGAGCATATTAATGAATATGGAACGGGGCATACAGAATGTATTGTCAGTGAGAATAAAGAGGCTCAAAATCAATTCACCTCTTCGATTGATAGCGCCATATTGATGATCAATGCCTCGACACAATTTGCCGATGGAGGTGAGTTTGGGCTGGGGGGTGAAATAGGGATTGCAACTGGTAAATTTCATGCCAGAGGACCCGTCGGAATAGATCAGTTGACTAGTTTTAAATACATTGTCTCTGGTAATGGCCAAACAAGAAGCTAGCCTGGGCAGATATTTCTTTCAAAAATTACAGTCAAGCGAGCTAAATATAAACATCAAACCTAGTGGTTTTCCCGGGAACGGTATAATTAATGCCTTCCGCAAAAGCTTTGGCTTTAATAGGTCTTTTAACAATCATTTTTTTAACTGGCATTAGTCGCAAGACTTCAAAATCTTCTTGAGGCTCATTGCGAAATCCCTCTATTTCCAAGACCTTAGCAAGATAGTCTAGCTGACCTGAGCCCAACGCAGTTTTTTTGGACGTGGGGTACATAGGATCAAAATAAACGACATCAAAGTTATCTGCCTCTTTTATAAACGCGCATGCATTGCCTTGTATCAAAGTAAGATTTTCAAGAAGGCTTCCATGGGAAGCTCTGCTTCTCCTTAAAGCATCTTGTAGCAATAAAAAAAGTAGTTTGCTTTGCTCAACTGCCGTGACTTGATGGCCTAGGCTTAAAAATAATAAAGTGTCCTGCAATAATCCTGCGGTGCAGTCCAGAATCCTTAGAGGCTTGTCTGATTTACCCAAAGCTTTTTTAATAAGTTTCTCATGGTCGGCTCTTTTGAGACGCCAGCCACTAGAGCCAGAATGAAAATCGATATGAAATTTATTAGATGCCCTGGCATCAGGATGAAAAAAAAATAAACCAGCATCGCTTAGTTCCAAGTGAGCCTCGTGACAGTCCTCGCGACTGAGTGCGGCCTCTAGCCCAATTGAGCTAGCCAGTTCTTCGGCAATGAGTTTATGGGTCTGTGAGGTATAGAAAAAACTTCTGATCATAAAAGCAGTAATGCCAGCCCCAACAGCAATCTATATATTACAAAGGGCGTCATTCCTATTCTCTCCACGAATTGCAAGAAGACTTTAATAGTGAGAAAGGCAATAACAGCAGACCCCATAAAACCAGTCAGCAAGATCATGAGGTCATCTACAGTCAGGACAAAAGAATCCTTGAGTACCATTAAAATTAAAGCGCCTAGAATTGTTGGAATGCTCAATAAAAAAGCAAATTTCGACGAGTCCTTTAAATTTAGACCTATCAACAAGGCCCCTGTTATAGCCATGCCGGATCTTGAGGCGCCAGGAAAAATCGCTAAGGCTTGAAGGCATCCAATAACAACAGCAGCCAGGACTGTTAAGCCCAGAAGATTTTTTGTTTGAGGGGAGAATTTAAAGGCAAGCCATAATAAGCCTGCAAAAATTAGATTGGCCCAAGCAATAGATTCAATGCTGGCGCTTCTTTCTGCTATGAGATCAGAGAAGATGAGCCCCATTAAAACTATGGGCATGGTGGCGACAATTAAATTCAATCCAAGATTAAAGTCTTTCTGGTTGCGATGATTTGCCCAAGGCCACCATGCTTGAGCCAAACGCATTAAGTCATTTTTAAAATAAACAATAACGGCAGCCAAGGTGCCCCCATGCACAGCAATATCAAAAACTAACCCAAAATCCTTGGCTCCGAATAGCAATGATGGAAAGAGCAAATGAGCTGAGCTAGAAACCGGTAAAAACTCTGTTAGGCCTTGAATGCAGGCTAAGAGCAAGGCTAATAAAAAATCAGTGATCATTTTTTCTGATACTCGGGCGTCTTGAGGTAGACAGGATTAGCTAATTCAGGATCAAACCTTTTCCCTGTTGCTAATTCAAGCTTGGCCAATGCCGCGACTGATTCTGCTCCTGCTTGCGCCAAAGAAAGGTATTGCGAGTGTTGGTCTATGCTCTTAGGCCAACCCGAGCCAATAAAATAAGAGGAGCTATTAGATAGATAAGCATCCAATGCTTCAAAGCTCATGACTGATTCTCGGCCCATGCTCTCAATGCCAGTCGGTGACTTAGTAAAGGCTCCGAAATAACTCTCATGCAGATCAGCCTCTAGGGTGACTAGAATCTCAGCCTCATCCTCATCGATCCATTGGGCGGCCTCATAGGCTAAAGCTTTTAAATTAGAGATAGGGATTAGTGGTAAATTTTTAACAACGGCTATGGGCTTTAAAAATGATGCTGTAATTCGCAAGGCAGTGTATGAGCCTGGGCCCTGAGCAAATGCTAAGGCGTCCAAAGAGTCAAAGTCCTTGGTGGTATCAAAATCAATGCATGAGAAAAGCTCGCCCCATTCAGGCCGATGCTTTCTCTCGTGCGTTTGGGTGAAAGTATTGACCTCGTCACCGCTTAAAAGCGCTATGGAAGAGTAAGTCCCGCTAATATCAAGGGCCAGAATTTTCATGAGCTAGAAATGTTTATTGATTTCCTCAAAGACTCTCTGAACCTCCATAGAGCCGTCTACCCTGACATAATGTAATCCACTTTGGGTGGATACAGCTTGATAGTATTCAACAAGAGGCTGGGTTTCTTCGTGATAAATATTCAATCGACGTTTCACCGTCTCAGGTAAATCATCTTCTCTTTGAATGAGGGGCTCGCCGGTCTCATCATCCAGCCCATCGGTAATTGGGGGCTGGTAATCCAAATGATAATTCCTGCCTGATCCTGGGTGAACTCGTCGACCCGACATTCGATTGACAATGATCTCGTCCTCAACATTGATCTCTATCACATGGCTAAATTCAATGTTATGTTGCACACACAAGTCAGCCTGCCCTGCCGTTCTAATGCAGCCATCAAATAGGAATCCTGCATCACAGTCGGACTGGGCAATTCTGTCTGAAATAAGCTCAATGATAATTTCATCAGACACCAGGCCTCCCGACTTCATGACACTGCTAACCTTTTGGCCCAAGGCATTGCCTGAAGCTATGGCGGCACGCAACATGTCGCCTGTGCTGATTTTAGGAATGTTTAAGGATCTGCAGATTAAGTCAGCTTGAGTGCCTTTTCCAGCCCCTGGAGGTCCGATAAGTAATAGTTTATTCATCCTTCCAATATTGCAAATGCTATTAGGTGGTTTCTTTCATCGCACAGACTAACATGGGATTTGTTGATGCCCAAGCTCTCCGCATAAGATTTAGCCTCTTTTGAGTATACTACCTCTGGTTTTCCTGAATGATCACGTAAAATCTGAATTGTTTGAGGGAAAAGAGGTGCGCGAAACCCAGTGCCAAAGGCTTTAACTATTGCTTCTTTTGCTGCAAATTGTTTTCCTAAATAAGCCAGTCTCTGTCCCTCCCTCAATGCTATAAAGTGTGGCAGCTCATCGGGACCAAGAATTTTTTTAGCGAATGCCAGCGGTGCCTTCATTGCTTTAATTCTCTCTAGATCTACTATGTCTGTGCCAATACCAAAAATCATATTTTAATTTTTTTAAAGAATTCTCTGCTACTCAACTCTCTTCCATCTAGGCAGGCTGTAATCGCAACCTGCGATAGCTGCTTTAATTTTAACTTATCAATGTCTTGAACCTCACGATTCTTGATTAAAAAAATTTCATCTGCCGTAAAACCAAGATTATCATTTGAGGGGTAAAATCCTCGCTCTGGTTTGTATGAATAGATCACAGAATCTCTGAATTCTGAATTCTCGTTCATGTCAGTATCAAAGTTAATGCCATACCCAAGAATATCCAGCAGGTCTAATTCAAAGATTCGCAAAGCTGACTCATCAATGGCATCTAAGCGCGCAAGATCTACAAAGTTGCTATAGAGTTGATACAGCTCAAGATTAGCCAAGCCCTTGGGAAGGAGCCTGATCATCAACTCATTCACGTAAAGATAGGTGTATAAATCGTGAGGGCCTTTCTCGGATTGTGATAAATAGTTAGAGTCAATTTGCGTCAGAGTTTTCATGTCTGATTTTCCAGTCACCATAATTTTGAGAGCAGAGAAAGGGAGCAAATGACCAAAAAACTTAGACCTTGGATTTTTTGCACCCTTGGCGACTATGGATACTTTTCCAGAAGACTCTGTGAACACATCTGCAATGATCGAAGTGTCGCCAAAAGATCTAGAGTGGAGAAGAAAGCAAGGCTCCCAGCTATGTGGTGTCATGATTGCTGCCGACACCAAGGCTGCTTAAATACTGAGCATCGTTATTCCAATTCTTATTGACCTTGACAAAAGTTTTAAGCATCACCTTTTTATTAAGCATTTTTTCAAGCTCTAGGCGTGTTTGCTGCCCAATTCTTTTAAGGTTTGAGCCCTGATGACCTATAACAATGCTTTTCTGGCTATCTCGAGCAACATAAATAATCACCCCAATGGAAAGCATTTTCTCTTCCATGGCCTTGGTTTCAACCACCACGTAAGTCTCATGAGGCAACTCATCTCCAAGGGATCTAATAATCTTCTCTCTTACAAGCTCGCTAATAAAGAAATTATCAGGCATTTCTTTTTCTTCGCTTTCAGCAGGATAAAGATGATTGTTTTCTGGAAGAGCATTTTTAATACAAACTAACAGATCATCAATTCCTTCATTTTTTAATGCCGAGATGGGCACATAATCCATGAATGAATATTGGGCATCAATTTCCTGGATAATCGGCAGTAATTCATTTTTATTTTGAACCTGGTCAACTTTATTAAACACGCAAATGGCGTTGACCTTGGTATCAATAATTTTTTGCAGGACGTCTCGGTCTTGCTCTCGAAGAGAAGTGCGCTGGATTAAAAATAATACTAAGTCAGAATCCTCTATGACGCTGAGCGCAGAATGGTTTAAAACTTTGTTGAGTGTTTTGTTTGCTTGGAGATGAATGCCCGGAGTGTCCAAGAAGATCATCTGATGATCTTGATCCGTTTTCACACCTAAGATGTTATTTCGAGTGGTTTGCGATTTTCTTGAGGTAATAGATATCTTTTTATCCAATATAGTATTAATCAACGTTGATTTGCCTACATTGGGTTTTCCTACAATAGAAATATAACCGCAGAATTTTTTATTCATGATTTTTCCAAGCTATGAAGAGCTAATTTAGCAGCTTTTTGCTCTGCTTCTTTTTTAATATCAGCGGATGCAGAAAATACTGTTCCCAATACGCTCACCTCACAATAAAAATGTGTTCCATCTTGATTGGGGGTGACCTGGTATTGAGGGAGATCATGATTCATTGCCTGCAATAATTCTTGCAACAAAGACTTAGCATCCTTGAACTCGTCTGTCACACTTAGTAGTGACAATTTGTGAGAAAAAATATTTAATATAAAGCGTTTGGCTTCTTTAGAGCCAAGCTCTATGAATACAGCGCCAACACAGGCCTCAAGGGTCCCCGCATAGATTGAATGTTTATGGGTGTCGTCAAGGTTCTCTGTGCCTCTGGAAACCTGAAGTTGATTTTTACAATCTAATTGCAAAAAAATTTCAGAGAGAGATTGGGTGTTCACCAGGGAAGCTCGCATTTGAGTTAAAACCCCCTCATTTGAATCAGGGAAAGTGTGAAAAAGATATTCTGATATGACTATCTCAAGTACTGCATCACCAAGAAATTCGAGCCGCTCATTGTTCTGCGTTCTTGAGACACTCTTATGGATGAGCGCTTGCTTGAAGCTCGCTAATTCAGTGTATGTCCCGCTAATCTGAATTGGGTTATTCATCACAGTTAATCAATAAACCCTGTTCTGCTGAAAGTTGGAAGGCAAGTCCAGCACTCCCAGGTCATCCAAATTAATTCACCCGTACCCATGAAGTTCTCTCTTGGAACAAAACCCCAATATCTTGAATCACTAGAATTATCGCGATTATCGCCCATGACAAAGTATTGATCAGCCGGGACAGAGAACTCTTCTGGGTAAGAGGCGCTGCCACCCTGAAGCCTAATAGTTCTTTTGGAGTCCAGAAAGGTTTCCTGCAACAAGGTCTCCGTGCCATTAAGAGAGATCAGCTCTTGATCGATTGGGCTGCCATTTATATACAATTTTTTATTAACATATCGAATGGTGTCGCCTGGTTTTCCAATTAAACGTTTAATGTAAGGAACATTCACATGAGGCGGGATAAAAACTACCACATCTCCATATTCTGGATCAGAGGCTAGCGCAAAAGGCCGACCAATTCTATTGACCTTTAAGCCATAGCTGTGTTTGTTAACAAGAATAAAATCTCCTACCTGCAGACCTGGAATCATTGATCCAGATGGTATTTGATAGGGCTCATACATAAAGGTTCTAAGAATAAAAATAAAGAAGACTGGTAAAAACCATCCTTTTCCAGTGGTGGTGAGCAAGTCATTTTTCATAACAACCCCTGCTATAAGGATAATCAGACAAATGATTGATCCAAGCAATAGCACCACTCCTAAATCTCCAGCATTGACAAAAATTCTATAAATACCCAGCAAGGCTGATAGAAAACCTAGCGTGTAAAGAGTTTGTTGCATTTGATCTGACAGGGTATTTGTCAGGACTTTGTATATCCAGAAACCAATCAAGGTAGACACTGAAAGCAAAGCGATGATAAATATTGGATCACTAAACATTATTTTTCTCCTGCGTTAAAGAAATTTAAGAATGCTTCTTGTGGAATAGAAACCCTGCCAAATTGCTTCATCTTTTTCTTACCTTCTTTTTGCTTTTCTAATAATTTCTTTTTGCGACTAATATCCCCACCATAACATTTAGCTGTGACATTTTTTCTTAAAGCTTTTACGGTTTCACGTGCAATAATCTTTGATCCAACGGCCACTTGAATGGGGATATCAAACATTTGCCTAGGAATGAGTTTTTGTAAATTTTTTGCAACATCGCGCCCTCGCGCCATCGCAAAATCTTTGTGAATAATTATAGAGAGGGCATCCACCACATCGTTGTTTAACAAGACGTCTATTTTTACCAGGTTAGACGCTTGGAAATTAATAATATTATATTCAATCGACGCATAGCCTTTGGTTGTTGATTTCAATCGATCAAAAAAATCAATGATCACTTCGGCCAGAGGCATCTCAAACACTATGGAGACCTGATTTCCAAAGTATGTCATATCTTTTTGGGTTCCTCGTTTTTGAGTGCAAAGAGTAATGACATTGCCCACATAGTCTTTAGGGGTAAGAATGGTCGCCAACACATATGGCTCACGAATTTCTGAGACATGGTTTAAAGATGGAAGTTGAGAGGGACTATCGCAGTCAATCACTTCTCCATCTGTTTTCACCACTTGATATTGAACAGAAGGCGCTGTGGAGATTAAATTTAGATCGTATTCTCTTTCCAATCTCTCGCGCACAACTTCTAAATGCAAGGTGCCTAAAAAACCACACCTAAAGCCAAAGCCCAGAGCATCTGAGACTTCAGGCTCATAAACTAACGCTGAGTCATTTAGCACAAGTTTTGATAAGGCATCCCTAAATTTTTCGTAATCATCAGAGTCAACCGTGAACAGTGAGGCAAATACTTTTGGCAGGACTTTTTTAAACCCAGGCAGCGGCTTAGATGAATTATTCTTAGAGTCTATGATGGTGTCGCCAACAGGTGCCCCTAGAATATTTTTGATGCCCGCAACCATATAGCCAACCTGCCCGACTCCCAACTCTTTTTTGGAAAGTTTTTTGGGGGTGAAAATACCAATCTGATCAGCAAGATAAGATTGCTGCGTTGTATACACTTTAATTTTTTGGCCTTGCTTGATTGATCCATTAATGACCTTGATTAACGACACAACTCCTAGATAAGCATCAAACCAAGAATCGATAATTAAGGCTTCAAAATCTGCATCAGGGTCTCCCTTGGGGGGTGGTATTCTATCAACCAAAAGATCCAAAAGCTCTCTGATCCCCTCGCCTGTTTTTGCGCTAACGAGTGGTGCATTTGAGGCATCAATGCCGATCATATCTTCTATTTCTTGCTTCACTCTGTCTGGCTCTGATTGAGGTAAATCAATTTTATTAATCACCGCGAGAACTTCTAAATTCTGATCAACTGCTGTGTAGCAATTTGCTAGAGTTTGAGCTTCAACACCCTGCGATCCATCTACGACCAGCAAGGCGCCTTCGCATGCTGAAAGAGATCGCGATACCTCGTATGAAAAATCTACATGCCCAGGGGTGTCAATAAAATTTAACTGGTACGCCTCTCCATCTTTATGATAATCCAGCGTGACAGCTTGGGCTTTAATAGTAATCCCTCTCTCCCTTTCAATGTCCATTGAATCAAGAATTTGCTCTGACATTTCTCGCTGGGAAAGTCCGCCACATACCTCTATTAATCTATCAGACAGGGTAGATTTGCCATGGTCGATATGAGCAATAATCGAGAAGTTTCTGATATTTTTAATGTTATGCATAATGCATGAGTATTCTATAAGAAAAGCTGATGGGTTATCAGCTTTTCTTATGCTTTCAGGTGGAATTAATTGACCGTTACAGCGACAAAAAAGCGGTTGCCATTTCTTCTGCCAACAATGGCAAGCTTATCACCCGATACAAACTCAGAGATCAAGGTTTCGAACGTAACAGAGTCTAATATCTCATGGCGCTTACCCTTAGCAATAACCTCTGTAATGATATCGCCTTTAGTAATTTTTCCATCTGCAGGGGAGCCATTATTAACACGCAGAACCAGCACACCTTCCTCGGGATCTGTGGGTTTAGAATTTTCTGCAGATAAATCCTCTATCTTGAGCCCAAGAGGATCAGATGACACTTCTGCCTTTGCGGGGACGAAAGTTCTTTGATCAGCAGGCAGCTCGCCGAGAACAAACTTTAGCGTAATCTTTTCGCCATCACGAATAACCTTGGCGTTAGCTTTAGATTTCGGTTGAATTCTTCCCACAACATGAGGTAAATCTGATCCAAATTTAATCTCACGACCATTGAACTCTAGAATAACATCGCCAGGTAGCAAGCCAGCATCTGCGCCAGACTCTCCCTTTTCAACATCTGTGATCAAGGCTCCATAGGGTTTATCCATGCTCAAGGCTTCCGCTAAATCATTATCAACCTCGCCAACTCGAACGCCTAAATAGCCTCGGGCTACGCTGCCTTTCTCTATAATTTGATTGGCAACCTCCATCGCAACATCAATTGGAATTGCAAATGCAAGACCTTGGTAGCCTCCGCTACGTGAATAAATCTGGGAATTAATTCCCACAACCTTCCCATCCAGATCAAATAAGGGGCCGCCTGAATTACCTGGGTTAATGGCAACATCAGTTTGTATGAAGGGAACATAATTTCCAATATTTTGATTTTGAATGCTCCTACCCTTGGCGCTGACAATTCCAGCTGTCACCGAAAAATCAAAAGAAAAAGGAGAGCCAATTGCAACCACCCAATCACCTACCTTTAAACTCTCACTGTTACCAATAGATACTTTTGGCAAATTCTTACCTTTAATCTTTAGAACTGCGAGATCTGATAAGGGATCAATGCCCACCACTTCTGCTGAAAATTCTCGTCTATCATTCAAAGAAACAGTAATTTCTTCCGCTTCATCGATGACATGAAAATTAGTGAGCAGGTAACCGTCTTGAAAAATAAAACCTGAGCCATATGCAAATGCCTCTTTAGTTTGAGGCTCTTGCGGCTGTGGGTAGCCTCTTGGGATTCCAAAGAACCTTTCAAACTCATCAAAGCCTCTGGGATTTTGCTGCATTTTGACCTCTTTTCTAGAGGTAATATTAACCACAGCTGGGGCAGCAGACTCGACTAGATCAGAAATGCTATTGGGCAATGCAGACACTGCACCCACATTAACTGAAAATCCACCAACCAAAAGAGCGATAAGGGCAAAGTTTTTAAATTTCATTCTATTTTCCTAATGTTAATATTTTACTTAATTGTTTGAATCATCTTGCTAGCCAATTCCGGTGGTACATCCCCATAAGCCGTGAGAAGTCTACCACCCTGCAGAGGAATTAAATAAATCCAACTATTTTTTGCTTGAAAGTACTTAACCTTTGTGAGGTTGAGTTCATTATTTTCAATATGAAAAAATAGATTATTGCGTCCATTGGAGTATTGGCTAGGATTTTCCTTTGATTGTTTAAAGCCTACTGGAATCCAATCCTGAGAAATATATTGCGGTCCATGAGGCTCGTTAGACGCCATGATATGAATAAGATGATCCATCACATTTTGATCTGCATTCATGAGCTGACTCTTTGCTTCATCGCTTGAAAGAGCCAAAGTTAACTGCATTTGATTCGCTTGATCTACACCAAATCGATCTGTGTCTATTTGATACAAGACAGTAATTGTTACAAGAACAGTGGCCGCAACAGTCAGAGCATTCGATATCCATGGATTATTTCTAGGAAAATAATCTCGTATGTTAAAGAGATTTGAGGATGGTGCCTTTTTTCTCTGCATTAATTCAGAAAGCAGCGCAAATTGATGCAATGTTTTTTTTGCATCAGCAGAGGCATTAAGGTCGCTCAGGCTAGCATCAAACTCTTGCTGAGTTACCTCGCCATCATACCAAGCTGATATTTTTTCCATTTCCTTAGTCATTTATAATATTCTCCTGATTCATAAATTCCAAAATAAGCTGTCGTGCTCTAAAAATTCTAGAGCGCACGGTTCCAATGGGGCATTTCATAATGGTAGATATCTCTTCGTACGATCGACCCTCCAGCTCTCGAAGAGTAAAGGCAGTTTTAAGCTCGATATCAAGCGTTTCAATAAAATTGAAAATAATAGATTCAGATTCTTTGTCTATTAGATCTGTTTCTGGGGAGATGTGACTTGAAATATCGTGCTCTGATATATCCAGGGAAGTTGTTTTTGAGGAGTTCCTAGAATAGCTACTTGCAAATTCATTTTTGGCTAAGTTAATTCCAATTCGATAAATCCAAGTAAACAACGCGCTATCGCCTCGAAAAGAATCTATTTTTTGCCAGACTCTAATAAATGTTTTCTGACAAATCTCTTCAGCCTGTTCGTAGGATTTAGTATAGGCAATCATTGAGGAGAGAAGCTTTGGCTGATACTGAATCACCATGGCCTCAAAAGCCTTGGAATTGCCTGCTTTGATTTGTTCTACCATCATCCCTTCTCCATGGTTATTATTCATGATCTTCGCTCAATAATTGGACAGAAGAACTGGACAATAGTTTCATTGTTTTAGAAATTTCTTAATATGCTGCAAAATAAAATCTTCCTGGGTCTGATTCCCAAGAGACGTGCCTTTAAAAATAAAATCATACAGCGGCTGATCTTCAAGATCTAAGATACTATTAAACATGTCAAAATCTTCTTTGCTGAGGGTCTCTAGATGGTCGCCGCTAAACTTTCTAAATAATAGATCGAGCTCTCTTAGGCCCCTGCGGCACTTCCATTTAGTTTTATTTATTTGGGTATTCATGAGCGTAGGTTAATATACTATCTTTAATAGAACTCTTTGAGTCTCGCAATTGAAAAATATTGAATATCTGAAATTTGGATCTCATCAACTAGACAGCCTCACTGCGCTCCATGTGAGTGGAGATTTTGACGCTGTAATTCAATTATTACAAGGGCAAGTGACCTCTGATTGCAAGATGCTGTCTATTGGCCGCGGCCAACCCTCTGCTCTTTGCGATGAAAAAGGTTATGTTTGGTGCAATTTTGATATTTTAATTCATGATGACAAAGTCTTAATTATTATTGATATTGAGTTCCAAGATATATTTATTAAAGAAATTAGTAAGTTTGCTCCCTTCTTTAAAGTATCCATTGAGCCCTTCCAAACAAAGGTCATAGGTTGGATTCGCCATCCTGAAGAGCAAACAATAGAGAGTGAGCACCTCATTATAGATTCAGATGGCGTAAATATGACTCTGGCCTTAATCCTAAATGACCAGCCTCACACCAACAAGGTTTGCCAAGAAGCTCCTGAGTGGGCTATTGGAAGAAAACTGCTTGGTGATCATCTTATTGGGCCAAAAGATCAAGGAATATTTAGACCTCACGAACTCAACCAAAATATTCATCGGGTAAGTTTTTCAAAAGGTTGCTTTAGAGGCCAAGAGATCATTGCCAGAATGGAGTACCTTGGAAAACAAAAAAAACAAACTCAGCTGATTATTCACTCAAGCCTGGATGATGTGAGTGCCTTCACAGTGATCGACACCACTCTTGAAAGCAATGGGCAGTTCTTTTCTTCTTGCCTGGGAGCCAAAGATCTTTTCTAGGATCTTGCTTAATCTATCCTCCAATTTATTGGCGCTTGATTTAATTGAGCCAAAATAGAGTTAATTTTGGAGAACGGCTTAGAGCCAAAAAATCCACGATACGAGGAAAGCGGAGAAGGATGAGGTGAGCATAATATGTGATTCGCCTGGCCGTCTATTAAATTAGTTTTTTGCTGTGCAAACTTGCCCCACAATACAAATACTATTCCGCCTTTCTTGCTGAGTGATGAAATGATTGCGTCAGTGACTGTGCTCCACCCTAAATTTTTATGTGCATTAGCGCTACCCTCCTCTACCGTTAAGACAGAATTTAAAAGTAGCACTCCTTGCTTTGACCAGGAAGTTAAATCTCCATGACTGGGAATGCGAAATCCTAAGTCTGATTCAAGCTCTATGTAGATATTTTTTAACGATGGCGGGACAGCTGAACCTGAATCAACTGAAAAAGCTAATCCATTCGCTTGACCAGATTGGTGGTAGGGATCTTGGCCCAAAATTAATACTTTGACATCAAGAAAATCTACTAGCTCTAACGCATGAAATACCTTTTTTAAGGGAGGAAAAATCGTCACATCTTGCTGCATCAGTTGATCAATTTTTCTCCCTAACTCCTTCAGTTTAGCCCTATCAAAACTTGGATCTAAGGCCTTCAACCATGAGTTAGGAAATTTAAAATTGTGCATAATTATCTGTCGTCAAAAGTGCTTATATTTTATCCACAGAATCTGTGGATAAAGTTTGGGATAACTTAGTATTCAGCTAGTTTAGTCTTATTTAAAAGGGATTCATTCAAATTGATCAAAAAGTAACCATATTATAATAAAAATACCGCATATCAGTATTTTATATAAATAAATATGAAAAAATTACAAGAAATAGTGCAATTTTACAAGGGCTCCCTTATCACTCTTTTTATCTGTGGGCAAGTATTTTTTTAAAAAAAAATAAATTAGAATAGGCGTCCCTATAAATACCATAACCAATAGCCATGGATAACTTAAAAAACACGCTTTTTTCAGAATATAATCTCAATGGGTTGAGCCTTAAAAATAGAATTGTGATGGCCCCCATGACTAGAAATTTCTCTCCGAATGGAGTGCCTGCTGACTACGCGCCGACATACTACTCGAAGAGAGCTGCTGGGGGTGTGGGACTGATCATGACAGAGGGTGTCGAGGTGAGTCATCCCTCCTCTAGTGGCTACCCTGATTGCCCTAAGTTAGATTCAGATGAGGCAAAAAGAATGTGGGAAAAAGTTGTTTCAGAAGTTCATGGAAATGGCTCGGCAATATTCTGTCAGCTCTGGCATGTTGGAGGGATTCGAAAGCTTGGTATGCCACCCCTTCCTGAGATTCCTGGCTTCACCCCTTCAGGTTACGTTAAGCCTGGAAAAAAAGTAGCTTACGAAATGACTCTTGAGGATATCCAAGAGTTAGTTCAAGTCTATGCACTAGATGCTAAGATTTGTGAAGAATTAGGGTTTGATGGAGTTGAAATCCACGGGGCTCATGGTTACCTGATCGATCAATTTTTCTGGGATGCAATAAATACTAGAACAGATGCATACGGGGGCTCTCTAGAAAATAGAGCAAGGTTTGCGACGGAAATTCTGCAAGCATCTCAGCAACTTACATCCTCAGAATTCCAGGTTGGTATTCGTGTGTCTCAATGGAAACAGCAAGACTATGAAGCTAAGATTACCGAAGATAAAGATGAATTAAATGCTTTCTTTAATATCCTAAAGAATGCCGGCGCAGATTTCTTGCATTGCAGCAATCGAAGATTCTGGGAAGGCGAGTTCTCCGAGAATGGCTTAAACCTTGCTGGTATAGCTAAGGAGGCAACAGGCCTGCCATCAATTAGTGTGGGCAGTGTTGGCTTGGATAAGGATTTCATCAAACTCTATGCTGGAGACCATCAAACTCAAACAGCTGACCTGGGTAAGCTATACAATAAAATGAATAACAAAGAATTTGATTTAATAGCTGTGGGGCGAGCCTTGCTATCCGACCCTGAATGGGCGAACAAAGTTGAGAATGGTCAAGAAGATCAAATCATTCCCTTCGATAAGAGCTTTATAGAAAACTACTTATAAGCTCTCTAAGAGGTTGAGTGGATAAACCTCACTCTCAAGACATGGTCAATCGCTTGAAGTTGCCCTATGAGCTCCTCACTGGCCTCTAACTCTAGGTCGATGAGGTTGATTGCTGTCTCATCTCGACTTTTATTTGTCATATCAGTGATATTAAGATTAAGGGTGGCAATACAGTCAGTGATCTTGCTGATCATTCCTGGCTCATTTCGATTAATAATTACTAGTCGGTGAGGCGTGCTGCGCTCTTGAGAGATATTTGGGAAATTAACAGAATTAAGAATTGTCCCATCTTCCAAGAAATTTGCTAATTGATTGGCTGCCATGACTGCGCAGTTTACTTCAGCCTCTTTTGTGCTGGCGCCAAGATGGGGAAGCAGGATTACATCATTAGAGTTTGCAGCTCTTGAAATTAATTCTGGTGTTGGGAAATCAGTAACAAATCTAGAGAGGCTGCCATTTTCAAGAGCATCTATCACATCATTGCTGTTTACAATGCCTCCTCTTGAAAGATTGATGAGCCTAGCATCGGGTTTAAAATATTTTAAGTTCTTAGCATTAATTAGGTTCTTTGTTGCCTCAATCAGAGGGACGTGCAGAGAAATATAATCTGATTTCTTGAGTAGGTCTTCCAAGCTCTCAGCTTTTTCAACCTCCCTTGGCAGTCTCCAGGCGGCGTCAATAGAGATATGAGGATCGTAGCCAATCAGCTTCATGCCCAAGGCTTGGGAGGCCTGCGCAAGCATTGAGCCGATCGCTCCTAAACCAACAATGCCGAGCGTTTTACCTGCCAGCTCATTGCCGGCAAAAGTTTTTTTCTGAGCCTCCAGCATTTTATTTACAGTATCTGCGTCGTTCGAATCTAGAGTCTGAGAAAAATTAATGCCCTCAACTATGCCTCGAGAAGAAAGTAACATCCCGCAGATGACGAGCTCTTTCACAGCATTTGCATTAGCTCCCGGAGTATTCATCACAACAATTCCAGCGCTCGTAGCATCGGCAATAGGTATATTGTTAACCCCTGCCCCAGCCCGAGCAATACAAGAAAGCGAGTTGCCAAATTCCTCTTTGACTAACTTATGGCTTCTTAGAATTAAGCCATCTGGATTATCTGCAACCTCTGCGATGTGTCGCTCTGCTAATGTGGTAATGCCTTCTTCGGCTATATTATTAAAAGTTTTATAAGTAAACATGTCGGTTTTTTTATTGGGTGTAAAAGAAAAATTTAGTTTAGTGCATTAAAGATCAAAACCCAAATAGCTGGCGAGCTTTTAAGTTGCATAAATTTAGGATTTAAACAAAAGAATTAGCTCACTTGTATATTTGCATGAGCAATTGCAAGAATTCCCTCCACCTCTCAAAATCTTTAGCATCTTTAATGCCGTCTCTGGGTGTATATACAGTCAAGTGGCGGGAAGCTTGTTTTAGCTCCCGCTTTGATGAAAAGAGGCCATGACCAATTCCAGCTGTTATGGCCGCGCCTATGGCGGAAGACTCAGTGCTTGCGGGTACATGAATATCTAATTCAAGAAAATCAGCTAACAACTGACAAAATTTTTCATTTGTTACCATCCCCCCATCTACCGCTAGGCTCTGAATGTTGATGCCGTCTTCTTGCAGAGCATCTTTGATGTCTATGACTTGATAGATCAGTGATTTAAAAGCAGCGGTAACCATGTCTTGCTGCGAAGTATCCCTTGTGATTCCATAAAATGCAGCTCTAACCTCAGCGTTCCAGTGAGGCGCACCAATACCAGTAAATGCAGGTATAAAAAGCACGCCATTTGACTGCCCTGAGCGAGATAAAAGCTCAATGCTAGAATTGGAATCTTGAAAAAACTGCATGTTATCCCTTAACCATTGAATGATAGTGCCAGCAGAAAAAATGCTCCCCTCTAAGGCATAATGGATATCACCAGAGAGTTGATACCCAACAGTGCTTAGCAAGCCAGACTGAGAGCTTTGAGGTTTTAATCCAGAGTTAACCATCAAAAAGCACCCTGTTCCAAATGTGGCCTTCATGTCTCCGCTATCAAAGCAGCGTTGCCCAACAAGCGCACTCTGCTGATCGCCAATCATGCCGGTAATTGGAATCGTCTGGTTCATCCGGCAGAATGAACCAAAATCAGCGTCAGAGCTACAAACCTCCGGCAGCATTGATAAAGGCACATCAAATATTTCTAATAGCTCGTCATCCCATTCCAAGGTATTAATATTAAATAAACTAGTTCTAGATGCATTGGTCACATCGGTCTTGTGGAGCGTGCCGCCGGAAAGATGCCAGAGCAAAAAGCTATCCACGGTTCCAAAGCGTAAATTTCCTGCTTGAGCGCGTGCTCTTGCGCCCTCAACATTATTTAAAATCCAAGAGATTTTGCTTGCAGAAAAGTAAGGATCTAACAAGAGACCTGTTTTTGCTTGAATTACAGATTCCAGGCTTTGATCTTTTAATGCATTGCAATGTGCTGCTGTTCTTCTATCCTGCCAAACAATTCCATTGCAGACAGACTCGCCGGAGTGAACATCCCACACCAACGTTGTTTCTCGTTGGTTGGTAATGCCGGCGCAAACTATTTCAAGCGAAAGATCGAGCATTGGATCCAAGGTCTGGTAAACAGAGGCAAGAAGCTCGCTTGGATTTACTTCCACCCAACCATCTTCTGGATAGATTAATGGGTACTCTTGCTGAGCAGAGTTAACAATATTTAACTGTTGATCGTACACCACGCATCTAGTGCTTGTTGTACCTTGATCTATAGCTAATAAATATGACATATGCACTCCTCAAAAATTGGGTTTATCCACAATTTATACACTTCTTCCTAACAAGGCTTAAACACTATTTATACAGCATATGGTGAATATTTAAAAAGAATTCACAATATATTGTGTTTTTACTTGATTATTTATCCACAATGTAAGAATATTGACCTTGGTTTAAAAGATTCAAGAATAAGAAGATTTGGCCCCACCCATTGGTACATTATTACAATAAAACCAAAGAAAGAAACAAGAAAGTAAAGGTGAAACATGGCATTACAGGAGTTAGGTAATACTCAAGAGAGTTCAGGGCAACAAACGCTAGCACAAAATCCATCAGAAGATTTGAGCATCACTGCTCCAGGAAAACTGCGTGTAATCAAAAGAAACGGCAAGGTTGTTTCATTTGAAGAGGAAAAAATTAAAATTGCTGTTACTAAAGCATTCCTGGCTAACGAGTCTGGCAATGCTGCCGCGAGCGAGAGAATTCATAAAAAAGTTCAGGATATTACAAAGAGTGTAGAAGATATCTTTATCAGGAGAATGCCTTCAGGCGGGACCTTGCACATCGAAGAAATTCAGGATCAGGTAGAGCTTCAATTGATGCGCAGCGAAGAATATATCGTTGCAAGAAAATATATTCTTTACAGAGATGAAAGAGCAACCGAGAGAAAAAAAGAAGCGCCCGCGACAACAAATATTAAAGCGCCAGCAATCTCAGTCACCAAGAAGGATGGCTCCAAGGTTCCCTTAGACATTAATAAACTGGCCGCACTGGTGACTCATGCCTGCGAAGATCTTGAGGATGTGAGTGCGGACTCAATTCTCGAGGAATCAGTTAAAAACCTGTATGACGGCGTTTCAATTAGCGACATGAAGTCCTCTTTGGTCATGTCAGCAAGAACAAAAGTTGAGCAAGAGCCTAACTATAGCTTTGTCACAGCAAGAATCTTGCTGGATGAATTAAGAAGTGAGGCGTTAGAGTTCCTTGGGGTTGCAGAAGAAAGCTCTCACCCAGAAATGAAAGAGCATTATCCTGCTGCATTCAAAGCATATATTGATAAGGGCATCGAGCTTGAAATGCTTGACCCTAACTTAAAAACATTTGATTTAGATAAACTGGGCGCAGCGATTGATCATGACAGAGATTACCAGTTTACCTATCTGGGTCTTCAGACGCTTTATGACAGGTACTTTATTCACTACCAGGATACTCGGTTTGAATTACCACAAATATTCTTCATGCGGGTTGCTATGGGTCTCGCGGCAGAAGAAGATAATCGTGAAGACAGGGCCATTGAATTCTATCGTCTACTGTCTAGCTTCGACTACATGAGCTCAACGCCAACACTCTTTAACTCAGGCACATTAAGGCCCCAGCTATCTTCTTGCTATCTCACTACTATCCCGGATGATTTAGATGGAATATTCGGTGCCATGAAAGATAATGCTCTGCTATCAAAATGGGCAGGCGGGCTTGGAAATGACTGGTCTCCTGTCAGGGCTCTAGGCTCATATATCAAAGGCACAAATGGCAAAAGCCAAGGAGTTGTTCCTTTCTTAAAGGTAGCAAATGATACAGCCGTTGCTGTGAATCAAGGCGGGAAGAGAAAAGGCGCCATGTGTGCTTACTTAGAGACCTGGCATTTAGATATTGAAGAATTCCTAGACCTAAGAAAAAATACAGGCGACGACAGAAGAAGAACCCATGACATGAATACAGCAAACTGGGTGCCAGATTTATTCATGAAAAGAGTTGAGCTTGGTGCTAATTGGACTCTCTTTTCTCCGGGAGAAGCACCAGATCTTCATGACCTAACTGGCCTTGCCTTTGAAAAACGCTATGAAGAGTACGAAGCATTAGCGGCAGAAGGAAAAATGGATCAGCATAAAACACTGGCAGCAAAAGATCTGTGGAGAAAAATGCTCACCATGCTATTTGAAACAGGCCACCCCTGGATCACTTTCAAAGATGCGTGTAACCTGAGATCTCCTCAACAGCACATCGGTGTGATTCACTCCTCTAACCTCTGCACGGAGATCACATTAAATACCAGCAAAGATGAGATAGCTGTATGCAACCTTGGTTCAGTAAACTTGCCTCAGCACATGAAAGATGGCGTGCTTGATCAAGAAAAAGTAAAACGCACTGTAACCACTGCATTAAGAATGCTTGATAATGTTATTGATATTAATTACTACTCTGTTGATACAGCAAAAAACTCAAACCTGAAGCATCGTCCGGTTGGTATGGGCATCATGGGCTTTCAGGACGCTTTGTATTTGCAAGATGTTCCATATTGCTCTGATGCAGCGATAGAGTTTGCAGATCGAAGCATGGAAGTGATTAGTTACCATGCGATTCACGCTTCTAGCGAACTTGCCAAAGAGCGAGGTACCTACCCTTCTTACGAGGGTTCATTATGGAGCCAAGGAATTTTTCCAAAAGATTCGATCGATATCTTGGAGAAAAATAGAGGCAGTGAATTTATTAAGGTGGATAGGTCTGAGACTCTTGATTGGGATACGCTTAGAGCAAAAGTTAAGCAAGACGGCATGAGAAACTCAAACGTGATGGCCATTGCTCCAACAGCCACAATCTCCAACATCACCGGCGTAACTCAATCAATTGAGCCGACCTATCAAAACCTCTATGTCAAATCTAACCTTTCAGGTGAGTTTACAATTGTGAACCCTTATCTGGTCAAAAAGCTTAAAGCTCTGAACCTATGGGATGATGTGATGATCAATGATCTGAAATATTTTGAAGGCAGCTTGACTCAAATTTCAAGAATTCCAGATGACATCAAGAAGCTCTTCTCAACAGCATTTGAGGTTGAGCCCCAGTTCATAGTGGAAGCGGCGAGCAGAAGACAGAAGTGGATTGATCAAGCCCAGTCACTCAATCTATATATTGGCAATGCAAACGGTAAAAAATTAGATCTGACTTACAGGATGGCATGGTACTCAGGATTGAAAACAACCTACTACCTAAGATCTATTGCAGCCACAACAACAGAAAAATCAACCATCAATCAAGGAACCCTGAACGCTGTAAGCTCTCAAGCAGTAAGCGCGCCAGAAGTGCCGTACGAGCTTGGGGCTCCGGCGCCTGTGCCTGAGGCATGTTCCCTCGATGATCCTGACTGCGAAGCTTGTCAGTAACAAATAACGGAGAAATAGAATGTTAAATTGGGATGAATACAACAAGGAAGATGCGCAAGTGGCTCCTCCTATCAACAGTGCTGCTCCAGTTGAGCTCGCGCCAGCGCAACCAATGATTCAAGCAGAGCCTGTGCCTGCTCGTACAAAGATCGAAGAAGGTTCTAGGGCTGAGCTTGCAAGAAAAGCGATTGAAAATTTTGATGAGTCAGCTGGCATAAAAGAGCTGGATGATATGCAAGGCGGCAGAGTTCAAGTGGATGATAAAGCCATGATTAATTGCAAGGCTGATTTAAATCAATTAGTGCCTTTTAAATATGACTGGGCTTGGCAAAAATATCTTGATGGCAGCGCCAATCACTGGATGCCACAAGAAGTGAACATGACTGCGGACATCTCTTTATGGAAATCTGAAGGTGGCTTGACTGAAGATGAGCGAACCATTGTCAAAAGAAACCTTGGGTTCTTCTCAACCGCAGATTCCTTGGTAGCTAATAATCTTGTACTTGCCCTGTATAGACTAATCACAAACCCAGAGTGTAGGCAATATATTCTCAGACAAAGTCTGGAAGAAGCCATTCACACTCATGCCTATCAGTATTGCATTGAGTCCCTTGGAATGGACGAGGGTGAGATATTTAATATGTACAGAGAAATTCCCAGTGTGGCTAAAAAAGCAGCGTGGGGTCTTAAGTATACTCAGCAAATATCTGATCCAACGTTTCAAACAGGAACGCCGGAAACTGACAAGCAGCTACTCAGAAACCTCATAGCCTTTTATTGTGTACTTGAAGGCATTTTCTTTTACTGTGGCTTCACTCAAATCCTATCCATGGGAAGGCGCAACAAGATGACAGGAACGGCTGAACAATTTCAGTACATCCTAAGAGATGAATCCATGCATGTAAATTTTGGAATTGATGTCATCAATCAAATTAAAATTGAAAACCCTCACTTATGGGACGATGAAATGAAGCATGAGGCTGCGCAAATGATATTAGAAGGAACTGAGTTAGAGATCATGTATGCAAGAGCTACTATGCCACGAGGCGTCCTAGGAATGAATGCCTCAATGATGGAGGAATACTTACAATTCATTGCAAATAGAAGATTGACTCAGATTGGTCTAGAGGAAGAGTTCAAAGGTGCAACCAACCCTTTTCCGTGGATGTCAGAGATTATGGATCTAAGAAAAGAAAAGAACTTCTTTGAGACTCGCGTGATTGAATATCAAACCGGTGGAGCCCTTAACTGGGAGTAAAGTCTTCACACTCATTATTCAGCCTGCAAGCCTAGCTTGCAGCAAGGTGCCCTCGCCGAGAGGGTCATCTCTCCATGATTGAAAATTTTCTACAATACGGCCAATGGTTCATCTTGGTATTAAGCATCCTCAGCCTGGTGCTTGTGAGCTCTGTAAAGCATGAAACTAGACTCAATGGATATATTCTCACAGGCATCAGTAGATTTTCTGGAGCCCTAGTCTTTCTTCTTGTTGATTTACCTGCTTTTGTCATTGCCAATCTTATTCAAACCTATATAGCCTTTAGGGGTTACTACAAGAATAAAAAGGCAATAGAACAAGAAAAAGCTGGGGACTCCAATGCTGATGTTAAAGGAGTCTGAATGGATTCAAATTTTTGAGAAGGCAGGCTTGCGTGAAGTCGCTGCATGGAGGGCAAACCAACACAAAGATTGGTCAGGAACATTAGTCTTGACTGGTAAGAAATAGTAGTTATGCATGCGATAAAAGATCAGTTTGATGTTGTTATCCTTGGCGCAGGCGCCGCAGGCTTAATGTGCGCAATCACTGCAGCTAAAAGAGATAGATCTGTCTTGGTGTTAGAAAAATCCAATAAAGCTGGAAAGAAGATCCTCATGTCTGGAGGTGGGCGCTGTAACTTTACCAACCTCTTCGTTGAAGCTGAGCATTTCCTCTCCAATAACCCTCATTTTTGTAAATCTGCATTAAAAGCTTATACGCCAGAAGATTTCATTTCAATGGTTGAGGCTCATGGAATAGAGTACGAAGAGAAGAAGCATCATCAATTATTTTGCATCAACTCATCAAAAGATATTCTTCAGATGCTGCTGACACAGTGTAGCGATCTCGGAGTTGAGCTTCGTACTAGCGTCGAGATTCAAAAAGTCCTTAAACAGGCTCAGAATTCCTCAGAACAAAGATTTGAGCTGTTACTGGATGAGCGTGACCAGAAAAATATTTCTTGCGCTTCATTGGTCATAGCGACTGGGGCATTATCTATTCCAACATTAGGTGGCAGTGGGTATGGGTATGAGCTGGCTAAAGAGTTAGAGCTTCCGCTTATTACTCGACAAGCAAGCTTGGTGCCTTTTATGTTTTCAGACGAAATTAAAGACCTTTGCGAACAATTATCCGGGCTATCAACGCCAGTGGCGATCTCAAGCAATAATAAAACATTTGAAGAATCAATGTTATTTACCCATAGAGGCTTAAGCGGGCCTGCGGTGCTGCAAATCTCTAACTATTGGAGGCCTGGGGATGTTATTAAGATCGATCTTTTGCCGAATTTGAACGCACAAGAAGTCTTCATAGAGGAGAAAGCTAAGCAGAGCAGATTAACCCTTAAAAAATATCTCAATACTTTTCTACCAAAAGCTTTGGTGTTGCAGTTAGAGAGTTTATGGTGGCCATCGCATAAAGATCATGCTCTTTGCGAAATTAGCAACAGCGAACTCAAAGCTATCGGAGCTAACCTCAATCAATGGAGTCTTAAGCCCTCTTCTACGGAAGGGTACAGAACTGCTGAAGTCACTTTAGGCGGTGTGGATACAGATGCCCTGGATTCAAAAACCATGGAAGCCAAAGATCATCCTGGATTGTTTTTTATTGGAGAGGTGGTGGATGTGACCGGGCATCTGGGTGGCTATAATTTTCAATGGGCGTGGGCCTCTGGTTATAGCGCAGGACTCTTTGCATAAAGTCTGATTCAGCTTAAAATTTAATCTAATTAATAAGTTGGACTCAAAAAATGAAGTTATACGATAACCCCGCTGCTAATAGCCCTAGAAAAGTCAGAATATTTCTTGCGGAAAAGAATATTACCGACATAGAAATTATTAAAATTGATCTTATGCAAGGTGAGCATAAAACTCCTGAGTACAAAGCCATAGCACCAAACTCAAGAATTCCTGCTCTACAGCTTGATGACGGCACAGTTATCATGGAATCAACCGCTATCTGCAGATACTTAGAGTCTCTTTACCCAGAGCCTAACTTGTTTGGTGAAAGTCCTATGGAAATTGCTTCAATTGAGATGTGGCAGTGCAGGGTTTATAACGAATTGATGCTCCCTTTAGCTATGGGTTTTAGGCATCTTCATCCAGCAATGGCAGGCATGGAAAATCAAAATGCAGAATACGGGGAGTCGCAAAAGCAAATAGCCATTAAGTCTCTGAAATACTTTAATGGGGTGTTAACAGAGAGTCAGTTTGTGGCTGGAGATAGATACACCTTTGCTGATATCCAAATGATCACCACCACTGATTTCTTTTTAAAATTAAATCGTTTAGAACTATCAGAATATCCAGAGCTCCAACGGCACGCAGAATTAATGTCTACCAGAGAAAGTTTTACAGCCTAGCTTATTTGCCTTTATCGGCTTGCTCAAAAATCTTAATGGTTTGCTCGCCGCCTTGATAGATAGCTCTAGCGTCTTCCATGTCTGAAATCTGGTCCCAGTTAGCTGCAATATTTTCAGGCGTCATATCCTCGCCTGTTCCAAAAGCTACTCCCATAGTTTCGTGAATATGGACTCTGGTAAACACTCCAGCGCCAGCGCCAATCATCACGCCATTGGGCGCATCTTCACTTGCAAGATAAATGACCGCAGGTGTTACAAACTCAGGCAGCAATCTCTCGCCCACCCCTTCCTCTGGAAGTAAGTTTTTAGTCATTCTGGTGTAGGCTACCGGAAGAATAGCGCTTGAATAGACGTTATTTTTTTGACCTTCGATTTTTAAAGTATTCATTAGGCCAATTAAGCCCATCTTTGCCGCGCTGTAATTCGCTTGCCCAAAATTACCAAATAAGCCGCTAGATGAACTGGTATGAATGATTCTTCCATAGCCCTGCTCTCGCATAATCGGATAGACAGCATGTGTTGTATTAACGCTACCTTGAAGATGAACATCCAAGACCATGTCCCATTCCTCTAGGGTCATTTTATGAAAGCTTTTATCTCTCAAGATTCCTGCATTATTTACAAGAATATCAATGCGGCCCCATTTCTCCATGGTCTCGGCAACCATTTTAGCCACGCCAGGTCTATCAGATACACTCGAGCCATTAGCAATGGCGTCTCCGCCTTCTGCTTTGATTTCCTCTACAACTGCATTTGCTGCATCGCTCGCTCCGCCTGAGCCATCGAGGGCTCCACCAAGGTCATTGACCACTACTTTTGCTCCTCTGCGCGCAAACTCTAAAGCATGCTGCCTACCAAGTCCGCCACCAGCACCAGTTACGATTGCTACTTTATTATCAAATCTTATGGTCATAATTATCTCCGTGTGAGGTGTGTAGTTTAACTAATTTGAACCAGAAAAAATGCTCTCTGGTTGAAAATCTTTATTTTTGATCAAGCTCATCTCAAGCTTAAAACCATTGCTGAGAGCACGCTTGAAGAGCATGAACTGCTTGGATTGATTGACGCTATCAACAGCAGCAAGATACCCGGCTTTGCCATAACACACAATAAATTCAGCAGCCTCTATGTCACCAAGAATAATGCTTTCATCGTACCCACCAGATAGACCTGCCATCTGGAGCTTTAGATCGTATTGGTCTGACCAGAACCATGGTAAATCTTTGTTGTAAAGCTCGTTGCCAACAATAGATGAAGCAACCACTTTTGCTTGCGACAAAGCATTGGGCACGCTCTCTAATCTAATATTTTGATTTAACAGGGTATTAAATGAGTTAGCGCAGTCGCCTGCGGCAAGAATATATGGGTTCGCTGTCCTGCAATATTGATCTGTAACAATGCCGTTGTTGCAATCCAAACCAGCATCTTCGGCAAGCCGTGTGTTTGGGATCGCTCCAATGCCAGCCAAGACTGCATCTGTGGGAATTTTTTCTCCAGATTCCAATTCAACACAATTGATAGTTTGGTTCTCTGCAAGCAAGCCGCTTACTCTGGAGTTACAGATTACTTTAACTCCTTTCGCTTCATGAATAGATTGGTAGAAAGCAGAAAGCTCGGGGCTAGTTACCCTCTTTAAAATACGCTCTTCAGCCTCTAGAATTGTGACATTTGCTCCAAGCTCTATCATTGCAGAGGCAACTTCTAAACCAATGTAACCACCTCCAATCAGCACAATATCTTTAACCGAATCAAGTTGAGAATGAATCTCTAAAACATCTGTGATTTTGCGAAGATAAAATAGGTTTTTTGCATCTGCATTCGTCATGGGAAGCAGTCTCGGAGAGCCGCCAGTTGCAAAAACTAGGTAATCAAAAGCATAGTTTGAGCTATGCGTACTAATTTCTTTGACTGTTGTATCAATAGAGACGACTGAAGCATTGGGATGAAAGGTTATGTTTTGTTCTCGATAAAAGCTATCAGGCTTAAAAAAAAGTTTTTCTATCTCAATGTTTTTCTTTAAAAATTCTTTAGAGAGCGGAGGGCGATGGTAGGGTAAAAAGTCTTCATTGGAGAAAATATCAATCTCGCCTTCAAAACCATCTTTACGAAGACTAAATGCTACATTAGCGCCTGCATGGCCTCCTCCGATAATAATAACTTTACTCATGAAGGCTATGTGATTGGATTTAATAGAAACATATTTATACTAACTCTTTTATGCTGAATGAAATTGTAGCGCACAACGATCTAAAAATTCGAGTCCACGAAGGATTTTTTACGGCTTTTGAGGGCAATGAGTTGCTCTCAAAATTTATTGAAGCCCTCCCCTGGGAATCTATGAAAATTAAAATGTTTGGCAGGGAGGTTGTGATCCCTAGGCTGCAGTGCTGGGTTGGTGATGATGGTTGTGATTACAGCTATTCTGGTAACAAGCTAAATCGACAGCCCTGGACCTCAGAACTACTAATGATAAAAGAAAAAATTTGTTGCCAAGCCAATCTAGAATTCAACTCAGTGCTTGTGAACTATTATCGAGATGGCCAAGATTCCATGGGCTGGCACGCTGATGATGAGCAAGAGTTAGGCAAAAATCCGACGATAGCTGCCCTGTCATTTGGAGGTGAGCGCGACCTGGTATTTAAAAATATTCTATCCAAAGAGACCCTTGCGATTCCTCAACTGCATGGCGCTCTCATCATCATTGATGGCCAAACTCAGAAATATTGGCAGCATTCAATAAAAAAGACTAAAAAATTCATCAGTCCGAGAATTAATTTAACGTTTCGGAATATAATGTTTTTAAATTAATGAAAGAGGTTTTCAATGAAAGAGAGAGTTAAAGTCGTAGTGACAGGCGCAGCAGGTCAGATAAGTTATTCCTTAATTCCACGGCTGGTTGATGGTCATACCTTTGGAGATAAGATCGTTGATCTTGAGCTGGTTGAAATTCCTCAAGTGGTTGAAAAATTAGAAGGGTTGGTTATGGAGTTGGAAGATTCTAATTTTCCAAATATGGGGAATGTTAACTACACATCAGATTTTGAAAAAGCAGCAAAAGATGCGGATTGGTTTTTGCTGGTCGGCAGTATTCCTCGCGGCATTGTCTATAACGGCAAGAAAATTGAAGAGCGTGCTGATTTATTGCAAATCAACGGTGGTATTTTTGTCGGCCAAGGTAAAGCCATTGGGGAGCATGGCAAGCCAAATGCAAAAATATTGGTCGTAGGTAATCCGGCGAACACCAACGCATTAATTGGAAGACATGCAGCAAATAATGAATCTCAATTATGGATGGCCATGACTATGTTGGATTCAAGCAGAGCGCAATCTGTTCTTTCAAAGAAGCTCAATACAGGAATTTCAGATATCAGCAAGATGATTATATGGGGCAATCACAGTCCTACTATGTACCCTGATTTTGAAAACATGGACTGCAATGGGCAATCTGGAAAAGATTTAATTGATGACATGGATTGGATTAATGGTGAATTTTTGCCCACTGTGCAGCAACGAGGTAAAGCTGTAATTGATTCTAGGGGAGCCTCCTCAGCCACTTCTGCGGCTAAAGCAGCCTTAGATACTGTTGTAGCATGTGAAAATCCTACTGCTTCAGGTGACTGCTTTAGTGCTGCGGTCATGACTGATGGAAGCTATGGCTTACCAGATGGAATTATTTGCGGTATGCCGTTGAGAACATTGGCCGATGGAAGTATTGAAATAGTTTCTGGCATTGAGCTTTCTGATTTTGCTAAAGAAAAAATTCTTATTTCTACCAACGAACTGCTAGAGGAAAGAGCAGCTGTAGAGGAATTATTGCAGTAAATGATCACCCAAGGCTCAGTTAAATTTCTTGTAGATGTTGCTCAGTCTGAAACCACTAAATCTGCTTTAGTTCTAACTTCTCAGGATATGAGTCTGCTAGGCGCATCCTTGGAAGGTGTGGTGAATCACTTAAGCATCCTGCCTGATCCTGACCTATCACATGATGAAGTTTATGATCTGTGTATTATTTTTGATGATATTGATATCAACAAAATGCAATTAGGGTTGATCAAAAACACTGTTGCTCAAAAAATTCTAGTGATCAAAAATCCAAAAGAAACTCAGGACCACAAGTCTTTATTGGAACTGGGGTTTGTGCTTGACTCAGAAATATCAAATAAAAATATCTATTCCTATAATCTCAAAACCTATAACACCAAGCGTGGATGGAATAATTCAGAGGGCTGGGCAAACCCAGAAAATTTTGAAAAGTTTAGATGGTAGGCTAGCTCTTAAGTTGAGGGAAAAGGATTACATCGCGAATAGAGCTTTGATTAGTTAGCATCATAACCAATCGGTCTATTCCAACCCCCACCCCTACCGCTGGAGGCATACCATGCTCTAGCGCTGCTACATAATCTTCATCGTAACCCATAGCTTCATCATCTCCATCAGCCTTGGCTTGGACTTGCTCTTTAAATCTTTCGGCTTGATCATCCGGATCGTTGAGCTCGCAGAACCCATTGGCAATCTCTTTGCCTCCAACAAACAGCTCAAATCTATCGGCAATTGAAGGATCCTCATTATTTCTTCTGGAAAGAGGTGAAACCTCAACAGGATATTCTGTAACAAATGTAGGCTGGATTAATTTTGACTCTACTGTCTTTTCAAAAATTTCGAGTAACAGCTTTCCAGGGCCCCAAGAATCCTTGAATGATAGTTTGATTGAGGCAGCGTGAGCTCTTAACTTTTCTAAATTGCTGAGATCCTGTCTACCCAAAGCAGTATTTTCAGCCAACACCAATTCACTTAAAGTTTTGGTAGTAAAGGATGAGAGATCAATTCGATCGCCATCCCATTCTATGCGATCACCATTGCCAATGGCTTTAGATGCGGATTGAATCAGGTTGGTTGTAAAGCTAATTGTGCCTCCAAAGGTTGCAAAGGCCGCATAAAATTCTAGCATGGTAAATTCAGGGTTATGTCTTGTAGACAGGCCTTCATTCCTAAAACTGCGGTTAATCTCAAATACTTTTTCAAAGCCTCCAACGAGCAATCTTTTTAAATGCAGTTCAGGGGCTATTCTTAGAAAAAGCTCTCTATCTAATGCGTTATGATGGGTCACAAAAGGCTTGGCTACAGCTCCCCCAGGGATGGAATGCATCATGGGTGTTTCAACCTCTAGAAAACCATCCTCAATCATGGTCTGTCGAACCGATGCAACAATATTAGAGCGCTTAACAAAAATTTCTTTTGAATCAGGGTTGCTCATCAGATCAATGTATCTCTGACGATATCTGGTCTCAATATCAGCCAGCCCTTTATGTTTTTCTGGCATAGGCCTCAAGGCCTTGGTGATTAATACAATGGAATGAGCCTCCAGGGTCAGTTCTTCAGTTTTCGTTTTAAAAAGATTGCCAGTGGTTCCAATAATATCGCCCAAATCCCAAGTCTTAAAATTCTTATATAGATCAACGTCTATGTTGTTTTTGCTAACATAAATTTGAATATCGCCAGAACCGTCACGGATAGTAATGAAGCTGGCATTGCCCATCACTCGTTTTAAGACGATTCTTCCAGCCAAGGCAAGATTATGTATCTGTGCTGTCTCTAAATCTTCTTTGGATAAATGGCCATGTAGCGCATGCAGCTCGAGCGCATGCTCGGTAGGAAAAAAATTATTAATGTAGGCTTTGTTGTCTGCTCGCAGTTCTTCTAACTTTCTGCGTCTTTCTTCTAGAATTGATACTTCGCCACCTATGTTTGAATCAGTCATCTATACTCCCTGGGTTAGACTGGCTTTAATAAAAAGATCTATATCCCCATCTAAGATGGAAGAAATATTGCCACTCTCTACATTTGTTCTGAGGTCTTTAATACGAGATTGATCCAGAACATATGAACGAATTTGACTGCCCCAACCAATATCGGACTTACTCTCTTCCAATATTTGCTGCTCATCTTTTTGTTTTTGTAATTCTAGCTCATAAAGCTTTGATTTCAGCTGCTTGAATGCATTATCTTTATTTTTATGCTGAGATCTATCGCTCTGGCACTGCACAACTGTTCCTGTGGGGATATGAGTAAGACGAACAGCTGAATCTGTTTTGTTTACATGCTGGCCTCCAGCGCCTGACGCCCTATAGGTATCGATTCTCACATCTGCTGGATTTAACTCCACCGCAATTGATTCATCAATTTCTGGAGAAATAAAAACAGATGCAAACGAGGTATGCCTTCTACTTCCGGAGTCAAAGGGTGACTTTCGCACAAGGCGATGTACCCCTGTTTCAGTTCTTAGCCAGCCATAAGCATAACTCCCCTGAATTAATAAGGACGCTGATTTGATGCCTGCGACTTCTCCGGGTGAATGCTCTATTACTGAAACTTTAAAATCATGTTTTTCTGCCCATCTGGAATACATGCGAAAGAGCATATCTGCCCAATCTTGAGCCTCCGTGCCTCCAGAGCCAGATTGAATGTCAAGAAAAGCAGAATTTGGATCCATTGGATTAGAAAACATTCGATTGAATTCTAAATCCTCTATTGCTGCAATAAGATTAGAAGCCTCTTTCCCTATCTCTTCCACTGACTGTTCATCCTCTTCCTCAAATGCCATTTGAAGTAATTCAATGTTGTCGGTCAGGCTCAGCTCTGTAGCATCAAAAGCTTGGAGGAATTTCTCTAGAACTGTTTTATTTTTATTGAGCTGCTGGGATAAGTCTAAGTCAGCCCAAGTTGCCTCTTCTGCAAGAGTGGCTTGAATTTGAGCGAGCTCAATCTTTTTTTCATCGACGTCAAAGATACCCCCTAAGCTCATTCAAGCGAAGATGAAGGTCCTGAAGCGTTGATTTAATTTCTGTTGATTCCATGCGGGTGAATATAAGATATATTTAATTTTACAACGAAAGTTGGTGGTTTATAAATTCTTCTCTTTGATGTAATTGATGATAGCTGTTTGATCGGCTTCGCATGAAAATGAAAATTCCTGCTTATCCATGACGTGGCTTAGGGACTTGGGAATATTAGAGGCCGTCAGGCCAACTGTTTCTAATGTTTTAGGGAACTTTGCTGGATGCGCCGTAGCAAGAACAATGATGGGCCCATCAACTGAGCCTTGTAATTCTTGCGCAGCTTTAAAGGCCACCGCTGTATGGGGATCCAGGATATATTGGAAGTTATTAAAAACTTCTGTCATGGTTTGTAGTGTTTCAGCATCATTCACTCTTGCGCTCATAAAGAGACTCTTTGATTTTTGCCAAACATCCTCATTAAGGCTGATAGAAGAAGAGGGAAAATCACTAAATAAATCATTGCACACTTTAGAATCTCTCTCAGAGTAGAAGTCATAAATCAATCTCTCAAAATTACTGGCAATGCTAATATCCATGCTGGGAGAAATTGTCTCCTCAACCATCTTTCGAGCATATTGGTTATCTTTAAAAAATCGATACAAAATATCATTCTCATTCACGGCAACAATAATTTTCTCAAGAGGCAATCCCATCTTAAGCGCTGAATAACACGCAAAGACATTTCCAAAATTTCCTGTGGGTACCGAAAAATTTAGTTTTGAATACTCGTCTTTAAGTTGAGCATAGGAATAAAAGTAATAACAAATTTGCCCAATGATTCTTACCCAGTTAATGGAGTTCACGGCAAGAAGATACTGTCCATCATGCATGAAATCTCTATCCTTGAAGGCTGATTTAACAATGTCCTGACAATCATCAAATGTTCCATTCACCCTGAGGGTAAAAACATTATCCTGATCAACCGTGGTCATTTGTCTTCTTTGAACCTCTGACATATTGCCGTTAGGCAGTAAAATAAAGCTCTTAATTCTGGCATATTTTTTACAGGCATCAATGGCAGCAGAGCCAGTGTCTCCAGATGTAGCTCCCAAGATAATTGCAGTTCTATCTTCTTTTTCTAAAATATCATTAAAAAATGCTGCAGCAAGCTGCAGCCCAAAATCTTTGAAGGCAGCAGTTGGACCATGAAAGAGCTCTAGAATTAAAAGCTTTGAGTCTACTTTTTTAATTGCAGCAAATTGTTTGTCTTCAAAATCATGCCAAGTATTTTCTAATATCTGGAGCGTCTCTTCTTTTGAGTAAGAGGAGGCAGTGAATAAAGGAACGATCTGCTTGGCAATATCAATAAAGGAATCTGATTTTTTAAATTTTTCAATGTCAATTTGAGGCCATGCATCTGGCATAAATAAACCGCCATCGCTTGCAAGGCCTTGCATAACAATATCAGCAAACTTTCTATCACTGTCATTGCCTCGAGTGCTATGAAATAACATTATGAATCTCTCTCAATTCTTATGAGCTTCGAAGAAGACACGGGGCCTAAATTAGAAAGTTCTTCCAAGGTGGCTTGCGCATTTTTTTCAGACGTTGGGTCTGTTGTGATAATCATTGGTGCTATATTGTTCTGCAGATGATCTTCTTGAATAATGCTTTCTAGACTAATGCCATATTTTGCAAAACAAGAGGTGATAGAGGCCGCTGCTCCGAGCTCATCATCTACTTCTAGATAAAAATAATACTTAAAAATACTTGAAGAAAACTCAATAATCTTCACTGGCGGATGATCTGATCGACTAGGCAACTTATTATTAGACCTTACAAGGCTAATTAAATCTGAGATTAGACCTGAGGCGGTTGATTCTCTGCCTGCGCCTGAACCTGCCAAATGAACTTTGCCCACTAGGTCTGTTTCGAGCTCTACACCATTCCTAACGCCTTGCAACGAAGCAAGGCTTGATTTCTCATCCATGAATACAGGATGTACACGCACCTCTACCGCATCATCAACAAGCTTAGCAACAGCAAGATGCTTGAGAGCTAACTTATGGTTTTTTGCATACTGAAAATCTGTTGAAGCAATATTTGTGATCCCCTCTACGTAAAAATGCGCTGGAGGCAAGGAAGAGCCATAGGCTAAATAAGATAAGATTCCAATTTTATGGGCTGCATCCATCCCTTCAATATCAAAAGATGGGTCTGGCTCAGCATAACCCTCCTCTTGAGCAATAGTTAAAGCCTCATCAAAACTCATTCCCTCTTCCATGCTTGAAAGAATAAAATTAGAGGTTCCGTTAAGCATCCCGCTCACTTTGCTAATTTTATTGCCGCCTAATTCATTCTGCATGAGCTTTACTATTGGCGTGCCTGCACAGACAGAGGCTTCAAATAGAACCTGGACACCTTGCGCTCTGGCTGCATCAAAAATTTCATCGCCATGATTGTAGATAACAGCTTTGTTCGCTGTAACAACATGCTTGCCTTGAGCAATAGCTTTAAGAATTAATTCTCTTGCTATTTCAACCCCGCCAATGAGCTCAATCACAACATCAATATCTTGCTCTGGAATATCAAAGATATCTCTAAATACCTCAGTATCTCCATAGTAGCATCGTGGGTTGTCTCTCCTCGCTCCTATGCATGTTACAGAGATCTTGCAATCTGCTAATTGGGCAATTTTTTCTCCATGCAAAGCTTCGTATAGGCCTGTTGCCACATTGCCCCATCCGCAAATACCAACCTTTAATTCAGTCATAGTTATCTCAATCTTTTTAATAATTCCATGGGGGGTAAGTAACCTGGCAAAAGATCTCCGTTGGCTGAGATGATTGCGGGAGTTCCAGTGATTCCTATTCTTTGTCCAAGCAGAAAGTGTTCTTCAACAGGATGATCTTGGCAAAGGGGTAGCTCAGGATCCAAGCCTTGCTTAAGCGCTGTTAGCGATTCTTTGGGATTAGGTGAGCACCAAGCTCCAACAATTTTATTGTATGACTCTGATTCAAGGCCCGATCTAGGAAATGCAACATAATTCACTGTAATTCCCTGGGCATTATAATCATCAATTTCTCCATGAAATTTTCTGCAATAGCCACAATCTACATCTGTAAACACAGTAATAACATATTTTTCATTCTCTGCTTGAAACGTAATAAAGTCTTTTTCTGATAATTCAGAGTCTAGAATTGCTCGTCTGTTTAAGCTAATTTCTTGCTTGGTGGTATTGAGAAGAGAGCCTCTTTCAATTGAATACAGCTCTCCATATAAAAAGAAATTTCCATCTTCGGAAGCATAGATAGGCTGCAAATCACCAATATCAACAACATATAAGCCTTTAACCTGAGACTCTTTGATGCTCTGAACTGACCTACCTTCTGGGAGAATACTATTAATCTTCGAAATGATGGGGCTCTCCTCTGCTGCCCCTAGCATAGAAAAGGTACAAAAAAAGATAAAAAAATATTTACTACGCTTCATTCTAATTAGCCTCGAGGGTGATGTTTTTTAAGCATTTCGCCAAGCCTTTGCTTTGCTATGTGAGTATATATTTGTGTGGTTGATAAATCACTATGTCCAAGCAACATTTGGACAGATCGAAGATCGGCTCCATGATTTAATAAGTGTGTGGCAAATGCATGCCTTAGAGTATGTGGGGAAATTTCTGGAGATAACCCAGCTTTTGATAAGTAGTGCTTAATTCTATGCCAGAAAGCTTGGCGAGTGATTTGCTTACCCTGCTGGCTAATAAAAAAATCTCTGGAATTAAGTGAGAGATTATTAGCTCTTCGAAAATTAATATAGTCCATCAAGCATGCGAATGCATTCTCACCAAAAGGTATCATTCTCTCTTTGCTTCCCTTGCCCATGACTTTTATCAAGGATCTATTCAAATCAATATTAGCGTACTGAAGATTGGTTAGCTCGCTAATTCTTACGCCAGTAGCATAAAGCAGCTCTAACATTGCCCGATCCCTAAGCCCAATAAAAGATTCGCAATCAGGGGATTGAATTAAAAGCTCAACTTCACTCTCAGACATTGATTTTGGGAGGGGCCTAATATTTTTTGGTCCCGCCATGCCGGCAATAGGATTGAAAGAAACAAACTTCTTTTTCTGTAAAAAAAGATAAAAATGTTTTATTGAAGATAGCTTCCTGTTGATTGTAGCTCTTGCGAGCCCTTGAGCCTGAAAGCTTTTAACGTAATGCTCTATCTGTTTCTCCTGAAGGTGAAGAATGTCTGCGTGGGCAACCGATTCAACCCAGTTGACAAAGGATTGACAGTCACTGCCATATGCATTGATAGTATTAGTCGAGAGACCTTTTTCTAAACGAAGGTTCGCCAAAAAGGAATCAATGTATTGATTCCTTTGCAAGCGGGATGACATAATATTAGTCTAATCTTTCTTTGATTCTTGCTGAACGGCCTGATCTTTCTCTAAGGTAGTACAAAGTGGCTTGCCTTACATCACCTTTTCTCTTCACAGCAATGGATTCAATTAAAGGGCTATGCATTTGAAAAGTTCTTTCAACGCCTATGCCGCTAGAAATCTTTCGCACAATAAAAGCAGAATTTAGGCCAGCTCTCTTGATGTTCATTACAACACCTTCAAATGCTTGTAATCTAGTTCTATCGCCTTCTTGCACCCTTACTGATACCACAAGAGTGTCTCCGGGTCTAAAGGAAGGGATATCATCTTTTAATTGATTGGATTCGAACGCATTAATAATTTGTGCAGGAGATTTTTCGTCAACTGTTATTGGGGCAGCTTTCACCTCTTCAACGGGGGCTTCATCAGCTGGCTGCTCAGCAGTTTCTTCTGCAGTCTCTGCAGATATTTCGTCCACTGATTCAGTTGCCTCTGAGACTTCAAGTGGAGCCTCCACAGACTCTACTGCTTCTAAAGCATCCTCTGCAATTGTCTCGTTAGTTTCAACCACTTCTTCTGTTGGATTTTCCATATTTTCGTTATCTTTATCTGCCATGACTTTGCCTAAAATGTGCTATAGGATACGCTTAGAAGCTGCATCTTCCAAGAGTTTTTTCTGTTTTTTTGTTAATTTTATATTATTTAAGAGCTCGGGTCTCCTTTCGAAGGTTCTTAATAGTGATTGGGTCTCCTTCCATTCCTGAATTTTTGCATGATTACCTGAAAGCAGAACCTCGGGTACGTTTTCATCATTAAATTTTTCAGGCCTTGTAAATACAGGTCCCTTCAATAAACCTGAGCCAAAAGTATCTAATTCAACAGATTTTTGGTTACCTATGACCCCTGGAATGAATCTCGAACAAGCATCGATGAGTGCTAGTGCAGCAAATTCGCCGCCGCTAAGAACAAAATCTCCAATTGAAATCTCTTCGTCTACAAATTGGTTAATAATCCTCTCGTCGATTCCTTCATATCTCCCAGCAATAATTGTTAAATCTGTATATTTAGAAAGTTCTTGCGCTTTCGCTTGATTAAGCTGCTTTCCTTGCGGGGATAAATTTACCAAGTGACTTTCATGTACATTAGGAATACTTTGAATTGCTTCTTCCAAAGGTTTGGCCATCAACACCATGCCTTCTCCTCCTCCATAAGGCTTGCTATCGACCTGACCATATTCATTTAATGCAAAATTTCGAAGATCAATTAAATTGATAGTAATATCTTTTCTATCAATGGCCTGGCCTAATAAGCCAGCATTCAGTGCTGAGAATATCTCTGGAAATAAAGTAATTATATTGATAATCATTATTGCCTTGAAGAATTAATACCCCTCTTCCCAATCTACTAAAATTACGTTCTTTGACTTATCTATAGAAATAACAAATTTATTTCTAATAAAAGGTATGAGTATTTTTTCATTTTTAGTTAACTGAGAATTAATCTCTAGGATATCACTGGCTCCATAATTATTAACAGTATCAACCACCCCTAGAATCTCATCATCAAGATTTATTACATTCATGCCAACTAATTCAAACCAATATGCTTCATTGTCTTCGAGCTCAGGAAGCTCAGACCTAAGAACGTAAACATCTCTTTGGCCAAAAATCTTAGTTGAATCTATATCATCAATGGCTTTAATTTTAGCAACGATATTAGAGTTTGCTGTTTTGATATATTCAAAATTTACCTCTTCCATCAAATTAGATGCAAGGGTATAGAATTTTGTGAAGCTGTTTAAGCTATCAGGGTTTTCTGCAAAAGACCTTAGAAAAAACTCGCCTTTTAAACCTCTAGTCTTACCAATTCTGGCAATAAGAAGAAATAATGATAGATCTGGAGAATTATTGTTTCTCATCATCTGAAGATTCTTCTTCAGATTCTTCTGCGACTTCTGGAGTTTCTACTTCAGCCGGAGCTTCTTCTGCCGCCACTTCTGGTGCTGCTTCTTCAGCTACTGCTTCTTCAGCCGGAGCTTCTTCAGCTGGAGCTTCTTCTGCTGCCACTTCTGGTGCTGCTTCTTCTGCTACTGCTTCTTCAGCCGGAGCTTCTTCTGCTGCCACTTCTGGTGCTGCTTCTTCAGCTACTGCTTCTTCAGCCGGAGCTTCTTCTGCTGCCACTTCTGGTGCTGCTTCTTCAGCTACTGCTTCTTCAGCTGGAGCTTCTTCTGCTACGACTTCTGGAGCTGCTTCAGCCTCAGCTTTAGCTTGGGCTGCAATCTCAGCTACTTTCTTGGCATCAAGCAATTCTTTCTTTTGAGTTCTTTTAGCCTGTTTAGCATCTAGCTTAGCCTGCAGATCATCAGGAGATAAACGTGCATCTTTTGCAAGCTCAGCGACCTTATCTGACGCCTGTGCTCCTTGTGTAAGCCAATGATCAAATCGCTCAATATTAAATCTTAATCTTTCCTCTGATCCTTTTGCTGATGGATTAAAGAAACCTAGGCGCTCAATAAATCCGCCATCTCTGGGTCTTCTGGAATCAGCAACCGTTATAAAGTAATAAGGGTTTTTTTTGGCTCCGCTCTTTGCAAGTCTGACTACTACCATATTATAAATTTAGTTTTGTATTAATATAAAAAGGTGCATTTTAGGTTAACCTTGATAAATTTGATAGTGTTAATATATAAAGAATACAAAAAAATAATATTACTGTGTCATTCATCTCAACAACATTCATTGCTCTTCTTGCGTATTTCTTGACGCGGCTGATCCTTAGGTCTTCAAAGCAGGTCTTGGCCGGTGTAATACTCACATTTTTAATCATCTCAATCTTCATGGCTATATCATATGGAGTAACTTTTCTTGCAATGCATATATCTATCACGAGTTTTAGCATAGCAATACTAGCAATTACTTTTTTTGAGACTACCTTGTTAGAAAGGCATATGACTAAGATCAAAAAAGGTGAAATTGGAACTAACGCCAAATCAATTGAAAGAGAATATAGTGAAATATTTAACCTTGTTGGGATAGGCTTGGGGTGCATTCTTCTCTCTTTGCTATCCGGGTTAATAATTGGTACCGACTTTTCACTTGAGCTGATGCTTAAGATTATGTTTACGCTTTTCTCTTTAATTATTTATTTGGTAACCTTTTTAGGAATTAAATATGCAAACCTAAAGGTTAAGTATGCTGTTAGAGGTATAATGGTATCTTTCGCAATGATTCTTTTGGCCTACTCAGTAAACTCTATTTTTTTAATTAACTACCTTTAACAATACTTCCTTGGGAACTAACTCAATATCTTTTTTGCTAACAGCGCTAATTGTCCTGTTAATTTTTTCTGCTTTCTCGTCGGGCTCAGAAACTGGCATGATGGCCTCTAATAAGGTCAAACTTAGAAATCTGTCAAAAAAATCTAAGGGGGCAAGGAGAGCTCTAAAGCTGCTAGAAAGACCAGATATCTTGCTTGCTTCAATACTAGTCGGAAATAACTTTGCTAACATTCTGGCTTCTGCTTTGGTCACAATTCTAATGATTGATTACTTCGATGGGAATGTTTTGCTAGGCTCAATGATTCTTACGCTGGTAATTTTAATTTTTTCTGAAATAACTCCAAAAACTGTCGCTAGCGTGCATCCTGAAATTTTTGCAACTAAATCCTCGTGGATACTTAAGAATCTAGTATGGATTTTTAGGCCATTGGTCTGGCTCACAAATATTATTAGCTCGCGATTATTGAATGCTTTGAATATTGATCCTATGCAATCAGCCTCAAATGATAATTTAAATTCTGATGAATTGCGGACTTTGCTTGATGAGCATGGAGAGCTAATCCCAAGCCAGTCTCGTGACATGCTGTCTTCTATACTTGGAATGGAGGAATTGACAGTAGAGGATATCATGACACCTCATGCAGAAATAATAGGCATTAATCTGAACGGCTCTATTGCAAATGCCCAAGAGATTATCGCTTCCACATATTACAGCAGACTGCCAGTATTTTATGACACTATAGATGGTATTGTGGGAATGCTCCACTTAAAGGACTCTCATCAGTTTATAGAAGCCATGGAGAGTAAGATTGATGTTAAGAGCATTCTTTCGGATGCAACATTTATCTCTCAAAGCACTACTCTATCAAGGCAATTAAGCCAATTTCAAAAGCAAGATAGCAACCTAGGTTTGGTGGTTGATGAGTATGGTGAAATACAAGGTCTGATGACCATGGAAGATATTTTTAATGAGATCGTTGGAAAGTTTGGTGCTGCCAAAGATGATTTAGATAAAGAGTTTGTTCAAAGGAAGGATGGGTCTATTATTGCTGATGGAAATTCTAAGATTCGAGACTTAAATAATCATGTGGGCTGGGATCTAGATGAGGATGGATCGAAAACTATTAATGGAGCTATCATCGATCATTTAGATCAAATTCCTCAAGAGAACGTATGTTTGGAATTGGGGGGGTACAGAATAGAAGTTCTCCTTATAGAAGAAAATTTTATTACTAAGGTGAAGATTAATAAAAAAGGGAGCTAATGCTCCCTTTTTTAAATAGCTAAAAAATTCTACTCAATCATAAGTAGTGAACTAAAGCTCCGAATACCAAAGTCAGAACCACGCCTGAGTGAATTACAGCTTTAACTGAAGCTATTGCTGGATTCATTTTGCCAACCACAGCATTCAGTTCAACAGCAACAATCAGAGCTAGGCCTACCCACAGACCAGTTAAACTTGTCTCAGCAATCAGAGGTAAGCCGCCGCCATGAGCTGAGTAAACCATCAAGTAAAGCATAGGTATTGAAAACAAAGTATTGGTTCGAGAGGCTAGTCCAGCCTTGGCTCCAGCTTCAGCAGCATCCGGTGCGCCTGCTATAACTTTTTTCTGATTTGGCCAGATAATAAACCAAACATTTGCGGCCATAATGGTTCCCATTAGAGCGCCCAGCAATATCCCAACGTTTACAGTAATGCTAAGAAAATACAGTAGATAAAAGCCTGTTAAAAAGGTAAATGCTGCGGCCCATCTGAAATACCATAAGGCGTTGGGCACTAACTTTTGAACAACATCAGCTTTCGCTGAAGCCTCAGACTCTTTAAAGTACTCAGTTTGAACAAAGTTAAAATAGTAGAGTAGTCCAATCCATAAAATACCAAAAAAGATGTGAGCAAATCGAATAAGAACTGTTCCTAAATATGCTTCCATGAGTAAACTCCTAAAAAATTAAATACTGAATTACTAAATTATATATCTTGCAAAAAAAAACGGGGAATATTCCCCGTTTTTTTAAACTGATACAGTTTTTACATCATGCCAGGCATTCCACCCATTCCACCCATGCCGCCCATATCAGGCATAGCAGGAGCTCCACCTTCCTTTGCAGGCATGTCTGTAACCATAGCTTCTGTTGTAATCATCATTCCAGCAACGGAACCTGCTGCCTGAAGCGCTGTTCTTGTAACCTTAGCAGGATCAAGAATTCCCATTGCAATCATGTCGCCGTATTCGCCATTTGCTGCATTAAAACCAAAAGAGCCTTCGCCCTCTCTAATTTTTGCAACTATCACCGAGGCTTCTTCACCAGCATTGGTAACGATCTGTCTCAAAGGAGCTTCAAATGCTTTTCGAACAATATTGATACCAACATTTTGATCATCGTTATCACCTTTAAGTTTTACAAGAGAGTCTAGCGCTCTAATTAAAGCTACTCCACCGCCAGGCACGATGCCTTCTTTTACAGCTGCTCTAGTTGAATGCAATGCATCTTCCACTCTTGCTTTCTTTTCTTTCATTTCAATTTCTGAGCCTGCGCCAACTTTAATAACAGCAACGCCGCCAGCAAGCTTGGCTACACGTTCTTGAAGTTTTTCACGATCATAGTCTGAAGAAGTATCCTCAATCTGCGCTCTAATTTGATTCACTCGGGCTTGAATAGATTTTTGATCGCCTGCACCATCAACAATAGTAGTGTTATCTTTATTTAAGGTAACTTTTTTTGCTGTGCCTAGATCTTCAACTGTAGCACCCTCAAGTGATAAGCCTACCTCTTCAGAAATAACAGTACCGCCAGTTAAGATAGCAATATCCTCTAGCATAGCTTTTCTTCTATCGCCGAAGCCAGGAGCCTTACAAGCAGCTGCTTTTACAGTACCTCTAAGATTATTCACCACAAGGGTAGCAAGAGCCTCTCCTTCGATATCTTCCGCAATAATTAGAAGTGGTCTTCCAGCTTTGGCAACAGCTTCTAATAATGGCAGCATATCTCTAATGTTAGAGATTTTTTTATCATGCAAAAGGATAAATGGATTATCTAATTCAGTTGTCATGCTGTCTTGATTAGTTACGAAGTATGGTGAAAGGTATCCACGGTCAAACTGCATGCCTTCAACAACATCTAATTCGTTGTCAATGCCATTGCCTTCTTCGACTGTGATAACCCCTTCTTTGCCAACTTTCTGCATAGCTTCGGCAATAATTCCACCAACATCTGTATCACCATTAGCAGAAATCGTTCCAACCTGAGCAATTGTTTTGTCATCAGCACATGGCACACTTAGCTTTTCAACAAAGGCTACGGCTGTGGTAATAGCTTTATCAATTCCACGCTTTAGATCCATTGGGTTCATTCCCGCTGCAACAGATTTATGACCTTCATTTACTATTGATTGAGCTAAAACTGTAGCAGTAGTTGTTCCATCTCCAGCCTCGTCTGAGGTCTGAGATGCTACTTGTTTTACCATCTGAGCTCCCATGTTCTCGAACTTATCTTCAAGTTCAATCTCCTTGGCCACAGACACTCCGTCTTTAGTAACAGTAGGTGCTCCAAATGACTTATCCAATACAACATTTCTGCCCTTAGGTCCTAAGGTTACTTTCACTGCATCTGCAAGTATATTAACGCCCTTAAGCATTTTAACTCTTGCTGAATCTCCAAACTTTACATCTTTTGCTGACATCTTATATCTCCTTAAATTAAAATTATATTATTGAAATGATTGATTAACCGAATACGCCGTATATGTCGCTCTCGCTTAAGATGAGGTACTCGTCCCCATCAATTTTAATTTCATTTCCACCATACTGACCAAAAATCACAAGATCTCCAACTGATACTCCGATAGGAGCTAAGTCACCGTTATCTTGTCTTTTTCCTGGTCCAACAGCTACAACCTCTCCTTGAGATGGTTTTTCTGCGGCAGATCCAGGTAGAACAATTCCACCAGGTGTAGTGTGTTCTTCATCAGTTCTTTTGACTAAAACTTTATCGTGTAAAGGTTTTAATTTCATTGCAAGTCTCCTGCTTTAAAAATAACAATAATCCTTATATTAAAAGGTTATCTGTTATGTATGACTTAATAAGATTAATTCAAGGGGTAATCTAAAAATTTTTGATAAATTTCATTAATAAACCTGCAAATAAGATGCCGCTAACATCTGCCAAAATATCTAAAAATTCAAACGAACGATAAGGCAAATACAACTGCACAACTTCTATTAAAATTCCGTAGGACAGGACCATCACATATAACCAAAAATCTTGGGTTGCAATTTTAGCAAAGCTAAAGAGGATAGTGAGGTACGCGAAGCAACTGAAATGGAGTAACTTATCGTTTATAAGGTTGGAAGTACTGGACTCCAATTCTGCCGTCGCTAAAAAAAATATAAGAACTATTGAAAATGCTAGGGTAACTCTTGTGCTAAGAAGTATGAGACTCATGTAACTTTTTATAAATTATGATTAATATTAACGCAGGAATAGACATAGCAGATGTCGTGTAAAAAAAATACGCCCAGCCTGTCTGTAATGAAGAGATGGAAACATAGTAATCTGCAAGCACGCCAGAAAAGCCGCTGAAAAATTTACCTGGCAGCATCATGAACGATGTCAGCATCGCATATTGGACTGCTGTATATTTTTTTGAAACTAAGCTGGTTAAAAAAGCTATGTTTATAGTGCCTACCAGCCCTGCCGCGAAGCTATCAAGACCGACAATTAATGATAAAAGTGAGATATTTGAATCAAGGTTAGCTACAAGTGCAAAGAATAGGTTGGTTGTCAGAACGGCAGCTCCTCCAATCAGGAGCCCGGTGGTCAGAGCAAGATTTTTAATCAAGTACCCTCCCACAAAAAAACCTACAATAGAGGCGGCAAGCGCTACCGTTTTAACTAAAGCTCCAATTTCTGTCTTAGTAAAGCCCATATCTAAATAAAACGGCATAGCCATTGGGCCCATCACTATATCAGTAAGGCGATAGGTAGAAATCAATAGCAAGAGTAGTGAAGCTGTCCAAATACCAAATCGACTAAAAAAATCTTTGAAAGAAAACCATAATGCTTCATCCATTCTCAGAATAGCAATTTCATGGTTAATTGGTTCGTTCGAGATAATAGCTCCAAGCATTCCTATAACCATTAATGCGCTCATGAATTGATACACATAACTCCAATTTAGTTGGTCTGCAAAAATAAGGGCTAGCGAAGTTGCAACTAAGATTGCAACGCGATACCCAAGTTGATAACTTGCCGCTAAGTTTCCTTGATCTGCGCTATCAGCAATCTCAATTCTCAATGCATCGATAGCAATATCCTGCACTGAGCCAAAAAATGCTGCTAAAAATGCAAAGAATGCGAGTAGGCGCAAGCTGCTAATTGGGTCTGATGCGCTCATTCCAAGCAATGCAATGAAGATCATGGACTGACAGAAAAGAATCCACCCTTTTCTTTTACCAAAATACCCAAATATGGGAACTGAATATCTATCCACAAGCGGGGCCCAAAGAAACTTTAGAGAATAGGTTAAAACAAGCCATGCAAAAAACCCTATCTCAGTAAGGGAAATGCCTACATCTCTTAGCCACGCAGATAGGGTAGAGAAAACTAACATGTAAGGAAGCCCCGAGGCAAAACCAAGCAGCATCATCCCAAATAGCTTTTGTTTCATAATAACGACTTTAACAAATTCCAATCAAAATGAGGGCCTGGGTCTGTTTTTCTCTCAGGCGCTATGTCTGAGTGACCCATAATTCTATTGAGCGGAATGTCACATTCAATTCTTAAGAATTTAATCAATTCTGAAAGAGTGGCATATTGGCTGCCAGTAAACTCCTCGGTATCGCAACCCTCTAACTCAACACCAATAGAAAAATTATTGCAATTTTCTTGGCCTTGAAACTGTGAAATTCCTGCGTGCCATGCTCGCTGGTAGATAGGTACAAACTGAACCAATACACCCGATCTCGTTATTAAAAAGTGGGACGAAACCTTTAAGTGGACTACGCTATTAAGATATGCGTCTTCCCCAGCAATCAGTTCATTCAAAAACAAATCAATAATTAACTTGGTGTCATAATTTTGAGGGGGCAAGCTAATGGCATGAACAACAATCATGTCGATAATCGTATTGGCAGGCCGCTCATCACAGTTCGGGGATTCAAAATATTCTATTCCCTGAATAATGCCGTCAAGCGCCCTCATAAGTTTTGATTAACCATTTGAATAGTTTAATAGATTAAATTGCTCTTCAGCAACAAGAGGTTGTGGCTTAGCGCAATTCTGGAGGTAAGCGAAAATATATATCTTCTTTGTTTTCACCAAGCTCTCTAGCCTCTGCATTTAAAGTGCTGCATAAAGCTTCAACCACACCCTGAACGACTGACTCGGGCGCAGAAGCGCCAGCAGTAACTCCAATTTTTTTATACTGGGTGAGGTTGTTAAATACAAGCTCTTCTTTGTCATCAATCAATACCGAGGGCGTGCCGCAATTCTCTGCCAGCTCCTTCAGTCGATTGGAGTTAGAGCTATTGCTGGAGCCAATGACCACAATAAACTCAGATTCCAGTGCCAGTTGCTTCACGGCATCCTGTCTATTTTGCGTGGCATAGCAGATGTCTGAGCTTTTGGGCTTCAGGATATGAGGAAACCTATTGTATAAAATAGACACGATTGAATTGGTATCATCAAGGCTTAAGGTTGTTTGGGTCACATAGGCAAGATTTTTAGGTTGCTCCACAATTAAGGAGGAAGCCTCCTCCTCGTTCTGAACTAAATAAATCTGGCTGCCTGAATCCTCGGGATGATGTCGTCCCAAGGTTCCCTCGACCTCGGGATGGCCGTTATGACCAATTAAAATAATATCTCTGCCAGCTCTAGCATGTCGCTGAACTTCACTGTGAACCTTGGTAACCAAGGGGCAAGTTGCATCATATGAGCGCAACTTGAAATCAGCTGCCTCTTGCTCAACTTTAGCTGAAACTCCGTGTGCGCTAAAAATTACATGCGCTGACTCAGGGACCTCATCCAACTCGTCAACAAAAATCACTCCTTTGGCTTTTAATTCCTCAACCACTGTTTTGTTGTGTACCACCTCATGCCTCACATAGATAGGAGAGCCAAACTTGAGCAAGGCTTGATTCACGATGTCGATTGCGCGATCCACACCAGCGCAAAATCCTCTGGGATTCGCTAAAATAATCTGTGTCTTCATGTTGCCTTGGAGCCAAGGTATTTAATTAATTCGGAACCAAAGAAGAGGATTGCTCCAATGCTGATAAACGCATCAGCTAGATTAAAAATAAAAAAGGAAATGTCCTTTACGTAGAAGTATAAAAAATCTGTGACGACCCCATCGATTGATCGATCAATAAGATTTCCTATGGCGCCAGACAGAATAAGAATTAAAGCCCAGCTGTTAAGCAATATTTTTTCAATGAGCAGCATTGAATGCAGATATACAACGAGCACAACGCCTAAAATGAGCAGGCCATAGCTTGTAAAAGAATTATTAAAATCTAGCATGCTGAATGCAATACCGGAATTAAACACTAGCAATAAATCAAGGAAAGGGATTAAGTTAATGCGCTCGCCAAACCCCAGGTAATATTCAGCTAAAAATTTTGAGGCAAGATCAATCATCACTAGCAGCAATATAGAGAGGTATCCAAATTTTAGGCTAGGCAAATTTTCTATCCTCACCAGCACCATCAATGTTTAGCTCGCATCTGCCACAAAGCTCAGGATGTTTTGAGCTGCTGCCCACGCTGTCATTGCGATGCCAGCATCTTGTGCATTTCTCATGCTGCGATGGTTTAATGCTCACCGCCAAATTGCCGCCCTTGATTAAACTGCATGAGGATACGATGAAAAAGAAATGGAGCTCATTAGCAAAACCACTTAAAAGCTGAAAATCTGATGAGCCCACTGTCAACTCGATGGAAGTATCCAGAGACCCTTTAATTTCTCCTGCGTTGCGTGACTCTTCAATTTTTTGATTAACGAAGTCCTTAATCTCAAGAAGTCTTGACCACTCTTTGTTGGCAAGGCTGCTTGTAATTCCTGGAATATCTTTTAGCTCAGCCAGAAATACTGAGACTTTTTTTACAGACAGCTCAGCATCATTTTGCCAAATCTCTTCTGCTGTGAATGAAAGAATAGGTGAAATTAGAACAACTAATTGATCGACCATTAACTTGATTGCCGTTTGAGCGGATCTTCTGATCTCAGAGTCTTGCTGAGTTGTGTATTGCCTATCCTTAATAATATCTAGATAAATGCCACCTAGCTGATTGACACAAAAATTATGAATGCGCTGTACCACTAAGTGATAAGAGTAAGTTTGGTAGTGATCCATGACATCAAGCTGGAGTTGCTTAAATTCCAATAGAATCCATTTATCTAGCTCTATTAAATTATTAAGATCCAAGGCATCTGTTTGAGAGTTAAAATCATTGATGTTCCCCAATAGAAATCTAAAGGTGTTTCTAATTCTTCTGTATTGATCTGACACACGTTTAAAGATCTCATCAGAGGCGACCATTTCACTTCTGAAATCTGTAGAAGCTATCCATAATCGCAAGATATCAGCGCCCAAGGTATCCCAGATTTTCTGAGGCGAAATGACATTGCCTAAGGATTTGGACTGTTTTCTGCCCTCTTCATCGACAACAAAGCCATGAGTTAAAACAGATTTGTATGGCGGCATGCCATTGATTGCAATGCCGGTCAGTAGAGAGGATTGAAACCATCCTCTATGCTGATCTGAGCCTTCTAAATATAAATCTGCAATCACATCAGCTCCATACAGCTTATCTAACACACACATGTGCGTGACGCCTGAGTCAAACCATACATCCAGGGTATCTCTAACTTTTACATAGGAGTCTGCATCATCAATCAGAGAATTCAAATCTAAATTATCCCAGCCTTCTATGCCTTCTTTTTCAATAACATCGGCGATGTCATTGAATAGCAGATTTTGTTTTGGATGAATCTCTCCAGTGTCCTGGTGAATAATAAGGGGAATGGGTACTCCCCAATTTCTTTGTCTAGAAATACACCAATCTGGTCTATCCTCTAGCATCGATAAAATTCTCTGAGCGCCCCACTCTGGCTCCCATGTCACCTGTGATACTGCATTGATCGCCCCTTCAATTAATCCTGATTTCTTCATAGAAATAAACCACTGAGGGGTGGACATAAATATCAGGGGTGATTTATGTCTCCAGCAATGCGGGTATGAATGCTCGTATTCTTTAGTTGCAATCAAGGCATTGGATGCTTGTAACAACTCAATGACTACTGGGTCGCCTTTGCCTGTACTAAGTCCCGCCAAGGCACCAAATTCCTCTTTAAAAATGCCTCTATTATCTAAAGCTTTAATGGATTCAAGCTGGTGTTTGATACAAATAAAATAATCATCTAAGCCGTGTGCTGGAGCGGTATGGACGCACCCTGTACCATTCTCGGTCGTCACATGCTCTCCGAGCAAGACTTTTGACCCCCTTGGGTAAAGAGGATGTTGCAAACTAATATTGCCCAGGGTTTTTCCTGAAACGCTGCCTAAAATCTTAAACTCCATGCCCCATCGCTTGGAACAAGCATCCGCTAAGTCTTCGGCAATAATTAAGTGTCCTTGCTCGGTTTCTACCAGAACATAGTTAAAACTCTCATTAATGCAAACGGCAACGTTAGAAGGGATAGTCCATGGCGTAGTGGTCCAAATAACCACTGAAATTTCTGGTAAAACTTTAACTGTAAAGGCAGAACAAACCTGTTCCATGTATTCAGGTAACACAGAAAACTTTACATCAATCGAATGAGAAATTTTGTCTTGATACTCAACTTCTGCTTCCGCTAACGCTGAGCGACAATCCATGCACCAATGAACAGGTTTTTCCCCTTTTTCTAAGTGACCGTTTGCGACGATGCGACCCAATGCTCTGACTGTATCTGCTTCAAATGATTTGTTGAGGGATAAGTATGGATTCTGCCAATCACCCAAAACGCCCAAGCGAATGAAATCTTCTTTTTGCTTATCAACCTGAGATTGTGCGTACTCTCTGCAAGCCTTAATAAACATATCTTTGTTTTTGACAAGATCGCTATTTTTGCCATGCTTCTTTTCAATATTTAACTCTATCGGAAGCCCATGACAATCCCAGCCGGGAACGTAAGGAGCATCTTTGCCACTGAGGCTCTGAAATTTGATGGTGATGTCTTTTAATACTTTATTAACCGAATGGCCTAAATGAATATCACCGTTCGCATAGGGCGGCCCATCATGCAAAATATATTGTGTTTTACCTTTGTTTTGCTCTCTGATCTTTGAATACAAGTCTATTGAATTCCAGTAACTCAATAGCTCTGGTTCTTTCGTAGCAAGACCAGCCTTCATTGATAAATCAGTTTGTGGGAGATTTAAGGTATCCCGATAATCTTTGCTCATATAGAATTATTCCAGTATTTTCTTGGCTTTAGAGATATCTGTGAGGATCTGCTCTTTTAGAAGAGCAATGTTATCAAATTTCTTTTCATCCCGAAGCTTATTTTTAAATTCTACCGTTAATCTTTTCCCATACACTATCTCATTAAAATCAAATATATGAACTTCAAGCACTGGCTTGGTCCCACCAACAGTTGGCCTAATGCCCATGTTAGCAATGCCCTTATGGGTTTTTCCTTCTATAGAACAAGTCACAGCATAGACTCCAGCAATCGGCAGTCTCTGCTTAGGAATCCATAAATTTGCTGTCGGTATGCCAATGGATCGACCTATTTGTTGACCAAAGACCACTTTCCCTGAAAAGGTATAGGGCCTACCGAGTAATTGCTCGGCTAAAGTAAAATCACTCTCAAGCAAGGCTGCTCTAATTCTTGTGGAACTGATGCGTTCGTCTTGAAATGACACAGTTGAATGGGCAATGACGTCCGTGTCATTTGCAGCGCCCCACTCCTTTAGTAATTCAAAATCTCCAGCGCGCTTGGCGCCAAACCTAAAATCATCACCAATAATTAGGTGCTTTAAGTTAACTTGTGACAATACCTGCTCAAGAAATAATTCAGGCGTCATGGTCTTAAGCGAGCGATTGAATTGTAAAAAAAATGCAAAATTAATTCCAAAGTTAGTTAGAAGCTTAACTTTTTCTCTCCAGGGACAAATTCTTGGTGGCGGCTCAGTTGAGGCTTGCTCCAAGGCAAAATATTCTGAGGCATGCGGTTCTGTAAAAAAAACCAAGGAAGAGCTCCCGCTTTCTTGAGCCTTATCTTTCACTTGATTTAAAATAGCTTGATGGCCTGCATGCAAGCCGTCAAAATTTCCAATGGTTCCACTCATGACTTGATTGGGAAATTTGCTCTTGAATGATGAGAGATTGCCTATACCTCTAATCAAATACATTATTTAAAATCCTTTGCCTTGATGCCTAAAAGGTAGCTTGAACCAAAGTAAATAGCCATAGAAGCAAGCAAGACAAGCAATAGATTGATAATTCTTTGAGTTTGAGTAAGCATCTCAAAGCTTGATGCATCACTCATGAACAAGAGAAAGAGAATCAAGGCCATGCTGGCAACTAAGATTTTTGCTGCAAAAGAGCTGACCAGTATTTGAAAAGAGATTAGCTTTTGTTTAGATAGCAACACACATAAAAGCGTAACACTAAGCACTGAAGCAATGGAGCTAGCCAGAGCTAATCCCAGGTGACCATATTGCAAATGAAACGCTAAAAAATAATTAAGCACGATATTTAAAATTAGGCTAAAAAGAGCAATGAGCATTGGGGTTTTAGTATCTTGCCTTGCGAAAAATGCTGGGACCAAGACTTTCATAGCCATAAAAAATGGCAAGCCTGCAGCAAAAGCAATCAAACTTAAGCTAGATTGCTCAACATCCGTCCACAGAAACGCGCCTCTTTGAAAAATTGTTCCCAGCAACGGTTGAGCAAATAACACCAAGCCAATAACCGACGGGATAGATAAAAACACAATGAGTTTAAATGCCTTTTCTAACTGCGATCTAAAGGCTGCTAGGTCTTCTTGCGCAAAGGATTTAGCCAAGGTTGGAAGCAGGACTGTTCCTATGGCAATGGCAAAGATACCCAAGGGGAACTGTATGAGTCTGTCAGAAACATAGAGCCAAGTTGGACTGCCAGTAATTAAGAGGGAGGCAAAAATAGTATCAACCAATAGATTTATCTGGGCGATGCCCCCGGCAAGGATTGCAGGCAGTATCAATATCAGGAATTTTTGTTGACCTGGGTTGTTAAAATCTAACCTTGGAATAGGAATTTTTTTTAATGCAGCAAGGGGTGCTATTTGAAACAGCAGCTGCAGGATGCCTGCGAGCAATACCCCCCATGCCAAAGCCATGACAGGCACGTCCATTTTAGGTGCAACAACGGCTGCCGCTAGGATCAAGCTAAAATTAAAGATTAGAGGCGTGGCTGCTGGAATCGAGAATTTTTGGTGTGAGTTTTGAATGCCCGATGCAAAAGCCACCAAAGAAATGAGGCCCAAATAAGGAAACATGACCCTTAAAATATTAACTGCTAACTCCTTGGTTTCATTCTCAAAGTAAAAACCTGGAGCAAAAATTAAAATAAATACTGGTGCAAAAATGAGAGCCAGAATGGTAAAAATAAACAAAGTGGTTAGCATCAACCCAGCCAGGGCATTCAAAAATTGCTGGCCTTGGCCCTCATCCTCTTTGCCTAGGTACTCAGAATATATGGGGATAAAAGCTTGGCTGAATGCGCCTTCTGCAAAAAATCTTCTAAAAACATTCGGGATCTTCAGGACTACAACAAAGATGTCATGAAACACGCTGGCCCCAAGAAGATTTGTTGTAAAGATATCTCTAACTAGGCCGGCCACCCTCGAAGCGAACGTCCACCCACCTACTTTTAAAGTTGATAGAAGATTAGATTGTCGCTCGACTGACGCTGTCACTTAATTTGCAGAATCCTCTTTTTTAAAATCTAATGATGCCGAGTTTACGCAATACCTTAAGCCGGTGGGCTGAGGGCCGTCTGTAAAGACATGACCAAGATGAGCATCGCAATTAGAGCATCTGATTTCTGTTCGAACTCGAGTCAGAGAATTATCTTCTAGCTCTTTAATTTTTGTATTATCAGCGGCAGCATAAAAGCTTGGCCAGCCACACCCTGCATCAAATTTTGTTTCAGATTTAAATAATTTTTCACCGCAGCAAATACAGGCATAGACCCCATCTTCTACATGATCCCAATACTGACCAGTAAAAGGTCTCTCAGTTCCGCTTTCTTGAGTGACATAAAAAGATTCAGGGGAGAGCTCTTGTTGAAGCTCCTCTGTTGATTTGTTCGTTTTATCGCTCATGTTTTAAGGTTTATGGTTATTGAAATATTATAATCCATCTTGCCAACATGAATTTAAGTTTTGATATCCCAATTTCTAACCCAGTAAATAAAGAAGGTGTCCACCAAGGCAATGACGACCTTAAAAATATACTTGATGGCTGCCAAGCCAAAGGCTTGAGCAAAGGTTAAATCTGTTGCCAGCACCCAAGTAAATTGATAAATGAGTGTATCAATAAGCTGAGAAATCATGGTGGAGAGATTATTCCTAAGCCATAGTTTTTTTCCATTGGTTCGATTTTTTAGCCAATGAAAAAACCACACATCAAATCGTTGGCTCACCAGGTAAGCGGTGAGAGAGCCTATGATAAAAATAGGCGAGTAATAAGCCAAGGTAGAGATGGCATCATGAACCTCGGCTGCAGATCCAGTTAAATTAGATGGAAGAAATTGCGTACTCAAAACTAGAGTGAGCATGACCGCAATATTGGCAACAAAACCAAGCATCACAGCTCTATTAGCCTCTGTTTTACCGTACTTTTCATTCAGGAGGTCTGTTGCAAAATAAATGCCTGAATATAGGATTGCACCCATGCTGACATTGAGTTCATACCCAAATAAATCAAGCTGACTAATCTTCCCGCCCTGCAGGTTGCCCAGAACAATGCCCAGGATCACAGCGCAATAAAGACCATACTTGCCAAAAAATCTATACAAAAATACGGCCAAGCATAGGTCATATAAAACCACGATGAACCAAAGAGTTTCTTGATCTAAATAACTGAGCATTCTGTACTTTTTTGTTGTGAGTAAAGAAATAATTATTGCATAGAAATCTTAAACTAGTGGTTACATTTAAAAGAAGGCAACGTTAGAATTGAGGATTAGGTAATTAAGGAATGAATTATGAGTGAACTAGGATTCTATCGAAACGCCAACAGCAACCCAAACCAGCTTGCTTTAGTTGAGCCCTCAGAAAAAACATGGACGCGCGGAGAGTTGTTAGCAAAAGCCAATCAATTAACTCATGCCTTAAGAGGATTGGGTGTATCCAAGGGTGAGGTTGTGGCCACGGTTCTGCCTAACTCGGTGGAGTATTACATTGCTTACCTGGCTTGTGCTCAGGCAGGCTTTTATATGGTTCCAATTAATTGGCATCTAGCAGGCCCAGAAATTGCCTACATATTGGAGGACTCTGGAGCTAAAGCTTTCATTGCCTCTGGATCATTTCCTGCCATGGAAGATGCTTGTCTTAAAGCGGTATCAGCCATTAATTTTCCTGCCAAAGGGTGCATTAGCACCACTGAGATGGAAGGATTTATTACCCTAGAAGAATTTCTTGCAGAGCAACCAACAACAGATCCATCAGATAGAACTGCCGGACAGGTGATGAACTATACCTCGGGGACTACTGGCAAACCAAAAGGGGTAAAAAGGACTTTGGTTGAAGGTGACCCGGACGATATTTTAAGTATGTTTGCGATGATTTTGAGCTTTTTTAATATCCAGCCTGGCGAGAGTAATGTGCATATTGTTGGCTCGCCTCTTTATCACACAGCAGTATTGGTTCACTCCACTGCCGCCTTGCACTATGGGCATGCTGTGGTGCTGATGGAAAAATTTGATGCTGAGAAAATGCTCTATCTGATTGATAAATACAAAGTCACAACCAGTCATATGGTTCCCACTCAATTCCATCGACTGCTTCAGCTGCCCGATGAAGTGAGAACTAAATACGACTGTTCTTCAACTCGCGCCATGATTCATGCTGCAGCACCCTGCCCCGTGCACACTAAAAGAGACATGATTGCCTGGTGGGGCAATTCAATCTGGGAGTATTACGCTGCGACCGAAGGAGGTGGAACGGTGGTTGATGCCGAATCATGGAGCCAATTTCCAGGGACGGTGGGTCAAGCCTGGCCAGGCGCCGAGATTAAAATTGTTAATGAGGATGGCAGCGAGACTCCCACCGATCAACAAGGTACGGTATACATGAAGCTGGGTGAAGCCACAAAATTTGAATACAAAGGTGATCAAGCGAAAACTAAAAAAGAACGGCTAGTCATCAATGATCAAGTGTATTTTACCGTGGGTGATATTGGCTACCTCAACTCAGAAGGTTATTTATTTTTATGTGACAGAAAGATAGACATGATTATCTCCGGTGGAGCCAATATTTATCCAGCAGAAATCGAGAGCGTTTTCTTAATGCACCCAAAGGTCTCTGATGTAGCGGTTTTTGGCATTCCCAACGAGGAATGGGGAGAGGAAGTTAAGGCAGTTGTAGAGTTAATTCCTAGCGCCGAAGAGTCCAGCGAATTATCTGCAGAGCTCATGGCTTTTGCTCAAGAAAACCTAGCCAAGATGAAGCTGCCTCGATCGATTGATTTTATGGAAAAACTGCCAAGAGACGAGAATGGTAAGTTGTACAAAAGGAAGTTGAGAGATCCATTCTGGGAAAATCATGTGGCAAAAGTCTAGTGGAATTTAATGCAGCAGATATTTTTGAAGGCGTGGTTCAGCGCATTCCTGATAGAGAGGCTGTGGTCCTTGGCGAAACACGACTCACCTACAAAGAGTTAGACGCTCGAGCCAATAAGGCTGCGCATGCCCTAAAAAAACTTAATATATCTCAAGGCAGCCACATAGGGATTTATGCTTTTAATTGCATTGAATGGTTGGAGATTATGCTTGGGGCATACAAGCTTTGCGCCATCCCGATCAATATCAACTACCGATATGTTGAAGAGGAGCTGAAGTACCTCATGAATAATGCCGATATTGAGGCTATCTTTTTTCATCAGCAGTTTTCAGACAAGCTCAACAACATTGCTGATGCGTTGCCTCTGTTAAAGACCTATGTGTCCATTAACGATGGATCGGATGCAAAGAGTGATCTGGTTTGCGTGGATTATGAAGCCTTGATTGAACATGAAAGTGAGGAGCAAGTGCTTCAACTCCGCTCGGGAGATGATCAATACATCCTCTATACCGGCGGGACCACCGGCATGCCAAAAGGTGTGGTCTGGAGGATGGAAGATGTTCTTATGACGCTTGGGGGCGGTATTGATGCTGTGACAGGTGAGAAATACCCAACGCCCGAAGCCTTGGCCGATAAATGCTTGCAAGACCAAACAACGGCTCTAGCCTTAGCGCCCTTGATGCATGGGGCAGCGCAATGGCAATCTTTTAATGCTTTTTTCTCAGGATGGAAGTTGGTCTTTAATGATCAGGTAACTTTTGACGCTCATCATGCCTGGGACCTAATCGCTAAAGAGCGAGTCATGAACCTCACCATCACCGGTGATGCCATGGGCAGACCTCTGTGCGATGCTTTGCCTGCAGCCCTTCAGAGGGGCTTGGACCTATCTTGTTTGTTTGTAATTGCTAGCTCAGCTTCGGTGTTTAGCTCTTCTATTAAAGATACAATGATCACCCTCTTGCCCAACCTTTTTATTATCGATGCAGTCGGCTCGTCTGAAACTGGAGCCACGGGGGTTAACATTCACACCAAAAACGGGAAGTTAAAAGATTCAGGTGGCGGCCCTAAGTTTAATAAACCAGACTTTAGTGCGATTCTTAATCTAGAGACCCAGCAAATTATTCCTCAAAGCGACACTGAAACGATTGGCTATCTTGCAAGAAAAGGTCACGTGCCGATCGCTTATTACAAAGACCCTGAAAAATCTAAAAAGACCTTTATCGATGTGGAGGGCGAACGCTTTTCTGTCCCCGGAGACATGGCCAAGTATGAAAGCGACGGTCAAATCACTCTGTTGGGCAGAGGCAGCGTATCCATTAATTCTGGGGGAGAGAAAATATTCCCTGAAGAAGTGGAGATGGCCTTAAAAGCTCATCCCAATGTCTTTGATTGCCTAGTGGTTGGAGTGAAAGATGAGATCTGGGGGCAAAAGGTTGTGGCTGTGATTCAGCGACGGGATTCTTCTGAGCTGACGCTCGAGGACTTAAAGGAAACTTCTGCAAAATATATTGCAAGCTATAAGATGCCAAAGGCTCTTATTTTTTCAGACCTGATAGAGAGAGCGCCCTCTGGAAAGCCGAATTATCAATGGGCGCAAGAGTTTGCTAATAAAACACTGCAGGGCTAGAGAAATATGAGAGTAGAAACATACATCCCAGGGCTGTCTAAGAATACAGTGGCCATTGTGAAGCATGCCGAGGCTTTGGGTTATGACGCCTTGGTATCGGGGGAGCTAAATAACGAACCTTTCCTGCCTGTCTTGCTTGGCCTCGAGCACTCCAAAAGCATGATAGTGCGCACTGGCTTGGCCATCGCATTCCCGCGAAGCCCTATGACCGTGGCTAACATGGGCTGGGACCTGCAAGCCTTTGGCGAGGGTAGATTTCAACTGGGCCTGGGCACACAAGTTAAAGGTCACAATGAAAGAAGGTTTAGTGTTCCCTGGTCGCCGCCGGCACCGAGAATGAGAGAGTACATTCTTGCGGTTAAGGCCATTTGGAATACGTGGAAAACTGGTGAAGCCCTTGATTTTCAAGGCGAGCATTACACGCATACCCTCATGACGCCAATGTTTACCCCTCCCCCAATGGACAGTGAGCTGCCGCCCATTTATGTTTCTGGGCTCGGACCTGGCATGGCCAGAGTCGCTGGTGAGGTGGCAGATGGTCTGCTCTTGCATCCCATGTGCTCTCCTCAATACATTCATGAGGTCATTATTCCTGCCGTGGCCGAAGGCGCCAAAAGAAGTGGCAGAAGCCCGGATGAGTGTGAGCTTCTTTGGGGTGGCTTTATTGCAACCGGGGAAACCGAAGAAGACCTTCACGCTGCAAAACGAGCCATCGCCGCACGCATTAGTTTTTATGCTTCAACTAGAACCTACAAGCCTGCATTAGAATTCCATGGCTGGGAAGATATCAATGAGGAGCTGCATACACTCTCGATTCAAGGAAAATGGGAAGAGATGTTTGCGCTGGTAACCGATGATATGATCGATACCTTGGGTTTTACTGGGACGGGCAAAGAGGTGGCGCATGCCCTCAAAGACAACCTAAGCTCAATCTGCTCAGCTGTCATGTGGAATGAAGTTGAACATCTTGGGGTAGACCATTCAAAAGATGAGCATGTGGCTGGTTTGATTGAAATAGTAAAAGGCTAGATGTTACCCCTATTACCTCATGCTTTTGCTGAGCTTCCTGAAGCATTTTACAACCGCCAAGCCTGGGAAAGCTTTGAGCATCCTTTTGTTGCATTTGAAAATCTCTCTTTAAAACAAGAACTAGGCATTCAGGAGGTCGATGGGCAAGAGCTTATGAAGATCTTCAATGGCACTGAAATCCTCCAATCATTAAAACCCTTATCCATGGTCTATTCGGGCCATCAATTCGGTCAATACGTTGAGCAACTGGGTGATGGTAGAGGGTTATTGCTTGGGCAGATGGACTCCGCAGATGGTGCGATAGATCTCCATTTAAAAGGCGCGGGTAAAACGCCCTACTCTAGGTTTGGGGATGGTCGAGCAGTTCTGCGCTCAGTCATTAGGGAGTATGTGTGTGGAGAAGCCATGCACGCTCTCTCCATTCCAACCTCGAGAGCCCTCATGATTGTTGGGAGCAACGAAATGGTGATCAGAGAAAAAAGCGAATCAGCGGCCATGCTCGCTAGAACCGCTAAAACCCACATTAGATTTGGGAGCTTTGAATATTTTCATTACAACAATCAGCCGGAAAATGTGAAAGCCTTGGCGGACTTTTGCATTGATCAATACCCTGCTTATTTCGCTAAAACACCCAAACCATATGAAAATTTTTTTAGGGTGGTGGTAGAGCGAACAGCAAGCATGCTTGCTCAATGGCAAGCCTGTGGCTTTAATCATGGGGTCATGAACACCGACAACATGAGCATTTTAGGGGAGACCTTTGATTATGGGCCTTATGGCTTCATGGAAGACTATGATCCAGCCTATGTGTGCAATCACTCCGATCATCAAGGCAGGTACGCATACAAAAACCAACCTTACATAGGTCTGTGGAATTGTTCAGCCCTCGGTCATGCCCTCTCCTCACTCATCTCGGAAGAAAGTCAGGGCGAGATTCTACAAAGCTATGAGGCAATCTTTCAACATACTCTGGCAGAGCTTTATAGAAAAAAATTAGGACTGGAGCACACGCAATCTGAAGATGCTGTCTTGATTCAAAGGCTCTTGGATATCATGAAATCCGAAAAACTGGATTACACCAATACGTTTAGGAATCTCACCCAAGCGCTTACTAAACCAATAACCTCAGAGCTGAATTCAGAGATTGCAAAAAGTTGGATCGTCTCTTTCCAGGGCAGGCATGCAAAAGAAGTCTTATCTGCAGAGAAAACAGTGACTCTGATGAATCAAACCAACCCAAAATTCATTCTTAGAAACTACATGGCCCAAGAGGCCATTGATGCTGCAGAAGATTCTGATTTCTCTAAGCTAGAAACTTTAATAACTGTCATAACTGCGCCGTTTAAAGAGCTGGAGGAATATCAAAATTTTGCTAATAAATCTCCTGCCTGGGCCAAAGATTTAGAGATTTCTTGTTCATCCTAAGTGTGAAATAATACAGCTATGAGAAAATTAAATCTCTTGAAATTTGTTGGCATGCTTTCTGTTCTAGTATTAGCTGCCAGCTGCAACATACCCTTAGTTCCTTTCATCTAAAAATTTACAGCTCTTTGAGAGCATGAAAGACATTCAGGTTTAGGGATTCGTCTAAATCAATAATTCCTTCAAAGGAGTAAACATTGAAATCATGGCGAGAAGGATGATTGGCTCTTAAATCTTTGAATCTAGCGGCTACTTGATCTAACTGCAGTGCTTTGAATACATTCGAAATTGCTCTTAACTCTAACTCATTATTAAATAGACCTACTGGAAAACCATGGCCATGCATGTCTCTAACAATATTTTCTAAACCATCAGGCCAATCGAGCAGTGGCTTGTGTGCTTGACTGGAGTCTTTCAGGCACTTAAACACTCTTGCGCATTCTTTGACTACCATAGCGGTGCCATTCAACTTTCCTTCGATGCTGTAGCCAGCAATGTGTGGAGTTGCAATAAAAGCTTTTTGTATAACAGCTGGGGATGGCGTAGGCTCATCCATCCAAACATCGGCAATATAAATTAAGTCTTCCGATGCCATGACTAATTCTTCAGACACCACCCCTCCCCTTGAGGTGTTAATCAAAATTTTATCTTTCAAAGCTTGCTCATGGGACTGATTGATCATCTCTCTGGTTGGATGGGCCCCTGCGGTGGAGTATGGAACATGAATGGTTATCAGATCGCATGCCAAGATTTGCTCCAGATCAACCAATTGAGAGTCTTTTAAGAAAGGATCGCATGCATAAACCTCTATATTTAGGGCCAAGAGAAGTTGATACAGCCTTTTGCCAATGTTGCCATAACCGATAATACCAACGCTCTGCCTAACATTAAAGAGGCCTTCTTGAATCAGCTCTCCCAAGACCGCCATCACATAGTGCGTAACGCTCCAGGCATTGCAACCAGGAGCATGTGACCAAGCAATGTTGTGATCGTTCAAAGATTGCGTGTCTAAGTGATTCATTCCTGCGGTTGCTGAGCCCACATACTTGATTTGAGAACCTCCAAATAACTCTGCATCAACCCGCAGGGTTGAGCGCACCAATAATGCATCCACGTCTTTGAGATCGTTAGGGCTGAGTTGATCGGACTCAAAATATTGCAATGAGTGCTCAGCGCCAAAGAACTCTGCTAAATCTTGTTCGAGGTTTGGAATGTGTGAATCTGCAGCTATCTTGATCAATGGGTCTTATCTCTCCAGATGATACTTTTAATCCAGCTCCATAAAGTGTTCTTGCCCAAGATGTGCCTATCTATTAAATCAAAATCATGGGCCAATTTGGTAGGATCTTTAAAAAAATCTTTCCTCGTAATAAACTCACCCTCGTCTAAATTGCGGATAAACGAGGCTGGATTCCCGGCAAAAATACAATTAGCTGGTACATCCTTGGTCACCACTGATCTTGCACCTATGATACTGTTCTCACCGATGGTGACGCCTTTGCATATCATGGCATCCTCACCAACCCAAACATTTTTTTCTAACATGACAGGCTTGGGTTCACCCACCACCTTGGTTCGATCATAAATACCATGCCAATCCGCATCGGTGATGCATGCGCCGTGACCAAACATGCAGGCATCATCAATTGACACCTTCAGGGCGGCCATAATTCTTACACCCGGTGAAATCAAGACATAATGTCCTATGTTAATTTCTCCCGCCCAATCCCCAGCATCCCAGCCAGTCATTTGTATATAGTCATCGGGGGCAGCAATGAAGGTCGCAAAATCTCCAACGCTAATATTGGAGCCAAATAATTTCATGTATTGTGGCTTAAAAAAGACAGAGCCCTTGCCCAAATGTTTGAACTGAGGTTTCACAAAACGAGCAGCATATCTCGCAGTCATTTTCGATAGTATCTTTTTAAGCCAATACGGCCGATTGTCTTGTCTAATTTTTCTTCTCCAACGATAAATCAGTTCTTGTATGATAAAGTACCGAGAAATTTCTGGGCTCATTTTTTTGAAAAAACTAATAAAAGAATTAAGGCAACTTCTAAAGATAGGTATTCCTATTTTTGGCTCCCAGATATCCTACATGGGCATGGGCGTCACGGATACCATTGTTGCAGGGCAAGCCAGCGCCTTAGACTTATCGGGCTTGGCCATTGGAAATGCTCTTACTATGCCAATCTATTTTCTGTTTGGTGGCTGCCTCTTTGCGGTCACACCCATTGTTGCTCAGTTGTTTGGAGCAAGAAAATACGAAGAAATTGGCGAGAAAGTTAGACAAATATTGTGGTTAAGTCTGGTGATAGGTGTCACTGGTTTTTTTGCTTATAGAAATTTAAGTTTTTTCATCCCTTTCTTTGATATTGATCCCAATATTGCTGTCATCTCTGATGGCTACCTCAAAGCTATGTCCTACGGTTTCTTTGCCAACATGATCTTTACTTGCCTGCGTTGTTATAGCGAAGGCATGGGATTAACCTTGCCCGTATTTTGGATCGCCTTCATTGGCATGGTGCTCAACATCCCCTTAGATATTATTTTTGTCTATGGATACTTTGGAATTCCACCCATGGGCGGCGTCGGATGCGGTATTGCCACTTCTATTAATGTCGTTGTCGGTATGCTCGTTCTCATTTTAGTGATCTTAAAGAAGAAAGCATATGCGCCAACTAAATTGTTTTCTAAGTTCTCTAAGCCTAACAAGCAAACAACTCTCGAGGCAGTGAAACTTGGTTTTCCTATTGGGTTTGGTCTCTTTGTCGAATTAAGCATGTTCTCTGGGGCCGCTCTCATTATTGGCTCTCTGGGAGCATCTGTGGTTGGGGCTCATACCGTCGCCATTAATATTGCCAGCGTCTTTTTTATGCTGCCTTTATCCATTGGGCTGGCAGCGGCAACGCGCGTAGGGAATCTTGTAGGCGAGGCAGATCCCACTCAAGCTCAATACGCAGCTTATGTCACTGTCTTGGTCTGTTTTGCTGGCGCCTGCTTCAATACCTTGTGTATCTTGTTGCTCAGGGAGAGTTTAGTAGGCTTGTATTCAGGCGATGCCGATGTCATAGCCATCGCCGTTAATCTTTTATTGTTTGCTGCTATTTTTCAGATTCCAGACGGCTTACAAATGGGCGCGCTGGGAAGCTTGCGAGGCTACAAAGATACCTTTGCTCCCATGCTGATGCTCATTGTGACCTATTGGTTTCTCGCTTTACCCGTTGGGTATGTGTTGACTTACTATGGAATTCTAGGAAATGCCCTGGGGGCCCCTGGCATTTGGATAGGAATGATTACAGGTCTGGTCACCTTCTCAGCACTTATTCTGCCAAGGCTAAGATACACCAGTAAAAAATTTATTCTTAAGGCTAACCTAAAACCTCTTTCACCTTAGCGCCAATCTGCAGTAAATTTTCTGCAATATGAACTCCACATTCTTGAAGTTTTTTGATCTTATCAGCTGCAGTCCCTTTGCCACCTGCAATAATTGCACCAGCATGCCCCATTCTCTTTCCAGCAGGAGCTGTTTGCCCTGCGATGTATGAAATCACTGGCTTGGTCACATGGTCCCTGATGTATTCGGCCCCCTCTTCCTCGGCGGTGCCTCCAATCTCCCCAACCATGACGATAGCCGTTGTCTGATCATCTGCTTCAAAGAGCTTTAAAACATCAATAAAGGATGTCCCGGGAATTGGGTCGCCCCCAATACCAACACAGGTACTTTGTCCCAGACCTAAATCGGTTGTTTGTTTGACAGCCTCATAGGTTAAAGTGCCCGATCTGGAAATGATCCCCACAGAACCTGGAAGATGGATGCTGCCTGGCATAATGCCGAGCTTGGCTTCGCCTGGGGTAATAACGCCTGGGCAATTAGGTCCAATTAATTGAATTCCAAGCTCATCTATTCGCTTTTTAACCACCAACATATCAAGCGTTGGAACCCCTTCGGTGATACAGATAATTAATTTAATGCCCGCATCCGCCGCCTCTAGAATAGAGTCTTTGCAAAAAGGAGCCGGAACAAAAATAATGGATGCATTGGGCTGCACAGCTTCCATGGCATCATGCACAGAATTAAAAACTGGTGCGCCTAAGTGAGTTTGACCGCCTTTTCCAGGAGTCACTCCGCCCACAATATTAGTTCCATACTCAATGGATTGCTCTGAATGTAAGGTGGCCTGGGAGCCAGTAAAGCCTTGCACCAAAAGACGTGTGTCTTTGTTAACTAATATACTCATTGACTTAACTCCACTGCTTTTTTCGCCGCATCTTCAAGGTTATTTAAACTCACAATTTCAGCATTAGACTCAGCAAGAATTTTGCTTCCTAGATCAGCATTATTTCCTTCCAGTCTCACCACCACAGGAATGGAGACACCCACCTCCTCAATGGCTGCCAAAATACCTTCTGCTATAAGATCGCACCTGACAATCCCACCAAAGATATTGACCAAGACAACCTTGACATCTGGGTCTGCCAAAATAATTTTAAATGCTTTGGATACCCTGTCTTGAGTGGCTGTTCCACCCACGTCTAAGAAGTTTGCAGGGGCCCCACCAAAATACTTAATGGTGTCCATGGTGCCCATGGCCAAGCCAGCTCCATTGACCATGCAGCCAATATTGCCATCCAAAGAGACATAACTTAAATCATGGGTTGCAGCTTCTGATTCCTGAGGGTCCTCTTGCGAGGGATCATGCATGGCTTGAATTTCAGGCTGACGGTAGATGGCATTTGAATCAATGGATATTTTTGCATCCAAGCAATGTAACTTGCCTCCTTGTGTGATAACCAGGGGATTAATTTCAAGCAGGCTTAAATCATGCGTGATAAATAGATCTGTAAGCTGGGGTAACATTTTAGAAAACTGTTTAGATTGCTCTGGGTTTAATCCAAGAATCTTTGCTATTTTTCTTGCCTGAAAAGGCATGGGTCCAGTCAAAGGGTCAATGGGCTCATAAATAATTTTTTCCGGTGTATTTTCTGCCACCTCTTCAATGTTCACGCCCCCTTCAGACGAGCCAATAAATACAATTCTTTGGCTCCCTCTATCAATCACGGCGCTTAAATAAAGTTCTTGATCAATGTCCGTGCATTCCTCAATTAAAATGGAGTTTACCAGCTGTCCTCGCGCATCAGTTTGATAGGTCACCAAGCGTTTACCCAACCAGTGATTCGAAAAGTCTACTGCTTCTTCAGGCGAACTAATTAACTTAACACCCCCAGCCTTACCTCTTCCACCGGCATGAACTTGGGCCTTAATAACCCATTTAGCTCCCCCTATGTCTCTGCAGGCGTTGACCGCATCATCTGCTGAGGTGATCACTCGATTGCTGGAGACGGGTAATCCAAATTTTGCAAAAAGCTCTTTGCCCTGATATTCATGAAGGTTCATTTTTTTCTATTTCCTATGTGTATTGCTTGCCCATTCACTGCCATTGCTGCTTCATGCAAGGCTTCTGATACTGTTGGGTGACTAAAAATTGTTAGCCCCAAATCCTCAGCGCTTGCTCCAAACTCCATGGCCACAACGCCTTGTTGAACTATGTCTGCTGCCGAAGGGCCGAAGGCGTGAACCCCGAGTATTGTATCTGTTTTTTTGTCTGCAATAACTTTTACAAAGCCTATACTTTCACCCGATGCCAGCGCCCTGCCGCTAGCTGCGAATGGGAATGAGCCTGTCTGAAACTCAACCCCAGCCTCTGTGAGTTCGGCTTCATTTTTTCCAACCCAAGCTACTTCTGGGTGAGTGTAAATAACGGAAGGAACAAGGTCATAGTGCATCTCTGCGTGTTTTCCAGCAATGCGCTCCACCACCATGATGCCCTCTTCGGAAGCTTTATGCGCAAGCATGGGTCCTCTTACAACATCCCCAACTGCCCAAATATTTTTTACCGAGGTTTCACAAAAATCATTCACCGGAATAAAGCCTCGCTCGTCTAACAATAAGCCTGAGTCTTCCCCCAGCAAGTTTTCAGTATTCGGTTTTCTTCCCACAGCAACGATTAATTTATCAACGGTGAGTTCAGAAGAGCCTTCTTTGGTATCAAAGCTCACCTTGACATTTTTCGCGGAGGGTGTGGCTAGTGTGACCTTGCACCCAAGATTAATATTCAGTCCTTGCTTGTTAAATTCTCTCAGCACATCCTTAGAAATCTTCTGATCTGCCATGGGTAGAAAATCATCCATCGCCTCAAGGATTGTTACCTCTGAGCCCAATCTTGCCCAGACACTGCCCAGCTCAAGACCTATCACCCCTGCTCCAATAATGCCTAGTCTCTTTGGCACTGCCAAGAATTCTAAAGCGCCAGTACTATCCACAATGTTTTGTTGATCGATAGGAGCAACTGGAATATTGATTGGGGATGAGCCGCTCGCTATAACAATATTTTTAGTTTCAATGATTTCAGTCTTTCCATCCAATGAAACTTCTATTTGGCTGGAACTTAAAACCTTGGCTGAGCCAAAAATTGGTGTCACTTTGTTGGCTTTAAACAGGCCTGTAACCCCCGAGGTTAACTGAGACACTATCTGATCTTTTCGAGCCATCATCTTTGCAATATCAAGTTTGGGAGGGCTAATTTCAATCCCATGATCTGAAAAATGATTCAAGGCATCGGAATATCTGTGAGAGGAATCTAATAAGGCCTTTGAAGGAATGCAGCCCACATTTAAACAGGTGCCCCCAAGTTGAGCTTTGCCACTGGCATCAAAAGATTTCTCAATGCAGGCAGTTTTTAGGCCAAGCTGAGAGGCTCTGATAGCTGCGACATATCCAGCAGGTCCGCTTCCAATTATGACAACATCATACATATTTCACCTTCATATATTGAGTAATAGTTTTTCTGGAGACTCGAGTTGATCCTTGATAGCTATTAAAAATGCTACCGCTTCTTTTCCGTCTAGCAATCTGTGGTCATAGCTCACTGCTAAGTACATCATGGGCCTAATCACAACCTCGCCATTAAGGGCGATGGGTCTGTCTTGAATCGTGTGCATGCCAAGAATTGCTGTTTGCGGCGCATTCAAAATAGGCGTGGATAATAAAGAGCCGAATACGCCACCATTGGAAATAGTGAAGGTGCCTCCCTCCATATCAGCCATGGATAATTTTCCATCTTTTGCTTTGATCGAGTAATCCAAAATAGATTTCTCCACATCGGCTAGCCCTAGATTGTCTGCGTCCCTAATCACAGGGACAACCAAGCCTCTGTCTGTTGAAACAGCAACCCCTACGTCTTGATAGCCGTGGTAGACAATGTCACTTCCATCGATGGATGCATTAACAACTGGAAATTTTTTCAAGGCATGAACCGCCGCTAAAACAAAGAAACCCATAAACCCAAGTTTGACTCCATGCTCAGCCTCAAAATCTTTACCAAATTTTGCCCTTAGATCCTTGATGGGCTGAAGATTCACCTCGTTGAAGGTGGTCAGCATAGCTGTCTCCTGCTTAACAGCAAGCAATCTTTTGGCGATAGTAGAGCGTAATCTAGACATGGGAACGCGCTCTTCGTGTCTCCCTGAAGGTGCTGAAGTCTTGGGCGCTGCCTGGGTACTCTGTGTTGCTGGGGCTAGTGATGGTGGCGCAGTATCTTCTAAATGATTCACCACATCGGCCTTAGTAATTCTTCCATCCTTCCCCGAGCCGCTGACCTCTTCGGCCTTAAGGTTGTGCTCTTTGAGTAATTTTTTAGTGGCTGGACCATTCTCCTTAGCGTCTAGTGAAGAGCTAACAGGCGTGCTTTTCACTGCAACCTCCGCTGGTTTATTTGGCTCTTTGGCTTCATTGACTGGTTCTTGCTGAGCCTTTTGCTGCTCGAATTGTGCAATCAATTCAGCGCTTTGAACCACCTCACCTGCAGGCTTAAGAATTTTTACTATGGTTCCATCAAAAGGTGCAACCACTTCTAACACCACCTTATCGGTTTCTATTTCAGCTATGACTTCATCTTGCTTTACTGGCTCGCCTTCTTGCTTAACCCAGTTAGCAATCGTGCCATCAGCAACTGATTCTGGAAAGGTTGGTGATTTAATTTCTGTCGTCATAATATCTCTCTATGATGTTAAAGCTTCATTGACCAAAGCTTCTTGTTGTTGAAGGTGTAATTTGTTTAGGCCAACCGAAGGTGCTGCCGAGGCTTTGCGGCTCACCAATCTAATCTGCGGCCCATCAATGCGATCAAGGACAATTTGCAGTCTGTGTCGATGGCTAAACCAAGCCCCTTGATTGCTCGGCTCTTCTTGGCACCACACAAAATCTTTGGCTTGTGGGTATGTCTCCAAGATCACTTGCAAGGTATCGTATGGAAATGGGTATAGCTGCTCCACCCTGATCAAGGCTGCATTTTCAATGCCTAACTCCTGACGTTTGTGATCAAGGTCATAAAAAACTTTACCTGAGCACATGATGATCTTTGTAACTTTCTCGGGCTGAGCATCTGCATCATTGATTACATACTGAAACGAGCCATTTGTTAAGTCTTTGATTGTAGAGACTGCTTTGGGATTTCTTAGAAGACTCTTGGGAGAAATAACAATCAGGGGGCGCCTCATATTTCTAATGGTTTGCAGCCTTAGCAAGTGGTAGATCTGAGCGGGGGTGCTGGGCACGCACACTTGAATATTTTCATCTGCACACAGTTGCAAGAACCTTTCGATTCGTGCGCTGCTGTGTTCAGGGCCTTGACCCTCATAGCCATGTGGTAACAACATCACCAAACCGGAGAGTCTTTCCCACTTGTGTTCCGCAGAGACGATAAATTGATCAATGACTACTTGCGCTCCGTTTACAAAATCACCAAATTGAGCTTCCCAAATGACTAGACCAGATGGTCGTGTTGCAGAATACCCGTATTCAAAACCTAAAACAGCTTCTTCGGACAAAAGAGAATCATAGATATCTATAGTTGTGCCGGCATTATCGGCAACTTCTACCAGAGGCATGTACCCAACACCATCGGTTTGATTATGAATAACGGCATGCCTATGAGAGAAGGTGCCACGACGAACATCTTGACCGGTAAAACGAATAGGATAGCCTTGATCTAAGAGGGTCGCATAAGCCATGTTCTCTGCAAAACCCCAATTCACAGGGGTTTCACCCGCAATCATGCTCAAACGATCGATAAATAATTTTTCTACCTGCTTTTGCAATACAAAATCTTCAGGCGGTGTAAAAATGATCTGAGCGAGCTCTTTGAATCTCTTTAAGCCAAATGATGCATCAATGACCTGGTCACCAGTTTGGTTTATGTATGGGGTCCAATCAAACCACATGGATGCATTGGGCTTGGTTGCAAGATTGTGCGCAACTGATTGGCCCTCCTCTAAGGAAGTCCTATATTTTTTTTCAATCTCCTTGCATTCACTCTCAGTGATGACGCCACTGTCAACTAAAGATGCTTGATAGGAGCTCTTAACTGACGGGTGGGTAGCAATTTTCTGATACATGAGCGGTTGAGTTGCAGAGGGTTCGTCCGCTTCATTGTGGCCGCGTCTTCGAAAACAAAACATATCAATCACAATATCCTTTTTAAAATTATGTCTGTATTCACAAGCAAGCTTTGCAGCAAAGACAACCATTTCTGGATCATCTCCATTGACATGCAAAATTGGGGCCTCAATCATTTTTGCAACATCAGTTGCATATTGAGTTGAGCGCGCATCTTTCTCATTGGAGGTGGTAAACCCGATTTGATTGTTAACAATCACGTGAATAGTTCCTCCAACGCCATACCCTCTGGTTTGAGACATTTGTAATGTTTCCATGACCACCCCTTGGCCGGAAAACGAAGCATCGCCATGAATAAGAATGGGGACCACTAGTTTTTGTTCAGTATCTTTTAATCGATCTTGCCTGCCCCGCACTGACCCCACGACCACTGGGTCTACAATCTCTAGATGCGATGGGTTGTTTGTCAGCGATACGTGAACTTCCCCATTGGGGGTTAAAATATTTGATGAGAAGCCTAAATGATACTTTACATCACCAGTGTGGGCGCCCTCTAACTCAAAATCTTCCTCAAATGCGCTAAATAACTCTTTAGGAGATTTACCGAGAACATTAACCAATAAATTTAATCGTCCGCGATGAGCCATGCCAAAGCAAATCTGCTCAGCTCCAAAAATACCACAGTTTTGAATTAAGCTATCAACTAGCGGGATCAGTGATTCAGCGCCATCAATGCCGAATCTTTTCATGCCTGGATATCTGGACGCCAAGAATTTTGCTAGGCCCTCTGCAGAACTTAGTCGCTTCAAAATATATTTCTTTTCTTCTGAGCTAAAGTGAAGATTTCCTAAGTTTGGCTCTAATCTCTGTTGGAACCAAGTGCGCTCATGTATGTTAGCAATATAGTTATATTCAATGCCAAGGGTTCCGCAATAAATTTTCTCCAGTGACTCTATGATCTCACCTAGCGATGCTGAGTCCTTGTTAATTTGCAAGGTATCAGTATCAAAAATATCCTTGAGATTGGAGTCATCCAGTTGGTGAAAGGCAAGCTCAAGATTGTCAGAATGCCTAATTGGTTTCAAGCCCAATGGATCTAAATTTGCTTTTTGATGCCCACGATTCCTGTAGGCTTGAATTAACTGAATCACCTTTACCTGCTTATCATTTGACTGTCCTAGAGCTAACTGAGGTGACTTTAAAGGGGCGTTAATCTGCTTGTTTGTAATTCTAAAAATGGCGTCTTGATGAGAGATCTCTGGGTGGTTTTGTTGAACGACTGGTAAAGAGTCAAAATACAACCTCCAATCATCCGGCACTGAGGCGTGATCCTGAAGGTAAAGCTCATACAAAGACTCAAGGTATGAACCTTGGGCGCCTGATGTCTCTATGGTAGATTGATCGCCTTCTGTATTACTCATGTGTATTTCTAGCTTGCACCGTCAGATGCAATAATATTTCTTTTGTTGGATAGCAACATAGATTTAATTTCTCCAATTGCATGATTTGGATTTAAATCTTTTGGACAGGCGCTTACGCAATTCATGATGCCGTGACATCTGTAAACGCTAAAGGGATCGGATAGATTATCCAATCTCTCTAAAGTTTTTGTATCCCTCGAATCAGCTATAAATCTATAGGCTTGCAGAAGAGCTGCTGGCCCAACAAACTTATCAGGGTTCCACCAAAAAGATGGGCAGCTCGTTGAGCAGCAGGCACAGAGAATGCATTCATAAAGTCCATCCAATTTGGCTCGATCTTCTGGGGATTGAAGTCTCTCTATGGCTGGTGGCGCAGAGTCATTTTGTAAAAAAGGTTTAATTTTATCGTATTGCGCATAAAACTCCGTCATATCTACAACCAGGTCTCGAATTACTGGCAATCCAGGTAATGGCCTTAAATCAATCTTATCTTTTTGAATTGCTGTAGAGATCGGAGTAATGCAAGCAAGACCATTTTTTCCATTAATATTCATGCCATCTGATCCGCACACACCCTCTCTGCATGAGCGTCTATATGAAATTGAGGAATCTTGCTCTTTTAAAATATTCAGAAGCTCCAGTAGCATAATATCTTTTTTAGGACGCTCGATAGAATAAGCCTGCATATATGGAAACTGATCAGTTTCTGGGTTATATCTGTATATGTTTACATTAATCATCTGCTCTTCTCTCATTTAGTAATTAATAAGTTCTGATTTGAGGCTCAAAGGTTTCTACTTGCTTGGGTTCAAAATTGACGCCTCTTTTGCTCAATTCTTTGTTGGTTGGATTGTACAGAGAATGACAGAGCCAATTCTCATCGTCGCGCTCCTTAAAATCATCGCGTGCATGCGCGCCTCTGCTTTCAGTTCTCTTTAAAGAAGCAATGGCGGTAGCCTCAGCAACTTCAAATAAATTTCTTAGCTCCAAGGCTTCAACCCGACTGGTGTTAAAAGCAGCGCTCTTATCTTTAAGATGAAGATTGGAGATTTTGTCTCTAATAGTATTTAGCTCAGCTACCCCTTTTTCCATGTAATCGCCCCTTCTAAAGACTCCAAAATAGTTTTGCATTACCGCTTGAAGTTCTCGTTTAACCTCGGCAACCTCAAAGCCACCCTCTGAATGATTTAGGGCATTTAAGCTGTGCAAGGCTTGATCTATGTCATCACTGTCAGAATCTGAGACTCCACCACCTGATTTTAAGGCCTCCTGAATATGTAATCCTGCTGCTCGACCAAAGACAACTAGGTCTAGCAGAGAGTTTCCACCCAATCGATTCGCGCCATGTACTGAGACACAGGCAGCCTCACCCACTGAGAACAAACCTGGAATAATTTCATCCACACCGTTAGATTGAGTAAAGGCTTGGCCATGGATATTGGTAGGCGTTCCTCCCATCATGTAGTGACACGTTGGAACTACAGGAATGGGTTCGTAAACAGGGTCTATGCCTGCAAATGTTTTAGATAGCTCGCATATACCTGGAAGCTTTGCATTCAGGACGTCTGCTCCCAAATGATCAAGCTTGAGCAAGACATGGTCTTTGTGCTCTCCACAGCCTCTGCCCTCAAGGATTTCAAGAACCATTGATCTTGCAACAACATCTCGACCTGCTAAATCTTTAGAATTAGGTGCATAGCGCTCCATAAATCGCTCGCCTTCTGCATTGATTAAATAACCACCTTCACCTCGGCATCCTTCGGTTACAAGAGATCCTGCTCCATAAATCCCAGTGGGATGAAATTGCCACATTTCCATATCTTGAGCAGGAAAACCAGCTCTTAAAGCCATGCCTAGACCATCTCCTGTGTTGATTAATGCATTGGTTGTGGAGGAGTAAATTCTTCCGGCTCCACCAGTTGCCATGACAGTTGCTTGGGCCTTAAGATAGGCAACCTCGCCAGATTCAATAGAAAATGCTATTACTCCCGTCACTTCCTTGGACTTATTGAGCACTAACTCAACTGCAAACCACTCGTTTAAAAAATTAGAGCCTTCTTTGATATTATTTTGATACAAGGTGTGCAACAAAGCGTGTCCTGTTCTATCTGCAGCTGCACATGTTCGAGCTGCTTGACCGCCTTTTCCGTAATCCTTGGATTGACCGCCAAAAGGTCTTTGGTAAATTCTGCCATTTTCAAATCTAGAAAAAGGTAAGCCCATATGCTCAAGTTCAAAAACTGCTTTTGGGCCTTCTGAGCACATATATTCAATCGCATCTTGGTCTCCAATGTAATCTGAGCCCTTAACAGTGTCATACATGTGCCAACGCCAATCATCGTCTGGATCAGCACTTCCGATTGCGCAAGTTATCCCACCTTGAGCAGAAACTGTATGGGATCGAGTGGGAAAAACTTTGGATACAACAGCAGTCTTTAATCCAGATTTTGCAAGCTCCAATGAGGTTCGCATACCAGAGCCACCACCACCAATAATCAAAGCGTCAAACTCTAGAGTTTGGATATTATTAGAATTATAAGTTTCCATATTAAGACCAGATGATTAAGAGATATAAAATGACAATTACAATACCCAGCAAGACAAAAAATCCTTCGTAAATTTTTCTGATCAGATCTCCATAACTCCCAAGTCTTGGAGAGATAAAGCCAAGCGTTCTTTTTGTGAAGTAATCTGTGCCCACGGTCCACAGTCCAACAAAGCCATGCATGCATGCAAGTATGATGAAAAGACTTAGAGAGACCTTTAGCGCAAGATTAGAGGTAACTAGGTCAAATGCTAATTGATCACTCCAATATAAGTACTCAAGATAACCTAAAAAAAATAAGAAGTATAAAGCGCTGTATCTTTGTAGATACCAAAAAAACTTTCCTATATTCATAAGATCACCCAGGCCTGAATGACTGCATTTATTAGAAATAGTATCAAAGTAATGATCGCAGAGGTTTTAGTCGCACTCAGGGTTTCACTGATTAAATGAAAATCAAGCAGCATATGTCGAGCGCCTGTAAAGACATGATAGGTGAAGATCAACGCAAGAAAAAGGACAAATGTTCTTAAAATAAGATTATTCACATATAAATCAAGAAAATTCATGTAGGAAGATTCGCTAGAAAGAAGTAATGACAGAAAATACACAGAGGTTGGAAGAACTAGAAAGAAAATTAATACTCCAGTTACTCGATGGGTGATAGATAAAAAGGCTGCAAGTGGCAGTTGTATTTTTAATAAATTAATAAAAACAGGTTTTATAGACATTTGTTCCTTAAAACTTAATCCTTAGGTTAAATTATACGGAATATATAGAAGAAAATCTTACTTTTTTGATTTTTTAACGTGTTTGACCAGTCTTTTCTTCTTTTTAATTTGGCGCGAAGTAAGCTCATTCTTTTTGCCTTCAAAGGGGTTTTCACCCTTTTTAAAAATTACATTTAATCCAATGCTCTTCAGGCTCAGTTCATCTCTAAAAGAGTTGATTAAATATCTTTTAAAATTTGATGGAATTTTAGTAGAGACATTGGCATGAATAATTAACTTAGTTGGATAAATGCCTCCAAAATGGATGTATCTCATCTTGACCGGTCGGCCTGCAACGCTCGGCATATTGGTTGCATTGCTAAATTTCTCAAGAAGTTTATTGAGCTTGCCTGTTGAAAATTTTGTAGTGGCAATCTTATGGACCTCTGCCAAAGTGTCGAATAATCTCTTGAATCCTGTTTTTTGAAGGGCAGAAATTTGCATGATGACCAAGTCACCCATGATGGTATTGTGGTATTTTTTTGAGTCGAGCAAATTTTCAATATCAGCAGAGGTCAGCTCATCTACTTTATTTAGAGCAATAACTACTGGCTTACCATGTTCTCTGATTAAGTTAAGAATCCGTAGGTCTTGATCAACAACTCCATCATTCGCATCGATCAGCATCAGCGCTATCTCTGCCTCAGCAACAGCATGCATAGCCCGAACATAAGAAAAGTATTCAACTGCATGGCTTTGTTTATATTTTTTTCTTATTCCGGCTGTATCAATAAAAACAAATTCCTCTTCATTAAACGTAAATGGCACGTGAATTGAATCGATAGTAGTTCCAGGAATGTCTGAAACAATCAGCCTGTCTTGCTTAGTGAACTGGTTAATAAAGGTAGATTTACCAGCGTTAGGTCGACCAATAACTGCAATTCTTGTTCCGGATGTCTCGGGGACAGGGTTATCTTGTAAATTTTCTGATATATAAATTTGGAGCTCTTTGATGCCTCTGGAGTGCTCTGCGCTGATCTCTAATATCTCGCCAGCACCATATTTTAGGAGATCTTCCTTAGCGTTAGAGCGAACTTTAATATCAATTTTATTCAGTACAACAACAAATTTTTTATCGAACTTTCTAACAATTTGCAATAGATTGATATCATCTGAGGTCAGTTCTTGCGAGCCGTCAATTAGCAATAAAATTAGGTTTGATTCCTCTGCAGCAATCAGGGCTTGCTCGGTAATAGCTTCGCTAAATTCAGTCAGCTCAGAACCTACGCCACCAGTATCAACAACTAAATACTGCTTGCCTTTAATATCGCTATAGCCAAAATTTCTATCTTTGGTGAGTCCAGAGAAATCTGAAACAATTGCATTTCTACTTTTGGTTAGCTTGTTAAATAAAGAAGATTTCCCTACATTGGGTCTACCTAGGATAGCAATAGAATTTAGCATTAATGCGGGCCATGCTAGAGCGAAATTGCAACTAGATTAGAGTCCTGGTCAACTATATATGCCAGATCTCCAAAGGTTACAATGCTCTTAATTGGGTTGCCAGAAACTTTTTTTCTACCAACAGTTTTTCCAGTCAATGGGTTGATCACATGAAGGTATCCCTCGAGATCGCCTACCATCATGGTATTGTTCAGCAACACCCCATTAGAAAGCTCCCGAAACAGGTACTCCTCAGATGTCCATGAAGGCTGGAGATTTCCAGAGGAAAACGAAAGAATAGAGCCGTTATCCTGGATAACCATAATCATCCCATTGCCGATAACCGGAGAATGAAATGAAGATGCTTTCGCATTCCATACAGGCCGTTTTTGAGCTGTGTCAAAGGCCGTAAGATTGCCCTGGTAATTTACGGCAAAGATCAACTGATTGAATGCTACAGGAGAGGAATCTGCATCTAATAAATTTTCAAGTTCAGATGATCCCGAAACAAATGAAATTGGGCCATCCCATAAGAAGAATCCAGTATTTAATTGAAACGCTCCAAGGCGACCATTGTCAAAAGTAGAGAAGACTATGCCATCTTTTATAATTGGCTCTCCTGTTCCTCGAACAGTTAATGCTGGTAACTGGGATCTAAAAGTCCATTTCTTCTCTCCAGTCATAGCATCGAGCGCCACCAACTCACCAACAGAGTTCTTTACCACCACCAGCGCTGCATCCACAATTGCTCTGGCTAGAACTTCCCCACCTATGTTTTGTTCCCAGAGAATTTCTTGAGATTCCATATCAAGACTTATTACAAAACCATCAACATCAGATACAACAAGTCTCCCAAAACCAGCTGCCACTCCCGCAGAAAGATTTCTTCCTAGAGCTTTTTGCCAATTTATCATTCCAGTCTCGGGATTAATAGAGATGATGTCTCCTGATGAATCAGCAACAATTATCTGCCCTGAGTAGAAGGCAGGTTTAAATGCTCCCAAATCATCGCTGCCTTTAAAAGATTTTTTCCAAGCTATGTCTATTGAATAATCACCGGTAAATGGAAGTAATTTCGCAGGAGTGGTTAAGTCTTCATCAGACTCATTGCTCCAAAAATTAAGAGATGAGCAAGAAGATATTACTCCCGTAAAAAGAAGAACTAAAATAATTTTATATTGCATGTATTCTACTGAGTAAGCTGACTAATTTTAATTTTTAATAACGATTTCTGCGATTCATCTTTCATGTTGTTTAAAGCTAGATTGTATTGGTCTAAAGCTAGCTGAGTTTTATTTAACCCAGATAAGGCATCACCTTTAATCTCATAAACCATGGCATGCTCACTACCAGAGTTAAATGGCTCTAGAACTTCTAAGGCTGGTAAAAAGTTCTCATTACTGACCTCTATTCTCGCGATATTAATTCTAGCCAATGAATTTAATACGTCATTTCCAAATAGGCCTGAAGTAACCTTTAACAGTGCTCTGAATTCATTCAAGCTATTGCCTATTTCGCCCTCTCGAGCAAGCTGAGAAGCTTTGATTAGACGAGCCAAACCAGCATAACCTGTCCCAGGAAAATCATTTTGCAATGCATTGTAATCAAGCATTGTTTTATCCAGATCAACAGTCTCTTTGCCCATGCCAACAAACCATGCGTCATAAAGGTCAGCGGCTTGATTGTTTTGATTAGTCTTATAGGCATTAACACTAATGCTAATGACGGCAATAAGAACAATGGCTGCAAGGGTAAAAAGAATGCTATTTCTATTCCTTTTAAAGAAATCAGCAATAGCCGTAAATCTCTCTTCGTCTGAATTGTAATCTGCCATCTTCTCTCCTAAAGATTTTTATATTTATCGATCAAAGCTTCAAAATGCAAAAGCTCTTGATCGCCTTGGGCACTAAGATCCTTCCACAAATATTTTCCTAGCTCTCTTTCCTCTTCACCAATAATAATTGCAAAGTGATGCTCATGCTTATTGGCTCTTTTAAGCTGAGATTTTAGAGTAGCTGAGCTCAAAAATGCATCCAAGATCACGCCAAGGTTAGCCTCCCTTAAAGCATGCGCTATTTTATAGGTTTTTTGCTGATCTTGCTCACCCACAGTGATGAAGGCTACTTTTTGAACATTTTGAAGGGGCTGTATCTGCATTAAATCAATTATTCTCTCTAGACCAATAGCAAAACCAATAGCCTCCATGCCCTTGCCCCCAAGCTCTTTGCTCAAATGATCATATCTACCCCCGCCCAAAAATGCGTCTTGTGCGCCAAGATCCTCAGAAACAACCTCAAAGACTAAGCCCGTGTAGTAATCAAGGCCTCGAACTAGGCTTGAATCCACTGCGATATCACATTGATCAGTAAAATGCTGCACTATGTTTGTCAGAAAGGTTTTGGGGCTCTCTGAAAGAAAATCTTGGAACCGCGGGGCTTTGGCTAATAAGTTTTGAGTGGACTCTTCTTTGGAATCTAAAATGCGCAATGGATTAGATTCTAGCCTAGCGACATCCTTTTCATGCAAGGTATCGAGATGCGGCTCAAGAAATAGTTTTAAAGCATTGCAAAAATTTTCTTTTGTATCTTTGTCTCCCAAATGATTAATTTTTATTTTGTATTTCTTAATGCCCAGCTGCTGATTAAGTTGAATCACCATTGAAATTAACTCGTACTCAGAAAGTCCTTCTTCATAACCCAGATATTCAACTCCGGCTTGATGAAATTGCCGAAATCGGCCTTTTTGAGGCCTTTCATAGCGAAACATAGGTCCCTGATACCATAATTTGTGTTTTTCATGCTCTTGTTTTTTTTGTATGATTGCGCGAATCACGCTAGCGGAACCCTCGGGTCTCAAGCTAATACTTTTATCATTTCTATCTAAAAAACTATAAAGCTCTTTATTAACAATATCTGATGAGTTTCCAACAGAGCGATTGAAGAGCTCTGTTGATTCTAGTAACGGCGTCCGAATCTCTTTGGTACCACAAGAGAGAAAGACCTTGGAGAGAGTTTTTTCAAGAATATGCCATTTCTCCAGATCCTCTGGAAATAAGTCTGGCATGCCTCTTAAAGATTGAATATCCACTTATTAGCCCTTTGCAATAATATTATCTGATGCTTTTTTCTCAAGCTTTTCTCTGACCTGAGATTCTATTGTATCAACAAGTTTCTCGTTAGAGACTTTTTTCAAAGGCGAGCCATCGACATACAATAGGTTGCTTGGACCGCCTGTCAGACCAACATCTGCAGCTTTAGATTCTCCCGGCCCATTAACATAGCAACCGATGATCGCAACCTCAAGGTCATCAGAAATATCCTCAAATCTACTTTCTAGCTCATTCACAACTTCAATTACATTAAAATTCTGTCTGGAACAGCTTGGGCACGCAATAATTCTAATACCTCGACTGCGTAAATTTAAGCTTTTTAGAATATCCCAACCTATTTTAATTTCATCTACGGGATCTGAGGCTAAGGAAACCCTAATGGTGTCGCCAATGCCTTCAGCCAGAAGCAACCCCAGGCCAATAGAAGATTTAACTGAGCCTGCTCTATAACTACCAGCCTCAGTAATTCCTAGATGGAGCGGTTGATCAAGCAGTTTAGAAAATTTTCGATAGCTTTCAACAGTCATTTTAATATTCGAGGCTTTTAAACTAAGTTTAAAATTTTGAAAATCATACCTATCAAGAATTTCTACATGCCTTAAAGCAGACTCCACAAGAGCATCAGAGTTTGGTTCGCCATATTTTTTCTGCAAATCCTTTTCTAGCGAACCAGCATTAACACCAATTCGAATTGGCACATTATTATCTTTTGCGGCCTGAATGATTTGCTGAACTTTATCTGCTTTGCCAATATTGCCAGGGTTTATCCTCAGACAATCAGCGCTATCAGCTACTAAAAGAGCAATTTTATAATCAAAATGAATGTCTGCTACCAAAGGGATAGTAACAGCCGTTTTAATTTTTTTAAATGCTATTGCACATTCTTTGTCCGGGACGGAGACTCTGACTATATCTGCCCCTGCAGCCTGTAGATCTTCTATTTGACCAATGGTTGCCTGCACATCGGCAGTATTTGTATTGGTCATGGATTGAATGGAGATTGGATGACTGCCTCCCACACCAACATCTCCAACAAAGATTGGCTTCGTTTCTTTTCTAACTATCCAGGAATCATTCATGTTCAATCTCAATAAAACTCACGTTAAGCTCATTGGCAACCTTAGTAAAGTTAATTTTACTTTCACCGTAAAAGCCAGCCACGCCATTGGCATTGCCTGCAATAATTTTAAATGGAGGGGTAATAGATATGTCCAATCTCTCATCCTTATTGAATAATCTATAGATTAGCTGAGTAGCTCCTTGATATATTTCTAACCAACTATCTTCAGTAAAACTTAGAGATAATTTTTTGAGCTCACCCGCGGTAACTTGAAATTCACTTGAACTATCTACCTCGGATACATTTATCACTGGTTGGAATAAGGGCTTAATTTCTTCTAAAGCATTTGCAATAAAATTTCTATCTATCTCTGATATATCGGCCAGCTGATTCTCTGGAATGTTTTTTGATACGTGAGACTCCTCCATAGACCAGTCCTCATGAGATGAAGAGAAGAAATCATGGAGTCCATTAATAACAATGCCTGCAAAAAACAATACAGAAATTAAGCTGATAATAAAATTATACTTACCGCTCTTAATGGCCTCTGTTACGCTATTAAAATGTGAAGGGTTGCTCTCGCCATCTTCCTGATGATTATTTACATCATAGATATCAAAAAATTCCTGCTGGATTTGTAAAAAACTTGCATATTTTTCAAAGTACCTCAAAGCATACATTCTAGCGGGAAAAATAGAATAATCGCCTGATTCAATTGCCCTGATAAAATCAATATTAATTAATGTGCGAGACGAAACATCTTGTTCCGATAGGCCCAACGCCTCTCTTTCGCCTTGAAATTTTTTGCCAATTTTAGATGTTTGTGCCGATTTCATGATTATGAGGTATGCACAATATTGATTTGATTGATATTATTTTTTCCCTTGATGCTATTTTTTAACTTGCCGACCAATTGGCCGCAAGCTCCATCTATAGCGTCTCCTCTAGTAATTCTCAAGGTGGTAATGACTCCCTTACCAATCAAATAGTCTTTAAATTTTTGTATAGTTAATTCCTGTGATCGTAAATAATTGCACCCATCAAATGGGTTAAATGGAATGAGATTTACCTTACAAGACAAGCCTTTTAGCACAGTGACTAATTGAGTGGCATGCTCGATTGAGTCATTCACCCCATCAATTAAAATATACTCAATGGTAATAGTTTTTCTTTTACTTTGATTCTCTAAGTATCCTTTGCAAGATTCAATCAATTCATTTATGGGATATTTTTTGTTTATTGGCACTATCTCATCTCTCAACTCATTATTGGCAGCGTGAAGAGAGATGGCTAATGAGACATCAGTTTTTGATGCAAGTTTTTTGATCTCTGGAACAATGCCGGAAGTGCTTAGAGTGATCCGGCGCTTTGAAAGACCGTATGCATTCTGATGCTGCATGATAGAGATCGAACTCATGACAGGATCTATATTTAGTAATGGTTCGCCCATTCCCATAAATACTACATTAGAGATTTGTTGCGAGGGCTGCTTATAAAAATTGGCAATCCAGAGTTGGCCTATAATTTCTGCAGGGCTAAGATTTCTCTCAAAACCCTGAGCTCCAGTAGCACAAAATGTACATTGCAACGCGCAGCCTGCTTGAGAGGATATGCATAATGTTAATCGTTTTTTTTCAGGAATTTTTACCATCTCGATCATGGAGCCGGACTCAAGTTTGATAAGGTATTTTTGCGTTCCTTCAGGTGAAAGCAAGCATTCTTCTACCTCTGGGGGCTGCGCTATTGCTAATGCGGTAAGTTCTTGCCTTAGCGCCAGGCTAAAATCGGTCATCTCCATAAAATCTAAAACCCCTCTTTGATGAATCCACTTCATCAGTTGAGACGCTCGAAATTTTGGTTGCCGGATTGAGGCGAAAAACTCCACTAAGGATTCATGCGAGAATCCTAATAAGTTTAATTTTTCTTTAGGCACTCAACTAAAAGATTTCACTAGCTTCAAAGAAGTAGTTAATCTCTCTTGCTGCACTTTCTGCGGAATCAGACCCATGCACAGCATTGGCATCAATGGTTTCTGCAAAGTCAGCCCTGATTGTTCCAGGCTCTGCCTCGCTTGGATTGGTTGCGCCCATGAGCTCTCTATTCTTAAGCACAGCATTTTCTCCCTCTAGAACTTGGACAAACACTGGAGCAGAGGTCATATATTCAACGAGGCTTGGAAAAAATGGTCTTTCTTTATGCTCTGCATAAAAACCCGCAGCTTTTGATTCATTCATTTGAATTAATTTGCCTGCAACAACTTTCAGTCCGTTAGATTCGAAACGATCTATAATTTTTCCGATCACATTTTTACCTGTTGCATCTGGCTTGATAATGGAAAGTGTTTTTTCTAGTGGCATAAGATTACTCCTGAATTTTGCGACATTATATGTGAGTTAGTCTGATTCATCCATCCATGCCATCTGAATTGCTTCAAGTATTTTTTCATTAGAGGATGATGGGTCATCATTAAAATTTTTTAAGGAGCATATTTTATGGTGTAAATCAGGAAAACTGATCCACTGAGCATCTATTTCAGGATAAGTCTCACTCAAATCTATTGCAATATCTAAGATGTCAGACCATTTATATTCCATAATTAATGATCTTCAGACACCTGATTAATTGTGTATTTTGGTAATTCAACAGTATAAATACCTTCTATCGGATAAGTTTGGCAGCTTAACCGTGAATTAGGCTCAAGCCCCCAAGCCTTATCAAGCATGTCTTCCTCTGTTTCAGAGGCATCATTCAGCTCTGAAAAACCTTCTCGAACAATTATATGGCAAGTTGTGCATGCACATGACATCTCACAAGCATGCTCAATTTTAATACCCTCTCTTAAAGCGGCCTCACATATTGATTCATCTGCTCTGGTTTCAAACTCAGCCCCGCCTGGGCAAAGCTCAGAATGAGGAAGTAATTTAATGGTCGCCATTTCAGATGGTAAAACTTTCTCCGCAACCACAAACAGCCTTCGCATTTGGGTTGTGAAACTTAATGCCTTTGTTGAGACCATTTTCAGAATAATCGACCATGCTGCCCTTGAGGTAACTCAGGCTATCAGAATCCACATAAATTGTGCATTCCCCCTCTAAAAAGATCACATCCTCAGCAGTGGTCACAGGTGGCTCATCAACATAATCAAAAAAATATTCAAAGCCTGAGCAGCCAGCTTTTTTAACACCAATTCTTACGCCATGGCCTTTACCACGATTTTGAATGCTTGATAGGAAGTGAGCTACAGCTTTGTCAGAAAACTTTAATACTTCTGCAGAGAATTTTTCCATGCTTATTGTTTTTGTTCGTAGTCTTCTATCGCTTGCTTAATTGAATCTTCTGCTAAAACAGAACAGTGGATTTTGATGGGGGGAAGCTCAAGCGCATTAACAATATCAATATTTTTTATTTCTTTGGCTTCCTCAAGCGTCCTGCCAAGAAGCATTTCTACAAGCTCGCTTGACGATGCTATAGCAGAGCCACAACCGTATGTTTTAAATTTTACATCCTTAATAACATGGGTGTTCCCTTGGCGCTCACACTTAATTTGGAGCTTCATCACATCACCACAAGCAGGCGCACCCACCATTCCAGTGCCTACATTCATTTCCTTGGGATCAAATCTACCAACATTATATTTTGCTGGTTCATTGATGGTATTTTCAAATTTATCAACTACTTTTTTGCTGTACGCCATACTTTTCTCCTAAAATTTAGTGTGTTTGCCAATCTACAGTGTCAAGATCAATGCCATCAAGATACATCTCCCATAATGGGGATAATTCTCTAAGCCGCTCAACCGCATGATTAATTAGAGATAGTGTGTAATCAACATCTTCTTCCGTTGTAAAGCGGCCAAAGGAGAAGCGAATAGAGCTAGAAGCCAGCTCATCTTTCCTGCCTAGCGCCCTTAGTACATAAGAAGGCTCAAGACTTGCTGAGGTACAAGCAGAGCCAGAGGATACTGCAATATCTTTCAAAGCCATAATCAAAGACTCGCCTTCTACATAGGCAAAACTGATATTTAATATGTTGCCAACTTTTTTAGAAATATCTCCATTGACATAAATTTCTTCAATTTTAGAGACAGACTCATAGAATCTATCATGCAGAGATTCAATTCGCTTGGTGTCTTGTAACATTTCTTCTTTTGCAATCCTAAAGGCTTCACCCATACCTACAATTTGATGTGTAGGTAGTGTGCCTGAACGCATGCCTCTTTCATGTCCGCCACCGTGCATTTGCGCTTCAATTCTTACTCTGGGTTTGCGACTAACATAAAGTGCCCCTATGCCTTTTGGTCCATAAGTTTTATGAGCCGAAAATGACATTAGATCCACTGGGAGTTCAGCCAAATTAATTTCAACTTTGCCTGTACTTTGCGCAGCATCGACATGAAAAAATATACCTTTTTCCCTTGCTAACGTTCCTATGCCCTGAAGATCATTAATAGTGCCAAGCTCATTATTAATATGCATGATCGAGATTAATACTGTGTCCTCTCTAATTGCTTCTTGAATCGAATCAATTGTAATGATGCCTCCTTCTGTGGGCTCTAAATATGTTACCTCAAATCCTTCCCGCTCTAGCTGTCGACAAGGGTCTAGTACTGCCTTGTGCTCAATTTTAGATGTAATGATGTGCTTGCCTTTGGATTGATAAAAATTTGCAATGCCTTTGATTGCAAGATTATCAGCCTCTGTAGCGCCTGATGTCCAAACAATCTCCCGTGGATCACAGCCAACAAGGTTTGCAACATGAGACCTTGCTTCCTCTACCGCTTCTTCTGCCTTCCATCCAAACTTATGAGAGCGAGATGCGGGATTGCCAAAATTTCCATCTATGGTTAAGTGATCGCAGATTTTTTGGGCCACGCGAGGATCAACAGGAGTGGTAGATGCGTAATCTAAATATATGGGTAAATTGATCGGGGCGCTCATTATTGTATTTCCTTCATGGTAATTTGATGGTGTGGAGAATCTGCCAGTTCAGCAATTGATATTTTGCTTAAAAAACTATCGACCACATGATTTAAATCATCCCATAATTGATGGGAGTTGCATTGCTTTCCAGACAGACAGGCTGAAGTTCCAGCGCAATTAGTGGCATCAAGATTCTCTTCTACAGCATCCATAATTGACTTGATGGTAATCTGAGTCGGTTCAGCAGCGTACACATAGCCACCATTTCTTCCGCGAATACTTTTTACTATCCCAGCCATTCTTAACTTTCGAAATAATTGCTCAAGATAACTTAGCTCTATGCCCTGCCTCACCGCAATATCTCTTAAGGCTACTGGGTTAGAGTGATTGGATAAATATTGAAGATCAGCCAACGCATTTACAGCGTAACGACTCTTTGTTGTGAAATTCATACAGGTATTATCAATACCTGACTCTTTTAGTCAAGTTTTATTTGCATGCCTAAGCGTTCAGCCACTTCGCTATAAGTTTCGATCACATTACCTAGATCTTGGCGAAATCTATCCTTGTCCATTTTTGTTAAAGTGTCTTTGTCCCATAAGCGACAACCATCTGGAGTGAACTCATCTGCTAACAGCATCTTTCCTTTAAACATACCAAATTCAAGCTTGTAATCAACCAAGATGAGGTTAGCTTCCTTGAAAAAATCTACTAGCAGATCATTTACTTTGAGAGTCATCTCTCTCATTAAATCAGCCTCTTCTTGAGTGGCCCAACCAAATGAGACGATGTGATGATCATTAATTAACGGATCACCCAGGGCATCATCTTTTAGAAAAAATTCAAACAATGGAGGATCTAGCAATAGACCGTCCTCAACACCTAGTCTTTTGCATAATGAACCAGTTGCTCTATTTCTTACAACACACTCAATTGGGAACATATCAAGCTTGTAAACAACGGACTCATTGCTTGAAAGCAACTCAATAAAATGTGTCTCAATGCCCTTGAAAGATAGGAATTCCATGACAAACGCATTAAATTGATTGTTAACCTTTCCTTTATTATCCAGGGCTTCAATCTTTTTTCCATCAAATGCAGATGTATCATCCCTAAACTCCATAATCAACTGATCAGGATTAGAGGTTGCATATAAAGACTTAGCTTTACCGGTTGTGATTGGTAATAGTTTTTCCATAGCTTTAACTTAATAATTCATTAATTTTAGAGATTAGAGCTTCAGCGTCTTCGGGGGAGCCCGCCAGAGACTCAACAACAATATTAGTTTGGTCATTTGCTGTCTTGAGAATAATTTTAAATCCAGCTTGCTCTTTTAGCAACAAGGAATTGGGGCCTGAATCATCTGCGAAATTTAGAAAATTAAACCAGCCATTTCCCTCAGACTCTACTGAATAACTAACTAAAAAAATTCCACCATCTCTGTCAATATCATTGGAGGTAATATTTCCAGCAGATAGAGCTCTGCTAACGGCAGACCAAGCCCTATCAAACCCAAGATCCAGCTGGATGGTTGTTTTATTATTTAAATTAAATATTTTTGCTTTTTTTCTATCATTTAAACTTTGTGCTGCAAGAGATGTTCCGGAAAAAGATGCTGCGGAGCTAGCAAAATACTGAACCAGTTTTTCAAGCTCTGTCTGAATAAATGTAGAGTCTGTGTTTGAATTCAATGCACCATTTGAAGTCTGCGAACTTAAAAATATTTCAGTAGACGCTTCTTTGATACCGTGCTCAACCCGAAGAATCAAATTTAATGCTTCGGAGTATTTAATCGTAAATATCCCAGCATCTGGATCTGCGCTCAGAATGGACATTGGAGAGGCTTCTATATAATTCTTGGCAATCGGCCATGCCGTAGAGGGAAGAGTCTCAATATAAACCCACATTAACTCTCCAAGCCTTCTTAGCTGAACTTCATTAGATTCTCCTGAAGAAAATATTTGTCTTGGAGGAGGAATATCTTGAACTTCGGCACTGGAAATGCCATCTGTCATAGGTGGATAATGATCATCTGCAATCACAGTAAAATCTTCATTTTCTAATTGAATCTCTGGATTGACTACTTCTTCAAAAAACTGATATTTTGTTTCGGGATAGAGGCCTTCTGGACCAGTGATATATGAGCAAGAGCTAAAAAAAAGGGTTAGGCAGAGTAAGTGGTAATTTCTGATATATTTCATAATAATTTTAATTTTGTCATCTCGTTGATTATTGCATCATGATACTGAGTAGCCAAGGGCACAAGGGGCAACCTAATTCCTGAATCAATTTTTCTCATTTTTTCAAGCATCCATTTAACAGGGATTGGATTAGATTCAATGAACAAAAGTTCATAGATTGATAAAAACATCTCATTAAGGTCTTTGGCGTCATCAAACTGCTTATCAAGATTTAGAGTGCAAATTTTTGCAATTTGACTTGGCAGAATATTCGCAGCTACAGAAATGATCCCATCGCCACCTTCTGCCATGAAGGAATTAAATGTAGGATCGTCGCCAGACAGAACAGAGAAGTATTTTTGGTCCTCAAGCCTTTCAGTGATAGACATTAATTCTCGCAGGCGCATTGGATCATCTGTGGCCTCTTTAATTCCAATAATATTAGGATGTGTTGCAAGACTTGCAACAGTCTCAGGCCTTAAGTCACAAGCTGTCCTAGATGGAACGTTGTATAGAATTTGAGGAATGTCTACCGTGTCTGCAATTTTAGTATAGTGCTGAAGTAAGCCATCTTGATTTGGTTTATTGTAATAAGGTGTGACTATCAAGGCATAGTCAGCGCCCAAAGATGCGGCAGTTTTGGTTAATTCAATGGCTTCTTGAGTGGAATTGGCTCCTGTCCCAGCAATCACAGGGATTCGTTTGTCCACAAGCTCGATAGTTTTGTTGATGATCTCAAGATGCTCGGTGACAGATACAGTGGCCGATTCGCCTGTAGTCCCAACACTCACAATGCCGCTAGTGCCTGATGCAATATGCCATTCAATCAATGATTCTAGGGAGGTATAATCCAGGCTGCCATTAGCCTGCATCGGTGTCACTAAAGCTACGAAACTGCCTTGAAGGGGTTGCATCATTCTTGTTTTCAGTAAAAAATGAAACTATACACTTTTTTTATAAAAAATAATGGCTAAAAATCTACTCGGCAAAAAATGCCCAGCATTCAAGGCTGAGGCCACAAATAATCAAACTCTTTCTAATGCGTCATTTGCAGGAAAAAATCTTGTTATCTATTTCTACCCCAAAGATAGCACTCCAGGCTGCACGACTGAAGGTCAAGAATTTCGAGATAGCTATAAGATATTTAAAAAAATGAATACCGAGATATTAGGGGTATCAAGAGAGTCCATAAAATCTCATGAAAACTTTAAATCAAAGCAAAGCTTTCCTTTTGAACTTCTTTCAGATCCAGACGAAAAAGTCTGCAAAGCATTTGATGTGATGAAGCTTAAATCAATGTATGGAAGAGAATATATGGGGGTTGATAGAAGTACCTTTATAGTTGATGAAAAAGGAAAAATTAAATCAGAGTGGCGAGGCGTTAAAGTTACAGGGCATGTCAAAGAAGTGCTGCAGGCAGTGAAGGAGCTAGTAAAGTAGGCTGTATTTAATCAGTTAGCATGGCTGGCCATGCATTCCATATAGCTTTAATCAGCGTTGCTATTGGAATTGCAAAAAATACTCCCCAAAACCCAAAAAGACTACCAAAGACAAATACTGCCAGAATAATTGCTACAGGATGGAGTTTCACAGCATCAGAAAAAAGAATTGGGACCAATAAATTACCATCTAAAATCTGAAGAGCAAGGTAAGAAGCCATAAGCAGCGAGAATTCAAATGTGAGGCCAAGTTGAAGCAAGCCGACTACCGCGACAGGAATTGTCACAATAAAAGCGCCCAGAAATGGAATTAAGACAGAGAAACCGACCAGCACAGATAGCAAAGCTACATACTCTAAATCAAAATATATGAAGATTATTGCAGCAGCAACGCCAACAATCACAATTTCAATTGCCTTGCCTCGAGCATAATTGCTTAGCTGCTCATCCATTTCCACCCAAACATTCTTTAGCATTCTTCTTTCTTTTGGAAGAATGCTAAGAAACCCGGAGATGATAGTCTCCCGGTCGCAGAGAAAGAAAAAAACAAGAATGGGTAACAAAATTAAGTTAATAGCAATAGTGGCTGTATTTTGAATTCCAGCAATTGAAGCTTTAATAAAATCTTGGGATAAAGTAGATATTTGGCCAGATAAGCTCTCAAGAAAGACGGTGATTTGATCAGAGGAAACTAAATCAGGATATTTTGCAGGAATGTCCTGCGCAAACAACCTAAATGAACTAAGCCACTTGGGCACTTCTAAGACTATGGCTTGAAGTTGTTGATATAACAAAGGAGCTAACCACACCATCAAAGCAATCCCGAGCAAGAGAAAAATACTATAAGTTAAGAATAAGGCAATAGAGCTTTTGAGTCCATAGGACTCAAACCGAGACTGCATGCCAATTAATAAATATGCAAAAATGATACTAATCAGAAAAGGTGTGAGAATACTGCCCAGAAAGAACAAAATCAAAAAGGCAGATATTACTAATATGGAAAAGACTAATGTCTCTTCATTCGAAAAAATCTTTTTAAACAAATTATTTATTTCTTCTAGCACTTTTCGTAGTTAAAATTGTCAGAGAACCATATGTTAATTGAAATTAATCAATAGTGTAAGCATTACAACATACGCTAAGATAGACTCATGTTTATAAGATTGCTAGTTATAGCGGGAATGCTTATTTCTCAAGCTACTTTTTCACAAGAAAAAGACCTAAATTTACCTGATCTCGGTGATAGAGTCTCAGGAGTCATATCGCTAGAACAAGAAAAATTACTGGGCCAAAGTTTTATAGAGCAAGTATATGCTCAAGCACCTTTAATTAACGATCCTATTATTCAAGAATACACAGAGTTACTGATATATAGGTTATCTGAATCATCGCAGGTTGAAGATCGAGACTTCACAATCATCTTAATCGATGAGAAATCATTAAATGCTTTTGCAGCTCCTGGAGGGGTGATTGGTGTGAATGGAGGCTTATTCTTAAATGCTGGCAATGAGGCTCAACTGTCCTCGGTGCTTGGTCATGAGTTAGCTCACTTAAGTCAAAGGCATTTTGCTCGAAGAGTCTTGCGGGGGCGAGATACAAATTTAGCCTCGTCGCTCGTTATGGTATCTGCAATAGCCTTAGCTCTTGTTTCAAATAACCCAACAGCCTTCATGACCGGCCCAGCTGCCCTGGCCCAGCAACAGTTAAGGTATAGTCGAATATTTGAACGTGAAGCTGATAGATATGGGTTTAATAACTTAATTGCTGCGGGATATGATCCATCTGCTATGGGTCAAATGTTTGAGAACATGGCAAAGATTGGGAAGCTGGCAGGAGACAATCCTCCAGAATTTCTTTTAACGCACCCTGTCTCTTCTTCCAGGGTCAGCGATGCATTAAATGCGGCCGGTCAAATAGAGTTCTCAGGCGGAAAGAAAAATACTATCAATTTTGAATTTATTAAAGGGAGACTTCAAGCGCGATATGTGTCGTTACCCCCTCAATCGGCTGTCAGGTATTTTGAAAAACTTGCCCAAGACAATCCCACCAATGAGAATCAATATGCATATATTGAAGCGCTCAAATCAAATGGTAGCTTTGCTCAAGCTTTATTGCAGCTTGAAGAATTGCTTACAAAATATCCAAAAAATTTAATTCTAAACATGGCTAAATCTGAAATATATCTTGCAGACCAGGAGTTTGATAAGGCCAATCAACAAATTGATAAGGTGCTAAATATTTCCCCGGGAAATTACCCCGCATCAATTATTAAATCTAATGTGCTCAGCGCGCAACAAAAGACAATTCAAGCTGAGGAGATTCTTAGAGAGCTGCTGATCTCAAAAAACAATGACCCGCATCTTTGGATGCTGCTTTCAGAAATTCAGAGAGCTGGAAAAAACATTGTTGGGTACCATCTTAGTCGAGGAGAATATTATCTCTTGCTTGGTGACCTTGAGAATGCGCTCAATCAATTTCAGCTTGCATTGGGATTATCAGCAAATTCTTTTCAGACTTCTGAGCTGATCATGACAAAAATTAAATTCGCCCAGGATCGACTGGGTCAAAAAAGAGGTCTTTAAGACTCGATATTTTCTTTCGGAGGAATTTTTAACCCCAATAAAGCCAAGCACCCTGCAAAGGGTATAGCCAGCAATGGTACCTGAGAAAATACTACTCCGAATGTTTTTGAGATAAGAATAAATCCACTTCCAGAAAAATCTCCCAGGCGCACTAAAAACGTATCAACAAAGACCGAGGATTTATAGCGATCTACTTTCTTGAGATAGCTAAAAATAACCTCTCTTGTAGGCTTGTTAATTCCATATTCAAACAATCTAAGAATAATGGTCACAATAAAAACATATCCGATACTAGGGCTTAAAAAATATCCAATAAATACCCCAGCAAATAAAAATCCATAAGTCATCAAGATATATTTGGCGCTAACAAAACGCAGAATTGCTGACGTTAAGAAAAACTGCGTGAATAAAGTTAAGACCGTAACGGTTTGCTCTATCTTGCTAAAAAAAACTATTCTATTTCCTCCATCAGAAGACCATGCATTAACTATTTCAACGGAAGTTATCCAGTGCACTGTCATCAGGGCCGTCCAGAGATACATATATAAACCTATAGACCTAATTTGCGAAGAGGAAATTAAATTCTTGATCGCATCAAAGCTAGAGCCGCCAGGTGAATCATTGATGCCTTTGAGCTCTCTAAATCTATTCATAAGGCCTAGCCCTGCAAGCAATGCTAGCAACAAAAAAATAATCGCAATCATCGTAAAAAATATAATGCCTGATTCATTAAAGGTGGTTGCAAGTTGCTTGGAAATTTCTGAGCCAAGATAGGCTCCCAGCGAGCCACCAGCAGCAATGACTCCAAAAACATTTACAGCGCTTTCTCCCCTAAACAGATTGATAATAACAACCCAAAATATTGATACCACAAAGAAAGAATATACGTTGCACCAAATATAAAAAATTTGACTAAGTAATAGTGATGAAGAAAGATCAAAAAATTGCCACAAACCAATAAAGCTCAGTAAATTAAGTATAAAAAAGGAATAGCAGCCCACCAGGACGCCCCGTAGATTTTTTCTAGAAGCCAGCCAAGAATAAACTGGATTCAAAAACAGCATGACCAAGGCTCCAATGCCAAGGAGATATGGAAGAATGTCAGCATTCTGCACTGCCATCTCATTTCTAACAGGCCTTAAGATGTACCAAGAGCATAAAACTAAGAAAAAGAAAAAACCTGCTAGCAAGGATTCTTTTGTAAAAGATGTAGCCAATCTATTTATCGCCTTAGAAATTAGAGTCAAGATAGATTTGATCATGATAAATTGAGAATTAGATCAGACAAATTAATGGTGGGTCGCACAGGATTCGAACCTGTGACCAATTCGTTAAAAGCGAACTGCTCTACCAGCTGAGCTAGCGACCCTGGAAAGGATTTCATAAAAAAGGGTGATTATTCCATATTTTCCAATAACTGCAAGGCTAAAGAAGATGCAGCATTACTTGGGTAGGTTTGAACAACAAATTGATATTTAATCTTTGCTGCTTCAGCCTCATTAGACATCATTAAAATATCGCCTATTTTTTTGTGAGCCAATGGAGTGCGCCAATGATCTGGATAGCTTGCTGCAAGGCTTTGAAAAAACTCTTCACTTTCTTCGAGGTTAGAATCAAGCAATGATATCTCTCCCAGCCAAAATAGGCTGAGTGGAATTTTTTCATCATCACTAAAATTAGTTGCCAGATAAGCAAAGGATTTCTTAGCCTCTATAAAATTTTTATCATTGAGCTGTGCAATTGCTTGAACATAAACCTCATCGATACTCTGGCTATCATTGATGCCTTGAAATCTAAACGTATTATCTGGAATGGAGGTCTCGGAATTAGCCTGAGTGTCTTTAGAGGGTAGGGCCTCATTCTCGCTAAGCAATTTCTCAATTAGGTAGGCCTGAGCTTCAAACTCGCTCCTTAGAGCAGAAATCTCAGCTTCAAGCTCTTGTACCTTCAAAAATAAAATATCTGATGCGTCAACCTCTTGTGACTGAATCACCACGGGTATGAGCAAGCACGCCGCAAGAAAAAATCTCATGAAAATTGCAACTATTTAATTTCAACTCTTCGATTTTGTGACCATGCTGAGTCATTAGACCCCAAGGATAATGGTCGCTCTTCTCCGTAACTCTTAGAAACCAGCTGATTGCGCTTAATGCCATTTGCAATGAGATAATTGGCAACAGACTCTGCGCGGCGCTGACCTAAAGCTAGGTTATATTCCCTGGTGCCTCTCTCATCGGCATGGCCTTCTAACGATAATGTAATTTTTGGGTTCTTCTTCATCAAGTCAACTACCCCCTTTAAGGCCTGAATAGATTTACTTGTCAAAGTATATTGATCATATTCAAAATATACGACGGCGTTGGCTAGGACAGCTTGCGTTGCTATAGATTTTTTAGAAATGCTAACACCAGCGACCGCTTGATTGGAAACGGACTCCTCAGTTACTTGCACGGAACTACATGCAGATAAAAGAATCAACATTGTTAAAGCAGAGAAAGTATTCGTAGATTTGTTCATGGTAATTTTATCCAAGTAAATTTATCTTAAAAAGTTTGACCAAGCTGGCTCTCTAACCTCTCCCTGAGAGGCTGGAAGTTTAAAACTTGCACCACTTAAACTAAAGCCGGCAAGCATGCTCTGATCTTCTTCAGTTATTCCATAGATTACCATATTACCGTTAGGAGCAACACTGGGAGATTCATCCATTTTTGCATCAGTCAATATTCTAATAAAATTTTCTTTCTTATATTTCATTGCGATATGAAATAAGCCATCGCTGGAGCGATGAACAAAAATTATTCCCTCCTCGTTTGGTAGATAGGCTGCTTTAGCATTATAGGTGCCTTCAAATGAAATACGCTTTGCTTTTGAATTCAGCTTTCTTAAATTCAACTCATAGATTTGCGGAGATCCAGATCTGCCGCTTGTGAAGAGTATTTTATTGCCTTTAGGAGACCATGAAGATTCCGTATCAATTGCAAATTGATTAGTCATCCTTGTCAATGTTTTATCACGCAACCTAAGAATATAAATTTCTGCATTCCCATCTTGATAGAGGGTTAAAGAAAGGTATTTTCCATCCGGGGACCAGGATGGAGAGCTAATCTGAGTGTCTTGAGACAGCACGGACTCTCTTTTTCCTGAAGCTATATCTTGAATGTAAACTTTCGCTAAGCCAGTTTCAAATGATACATACGCAACCTTCTGTCCATCTGGAGACCATGCTGGAGAAATAATAGGCTCAGAGCTGCTCAATAAAGTTTTTTCGTTTGCCCCATCAGAATCAGCCAACATTAAGCGATAATTTGAATTGAGCTTTTCAGATTTAATCTGATTAACATAAAGTAACTTGGTAGAAGCAATGCCTTTAATTCCGGAAATAGACTCATAAATACCGTCACTGGTGTAATGAGCAAGTTGCCTAATCTGACTAGGCAGTCCAAATACCTTGGAGCTTCTTATTTTTTTTCTTTTTTGAATATCGTAAATATCATAGATAACGTCTACAGCACTCTGCCCGTTTACAATGTTCCCAGCAACAAGATAGTCCATACCCAAGAGACTCCAATCTTGGTAATTAATATCCCCATCTTCGATCCTCAGAGGAAGTAACAGCTTTGTATCCAGCAAAGAAAACTCGCCCGTTCTATTTAAATCATTGCGAATAACTTCATGCAAAGGATTTGAGATTTTTGCACTACCAGCAAAAGGTATAATTGCAACCTTAAATGGGTCATCTGATCCTTTGGTAATTTCTAAGAAAAGTTCGCCGAAACAAGCCAGAGGTAAAAATAACAAAGAAAGTAAAATATTTTTTTTCATGATGGGTTAAAGCTAACAGCTATTTTTTGAAACTCTTTTTCATACAGCGTATAAGGAATCTGTTTAAAAAAATTTAATGTTTCTACTCTTCTTACTGCTTGCAATGCAGAGTTATCAAATCGTATGTTCCCGCTACTCTGAAGTAGCTCAACCTTTGAGATGCGTCCGGTAGGTTTAATGTGCAGGCGTAAGTTAGCTATTAAGCCATCGGGGATATTTCTTGGTTTCATCCACGCATTTTCTATCGTCTGAATAATTTTTTGTGCAAAAAGATTTATTTGTTTTTGCTCTTCTGATAAAAAAATGTCCTCCTCTTGCTCAAGGAGGGCATCAAAATTTGAGTAGAGCAAGGGCTCCTCTAGCTTAGGAGCTGCCAATTCATTGAATTGTAATGTGGGGGCTGCGGAGGTCTGCATTTGGGGATCTTCTCTCTCGAAAGATTCTGTAATTTTTGGTGCTTTGATCTCTGCGGTCATGATGGGAGTCTCAAATTTAAGCTCAATCCTTAAGGGCTTTGAAATTAATAGTGCTTGTGATGTATTGCGATCAAAAGTTCCGTAGAGGTAAAGAAAAATGCAAGCATGGAGACAAAATGAAATAAATGCAGCATGAAGGTATCTTAAATTAGCTGTCATAGCCAGAGGTAACAATGCCAATTTTTTCAATCCCTAAACTTTGAATACTTGCCATTCCTTTAGCTACAAAATCAAATGGTACTTTGGCGTCGCTTTTAAAAACAATCTCAATATCAGGGTTTGCCTCATAAATAACCTTAGCTTTGTTTTTAAGTTCTGCTAAAGAGATGGGTAATTGCTCATCACCCAAATTCAGAAAATACTCTCCCTTACTGTCAATAGAGATAACAAGGGGCTCACTAGAAATAGACATCTTAGTCGTATCTGTTTTAGGTAAATTAACTTCTATGCCTTGAATTAACAAAGGTGACAAAACCATAAAGATAATTAACAACACAAGCATTACATCAATGTATGGAACTACATTAATTTCTGAGTTTAGTTTTTTTCTTTTGCCAATACGATAAATCAATTCTTCTCTTTCACCGTTTGTCTATAAAGAATGCTAGCAAGCTCCTCTCCAAATATCGAAGATTGCTGCAGTTGTGAGTCAGAGTCAGAGGCAAAGCGATTGTAGGCTACAACAGCAGGGATAGCTGCAAATAAACCTAAGGCTGTGGCAACTAGGGCTTCTGAAATACCAGGTGCAACAGCATTGATTGTCGCTTGAGTAGCATCTGAGAGACCTTGAAATGAATTGATAATACCCCAAACCGTTCCAAATAATCCTACGTATGGGCTAACAGATCCAACATTAGCCAAGAAGGGTAGATGATGCATCAAGCCCTCCTCTTCTCTCGCTAGGGAAACTCTTATTGAGCGATTAACGCTTTCTAAGTCCTCTGTGGTAATTTTTTGACCATCAGCCAATCTTAGAAATTCACTAAAACCATGCTTGAAAACATTCCTAGACCCAGTTAACTGGTCGCGTGGGATATCTTGGATGCTCTCATATAAATCATTTAAATCTTTGCCCGACCAAAATTCATCTTCAAAGGATCGGTTAGCAAATTTAATTTTATTTAAATTAAAGTATCTCTCGAAAATCACAATCCAAGAGAGCGCTGATACGATTAATAAAATTACCATGACCAGCTGAACAATCAAGCTAGCCTGCAAGAATAAATCTATGATTGAAAAATTATCCATATTGTTTACTCAAATAGTGTTAATAAATTCTTAGGGAATGCTTTTGGCTTGCTCTTAGCAGCATCAAAATAACAAACTTCAACAACTCCATTAACAATGAGTGTATCATTTTTTTGGGTGCGGACTGATTGCAGGAAGTGCATGCGCGCTTTGCTCAAAAGCACGGCTGTTGAATAAATAATCAGATTATCATCTAGCACTGCTGGATAGAAAAACTCTACATCTAGTTTTTTTACAATGAAGGATTCTTGGGCCTGCAAAGCTTGAGCCTGAGAAATCTCATGCTCTATTAAGAACTCTGATCGGGCTCTCTCGAAATATCTCAAATAATTGGCATGATAAACCACGCCTTGAAAATCAGTATCTTCTACATGTACCTTGCAGAATAGATCGTTACACTTGAACTGAGGCTTCATGCTGCTCAATATCTACCTGAAAGAGATAGCGAAGAATTTCAACAAAATCTTCCCACATTAAATCAATGGTCATAGGTGAGAAATCTAGCTCTGGAACTATTGATCCAGCTAAAATCCTTACTTTAATAGGCCTACGATTAAATTTATAAACTAGAGCTGGAAATTCTCCAGCTTGAGTTGCAGCTAAAACCTGCTCCCACCATTCAGCCGAAGGCTCTGCGCCATCGCCATATCTTTTACATTCAATACACCAACGGCCTAGTTTTAAATCAGGTAATTCTTTGGTTCGTGTTTGCTCTAAAATTCTTTTAACAGGCTGGTTTAAATGGAGCTCTTGAACTAATAAGTTGCCAATCTCTCTTTCAAAATTAGCCCCTTTTGTTCTTGAGTTAATAGCCATAATTAAGCTTCTTCCTCAAAGTCATCGGGAAATTCAGCATTTGTATGCACTTCTTGAACATCATCTAGGTCATCCATGAAGTTCATAATCTTCAACACCTTCTCAGATGTTTCTTGATCTAGGTGCACTAAAGTCTCTGCTCTCATGGTGATCTCAGCATCCAGTGTTGCAATCTCTTGCAAGTGTAAAGCCTCTACGACTGAAGATAAATTGACTGCGCTTGTTATGATTTCAAAAAACTCATCTGCCACAATAAAATCATCTGCACCAGCATCCAAAGCAATCTCCATAATTGAATCTTCTTCATAGGAAGAAGCAACCTGAATAATTCCAAGCTTATTGAAAAGATACGCAACCGAGCCATCTGTACCCATATTGCCGCCAAACTTAGAAAAAGCATGTCGAACATCTGCAACAGTTCTATTGCGATTATCAGTCATAGTTTCAACTAAAATAGCTACGCCATTGGGGCCATAACCCTCGAAGGTGAGCTCTTCAATGATGCCCATTTCACCTGTGCCCGAGCCCTTTTGAATCGCTCGCTTAATTGTATCTTTAGGCATGTTAGATGCATTAGCCTTGTCCAAGGCCAGTCTTAGCCTAGGGTTATCATCTGGGTCAGCCCCCCCCTTTGCTGCTACTGTGATCTCTCTAATTACTTTTGTCCAAATCTTACCTCTTGAGGCATCTTGCCTAGCCTTTCTATGCTTTATATTCGCCCATTTGGAATGCCCTGCCATGGTTTATTCCTTATCTTCTTTGTCTATAGTTAATTTAATGTGCAGCTCTTCTAATTGCTCTGCTGTCACTTCCCCGGGTGCATCTGTAAGCAAACATGAAGCACTTTGCGTCTTAGGAAAGGCGATTACATCTCTAATATTCGTTGTTCCTGATAGCAGCATAACTATTCGATCTAGCCCGAAAGCAATTCCGCCATGAGGCGGGCAGCCTGACGACAATGCTGATAATAAAAACCCAAACTTCTCTTCGGCTTCATCGGGTGAAATACCCAGAATACTAAATATCTCACTTTGCATAATTGGATCAAAGACTCTAAGGGAGCCTCCTCCTAACTCATAGCCATTTAAAACAAAATCATATGCGCAGGCTAATGCCTCGTCAGGATTAGAGCGAAGTTCTTCGGCTGATACTGCGGGAAGGGTAAAAGGATGATGTAGCGAGGTCAATTGATTCTCCTTTGTTCTTTCGAACATTGGAAAATCTACTATCCAACATGGCGCCCATTCACAGGTTATTAAATCTAACTCTTCTCCAAGCTTCTTAATTAAAGAGCTCATTGATAAATTAACGGTATTTGCGTTTCCTGCACCAAAGAAAATGATGTCATCATTTTCTACCTGCAGCCCAGAGGTAATAGCGTCAATAGTTTCTTGCTGAAGAAACTTTAAAATTGGTGACTGAAGGCCATTTTCCTCTCCAAGAGCTACCACCTTAATATATGCAAGCCCCTTAGCTCCTAATTTCCCAACAAAATCAGTGTATTCATCAATATTCTTTCTCGTTAAACCTGAGGCCTTTGGTACTCTTAATGCAACAACCCTTGAGGCTGGATCATTTGCAGGGCCAGAAAATACTTTGAACTCCTCATTTTTTACCAGCTCTGAAATATCTCTAAGTTGCAAAGGGATTCTTAAATCCGGCTTATCGCACCCGTACTGGGCGATAGCTTCTTTATAGGTAATGCGTGGAATTTCTCCGGTTGTGTAATTAGTGAATTCTGACAGCAGCGTAGAAATCATCTGCTCCGCTAGGTTTATAATATCTTCGGCTGTTACGAAAGATGCTTCGATATCTACTTGTGTGAATTCAGGCTGTCTGTCGGCACGCAGATCTTCATCCCTAAAGCATCTTGCAATTTGATAGTACTTATCTAATCCACCCACCATTAATAGCTGCTTAAAAAGCTGAGGGGACTGGGGTAAAGCAAAAAACTCACCAGGATGAACTCTACTTGGAACAAGGTAGTCACGCGCACCTTCAGGGGTTGCTCTGGTTAAAATAGGGGTTTCAATTTCATGAAAGTTATTACCTTCCAAGACAGATCTAATTCTTGAGGTGATCTTCGATCTCTTGAGCAATCGACCGCTAACCTCTGGTCGCCTTAAGTCAAGAAATCTATTCTTCAGCCTAATATCTTCATTAACCTCTTGGTAGTCGTCAAGAGGAAATTTCGGAGTTACTGCTTTGCTAAAAATCACTAGATCTTTTGCTTCTATTTCAACCTCACCTGTTGCCATCTTGGAATTAATGGCGCCTTCTATCCTTGCTCTAACCAAGCCTTTGATGTTAATAACAAACTCACTTCTGCAAGAGTCTGCCAGGTCAAACGTATTGGGGTGATCTGGATTGCATACCACCTGAACAATACCATGTAGATCCCTAACATCTAAAAATATTACGCCCCCATGATCCCTTCTTTTGTGGACCCAGCCTGATATCTCAATATCCTTTCCAATGTCTGAACTATTGATGTCTCCGCAATGGTGTGATCGCATTTTTAACTCTCTTTTAAAATTTATTTTTCGGTACTTAGGCTCTTAGTTGATGTGTCAGTAGTTTTTTTAGTTTCTTTAGGTTCCTTAGATTTGGTTTCTTTAGTTTCGTTAGACTTGCCATCTTTAGTGTCTACTATATTCTTTTTAGCTCCAGTTTTAAAATCTGTTTCATACCAGCCTCCACCTTTTAACCTAAAAGATGGTGCAGAAACTAATTTGTGAATAGATTTTTTACCGCATTCAGGGCAAATTTCTGCAGGCTGAGCAGAAAATTTCTGGATTAGTTCAAATTGATGCTCACAATTTGAGCATTTGTAATCATAAATCGGCATAAGTGTCCAAAAAAATATAAAATTATAAACTAAATAAATTTTCAAATATAAAAATGTTTTGGTCTAAAATTTTTATCCCGACTCTAAAGGATTCACCTCAAGATGCAGAAGTTATCAGCCATCAATTAATGCTCCGAGCAGGAATGATTAGAAAGGTTGCATCGGGAATTTATACTTGGCTACCTTTAGGTTTGATGGTCCTTAGGAATATTGAGAATATTGTAAGAGAGGAAATGAATGCATCCGGTGCTCAAGAAGTTTTAATGCCAATGGTGCAACCCAAAGAGCTTTGGGAGGAAACTAAACGCTGGGATAAAATGGGTTCAGAACTATTAAGAATAAAAGATAGGCACGATAGAGAATTTTGTTTAGGCCCTACTCATGAAGAGGTGATAACTGATTTAATTCGAAATAATGTTAAAAGTTATAAAGAACTGCCGCTAAATATTTATCAAATTCAAACAAAATTTAGAGATGAAATTAGGCCAAGATATGGGGTCATGAGGGGCAGAGAATTTTTAATGAAAGATGCTTATAGCTTCAATTTAGATGAAGAGTCCTTGCAAGATACTTATCTAACTATGCGCAATACTTATAAGAAGATTCTAGAAAGAATTGGATTGGAGTATAAAATTGTTCAAGCAGACTCTGGGGCGATAGGTGGCGAAGTATCTGAGGAGTTTCATGTCTTAGCAGAAAATGGTGAAGACACTATTGCGATTAGCGATGCTTCTGAGTTTGCCATCAATACAGAGTTACTATTGAAAGAAGGTGAAGATATTAACTCCTTAGAGGGTCAGCCTTCCCCGGATGGAAATGGTAAAATCGTGATAAAAAAAGGTATTGAAGTTGGGCATATATTTCAATTGGGAAAAGTGTACACAGAAGCAATGCAGGTTAATGTGCAAAGCCAAGAGGGACGCGCAGTAGATCTTTTTATGGGTTGTTATGGTATCGGGGTCTCTCGACTCGTTGCGGCAGCTATAGAGCAACACCATGATGATCAAGGTATTATTTGGCCTGAATCTATTGCTCCGTTTGAAGTAAATATTGTTGCTATAGGCTATGCAAAAGAGATAAAGATTGCTGATGCAGCCAATGAACTGTGTGCAACACTTAAATCAATAGGGTACAAGGTCATCGTGGATGATAGGAAGGATGGCTATGGCATCAAAATGAAAGATGCTGAATTGATAGGCATTCCTATAAATATCATTATAGGAAATAAGTATCTAGAAAACGGTGAAGTAGAGCTCAAGCATAGGAATGGCAAAAGCTCTGTCAGTCAGATTGCTGAAATTTCAACAATCTTTGATCACTTTAAAAAATAATACTTAAAGTCGCTCTATGATTGTAGCATTGGCTGTACCGCCACCTTCACAGATAGCTTGCAAGCCATATTTTCCATCTCTGCGCTCCAGCTCATGAAGTAGTGTCGTCATTAATTTAGCCCCTGTTGCTCCCAAGGGATGGCCCAACGCCATTGCTCCTCCGTTAACATTTAATTTATCTTTATCAGCTTTTAAGTCAATTGCCCAAGACAAGGGAACCGGAGCAAAAGCCTCATTGATCTCATAAAGATCTATATCGTTAATATTTAAACCAGCTGCTTTAAGGACTTTATGAGACGCTGGAATGGGAGCGCCAAGCATCATGATAGGGTCATCACCCACAACGCTTATTGCAACAATTCTTGCGCGCGGGTCAGTTTTAATTTTTTTGAGGCCTGCGTCGTTACATACCATAACTGCAGCTGCGCCGTCGGTAATCTGACTTGCATTTCCAGCGGTAATAACTCCGCCCTCAGTAACAGTTTTTAAGCCAGCTAAAGCCTCTAGGCTAGCATCATAGCGAATACCTTCATCCAAAAATATCATATCGGTTTTACCTTCAGCATTTTTGGCTTGAACCGGAAGAATCTCTCTATCAAAATACTTACCATGAACTGCAGCAATGGCTTTTTGATGGCTGCTGAACGCAAAATTATCTAGATCTTCACGGGATAAATTCCATTTTTTTGCCATCATTTCAGCGCCTGTGAATTGTGAAAAGTAAACTCCAGGATATCTAGCCTTCATACCTTCCGAATCAAAAGGTAGGCCATGTCCTGCTTCATAGCCATCTTTAATGCTCGCACCTATTGGCACCATGGACATAATTTCTACTCCACCACCTATTACCACATCTTGAGTTCCAGACATAACAGCTTGGATTGCAAAATGAATGGCTTGCTGGGAGGATCCGCATTGCCTGTCAACCGAAGTGCCTGGAACTGATTCAGGTAAACTTGATGCAAGAACTGCATTTCTTGCGACATTACCTGATTGAGCACCCACTTGATCTACACAGCCAAAAATTACATCATCAATCAGGGCAGGATCAATGCCCGTTTGCAATACAAGCTCGTCTAGGACTTTCGCTCCTAAATCAGCTGGGTGCCATTGACTAAGGCTACCATTCTTTTTGCCGCCAGCAGTTCTGACTGCAGAAACTATATATGCATTGTTGTTTGACATGATTTCCCTAGTTATATTTACCAAGGGCTATCTTAATCAATTTACATACAAGAGCATAGTGATCAAAAAAATTTATTACTTAATCTCTTTCTTGTTCTTGGTCTCTTGGTCGTTCTTGGCCTCTTTCTTGCTCTTAGCCTCTTTCTCGATTGTAGGTATGTAAGCTTTTCTAATCTCGCTAACTAAGCCATCTCTGATCTTAGTATGTTCTTTGAGGTACTTGCTTGCATTGACTTTACCCTGACCTATTTTCTCACCATTATGGCTATACCATGAACCTGACTTCTCAATCAACTCAAGTTTTTGACCTAGCTCAAGAATTTCACCTTCCATATTAATGCCTTGCCCGTACATGATTTGAAATTCTGCCTGCTTAAAAGGAGGTGAAACTTTATTTTTCACAACCTTGACTCGAGTTTCATTACCAACGACCTCCTCTCCTTCTTTGACCGCACCAATTCTTCTGATGTCTAGTCGGACTGATGCGTAAAATTTCAGAGCATTACCACCAGTTGTGGTTTCAGGATTTCCAAACATCACGCCAATCTTCATCCTAATTTGATTAATAAAAATAACCGTTGCGTTTGAGCGTTGTATGTTTCCGGTGATCTTTCTGAGTGCCTGAGACATCAATCTAGCCTGCAGACCCATATGATGATCTCCCATGTCTCCTTCAATTTCGGCTCTTGGTGTAAGAGCTGCAACTGAATCAATAACAATGAGGTCTACACTTCCAGATTTTACTAGCATGTCTGTAACTTCGAGGGCTTGCTCTCCTGTATCTGGTTGAGATAAAAGCAGCTCATCAACATTAACCCCGAGTTTCCCAGCATAACTTGGATCTAGTGCATGCTCAGCATCAATAAAAGCAGCTGTGCCTCCAGCTTTTTGACACTCTGCAATCACCTGAAGTGTTAAAGTTGTTTTGCCAGATGACTCTGGTCCGAAAATCTCAATGACTCTCCCTTTAGGTAAGCCCCCTATTCCCAAGGCTATATCAATCCCAAGAGATCCTGTGGAAATGGTTGGCATATCTACAATTTCTCTATCCCCCATTTTCATCACAGTACCCTTGCCAAACTGCTTTTCAATTTGTGATAGGGTCTCTTTTAAGTTTTTCTCTTTATCTAACATGTCTTACTCCTTACTGTATGTATGTACAGTATATTACAAAAAACTAAAAAGTAAAATAATTATTATCAATTTCATGCTGACTTGTGCTGGAGTCGTTGCTAAAATCTTCACTTATCTATTTTACAAGTTGTTATCATGGCATTCATCGTTACAGAATCATGCATTAAATGTAAGCATACGGACTGCGTGGAAGTTTGTCCTGTAGATTGTTTTTATGAGGGCCCAAATTTTCTAGTGATTCATCCGGAAGAATGCATTGATTGTGCTCTATGCGAACCGGAATGCCCTGTTGACGCAATTTTTTCAGAAGATGAGCTACCACCAGATCAAATTCCTTTTATTGAGATTAATGCTGTGTATAGTGAAATTTGGCCAAATATCACAGAAGAAAAAGATGAATTGCCTGAAGCTCAAGAATACAAAGAGATCAAAGATAAAATTCACTTGCTAGAAAAGTAAAGTTTACCTAAATGATATTGTTGAAGTTTTAACAGGGGCGCCGTTCTTTCTTAATTGAAATTTAAGCATTGGAGAAGAAGCCTCTGAACTCCCTAACTGAGCAATCTCCATTCCAGATTCGATAATGTCTCCAGAACTAACATAAATTTTTTCACAGTGGGCATAAAGACTAATAAAGCCATCAGGATGAGAGATCATTACTAAATTCCCGTACCCAGGTATATCTGGCCCTGAAACAACAACTTTGCCTCTCTCAACTGCATAAATTTTTTCTCCACGGTCTTCCTTGTAAATTAACCAATACTGACCTTCAGCGGTTGGTTTCTTGGAGGTCTTGATTGGTTGATTCCAGCTGATGTTTTTTTGGGTTGCTTTATATATAGAATTTAGAGAGGTATTAAATAGGGAAAGTTCTTGATTTGGAAAAATGACGTAAGGGCTTGATAGGTTATTGCTGTTTATAATATTTTGTGGATCTAGATTATTTTTGAAAGCAATGGACCAAATTGAGTCTCCAGATTGAACAATATATATCTCCTCAGGGTCATGAAAAATACGACCCTCAAGATTTAATTTTAAATTCTCTAAGGAGCTGCATCCTGAAATAATAAGAACAGCTGTTAGATAAGAACTTAATGCTTTCATTAGATTAAGAAATATCCTGAACAAAAGATAAGGCCTGAAAAGATTAATAACATTTGATCTTCATAAGCCTTATAGATTGCTAGAATTAATCTTGGAAGTAAGACAAGAGAAGTAAAACACCCTGCGCCAAATGGAATTAGAGTCTCGAGATCAAAAGTAGAGATTCCTTTAATTACTGCTCCATAAACACCTAGAGCAATAAGCATGGCGCTCCCAGAGATTCCAGGAATTAAAAAAAATGCAAAAGCTATAATTCCAGAAATAAATAGGTATAAAGGGTGGGCGTTTGCTGAATCCACCTCTAGGTTGCTTAGCAAGAAGCCTAAAAATACTCCGCCTATAAGGAAAACTAATAAAGTTGGTTTGCTGAAAATAGATGTAAAAAAATTTCCAACCTGAATAGACAGCAGCATCATTAGCCACCCCAGCAATAAAAAAAAGGGCTGCTCATAATGAGTTAGCAAGTAATCTATGCCCTTTGAAAAAAAGAGTATTGAAAGAAACATAGAAAATAGTAATGGGGCAAATAACTTTAACTGGAACACTCTGGTTAACGCAATTAGATTGAGAGATGCATTGCTCCATTTAAGCTCGGTTAGAATACTCATTAGATTCTTATAAATATTGAATATTACGGCGATGGTGGAACCAGATATACCTGGGATAAGTTCGGCAATACCCATTAAAAATCCGGCGCAAGCATATTTAATTTGTAGCATCATATTTAAATACTCCCACTTGATGTGCCCGGCAGCATGGGAACAAATGCAACATCTTCATATATCGTCTCTTCATGCTCTGTTTCAGTTTTCTTCGTCACTACATATAGTTTCTGCTGGCCCTCTAGCCCAACGGGGATAACTAATTTGCCATCAATCTCAAGTAATTCCATCAGCTCTTCTGGGTATTGTCTTGGTGCTGCAGCACAAATGATCCCATCAAATTTAATACTTTCTCCCCAGCCCTCAAAACCATCTGCATGTTTAACCATTACATTTCTAATTTTGAGCTCTCTGAGGTTTTCTCTAGATTTAATAACCAGGGGCTTGATTCTCTCTACTGCAAAAATTTCATTCACAAAATAAGATAGAACTGCTGACTGGTATCCACAACCTGACCCAATTTCAAGAACATTATTTAATACCTTGCCTCTTTTTGCTGTGTGGCTTATTAAATGCTCTGTCATCTTGGCAACGATATATGGCTGAGAAATAGTTTGCTTGTACCCAATGGTTAAAGCTCTATTTTCATAGGCCCTGCTCCACAAGGCTTCATCTAGAAAAATATGCCTAGGAACTTGGCTCATTGCATCTAAGACACGAAAATCTTTAATACCCATCTCGAGTAATAATTGGATCATTTGTTCTTTTGCTCTAGTAGATGTAAATCCAGAATTATGCATTTACAAATACCTCCTCGAAGAGACCCCAATCAGATGCAGCTGCAGTTAAATTATAATCAAGAATTGAAATGGAAATAAAATGCTCGTTGATTGCCTGGATATCAGTGTTTGTTTGGTTGGGCATTAAAGTCCCTGACGGACCAAAGCTATAAAAAGCTGAGAGCTGATTTTTTTTTATTAACTGGGGCGTGTCAGGAATTTCTCGTTTTCCCAAGGTGGTTATTTTTATCCCTTGTATTGCAGCAGCAGGCAGGTCAGGAAAATTTACATTGACCAACAGATTTTTATCAGCAGGTAAATTGGTGGCTTGCTGGGTAATTTCAGCTGCTTTTTTTGCAATAAATTTAATATGTTTTGGTTGATAGGCAGCAACTGAAAAAGCCACCGGAACATGATTTAATCTTCGGCCGGCTATTGCAGCCCCAACCGTTCCAGAATAAAAAACATCCTCTCCAAGGTTTGCCCCTAAATTAATTCCAGAAACTATCATATCAATAGGTTCAGAGATAATCGATAATAATCCGAGGTACGAACAATCAGCGGGAGTGCCTGAGACTGCATAAGTATTTTTTGCAATCTCCTCTACTTCAATTTCCTTATGCAAGCTAATTGCGGCACTCATGCCGCTGCAGTTTTTTTTGGGGGCAACTAAAAAAATATTATTCGCTACTCCTAAAGCGCTAGAGAGCTCCTCAATGCCTTCAGCTGTATAGCCATCATCATTAGTTAGTAAGATATTCATATTAATTTTTTTAATGAAGCTATAGCATAAACAGCAATTCCATTTCCTTGCCCAATAATACCCATGCCTTCTGTTGTAGTTGCTTTGATAGAAATATCACCTGTCTCCATTGCGAGCAAGCTAGATAACCTAGCCTTTATGGCATTCACATGAGGAGAAATTTTTGGTTGCTCACAAATAATTACCAAATCTACATTTGAGGGCTGGAGGTTTTTTTGCGCAAGCAAGCCCATCGCTTTTTTAATAATAATTAGGCTTGATAAATCTTTATTCTGGCTATCAGTGTCAGGAAAATAAAAACCTATATCATTTAGACCGCCGGCACCCAGCAGCGCGTCAGCCAAAGCATGGAGAGCAATATCTCCATCAGAATGAGCAATAATAGCTAGATCACACTCTATCGATATGCCGCCCAAAGTTATGCCGCTGCCTGGCTGTAATTTATGAAAATCTATACCTCGCCCAATTCTATAATCTATGTTTTTTGCTGCATTTAAATCATGGGAATAAGTAACCTTGAGATTAGATCTATCTCCTTGTATGGCTTTTACCTTATAACCTGCATTTTCCATGGCTTGCGTTTCGTCAGTTAGATTCAAACCAGAATCAATAACTTTCTTTAAAGCGATTTGTAAAGCATTGGTATTGAAGATTTGAGGGGTTTGAATTTGCATAAAATTCTCTCTATTAACTGGAACTAATTCATCATTTCTTTTTTCTCTAATCGAATCTATTATTTCAATTGCAGGGTACACACCATCACACTCATTGTTTGCATGGAATTCACACAAAAGGTCTGAGAAATGATCAGTCTGCAACCAAGGGCGGGAAGCATCATGAATAGCTACTGTTGGAATATCTCCTGCTCCTAGAATTTTAACTGCATTAAAAACTGAGGCGCTTCTTGAGCTGCCTCCATTTACTATTGTAATTTTTGGATGGGCAATAAAAGATTGAGAGTGAATGAACTCATCGTCTTGATCAACTGCAATAATAACTCTTAACACTTCAGGGATATTCAAAAAAATATTTACAGAGTGCTCTAATATCGTCTGCTCCCCAAGAACAGTATATTGTTTTGGCTTCTCCGCTCCAAACCTCATACCTTTTCCGGCAGCAGGGATTATTACTGCAACTTTACTATTGTGGTGCATTGGGTTTTTTGGTCTCAAAGCTCAGAAAATCTTCATCTTTGTAAATAAGATTGAGTTGTTCGCGCGCAAATTTTTCTGCATGCATATCATTCTGCTGTTTGCTTTGAATTTCTAATTCTAGGAGATTATTTTGCTCAGAGAGCTCAATATTGTGTTCAATTAGCAACTGATTTTCAGCATGAAGAGCCAGGTATGTTTGCTTGCTATCACCTCCAAAGTACAGACCATAAAAAGTAATAGTCACCAATGTTAGAAAAAGCCCTATCAAGATTTTAACTAAAAACATTGCCAGCAAATTTTAGATTTTTATTTTGTGCCTCTATCCACAATAACCGATTATATTTTGCAACTCTATCAGAGCGACATGGAGCACCGGTTTTAATTTGCCCGGTACCCAAGCCAACGCATAAATCAGCTATCATGCTATCTTCTGTCTCACCTGATCTGTGTGAAATAACCGAGGTATAGTTATTTAAATTTGCAAGGTGAATAGTGCGCATGGTCTCGGTGATAGTTCCAATTTGATTGAACTTAATTAGGATAGAGTTACCAAGAGATCCATCAATGCCTCTTTGCAGCTCTTCAACATTGGTCACAAATAAATCATCACCAACCAATTGACATTTTTTTCCTAGCGCGTTGGTCAGTATTTTCCAGCCCTCGTTATCACTTTCATCCATGCCATCTTCAATTGAGACAATGGGGTATTTGGAGCTTAAGGATTCTAAATATTCTGAGAATTCATGGGCATTGAGCTTTAATGACTCTCCTTTGAGGTGATATAAATCGCCATCATAGAATTCTGTAGCAGCGCAGTCGAGCGCAATACTAACATCTACCCCTGGCCTTAGATTATTATTCTCTATAGCTTGGATAATTAATGCAATAGCCTCTTGATGTGACTGTAAGTTAGGTGCGAAGCCCCCCTCATCTCCAACGCCTGTACTAAGATTTTTCTGCCGTAAGAGTGATTTTAAACCTGCATATATCTCAGCAGACCACTGCATTCCTTCGGAAAATGATGATGCGCCTAAAGGCATAATCATAAACTCTTGGATATCAATATTATTATCAGCATGTTCGCCTCCGTTAATAATATTGAGCATTGGAACCGGTAGCTGCATATCCAGAGTTACAGAATTAATCTGATGGAATACTTGATTAATATATTGATAAAGGGGGGTTTGGGATGCTTTGGCGCCTGCTCCAAGCACAGCTAAAGAAACTCCCAGAATGGCATTTGCGCCTAAGTAAGATTTTGCTGAAGATCCATCTAGCTCTATCATTCTTTCATCAATCAACTGTTGATCTCTCGCATCAAGTCCCATGAGGGCAGGTGCAATATGATTATGGATATTTTCTATGGCCTTTTGCACTCCTTTGCCCATATAGTCATCCCCCCCATCACGAAGCTCTAAAGCTTCCCTAGAACCTGTTGAAGCTCCGCTAGGCACCATAGAAGTGTAGGAGGTCCCATTGCTCAAATAGACTTCACAAGAGACGGTTGGAGATCCCCGTGAATCAAAAACCTGAATAGCTTGGATTGATTGAATATTTGGCACTGCTAAATGCTGTCTTGTTGTTTAATAAAAGTATCTAGAGCAGCTAGCTGAGATAAAATGGGGTAAATCTGATCCGAAGATATCGCACAAGGGCCATCACACTTTGCCTCGTCAGGATTTGGATGCGCTTCTAAAAACAAGCCTGCAATCCCCTGGCTAAGCCCAGCCTTTGCAAGCGGCAATAAGAACTCCCTTCTACCGCCAGCAGCATTACCAAGGCCACCAGGAAGCTGAAGAGCATGTGTTGCATCAAAAATTACGGGTACATTTAAATTTTTCATAATTTGAAAATTTAGCATATCAACTACAAGATTATTATAGCCAAAAGCATTGCCACGCTCGCAAAGAATGATCTGCTTGTTGCCTGCTTCTTCGCATTTTTCGATCACATTTTTCATCTCAGGCGCTGATAAAAATTGCGGCTTTTTAAACTGAATAATTTTCTGAGTTTGCGCTGCCGCAATTACCAAATCTGTTTGCCTGCACAAAAAGGCAGGAATTTGAATAATGTCACATACCTCAGCCACAGGAAGCGCTTGGGCAGGCTCATGAATATCTGTAATGGTTGCAACATCAAAGGTCTCTTTAACTTTTTCTAAAATTCTTAGGCCTTCATCAAGACCGGGGCCACGGTATGAGGAAATGGAACTTCGGTTGGCTTTATCAAAAGATCCCTTGAAAATCCAATTTATCTTCAGCTCAGATGCTGCTTGAGCAAACTTCTCAGCCACACTCATTGCCATGGATTCAGATTCTAGAACATTGACACCGCCCATAAGAGTCAGAGGCTCATTATTACCAATCTTAGAATTTTTTAAAGTTAAAAACATTATCTTTTAATCTTAATGGCTTTTAAAATAAAATCATTAAAAATTGGATGTCCATCACGAGGGTTGGAGGTAAATTCAGGATGGAACTGACACCCTAAAAACCAAGGGTGCTTTTTAATTTCGATCATTTCTGCTAATTTTCCATCAAGCGAAGTCCCCACTATATCCATGCCCCCTGCAACCAACAGCTCCTTGAATTCAGGGTTGACCTCATATCTATGGCGATGACGTTCAATAATTGTATTTTTTTTGTAGAGTTTCTTTGACAGAGAATTAGGTTTAATTAGGCATTCTTGTCCGCCTAATCTCATCGTGCCACCAAGATCTGAGTTTTTATTTCTAATCTGGGTCTTGCCTAACACATCTTTCCACTCAGTAACTAATCCAATGACGGGATATTTAGTTTTATCATCAAACTCAGTACTATTGGCACCTCTTAATCCTAAAACATTTCTTGAAAATTCAATAATGGCAATCTGCATTCCCAGGCAGATACCAAAATAAGGTAATTTATTGTTTCGCGCATGCTCACATGCATGAATCATGCCTTCCACTCCTCTACTCCCAAAACCTCCAGGCACAAGGACAGCCTGATAACCCTTAAGAGTCTTTGAAACATTTGCTTTGGTGATCTTGGCTGCATCAATCATATGAATTTCAACTTTAGCAAGATTTACTATTCCCGCATGATCAAGGGCCTCATTTAATGATTTATAAGAATCTTTTAAATCAACATACTTTCCAACCACAGCAATAGAAACTTTTTTCTTGGGGTTCAGTTTTGCTTCAACCACCCTCTTCCAATCATTGAGTTTGGGGGGCTTCACTTTAGATAGATTTAACTTCTTCAATAAAATTTTGTCTACTCCCTGAGAATAAAGTAATAAAGGAATGGAATAGACCGTTTCTGCATCATGCATAGAAATAACACTTTTGGGATCTACTGAGCAAAAAAGTGCAATTTTTTTCTTCTCATCTTGGGGCAGCTCTTGCTCTAATCGACAGATCAAACAGTCAGGCTGAAGACCCAAAGATCGGAGCTCTTTTACAGAATGTTGGGTGGGTTTGGTTTTTAGCTCTTCCGAAACTTTAATATATGGAACCAAGGTTAAGTGAGCTAGGGCTGTGGCAGAGGTTGGTAGCTCAAGCATCATTTGCCTTATAGCCTCAATGAAAGGCTGGCTCTCAATATCACCAACGGTACCTCCGATCTCAACAATGGCTATATCTGAACCTTTAGCGCCAGCTTTGATTCTGCGTTTTATTTCATCTGTAATGTGAGGAATAACCTGAACTGTCCCTCCCAAGTAATCACCTCTTCTCTCTTTTTTAATCACTTCCTCATAAACCTTTCCAGCTGTAAAGTTATTTTTTTTTGTTGCTTCGAATCTTACAAATCTCTCATAGTGCCCCAAATCTAAATCTGTCTCTGTGCCATCATTCGTCACGAAAACTTCTCCGTGCTGAAAGGGGCTCATGGTGCCGGGATCTACATTGATATAGGGATCTAATTTATTAAGTGAGACTTTGAGTCCGCGAGCCTCAAAAAGGGCGCCAATAGAAGCTGCTGCGATTCCCTTGCCGAGAGAGGAAACCACCCCGCCGGTGATAAATATGTACTTTGTTTGTGCCATCAGTTTTTAGTTTTTGATGGGAAAACAGAATATCAGATATTAGTGCTAATAAAAACTAATTACGCACTTTCTTCAAATAAAGGTCTAGATAAATCCGCCCAATCTATGTCGGCATCACTTTTGGAAGAGGCGTATTCAAGGATTCCTAGATCCTCAAATTTATCTTTAACAGAATCCCTTAAAAGACCGATTCGTCTAAGATTAGGCATAACTCTTTGAAATAATAGCTTTTGGAAATGCTTATTGATATCTGTGCCTAGCTGAAATTGCCTTGCTTCCTCAACATCCCATCCAAAGCGCTCAAAGACGTCAGTTGATAGCAACCTTTCTCGACTTAGCCAGCAAGCCTCAAATGCAAATTGAGCTCTCTCTTCTTTTTCTTCTTCGGTTAAAGTCTCAATAAACTCCTCTAGGTAATTGATGCCAAATGTAACGTGTCTTGCCTCGTCTCGAATAATTAATCCCAACATGTCATATAGCACCGGATCTTTTGTCAGCTCTCTAGATGACTGGAATGCTGCTAGGGCCAGACCTTCAATGATGATTTGCATGCCTATAAACTTTAGATCCCACCTTGGATCCGTTAGTATCTTATCTAGAATGGACTTCAATGCATTCCCAATTGGATACATCATTTTTATCCTAGTTTGAATGTACTTATTGAAGGCCTCTACATGCCTTGCCTCATCAAAAGTTTGAGATGCTGCATAAAGCTTTGCATTGTATGTTGGTGCACAAGAGGTAAGTTGAGAGGCAACCAATAGAGCGCCTTGCTCTCCATGCAGAAACTGACTTTGACTCCATGCGATTCTATGGTTTAAAAACTCAACCTTCTTTTGATCAGACAGTTTTTGATAAGGGGGAAATTCATCCCAAAAAATTTCTACTGGCTCAGTGAATTTTACAAAAGGTCTAGACCAATCTATATCAAGTTCTACATTCCAGTTTAATTCCTTGCCAAGCTCATAAAGCTTCTTGATTCTATTATCTTGAATGGTGTAATCCCAATTATAAGATCCAGCTAATGGTGTTTTAAAAATCTCCACGATGTCATCTGCTACAGCTTCTGTCATATAAGGAGGTAATTCTTCTTCCAAGCGAATATCTCTTGGGTTATTTTTTACATAATTAATTTTCATACATTCACATAGTGTCTTTTTACTCTTGGACTTATTTTGGTCATAAGTTCATAGGAAATCAAATGATTTGTTTGAGTAGTTAGATTGATAGATAAATCAGGTGCCCAGAATTCACACCAATCACCGATAGCGCAATTAGGATTATTAGTGACATCAATAGAAATTAAATCCATGCTGACTCTTCCCATAACAGTAGCAATATCGTTATTTACTCTTACCTTAGTTCCATCAATAGCTGGCTGGGGTAACCCATCGGCATATCCACAATAAACTATTGCAAGTTTAGTATTTCTAGAGGTTGTTATCCGACCGCCATAACCAATTCGCTCTCCCAACTTTAGATCTTGAAATCCAATAATTTGACTTCTAAAAGACATGGCTGTTTTAAGAGCTGGTATATGCGGCAGGCCTCCATACATTCCAATGCCTATTCTGGACCAATCATAAGATTGCGTTGGAAAATTGATTGCTCCAGCTGAATTGACAACGCTGCGAAGTAATTTCTGACTTGTATTCTTCCAGGCTTCATCAAATTTTGAAAATTGCATTTGATTCATCTCATCATGGGGATTGTCGGCGCATGCTAAATGGGTCATCAGAACGTTACCCTCCTTAATAAAAGAGGCACATGCCTCTAATTCATGTAACTGCAGTCCCAGCCTATTCATTCCTGTATTAATTTTAATCCAGAATATCAAATCATCTAAATATTTCTGAGCCAGAGGAATTTGCGCAAGAGAATGAATGGTGGTCCAAATTTTATGATTTTTTAATTCATCATAAGCTTCTATAGAGTAGGCTCCTTGCATCATCAAGATTGGTAAAATAGATTTTGCTCGTATATTAATTGCCTCTTCAAGACGGACCACGCCAAAGCCATCAACGCTATCATTTAGAGCTCGCACCATTGTATCCAGGTCATGGCCGTAGGCATTGCTTTTAACAATTGCCATAAACTTTGATGATGGTGAGATTTGATCTTTAATGAACTGAATATTATTTCTTACTAACTCATAGTCAATAATGAGCTCAGAATTTGGTTGGATCATTGGATGTTGTCGTAATAGCTATCTACTGCAAAATCCTCAAATCTAGTAAATTCCTTGAGGAATGTCAGGTTTACTTTTCCAATAGGGCCATTCCTTTGTTTACCTATAATTATTTCTGCTTTGTTACCTTCCTCAGAATCCTCGTTATAAACTTCATCCCTATAGATGAATAAAATTACATCTGCATCTTGCTCAATAGCACCGGAATCCCTTAAGTCTGACATAACAGGTCTCCTATTCGGGCGTTGCTCTACAGCCCTATTTAACTGAGACAATGCTATCACTGGGACATTTAATTCTTTTGCCAGCATTTTTAAAGATCGAGATATTTCTGATATTTGATTCACTCTATTTTCAGTTGAAGAGGGTAATTCCATTAACTGAAGATAATCAACTACTATTAAAGATAAGCCATGAGGTTCCTGCCTATGAATTCTTCTAGCTCTAGCCCTTAATTCCATGGGAGATAACATTGAACTATCATCAATATACAAAGGCAGATCTTTTAGCTTAGAAGAGGATTCCATAAATCTTTTTAAATCATTTTGATTCATGGATGCTGATCGGACTTTTTGCTGGTCAATCTTAGCGTTGCTCGCAAGGAGTCTAGTAGTCAAAGATTCAGCTGGCATCTCAAGGCTGAATGTAAGAACGCCGCCCTCAACCTCTTTGTTCAATAAAAAATTCTCTACTATATTCATGCTCAAAGCAGTTTTACCCATGCTGGGTCTAGCTGCCACAATAATCAGGTCACCTTTCTGCAAACCCTGTAATTTAGCATCTAGATCTTTGAAGCCCGTTGATGAGCCTAGCAAAGAGGAACCGCTATTGGCAATTTGATTTAACCTATCAATGGACTGAGGTATCAAGACATCTAATTTCTGAATGCTTGAAGCAGTTTTGCTAGCCTCATCATTCAATGAGAAAATTTTTGTTTCCGCTTCATCAAGCAATGCAGCCGCATCTTTGCCTTGTGGATTAAGAATTAATTGAGCTATTTCTGAGTTGATTTTCATCAATTTCCTGGAAATAGATTTTTGACGAATCATTTCAGCATAGGCTTCAAGATTAGCTGCAGATGGGCTGGCAGAAGCTAGGTCAATAAGGTAATTTTTGCCGCCAGCTCTGGTGAGAAGATTTTTGCTATCCAGTCGATCTGAAACGGTTAAAGGATCAAGTGGTTTGTTGGAGTAGACCAGTTCTCCCATGGACTGAAATATACTTTGATGGTCTTGGCCTTCAAAATCAGAAAATTGAATGATTAGACTCACAGCATCATATCTCTCAGTTTCTAGCATCAAGCCGCCTAACACGGCCTTTTCAAGGTCGCGGACTTGTTCTGTATTTTCTATGGACTGGATTGACATAAATATGATTTTTACATCATATTATCAAGATAACAACTATTCTGGCTGAACTGAAACTTCAACAACGCAAGAAACCTCTGGATGGAAAAGTAAAGTAATGGAGTAATCTCCAAGCTCCTTCAGCGGTCCTTCTGGAAGCTGTACCACGCTTTTATCAACATCAAAATCAATAGCTGAAAATGCATCTGAAATTTCTCTAGTTCCAACCGAACCATACAAAGCTCCCTCTTCTGTGACTTGAACTTTGATCTCTACCCTTGAGCCTAATATGGAATCTGATAAACCTTGAGCTTTAGCAACCTCATCAGCTGATGCAGCAGCTAACTCAGACTTTCTGCTTTCAACATATTTTAGATTGTCTTCTGAAGCAAACATAGCTTTCTTTTTTGGAATTAAAAAATTTCTGGCATAGCCGGAACTGACATCTACAACGTCACCGATTCCACCCAGTTTTTGGATTTTGTCTAAAAGTATAATTTTCATAATTTATCTATGTGAATCTGTGTATGGAAGCAAAGCCAAGAACCTTGCAATCTTGATTGATTTAGTTAGCTTTCTTTGTTCCGCAGCGCTAGCATTGGATACTCTTGCAGGAATAATTTTTCCAGTTTCTGTTATATATCTCTTTAAGAGATCTATGTTCTTGTAATTAAAATTCTTTTTGGCATCTTGTGACATTATTCAGTCTCCGTTGTATTGGTATCTTCAGCAGCATCTTCTTTTGGCTTAGGCTCCTCAGCTACCTTTCCTTTGGGTGGAGTTACCTTGATTTCTTCTGGAGCTTTTTTAGCTTCTCGTGATTCGATCATCAGTACAGAATCTTCAAGAGAGAGAGCATCCACTTTTAACATGAGACTTCTAATCACAGCAGTATCGTATTTGAGCTTAGTTTCAAGCTCTACAGCTCCCTCAGCAGGACCTTCTAGCTGATAAATGACATAGTGCCCTTTATTATGATTGAGAATGCTGTATGCCAGCTGCCTTCTTCCAATATTCTCTAGTCTCTTGGTTTCAAACCCGATATCGGCCAAAACTTTTGAAAATTTAGACTCAAAGTCATCAAACTTAGAAGATAAGTCGGGATTTAGGATTAGTGTTAGTTCGTAGTTATTCATATATTTCCTTATGAGTTAGTAGATTTTTTGGGTATCAAAAAACCAAGGAGCGTGAATTCTAAGATAAATGACTGCAGCAATCAATAATTATTTTTTAAGAAGCCAAAAGCTCGGTCAAAAAAGGATTTATTATTCTCCAATGTGTAGCTCTGCTCAAGCTGATCAAACCCGAAACCAACCAACCCCAGGGCTGTTGCATAAATAGGATTCTTGAGAACTGATTCCATTCCGCTAAATTTTTCTGGAATCCCAAGTCGCACGCTTGTTTGAAAAATCGATTCGGCTAGTTGCACTGCGCCCTCTATTTTAGAAGTTCCACCTGTTAGGACAATTCCAGCTGGAATTTTGTTTTCAAAACCGTTACGTTGAATTTCCGCTTTTATTAATTCAAAGAGTTCAACATATCTTGGCTCAATTATTTCAGCCAATGACCTTCGTGATAAATCTTCCGGGGGCCTTCCACCAACCCTCATAACCTCTAGAACCTCTCCATCATTTGTAAGCTCAGCTGCGGCACACCCATGTTTTTGTTTAATGTCTTCAGCTTGAGCTGTTGGAGTTCTCAAGGCAACTGCAATATCACTGGTGACTTGGTCGCCAGCTATTGGAATAACTCCGGTAAACGCAATAGAGCCAGAGTTAAAGACAGCAATATCAGTTGTGCCGCCACCAATATCTACCAAGCAGACCCCCAACTCTTTTTCATCCTCAGATAAAACAGAATATGAGCTTGCTAATTGCTCTAAAACAAAACCGTCAACATCAATCCCGCATCTCTTAACGCACTTTTCAATATTTTGAATGGCGTTATTTGCGCAGGTTACTAGATGCACATGCGATTCTAATCGAACGCCAGACATGCCCAATGGCTCTCTGATAGAATCTTGATCATCAATAACGTATTCTTGAGGTAAAACATGTAGCACTCTCTGATCAGAAGGTATGGCTACTGCTTGAGCAGCTTCCATCACTCGATCAATATCACCAGGAGTAACCTCTTTGTCTTTGATTCCAACAATTCCATGAGAATTTAAACTTCGGATATGGTTTCCCGCTATGCCCACATAGACATTTTTAATTTTACCCTCAAATGAAGTTTTGGCTTGATCAACAGATTTTTGAATAGCATCTGTAGTAGCATCGATATTAACTACTACACCTTTCTTTAAACCTGAGGAGGGGTATGAGCCCATAGAGATAATTTCTATGGAATGCTGATCTATATATTTTCCAATAATGCAAACTACTTTAGAAGTTCCAATATCTAGTCCAACAACGTAATCAGAACCTTTTGTTCCATTATTTGCCATAATTTATCGCTGCTCCAGCTTTATATCTTAGGTCAATGATACTAGGTGTTAGGTTATTTTCGAACATATATTTCAGAGTAAGTGAAAGTTTTTGATATGTCTGAGTAGATAAATCATCTCCAAGATTAATCCGTAAATTTTTAGTCACCAGGTGCCACCCTCCCGCGGGATTAAAATTTACCTCTTCAATAACTAGATTAAATTGATCTAAAGCCAGGGTCACTTCATCTTCTGCTTCTATCCAAGAATATAAAGACTCTATGGGCATATCTAAATGAATTAGATGAGAATGCTGGCCGTCATATAAAAACTTAGATAGCTTATGATCCATGTAAAATTTTTTTCTCCAAACATACTTTGGTTTTTTGCTTTGAATGAATACTTCAGTTGGTTTGAAAAAACTACTTTTAATTAAGAAGGTTTCAATCCACAGCTGGTCCTTTAAATATATTTGTATTTGCTGGCTTGAGGGCAGAGATTGAATATTTTGTATTAGATCCACTTCCCTTTTAAGGGTTAGCCTATTTTCAAAATTAATCACTATATGCTGGCCATCAGATTTATTGCAGCCTGAAACAGCAAATAAAAGAATCCAGCAATAATAGAATTTTAATCTAAGCACCTTCAATAATCTCTCTAACTAAGGACTTATAATCCAACCCAGCAATTTTTGCAGAGCTAGGAAATAAGCTATGCGAGGTCATACCCGGAACAGTGTTTACTTCTAAGATGTAGAAATTTCCACCAAGATCTTGGAGCAAGTCAATACGCGCCCAGCCCTTGCACCCCAGGGCATTAAAAGTTTTTATGCAAAGTGCGTCTAATCTTTTTTGCTCATCGGGAGATAAATTGGTTCTGATCAGCTGAGTATCATCTCTAAGATATTTTGCTTCGTAATTATAAAAAGATTCGCTGGTGATAATTTCAACTGATGGCAAGCACTCTCCATTAAGAATCGGGACAGTAAGCTCTCTGTGATCAATGCTTTCTTCAAGGATAAAGGGTCTGGTTTTATTGGTGCAGTTTTTTATGGCATCAAGCATATCCTGTTGATGTAAAATTTTAAAAACATCAATGCTAGATCCATCCTCTTCAGGCTTTAAAAAAAGTGGGTAGGAAGGCGTAAACATTTCTTGCTGAAGTAAAGACAAATTAGCGTAATCCTCAGATAGCTCTGGAATTGATGCCCATCTAGGTGTTGCAATATCATTTGCCTTCAGCGCTTCTTTGCATCGAGCTTTATTCCAAGTTTTTAGACATGCGGCTGAGTCGCTGCCTGAGTACTCAATACCACATTTTAGTAAATAGTCTTGCAAAGCCCCTGACTCGCCATCTTGGCCATGCAGGGCAATAAAAACGTAGTTATGATCTTGCAGAATAGCTGGCGTAAAATCATTGGGATAGTCAATCAAGCTTGTCTCATACCCCAACTCAAGCATTGCTATATAAATATTTTTACCACTCTCAAGGGACACCTCTCGCTCTGAAGACTCGCCTCCATATAAAACTACTATTTTTTTAGAGCCCATTTCTTTTGAATTGAGTTATTTAACTGTGAAATATTTCCGGCTCCCTGTGTAATTAAAATATCAAACTCTTGGGCATTTTTTGCAATCCACTTTTGCACTAAATGAGTTGGTATATAAACCCCATTTCCACCACTTTGGTTTACCCCAACTATCAATTTTTTAGAAGATACTCCTTGAATAGGTGCTTCGCTCGCAGGATATATATCCAGCAAGAGCAATTGATCAATTTTAGATAGCACTTTCACAAAGTCATTAAAAAGCTGCTGAGTTCTTGAGAACCTATGAGGCTCAAAAATCATACAAATACGTTTTTTTGGAAATTTTTCTTTTACAGCAAGAAAGGTTGCTAAAATTTCTGCTGGATGATGCCCATAATCATCAACTAAAATTTTAGGTGTGTTGGCAACTGTGACTTCTGAAATCTCAAATCTTCGACCAACCCCTTTGAATTCACTCAGCCCTCTCTTAATATTTAAAATAGAGATGCCCTCTTCCAATGCCAAGCAAATTGCTGCTGCAAGATTATAGAGGTTATGCTTGCCGCTTAAAGAGGTGGTAAATTTATAAAGCTTTCTTGATAAATGATCAAATAATTGAAATTTTTGCATTCCTTGTATTAATTCCACATTAATAATTTGATATTGATTGATATCAGTAAAACCAAAGCTAATTTTTTTTCTATGAATATTTTTTTCAATTTTTCTAATATTCATATCATCTAAATTAAGAATTAAGTGACCATAAAAGGGTAAATTTTCAGCAAAACTTACAAAGGATTGATTTAATTTTGCTTGACTGAAATCATAAAAATTTAAATGATCATTATCAATATTTGTAATGATCGCAACCTCCGGCTGTAAGTGTAAAAATGAGCCGTCGCTTTCATCGGCCTCAACAATAATGTGATTGCCCTCTCCTAGGTTTGAGCTTCTTCCAATACTCAAGACTTGTCCGCCAATTACATAGGTTGGACTAAGACCAGCTGCATTGAAAATACTTGCACTTATGCTTGTAGTAGAGGTTTTGCCATGACTCCCAGCAACCGCAATACTTCTATAAGGTTTCATGAGAGTCCCTAACATCTCTGCTCGAGGAATAATGGTGATGTCAGATTTCTGTGCAAATACCAGCTCTGGATTTTTTTTTGAAATTGCTGAGGAGGCAACTACGAGGTCAGCATTTTTAATTAGACGAGGTTCATGCCCCAATTGAACTTTTGAACCAAGTTTTTTTAATTCTTTTAGCTCCGGTGTAAGTGATAAATCTGATCCTGTAACATTAAACCCTCTCTTCTGTAGAATCATCGCAACCCCAATCATTCCAGATCCGCCAATACCAATCATATGAATTTTTTTAAATTTTTGAAAACCTAGTGACCGCATTTTGATAATTATTTGAGTTGTAAAATTGAACTTAACATCCTTTCAGACGCTTGAAAATGATCAGTTTGAGGTTCGCTAGTCTGCCAAGCAAGGTATTTTTTTTGATTTATAATATTTTTTAATTTTTCTTGTAATTCTGAGACTGGCTCTGATTCTTCATAGATTACCCCCAAGCCAAGCTTTTCTACTTGGCGAGCATTTTCAAGTTGATGATTATCAATGGCTGAAGGAAGGGGTATCATTAAACACCCCCGCTTTAAACTATTGACCTCCGCTAAAGTAAGAGCTCCAGCTCTACAAATCACAAAGTCCGACCAATGAATATTTGCAGAAGGTTCGTTGTAAAATTCACTGATATCAACCAAGAGATTTGAAGAATATCGGGTCTTTATTCCTTCAGATTTATTGCGTCCAGCCTGATGCTTAATTTCCATTGGAATATCTAAGGCGCTTAAAGCAAAAGGAACATGCTGATTGATAAACTCTGATCCTAGGCTCCCTCCTGTAACGTAGATTCTGAGAATTCCTTCATCAAAGTGACTAGGAACGACATCATTTTGTAAGAATTGCTCTATTGGATTTCCGACAACCTTCATCTTTTGATGGTGTGGAGTTACAAGAGGCATCCCTAAAAAAACGATCTTAGAAAACTTTAAAAGTAGCTTGTTGGATGAGCCAAGCACAGCATTTTGCTCGTGCAAAATTAATTTTTTACGACAGATTATTGCAGCAATACCAACAGGCAATGAGATATAGCCACCGAAACAAACTACGCAATTTATTTGATTGTGGACTATATAAATCACTGACTTAATAGTTGAGGAGACCAAGCCAAGCAGAGCAGCAATTTTCTTTAAAACACTCTTTCCTCTAAACCCGCTCATGGGAACAGTTAAAAAGGGGATGTTATGCTCTGGTACTCTTTGACTCTCCATGCCTTGCTTAGTGCCTACCCAAATAACCTGATGTGATTGCTCCATGCATGATAAGCAAAACCTGAGGGCAGGAAAAATATGTCCGCCAGTTCCAGCAGCTGAAATTAAAAATTTCATTATTTTGTCACTCTGTTTTCATAATTGATTCTTAAAACCATTCCGATCATAAACATAAAGATGATCAAGCTTGTTCCACCGTAGCTGATAAAAGGAAGGGTTAAGCCTTTGGTAGGTAACATTCCTAAATTTACGCCAATATTAAAAAGAGCTTGAATAGCGATCAAGATACCAGTACCAAATGCAAGCAATCCGTTAAATAAATTTCCAAGCTCTATGGATTTGATTGCTGTCATGATAATTCCAACTATTAAAAAAGCATATAGAGCTAACAGAATTAAACTGCCAGCAACACCAAATTCCTCAACTAGAACAGCGAAAATAAAATCTGTATGAGGCTCTGGTAAATAAAGATTTTTTTGAATGCTATTACCCAAGCCAACTCCAAACCATTCCCCCCTTCCTATACCAAGCAGAGCATTGCCTAATTGCCAGCCAGCTTCTTTAAAATGAGCAAAAGGATCCGTGAATGAAATTAATCGCGCGTATCTAAAAGCTATAAAAAAAACTGCATATGCTGCAAAGGACACCATCAAGCAAATTAATAATAAAAATTGCAGAAACGATATCCCAGCAAAAAATAATATAGCTATTACCAACATACTAATGACAAGAGTGGAGCCTAAATCAGGTTGACTCATGATTAAAAGGCCGAAACCAGCCAATATTACCAATGGACGAAAAAAACCCAGGGTTGTATTAATTTCACTTTGTCGCCTAACGCAATAGCCAGAGATATAAATCAATAATGCAAGTTTACTAATCTCTGATGGTTGGATATTAATTGGTCCAAGTCTAATCCATCTGGTGCTTCCATTAACCTCAGTTCCAATCCCTGGAAGTAAGAGCGCTAACAATAAGAGAAATGATGCCAATAAAAAAAACCAATCATAATGATAAAATAAATTTGAAGGGATGCTCATTGCAATAATTGTTGCCAGCATGCCTATGCAAAGAAAAATGATCTGTTTTTCTGCAAACTGAAATGGATTCCCATACATTTTTTCTGCAACATAGACGCTTGAAGAAGTCACCATGATTATGCCGATGAAAAGCAAGCAGAGGAAAGGTAAAATAATTAAGATATTATCTTTATTAATCATCAAATATCTCCCTGGCTAGTGATTTAAAGTAATTGCCCCTGACCTCAAAATTCTGAAAATCCTCTCCACTTGGATGTCCTGGAGAAAATAATATTCCCGATTTTTGTTGCAAAGACTTAATATACTTTAGTGCCTCCTGTAGCGAAGGAAAGATAAATTTATTTTGATGAGATATTTTTTCTGCTAGCAATTCTGAGTATTTGCCGCAGATAAAAACATTGCTCGGTCCTGTAATCCTAAGATTTTTATATTGTTCTTTTGCTGGGTCTCCCATGATAATTAAATGATGATAAGCGCTCATCGGAAGATTTTTCAGGGCATATTTCAAAGAATCTGTATTGGTTGACTTCGAGTCGTTGATTGCTTGCAAGCCATTTCTTAGTGCGAATGCTTCTAGCCTATGAGGTAAATTGATCAATTGGCTATGCAGCAAATCTCCCTGATATGGCTTTCCTATAATTTCTTTGTAAAGTAAAAAGGGATCATTTTCACCGGTAGATTTCTTTGATTGTAAAATTCTCTTTTTAGCATTTTGATAACTCTGCAAAGTACCATGATGGTCAAGATGATCTGATCGCATATTTAACAACACTCCATAATCCAAGTCATTCTGGTGCATTTTTTCTAATTGAAAACTGGAGAGCTCAATTATTGAATACTCTTTCCCTGAATTAATTGCATCAAGAAGAGGTATGCCAAAATTTCCTAAAATTTGAGAGCCTTGTATTAATTGACTCAAATGCATGCAGCAAGTACTTTTTCCATTGGTGCCAGTAATACCAATCTTAAAAGAAGTATCCTCTTTAAAAAAAATATCTAGATCAGTTAGATAGGGCAATGCATGCAATTCATCACCTGGATAAAGTTTCCGTAAATTAATGCCTGGGCTCATGTAGACCATCTGATAGGAATCTAATTTTTTTCTATCCGGCAAATTGCTAAATGCCTTGGGATGATCAATGAAGGATCGATCGTATATATCAAAATCTATTAATTTATTTGATAAATATCTCGCAAAAGACTGGCCTGTAATACCATATCCAAAGATTAAAGACTTCATTGACTAGATTATCTAAGCTTTAATGTTGCGAGTGCGAATAAAACCAGCACGAAAGTAATAATCCAAAAACGAACAATTATCTTGGGCTCTGCCCAACCTTTAAGCTCAAAATGATGATGAATTGGTGCCATTAAAAAGACTCTATTGCCTCTCAGTTTAAATGAACCAACTTGAATGATGACACTGAGAGTTTCCATCACAAAGACTCCAGCCATAATCGCAAAAACAACCTCATGCCTCAGGAGAACAGCAAGGGTGCCTAGAACGGCCCCAAGAGTCAAAGAGCCCAAATCTCCCATAAAAATTTCAGCAGGATAAGTGTTGTACCAAAGGAAGCCAATGCCCGCACCAATAAGAGCTCCACAAAATACAATTAATTCTCCAGTAAATGGATGAAAAGGAATAAATAAATAATTCGCTATAATCTGATTACCCATAGCATACGCAATTAAGCCAAGCCCAGCAGCTATCAAGATAGTAGGAAGAATTGCAAGACCATCTAAGCCATCAGTAAGGTTAACCGCATTTGAGGCGCCCATAATTACAAATATCCCTATGCCAGCAAATAAGATAGGTGAGATAGCAAAAATGAAATCTTTATTGAAAGGAAGTATAAAAATTTGATTAGAGCCATCTGGAGATATTCTGAGTATTAAGGCAAGGGTTATCAAAGAGAACGCAAATTGCAACCCCAGTTTATATCTCCCATTTAGTCCTTTTGAATTGTTATCTCTAATTTTTAACCAATCATCTAAAAATCCTACAAATGAAAAAGCAGCAGTGACAAATAAAAGCACCCAGATGTATGGGTTTTGAAAATCAGACCACAGCAACGTTGATATCACAAAAGAAATAATAATAATCAAGCCTCCCATGGTGGGAGTTCCAGATTTAGCTAAATGGGATTTTGGGCCATCGCTCCTAATAGATTGAGCAAACTGAATGCTGGTCAAGTATCTAATAAATAATGGGCCTAGCAGTATCGATAAAGTCAATGCAGTTAGAGTGCTGCCAATTGTACGGACTGTTAAGTAGCGCAAAATATCGAACCCTGGGTCTAATGACATTAACCATGTACCTATAAGCTCTATCACTTGCTCTCTCCTATGTTAATAAGTGTTTCCATCTTCATGCTCCGCGATCCTTTGATGAGAATAAAATCTTTGCTAGTGACTTCATTTCTTAAGAATGCCATCAGTTCAGCTTTTGATGTAAAAAAAATACCTGGGCATCCAAAGCTTTTGACAGAGTGGCGAGCAAGATCACCGAAACCAATTAATAGATTTACTCCGTTAGCTTTGGCATATTCTCCAATCTCCTGATGAAGTTTTTTGCGATATCTACCAAGCTCCTTCATATCTCCAAGAACTAGTATGCGTCTTCCTGCCTGTTGATGTAATACATCAATGGCCGCCTTTACGGAATCAGGATTAGCATTATAGGAATCATCAATGAGGGTTGATTGATTGATCCAGGGTTGCAATTGAAGCCTTTGAGATGCATTAGTAAAGCTTTTCAGAGAGTCTATAAAAAAATTTATATCTTCTTTCAATTCAAGAGTAGTAATAAATCCCGCTAGAATATTTAAAATATTATGATTTCCTAGGAGGGATGTCTGAACTTTTATTTTTTTTGTTAGGTATGGTGAGTTGATATTAAATGTAGTGCCCGCTTTTATAATTTTAATATTTGTGGCAAAAAAAGCTGCCGAATCATCCAAGCCAAAAGTCTTGTATGCAAGGTCCTTTCTAAGGCCTTTCCAGTATTTGATGTATCGGCCTTCCGGCACTATCGCAACACCATTTTTTTGAATGTTATAAATTAATTCAGATTTCACTTTTAGCACCCCATCCAATGATCTTAAGCCTTGAAGATGCGAGTGACCAATGTGGGTAATGATCCCTATTTTTGGCTTAATCAGCTGTGATAAAAACTTAATATCTCCTTTTTTTGCAGCCCCCATTTCAAAAATCGCTGCTGTATTTTTTGTATCAAGCGCGAGTGCGCACAAAGGTAACCCAATTTCATTATTAAAATTATTGGGGGTTGCAAAGCTATTTTTAATTCCTGCGTGAAGGATATTTTTTGTTGTTGTTTTACCATTACTGCCAGTAATCCCAATAGTGGGTCCGGGAAATTTCATTAGGGCAGATTTAGCAAGAGCAACCAATGATTCCTCCGGCTTTGCAACAGACAAGATATTAGATTTCAGTTTATTTTCGAGCTGGGGTTGAGTGGTTTTGGTTATAGCTAAAGCAGCACCTTTTGCAATGGCCTCTTTACCATAGATGCTTCCATCCTTATTGGCGCCAGTCAGCCCAAGAAAAACTGAATTCTTTTTTATTTTTCTGGAGTCAATTTGAAAATCTCTAATTCGCACATCATGTTTGGCACTTATCCCCAGAGCGCTAAAAATATCACCTGTATTTTGTATAATCTTCATGTATTTATAGTACCTAAAATATACTCTCGATCATTGAAGGGAATGAACTTTCCACCCTCCTCCATAAACATTTCATGGCCTTTGCCTAATATTACTAAAATATTTTTTGAATTCAGAGACCTAAGCCCTTGATTTATTGCATCTGGTCTTGATTTAACAATACTTAAATTTTTAAACTGCTTAGTTCCAACTGCATCAGCTGCGATCATCTCGAAAGACTCACTTCTATTATTATCTGATGTAAAAATAATTTCCTCGGCAAATTCTTCAGCTACACGCATCATTTGAGGGCGCTTTAGTTTATCTCGATCACCCCCGCATCCAAAAATGAGTACCAACTCATCATATGACGCAGCGAGCGAAGATAAGATATTTTTCATCGCCTCTGGATCATGGGCATAGTCAATAAAAACATGACCTTGGCTACAAATAAAATACTCGCTTCGACCAGGTGGTAGCTCTAAATCAGTATAGTCTAATGCTTCTAATTCAGACCCTGAACATGAGTTTGATAGTAATCCGATGGCGCATGCAAAATTATCTAAATTAAATTCTGGGAATAGTGAAAGGTTCTTAGTACTCCTGAAGCTTGGAAATTGAAACACAATGTTGGAGGTCTCGGGATGATTGAATATTTTTTTGTAAAAATAAGGCATGGCAGCATCTTGGGAGCTTAAAAAAAATACTTGATGCTTATGCTCGATAGCCCAAAGACTACTCTGAACAACTGCAGAATCAGTATGAATAATAGGTGGGTATTTTGAGGGTAAGTCCAAGATTGCTAGTTTAGCTTGCACGTATTCCTCATGAGTGAGGTGATAATCTAAATGATCTGAGTAAATATTAAGAAGCATGGTTTGAGTAAATGGTAGGGATGAAAGACGATTTTGCTCTAGCGCATGAGAGGATAGCTCTAAGAAAATATAGGTTAGCTCATTAAATTTATGGTCTGCAAGGAGCTGAAATAATTCAAAGATGCCCGGGGTAGAATTTCCTTTTGTAGGAAAAAAATTAGTATTTACAAAGGCACCCAGAGTGCCGATGTAACAGGAGGGTCTCCCAAGCTTATGCATGATTTGATGCGCGATGAATGCAGTTGAGGTTTTCCCGTTAGTACCAGTAATACCGTGGAATAAAAAATTGTTTTCATCTAGATTGTAAAACTTAAATAAAAACTTAATTAATACTCTTTCTAGATTAGTTACATGGATATATGGGATTTTTATGCTTAGTGGTGGTGGCTTATCACTTAAAATACAGGTTGCACCATTCTTAATTGCATCCTCTACAAATGTTAGCCCATGGCAATTAACACCTGGACGGGCTACAAATAAAAAATTACCTTGAACACTTCTTGAGTCATCGGTTATGCCGGAGATTGCTAAATCAACTTGGGTGTCGATTTGAAAAAAAGAGGTGATGCTAGAAAAACTATTCATCTAGATAATTTAAAACGTCTTTTGAAATTGCAGAAAACAAAGGAGCTGCGACTGCTCCTCCAGAGTAATTATTCAACCCAGGTTCCTCTACACTCACAAAGATCGTTAGTCGCTTAGAATTTAAAGGCGCAATCCCGGCAAAAGAAGAAACATACTTACTTTTATCATAACCACCATTAGAGCTAGATTTGTGAGCAGTCCCAGTTTTTCCTGCCACTCGATGATTTGGGATGGCAGCAAGCATGCCAGTACCCTTTAAAACAACTGATTCTAAAGCAAGCAATACCTGGTCTGCAGAATTTTTTGAAATAACTCTTTGCTCATAAACCTCTTCATCATCTAAATAAAGTTTAAAGTCTTTAAGATAGCCCTCGTTGGCAAAAACAGAATATGCTTGAGCCAATTGCAAGGCTGAAGCCTGTAAATTGTAACCAAACCCCAAGCTTGCAATCTCATGATCAGAAATATTAGGTCGAGTATTGATCGTTCCATACGCTAAGCCTGGAAAAAGAATATTGGGTGGTTTGGCTAAACCAAAAGCTTGATAGCCTGCATTCAAGCCTTCGACTCCAATTAGCAATGCAACTTTAGATGCTCCGACCTGACTGGATTTTTCAATAACTTCCATGAAACTGAGCGGGCCATAGTTTCTTGGGTCTGAAATCTGCACTCTATTAAGCGTTATAAAACCAGGGCTGGTATCTACTGTCTCCAATAAAGAGATCAAGCCCATATCAATCCCCTTGGCTAAAGCTAATGGTTTAATAATTGAGCCAGGCTCAACAGCATCCACTAGCGCTCTATTTCTCTGGATTTCTCTAAATGGATTATTTGGATTGTACGAAGGGTAGCTTGCTATAGCCAAAATTTCCCCAGATTGATTATCCAGCACAACTGCGCTGCCGCCTATAGCATCATTTGCTTTTATAAATCTAGATAAGTGCTTGAAAGCAATAAATTGAACTCTACTATCAATCGTTAATTTAAAAGCTACTCCAGGTATTGCAGGAGTAACTACTTGAGGTTTGCGGCTAGCGTTTTTTAATACGATCTCTGAGCCTGAAATACCCGATAATTGAGTATTTAAAATCTTTTCTAGCCCATCTGTCCCTACGCCATCCCTGCCAGCAAAACCAATCAAAGGTGCAATCTGTTCTCCCAAAGGATAATATCGCTTTTGCACAGACTCAATTTCAATAGAATCTAGTCTCAATTTTTGAATTTCCTCGTACTGAGAAAAATCTAGATTTAAAAAAAGTACAGATTTTCTTCTAAGTCCATCTATTTGCTTGAATGTCTTTTTTATAGGTGCGATTGCATTAATTGCTTCATAGTTGTCTGCAGAAAAATTTCTCAGTGCAAATAGATTATATTGGGTCACAGAAACAGCTAGAGGGAAATTATTTCTATCATAAATCCCTGCTCTCAAGGTTGGTATATTTCGAGAGGAAAGAAGCATTTTTTGACCCTTTGAATCAAGAAAGTCTCTGTCATTAAATTGAATCTCAAAAATTCTCAATACAACAAACAGAAACATTAAAAAGATGAGCATGTAAGCAAGCAAAGCTCGCCAGCTCAAGGCTAAATTACTTTTCATAAGTTATTTCTACTTTTTTGGCAATCTCTACCATACCTAATACTTCTTTGGCATGGCGCTCTATTCTAGCTGGAGAATTTAAATGATGATGCTCTGTTTTTAATTGAATATTTATTTCAGTTAATTTATTTTGAGAGACCTGTAAATACTCCTGATTTTCAAATTCCTGTGCTATCTGCCATCTGACTTTTACAGTATCTAAACAAATGCACAGTAAAAAAAAAGGCAAGATGAGTAAAAAATATAATTGCGCAGGGTGAGTCATGCTTTTGAAAATACTCTCATGACTGCGCTTCTGGAGCGAGGATTTCTCTTGATTTCTTCTGCAGAAGGTTTCACCTTTTTCTTAATGCAATGAAATTTTTCAGTCACGACATTATTTATAGGAATGTCTTTGGGTAAAAATTGTACATTTGGCTTAAAGAAATTTTTTACTATTCGATCCTCAAGAGAATGAAATGAAATAATAACTATGATGCCGTTTTCGCTAAGCAGATCAGATAGCTGACCTAATGCTAATTCTAAATGCTCTAACTCATTGTTTACATGAATTCTTATCCCTTGAAAAGTTTTAGTAGCCGGATGAGTTCGCCCTGTTCTCTGAAGGATGCTCTCAACAATTTTAACAAGATCTCCTGTGCTTTTAAGCAAGCGATGTGACCGAAAATCAATAATTGCTTTGGCTATTTTTCTCGATGCTTTCTCATCTCCATATTTATAAAGTACATCGCTGATTTCTTGTTCAGAGGATTTGTTGAGGAAGTCTGCGGCGCTGAATCCCTTTGATGTATCCATTCTCATATCTAATGGGCCATCTCCTTGAAAGCTAAAGCCTCTGGAATGATCATCAAGATGAGTTGAGCAAGTGCCTAGGTCTAATAAAATGCCATCAAATGGCTGCGCATTAAACAACTTGCCGGCTTCAGAATAATTTCCATGGGTAATGCTGAATCTATCATCATTAATATTCAGATTACCATAAGAGACTGCCTCGAGATCCCTATCAACCGCATATAATTTTCCCGAGGAGGATAGGCGATTAAGGATTTCTTTGGAGTGGCTACCTCTACCAAAAGTAAGATCTAAGTATGTCCCTGATAGATCATTAAGCAAGAAACCTAACGACTCTTCCAGCAAAACTGGAACATGCAACATGTTCTAATCTACTTGCTTTCTCATGAAGGTCGGCACATCAAGGAAGTCTATTTCCTCTGCAGACGATGTGCCACCTGACTCTAAATGTCTTGTTGAATGAGCGTGTAAACCCACTGGATTTAATTTAACTGTTGCTTTTCGAGTATTATCTACAGCCAAGGTGGCTGTTCTTTGGTTGATGCCAGTAGCGACTATGGTGACCAAAAGCTCTGCTTCGTCCATTGTGTCATCCTCAACAACACCCCATATAATCGTTGCATTTTCTGCTATAAGACCTTCAATCACTGACTCTACTTCAGCATTATCTGACAGCGTTACAGCTTTAGCTGTAATATTTACCAATACTCCTCGAGCATCTTTTAATTCTACGTCTTCGAGTAATTCAGAGCTTACAGCTTGTTGGGCAGCCTCTACCCCACGCTCATTTTCAGCGCATGATCTCCCTGTACCCATCATTGCAATACCCTTTTCTGACATAACAGTTTTTACATCAGCGAAATCAACATTGACGTATCCAGGCTTCATAATAATATCTGATATGCCCTGTACTGCTCCCTTTAAAATATCATCCGCTTTTGCGAAAGCTTCTTTCATAGTTGTTTTCTTGCCAAGTATTTCCATTAGCTTTTCATTTGGTATGGTGATTAAGCTATCTACTTCTTCAACTAACTCAGCAATTCCTGCTTCTGCAGCTTTCCTTCTATTCTTTCCTTCAAAATTAAAAGGTTTGGTTACCACTGCAACTGTCAATGCTCCGAGCTCTTTTGCAATCTGGGCTATAACAGGTGCAGCACCAGTTCCCGTTCCGCCTCCCATGCCAGCCGTAATAAAGATCATGTCTGCACCTTCAAGCATTTCTTCGATTGCTGCTCGATCTCTTTCAGCGGCCGCTCTGCCTATTTCTGGATTTGCTCCAGCGCCCAGCCCCTTAGTTAGGTTGTCACCTAATTTTAAAATTGTTGCTCCCTGAGCTCTCTCTAGTGCCTGAGCATCTGTATTGGCACAAATAAAATCTGGGCCTTGAATCCCATGCTCCATCATATGAATAACTGCATTCCCTCCTGCCCCGCCAACACCTATTACTTTAATTTTGGCTAATCCAGCATTTGCTTCAATTATTTCCCAATTCATTTTCTTTTCCCCCTTTAAAAAATTAAAAAGCCATAGTTTTGATGCTTTCGGGTAATACAACCTCAAGAATCTCTGTTGATAGAGATCCGCCAGTTTGTCTCATCTCCCAATTTTGCTCATTCCAAATTTCAAATTTATTGCCCATGCCCACTAATGCAATTTTATTTTTAGGGTCGATGTCAGCGTAATTTCTGAGCTCGGCAGGAATTAAAATTAACATTCGTCCAGATGGGTCAAAATCACTCACATTAGCATTGCCTAAAATTGTCCATTGAAGGTTTCTAACAATTGGGTCAAGGCCCTGAAGCGATTGAAGGTCAGCAGCTATCTGAGTCCATGCTGAGCCAGGGTAAATTTTTAATGATGGGTACTGAGGGTCTCTTGTTACAACAATTTGGTTTTCTTGATTAGCCAAGAGGTGTTCTCGATATTTTGCCGGGATCGCTAAGCGACCCTTGGAGTCTATCGAAATTGTTGTAAAACCAAACATATTACATAAATAAATATTAGTAACACACTTTATACAACATTATTCACACTTTTACACACTTTTTTTTAAAAAAAGTATAGATGAGTTGATCTATAAGCCGGATTCTGTCTTAAATGGCCATCTATCTAGGCAATATGTCACCATATTGCTCAAGCAACCTACCCGAATCCTAGACGAGCAGCCTAATTGGATCCCTATTTGGTTTTGCTTCAAAGTGGGGTTTACATTGCCAAGATTGTTACCAATCTCGCGGTGAGCTCTTACCTCACCATTTCACCCTTACCAATTGCTTGGCGGTATACTTTCTGTTGCACTTGCCGTAGGCTCACGCCTCCCAGGAGTTACCTGGCACTTTACTCTATGAAGTCCGGACTTTCCTCTAGCTAAAAGCTAGCGACCATCCGATCAACTCAGGTGCATTCTAATACCTTTAAGAAGAATTAGAAATGCTGATAAGAAATCTATAAATATCTTGCTTGGAATGATTGGTAATTTTTGCGATGAGCTTTGATGCATCAGCAGGAGACATATAATCTAAAAATGGTTTACAAAAATCTATGTCTAAAGCAGATGTAATCTGAGTTTTTAAAGATGAGTGTATAACTAAAACAAATTCTCCTAATAAGGTAATTCTAGAATCAATTAATTGTCCGTAAAGCTCTTGAAGAGAACCTCTATAAATTGACTCATACTCCTTGGTCATTTCTCTGCAAATCGAAATTTGGGTATTGCTATCCAAGATCTCCAAGAAATTCTCTAGTGTTTTCGATAATCGTTTTGCTGATTCAAAAAATACATACGGAATGCCGCTTCGCTTTATTTCTTCAGCAATTTTTTTTCTTCCAGTGCTAGTTTTGGGTAGAAATCCATAAAAAGTGAATTGATGGGGCGAGATCCCAGACAGCAAGACTGCGTTGATAACCGAAGATGGTCCCGGCAAAACTGTGAAATCTATATCAAGCTCTATGCACTGTTTAATTAGCGGGTAACCTGGATCAGAGATTAATGGGGCGCCAGCATCTGACATGACAGCTATATCTATGCCCTCCTGAAGAGCGTTGGTAATGTCTAGTAATTGGTCTAACTCATTGTGCTCATGAAATGGGATGGATTTTTTAGAGATTTTAAAATGCTGAAGCAGGTTAGCAGCAACTCGGGTATCCTCTGCGTAAATTCTCCCTACTTCTTTTAAGGTATTGATTGACCTCAAAGATAAATCATTTAAATTACCAATGGGTGTGCAAATTAGATAGAGCATAATATTACAAACATGAAATTACGAACAAAAATTGTTATCCACTTAATAACAGTCGGAGTTATCTTATCATCATGCTCAACTACACAGAATAATTCTTCATCGCCCGAACTGACTAAGGCTGCCAATAATCGCATTAACATAGGTCAATACTTAAACTACCAAGGGTTTAATACTGCTGTAATTAATGGGCTCGATGAAGAGTCTAGCTATCATGGTCTCTCAAGAGAAGACAAAGAAGAGGCAAGGAAGCTAAGAAATAATGTAAATAAAATCCTCGCTAAAAAGAGTTTTGTCATCAATCTTGATACTGCAAATATTTATTCCGTAAGAGTGATGGAGTCAATTTACCAACTTGACCTACCAATTAAGATTGAGTGGGGCAATGAAGAGCAAAGTATAAAATTTGTAGACTTGATGACTAAACCAGTAACAGGTTTCTGCTCCAGTCTTTACAAAGATGCCATGGATTCAATCTCTACTGAGGTTGTGAACTCTGACCAAGAGACAATAATAATTTTTATGAAAAATTATGCTGTTATTGCTAATCAGCTGACTGAATTATTTCCTGAGATTAAGAGCATACAATTTGATTCCAGCGACCCGCAAAATTTTGCAGCAATGCTTCTGGGGATTAATGACAGTCAAAATAGATTCATTAAAATTAAAAATCTAAATCCCAATCAAGAATTAAAATTTTCCCCTAGGCCTAGGGATGATATTCAAAAAATAGTACTAATACTTGAGCCTACTCAATACAAATCACTGCTCCCAGCGCTGAGGTATCATGGAGGGAGTAATTTTAAGTATATCAATTTTATTTCCTCTCTTGAAAATTTGCAGGATGTGAATCAATTGCTAGATTTTGAAAATACTTTAATGCCTCTGTCTGAGAATATTATCAAAAAAATAAAAACAAAAGAGATTGACTCGCTTGAGAGCATAACTAGGAATTCAATTCTAAATGATTGGCTGTTAATTGAGCTGATGAATCAGTCAGGGGTGCGCTCTGCCAATATCTCCGGAATGACTGGCGCAATAGAGTTTCAAAAAGGCCGTTGCGCTAAAAGAAGGATCCCCTTAAGTAGAGTGAGTGCTCAGTTGATAGCTCCCTGAGAGTCTAAGCTCTCAGGTCTCTTTCAATCATAGAGAGGCTGTCTTGAAAACTTTGTCGTGCAAAAATTTTAGCTTGGTAGTCGAGCAAAGGTTTCAAATGCCTGTTTAATGGTAGATTAATCCCCAGCCATGGCAGCCTCCAGAGGATGGGAGCTAAATAACAATCAATGATTGAGAAGTCATCGCTCATGAAAAAAGAAAACTCTTTAAATGTTGGAGCCACCGTACTAATCTCATTCAACAATTCCTCTCTGAGAATTAAGAGCTCTTTTTCTGATAATTCCCTTGAGGTCAAAGTATCAATTATGGGGCACCATTCTTTATCTATTCGTAACATTAACGATCTACTGTTAGCTCTAGAAACGGGATAAACAGGAAGCAATGGTGGATGGGGAAATCTCTCATCAAGATATTCAAGCATAACGCCTGTATCGTATAAACCAAGCTCACGATCTGACAAAATTGGAAGACAGTGATAAGGATTAAGGGCCAAAACTTCATCCGGCGCCTCTTCATTTGAGGTTTCTCTAATCTCACAGGCAATATCTTTTTCTGCCAAAACTATTCTTACTCTATGGCTATAGTGATCATCTTTTTCAGAATATAAAATCATGTGTCCTCTTTGTTAATATGTAAAATTCTAGTGGTAATCTTTTTGATACTCTCTAAAAAGAAGGTAAGAAAATGAAGTGAATATAATGAAGAAGAGGATAACATACCAACCGATTCTTTCCCTGTCTGCTCGACTCGGCTCGCCCACATAAGTCATGAAATTGACAAGGTTATATATTACTTCATCGAACTCACTTTCAGTTAAAGAGCCGGAACCAGAAATTGTTTTTAAATAACCGCATTTTTCCTCGGTTAGATCGTTGCCCAACTCATCTCTTTTAACTCCTCCATTTGAAGCAAGCAAAGGAATATCTTTGCAAGACAAAATTTGCTGCCCTTGCATGAATGCCAATACATTGGGCATAGCAGCGCCCGGGTAAACCATGTTATTAACACCATAAGGCTTAGAGGCGTCTTCATAGAAGGTTTTAAGGTAGGTGTAGACCCAATCTGAGCCATGCAGCCTGGTTACCAATGTAAGATCTGGAGGTGCAATCCCAAACCAAGACTCAGCAGTTGCTTTGTCCATCGAGCCGGTCATCCTATTACCCAATTTAACTGTCTGACCGTAGACCAAATTAGAGGAAAATATTTCTTCTGGAATTTCTAGATCTTTTGCAACCCTATTCCAACGAGAATATTGTAATGAGTGACAGCCATAACAATTGTTCAAAAAGGTAACTGCGCCTAACTGGAGAGACTCAAGGTTTTCTAGTTGGGGTGAAAATTGTTCGCACTCACCATAGTCGCCACAAGGAGCAGACTCAGCAGATAATGCACCATAAGATGAAAATAAAAGAATGCTTATAATTACAATTTTTTTCATAGTCTATCTGGGACTGGTTTAGATTTTTCAATAGATGTATAAATGGGCATCAAGAGGAAGAATAAAAAATAGATTACTGTGCCAATCTGGCTCAGAGTTGTTCTCAGTGCAGTGACTGGCATCGTACCCAACCAGGCCAACATCAACCAACTTAATACAAAAATAACCATTGCTATCTTGCTTAAATTGCCTTTGTAGCGAATCGAGGCAGCTTTGCTTCTATCAAGCCAAGGCACCACAAAAAGAATTGCAATTGCTGCGCCCATCACAATCAAGCCTCCTAATTTATCAGGAATAGCTCTTAACATCGCGTAATAAGGAGAGTAATACCAAACTGGCGCAATATGATCTGGGGTGATCATTGGGTTAGCTTCTTCAAAATTAGCAAGCTCTAACATGTAGCCTCCTCCTTCAGGAAAGAAGAACATGATAATTGAAAATACAATTCCAAAAATACCTATTGCTACAAGAGCATTTAAAACTTTATATGGAAAGAAAGGAACGCTATCCAACGGCACTCCATCTTGATCAACATGTTTTTCGATATCAACGCCTTCGGGGTTTCCAGCACCAACTTCATGAAGAGCAACTAAATGCATAAAAACAAGGGCTATAAGGATTAATGGTAATGCAACTACATGCAAGGCAAAAAATCGAGAAATGGTAGCGCCTGAAATATAATAGTCTCCTCTTACCCATAACTCTAAGGACTCACCAATATAGGGAATCGCCCCAAATAATGAAATGATAACTTGGGCTCCCCAATAGGACATTTGGCCGTATGGTAATACATACCCCAAAAAGCCTTCAGCCATCATTACCAGGTAAATTGTCATACCAAAAATCCACACTAATTCACGAGGTTTGTGATAAGACCCATACATCAGTCCGCGGAACATATGTAGATAAACTACAGCGAAAAACATAGACGCTCCAGTTGTGTGCATGTATCTAATGACCCATCCATAATCAACGTCTCGCATAATGTACTCAACAGAGGCAAAGGCCCCTTCTTCAGTATTCTCATAACCAAACATTAACCAAATACCAGAAATAATCTGAACAATTAAAACTATTGCAGCCAAGGCTCCGAACATATACCAAAAATTTACTTTTTTAGGAACTGGGTGCTTTGATAAATGTCGCTCATAGGTGTTTTTGATAGGTAAACGATCATTGATCCAATTAAATAGCCCTGAAGATTGATTTGACATTATATTATCTCCTGATCTTCCCCTATCGTTAAAATATTTCCTTTAAAATTATGAGGTGGTACCTTCAGGTTTGTTGGAGCTGGAACGCCCTTAAAAACTCTACCCACTATGTCGAACATCGATCCGTGACATGGACAGAAAAAACCTCCAATCCAGGCTTCGTCCCAAGGCTGAGGTTCCATCTCTGGGTAATATTTAGGAGAGCAGCCAAGATGAGTGCAAACACCAGCAATAACAGTGAATTCCTTGGAGGTTGATCTGGTCGGATTAATATCTCTATAAGGCTCGTCAACATTAATTGACCGCGGGTCATCAAGCTTCTCTTCAATCTTTGATAGATTCTCCAGGGCTTCTGGAGAGTGCCTGATAACGAAAACAGGCTGTTTTCTCCAAGCCACTTGAATCTTTTGACCAACTTGAATCTTGGATATATCTACTTTAACAGGGGCTCCGACTGCCTTAGCTTTTGCGCTAGGATTCCAGGCAGATAAAAAAGGAACTGCTGCAAATGGAACACCAGCTGCGCCAACAGCAGCAGTCATCCCTATCAGAACTTTTCTTCTTGTATTGAGTTTCTCTTCCATACAGCAGAAATTAACGCTTGGAGAATTGAGAGCTTTTTCTTGCCTTTTTTAATCCTGGTTTTTTTCTTTCTACTTTTCTGTCATCTCTGGTTAAAAAGCCAGCAGATTTAAGTTGAGGCCTTAAAGACTCATCATATTCCAATAAAGCTCTTGAAATTCCATGTCTGATAGCGCCTGCTTGACCAAAACTTCCGCCACCTTTGACCATTGCCTTGATGTCCACTTGCTCGTCTAGCTCAGTAAGTCTAAGGGGCTGCAGAACAAGCATTTGAGCGACCTGTCTTCCAAAGTAATGTGCCAGCTCTTTATCGTTAACCATGATCTTGCCTTGGCCTTTAGATAGATAAACTCTCGCTGAAGATGTTTTGCGTCTTCCAGTTGCATAGTGAATAGCAGTGCTCATATTTTTGGTTCCCAGATTTTCGGTTGTTGTGACTCATGCGGATGATCAGATCCTTTAAAAACTTTTAATTTTTTAAATATTTGTTTTCCTAGTTTATTCTTTGGCAGCATTCCTTTGACAGCTTCTTCAATAATATATTCAGGTTTAGTTTCTAAAACATCCTTAAATACTTTCGTTTTTAAACCGCCTGGATATAAAGTATGAGTGTAGTATTTTTTATCTTCTAGTTTATTTCCTGTAACCTTTATCTTCTCTGCATTGATAACAATCACAAAGTCCCCGCCATCTGTATGAGGGGTAAAGGTTGGCTTGTCTTTGCCTCGAAGTCTGTCAGCAATCTTGGTTGCTAAGCGACCTAAAATCTTATCTGATGCATCAACTATGAACCAGTCATGGGTTGCGTCTTCTTTTCTAAGAGAAAGGGTTTTCATTTTTATTATGTTTTAAGAAAAAATTAGATGCGAATATTAATGTTTAAGGACAATTTAATCAATATTTTAATGCATTTAGTTTAGTTTATCTTCAAATCCTCAAGATAGCTTTTACTATAAATTTCATGCAATCGGCTTGCTGATCTTTCCCACAAGAAGTCTAGCTTAGATCCCAGGTAGAGATTTTGGAGCAAGGTTGATTGAGAAAATAATTTCATTTGTTGCTTCTCCTGATAAGTAATATCAATAAAACTAATAAATCGCCTAATCTTATCAAGGTGTTCGTCTCCACAAGCATGAAAATCACTTATAAAAATCCATTCGTAGCTTTTGCACATTTCTATAAAATCTTTGCTGCCACAAGGCTCAGAAAAAAATTTTTGAAAAGAAAGCCATAGAAACTTTGGGGACTGCCCTTCACATGAAAACTCTCTTCCGTTGATAAGAAAATTATTGATTTTGCTCCAGGGTCCCTCAAAGGCATGATGAAGAAATTCTGAAATATTATCAGAAGCGAGAGTATCGAACTGCGCAATTTCTCTTAATCGGTAATCTTCTTCGCCCTGTAAGTGGAAAACCATAAATTCTGATTCGATAAAATGGATAGTTTTTAAAAACTTATCTCTCTGCAGTCCATCTTTATAGAGATGATCGGGGGCAGTATTCGAAGAGAGCATGATGCGAACGCCATTGTGATGAAGAGATTGGATGATCAAGCCTATGATCATTGCATCAGCAATGTCCTCCACCTGAAATTCATCAATAAATATGACGCTGTAATTTTTGGAGATATTTTTTGCAACTTGAGGCAATGGATTTTTTATGCTCTCAAGCTTCGATAGATTTAAATGAATCAACTGCATAAATTCCAGGAAATGAAATATCCCGATGTTCTGAAAGTAACTATTGGCTATAGATTGAAGTAATAGGGTCTTACCCCTACCAACAGGCCCCCAGAGGTAGATGCTGCCAAAACCTGACTGCTTCCTAAATATTGTTGACGGTCGATAGCGAGAATCAAAGCCTATAAATGTTTCTAGAAATATTTTTTGCGCTTGATCTGGCTTTATGCCATGAGAAACTAAATTTTCAAGTACAATTTCTATATCTTTCATAATATATGTTAATAGTGCAGTGAATTTTTTTAATAATAAGCTTTCTAGAATAAATTTTTTAATTCTCGCTCTTATTCTCCCATATCTTTATACAGATATGTCTAATAGAAAAAATTCTACAGGAATTACAACCGCAGCATTGTCTGTTGTTAATATTATTGCAAGTGAAAATCTCTCACCTAGGAATGATTGGAATACCGCTAATACTGCAATTATAGGTTCGGGGATTATTCTTTCTGATGATGGCTATATTATTACCAATCTTCATGTTGTGGCTGGAAGAAAAAATATTAGTGTTGAGCTTGATGATGGCCAAACAAAAATAGCAAAACTTATTGGTTTTGATCAACGATCAGATCTTGCTGTAATTAAAATTTCATCCTCTGAAAAACTTGTGTCTATTAAATGGGCTGATAGCAAAGATGTGCAAGCAGGTGATGAGGTGATTGCGATTGGAAATGCTTTTGGTCTTGGAAAAACATTTACCAGTGGAATTGTTAGTGCTACTGGAAGAGATTACGGCAATCCTTATTTAGAACTCATTCAAACAGATGCTGCAATCAATCCTGGAAACTCAGGAGGTGCGCTGTTAAACCACAAGGGCAACCTGATAGGCATGAACACTAAAATTTTTTCAAAGACGGGATCATATGCTGGCATTGGATTCGCTCTTCCTTCAAATAAAATGATTGATCTGGCTTCTGAAATAATACAATCTGGCTCAGTGAAGAGATCATGGATTGGAGATTTTAGAGTTAAATTTAAAAGGTTTTTATTGAATAATAAATTAACTTATGGGTTGGAAATATTGGAGCTAAAAGAATATGGTCCATTGTTCGAGGGAGGTCAAATTCAACTTGGCGCAGTAATTATTTCAATCAATGATCAATCAGCAACTTGGGAAAATCTAACAAAAGCATTGCAGAGCTCTTTCCCTGGAGACAGGATTGCGCTAAAGATCCTTAATAAAAATAATATAATTGATGAAATTGAGGTGATCACTGAGGCGCAAAAAGGCTAGCCTGGCAGTCTAATAATATCTGCTCCTAGGAATGAGAGCTTCTCCTCAATTCGTTCATACCCTCGATCAATATGATAAATCCTATCAACTATGGTCTCTCCTTGTGCGCATAGGCCTGCCAAGATCAAACTAGCAGATGCTCTCAAGTCTGTTGCCATTACAGGGGCTCCAGTTATAGAGCTCACCCCTTTAATAAAAGCATTGCTTCCTTTGACCGTGATGTCACAACCCATTCGATTTAATTCCTGCACATGCATAAATCTATTTTCAAAAACATTTTCAGTGACCACTGCAGAGCCGCTAGAAAATGCATTTAAGACAGTAAACTGAGCCTGCATATCTGTTGGAAATCCAGGAAATGGCGCCGTAGAGATATCGACTGGAGCAATAAGATTCTCGCTCATAGTAAGACGAATACTATTTTCATAGGGGGTGATTAATGCGCCGCAGAGCTTCAATTTATCTAGGATATTATTCATTCGATTAGAATTAATATTAGTTATGGTGACATCACCATAGGTAACAGCTGCAGCTATTAAGTATGTGCCAGCCTCTATCCTATCTGCGGGAATTTCAAATGTAGCCTCATGAAGGCTGACCACCCCATCAATAATAATTTCATCAGAGCCAGCTCCAGAAATACTTGCGCCCATTGCGTTCAAAAAATCTGCAAGGTCTACAACCTCAGGCTCTTTTGCAACATTTCGCAATATCGTTCTGCCCTCAGCTAAAACTGCGGCCATCATTATGTTTTCTGTACCTGTAACTGAAATGCCTGGAAAGCTAATTTCACACCCAATTAATTTCTTTGCTCTCGCTTCAATATAGCCATTTTTGAGTTCAATTTTTGCTCCCAACTGCTCTAAAGCAGATAGATGGAAATCTACTGGCCTGGTCCCAATGGCGCATCCCCCTGGCAAGGCGATTCTAGCAAATCCATACCGAGCAACCAGAGGCCCCAGCACTAAGATTGAAGCTCTCATGGTTTTAACGAGTTCATATCTAGCCTCAAAATCATGAAGCGTGGCTGTAGAAATCTTGAAGTCCATATTTTCATTAAGCGTAATATCTGCGCCCATAGAGCCTAGCAGCTCGAACATCGTAGTGATATCTTGAAGATAAGGAAGGTTTTGAAAAGTTATAGGTTGATCTGAAAGTATGGTCCCTGCAAGCATTGGTAACGCTGCGTTCTTTGCTCCGGAACAAGAGATAGAGCCTGATAATCTATTGCCGCCAATAATGCGTAGTTTTTCCAATGTTAAGAAATCTCAGATGGGGTTTTTGTCTCAAGACTTAAAGCGTGAACTTCACCAGATTGAAATTGCTCTTTTAAACTGCTCATCACTAACCTATGCCTTGCAAGGGTGGGCAGCCCTTCAAAATGAGAGCTGACTATCAGTAACCTAGTTGAGCAGTCTGCTCCATCGGCAGAAATTTCTGCATCTGGAAATTTGTCTTTAAGAAATTGAGCAATATTCATAAAATTTAATTTTTAAGCTCTAAAGGTTGGCATCAGAAGTCCAATGGTTAATTATTTCATTAATATCATTATCATGTTCGGATGCCAATGCTTGAAATTGATTTCTAAAGGTTAGACCCAGATTCACGCCATTAACAATAATATTGATGATTAACCAATTGCCCTCGCCATCACTACGAACCTTGTATGTAATAGGGTAAATATTATTAGATGTAATAAGATTTTGATGCACATCCTCTGTCTGATCAAATGCAAGAGAATCTGGGTAAATTGTTTCAATTGTCTGATCGCCCCATTGAGCTAAAGTTGATGAATAGGTATCTAACAAGGATGTCCTAAAGGTTGCGATAAACTTCTGTCGCTGATCCTTGGTGGCTGCCAGGTAAAATTTCTTGCCCATGACGCTAGCGCCAACTCTTCTAAAATCAACCATTGGCTCAAAGATTTCATTGATCTTAGCTTTAAATAGCTCCGGATCAGAAAGATACAAGCTTTGATTGTTTCTTATGACCTCAACCATAGCTTGAGCTCGACTGTCGATAAATTGATTGGGATTAGGCTCGGCAAAAACTAAGGCATTCAAAGAAAATAGTCCAGCAAAAATAAGAATAGATTTCATAGTTCGTTTCATGGAGGTATTATAACATTACTACACAATTAAAAATGAGCTATGCAAGAGAAGAATTTTATAAAAAGTGCCTTACAAGTTATAGCAATAGAAGGCAATGCAATTCTTGCGTTACAAGATCAAATTCAAGGTACATTTAATGACTTATGTGAAAAAATTATTAACACAAAAGGAAAGCTTGTTTTGATGGGAATTGGTAAGTCTGGCCATATTGCTCAAAAAATATCCGCGACCCTTTCGAGTACAGGTACGCCCTCTTTTTTTATTCATCCAACAGAAGCTGCTCATGGTGATCTTGGGATGATAGAGAAACAAGATGCCGTTTTAGTTATATCTAATTCAGGAGAGACCAAAGAAATACTGGATATCTTGCCTGCATTGAAACGATGTGCTGGCCATATCTTTACTCTTACGAATAATGCTAACTCAACGCTTGCAAAAGCCGGGGAAATTAATGTCGTTATTAAAGCTAATCAAGAAGCATGTCCCCTAGATTTGGCTCCAACTTCTTCGACTACTCTTGCACTGGTATTTGGGGATGCTCTTGCAATCGCCCTCTTGGATCACAGGGGGTTCACCAGAGACGACTTCGCAAGATCGCATCCTGCTGGACAGCTTGGAAGAAAATTAACAATCTTGGTCAGAGATGTCGCTATTATGGGTGATGCTGCTCCGGTGGTACTTGAGAATGCATCTCTTAAAGATGCTTTGATTGAAGTGACTGATAAGAAGCTTGGATTAACATTGGTCTCAAATGGTAAAAAAATTATAGGTATTTTTACTGATGGTGATTTGCGAAGATGCTTGAATAATTCCCAGGATTTAGTAAATACTGCTATTGGATCTGTGATGACTAAGCGGTTTAAAACTATACCTCATGACTCTTTGGCTATAGATGCTGCGGAGATTATGGAGAAAAATAAGATCTTTAATCTAGTAGTGCTAGGGGCTGAAGAAAATGTCACCGGTATTATTACGATGCATCAACTGCTGGAATCAGGAATTATTTAACCCTCAATGATTGCAACAGTAAAACATTTTATATGCCTGGCATGCTTGCTCATCGTATCAGCAGTCTATAGTAGCGAGCCCATTAATTATCAAAATATATCTATTAACGCTAACAACGTCACCCTTGATGAAGTAAGCAATCGGCTAACTTTGAGTGGAGAGATAAACATTGATTTTGGAAATTTTAGCATCTCTGGAGAAAGTGCCTTATTAGACTACAAAGAAGAGAGCTTGTTAATTCTTGGAACACCTGCATCCATAATTTCTAGGGACCAAAAAATAAATGGAAAGGCAGATCGCTTAATTATTTATCCAAATCTATCAATGGAAATGATTGGCAATGCCGAATTACTTGCTGAGAATCGCTCTATCTTTTCTCAAAATATTACTTATCAAATCAATGCCAATGATTAAAGATAGACTGGCTCTCAAGAAAATTGAAAAAAGTATTGCCGGGAAAAAAATTCTTTCTGATGTTAGTTTCTCAGTAAGGGAAAATGAAATTGTTGGACTGCTTGGGCCTAATGGAGCAGGTAAAACTACTGCCTTTTATATTGCTGCGGGATTACTTTTCCCTGATAAAGGATGCGTTGAGATTGACAGTCATGCTGTGACAAATCTTCCAATGCATCAACGCTCTTCCATCGGTTTAAGCTACTTGCCACAAGAAGCCTCAATCTTTCAGGACTTGACAGTAGAGGAAAATCTTCGAGGAATTGCTGAGCTCACAATGAACGCTGAACTTGATAGAATAAATTTTTTTGAAATGGCGGTTGATGAGTTTGGTCTGGAGAATATTTTAATGCAAAAGGGTCGACTGCTTTCGGGCGGGCAAAGAAGGAAGGTAGAAATAGCAAGAACCCTAGCATGCAATCCAACAATCTTACTGTTAGACGAGCCCTTTGCTGGGATTGACCCTATTGCGATTGAGGATATTAAAGCTCTGTTAAATAAAATTGTAGCTCGGGGGATTTCAATTCTAATTACTGATCATAATGTAAGAGAAACATTAAATTTATGTAGTCGTGCAATTATCATGGATGCAGGCCAGGTAATTGCAGAAGGAACTGCACAAGATCTCATCAAGAATGAACTTGTAAAAAAGACATATTTTGGGAATATGTATACCTAGTAAATGGACATTAAGCTAGTAAGGGAGTTCCAACAAAGACAGCAGCTTTCAATGACTCCACAGCTAAGAAAATCTATTGATCTACTGCAACTTTCTAGAATTGAAATCATCAATAAGATTAATGCAGAGATTGAAGATAATCCTTTTATTATAAAAAAAGACCCAGCGGAAATCTTATCTCCTGGATATGATGATGAGCTCATGGCAAATTTACCAGAAATGGTTACTCTGCCGAGCTACCTTCAAAATCAATTAGAAGATCTAAGACTTACTAATGCAGAGAACAAGATTGGAGCAGTAATTATTCAATCATTAGATGAGAGTGGCTTACTTTCCATTGATCTTGATGAACTAGAGGAATTGCTTGAATTTAAGAGTTCCGTCGAAGACATTCGTCTGGTTTTGGAAAATATTATTCAACATCTAGATCCTGCAGGTATAGGTGCCAGAAACTTTAAAGAGCTGGTGCACCTTCAATTAAAGAGAAAGGATCTCTCTAAGAATCAGCAAGAATTAGTGCAGGAAATTTTATTTAACCCTGATTTTAAAAATTTTGAGCATGCAAAATCTACTCTCTTAGATAGATTTCCAGCAGAAGAAATTCAACAAACTTTATCTCTGATCAAGGCTTGTGATTTATCGCCTGGCTTAGATTTTGAATCTATTCAAATGATCTATCCTGATGTTGAGATACTGCCAGCAAAAGAGGGTCTAGATATTCAATTTATCCAAGAAAATTTTCCACAATTAAGTCTAGATTCTGAGCTAGAACAGCTAGCAAAAGATAAAAAAAATCCAGTGAACATTGCGCTTCAAGAAAAAATTGCTGATGCTAAATGGCTGATAAGATCTGTGAAAAAAAGGAATGAGACAGTTAGAGAGGTGGGAGAGTTAATTTGTCGAATGCAAGCAGAGTTTTTGCTTGGGCAGTCTTTGCAACTTAACCCTCTTAGCAACTTAGAATTAGCAAGAGAACTAAAGCTTAGCCCGTCTACCATCTCTAGAATTCTTCGATCAAAATACATTCAAACACCCAAAGGTGCAGTATCTATGCGATCTCTGTTATCTGCCTCTGTATCTAAAACAAGAAGGGTCACTCCTCAGCAGCTGATGGAAGAGATTGCAAGAGTCATTAGCGATAGCCCGCAAAAACTTAGTGACCAAAAATTAGTAGAAATGCTAAATAAAAGAGGTTTTAATTTAGCCAGAAGAACCATTGCAAAATACAGATTGAAACTCAATATTCCTAATTCAAGAAAAAGATAAAATCTAATTAGCTTGAGTTAAAATTAATATTATGAGTGATATCGTTCCACATCAATTTCCATCAGATGAGTTGCTGAAAAGTATTCATGGGAAAGATGTTAGCTCATCCTTGAATCAATTAAAGAGAATGCTTGCGAATATGCATGCGCCCGAGATAGCTCATAGCTTAGAGTCCCTTCCTCCAAAAGAAAGAAAATTACTTTGGTCAATGATTGAGATTGAAGATGAGGGAGAGATTATTTCTGAGCTGAACGATGAGATTCAACAGGAATTAATTGCCGAGATCTCAACTGCTGAGCTTATTAAGATCATAGAAGATTTAGAGCTAGATGAAATTGTAGATATTCTGCAGGCTCTACCTGACAGTAAAACACAAAATGTTTTATCGGCTATGTCTAAGAGAGACCGGCAGAGAATTACAGAAGCTCTGGTCTACCCGGAAGACTCTGCGGGCGGCTTGATGAACACTGACATTATTAGTGTCAGGCCAGAGCATAGCCTGGAAGTGGTGATGCGCTATCTCAGAGCGCAAAAAGAACTTCCGCATAATACTGATCAGATCTTTGTAGTGTCCAGAGAAAATAAGTATTTAGGATCTCTGCCAGTCTCTAAAATTCTTGTCTCAGAGCCAACTCTAAATATTAGAGAGCTCATGGAAACTGCTACGCAGCCATTACCAGTCGATATGAGTGATAAAGATGTAGCAAGGCTGTTCGAACAAAATGATTGGGTGTCAGCTCCAGTTGTAGATGAAGACTTCAATTTAATTGGTAGAATTACGATTGATGATGTGGTTGACGTCATTCGCGAGGATGCTGATCAGAATTTTCTTGGGATGGCCGGCATTGCCGAAGACACATTTGCTGCGCCCGCGAGAGCTGCCCGCAGTAGAATGCTTTGGCTATCAATCAATCTCATCACGGCTTTTATTGCATCCCTGACCATTAGTTTATTTCAGGCGACGATTGATCAAATTGTTTACTTGGCTATTTTAATGCCTATAGTTGCCAGCATGGGTGGTGTTGCAGCAACCCAAACTTTAACCATTATGATCCGAGGCCTTACCCTGCAACAAATAAATTCCACAAATGTAAATTGGCTATTTAAACGTGAGCTAGCTGTTTCGATTGTAAACGGTATTTTATTATCTGTTTTAGTGGGTGGCATAACCTATCTTTGGTTCCATGAGATTATAATCTCGGTATTGATTTGTGTGGCCATGATTATAAATCTTATGTCCTCTGCTGTTGCGGGAATTTTTATACCAATTATTCTCAGAAAATTTAATCAGGATCCTGCAATTGCTGGCAGTGTGGTGGTGACCACCGTCACTGATGTTATTGGCTTCTTTTCATTCTTAGGATTAGCCACCATTTTCTTAACTTAAATTAGTTAATCCTTTGAATCTTTGGCTCAGCAAGGAATCCAGAAACCTCATATTGATAATTTGATAAGCTATCAATATTAGTTTCAAAGATTTCACTGATGATGGCTGACCCTGCTATGGCTGGCAACCCGCCAAGCAAAGCTGCATACCAAGGTATATTTTCTCCAATTCTTACCCTGAGATCTAGATTTAAATCTAATTCGCTAAGCTCGCCCTTATTATTCTTATTGATAGACCCTATCCATTTCATTTTTGCTGCATTTGTTTCTATAAAGATTGGAGAGGCTAGCCTAGCTTTTGATTTGCTAAAAATTAAATCTCCCTCGACTCTACTTAATTGTGTTGAGGTAAACTCACTCATTGTCAGATCAAGATTTGCTACTTTGCCAAGAATATTTTTTAAATTTAAAACTCCCAATAGATTAAAAGCAATTGATGATGAGGTTTTATTCTCAACCAAAAGATCTTTTAATATAAAGTTCAGATTGCCTTCGATATCTTGTAATTTTTGAAGATCTTTCCACTGTAGATTAATGTCGCCATTAAAATAGGAGAAATTAGCAAGATTCTGAATTACAGGAATTCTAGAGGAATCTTTCATAAGGTATTTTCCCTTTAGCTTGAATAGCTTGAGCCTATCATCAATAGAGAAATATGCGTTCGATTGATCTGAAAGAGGCGAAATAGAGAGAAAGTTAGAGCTTAAATTAATATTATTAAAGGTAGTGATATTTTTATTTTTTAAAAGATACATGTCTAAAGATTTAATTTTCAGCTCTCCCAGAGAAGAGTTTTCTGCAATTATCCTCGCATTCAGCTTCGGCATATTGCCAGAAGTAGTGTGAGCACTTAAAAAATGAGCATCCTGGATGTGTGTATTATTAAATTCTAACTTTAAAAAACCAGAGTTATCTTGGTTAAGTTTTACATTTAATTTGCTACTTTCGATCTGACCTTTGACACTGCTTTCTCCAATAGAAAAAATCCCTGTTACCTCGTTGTATTGATTGCCGAGTATTTCAAGATTCTGAATATCAACAATAAAATTTTGAATGGGCTGTCTTGGGATGCTTGCTTGCGGTGAAGGCCAGCTATCAATCATCTTGGAGGTAAGCAAATCTAATGCAAGGTAAATATTTAACCCGGGGGCTTGCTTGAGATAAGAAAATTTTGGTGGAAGCTCGCCACCAATTACAAGGTGCCCTTCAAGGCTTTGCAATGAGTTTAAATTCAACTCCATTAATTCGTTTGAGAGGAAGAGCGCCGGTTTAGAAAAATTAGAAAGTACTATCTGGGTTGGCAGAGTGCTCGATTTTTTTTTGCTTAAAAAAGAAAAATTCGAATCAAACTGTATGTTCTTTAAATCAGAAAAAATGTTCAATCTTGGCAAAAGATTTTCACCTACCGCTAATTCTAAATAAAAAATGTCTTTGCCAGATAGCTTGCCCAAGAATGACTGGGGAAATATATCTTCAGTTTGTAAGGGAATTTGAGTTGAAAAATCTAACTCATAAGAGCTAAGTAAATTTTTTCCTTTGACAAAAATAGAGGCATCTTCTCCCAATACCTGACCATCCATCAGTCCGTTCACTTGACTTAGATTTGAAATAAATAGTTGCGCTTGCAGTATCTGTAAGAAATATTCGTTATATATAGGTACGCTAAAATCCTGGGTCTTGATTGATAAAAAATTATGATGATTCTGGGAAGAAAGATTAAATTGGCCCTTACTAAAACCCTGGGCAACTATATTGCCTAGGGATTGAGAGGGTTCTTGAAGAATAGCTTGCATATCAGAGCTTGAAAAATTATGGGTGGATTTATACCAGAGCATTTGATTCGAAAAGTTCAATGTGGCCGCAATAGATTGGATGGAAAACTGGTTAACTGCTCCTGGTGATGCAAAGAAATAAAGATGTTCATTTTGGATTTCTAACAAATTTTTACCAAACCTAAGATTTATTTCTGGGCTAATGGCAAGAGCTGCATCCTCCATTGATAATTTTAGGATTAAATGCTGATCCTGCGATCTAGTGGGTGCAAGATATTCAAGAAAAATACCATTTAACTTACCTGGCTTAATATTCAAATCAATGAAGCTTCTCACTTTTGCTAGAGACCTAGGAATGGAACTTAAAATAATTTTTTTAGAGATATTTTGCCCAGATAATTTGAGAGTAAAGGGTATTTGTTGATCAGGCGAGAAACTTAGTCGTAAGCGAAGATCCCCTATAAGCTCTTTGATATGGCCTTCTAAATTAAATTCTTGATCAATAAAGGTGCCCGCAGCATTAATTGCTAGAGGATGCAATCCATCGTCCCCATCTCTTACGAAAGATTGGCTGGGTTCTATATAAAAATCTATTGCTTTATTCATGCCTGAGAAACCGCCCTTGAGATTGATGATTTCAGAAAAATATACGTCCACTAAATCTAGGTCACTAACTACACCAGAATATCTAAGAATGCCGCCATCAAAAGATGCAACCAAGTTCTCTAATGCCAGATTTGAAAACTTAGGTGTATTTTGTTGAATCAATTGATTGTTTAAAAATAATTTAGGCACCGCAATGGATTGCTTCGTTAGATTAAATAAAATCGGGTATTGCTCATCAACAAAAGGTTGTAGAAATTCTTTTAATAGTAATGTGGCCATCTTGTGATTTGATTTAAATACAAATGATCCATGGTTTTTCTTTGCCGTCATACTGCCAAAGTTAGTCTCCTGATAGCTAATAGAACCCTCCATGGAAGAGCCTTGAGAGTTCATGGAGCCCAAGAGTGTGCCCCCAATGTACATTGAGCTTAGAGGTGAAAACATCGAATTTAAAGAAAACTGCATCCAATTAAATTCTTTGAAACTAAGAAAGAAGTTCGAAGTGGATCCATCAGAGCTCACAGAGAAATTACTAATATGCTCTCCATGAGTGATATTGAAATAGCCATTTGCTAGTCCAGGCAACAAGCTATCTAATTCACCATTAATAAGAAGATTGGACTCCATATTAGAGATTGAAAAGTTCGCAATATCTAATGCTATGTTTTGACTAAAAATAATCTTAGGGAAAGATGCTGGCTTATTTTGAGAGCTCTCAAGCACTATAAACGCATCTTTTATCTGCAAGGAATTTAGCTCCATGCGGCCAAAAATTAAATTCAATGAAAGGGGAAGGCCTATTTCTATTTTTTTAGCCCCAAAGAGATTGGAGCCATTCTTTGAGATTTCAAGATTTGTAAATAAGAGAATCGGATTCAGAGGTGAGCCCTGATTTTGTAACTCTGAATATGAAATATTATAAGTATCAGGCATTGAGCTGCTTATTATCTTGAGTGTCGAGCCTGGAAAAAACATTATTGCACTAATCATGATTAGCAATACCCAACTCAGGATGGATGTTAAAAACAGAATGCTAATAGAGATTTTTTTCATCTGCCCTGAGCTCAAAGAAAGCTTCTTCGTAAGCTGCGCATACAAAAATATATTGGTAGCCACAACAGACCATTAATCAAGAAGCTGCAGAGTAATAATAAATATGAATAATTTTCAGGAGAAAAAATTAAATACTTGCAAGCCACATAGAACATTGAGGATCCTGCAAAAAAAATGATTAGCTGTAAGTAAGAAAAAATTCGAAAGCGAAATACATAGACGTGGATAACATATGAGATCCCAGAGAAAAATAACATATTAAAGCCAATGGCACTCCCAAAACATAAATCAACTAATAGCCCATAGCAGAATGCTGCTGAGCTTTGAATCTTCTCAGGAATAGCATAAATCCAATAGCATAAAATTAAAAAACCAAGACTGGTCTCTACGAGATAAGGGAGGCTTTCAAGCGCAGCAATATAAGTTCTAATATTAAATTCAGCAATTAAACTATCTAACCAAAAGCCACTAAAAATAGTTCCAAAGATAAATAAGTGGCTTGTAAATTTCATGAGCCAGACAAGATACCAAAGTAATTGTGATCCAATGGATTGCCATCAAGGGCAATATCAATTCTCAATTCATTGTTGGAAATCTCGTAAATGCTAAGCACTTTGCCAATGATTACATCTTTTGGAAAGACGCCCCCCAGACCAGAAGTTAAAACTAAGCTGCCTTCCTGAATATCTGACATCTTAAACTCTTCAGAAGCTAGACACCTGACTAACCTAGGCTTTCCTGCTCCCCGAGCATTGCAGTGCAATCCATCAATTTTAACGGGCAAAATATGCGAGCTATCTGAAAATAAAGTGACCTCGATGAGGTTGAGATGCGTCTTAGATGTTTGACCAATAAAAGTTTTATCAACTGCCACCGGCTGATGCATCAAAATAGCAAATTGGAGAGGGTTTTGAAGGTGGAGAATATGTTGTGAACAGCATAAATAATCTTGTAAACCAAAAGACGCTATTTTTAAGACTTTGCCGTCCCTTTGATCTCCAAGAATCTGCAGGCGGTCTTGTAAATCAATCATGTCCTTAGTTATTAATTGAGATTGTTTTTGTAAAAATAACTTGCTATCTATTTCTTGCAGCTCATCCCTAAGCTGATTATTTAATCGCGTTAAAGTTCTTTGATTTTCATATGCGCTAGTGAATTCGAGAAATCTGGATACGGTGGTTGCAAAAAATAATTGCGAGTAAATACCGACTGCCTGCACAGAGCCCCTTAGAGGAGAAAGAGTTTGATAGTTTACATCGCTAAAAAGCAAAGCCATAGATACCAAGCAAGCTAAGATATATTTAAGAGCAGGGGTATGTGTAGGCGTAGTTCTCGCCATATTTAATTAGTTATTCTGTTGAAAGCAGGTCAATATTGTATTTATCAATAAGCTCTAGTGCCTTACCACCACCTCTCGCCACACAGGTTAATGGGTCTTCGGCAACAATAACTGGAATGCCTGTGGAAGCTGAGATCAGTTGATCCAAACCTCGCATTAAAGCGCCCCCACCAGTTAGCACTATGCCTCTTTCTGCAATATCAGCTGCTAGTTCTGGGGGTGATTGCTCTAAAGCTGTTCTTATTGCGCGCACCATGCCTGAAAGCGGATCTTTCATGGCCTCATATATTTGAGAGCTTTTTAGAATAAATGTTTCTGGGATACCTTCGGCCAAATTTCTTCCAGTAACATTCATTTCTAACTCTTCTGAATCTGGAGAAGCGCAACCTATAGTATATTTAATTTTTTCTGCAGTGGAATCTCCTATGACGCAACCATAGTTTCTTCTGACCCATGATGAAATAGCTTCATCCAACACATCGCCACCAATTTTTACAGATTCTGCATATACCACACCATTTAAGGACAAAATGGCAATTTCAGAAGTTCCTCCGCCAATATCAACAACCATATTACCATTTGCCTCTTCTACAGGTAATCCTGCGCCTATTGCAGCAGCCATTGGCTCTTCTATTAACTTCACATCTCTTGCGCCAGCTCCAAGCACTGACTCTCTAATAGCCCTGCGTTCAACCTGAGTGGACCGGCACGGAACGCAAACCAAGACTCTTGGGCTTGGTTTAATAAATCGTTGCTCATGCACCTTGGCAATAAAATGTTGTAACATTTTCTCTGTAACCTGAAAATCTGCTATTACCCCATCCTTAAGAGGCCTAATAGCTTTAATATTTCCAGGCGTTCTTCCCAGCATTTTTTTTGCTTCATGACCTACTGCCACTACTGTCTTTTGGCCCTTGCTCTCACGAATTGCTACCACTGAAGGCTCATTTAGAACAATACCAATATCTTTTATGTAAATTAGCGTGTTAGCTGTGCCAAGGTCGACAGATAAATCATTGGAGAATAAGCCTCGGACGCTTTTAAATAAGTTGAAATCCAATATGATGTTCCTTCAAAAAATACAATTAACGATGCTTTTAGTTTAATATTGCGCATCAAAGTAAGATAATATCATATGGACAAAGAAATCGTCAGAACTATTTGCTATCTAGCTAGGCTAGAAATTGATGAAGATAAAGCGCAAAAAATAGAGAAAGATCTAGAGACCATTATAGAATTAATTGGAGGGTTGAGCTCGATAGATACAACAAATATTGAACCTCTATATAGCCCCCTAGAAAAGACCGCACTGAAGCATGACGATATTCTTAATTCTGACAATCAAAAACAAAAATTTCTTCAAAATGCTCCAAATGCAAATGATGACTATTTCTTAGTTCCAAGGGTCGTTGAATGAGCATTCAATTCAAATCAATTCTTGAGCTCAGGAAAATGCTCGACACTAAAGTGATTTCTACTGAAGAATTAATCCAAGAAACCTTCAAGCTTGCAAGTAAGCTAAAATCATTGAATTGCTTTGTGACAATGAATGAAGAGGCGAGCATGCAAAAAGCTTCTCAAATTGACCAGGAGAGTCACTCAATATCTGTCCTATCAGGAATACCTCTAGGTCAAAAAGATTTATTTTGCACTGAAGGCTTGAGAACCACATGTTCGTCAAAAATTTTATCTAATTTTATCCCTCCATATTCAGCAACTGCTGTGTCTAATCTAGAGAATGCAGGATCAATTACTATTGGTAAAACGAATATGGATGAGTTTGCGATGGGCTCTTCAAATGAAACAAGTTATTTTGGGAATGTACATAATCCTTGGAAAAAAGGGTTTGTTCCTGGGGGCAGTTCTGGCGGCTCCGCAGCAGCAGTTGCAGCTGGAATTATTCCCGCAGCTACTGGAACAGATACAGGTGGATCTATTCGCCAACCCGCAGCTCATTGTGGGATCACAGGAATAAAACCAACATATGGCAGAGTATCAAGGTGGGGAATGATTGCTTTCGCCTCTAGTCTCGACCAAGCTGGTCCTCTTGCAAGGACTGCTGAAGATTGCGCAATATTACTAAATATCATGTCAGGTCATGACCCAAAAGACACAACATCACTAGATGTGGAGAATAATGATCTCACTCAATCGCTTAACAATTCACTCAAGGGATTAAAATTTGGAATTGTAAAAGAGTTTAATCTTGGAGACCTTAATCCAGATGTTCAAAAAAGATTTGAGGACTCCAAAGCGCTTTATGAATCACTTGGCGCAGAGTTTGTGGAGATATCCTTGCCAAATATCTCAGCCTCAGTCCCTACTTATTATTCAATTGCGCCTGCTGAGTGTTCTTCAAATTTATCAAGGTTCGATGGGATAAAGTTTGGCCATAGAACCGAACACCCTAAGGATTTAACCGATCTATATATTAAATCTAGAAGTGAAGGTTTTGGAGATGAAGTAAAAAGGAGAATTTTAATAGGCACGTATGCATTATCAGCAGGCTATTACGATGCATATTATAAAAAAGCTCAGCAAGTACGAAGACTCATCAAGAATGATTTTGAGAATGCTTTTAACTCAGTTGACCTGATTATGACTCCCACCTCCCCTAGCACTGCGTTTGGCTTTGGAAGTAAGGGCAGCCAAAACCCAGTTGAGCTTTACCTAGAGGATCTCTTTACAATATCCGCTAACCTCGCCGGTCTTCCAGCTATCTCAATACCCCATGGCGCAGTCAATTCTTTGCCCGTTGGGCTGCAATTAATTGGTAATTTTCTTCGGGAAGATCAGATCCTCAATGCCGCCCACCTGTTTCAAAAAAATTCTGAGTTTCACTTAATGAAACCCACTATGGAGGATTTTGAATGACCTGGGAAACTGTTATAGGATTGGAAGCGCATGTTCAACTTTCAACAAAAACTAAGCTGTTTTCAAGAGCCTCAACTACCTTTGGCCAAAGTCCCAATACAAATGTTAATTTAATTGATTGTGGCTTGCCTGGGGTCTTACCCTCAGTAAATAAAGAAGCGTTTTACAAAGCTATTAGATTTGGCATGGCGGTAGGATCTCAAATAAATCAAACCTCCATATTTGATCGTAAGAATTATTTTTACCCAGATTTGCCAAAAGGCTATCAGATCACGCAAATGGACTTGCCCATTCTGCTAGGCGGCACAATTGATATTGAAACCGATGAAGGAAATAAAAAAACTATCAATATTACCCGAGCACACTTAGAAGAAGACGCTGGTAAATCGATTCACGATGAGTTCGATGGTTGCTCAGCAATTGATTTGAATAGAGCTGGCACTCCTCTTCTCGAAATTGTCTCTGAGCCTGAAATCTCTAATGCAAAAGAAGCAGTAGCTTATATGAAAGCCTTACATCGATTGGTAACATTTTTAGATGTATCAGATGGCAATATGTCACAAGGATCTCTTCGATGTGATGCCAACGTATCCATTAGAAAAGTAGGAGATCTCAAGCTGGGCACTAGAACAGAGATTAAAAATATCAATTCTTTTAGATTTATAGAAAAAGCAATTAACTTTGAAATCAAACGTCAGATAAAGCAACTGGAAAAAGGTGAAACTGTAACTCAGGAAACTCGCTTATATGACAGCATAAAAGATGAAACTCGACCAATGCGCTCCAAAGAATTTGCGAATGATTATCGATACTTCCCGGAACCAGATCTGCTCCCGGTCGTTATCTCTGATAAGGAGATGCAGGATATCAAGGATAATTTTCCTGAGCTGCCTAAAGACAAAGAGCTTCGGTTTGAGAGTGAATTTGGATTGACGGGCTATGATTCCAAAATCCTAGCATCCTCTAAATCCATGGCTGATTTTTTTGAATCCTCAGCCAAGGAAGCAAAGAATTACCCGTTGCTAGCAAACTGGCTCATAGGAGAAATTAGTGCATTTTTAAACAAGGATCTCATTGGAATTGATGAATCTAAACTGACCCCTGCAAACCTAGCAATGCTAATAAATCGTATCGATGACCAAACAATTTCCGGAAAAATTGCAAAGTCTATTTTCGAAGAAATGTATTTAAATGGAAAGACTCCTGATGAAATTATAGACTCTCAGGGCCTGCAGCAAATTTCAGATGATGATGAGATTGAAAAAATTATTAATGCTGTTATCGAAAATAATCCTGCTCAAGTGGAAGGCTACAAGAATGGCAAAGACAAATTGTTTGGTTTTTTTGTCGGCCAAGTAATGAAAGAAACACAAGGCAAGGCTAACCCTCAAGTCGTCAACGAGCTACTAAAAAAGAAACTTTCTTAAAGCACCCACATAGAAAGAGTTTCAGCAATAAATGCTGGCTTCTCCAAGCCCTCAATCTCCATGGTGACTGCAGATTTTACTAAAAATTGTCCTGGGTTTTTTTCAGTGATGTCCATCACAACGGAATTCATTCTAATGCGAGAATTCACTGGAACTGGGCTCAAAAATCTAACTTTATCCAGGCCATAGTTCAATCCCATTTTTGCACCCTCCACAACCAGCGCAATGTCTTGCCCAATACCCGCTGTTAAAGCGAGAGATAAGAATCCATGCGCTATAGTTGAACCAAATATTGGAGTAGCTTTTTCAGGATCAACATGAATGAACTGGTGATCTTCTGTGGCTTCTGCAAATTTATTTATTCTGTCTTGATCGACGGTAAACCACTCTGTAGTACCTAAATCTTTACCAATGTATTCTGCAATATTTTCAGGTTTCACTATTGTCAATGCCATCTTATTTCCCCATTAAATGATCTTTATATTTTTCTCTAAGCTCTACTTTGAGTAGCTTGCCAGTTGCCCCATGCGGCAGCTCATCAACAAAGATAATATCATCAGGCAACCACCATTTCACTACTTTTTCTATTAGAAAATCATTCACTTCCTGCGGATCAATTGGATTACCATCTTTTGTTATTAAAAATAACAAGGGCCTTTCATCCCATTTTGGATGTGGCACGCCTACAACGCATGCCTCCAGAACATTTTCATGACTCAATATCGCATTTTCTAGGTCTATGGAACTAATCCACTCTCCACCAGTTTTGATCACATCTTTTGCTCTATCAACTATTTGCATGCAGCCATCTGGATGAATGGTTGCAACGTCGCCAGTGTCAAACCAACCTCCATTATCAACGGCTGATTCTTCAGATTTAAAATATGTATGCATGATCCATGGGCCTTTGACTTTAAGCGCACCGCTAGTTTCGCCATCACGAGGAAGCTCTTCACCTTGATCATTTACGGTTTTAATCTCTACGCCAAATAATGGGTATCCTTGTTTGGTTTGTAATTGATACCTTTCTTCGGTTGGCAGACTCATAGTTTTTTTGGTCGGCGCGTTAATAGTGCCTAACGGGCTCATTTCGGTCATACCCCAGCCATGAGTTAGAAATGCTCCATGCTGCTCATCAAATGCCTTGATCATCGCATATGGTGCAGCTGAGCCACCTACAAGGACCTGATTCACAGAGTCTAGTCTTTTGCCTTTCTCTTCTAGATATTTTAGCAAGCCAAGCCATACTGTTGGAACACCTAGCAAGGAATCAACAGATTCTTGTTCGATAAGCTCAAAAAGTGATTCGCCATCAAGGGCTTGCCCAGGAAGAATCAAAGAAAATCCATTGATCAGCGCTGCATAAGGAACTCCCCATGCATTGACATGAAACATTGGAACCACTGGCAAGACTGAACTAGAAGAATCAAATCCCAAGGATCCTGCTATGGTAATAGCATGCAAAATTGTGGATTTATGCGAATACAGCACTCCTTTTGGGTTGCCTGTAGTGCCCGAGGTGTAACACAAAGATGCAGCAGTATTTTCATCTAATGCTGGCCAGGTAAATTTATTTGATTCATCTTGGATTAACTCATCAAATGCAAGGGTATTTTTCAAAGTATTTGCTGGCATTGACTCTTGGTTGCAAGCAATAATCATCACCTCTACATATTGAAGCTGGTCTTGAATAGACTCAATCAAAGGAATAAATGTGGGGTCCAAAATTAATACTTTATCCTCAGCATGATTCAATATATAAATTAATTGCTCGGCTGAGTACCTTGGATTCATTGTGTGAAGCACAGCTCCCATGCCAGATACCGCAAAGTAAGTCTCAAAATGCCTACTGTTGTTCCAAGCAATTGTCCCTACCCTGTCATGCAACTTAACACCAAGTTTTGTAAGAGCATTAGCTAGCTTTTTTGATCTCTGAATAGAGGCACCGTAAGTGGTAGAAGTAATAGACCCATCTACCTCTCTTGAAATTAACTTGCCATCAAAGTTATATTTCTCTGCATGAGAGATTGCCTGTGGAATTGTTAGATTCCAGTTCATCATGTTGCCTTTCATTGAATAATTCCCCCTATTCTAAATTCAATTTATTTCAATACTCTGCCAAGAAAGAGACCGAAGCCCTTCAATCTTCAAATGAAATCTTATCATATGAAGTCGAGGGAAGCTGAAATTGTGCACTGCAAGAGCACAGGATAGATCGCTCAAAAGATTTGTTTATTTTTCTCCAAGAACAAACCTATTCAAGCCCTGAAGATCTTGATCTGCTGTTATATTTCTAAAACCTTCCTCGCGAAGAACGGCCATGACCTGATCTTTTTGTGTGTGCCCATGCTCAAAAATTATTCTCCCCCCTACTTTTAGTGCAAGCATTGCTTGTTTCGCAATCTCCTTGAAGCTATCTATTCCATTAGGGGTAACTAGAGCTGATATGGGTTCATGTATGAGGCCTTTAAGATGATCATCATCTGGGTGAATGTATGGTGGATTTGAAACAATTAACTCAATTGAATCTGGCTTAGCGAATGATAACCAATTTGAATGAATAAGCTGTAAATTGAAAACTTTAAATTTCTTGAGATTTATTTGAGCTACTTCTAATGCTTCTGAAGATATGTCTGAAGCAATGAGTTTCCATGAAGGTCTACTAAGCGCCAATGAAATTGAAATGCACCCTGACCCCACGCCCACCTCTAGAACAATTGCACCAGCGCTTCTCAAAGGCAGTTTCAAAACTGCCTCAACCATGAGCTCTGTTTCAGGTCTTGGGATAAGTACTCTCGAGTCAACAAAGAAAGTATGGTTAAAAAATGAAGATTCTTTTAAAATATAATCCAAAGGTACTCCTTGTAGATAATCCTCAAAGAAGTCTTCTATTTTTTGTTGTTCTTTGGCAGATAGAAGCAGGTCATCTTCCAAGGCAATAATAGTTGCTGATATATCGAGGGAGCTTAGAAAAAATTTAAAATCCCTCAGTAGGACTGAATTATGAGAGCTAAGCTTGCGAGCTTTAGTAAAATAGAATTTAAGACTGCCGCTCAATTAAATACTGCTTTCTAGGTTAGATAAGAGCTCTAGTTGATTTTCTGTAATTAATGCCTGGCAAATAGAAATCATATCTCCATCCATTACTTGGGCTAAATTATGTTGGGTTAGCTTGATTCTATGATCAGTGATGCGGCCTTGGGGAAAGTTGTAGGTCCTTATCTTTTCACTTCTATCTCCAGTGCCAACCAATATTTTTCTCTCGCTTGCAATGGAACTCTGCCGCTCATCTATCTCATTTTGTTTTATTTTTGCAACTAACAGGGCCATGGCTTTGGCCTTGTTTTTATGTTGCGATGGCAAGTCTTGGCACTCAACAACAACACCAGTTGGTATGTGAGTTAGGCGAACAGCAGAATCTGTTTTATTAACATGTTGCCCTCCTGCTCCAGAGGCTCTGTAAGTATCAACTCGCAAATCACCCTTTTCAATTTCTACATCTTGTACCTCATTAACCTCGGGAAGGATGGCAACTGTTACAGTTGAGGTATGAATTCTACCCTGAGATTCAGTTTCAGGAATCCTTTGCACTCGGTGGACACCAGATTCAAATTTTAAAAACTTAAAAACACCTTGGCCATTAATCTTCACAACGGCCTCTTTTATACCGCTAGGTTCAGAGTATTTAGTATTGATCACCTCTAGCTTCCACCCTTGTCGCTCAGACAGTCTTGAATACATCCTAAACAAGTCAGCAGCAAAGATTGCGGCTTCGTCTCCACCTGCGCCTGCTCTGATTTCTAGATAGGCTGCTCCTTCATCAGCCTCGTCTTTAGGAAGCAGCATCAATTTTAAATCTATTGCTAATTGTGCTATTTTTTCTTCGCTAAGAGAAATATCGCTTTTGGCAAGCTCTATAAGCTCCGAATCACCTGATTTTAAGAGCTCCTTTGCTCCTGAAAGCTCTCCTTCAAGACCTTGCAGCAACTTAAATTGATTTACGATAGGTGTAATTTCTGCATACTCCTTATTCAGTTGAGTAAATTTAGCCATATCATCTGTGGCGCCTTCTTGTGAAAGTGCATCATTGATCTCTCCAGAGCGGGTTAAGAGGCTTTCTAATTTTAAAACAATAGAGCTATCTAGCACTTCTAATCTCCTTGATCATTGATAATATTGCATGCGGGGTTTGCGTTGACAAGCATTGTAGCTGATCATCAGAAAGTTGATGTATCTGCTGAACTTCCTGCAAAGGATCCTGTGATTGGGAAATGCGCTCAATACTTTCATCACTCAAACTCTTTGCAATCGAAGTAAGCGCAAGATATGCCTTGCTTCTAATATTTTTTATACTTATGTTACTTGCAACTAGGGCTGCTTTATTTACAATCAAAGTATGCGCTTTTTTCGCTTCGCTGGTTCTTTCCCCTAAATTTTCTTGTGTAACTTTCTCCATATCCTCGATGCTAAATAAGTATGCATTTTCTATATCTCTAACCTGATCCTCGATATTTCTCGGAACGCCTAAGTCTATTAAAAGCATGGGTTTATTCTTTCGTTGACGAAAAGCATTCTCTATTAAGCCTTTGCCAATAATTGGCAACGGGGTGCTAATAGAGGCAACTAATATGTCAGTTGTAATGATTGCTGTTGCCAGTTGACTAAGATTTGAAGTATCGAGCTGAAGGGATTCTGAGATATTCAAGGTTTTATTGGTTCGATTGATTGCATGAATTTTTTGAATGCCATTGCTATAAAAATGTTCCAAGACGCCGATAGCCATTTGACCTGCTCCCACGACGGTTACTTGTTGCTGCTGTGGCTCCTCAAAAATTTCCTTAACAATCTTTAGTGCCAATCCAGATACTGATAAGGGATTCACTCCAATGCTAGTTTCTGTCCTAGCCGCCTTGGCAATCGAGATAGCCTCGTCAATAATTTGCTGAAAGGTACCATGCACTACCTGGAGATCTACAAAGGATTGAACAGCTTTTTTGAATTGACCAAAGATTTCTTGCTCGCCCAGAACTTGTGAGTCAAGGCCGCTTGCAACGCAACACATATGCTCTAAAGCTTTGATCCCATCTAATTTATAAGAGTCCTGGATTATTGATTGGCTGCAACCAAGAAATTCTGCAGTTTTCTTCATTACCGTTTCAGACATTAGCTCTTGAGCATAAAAATAGATCTCTGTTCTGTTGCATGTAGATAAAGCAAAGAACGATTCTATCTGGCCATTGAAAGTAGTCAATATAAAGTTTTTAAACTCTTCTTTATTGGACTCATTTATAATAAAAAGCTCTCTTTCAGAAAGCTTTGTAGTTTTATGATTTATGCCAAATAGCTGTAATTCCATAACAAAAAATCTTTGTATTGCCCTATTAGTTTGCTCGTGCGCTTCAACTCCACAATATCAACCTGAGAGCAGTTTGATTGGCAAGCTGTTCGCTAATAATGGAGAGGAGACTATCGCTCTCAACTTCTCGCTCCATAGCAACTTGGATAATGACATTATACAGATTAAAAAACCGTTTTATGGCAATGTCTTTAGGGCCAAAATAGACCGAAAAAATAATAAAATTATAGAAATGCAAACAAATTATGGCACCAAGGAGTTTGATAGGGAGATTCAAGGAGCGGCGATGTTAGAAATAATAAAAATCTTTTATCAATGCTTAAATCTCTCTAATCAGCAACAAAATTGGAATAATGCTTCGTTAAAAGCTTCATGCTTAGCTTCTCCAGATAAAGTTTCAATTACTCTCACTTCAAATACCTGGCAAGTCTCTGGATTTCTGAAGCGATGAATCAAATCATCAATATGTTATGTCCAGCTAAATTAAATCTGATGCTTGAAGTATTAGGAAAAAGAGCCGATGGTATGCATGAAATTAAAAGTCACTTTCAGCTCATAAATTTGTTTGATGAGCTAACCATCAAAAAAGCTAATAAGCCACAAAGCACCATCACCACCAATTCCTCTCTTGATATTGAAAATGAAAATAATATTGTTTACCAAGCAATGCTGTCTCTCAGTAAATATACTAAGCAGGATATACATTGCGAAATACATATAATTAAAAATATTCCAATTGGTGGAGGCCTGGGGGGCGGAAGCTCGAATGCAGCAGCAGCGTTAATTGGAATCAATAAGCTCTTCAATCTTAGCCTCTCAATTTCCGAGTTGATGGTTATAGGGAAGGAGCTAGGAGCAGATGTTCCTTTCTTCATATTCGGAAAAAATGCTATTGCAACCGGCATTGGTGAGGTGCTAGAAGAAGTGCACTGCATGAATTCAAAATTTCTAATTATCTCTCCCAACATTCACACTTCAACCAAAGAAATGTTTGCTGAGTGGGATGAGCTTGATGTTTTAAACTCTCCTCAGAATCTTCAAGGATATAACAACTCTTTCTTGCCTCTTTTCCTATCTAAAAATACAGATCTACATAAAATCTATAAAGAGTTAAGTCTCGCAAGTGATATAAAACTCTCAGGAACTGGCTCAACGATGTTTTGCATCTATAAAGAAGATGTTGAGATTGAAAAAACTTTAAAAAAAATTCCAACTAAATGGAGACACTTTTTTTGTGAACCATTACAATGTTCACCACTATTAGAATACATAACATAATGGGGTGTAGCCAAGCGGTAAGGCAACGGGTTTTGATCCCGTCATGCGTTGGTTCGAATCCAGCCACCCCAGCCATATTTAAAAATTATGATTAATAAACCAACACTAGGAATATTTGCTGGCTCAGCCTCAAAGAGGCTTGCGTCTGAAATAGTCAGTATCCTTGGATTAAAGCTTGGCCAAATCGAATTAAGCAAATTTTCAGACGGTGAGATCAAAGTAGAAATTCTTGAAAATGTTAGAGGGCACGAAGCCTATATCATTCAATCTACATGTGCGCCCTCAAATACTAACTTAATGGAGCTAATGCTCATCACAGATGCGCTTAAAAGGTCTTCTGCATCTAAAATTACTGCAATCCTTCCTTACTATGGATATGCCCGCCAAGATAGAAGAGTGAGGTCTGCGCGAGTACCAATTAGCGCAAAAGTGATTGCTGATATGATGAATACAGTAGGTATTGATAGGGTCTTAACGGTTGATCTGCACTCAGAATCAATTCAAGGGTTTTTTGATATGCCAGCTGATAATGTTTATGCAACGAAGATTATGCATGACGATATTAAATCTCGCTCTTCATCTGATGAAAAAATTCTAGTTGTATCTCCTGATGTTGGTGGTGTAGTAAGAGCCAGAGCCCTGGCAAAATTTTTAGATGAGTCTGATCTTGCAATTATTGATAAAAGAAGGGCTACAACCAATGAATCAGAAGTGATGAACATTATTGGAGATGTGGCAGGAAGATGCTGCATAGTTCCAGATGACATTATTGATACTGCAGGAACACTTTGCAATGCTGCGCAAGCCTTAAAAGATGCTGGAGCAGCTAAAGTGAAGGCTTATATCACCCACCCCGTTCTTTCAGGGTCAGCAATCGAAAAAATTACAAATTCCTCCATTGATGAATTAGTTGTAACCAATTCCATTCCACTGTCCACAGAAGCAGAAAAATGCAGTAAAATACGCGTCATTTCTCTTGCGCCAACAATTGCTGAATGCATTAGAAGATTAAACAATGAGGAGTCGCTGAGCGCTCTGTTCTTGTAAAAAGTTTAAAGGTACAACTTATGTCAAATGAAATTATATTAAACGCAGATCTAAGAATTAGAACTGGAACTAACAAAACTCGTGAAATTAGGCGAGAAGACTCTATGGTGCCGGCTATTATTTATGGTAATGAGCAAGAATCTAAGAATATTAAAGTGAAGTTAAATGAGTTAACGAAGGCCTCAGAGAATGAGCTTTTCTATACTCAGGTCTTATTAATTAAGCTTGAAGGTCAAGAGGAAAAAGTTGTATTAAAAGAACTTCAAAGGGAGCCAGTGAAAGGAAAGTTCTTGCATGCTGACTTTCAGAGAGTATCTGGGAAGACTAAGTTAAAAGTTGTAGTGCCCTTTAGATTTATTGGTGAAGACGATTGTGAGGGCGTTAAAACTGATGGTGGTGTGATCGCAAAAGCTATGTCAGAAATTGAAATAGCCTGTTTAGCAGGAAATATTCCAGAAGCTATAGAGATAGATATTACCAATCTAATGTTAAATGAAGCTATTCGCTTAACTGAATTAAAGCTACCAGAAGGTGCTGAAATACCAGGTCTAGATGCAGCACACGATCAAATGGTTGTGTCCGTGAATGCGCCAAGAGCTGAAGAAGAAGAAGCTGAAATTGCACCTGAAGGCGAGGCAACAGAGGAAGCATCAGATGCTAAAGATGATGAGGGCTCTGCAGATAACCCAGAAGAAAGCAGTTAAGTTGCAACTAAACTGTGCCTAATATAAGTATTCTTGGCCTAGGAAATCCTGGTCAGACATATGATGATACTCGGCACAATATTGGAAAAGACTGGGTTATCAACTATTGTCTGCAAAACAACATTGATCTCAAGATAAAAAGTAAGTTAGATTCCTCTGTTGCTGTTTCAGCAGATGAGAAAATTCTTTGGGGCTATCCAAATTTATATGTCAATGAGTCTGGTCAGTCTATTTATAAGATAATCAAAAATACAAACCTACAGCTCATAGATACAGTAATCTTGCATGATGACTTAGATCTGCCTATGGGCACAATAAAACTTAAGGTTGAAGGGGGTCACGGCGGCCACAATGGGCTTAAAAGTATTATCAGCTTAGTAGGTAATAGTTTTCTTCGAATCAGGATAGGCATAGGTCATCCAGGACACAAAGAAGATGTGACTAATTGGGTGTTAGGAAAATTCAAGCCTCTGGAAAAAAAACTATTAGATGATGGTTATCTAGAATTTCTAAATATTATTGAGTTACTTGCAGACAAGCAAATTGCAAAAGCTCAGCTCCAACTTCACACAGGATAAATATGGGTTTTAAATGCGGAATTCTTGGGTTGCCTAATGTGGGCAAATCTACGCTTTTTAATGCTATAACAAAATCAGCAATACCTGCTGAAAACTTTCCATTTTGTACAATAGAACCTAATGTGGGCATCGTAAATGTCCCTGATAGAAGATTGATTGCAATTAATGAGATAGCAAATTCAGAAAAAGTTATACCAACTACTATGAGTTTTGTAGATATTGCAGGATTGGTCAAAGGGGCCTCGAAAGGTGAAGGCCTGGGCAATGCATTTTTATCAAATATTCGAGAGATGAATGCCCTGCTTCATGTTGTGAGATGTTTTGAAGATGATAAAGTCGTCCATGTAGAAGGTGCAGTTGATCCATTGAGTGATCTAGAGACAATTAATTTAGAATTAATCTTTGCAGATATTGAAGTCCTCGATAAACGATTGCTAAAATTAGAAAAATTAATTAGGTCTGGTGATGCCCAAGCTAAATTAGATCAAATGGTAATTAATTCCCTAAAAGATTTAATGAGTAATGGAGCTCTGCCAAAGTTAGATACTTTTAATAATAAAGAGATTGCTTTTATTAATGGTTTAAATTTGCTTTCGACTAAGCCCATGCTACTAATTGCAAATTTATCAGATGATGAATCAAAAAATAAAATTAAAGACATTCAAGAATACGCTACTGTAAACTCAATAGAGATTATTCCTGCGGTGGTAAAAATAGAGCATGAGCTTGCTAACCTTGACGAGGAAGAGCAACACGAATATCTAGAGCTACTTGGTATGGATGAACCAGTCCTTAATAAAATTATTTTAGCCGGTTATAAGCTATTAAATCTAGAGACTTATTTTACCTCTGGGCCTAAAGAATCTAGAGCTTGGACCATTCATGAAAATGCGTTAGCCCCTCAAGCAGCTGGAGTCATTCATACTGATTTTGAAAGAGGTTTTATAAAAGCGGAGGTTATATCCTATTCTGATTTTATTTCTTGTGGGGGAGAAGCTGGAGCTAAAAAAGAAGGAAAATTAAGACTTGAAGGTAAAGACTATATAGTCCGAGATGGAGATATTATTCATTTTAAATTTAATGTTTGACTTATATTTGGACTTCTTTATCATTTCCAAGCTTGGCTATGTAGCTCAGATGGTTAGAGCACAGCACTCATAACGCTGGGGTCGGTGGTTCAATTCCACCCATAGCCACCATCATTGATTGAGATTAAAGAAATTATAGGTTGAGAGCCAACCAGAATTTCCTAAAAAAGTTTTTACTTCTTTAGGTATGCAAGAATAATAACTACTGAGATGAGGGCAAGTAAGCCATCTTCTCCAAGCATTTTGATTATTGCAGCAACGTTGGTATAAACGTCTCCAACAAAAGGAGTTGTGGGGCCAAAGATTATACCTAGAAGCAGTGAAACAGAGACTAATGGTATTAGCACACCATTTACTTTCCAGATAAATGTTTGAATTCCTTTGAGGGTTAAATTAAAGTCCATATTTTATTTATAAAAAAAATTAAGAAGGGCTTACGCCCTTCTTAATTTAATACTTAAGGTTTACTTAAGAAGACTCATTAAAACTGCTAAAACGAGCAGTCCAACGACTCCACCATTAGCTAGTGTTTCCACTAAAGCAGTAATGTTACCAATCACATCTAGTCCAAGCATATCACCGAAAGCTAAGCTTCCAACAATTCCAAGTCCTAGGATTCCTGTAATGACGCTAGTTAGATTTCCAACTAGTTCATTTATCATTCTCCATGCATTATCCATAATTTCCCCCTATGGTTTATATGGTGTTAACCCTCATATAAAAACACAAATGAGATGTTATATGCAACTACTAGGTAATGAAAAATGTTATATTTCTTGACATTATATAAAATTATGATAAGCCATAAAATGAATTATCATTTTTAATGATTATTCTTCGATTGCTTTTTTAGAAAGCTTCATCTTCCCGCGATCAAACCCTATCAGTTTAACCTTGATGATTTCGCCTTCCGTGAGAACATCTGAAACATTCTCAACCCTTTCCGTAGAGATCTCTGAGACATGAAGTAGCCCATCTTTGCCTGGAAGAATGTTAACAAAAGCGCCAAAATCTACGATTTTAACAACCTTGCCTTCATATATCTTGTCTAACTCTGGATCTTCAATAATGCCTTCTATGATCTCTAAAGCAGCAAGCATGATTGATTGTGTTTCACCAAAGATGGTAACGACGCCATCATCGTTAATATCGACAGATGCACCAGTATCAGCTTGCATGCCTTTAATGACAGCCCCACCTTTACCTATGATCTCTTTAATCTTATCTTGATGAACTGTAATTTTTTTCATCGCAGGGGTGCTGTCAGATAATTCTTTAGGTACTGATATTACAGCATTCATTTTTTCTAGAATATGCAATCTTGCAGTTTTAGCCTTTTCTAATGCGGACTCCATAATGTCAGCAGTAATGCCCTGAACCTTAATGTCCATTTGCAAGGCGGTCACGCCATCTTTTGTTCCTGCAACTTTAAAGTCCATGTCTCCAAGATGATCTTCATCACCAAGAATATCAGTTAGCACTGCAAAGTTATCTGCTTCCTTGATCAAGCCCATTGCAATTCCAGCGACTGGATTTGTGATTGGCACACCAGCATCCATGAGTGATAGCGAGGTACCACATACAGAAGCCATCGAGCTAGAACCATTAGACTCAGTAATTTCAGATACCACTCTCAAAGTATAACCAAACTCTTCTGGGTTAGGCAAAACAGCCTCAATAGCTCTTTTGGCTAAGTTACCATGGCCAATTTCACGTCTTTTTGGCCCAAGAGGCATACCAATTTCGCCAACACTGTATGCAGGAAAATTATAATGAAGCATAAATTGATTGTGTTGCTCTCCGTTTAGGCTCTCAATTCTTTGAGCATCTCTGGTGGATCCAAGGGTTGCTACTACCAACGCTTGCGTTTCACCTCGAGTAAACAAGGAAGAACCATGTGCGCTTGGAAGGACACCTGTTTCTACAAAAATTGGTCTCACCGTATCACGATCCCTGCCATCAATTCGAGGCTCATTGGAAAGAATACTTTTTCTGACTACGTCTTTTTCAACTGCTTTAAAGGCATTCATAAGCTTGCCTTTTTCCAAATCATCAAGATCGGCAGCATACTTTTCTATAATCTGATCTTTAATCGCATGAATTGCATCTCCACGCTCAGCTTTATCTGCTATTTTAAAAGCAGCAGCAATGTCACCTGTAAAAGATTCTGCAATCTTTGTTGTAAAATCAGCAGTCACAGTATCTTCTGAGAACTCCCAAGGAGTCGGATTAACTTTAGCTCTTAAGTCTGAGCAGGCTTTGATTACTTTTTGCATTTCTTGATGCCCAAAAAGTACTGAGCCCAACATAATGTCTTCGCTAAGCTCACTGGCTTCTGATTCGACCATAAGGACGGCATCGGCTGTTCCTGCTACTACCATATCCAACATAGAGTTCTCTAGCTCTGCTGGAGATGGGTTTAATACAAAGTTGCTATCAATAAATCCAACTCTTGCTGCTCCAAGAGGACCCTGAAAAGGGACGCCTGAGATAGAAAGAGCGGCAGAGGCTCCAATTAATGAGGCGATATCTGGGTTGATGTTTTTATCAGCCGATAGAACTGTACAAAATATTTGCACTTCATTTTTAAAATCTTCAGGAAACAAAGGTCTAATTGGCCTATCTATCAGCCTTGAAGTTAGTGTTTCTTGTTCAGTTGGGCGAGCTTCTCTCTTAAAATATCCTCCAGGAATTTTACCTGCGGCATAAAATTTTTCTTGGTAAAAAACTGCTAGAGGGAAAAAATCTTTTCTAGGGTCTGCTTCTTTTCTGGCAACCATTGTTGTTAACACAACAAGATTATCAATAGTTACGATGATACTGGATGTTGCCTGTCTAGCAATTTTACCAGTTTCTATTTTTACAGTCTTATTTCCGTATTCAAACTCTACGGACTGAGTATTTAATTTATTGTCTTCCACGATTTTCCTTTGTTTATCCTCTTAACTTAAGAGATTTTATTATTGCTTGATAGCTTTCTAGATTTTTTCTTTTCAGATAAGCCAATAGCTTTCTTCTTAAGTTAACCATTCTGATTAGACCTGTTCTCGAGTGATGATCTTTTTTATGAATTTTAAAATGGGATTGGAGTTTATTGATGTTCTCTGTCAAAAGGGCAATCTGCACTTCTGGTGAGCCAGTGTCAGCATCGCTGTTCTGGAATTCTTTAACAATTTTATTCTTTTCTTCTTTTAATAAAGCCATGTTTTTCTCCTTGGATATGCTCTAAAAAATACTCAAACCTTGCATATCTAAAGTTTGAGATACTGTAGCTTATTACTAATCAAGCTTTTAAACAAGGTATTCATGCTTAAAGCCTTCTGAAGTCATCTTGCCTAGAGCAATAAATTCACCTAAAGGGTTGTAAGTTCTAACCAAACCTTCTTTTGGAGCTGAAATATTCACAGCAGAGCCATTAATAAAATTTTTTAATTGATCTTCTGAAATTTGAATGGAGTCCAGGTGAGTAAATACTTCTTCTAGCGGGATGATATCTCTATTAGTAATTTCGTCGACAGTCTTAGCATCAGCTAAAGAGAAGTCTTTCTGGGTTAGTCTAATCAATCCTGATAAATGGCCGCCGCAACCAAGTTGATTGCCTAAATCTCGGGCAATAGATCGAATGTAGGTGCCCTTAGAGCAGATAACCTCAAATGAAACTTTTGGCAGGTTAATCACAATATTATTAATGCTTTCAATAATGATGGGTCGAGGTGCTTTTTCTACTGCAACCCCTTCACGCGCATATTTATACATAGGCTTCCCTTTCACCTTTAATGCTGAGTAGATCGGCGGCTGTTGTAAGCTGCTTCCCAAAAAAGATAAAAGCTCTTTCTGAATTTCATTATGGGAGCTGGTAACTAATTTAGTAAATAGCATCTCCCCCTCAGCATCATCGGTATCAGTTTGCTCACCCAATGTGACCTCTGCTGCATAAGATTTATTGCTTTCTAGTAACAAAGAAGAGAATTTAGTTCCCCGATTAATTGCCAATATTAGTAACCCAGTAGCCATTGGGTCTAAGGTTCCAAGATGGCCAACTTTTTTGAATTGAAATTTTCTTTTTACAGTCTGCACAACCCTAGATGAGGTTATGCCTATTTCTTTATGGACTAATATGAATCCGTTAGTCACTTAAAGAGCTCAAAATGGAATCAATATTATTGTATCTCTCTAAACTTTCATCATATTTAAAGATCAGTTTGGGCACTCTTCTAATTTTCATAAACTGCGAGAGTTTAGATCTAATCATAGATGCAAATTTATCTAGAGATTTTTTATCTGGAGCTTGCAACTTGTCGCCATTAATAATTGTGAAGTATACAGTTGCCACCCCAAGATCAGCTGCTGCTTTAACGTCAACAATATTAAGCAATTTAAAACGTTGATCTTGAACTTGAGCAGAAATAAGTTGGGAGATCTCTTTTTTTAAAAAATCTTCTACTTTAGGAATTCTAGAGGATGACATTGCGTCAGATAGTTTGAGCTTCTTCTTTCCTATCGAAGACTTCCACTTTGTCCCCTGGTCGAATGTCTTTGTAATTCTTAATACCAATCCCACACTCTGTGCCACTCTTCACTTCAATCACAACATCTTTGAATCGTCGAAGGGAATCTAATTCACCTTGGTGAATAACCACGTCATCTCTCAATACGCGCACTGGTTTGCTTTTAAAAATTGAACCCTCTAAGACCATGCAACCCGCTACTTGACCAAATTTTGGAGAATTAAATACCTCCAGAACTTCAGCTGTTCCTACAATTTCTTCTCTTATGATTGGATCTAGTAAACCGCTTAGCCTAGCTTTAACCTCGTCAATTAACTCATAAATAATGCTGTGATACGACAAAATAATAGCTTCGCTTTCTACTATTTTTTTAGCAGAGTTATCCGATCTTACATTAAAGCCTAAGATCATGGACTCAGTTGCAACAGCTAAATTAGCGTCAGATTCAGAAATGCCTCCCACTCCAGAGGCAACAACCTTAATAGAGGCATCAGTATTACCAATATCATTTAAGGCAGCAACAATAGCCTCAGAGGTGCCTGCAACGTCAGATTTCAATATGACGTTCAATATCTTTTTATTAGATTGACCCATTGATTCAAAGATATTCCCAACGCTCTCATTCCTTTGCTTTAATACTTTTCTATCCTTGAGCTTGTTCTCTCTAAATGCTGCGATCTCACGAGCCTCTTTATCATTTTTCACTACCTGAAATGTTTCGCCAGCATTAGGCACGCTATTTAAGCCAAGAATTTCTACAGCAAACGAAGGTTCTGCAATTTTTAACTTCGAGGTATCAGATCCTATGATGCTCTTTACCTTTCCAATAGCTGCTCCACAAACTACCATGTCTCCAAGCTTTAAAGTTCCACTCTGAATCAATAAGGTAGCCACAGGCCCCCTAAACTTATCAAGCTCTGATTCAATTACTACTCCTTGAGCTTGTCCTTCGTAATGTGCTTTTAGCTCTAATAGCTCTGATTCCAGAACTACTGCCTCTAATAATTTATCTACGCCATCTCCTGTCAAAGCAGAAACTGGAATCATTTGAATGTTTCCGCCCCAATCTTCCGGCGTTAGGTCCTTGGCAGCTAAATCACCCTTAATTCTCTCAACGTCTGCGCCTTGTAAATCCATTTTATTGATTGCAACAACAATAGATACACCCGCAGCCTTCGCATGATTGATTGCCTCTTCTGTCTGTGGCATGACCCCATCATTTGCAGCAACTACTAGGATAACCACATCAGTCGTGTTTGCTCCCCTTGCTCTCATGGATGAAAATGCTGCGTGACCAGGTGTATCAATGAAAGTGATAACAGAATTACCTACTGGCACTTGATAGGCGCCAATATGCTGAGTGATGCCTCCTGCCTCTCCATCAACAACTTTCGTCTGGCGAATAAAATCAAGCAGCGTTGTTTTTCCATGATCAACATGACCCATTACTGTCACTACTGGAGCTCTTAATTTTGGAATATCTGTATATTCAATGCTGCCAATAATTTCATCTTCTACAGAGGAGTCATTAAAGGGAATGCCGTTATGCCCTAATTCTTCAGCAACTAAGATGCCTGTTTCTTGGTCTATTGAATCATTGATGGTTGCTGCAACCCCTAAGCTCATCAAAGTCTTAACAACCATTCCTCCTTTGATGAACATGAGTTTAGCGAGCTCGCCAACCTGTATCATTTCTGGAACTTCTATATCTCGCTGAATAAATTCAACTGGCTTTGCAAACTGATGCGCAGAATCTTCCTTGCTAAAGCTCTTTTCTCTTCGAGAATACTCATTGGCTGCTCTTGAAAGCTGATCTTTAATATTTACACGTGGTTGAGATTGGTTTGGGGCTTGAAATTTTTGTGAAGTTTTTTTAGCTTCTTGCTGTTGCTCTTGTTTTAAACGAATTGCTTCTTTAATTTGATCTTCACGTTTCTTCTGTTGCTCTTTTAGGTTCTCTGCGGCTGCCTGTCTTTTAGTTTCAATGTTATCAGTCATCCCTTCTGGCTGAACGGATGCAGGGCCTGTAGGTTGAGATACAGTCCCTTTCGATTTCACAGTTACCCCTCCACTACTAGATGATGAGGTCATAGCTTGGCTGGAACCAGGCTTACGATTATTTAAAGATTTTAAAAAAGCCAATTTATCAGATGAAGTTATCTCATCTGATGATTTGGTATGAGAAAGGCCAGCAGCCTTCATTCGCTCTAATAGAGCTTCATCTTTAATCTTTAGAGTTTTTGCGAAATCTTTAACTGTTAATGCCAATGTACTGTCCTTTTTTTATTTAAACCAACTCTCTCTAGCCTTCATAATAATTTCTGCGGCTTTCTTTTCTGTGATCTCAATCACCTCTTGCAATTCGTCTACAGCAAGCTCTGCAATATCATCCATGCTTTTCAATGACTTGGAGACCAGGATATCAACTTCTTCTTCGCTGAAACCTAGCTCAGTTAAAGATTCTAGGTTTGATTCTTCTTGGGTGATCTCGCCCATTGCTTCAAGTAAGGCGGCATCAGCAGCCGCTGCTTTAATCTCTTCTACCCTCACTGCTTCTAATCCAAGAGCAGCGAGTAACTTGTCATCTTCAGCATAAGCAATATCATCAAAAGTTAAAAATCCTCCCCTGATCAGCGCCTCTGCTTCAGCTTCATTGATACTAAGATTATCCATTAACTTCGCTTGAAACTCTGCTTCCACAACTCTTTCTTTTGCTTCGGCTTCATTGCTACTAATAATATTTAGCTCCCACCCAACAAGACGGGATGCCAGGCGAATATTTTGCCCTCTTGATCCAATGGCAAGTGCTAAATTTTCTTCATTCACTGCTAATTCCATAGATCTAGAATCCTCATCCATCACAATAGATTCAACTTTGGCTGGAGCAAGAGCATTGATTACCATTTGCGCTGGATTATCATCGTAGATAATAATATCTATTCTTTCGTTGCCCAGTTCACCAGAAACAGATTGGACTCTTGAGCCTCTCATCCCAACACATGCACCTACAGGATCAATTCTGCCATCATTTGTCTTGACGGTAATCTTTGATCTAGAGCCTGCATCTCTTGCGATGCCTCGAATTTCAATAATATCCTCATTAATTTCAGGAACTTCAATTCTAAAGAGCTCCGTAACCATTTCTGGACAAGTTCTGCTCAGCATTAATTGTGAGCCTCTGCCGTCAATCTCTTGAATTTGTAAAATTGCTCTCATGCGGTCTTTAATTTTATAAATCTCTCCAGGTAGCAATTGGCTTCTTGGAAGAATAGCCTCTATGTCATTTCCTATGTCTACAATAATATTGTCTCGAGTAACTCGCTTCACAGTTCCATTCATCAGAGAGTTATTTTGAGAGGTAAACATTGCAACAATATTATCTCTCTCAGCTTCTCTAACTTTTTGCATCATTACTTGGCGGGCAGCTTGAGCCTCAATCCTTCCAAACACTACATTATCTACATCTATGGAATAAGTATCTCCAAGGCTCATTTGGGAGTCAGCTTCAGTAATATGAGTTTCTTTATGGAAGTCCTCAATATTTTCTTCTGCTACAGCCCAATGTCTGTGGGTTGAATATTCTCCAGATACCCTATCAATTGATACTGTGATTTCTGCATCTTCGTGAAAATGACGAAGGGAAGCGGTGGCAATGGCTGTCTCCAATGCACCAAATATAATCCCCTCATCAATTCCTTTTTCATTAGAAACAGATTCAACAACTGCTAATATCTCAATACTTTTCATTATTTATTTCCTCTCATAAGTTCGTCAAAATTCGGTTTTAGTCGACATAAATCAAGATCTAAAAAATTTAAACTTAACTGCTCTTCATCGCACTTAACGATCATTTCATTATTTTTAACATTCAGCAATTTTACAATTAAGCTTTTCTTGCCATTCATCGCTTCTCTTAACTTCAGGTGAAACTCTTCATGGACAAATGAGCTGAGCTGACTTGCATTAAAAAACTTCCTATCTATACCAGGCGTTGATACTTCCAATACATAGTCTTGATCAATAAATGAATCATTTAAGGCTAATTCATAATTAAGATCTTGTGCAATTTTCTCGCAATCTTCAATTGTAGCCCCAGCAATTGCATCTATATAGACTCTAATCGTAGGCCTTCTTTTCCCTCTTAATAAATCAATGCCCCATAGCTCACATCCATGGCTTTCAACCACAGGCTTTATTGCATCTTCTATCTCTTCTATTCTCATTGCTTTACAAATAAAAAAGGGGCTAATGCCCCAGTACGTATTTCTCTAACTGGTAGCGGGGGCTGGATTTGAACCAACGACCTTCGGGTTATGAGCCCGACGAGCTACCAGACTGCTCCACCCCGCATCGCAGAGAAACAGAGTGTATAGAAAGCATGTACTGAAGGTCAAGTCTATTTAAATTTATTTAAGCATTAAAAAAATATCTTGCTATAATCCTTTTTCTTTGCCGAAGTGGTGGAATTGGTAGACACGCTAGCTTGAGGGGTTAGTGAGCGAAAGCTCGTGCGGGTTCAAGTCCCGCTTTCGGCACCATCATAATTTAAATGATTGTTATGTTATAATATAACAATGAAGAACTTATCTCTAGCCTTAAATACAGCAGGATTGTCCGTTTCTTTTATATGCTTCCTTCATTGCGTTTTAGTTATTCTAGTATTTGCAGGCATATTAAACTCAAATATGTATCTGATAGTTCTATTTGAAGATCCAACAAATCACGCAATATTAATTCTTAGCGGTTTCTCGTTGGCCTGTTTATCTCGGTTAAAGTTTATCGGCCCATCCAATGATGCACGTCTTAAAGACAGGTCAGTGCTCAAGGTTAAATTCCGAGGTCTGAAATCCAAACGCTTGGTTGGCGGAGGCTTGTTGCTTGGATTTTCGTTTCTCTTTGCTGATATTTATGCTGAGATGCTAGTAATACTAGGAGCGATGACTCTTCTGAGCATGCATTCAGCTAAGCTTTTTAAGCTATCCTGATCTACTCAACAGGTATTTCAACTACTTTTTTTGCTTCCTGAATTTCCTCGTCACTAAAAAGCATTTCTGTATTTTCATTTTTTAACAACACAGCTTGGGCTAAATTAAGACCAAGAAACAATGCTGCAATAAGACCTGTTAGCTTTCCAAGAAAATTTGATGGCCCTACAGCTCCAAACATTGAATTTGAAGATCCACCGCCAAAAGCTGATCCTAAATCAGAGCCTTTGCCTTGCTGCAAGATCACTAAAATAATTAGGATAATTGCTAAGATGATGCATGCGATTTTTATTGTTGTAATAATCATATTTTTATAACCCTTTTAAATCATTAAAGATATTTGCTATTGAGGCAAACTCCCCACCATTCAGTGACGCCCCACCTATTAATGCGCCATCAATCTCTTTTTCTTTAAAAATTGATTGAGAATTTTCTAAATTGACGCTCCCACCATAAATTACAGCATGGAGATGAATGTTGGAAAAACGAGATTGTACTACATCTTTAATCATTTCATGAATTGAATTAATTTCTTCAGGCTCAGGCATCGCCCCACTTCCAATCGCCCACACAGGTTCATAGGCGATAGTTAATGAGTGTAATGTTGAGCAAGCCCTTAAGACATTACTTACTTGCATCTCCAACACCTTCTCAGTTTTATTTTGATCTCTCTCCTCCCTGGACTCTCCCACACATAAAATTGGGAGCAGAGAGGCTGAACTTGCAAGATCAAGTTTTGCAGCAATATCACCATCTAATTCATTAAAGAACATTCTTCGCTCAGAATGCCCTGTAATTGAAAATAAGCCGCCGGCATCTTTAACCATGCTTGATGCGATTTCGCCAGTTCTAGCTCCAGAAGAGAACTGATCTATATTTTGAGAGCCTATAGCAATACCGGGATTGCTGGAATATCTAGCTATATCACTTATATAGATTGCAGGTGGTGCAATGCCAAGCGAATCATGGTGAGATCCTTGGTAGCTTTGATTGAATGCTGAAAACCAATTTTGATAAAAAGATTTGGAGCCATGAAGTTTCCAGTTTGCTAGAAGTTTTAAGCTCATGCCCTAACTAGCAAACATGCCAGCAATATCTTCAGCATATTTTTTTGCAGTTGATTCGCTATCGGATTCGACCATCACTCTAATTTTACTCTCAGTTCCTGATGGCCGGACCAATACCCTGCCAACGGTTAGGTCAGATTCAACTTCTTTAATTAATTTTAGGATGCTAGGATCAGAAAGGATATCTTTATTTACAACATCAACATTAATATTCACCTGGGGCATTTTTGAGTAGTTGCTTAAAATATCAGCTGGATTTTTTTCTAGCATCAATAAAGATGAAATAACTTTAAGCGCTGCAATTGTTCCATCGCCTGTGCTAACTAAATCTCGACAGATAATGTGGCCAGATGGCTCTCCACCGAGAAGCCAGCCTTCTTTTTTTAACATTTGGCTAACATGTTTATCTCCAACTTCCGCGCGTTTAAACTGGTAGCCAAGTTTTCTAATACCTTCTTCAAAACCTAAATTACTCATCTGAGTCCCAATTAATCCAGACCATGGCCCGGTTCTATTTGGGTTTGCAAATGCTAAAATATACATAATGTCATCGCCGTCTAGGACTGTGCCATTTTGATCGATTATGACTACCCTATCGCCATCTCCATCTAAAGCAATACCAAAATCTGCTCTTTGCTTAATAACCTCTTCTTGGGCTTTAGCTGGGTTTGTTGAGCCGCAATCACGATTAATATTAAATCCATCCGGGCTTGTACCCAAGGTTATAACCTCGGCACCAAGCTCCTCAAAAATAGAAGGGCTGACTTTATAACAAGCACCATGAGCGCAATCGAGGACTATCCTCAGTGACTCAAAAGATAGCTCAGCTGGTACTGTAGATTTACAGAATTCAATATATCTAGCACCAGATTCATCAAATCTCCTGGCTTTACCAAGCTCTGCTGTAGGTACAGGCTTCAAATCTCCTTTGAGAAGTTTTTCAATCTTTTGTTCTGCCTCTTTCGAGATTTTCTCACCATTGCCAGCAAAAAGTTTGATGCCATTATCAAGATAATCGTTATGCGATGCGCTAATAACAATGCCAAACTGGCCTCTAAGAGATTTGGTTAAGTAAGCAACTCCAGGTGTGGGAAGAGGACCAAGCAATCTTACGTTGACTCCCGCAGCTATAAATCCAGCTTGAAGAGCAGATTCAAGCATGTAACCAGAAACGCGAGTATCTTTTCCAATTAACACTGTGCCCCATCCCATCTCCTTAAGAACTATGCCTGCGGCATGACCTATTCTAAGACATACTTCTGGTGTAATCTCAGATTCCACAGGACCTCTAATTCCATCAGTGCCAAATTTAATATTCATACTAGAATTATAACTCTTCAGCAGGACCCTTAATCGAAGTTTTTTTCGAACGCTTGGCTTGTAGAGCCTTCGGCTCATCCCAGTCCTTAGGTGCTCGTGGTTTAGCGCCTGCCATGATGTCATCAATTTGGTCCGCATCAATTGTTTCATAAGTCAGCAAGGTCTCTGCCATCGTATGAAGTTTATCTATATTATCTTTGAGTATTTTTTTAGCTTTTTTATAATCAGTCTCTATAATTTTTCTCACTTCCATATCTATAAGATTGGCAGTGTCGCCACTAATTCCTTTGGGAGCCATAGATGCAGATCGGCCTAAAAATGGGCTGGAATCATCCTCACCATACTTGAGCGGGCCTAAATCAGATAAACCCCATTTTGTAACCATGTTAGTGGCAATACTCGTCGCAACTTCAATATCATTGGATGCGCCAGTTGTAATGCCATCTTCGCCGTTAATCATTTCTTCAGCGATTCTTCCTCCAAATAATGCAGCAATTCTGCTATGAAGGTATTGCTTGCTTTGCATATAACGATCCTCTTCAGGTAAAAACATAGTGACACCTAAAGCTCTACCGCGAGGGATTATCGTTACCTTATAAACTGGGTCATGCTCTGGCATCATACGACCAACAATTGCATGGCCTGATTCATGATAAGCAGTAATTTTTTTCTGGTCGTCAGTCATGATCATAGACTTTCTCTCAGGTCCCATCATAATTTTATCTTTCGCAAGATCTAAATGATTTTGATCAACCTTCTTATCATCATATCTGGCAGCAAATAATGCGGCTTCATTAATGAGATTCGCTAAATCTGCACCAGAAAACCCTGGAGTCCCTCTGGCGATCACAAGCGCGTCCACATCTTTTGATAGAGGTACTTTTTTCATGTGCACCTTAAGAATTTGCTCCCTGCCTCTTAGATCAGGCAAATCAACCACAACTTGCCTATCAAATCTTCCGGGACGAAGCAGGGCTGGGTCTAGAACATCTGGTCTATTTGTAGCCGCTACCACAATCACCCCCTCATTCCCATCAAATCCATCCATCTCTACAAGCAATTGATTTAATGTTTGTTCTCTTTCATCGTGCCCACCTCCCATTCCAGCTCCTCTATGGCGTCCAACAGCATCAATTTCGTCTATAAAAATTATGCATGGTGAGTTTTTCTGAGCTTGTTCAAACATATCTCTAACACGAGAAGCCCCAACGCCAACAAACATTTCTACAAAATCAGATCCAGAAATTGAAAAAAATGGAACTTTAGCCTCTCCTGCAATAGCTTTAGCAAGGAGCGTTTTTCCAGTGCCTGGAGGACCAACCATTAATACGCCCCGTGGTATCTTGCCTCCTAATTTTTGAAATCTTGTGGGGTCTCGAAGAAAATCTACTAATTCTTGAACATCTTGTTTAGCCTCTTCGCACCCGGCAACATCTTCAAAAGTGGTCGTAACTTTTCCGCCCTCCATTAATTTTGCTTTACTTTTTCCAAATGCCATGGGTCCACCTCTGCCAGACATACCGCCTTGCATTTGCTTCATAAAGAAAAAGAAGATCCCTAAAAGTAGTAAAATAGGGAATGCGCCAACAAGAAGCTGAGACCAAATAGAGGGCTGCTCTACCGTTTCAAAAATAGTAACTACTCCATGCTCATCAATTGCTGAATCTAAGGCTTCATCTCGCTTGTAAATAGGGTGACGAGTTTCAAACTTAGTTCCATCCAAACGCTCACCAAAGATCGTCATTTGATCGCCTTTGTATGTAATGGAAGCGATGTTATCGGATAAAACCTCTTGCTTAAACTGACTATAAGTGACCATTTGACGTTTTACAGAAGTCGCACTATCAATATTATTGAAAATAAAAATTAAAGCTGATCCGAGGATTACCCACACTAAGGCATTTTTAAAAACTGAATTCATAATGGGTTCACTCCATAAAGATAAATTTCTCCAGACTTGCTTTTAGAAGCGGCTGGCTTGTAAGTTTGAACTAATTGAAAAGACTTTTCCATTTCTAATCGAAGTTTTTTTAAAAGACTGTTTTGAAAAGTCTTAATAATAAAAGAGCTATTGCCTTGTTTTAGATAATTGGTAGCTGTTTCAAGCGTCAGTATATTTAAATCAAAAATATTTTCTTCATCAACCGTTCTTATACCTGTTAAATTTGGGGCTAAATCAGAAATAACAAGATCAAACTTATTTTTTAACAAGGAAATTTCTTCTATTTGATCAATATTGATAATATCCTCCTGAAAAAAAGTTACACCCTCAATTAAATCCATCTCCAGCAAGTCAATGGCAAATATTTGAGATAAGGGAGAGACCGATCTAATTAATTCCGACCAGCCACCCGGCGCTGATCCAATGTCAAGAATATGACTTGGGCCCTTTTTTAGGGCTTTAGTTTTTTTAAGTATCTCCTCTAACTTGAAAACTGCACGCGATCTTAGGCCAAGCTGCTTTGCTTTTATTGCCCAAGAATCAGCGTGCATAAACTAACTAGAGATGCTTAACTTTTTCAATTTCTAATAAGATTGCGCCAGAGGGGGTCGCAATAGTGACTTCATCGCCTTCATATTTTCCCAATAAACCAATTGCTATAGGGGTTTGAATTGATATAAAACCCTGATCTGGATCAGACTCTAGATTCCCAACAATTTTATAGGTAATAGATTTCTCATTGTTAATATCATACAAATCTACAGTGGATCCGAATACCACTCTCCCGGTTTCTGGAATATCTTTCACGTCAATAATTTGTGCATTTGCCAAAGCGTGTTCAATTTCTTGAATTTTAGACTCAACAAAACCCTGTTGCTCCTTTGCAGCATGATATTCAGCATTTTCCTTGAGATCACCATGAGCTCTCGCATCAGCAATCGCTTGAGAAATTTCTATTCTATCTTGAGTTTTGAGACGGTGCAGCTCTTCAGAAAGTTTGATCCCGCCGGCTTTTGTAATGGGTAGTTTGTCCATACGAAGATTGTATCAAATGTTAAGGCTTAATTAATTTCTTGAAGAGAATCATAAGTCCAGCTATTTGGGTTTTTGCTGAGAGCTTCCATCAATGCAAATGCACCAAAGATAGTGGTGACGCAGAAAATCTTCTTTTGCAGCGCTGTTCGTCTTATTGGGCCTGAGTCTGCAATAGATTGACGACCCTCGGTTGTGTTAATAAGGAGGCTAATAGAGTTATTAAGCAACGCATCCACTGTATGGGGTCTACCCTCGGATACTTTATTAATGATTGAGGTGGGGTAACCTAAATCTACAATTATCTTTGCAGTACCCTTAGTTGCAATTAATGAAAAGCCTTGTTCTAAAATCAATGGAATAAGATCTTTGAGGTACTTTTTATCAGATTCCTTTACGCTGACAAAGGCAAGTCCTTCGGTGGGAATAGTTTTATTTGCAGCTTTTTGCGCTTTTGCATAGGCCTCTCCAAAAGAAGAACCAATGCCCATGACCTCGCCAGTAGATTTCATTTCTGGACCAAGAATTGGATCGACGGAGGGGAATTTATCAAAGGGCAACACTGCTTCCTTTACAAAAAAATAGTTAGAAGGCAATGCATTAGAAAAGCCAATATCATGCAAAGTTCTACCGACCATTGCTTTGGTAGCTGATTTAACCAAAGACTGGCCTATGCATTTGGAAATAAATGGGACTGTTCTCGAGGCCCTGGGATTGACCTCGATAATAAAAACTGTATCTTCTTGAACTGCAAATTGAATGTTCATTAAACCAACAACGTTGAGTTCTTTTGCAATCTTTTTAGCCTGGAATTCCATTTCCTCGATCACCTCATTTGTTAGGCTATAAGGGGGCAAGGAGCATGCTGAGTCACCAGAGTGAATTCCTGCTTGCTCTATATGCTGCAAGATGCCGCCAATACAAATCTCTTCGCCATCTGAAATTACATCAACATCAACCTCGATTGCATCAGTTAAATAGCCGTCAAGCAATATTGGCTTTTGATCTGAAACCTCTACTGCACTTTGCAGATATTTTTTTAACTCTTCCTGGGTATGGACTAACTCCATTGCCCGACCGCCCAAAACATATGACGGTCTCACCACAATGGGAAAACCAATTTTTTCTGAAGCAAGAATTGCCTCTTCAATATTTTTAACGGTTTGATTTAACGGTTGTTTGAGCTCTAATTTTCTTGCCAATGACTGAAACCGCTCTCGATCTTCCGACCGATCAATCGCATCAACATCTGTGCCAAGAATTTTCACCCCATAATCTAAAAGAGCCTGTGAAAGCTTTAAAGGAGTTTGGCCACCAAATTGAATGATAACCCCATCTGGATTTTCCAGATCAATAATATCCAAGACTTTTTCTTCTGTAATTGGTTCAAAATATAGCCTATCTGAAGTGTCATAGTCAGTTGAAACCGTTTCTGGGTTGCAATTAATCATTATGGATTCATACCCCTCTTCCTGAAGTGCAAAGGACGCATGAACGCAGCAATAATCAAATTCTATGCCCTGACCAATCCTGTTTGGACCACTCCCCAGTACTATAACTTTTTTATTAACTGAGGGATTTGCCTCGCATTCACCTTCATAAGTTGAATACATATAAGCTGTTTCAGTTGCAAACTCAGCAGCGCAAGTGTCTACTCTTTTATAAGAGGGTAGTATTTTAAAGTTTTTTCTTTTTAAACGCACTTCCTTGGGAGAGGATTTTGTTAATACAGCAATTCTTTGGTCTGCAAAGCCCTTTTGCTTTAATTCCAACATTTTCTCGCGAGATAAATCATCCAAGCTCATGCCTTCCAATAAGCGCTCGTCCTCTAAGAGCTCTTGGAGCTGATATAGAAACCACTTATCAATGCCTGTTAATTCATAAACCTTCTCTATCTCCCATCCTAATCTTAAAGCATCCGTCACATAAAGAATTCGCCTAGGCCCAGGAAAAGTTAATTCAAAGTGCAGTGTCTCATTTTGGTTTTCAGTGACGTCAATAATGCTTTCAAGTCCATAAAGATCCTCTTCAAGACTCTGCATGGCCTTTTGAAAAGACTCTTGAAAAGTTCTTCCAATACCCATGACTTCGCCAACTGATTTCATTTGAGTGGTCAATCTAGCATTGGCTTGTGGAAATTTTTCAAATGCAAATTTTGGAATTTTTGTAACAATATAATCAATTGAAGGCTCGAAAGATGCAGGGGTTAGACCGCCGGTGATATCATTTTGCAGTTCATCCAAAGTAAATCCAACAGACAGAAGCGCAGCTACCTTAGCAATTGGAAATCCAGTAGCCTTCGACGCAAGAGCAGATGAGCGACTCACTCGAGGATTCATCTCTATCACCACGACCCGGCCATCTTCTGGATTAATGCCAAACTGAACATTGCTGCCGCCAGTCTCGACTCCGATTTCTCTCAAGATCTGGAAGGACTGATCGCGTAAAATTTGATACTCTTTATCAGTAAGCGTTTGGGCAGGAGCAACAGTTATTGAGTCGCCAGTATGAACGCCCATAGGATCAAGATTTTCAATTGAACAAATAATAATGCAATTATCATTTTTATCTCTTACAACCTCTAATTCATATTCCTTCCAACCAAGAAGTGACTCATCAATGAGGAGCTCTGTGGTGGGAGATAAATCTAGACCCTTTTCACATATTTCTTTAAATTCTTGAATATTGTAAGCAATGCCGCCACCTGATCCACCCAAGGTAAATGAAGGGCGGATAACGCATGGAAATCCTAGTTTTCCTTGAACTTCAATAGCCTCTTCCATCGTGTGGGCAATACCAGATTTTGGGGTGGCAATGCCAATACCCTTCATGGTTTTATCAAATAGCTCTCGATCTTCTGCTTTATCAATGGCCTCGCGAGAAGCTCCAATTAATTCAACATTGTATTTTTCTAATACGCCCTCTTTAGCTAAAGTAAGGGCTGTATTTAGACCTGTTTGACCGCCCATTGTTGGTAACAGGGCATCGGGTCTCTCTTTTTCTATGATTTTTGCAATTGATTCCCAGTGAATAGGCTCTATGTAAGTTGCATCAGCCAATAACGGATCGGTCATAATCGTGGCGGGATTTGAATTTACCAAAATCACTCGAAACCCTTCTGCTTTAAGTGCCTTGCAAGCTTGAGCGCCTGAATAATCAAACTCACACGCCTGACCGATAATAATTGGTCCTGCTCCAATAATTAAAATAGATTTAATATCAGTTCTTTTTGGCATTTGATTGAATTAAAGATTTAAATTTTATGAATAACTCCTCTAGCTCATGAGGTCCTGGGCTCGCCTCAGGGTGTCCTTGAAAGCTAAAAGCTAACTTATCAGTAAACTCTATTCCCTGAAGACTTTTATCAAATAAAGAGATATGAGTTGTTTTGATATTTTCTGGAAGACTGGCTTCATCAACTGCAAACCCATGATTTTGACTGGTAATGAATACTGTTTTAGAGTTAATATCTTGCACTGGGTGATTGGCTCCATGATGACCAAATTTCATTTTGTACGTTTTACAGCCACCGGATAATGCAAGGAGTTGGTGCCCAAGACAAATGCCAAAGATTGGCATATTGATATGTAAGAGCTGTTGAATAAGCCTGATAGCATAATCGCAAGGCTCTGGATCTCCTGGGCCGTTCGATAGGAAGACGCCATCAGGATTTAAAGCCATGAGCTCATCGAAACTAATTTGAGCATTCACTACCATCACTTTCCCTGCATGCTTTCTGAGTAGCCTTAAGATATTTCTCTTAATCCCAAAATCTACAGCAATAATAAAAGCATCATTGGATACCTCTTGATAGTCAGGCCAAGTACCCTCGTCCCAAGAATAATTATTTTTTGCGGTCACTTCTTTTGCTAAATCTACACCCTTTAGTCCATGAAAACTATTGAGCGCATCATGAGCTAGATCTAAAGCGTCCAAGGTATCAGGCAGAATACAGGCTTTGAGCGACCCATGATCTCTAAGCCTTGCTGTTAACTGACGTGTATCAATATTTGCTATGCCTATAGCTTTTCTAGCTGTTAAAAACTCTTCAAGGGATGCTGTTGCGCGCCAATTACTATAATGTTTTGGTAAATTCTTGATCACCACGCCAGATGCAAAAATACTATCCGATTCATTATCTTCATCGTTAGTACCTGTATTGCCAATATGAGGATGAGTAAATGCGATGATTTGCTTGGCATACGAGGGGTCAGTAATAATTTCTTGATAGCCTGACATAGAGGTATTAAAAACAATCTCTCCCACTGACAAAGTAGAGCTTCCAAAGCCCAAGCCTTTGCAGATAGTGCCGTCTTCTAAAACCAAAAGCGCAGGAAAGGTCATAATGAACTCACCTTAAAAAACAGGGAAAAGATAGCAATAAATTGTGATAAGTGGGGTTTTAATGAGCTAAAATTGTGCGCTGGCATTAAAACGATACTTTATATTGGCAAGGTCAAAAGGTCCATCACTATTTAACAAAAATGAAGATAAATTTAAAAACTAAAGATCAAATTGCTCAAATGAGAATTGCTGGTAGATTAGCTGCTGAAGTTTTAGAGATGATTACGCCTCTTGTGGTACCTGGGGTCAGCACAGAAGAGCTCGATACCATATGCCATGATTTTATTGTTAATGAGCAACAAGCCATCCCAGCCAATGTTGGCTATAACGGGTTTAAGAAAACTATATGCTCTAGCGTTAATCAGGTGATATGCCATGGGATACCTTCTGCGAATAAAGTTTTAAAAGATGGAGATATTCTAAACATTGATGTCACGGTAATCAGGGATGGCTGGCATGGCGATACCTCAAAAATGTTTTTAGTTGGAAAAACCCAGCCGCACAACGAAAGATTGGTAAGAGTGACTCAGGAGTGTCTATATAAAGCAATTGAACTTGTAAAACCAGGAGCCTATCTAGGCGATATCGGCGCCGTTATTCAAGAACATGCTCTCCGGAATCATTATTCGGTAGTAGAGGATTATTGCGGGCATGGAATTGGGCAGGTGTATCACGAAGATCCTCAGGTTCTTCATTATGGCAAATTAGGCACAGGCCTCAAGCTAGAGGAAGGCCTCTGTTTTACGATTGAGCCCATGATTAATCAAGGCACAAAATTTACAAAGCTTCTTGGGGATGGCTGGACCGTTGAAACAAAAGATGGAAGAAATTCTGCGCAATGGGAGCATACTCTTGCTGTCACCTCAACTGGTGTGGAGGTTTTGACTCAACGAAGCGACGAATCCTTTTGAATAGCATTCTAGATCAAATTAACTCCAAATTTGAAGAGCAGTTTCATCATATTTATGAGCAGCCTGAATTAGTTGAGTGTTTTCTTAGCGACAGATCAAAAGAATTTGACTCTCTGATCGTTAGAAAATTTAAACGATTAAAGCTTGAGGCCGATTTTGCAATTATTGCCCTGGGTGGCTATGGCAGAAACGAGCTGTTTCCAGGCTCAGACATTGACCTTTCAATTATCCAGCTAGTTAAAAAAAGTCAGAAAATTGAAGAAGTAAAAGATTTTATAGGCTGGCTTTGGACGTTGAATGTCAAAATTGGCCACTCGGTTAGAACTCTCAGAGAGATTCAAAAAATTACGAAAACTGATCTGAAAGAATTTACATCCTACCTTTCACATAGAATCCTTTATTGCGTGCCAGAATCAGAAAGAGAATTACAAAAAAATCTTAATGGCATTAAAAAAAGCTGGGCTAAATCTAAGTTTTTTAAAGCAAAAAGATTAGAACAATACGGCAGATTTCAATCTTTTGATTCAACAGAGTTTAATCTTGAGCCTGATCTAAAAGAATCCCCGGGATGCCTGAGAGATTTTCAAACTGCTTTATGGATTTTAGAGCATTGCTTTGAGGTTAAGAATTTTGAAGCTAGTGCGCGGCTAGGTATATTTGATATCCAATATCTGAAGAGTATCAATACTTCATATTGCCATATTAAATCCATGCGCTTTCTTCTTAATATTCACGCAAAATCCAATCGCATAAGCTTTGAAAATCAGCTGCTTTTAGCATCTAAATCAAGGCTCAGAGCATCTAAACACTCCTCTGCTGTTGAGAAATTTATGTGTGCTTTCTTTCAACATGCGTCTCGCTTATCTGATTTTAATGAAATGGTTTTCCAGGCATACAGTGATAGAGATGCTTTAATCAAAAGACCTTGCACCAAGAATTTTTATCTATTTAAGGATAGGCTGGGAATTCAAGAGCACGTTAATCTGGCAAAACATCCAGAATTAATTCTAGAGAGCTTCTTGCTAATCGGGCGGCTGAAAAATATCAATGGTTTAGATTGCCTGTCTATTCAAAAAATTCGGACTGCATTGCCAAAAGTTGACACTAAATTTTTTTTAACAATTGAAACTGGAAATCAATTTCTTGAGATCTTAAAGTCTCAAACTAGTCTCTCCACTATTCTAAAAAAACTAAAGCAATTAGGTGTCTTGAGATTGCTTATTCCAGAATTTGGAGACATTGAGGGTCAAATGCAATTTGACATGTTTCATGTCTACACGGTGGATGAGCATACCCTGAAAGTTGTTCGCAACATGCGCCAAATGCAGACAGGAAAGATGGATGAATCGATGCGCATTGAGCAAGAGCTTATTAATAAGCTCCCTAAAATAGAATTGCTCTATCTTGCTGGAATATTTCATGATCTAGGTAAAGGTAAAGGGGGGGATCACTCTGAAATTGGGGTGCGCATAGTTGCTAAATTTTGTAAGCGGCTGAGCTTTTCATTGCATGATACTGAGCTATTAAAATGGCTTGTTCAGAACCACTTAGTGATGTCTTCTATTTCACAGAAAACGGATATTCATGATCCTGAAACAATTCAGCAGTTTACAAAGATTGTGGATAATCTTGAGAAATTGAATTACATCTATATCCTAACGGTGAATGATATTCGGGGTACCAACCCCACTTTATGGAATTCCTGGAAGCACGATTTATTGAAGGAATTATTTCTATCCTCTAGGAAAAAGCTAAATCGTGAGGAGCATGACTCTGCCATCTCAATAATCACGGAAAGAAAAAAAAGAGCATTGGAGCACTTGGAAGATTTTAATACCTTGAATATAAAAAATCTTTGGGCTCAACTGCCGAGCGCTTATTTTTCTAAATACCAAGTCGAGCAATTGGCCAATCAAGCTCAGATCATCTCCGAAGCAGATTCAAGAACTGCAGTTCATGTCAGTAAGAGAAAAAATTTTTTGGAAGTATTCATTTTCACGCCCAATCAACAGGGCCTATTCTATAAAACAGCTCAGGCCCTGGAAAGCCTCTCGCTGGAGACCATTGATGCAAATATTCACACAACCAATGATGGGCAATTTGCAATGAATACATTTATTTGTAGGCACAGAGTTCTTGGAAGTAACTTAATAAAAAGAGATGAATTGGCAATCCAGCAAAAAATAAAATCTAGACTCTCTGATGGAGAGAAAATAGAAAAAATGCAAACCTCTCATGAGACAAGGAAAGTGTTTGAATATTCTACTAGGGTAGAAATTTCAAAAAATGCAAATACCCCATCAAACCTCATTACGCTTGAAACTCTTGATCAGCCCTCTCTGCTCTCCAAGGTTGCATATATATTTTATGAGCATGGAATAAATGTTATTTCTTCTCGCATTACAACCCTTGGTGAGAAGGTAGAAGATAACTTTATTGTGATGGATGCTAAAAAGAGTAGTCAGATTAGTGAAAGTAAGGAAAAAATTATTAGAGCAAAACTAAAAAACCTTTAAACTCTACAATTAATTCCCTGACTCCATATAATAAGCAAATGAATAAAATGCCATTAATAGGTTTGGGCCTAGCCACCATAGGCGCCTCAGGAAAAACTCTTGATGTATTCTTTCCCCTCATAGCCTTTGCGGGAGGAGACCTTGAATCGTCTAATCTTTATGATTCCTGGAATCAACTCATGGATGACAATATATTAGAAATCCAAGATGTTGAAGCTCTGAATATAGAGGATAAGACCACCCTCTCCGCCTTACAATCCCTCAATTCAAACATCAAGCTTATTCTTTGTAGAATTCAGGAGGACATAACAATACAAAGTATTGAAGAAGCTTACTTAAAACTTCATCTAATTTCCTATAAGTTCTTTCAGCCCAATACCCTAAACCTAGATAACTTATTTAATACGTTGCCAAATGTTGCCTGGACAAACAATGGTCCAATTGAACTTGAAAATATCAATCATTCAATACTGGAGTCCAAAAGAGCACATAGGTCGTTAGAGATTAAATCCATAGATAAATTTCCCAGGCTAACTGATTACATTGTACCCCCGGGGGTTCGAATTGCTGATACCAGTAGAGTGAGATTGGGTGCCTACCTTAGTGAAGGCACCACAGTAATGCATGAAGGCTTTGTAAATTTTAATGCTGGCACCCTTGGTGCTGCAATGATTGAAGGAAGAATTTCAGCCGGTGTGATAGTTGGCAAAAACTCTGATTTAGGTGGCGGATCTAGTACGATGGGCACTCTCTCCGGTGGAAACAAAGTGAAGATATCAGTTGGGGAAAATTCCCTCCTTGGGGCCAATGCAGGGCTTGGCATACCTTTAGGTAATAACTGTATTGTTGAGGCTGGTCTCTACCTCACTGGTGGCTCAAAGGTTGAAGTCTTTGATAGAGACATGGTATCTCAGGGGGTTGTAAAGGCTGATCAATTATCCAACCAAGATAACTTACTTTTTATTCGCAATTCATTATCTGGGGCTGTTGAAGCAAGAATCAACATAAAATCAGTGGAGCTGAATGATGCTCTTCATAAGAACCAATAAGCTATGTCAGCTTTAAATTTAGCCCAAGCACTCATTAAGATTAAATCTATCTCTCCAGATGATGGAGGGTGCTTTAAGCTCTTGGAACCAGAGCTGGTATCCCTTGGCTTTGGTATAGAAAAAATTAAAGAGTTAAATTGCGAAACATTGCTGGCCAAATTTGGCACTAAGGGAAAAATTTTTTGCTACCTGGGGCATACCGATGTGGTCCCCTCAGGTCCAGAGGAGGAATGGTCTTCCCACCCTTTTGAGGCCAATGTAATTGATGGAGAGTTAATTGGCAGAGGTGCTGCAGATATGAAGGGAAGTGTTGCTGCCTTTATTGAAGCCTTAAAAAATTTCTTACCTAACTGCCCTGAGCCAGACTTTCAAATCTGGGTGATGCTCACCAGCAATGAAGAAGGAGAACCACAAGATGGTAAAATTAATACCTTAATCAATGCTTTGGCTGCAAAGAATGAGATCATAGATTATTGTCTTGTGGGTGAAGCTAGCTCATCTGACAGGGTGGGCGATGTCCTCAGAGTTGGCAGAAGGGGATCTTTGAGTGGTCACTTGAAACTTCTTGGGAAACAAGGTCATGTGGCCTACCCGCAAAAAGTACTCAGCCCAATTCTTGAGATTGGTCCTGTGATTGCTGAGCTAAGAGACGTGGAATGGGATCAAGGGAATGAATATTTCGACCCCACATCATTTCAAATTTCAAATATTGAATCTGGTACCGGCGCAACCAACGTGGTCCCCGGTCATTTAAACATGTTATTTAATTTTCGATTCTCTCCAGAATCATCCCATGCATCTCTAAAACAAAGAGTGATTTCAGTCTTAAATAAATCCAAGTGTGAGTTTAAAATTGAGTGGACGCTAAATGCAGAGCCATATTTAACTAAAAAAACAAATTTACTCCAGATTATTCAAAAGGCTTTGTTAGCTGTAAATCAAAAAGAAGCCGTCGTGGATAATGGTGGTGGAACTTCGGATGGACGGTGGGTTGCACCCTCAGGTGCAGAAGTCATTGAGCTTGGTCCAATCAACCAAACTATTCACCAGATAGATGAAAAGATCTCTCTTGCAGACCTGGAGCTTCTAACCAAAATTTATCATCAAATCCTGGTTGAAACTCAGATTGCAGCTAGTTAGCGTTCTCTTTCGCACCTTTGATAACAAACGATAAGCCTATCAGCACCACTGCAATAATAAGATAGTATTGAATCATAAAGCTGAATACCGGAGAGATTGTTTCTAATCCTCCATCCAGCGCTTCTCCACCTAGCAGGCCTGCCATCACTCCGCCAATCGCGCTGGCAAGGAACCACAAGCCAAACATTTGACCCATGTATCTCTTGGGTCCATATCGAGAAAATGCTGATAAACCAATTGGAGACAGTGCGAGCTCTCCCCAGGTTTGAAAAAGATATGTTAAAACTAGCCATTGCATGCCAACAGGAGATGATTCTAGGGCAATGTCCACGGCGACAATCATCACAAGAAAGCTCAAGGCCATGAATAATAATCCAATGGCAAATTTAATTGGTAGGTTTGGGTTCAAGTTTATTCGGGCCAAGTAGGCCCAAATTCCTGCAAAAATTGGTGCAAACATTACAACAAACATGGGGTTGGCAAACTGCAGCCATCCCACTGGAATAATGAAACCTAAAATAGATAGGTCTGTGTAATCTCTTGCAAAAATATTCAATGATCCGGCTGACTGATCGAACCCTGCCCAGAAAGCAGCTGCTCCAATAAACAATAAAAATAATAGAATTAAATTCTTTCTCTCGCTGGCCGTGAGTCCAGCAAATAAGAATAAATATACAAAATAAATGCCGGCCACAATCGTCAAAAAATATGCGAACTTTTCTGCGAAGAATCTTGGGTCAATGGTGATGAGGCCCATCAAGCCAGCGCCAATGATAAGAAACATTCCAACTAGAGATGCGTACGTGTAAGTTGACAGCCGTGAGCGTTTCTCATCTGACATTTCATTTGGATGCAGACCAGCATCGCCAAGTAAGTTTCTATGCTTTATAAACTGAATAACTCCGAAGGCCATTCCTATACCGGCGGCGCCAAAGCCCCAATGCCATCCAATTTTTTCTCCAAGGTAAGCGCAAACTAGAAAACCAAGAGTAGATCCTATATTAATAGACATATAGAAGATGGTGTAACCAGAATCTCTTTTTTCATCTAAATTTTTATACAAATCTCCAACAATGGTCGAAATATTACCTTTCAATAATCCTGTACCTAAGACTACAAAAGTTAAGCCGAGAAAAAATGATTGTTCAATAGGCATGGCTAGAGTGAAATGCCCAAGCGCAATAATAAAAGCTCCTATCAATACTGCTTTTTGATGCCCTAAGATGTTGTCAGCAATCCAGCCCCCTGGAACCACCATAAAATATACCATTCCAACATAAATCCCATAGATTGCTTGCGCATCTACTTGGGACCAACCTAGGCCTGGATTAAAGCCGCTCACTGCCCCAGTCATATACAAGACCAACAAGGCTCTCATACCGTAATAGGACATGCGTTCCCACATTTCAGTTAAAAATAAAGTTCTTAACCCTATTGGGTGCCCAAAAAAAGTATTGCTTGTATTCATGTCAATTGAGTTATGATTTATGAGAAATACTATATCAGAATGATGCAAAAAACTCCCTACATAGGACCATTTCGCAGAACCATTTCTGCGACCTACGATCTATTCTTGCTACTGGGTGTCTGGTTTGCAGTTGGCTCTATTGCTCTCTTCTTAAATGGTGGGCAGGTACTTCATCCTGCAGTTGGCTCTATGTTAGCTTTTATCAGTGGGTGGCTATTTTTTGCGTTCTTTTGGATGAAAGGCGGTCAAACTCTTGCCATGCAGGTTTGGAGGATTAAACTAATTTCTCTTAATTCGGACGATGAGCGAGTAACCTTGCTCCAAACTTTTTTACGTTACACGGTGAACTGTGGCATTGTTGCCTTGATGGGTCTGCCATTATTTTTAATCTATGTAGATCCAAAAAACTTAGCAGTAAATGATATTTTATCTAAAACTAAACTCATCAAGGTAGGCAGTTAGAGCCGTCTATACCCTGCCCAACCGCCCAGAGCCAGACCCAGGATAGGCAGCAAGTAGGCCAAGACGATTGGCCACTGATAAGTTAAGAAAGATGCCACAAACAAATCTTTCGTGAGATCAAAAAGTAGACCGAAGAAAATACCAAACATCACTTGCCTCCCGATGCCACCAGAGCGAACTAGGCCAAACATTAAGCTCCCAGCAAAAAAAATAATCCCAATAGCAGATATAGGTAGAAAAATTTTGGCATAGATTGCAGACTCAATAAGCCTTAAATCACTCTTAGAGTTATCAGTTGCATAGCTTTTCTTTAGGTTTAACAGAGATCGAAGAGAACTTCTCTCTAAGCTTTTTCTATCCAGCAGAGGCTTTAGTAGAAAAGGAAAAACTCGGGTCATTGGAGAAGCATTTGCAAGAGACTGAACAGTTAATTGATTCCCTTTCAATAGGCCTGAGGCCAATCGTTCTGCTCGAATAACTTCTCCTGTCTCATTAAATTCTATCAATTGAACGCCTGTAATTTGATTGGTACCAAGATTCTGAACTCCAATTAGGTTTTGTTCGTTGAGTTGCCATGAATAGGCACCTTGATCAAGCTGATTAGCTTCTATTGAAATTTTCTGAGAAAGGTTTGATTTATCGGTTAGCGAAATAAATACAAACTCATCTAAATTAACCAATATGAAAGATAAAAGTAGCGGGCCAATGCCTGCAATTAATACAATTTTTACAGGAGCAAATCCAAGGGACCTAAGGAATATTAAGTTACCTTGTTGGTTAAAGAGCGTTAATGCTATTAATGTCCCTATGAGCATGGAGGTCTCTAAGTACTGCAGACCTTTATGAGGCTGCTCCAGCATGGTCGTTAGAAGTAATGAAAGAAAGCTTATACCATCTGAGAGATTCTCTAGTTCTGTGACAAAAGAAACAGTAAAATCAAGACAAAGGATCGTCAGCCATACAAAAAGTGATATGGAAAAGCTTCTCCATATAAGATGTTTGGTATAGGTGCTCATTCCTTGCCGTATCATCTGCTTAACCACACCATCAATACAAAGATGCTAAAAATGATGGCAATAACTTTCAATCTCTGGCGAGGCATGAAATCTTTCATTGGGAAGCGGCCGTCAAGATTGAAAAGCAACATACTGATTACTAGAACTGCCAAGTGAACAGGCCATAACCCTAAGTAAAAAAAATGAAAGGACTCTGTGTAACTTTCTCTAAAGGCTACAAGCAGGCTTAAATACAAGATGTAAATAAGGACTCCTGTCACTATGCTGCCCTCCCTTCCTGCTCTTGGGCTGGATCTTCCAAATACAAAACCAAGCACCATCAATCCAATCAACATCAGTGGGATGCTCGCATTCCATTGATTTTCAATAAAATTAGAAGAATTTTTAAAATCTAATAATTTTGTGAAGCTAAATTTCTGAGAAGATTGTGCGCCAAGATCAAGGGTATGTGAAAGCTCCTTGAAAGATATTTGTATGTTATTAGGGCTATTTAAATCTGGGTGAACAGACCCATTTTTGAACCCTAAAATCATTTGATTATTTAGGCTAGATAACTCCAATGCATCTGCTCTGATCAGAGAAAAAGAATCATCCTTGGATATAAAAAAGGTGACACCATCCATCACAGAATCATTCATTGCATCAAAATAAAGAAAGCTGTTACTGCTATCTAAATTAATTAAGGTCTTGGCTTTTAGGGTTGCCAACCTATCATCAAACGACTGCTCTGCTATTAAATTCTTGGATAACACTTTGGCATAAGGGCCAATAAATACACTGAAAACACTGCAGGCAATAAGTGCGAGCAAGAAAAAAGGGGTCAGATATCTCATCAATCTAAATCTAGAAACTCCCGCTGAAAAATACGCATAAATACCATTAGATTGATATAACTCAGAGACCAATAATAATAGGCTTAAGAAGAATGCAAAAGGAATAAGAAGCGATAAGAAATCTGGAAGACGCAACAATAAAATTGAGAAAATAATATCTGGATTAAGATCTCCAAGTACTGCTTGCTCATAATATCCAACCAAACGTGAAGAAAAAATAAGTCCTAACAAAATCAATAAAATAGCCGTAAATCCTTTGAAGATTTGAGTATTAAGGTGAATTGCAAGAATATTTTTTTTATACATGCCTTTAGCGATCTTGATGCATTACAATAATTATCTTATCAGTAATTTTTATTAGGAGATGGATTTATGACTTACAAAGTCTTATCAAGCTTAACAGCAAATAACGTTAATTCAGCAGATGTGCTTAAGGTTAAAACAGATTTATTAATCATAGGAGTGAATAAAAAGACTGCTTCAGCGCCCGAGCTAAAAGACCTCCAATCATCTGCTAAATCCTTGGTTGCTGAATCTATTAATGTAATTAATCAAGGCTCAAGAAAGTCAATTTTCTTACCTGCACCAGATAAAGCTAATGCAAAAAATATATTGCTAATCAAAGAGCCTGATGGAGATGCAGCAAGCTTCTTGGTCATTCGTTACTTCGAAGAAATCATGGCGATGGTTAAGTCCTCAAAAGCAAAAGACTTTGCCTACTTAATGAGCTCAGCTACACCTATAACTATAGATTTAAATTGGGCTGCTGAAATTGCAGCAAGAACCTTTGAAGCAGCTGCATACACCTTTAATGCGACTAAAAATAAAACAGCAAAACCAGTGACTGTTAAAAAAGGAGCTCTTTTGTTCTCTGGTTTAACGCCTGCAAAATTAAAATCAATTAAATCCTCAGTTCAATTTGGTCATGCGGTTGGTGAAGGCATGAATGCCACAAAACACCTAGGTGATTTGCCTGGTAATCATTGCACGCCTAGAATTATTGAGAGTAAAACTAAAGCCCTTAAAAAAGACTTCCCAGTGTTAAAAATCTCTAGCTTGAATGAAAAAGATCTTGCGAGACTAAAGATGGGCTCCTACCTATCAGTGTCCAAGGGAAGTGATGAGCCTCCAAGAATGATAACAGTTGAGTATCGAGGCGGCGCTAAAGATAAGCAGCCTCTAGTCCTTGTTGGCAAAGGGATAACCTTTGATACAGGCGGTATTTCACTTAAGCCTGGCTCTGCAATGGATGAGATGAAATGGGACATGTGTGGCGCTGCATCTGTATTTGGCATCATGCAAACTCTAGCTAGACTAAAAGCCAAGGTAAATGTTGTAGGGTTATTGGTGTGTGCTGAGAACATGCCTTCAGCTAGAGCTACAAAACCTGGAGATGTGGTTACGTCTATGTCAGGACAAACTATTGAAATTTTAAATACCGATGCTGAAGGACGATTGGTCCTTTGTGACGCGCTAACTTACGCAAAGAAATTTAAACCTAGTCATGTGATTGATATGGCAACCCTCACAGGAGCAGTCGTTGTAGCTTTGGGCAGCCCTGCATCAGGCGTCATGGCAAATAATCAAGCGTTGGCAGATAAAATTCTAGCAGCTGGTGAAGCTTCGGGCGATAGAGCATGGCAGCTTCCTTTATGGGAAGAGTACGCTCACTGCACAAAAACAAAGTTTGCTGACTTAGCCAATATTGGTGGCGGAAGAGAAGCTGGAACGATTCATGCAGCCTCTTTTCTATCAAATTTTACGAAAGACTATAAATGGGCTCACATGGATATTGCTGCTAGCGCATGGACAGGTGGAGCAAAGAAAGGTGGAACTGGAAGACCAGTCCCCTTATTGGCCGAATTAATTCTAAAAGGAAATTTATAAACCGTATTACTTGAATGCTGTTATTAACATAGTTAATGGATAAGAAGCCTTACGATCCTTCTGAAATAGAGCAAACACTCTATCAAGAATGGGAAACCTCTGGTCTATTTGAACCAGGCGAAAGTTCTGAATCTTATTCACTAGCTATCCCTCCCCCAAATGTTACTGGGACATTGCACATGGGGCATGGTTTCCAAAATGCCATCATGGATTGTCTAATTCGTTATCACCGCATGTCAGGAAAAAATACCTTATGGCAAGTGGGCACTGATCATGCAGGGATTGCTACTGAGATGGTTGTTGAGCGACGTCTGAATGCTGAAGGAAAATCCAAAGAGAGCATTGGCAGAGCAGCATTTGAAAAAGAAGTGTGGGATTGGAAAAAATACTCTGGCAATAAAATTACCTCTCAATTAAGGCGTTTAGGCTCTAGTTTAGATTGGAGCTCAGAAAGATTTACTCTCGATGATGAATATCAATACGCTGTTCAGAGCGCATTCATACAGTTATTTGAGGACGGGCTTATTTACCAAGGCAAAAGGCTGGTTAATTGGGACCCTGTTCTTGAAACCTCGCTCTCAGACCTGGAAGTGGTTAATAAAGATGTGGTTATTAAAATCTGGGAAATTAAATATCTCCTTGATAGCACTGATGAATTTGTCACTATTGCGACCACAAGACCAGAGACTCTTTTTGGCGATATGGCTCTTGCTGTTAACCCAGATGATGAAAGATTTGTACACCTTGTGGGCAAAAGTGCGGTTATACCTCTATGTGATCGAGTTATTCCTATTGTTGCCGATAACTATGTAGATCCAGAGTTTGGGACGGGGGTGGTGAAAATTACGCCTGGTCATGACTTTAATGACTATGAGCTAGGCAAGAGACATGGCTTGCATATAAACGACGATAACCAATGCTGCACGGGAAGTGAAAAAGAATTTGATCCGATCTCGATTCTTAGCAAAGAAGTAAAAATTATTGGGGTAGCGCCAGAGAAATTCCATGGAATGGATCGTTTTGATGCGCGCACTGAGCTATTGAAAGACCTAGATGCCCAAGGTTTTTTGCTCAAAGAGTCCGAATATGAAAGCACGTTGCCCTATGGGGATAGGTCAGATCAAATTCTAGAACCCCTCTTAACCGATCAATGGTATGTGGATGCTAAAACTCTTGCAAAACCAGCAATTGAAGCAGTTAAATCTAAAGAAATAACATTCGTTCCCGCTAATTGGGAGAAAACATACTTTCAATGGATGGATAATATTCAAGACTGGTGTGTCAGTAGGCAGCTCTGGTGGGGCCATAGAATTCCAATTTGGTATGATGCCGACGGTCAAGCGTATGCTGGACACTCAGAAGAAGATGTGATGGAAAAAAATAATCTCGCAGGCCCTCTAATCCAAGAAGAAGATGTGCTGGATACTTGGTTCTCGTCCAGTCTATGGACGTTTGCCACGCTGGGCTGGCCAGAAAAAACATCAAAATTAGAACTCTTTCATCCAACAACTGCCTTGGTTACTGGCTTTGATATTATTTTTTTCTGGGTTGCCAGAATGATCATGATGACTAAATACTTTATGAAAGAAGTCCCTTTTAAAGAGGTGTACATTACCGGATTAATCAAGGATGAAAATGGTCAAAAAATGTCGAAATCTAAAGGTAATATTCTAGATCCTATTGATTTAATTGATGGAGTATCTCTAGAAGCATTGCTAGAAAAAAGAACTGAGGGAATGATGCAGCCTCAATTAAAAGAAAAAATTATCAAGCAGACAAAAAAACAATTTCCAGATGGCATAGATAGTTATGGAACAGATGCACTGCGATATACCTACTACTCTCTTGCTTCCCCAGGCAGAGATATTAATTTTGATATTGGAAGAATTAAAGGTTATAGAAATTTTTGCAATAAAATCTGGAATGCCTTCAGATTTATAGAGATGCAAGCTGCAACTCATAGCTATCAACCAGCTGAGCATAAAGCCGATGCGCTGTCGGACTGGATGTCACAAAAAATATTTCAATCTTCGCTGAACTGCAAAACTCACATAGAAACCTATCGATTTGATTTAGCTGCTGCAGAAATTTATGAATTAGTTTGGTCAAATTTCTGTGATTGGAATATTGAATTGAGTAAAGTTGCTATACAGAAATCAACTGATCCCAGTGTAACCGCAGACTTAATTGGTAATCTATTTAAGAATTTTGAAAATATTTTAAAATTACTACATCCTTTCATGCCATTTATTACAGAGGAACTCTTTGCAAAAATGAATGCTCTGAAGGGGTTTGATGGGCGTCAATTTCTTGTAGAGGCTGGCTTTGCCAATCTAACAACCTCTAAAGATAATGGGGTAGATGAATTGATTAATATTATTTCTGAACTAAGGGTGATTAGAAGTGAGAATGCAAATATCAAGGATGAAACTTTGCACCTTGTTCTTTCGGGCAACCTTGCTCCCTCAATGGTCAAGCTAATTCAAGAGTTCGAAGAGATTGTTTGTGGTATCGCAAAATTAGATGCGATTGAGTTCAGTACTGAGGATTATGAAGAGTCTATTGAAAAAGCAATGACTAACTATAAAATTATCATTCCTTTGGCAGGCCTTATAGATCCAGAGGAAGAATTAGAAAGGCTCCGCAAAGAGCTAGGCAACGTTGAGAATGATATTAAAATTATTAGCTCAAAGTTAGAGAATGAGCAATTTGTTGCAAAGGCTCCAGAGGCCGTAGTTCAAAAAGAGAAAGGGAAAATTACTACAGCTGAAAATAAAAAACTTATGCTAGAAAAAAGTATTGCTAAGCTTCAGTCTTAAGCTGCTGGTTTAAAAAATCACGAATGGCGCTGCCGACCTTGGTTGGTTCTGCATAAGTAATATCATGCTTGCCTCTCTCAATAATGATTAGCTGTGAATGAGGAATACTCTTCATCAGGCCCTCACTGCCAGCAAAAGGAACCACGCCATCCTCAGTCCCCCAAATGGTTAAGGTGGGTATATTGAGCTGTCCCACTTCTAAAAAAACTTCTTCTGCGTTAAAAAGATTGAAATGACGGACGGTTGATAGCAATGACTCTATAAAACCTTTGAATTGCATTTGAGAGCGAGCCTTCTCCATAAAATCTGATTTAGAAAGAGCCAGGGGATCCTTTCTTGCTGGCGAGCCATCTAACTTGTTGTCTTGAAATACCACCAATGAACCAAAAAGATTCCAAAACCACTCTCCAATCAATGGTTTAATCGTCCACATATTGGCCGTAGGGTCTTCAATCATGAATCCTGCAGGTGCAATCAATGTCATGCTTTTAACTGATTCAGGATACTTTCTAGAGTAATGAGCTACAACAGGACCGCCCATGGAGTAACCAACTATGTGAAATGGTTTGGAAACCATTTGATGGTCCAACAACCCCTTTAATGAATCAACAAATAGGTTTTGATCGTATAATATTTCAGGTTTTTCAGATAAACCTCTTCCAAAGTGATCATAGGCAAGGACTTTGTAACCTGAATCCATTAAAAAACTCATCAAAGGATTCCATACAAAGTGTGGAGTTGAGAATCCGTGAACCAAGACAACAATTTCATTGTTTGGTATCTCTGGTTCATACCATCGATAATAAAGATTGCCCTGATCTAATTGTGCCCAGCCTCCGACATCAGGCAAGTCAGCCTCAGAGATTGTTTTCAAGCCATAGGTTTTTATAAAATAAGGAAGCCAAAGCACTACAGCAATGACAAGAAGACTAATCAGAAACTTCCTCACCGCCCAGCCTCGAGTTGATTTATGCTATTCATAGCAAGACTATACTACTAAACATTATTTTAGATCCAAGGGCTAGCTGGCAGTGTGTTTTTTAAATGTATCACCTGTAAGTTTCAAGACTCTAGCCCTAGATAAAATTCTAGGTAAAAATGCAAACTTTGAATTTCCTTTTCCAGGGACAATGTAATGCTTATTTTTGATAAAAGCCTCAAGGGTTTCTTGGGAAACTCTTTCACAGGTGTCTCCCACTTGACCAGCACCTTTCAATTGACCAATCCTTTGCTTCAGTGTCTCGGATGATTTTTCTGAAGCAACATGTCTAAAGTTTGAATCTGTTGCCCCTGGACATGATGCCATCACTCGGATATTACTTTCCGCGTATTCATACCTGAGCGCTTCAGAAAACATTAAAACGTATGCTTTGGTAGACGAGTAAACGCTAGCATATGGAACAGGCAGGAACGAGGCAGAGGACCCAATATTGATGACGCCGCCTTCACCTTTGCTGACCATTGCAGGAATAAATAAATGACAAAGATCGGTTAGGGATGTGATGTTTAATTGAATCATAGAGGCATAATCTTCGCGATCGAACTCCCCAAATTGGCCCCATCGTCCATAACCAGCATTATTAATTAAAATATCTACATGGAGGTTTGAGGCTGTAATTTGTTGGTGCAAAGTCTCGGCTGAGCCTGCCAGAGCTAAATCTCCTGGAAAGACATGAGCTTTGCCGCCATTTTCATTGATCTGATTGGCCAATGCCTCTAATTGATCTTGAGATCGGGCGGTTAAGATTAACTCAGCTCCTCGAGCCGCAAGATCATTGGCCATAGCCTCTCCAATACCAGTGGATGCACCTGTCACCAATACAGTTTTATTCTTAAATGTGTCCATTTATCAACCCTCCTTAATACAGTTTTCAATCTGTTGAATTTCAACCTTAGATAAAATGCCTTGCGACTCTGCTTCAAGGCACTCAAGTAACTCTTTTCTATTTTTAACACCTAAAATAACAGATGCAACATCTTGGATACTGAGTGCATAGCGATGAGCTAAGCTGGCAGGAGATACATGCCAATCATTGGCTAAGTTCCTGAAAGGTTTGGCTAGTTCAAAGTCTTCAAAATCTCTCTTATCAAACCCAGAGGCATGGGGCTTTCTATCCATCGAGGAGGTCAATGCACCTGCTTGAACTGCTCTGATTGCTAAGATAGGAATATTATGATTTTGACATGCAGATAAGACTGAGTTTGGATCAAAATTTTCTGAAACATAGCCTATAGCTCCAGCTGAATTTAAAAGATTAACCACGCACTGAACTGCGCTAGGGGGCTTATCATGAGCAAGCGCTTGCTTAATTGCCTCTTCTTGTCCAAGACCGCCGATGCCCCAATGATCAATCTTGCCCTCTTGCTGCAATCTCTCAAAAGCAGGAATCACAGAATTAAAAAAACAACTTAAGGTTGTGGTGCTCTTAGCTCTCAATTCATCAAACTGAAAAAGTTTGAAGTCATCTTTAATGAGTTGCGAGTGAAGTAAAAATAAATTTACTTTCTCCAATCCCATGTTCTCTAAGCTCTTTGAGAGTGATGCGTTTAATTTATCATAGACTTGATCATCAGGTAGAGTCCCTAGCTGACATTTGGTAGTAAAGAACAGGTCATCTTTCTGCTTGCCTTGCAAAGACTCTCCCAGGACTCTTTCAGCCTCTCCTCTGCCATACATGGGAGCAACATCAAAGTGATTAATGCCATGCTCTAAAGCAGCATGAACTGTTTTAATGGACTCTTCTCTCGTTGTTTCCCCCCAAACCTGACCAATGCCTCCCCCACCAAGAGTTAAAGCACTAACCTTAGAAAAAGGCTGAAAATCTTTAAAATGCATTCTTAGATTTTCATCTCAATTTTTGCTTCAACTATTTTTAAATATTTCTTTTGGATTTTGATCTCCAGCAATATTTTTTCTCTGTGAGCCTCAAGCATTGCATTTCTTTCCTGAAACTTTTGCTTGCCTTGCGCATATAAGTTTCCATATTCTTTAATTTGTTTTAAAGACATCCCTGTTCCCTTGAGACATTTTATAAACCCAATTCTCTGAATATCATCTTCTTGATAATTTCTTCTTCCGCCAGAATCTTTTTTAACATTGGGAAGTAAGCCCTCTTTTTCATAATAACGCAGTGTGTGTGGAGTCAGAGCCACTTCTTCAGATGCTTGTGAAATTGTGTATAAGCTCATTTCAAGAATTCCTTTTAATCCAAACCATTTGCAAAACTAATACAACCAAATAAATTGAAAGAAAAGCAGCATAAAAACTCATTAAAAGAGGATCAGTTAAAGTGGTAATAATAGGATCGTCCACTGGTAAGCGTCGCAAACCATCGGTAATTGCTGGAATAGAATGAAAAAGGAAAAGAGAGGTATAACAGATTGCTTGAAAATAAGGTGTTAACCATCCAAATAACAATCCTTGCTCATTAATTCTTCCAACTATCAAGGCTAATAAAGTTAAAACAGCCAACATATGCCCCACTCCAAATCCACCTTGCTTATATAAGGTTAAGGCGGTCAATGCGGCAATTAAAGTACAGGTTAAAAAAATTTTTGCAGAAGTATTTTTTGAGCTAATAACTTTATATCTAATTAAAGAATATAAACCACTTAACAAAGCAATAATTCCCATGACGGTATGAAACCATCCATAAAGTGACATCTCTGGCATTTTTTTCTCCCAAAATAAATTACTGAGTTAGTCTAACAGTTATAGCTAACTCTAAGTCAAGGTCTAAACTAATGACGCTTTAGTAAGAACCAGATGGATCTTTTTGTAATGGAATGTATGGCCTTTTTCACTATAAAAATTAGCATGTCCCAAAGAACATTAAAAGTATTGACATATAATATGACATTAGTTTATTGTGACTAGAATTCAAAATTTATTACTAATACAAATGAAAAATAAAAAACTAATTACTACCTTTGCTGTATTAATCTCCCTAGTCGGAGTGTTTCTATTATCCCTGCCTACTATTTTGCACAAAAGTGGGTTGCATCCAGAGTATATGGGCTCATCAGTAAACTTACCGGGTAAACGTGCATTAGTTATTACTACAAGCCATGCAGTCCTATCAAAGCCAGGTGAAACCCAAGGAAAGCCTACCGGTGTTTTTGGATCAGAGATGACTCATCCTTATTACACTTTTTTAGATGGCGGCATGGAAGTTGATATAGCCAGCATCCAGGGTGGAGAGCTTCCAATAGATCCTGAAAGCTTTTTTTTTATGGTTAAGACACCGGAGGATGAGCGTTATCTCAATGATCCAATTGCACAAGCTAAGGTAAAAAACTCTATTTCAATTGAAGCAGTTGATGTAAATCAGTACGACATCATATTTCTCTCAGGCGGCTGGGGTGCTGCATACGATTTAGCGCAATCACCAGCATTGGCCATCAAGGTTAGCGAGTCCTATTATAGTGATAAAGAGCCAATTATCGGCGGTGTTTGTCATGGTGTACTTGGACTGGTTAATGCCCGAAATAATGAGGGAAATCTATTAATTGCTGGACGCCGAATGACAGGCGTGACTGATAAGCAGATAAGTGAGCTCGGCATTGAATTTACGCCTAAGCATCCAGAGACAGAACTGCGCAAAGCTGGCGTTACCTTTGAGAGTAAAACAGCTTTTCTAGATATATTTGCTACTCATGTAACAGTTGATGATCAGCAGCGTTTTGTAACTGGACAGAACCAAAACTCAGGACTGGAAATGGCACACACTATGATGGAAATCCTGGATAAGCGGAATTAGAATTTTTTGAGTTATTTGCATCTGAGCATGATGCAATAAGTAATGCAAACACTGCTAACAAATTATTTTTAGTTTTTATAATTAACTCTCTAAACGTTTAAATATCTCTTCTTTCAAAAGCCACATTCTATCCTGTCCCCAAACGTAAAAAGGATTGCCTCCATCTTCATCAGTAATTTTAAAACTAGGAACTCCCCAACAATTTCCTGAGTACATATCCTCAAGATTGTCATTTAAAATATTTTTCCAATGCTTGGTATTTAAATCCTTTTTAATGATTGACCAATCAAGCTCAAGCTCTGTAACCAGATTCTCTAAAAACGCTTCATCGCCAATATTAATCCCATCCTGGAATGAAGCCTTCAATAATGCTTCGATATACTCAAAACCCTTTCCAGCCTCGTCAATAATTGGGAATAGTGAATAAGACTTCCGAGCTGGTTTTCCAATTGGTGAATAAATAGATCTCATTTCATGTTCATGCTTTCTACCCTCTCTAGCCGCATCTGAAATAATATACTTAGCCTTAAAATTGGGAATGGTCATCATGCGCATGAGCATTGGTAGCACAGGCTTTGTGATGAGATTTACTGGATACTCTTCCCTGATTTGATGCACTCTTTTGGTGCTTACAAAAGTATATGGACTGTTCAAAGATGGGTAGTAATATAAATTTACTTTGGTATCTGATTCTAGATGCCTAGGAGCTTTTAATTCTATTGGGCAAATACTATCGCTGGCTTGAGAGCTCTTTGCTCCTAACTGAGTAAGCCTTTCCTCTAAATGAGGTAAGCGATCTACACCCCAATACAATTCTTTTTCATAATAGAATGCGGACCCAAAATAATAACCATTTGCATTTCTTATTTTGTTTCCATAAATTAATTTCTCTTTTACCTCAGTCTTAGTTGCAAAATAAGTTGAGGATAATTCTTCCAATACCTTAGCATCCCCTTGCCATAGTGCAGAGCTAACTTGCGTTGCTATCTCTCCAAAATCCTCATCTTTCACAAAAGTTAAAATTGAGTTAGCTATTTCTATCATATCTTTTGCAGGATATTCATCAGCCGTAAAATCAATGTTATAAAAGGGTGCTATTCGTTTCACATCTTGCAAACAATAAGTGTTGTATAAGCTAGGTTCATGGACAGCTTCAAGATTTTCTTCTCCAACCAAAATTGGTTTAAGAATAATATCAAAGGAAGATTTTAATTTTTCAATACATTGGATGGTGAGATAAGAATAAGGATCATCAACCTTATGAAAATATAATATCTCATGAGATCTATTCTCATCTTGTCTTGCAGCTTCAGCTTTTTTACGAACATCTTTTAAAATTTTATAACTAGAAAAAGTATTCATAGCTTGATTTCTAATTTTGGCGCTCATCGTTCGCCTACTCATAAAATTTCTAAAAGCTTTCAACATATTTATCTATCTTTTAGTTAATCAAGGTCGCTTGCATCATGGCGCTCAAGAATTGCATTATCGTCTTCAGTTGGTGCCCTGTTGACTCTAGAGCCTCTTTTATAAGCTGGACGATCTGCAATTTCTTCTGCCCATCGAGCAACATGCCGATAGGAGGCCAAATCTAAGAAAACTGCTGAATCATAGGCATTGCGCAACATCAGTGTTCCATACCAAGCATGCACTGCTATGTCAGAAATATTAAAGGTATCTCCAGATAAGTATTTTCTGGATGATAAATTTTGATCTAATACATGTAATTGGCGCTTTACTTCCATGGCAAAACGATTAATGGGGTATTCGAACTTTTCAGGTGCATACGCATAGAAATGTCCAAAACCACCTCCCAAATAAGGCGAACTACCCATGCCCCAAAAAAACCATGACATGCATTCAGCTTTTTCAGAAGGATCTGTCGGTAGAAATTCTCCAAACTTTTCAGCCAAGTAAAGCATAATTGCGCCGGATTCAAATACTCGAGTAGATGGCTTGGTACTAAGATCTAATAAAGCAGGGATTTTAGAGTTAGGGTTGATTTCAACAAAGCCACTACTAAATTGTGCGCCTTCACCAATGTTGATTAAGAAAGCGTCGTATTCTGCTCCTGCATGCCCCAAAGCTAGCAACTCTTCTAATAGCACAGTGATTTTAATGCCATTAGGAGTGCCTAAAGAGTATAGTTGAAGAGGATGCTTGCCTATAGGCAATTCTTGGTCATGTGTTGAACCTGATATGGGTCTATTGATATTGGTAAACTTGCCGCCACTTTGATTTTCCCATTTCCAAACTTTTGGTGGGATATACGTTGGTGAATCACTCATAAAATCAAGTATTAAAAATTGCTTAATCTTTTGTTAATAATGCTATCAGCTTCTGTCATGATGCCGTCGATCAGGTCTTTTACTGTTGGGATATCATGAATCAATCCTGCAACCATTCCACATGACCAAGCTCCAACTTCCATGGTGCCTTCATGCATAATTTTTGGGTAAACCCCAGCCACCTCATCAACAATGTCTTCAAATCTCAGTTTGTCGCCTAGAGCCTTTTCTTTCTCTATCAAACGCTCCACTGCTGCATTGTTAAGAACTCTTTCAGTGTTGGTAAGAGATCGCATGATCAACCTAGTATCTAGCTCTGATGCATTAACAATGGCTTCTTTAACATTTTGATGCACAGGCGCATCTTGAGTTGCGATAAATCTTGTGCCCATATTTATGCCTTCAGCTCCAAGGGCCAGAGCTGCAACCAAGCTCCTCGCATCAGCCATTCCGCCTGAGGCAACAAAAGGAATTTCTAGCTCATCTGCTGCACGCGGTAACAGGATAAAATTAGGTATGTCATCTTCGCCAGGATGGCCGCCACACTCAAAGCCATCAACAGAAACTGCATCACATCCAATGGATTGAGCTTTTAAAGAATGTCTAACAGATGTGCATTTATGAATCACTTTAATTCCAGCTTCTTTAAGCGCAGGCAAGTACTCAGCTGG
>Ga0209137_1000008_pt1 | contig 250316 bp, 225 predicted proteins | sample SaaInl5LU_22_DNA_FD_184642 | JGI IMG/M metagenome (GOLD analysis project Ga0209137, IMG submission 184642) | Marine microbial communities from expanding oxygen minimum zones in the Saanich Inlet - ESP_105LU_22_DNA (SPAdes) (version 2) | ecosystem: Environmental > Aquatic > Marine > Intertidal...
ATTCGCTCCAGTATGATTTTTTAGGCACAGGAAGCGTTAACTTTTTGCCTACGCGCACTTTCAGTATGGTCTTCTTGGTTTCGAGTTTTTTCCATTCCCCATCATATTCATACATCTTCTTTTTCTTTGGATGCATTTTTAAGTGGTAAATATCGCCCTGGTCAAAGTAGTTCCAGGTCATTCCCCATCCGAGGTGTTCATTATTTCCCATATAGATGGATGTTCCTCCGAGAAAGAGTGATCCTGACATATTGAGTCCCTCTTCACTGGCAATATGCGCTTCATAAAAGGAAAAGCTACCCGTCATTTGTAAATGTGGATTGATGCATAAATACGTGCCACCATCCTCACTTTTCGTGCTGTTAATGGCAAAGGCATTGGAGCCTAAGCCAGTTGTAATATCATCGAGTTTACCGTTGTAAATTTTATCGAGCGCACCGCTTGCATCGGTTAGAAAGGACATAACCACAACGTACGATTTTAAGATGTCTTTCACCGTAATGGGCACAAGTCCTTTGACTTTAATTCCTTCCGGATGCAATTCTGCGTATCGATTAATCCCCTGCGCATAGCCATCGAGGTATTGTAAAAAATCTACAGGTAAGCTTGAAATTTTCTCATCGACTAAGGCTTCCGCCTGAATGACATGGGCAAAAAAATCAGCCTCAGCTCCTTTAATTCCTTGGTATTTACCCATTTTACCTTTACCTACAATTAGAATTTCTTGCATTTCCTCAAAAGCATCTTCTGCATTGGCCCAAGCTAAACCATAGGCTGCTTCGGCATCTGTTTTTCCGAAAATATGTGGAACGCCCCACGCATCGCGCGCGATAGTCACGTTCTCGGGGTTAATAGGCGGGAAATTTTGAGCATAGCTGATGAGACTTAAACTTATCGCTAGAAAGGTGATTAAGGTGTTTTTCATGGTGTTTTTTTGATTGTAATGAGGTATAATGAATTGAGTTTTTGTTTGCGTGTTTTAGGATTTAAAAAATCTAAGCTTAAACGTGTGATATTAAAGTGATCGAAGCTTTCAATACTTTTATTGGTGTATGAATCGAATTTTTTCAGTCCTTTTTCATCTGTAACGACGAGAACGGCCTCTTGGTCTATTGCAGAGAAATTAAACTGAGGAATTTTACCTCCGCTGTAATAGTGAAAGGCTCGCCACCAAATATTATGCTGATACACAGGGAGATTTTCGGGATTATTTTTCTTTAGATAAAAAGCGATTGCACTACTGCCTTGATAGTTAAGTAAGTGGGGGTAGCCATGACTATTGATTATGAAGGCAACAAGTAAATATGCTCCAATACTATTCAGTACAAAAATCTTTTTATTCCATCCCAGTAGGTAAAAGGAAATGATTAGGGCTATAACACCAAGAATATAAATGGCATAGCTTAACATATTGCCAGGGAATGCAATGAAAGTCAAGATGGGTAAAATAAGTATAGCCGCGATCAATAAGCTCTGTCCAAAATATAGTGCCGAGTCACCTTTTTTATTTTGTTGGTTCAACCAATGATGAATGCCTTTCGCTATCAAAAGAGCACAAAAGGGAAGCAGCACATAGATGTAATGAGGTAATTTATAATGTGACAAGGATAAAGCGATGAAAGGAAGTGCAAGGCCAAAAAACGAGATGTATTCATTTTGCTCTTTCCAATTTCTGATAGTTTGGATGAATCCGTAAATAAAGAACAAAGTGAATGGTAAAACGACCCAAATGATGTTATGTAAGAAGTAAAAGTAACTCGCGTCATTTTCCCATACATTTTCGCCAGTAATCCTTCCGAAACTTTGCTCCCAGAAAAAGAATTGAATGCCATGCATTCCCCATTGCTGATATAAACCGATTAGCATAGGCGTTAAAACGAACAAAAGAACAACGGGAATAAGAAGCACTTGCAGCTGAAATATTCTCCTTAATTCTTTTTTTAAAATAAGATGCGGAAGTATCGCTAAAATGGGAACCATAAGTCCTATCGGGCCTTTAGCGAGTAATGCGAATCCGGCAAAAATACTGGCAAGGATCAGGTGTTTGATTCGCTTGTTTTTGAGCCATTGACTGGCCTGCCATAAGCAAAGAACCACAAAACTTATTAAGAGAGTATCTGTTCGGATATCATTCGTAAAAATTAAAAATCCAACTGAGCAGGTGTATGCAATTGCAGCATAACGAGCAATGCTTTCCATATAATACAATTGTACCCATCGATACAAGGCATAAACACTGAACCAAGCCAGCAGGAAGGAGGGGAGTTTGAATGCGAATGAGGTATTGCCTAATAGTTTAATACTGATGGCAGACAACCAAAAAAGGAGAGGAGGTTTATCTATATAGTTTTCTCCTAAATCAGTGAGTTGCAGGAAAGAATTACTTTGAAGCAATTCTAGACTCATGCTTGCATACTGACTAGCATCAACTTCCATGACGGGAATAAACAAACCAAGAAAGGAAATGATAAGCGATAGCCCCAAAATCAGGTAAAAACTTTTAGTCGAAAAAGTTAGTGCTGAATGGCCCTTCTCGTGCATGCACACAAGTTACTTACTTTTGATAAAAATATGGTGAGCTCAAGTATAAATTAGTTTTATTTTTAACTTTACTTTTTTAACTAACTAAAAACATATTGAAATGGGATTTTTTGACAAATTAAAAGGAATGGTTGGAATTGGTCAGCCGAAACTTGAATTTACCCTAAATAGTAGTCAAGTTAAGCGTGGTGACTCTATTACTGGTAAGGCCATACTAACAGGAGGCTCTTCAGAGTTGCCGGTTAAACTTTTTTTGATTGAGCACGTGGAAGTGCTTACCAGAAGAGAGTGGAGTGATGCTTTGAAAAAGACAGTGGACAAAAAGGTTCGTAACACAATCAATAAGTTAGAAATAAGTAAGAATGACGAGTTAATTAAACCAGGAGAAACAATGGAGGTCGAATTTGAACTGCCTGTTTCTACTGGAGCAATGAATTCAGGTCATCCTTATGCACACGAATTGAAAGTTTCTGTTGATGTTCCAGGTTTAGATCCGTCTAAAACGAAAGAGATTTTCATCTTATAATTCCTGTAAGAATATCTTATATTTGAAAGCATCCGCCAGCTGACGGATGCTTTTTTTGTTAATAGGAATTCTGTCGGTTCGAGAGATGATTTCCTTTGAATATAGATTATGAATTTTTCTTCTATCGACTGGTTGATTTTTGCTTTGTATCTCATCATAATGATTGGCTTGGGTATATTCTTATCATTCAAGAGCAAAAGCAAAACTTCTCAAGATTATTTTTTGGCTGGAAAATCCTTACCCTGGTGGGCTATCGGTGCTTCGCTTATCGCTTCGAATATATCCGCCGAACAGTTTATTGGCATGTCGGGTAGTGGTTTCAAAATCGGTATGGCTATTGCTTCTTACGAGTTTATGGCGGCAATTAGCCTAGTACTTATTGCCTGGTTTATGTTGCCGATATTCCTGAAAGAGGGAATTTATACCTTGCCTCAGTTTGTGGAGAAGCGATACAATAAAGAGGTTAAAACGGGTTTAGCTGTCATGTGGTTATTCCTGTTTGTATTTATAAACATAACGCTTGTTTTGTATTTAGGCGCATTGACGATGGGTGTTGCCTTAGGCACAAGTCTTGGTTTAGGTATTCTTATTCTTGTGGTGTATTCTGCAAGCTTTAGTATTTTTGGTGGACTTCGCACCGTAGTTCTTACCGACATTGTTCAAGTGGTGGTATTGATTGCCGGCGGCTTGTTAACCACTTATTTGGCTGTTGTTGCTTTTAGCGATGGGGCAGGTTTCTTTAAGGGGTTTGGCCAGTTGATGACTGAGGCCCAAGATAAGTTTAATTTGATTTTGTTTAAAGGAGAGTTGGTGTACCAAAATGACGCTGGTGAGGTGGTTGATGCCTGGCTGGATTTACCTGGACTTAGTGTACTCCTCGGTGGTATGTGGATAGCTAATATTTACTATTGGGGAACCAATCAATACATCATTCAACGGGCATTAGGGGCTAAAAACATCAACGAGGCACGAAAAGGTGTTGTTCTTGCAGCCTTTTTAAAAATATTACTTCCGCTAATTGTTGTTGTTCCGGGAATTGTAGCATTTGCTGTAAATGCCGATGTAGCAAAAGGTGATGAAGTGTATGCTTGGGTTTTAAATACTTATATTCCTGTTGGTTTGAAAGGAATCTGTTTCGCTGCAGTCATTGCAGCGGTGGGTTCATCGATTAGCTCTATTGTCAATAGTGTTTCTACCATCTTTACAATTGATATTTATCAGTCGTACATCAACAAAGATGCGGGAAATGAAAAGCTGCTCAAAGTAGGTAAACTTAGTGCTGGATTGGCCTTGCTTTTAGGCGCTGTAACAGCTATAGTCATTCCGAGTCCTGATCAGGCTTTCCAAAGTATTCAGGAGTTTACTGGGCATTTTAGTCCAGGTATTTTAGTGGTTTTCTTGTTTGGTTTGTTTTGGAATAAATCTTCGGCAAAAGCGGCCATTTCAGTCATATTATTCAGTCTGCCTTTGTCTTTCTTTTTGAGTTTTTTCTTTTCTCCCGAAGCGCTACCGTTTATGAATAGAATGGTGGTCGTATTTATGGTCCTCTCGCTGATGATGATTGTAATTTCGCTTATCAATAATGGGAAGCTAAAAGATCCGAAGGCCCTTGACTTAGAGGATGATTTATTTAAAACCAGTTCCAGTTTTAAGTTGGGCGCGCTATTGATTATGGGTATACTTACTGCCATTTATACGATGTGGTGGTAGAATAATACCAAACGTCCGTTTGGCAAGATGAATTAGCTTTGCTAACTTTAAAGTATAATTTCAAACTATGGCTAAGCAAAAAGTCGATCAAGATAAAGTGATTAAAGAGAGTTTAAAACTCTTTAGACAAACCAGTTATCATACGACAAGTATGGCGGACATAGCCAAGGCTTGTGGTATTCAAAAAGGCAGTCTTTATCACTATTTTGCCAGTAAAGAGGAGTTGATGATGAAGGTGATCGCCTTTGTTCACGACTTTTTTAAAGAGGAGATTTTTGCTATTGCCTACGATGAGTCTATTGACCCCGTTGTTCGCTTAGACCGAATGTTCTCGCGTGCAGATAGTATTTTTATCAGTAAGGAAACAGGTAAGATGCTTGGTAATGTAGGCGTCGAAACGGCGCTGGTTATACCCGAATTCCAACCAGTGATTCAGGCGTTTTTTAAGGACTTCTTCAATGCAGTAAAAAAGGTTTATAGTTCGAAGTATTCAGAAAATGTAGCCAATGAATTAGCTGAAAGAGCTGTAGCTGAAATTGAAGGTTCTTTGTTGCTCGCGCGGATCTTTAATGATAATAGCTTTTTTAAAACTACGCACAAGCGCCTGGTAGCTCGACTTCAATAATGCCATTCTAATTCCTTTTCTGTTCCCTTTAATAAATGTGGTATCTTCACAACTATGATAGAAGAAAAGAAACTAGCCGTGTTAATAGACGGAGATAATATACCTTCCAGATATGTTAAAGAAATGATGGAAGAAATTGCTAAGTATGGCAGGCCCACGATTAAAAGAATATACGGGGATTGGACAAGTCCTCATGTTTCTAAATGGAAGAACGTTTTACTTGAGAGCGCTATTACGCCTGTTCAGCAGTATGCTTATACTCAAGGGAAAAATGCCACCGACTCAGCCATGATTATCGACGCTATGGATATTTTGTATGCTGGAGATGTAGACGGTTTTTGCTTAGTATCGTCTGATAGCGACTTCACAAAGTTAGCCACAAGGCTTCGGGAAGCAGGTAAGCACGTGATTGGTATCGGGGAGAAAAAAACACCTAATCCTTTTATTGTGGCTTGTGATAAGTTTATCTATTTGGAGATTTTACACAAGGATGATGAGGAAGAAAAGTCTGGTGAAGGGAAAATTACAACCAAGAAATACGATAAGATTACTCCAAATCTTATTCGTTTGTTGAAGAATTCCGTCTCAGATGCTGCAGATGAAGATGGTTGGGCATTTCTTGGCGATGTAGGGGGGTTGATATTAAAGAAACAAGCAAATTTCGATTCAAGGAACTTTGGATTCGATAAATTAACTCCATTGTTTCAATCTCTTAAGGGTTTCGAAATCGAAACCCGTACTCAAGCAAACAGTCGCTTTAAGCTGATTTATGTGAGAAACAAGAAGTAAACAGAGCTTACTTCGACAATTTGACTTTAATAGCATTTAAGCCTTTTGGCCCTTTCTCTGTTTCGAATGAAACTAAATTACCTTCAATGATTTCTTCACTGCAATTGTTGATGTGCACAAAAATACTATCGCCGGAGGTTTTATCTTTAATAAATCCGAAACCTTTACCATGATTAAAGAAAGTAACTGTACCTAGTCTTGTGCTATCCTCTTCTTCGTAATCTTCTTTCTTGGGAATGCCTATAACGATGTCTTCTGCATTCACTTCTTCGATTTCATCCGGGTCAGGTGGCGTATCCACAATGTTGCCAAACTGGTCAACATACGCGATCATATCATCCATGTTTTGTTTGCCTTCTTCCTTACGGGCAGCTTTCTTTTCAGCTTTATCCTTTTTCTTCTTTTCTTTTTTCTTATTTCGCTCTTTTTTGCCGAAAGATTCTTGTGATCTACCCATAATAAATTAGTATCTACCTGAATACAGGATTTGTTTATTGAATGATTAATATTGAGTTTCGAATATAAGGAAAATTTATGAGAGCATTGGTAGAGTAATCGTTAAGTATTATTCCACTACGACAAGCTCGTCTTCATAACTTACTTCAAATCCGCTGTATATCTTATTTCTTCGGCGCCACTCAATTTCGCCGTTAACTTTTACTAGTCCAGCATCGATTATTACGTTTGCTTCCCCACCTGTCATTGCCCAGCCCATTACTTTAAGCAATTGGTTTAACTGAATGTATTCTTTACTCAGTTGAAAAGTGTGTTTTGCCATATTTAGAATGCTTGGACTGCCTTGATAATATCACTGCTATCTAAACCATATTTCTCCATCAATTGAGCAGGTGTGCCACTTTCACCGAAACTGTCGTTGACGGCTATAAAGCGCATAGGTGTCGGTAGTTCTTCAGCTAAAACTTGTGAAACAGCACTTCCTAAACCACCGAGTCGCTGATGTTCTTCTGCTACGACCACTTTACCTGTTTTTCTTGCCGATCGCAGTATGATTTCTTTATCGAGCGGTTTAATAGTATGTATGTTGATTATTTCGCAAGAAATTCCATTTTTCTCCAACTCCCGAGCGGCTAAAATACTTTCCCAAACCAAATGGCCCGTGGCAATAATGGTCACATCGCTTCCCTCATTCATTAAAATACCTTTGCCAATTACGAATTCATCATCTTTAGAAGTGAAATTCGGTACGCTTGGTCGTCCAAATCGAAGGTAAACTGGTCCATTATGTTCGGCACATGCCAATGTCGCTAGGTAGGTTTGATTGTAATCACATGGATTGATAACCACCATGCCTGGAAGCATCTGCATTAAACCAATGTCCTCAAGTATTTGATGGGTTGCGCCATCTTCACCCAAGGTAATTCCTGCATGTGAAGCAGCAATTTTTACATTCTTACCCGAATAAGCTATACTTTGCCTAATTTGATCATACACGCGACCTGTCGCGAAGTTGGCAAAAGTCGTTGCAAATGGAATTTGTCCGCCAATAGTTAAACCTGCAGCGATGCCCATCATATTCGCTTCAGCGATACCACATTGAATAAAACGATCCGGATGCTTATCCGCAAATTTTTCAAGCTTTAAAGAGCCTGTTAAATCGGCACATAAAGCCATTACTTTGGAGTTGCTTTCTCCAAGGTGGTCCATCGCAGCTCCGAATCCTGATCGAGTATCTTTTTTTTCTACATCTGAGTAAGTATGGAGTTGTGAAGTAAGGCTAGTGCTCATGATTTATAGTTTAAGTTCAACTGTTTTCTGCGATTGGATTTCAAATGTTTTTACTTGTGTTGCTACCATTTCGTGTTTATGGTCAAAACGGTAACACAAGCTGTATTTTCCTGGTTGTAAATCTAATATTTCTTGTCTGCTGTTCGCGGGAAAGGTGTAAATATTTACTAACTCGGTGTTGATTTCTTGAAAAAGAGCCGCATGCATCGGGAAGGGGGCGTTTACCACTAATTTTCCAGGAGCTTTTATAGGTATCTTTACTTCGTTCTGGTTCAAGCTAATTTGGCTAAGCCGTGTTATGGGTAAAGTGAGTATATCGATGTCATAAACACCGTGTAAATAATCCTGTGAATTATTTAGTTCTCCGACATGAAAGTATGCTGTTTCTCCTGTTTTTTTGATTAAGTAAGGAATGTTAGGTATTAATTCGACGCGTTCATTTTGATTGGCAGCAATGATAGACAGCGCGCATGTTGGCGCATTAACCGTTAGAACGTTATGCTCATTATTTTTAAGTTTTACTTGGCTCATCCAAAGTGGTGGTAGAGTTTCAAGATGAATATCATACACTACACTTGGGTCGACCAATAGCGTATCTGGATTTCCATTGCCGTCTCTTTTGTGGTAAAAGCTATACGCTACTTCCTTGTTTTGATTATAAAATAACATCGGAATATTGCGCTGAGTAGATTGATTGTTTTCATCGAGTAAATCAATTTGTAAAGTGGTGAAATTGATGGCTTGGGTTACCACCTGCAGAATTTTTTGTTCGAAATCAAAAGGGAAATGAGGATTGTAAATTTCTTTCAAGCAGTGATAGTCCTGTAAACTTTGCACATCGATGTCGAGACCGATGATCACAGGCTTGATTATTACCTCATTTTTTAATAAGATATCGAGTATTTCGCAAGGATCACCGAGACAACTCTCCGAACCGTCGGTTATTACCACAAGAATATTCTTTTGGCCTTCAAAGCCAGCAAAATCCTGCTCCGTTTGTTGGAGGGTGTAGGCGAGAGGTGTAATGCCTTTCGGTGCAACGCTAATCAGCCGATCCTTTAATGTAGCTATGCTGTGTTTTCCTATGGGTAATTTCAGTTCACTGTCGAAGCAATCATTAGCAATTGGTAGACTTTGATGCCCATATACACGCAAACCAAATTGTAAGTTGTCGTACATGACCATTAGACTATCCGCCATGCGGAGCAGACTCCGTTCAGCTATACTCCACTTATCATCTTTCCCCCATTTTTTGAGCATACTGGATGAAGCGTCTACCACGAACAATACGTTGATTGATGATTCTTGAGCAGATGCATTAAAGATGAATCCCAAACTGAATATATAGAACAGCAAGCTTTTCATCTTAAGGGTATTACTGTGGTTTTCTCAGGATACATGGTAAAAGGATATTGTGCTGTAAGCTCGCTATTTGTCTCGTTTTCTTCAATGAATACCAAAGTATACTGACCGGGTTGTAGTTTAAGGCTCATGTCGGTATCAAAAACACCTAAATCTTTTACGAGTTGCCAAATTTCACTTTCCGTGTTAAAAATGCTTGCGCGAATCTCGGTATTGTTTTTTATTGATAGTTTGCCATTGGCGAGATATGTTTGTCTTTTAATTTCTCCCGCCTCTAGCCTTAACTTTTCATTCTTTACAGGAATAAGACTAGTCGTCAACTCATAGTCTCCGGCCAAGATGGGAAGTTCATCAAGTGTCTGATTATAAATCCAGCTATCTCCATTTTTCACAATAAATCGCGGAGCGTGTTCATCGTATTGCACCTCGTGTTCAACATCCCAATAAGCCTTCGGTAGCTGGATAAGGACATCATTATGTTTCCCTGGTTCTAATTGAAAAGATTCGCTGCTAACGGGAGGGAAGGTGTGAACGATTACCTGATGCCAGCCCCTTGGATCAATGTACAAAGTATCGGGCTTATTCTTGGCATTCAAGGCATGCAGGAAAGTGTGGGTGGTTTGTTTCGTCTTTGCATCCTGTATGCTAAATGGCGTATTTGAAATACTTTGTCCATCCATTGTTTCCAAATGAATACTTAGACTGGTTTCGCTTAAGGCCATATCCACAGTATGTTCCAAGACTACCTCTAAGGAAGCCTTGTCTTTCGCATTGACAAAGCTGCCGATGCAATCGAAGGCTGACACTAAGGAATCTGCTATGTCCAAACCGATTATAAATGGATTTATACTTATTCGTTTTTCATTGAGGAAACGAGCAGCTTCGCAGGGATCACCCTCGCAATTTTCTAAACCATCAGTAATCAAAATGATGGCATTAATCGTTTCCGAATCCTTAAAGTCTTTGGTAGACTCTATCAAGGAATAAGCTATTGGAGTCTGTCCTTTGGGTGTAATTTGTTCCAGGACGGCTGAAAATTTGACAAAATTATTCGTTCCAAAATCAATACTTAACTCACTGTCCGTGCAGTTATTCTCATTTCTAGGATATTGATGCCCAAATACGCGAAGACCTATGGATAAAGTGGGATCTTGCCGTTGCACGGAGTCAACAAGTTCGAGTAAAGTTTCTTTGGCGATATCGATTTTAGAAGTTCCCCCCCATTGCGCGTCCATACTTCCAGAAGCATCTAATACGAATAAAACCCGTTTGGCGCTATTTGATAACTGTGCTTGTCCAAATTGGAAAACAATAACGGAGAGAAATAAGAGTATGGCCTTGCTATTCATTCGTGTACAAAGTAAGAACGAATGACGGCTGAAAATGTTATTAATAATCGCCAATCGTTTCTTCTAGTTGAGCTAGGGCTGTTTGAAGTTGCTCATCGTTGGGTGCTTTACCGTGCCAATGGTGTGTTCCCTGCATAAAATCAACGCCAAATCCCATTTCGGTATGCAGTAAGACACAAATCGGTTTATTTTTGCCAGTCAAACTAATGGCTTGTTTTAAGCCTGTAATGACAGCTTCCATGTTATTGCCTTCTGCAATTTCCATGACTTCCCAGCCAAACGCTTCAAACTTAGCACGTATGTTGCCCATCGGCAAAACTTCGTCAGTTGGTCCATCTATTTGCTGGCGATTAAGATCTACAGTAGCAATGTAGTTGTCGACCTTGTTGCCAGCGGCAAACATAGCCGCTTCCCAAATTTGCCCTTCTTGCAATTCACCATCTCCATGCAAGGAGAAAACCAACTTACTATCCTTATTTTTCTTTTTGCTTAGTGCTGCTCCGATTGCTACACTCATGCCTTGACCTAAACTACCTGAAGCAATGCGAATACCTGGTAAATGTTCGTGGGTAGTAGGGTGGCCTTGCAGGCGGGTATTAATCTTTCTAAAGGTATTTAGCTCGTCTACAGGAAAGTAAGCGCTTCGGGCTAAAACGCTGTAGTACACAGGCGAAATATGGCCATTAGACAAGAAGAAAAGATCTTCATTGGTGCCATCCATATTGAAAGACGGATTGTGGTCCATAATTTCTTGGTAGAGCGCAACAAAGAACTCGGTGCATCCCATGCTTCCACCAGGGTGACCACTATTTACCGCATGAACCATGCGAAGAATATCTCTTCTAACTTGAGTAGCTAATTGTTCGAGTTGCTTAATATCTGCCATGGTTTTTAATGCTTGTTTAAACAAAAATAAAACGTGCTTATCTCATTAGAGAATAAAATTTAGATGAAGTATGCACATGCGTGGATAATTGACTGAAATCAATTAACAATTAAAAATGAAGAATTAGGAATTAAAATTATACCGTGTAGGATACAGATGCGTAATAGCTAATTTATAGGCAAAAAAAAACCTTGCAAAGCAAGGTTTTTTCATTTCTATTTTTTCTTCACTTTCGCGACACTTTTCATTGTGTCAACGACTATCGCAGATGCGATGAAGATGGATGAGTAGGTACCAACTAAAATACCCAACAATAAAGCAAAAGAAAAACCTCTAATCGCTTCACCACCAAATATGAATAATATTAATACTACGAGTAAAGTAGTGAAAGAGGTCATCAAGGTTCTACTCAACGTACTATTAATCGCAGCATTTACATTGGTCAAAATATCTTTCGTCGGGTGCTCATCAAAGTACTCACGTATTCTGTCAAAAACAATAACCGTATCGTTAATCGAGTACCCAATAACCGTTAGAATCGCTGCTATAAATTTCTGTTCTATCTCCAGCGAGAATGGGAACCATTCACCCCAGAAAATAGAGAATACAGATAATAGAATAAGTGAATCGTGAATAACCGCACCAAGCGCTCCTACACCGTATTGCCATTTTCTAAAACGAATCAATAAATAAAGGAAAATAAGCACCGCACCAACACCACCGGCCCAGAAAGCACTCGTTTTGATATCATCTGCAATCGAAGTATCTACTTTATTAGACTGAATTAATGCTGAACGCATAAATTCTTCTTTGCTTGGCTCTGAAACAAACTCGCCTTTCAAGGCATCATATAACATATGAGTAACTGTAGAGTCCGTTTTCGGATCTTTGCTTTCAATTGCATATGAGGTGATGATTTGAACAGTTTGATCGTTTCCAAAGGTTTTCACCTGTGGAGTAGCACCTAAAACATCACTCAAATCGCTTCGAATAGCATCTGTTCCAACAGTTTGGTCGAATGCCACGACATATGAACGTCCGCCTTTAAAGTCAACACCCAACTCGAAACCTTTAGTAAACATGGAAACTAATCCGGCTAAGATGATAACAGCTGAGATAGCATAAGTAATTTTACGCTTGCCCAAGAAGTCGAAATTGGCATCTTTCAAAATGTTTTCACTCCACGACATGGAAACATTAACTTGCTTATCTCTATCACTCATCGCATCAAATATTAATCGCGATAAGAAAACTGCAGAAATAAATGAGGCAATGATACCGATCATTAACACAATAGCGAAACCTTTGACTGGACCGGCACCTAACCATAGTAAGGTAGCAGCGGTAATAAAAGTAGTTACATTCGCATCGATAATTGCACTATAAGAACGAGAGAAACCGTCAGAGATCGCCAAACGAGCACCTTTCCCTTTCCTTAACTCTTCTTTGATACGTTCAAAAATAATCACGTTCGCATCTACAGCCATACCGATGGTTAAAACAATACCGGCTAAGCCAGGCAGGGTAAGTGCTGCACCTAATGAAGCTAATGTACCCATGATGAATACAATATTTACCAAAAGCGCAATGTTCGCGATAATACCCGCATTGCTGTAGTACATAACCATGAAAAGGATTACCAGTAAGAATCCTATACCTAAAGCTAACAAACCTGAACGAATGGAGGCATCACCCAAGCTAGCACCAACAACCGCTTCCTGCGGAATGTTGATTTGAGCATCTAAGCGACCAGACTTTAAAATATTCGCTAAATCCTTCGCTTCATCGAAATCATCTAGGCCAGTAATTTGAGAAGATCCACCCGCAATCTTGTTCATTACGTTAGGTGCCGAGAAAACTTTATCGTCTAAAACAATAGCAATTTGATTACCGATATTTTCTTCTGTGAGAATCGACCATTTGTTGGCACCAACATTATTCATTCGCATAGATACTGCCGCAGCACCAAACTCATCCAGGACTGAACGTGCATCTGTTATCACATCTCCGCTCAAAGCAGACTTTCCATCTATTCCTTTTTGTAAAGCAAACAAAGCATAAAAATCATTTGCATTTTCGCCCGTGCCTTTAAACGGCTTAGCTGCCCAAGCAATCTTGATTCTTTGCAAATCAAAAATCGCTTTAATTTCTTCCATGGCCAGGTATTCTTTTACCTTCTCCATGTCTTTTTTCGCTACATAACCTACAACAGCTCCCGGTCTCCAAAACTGACGACCATCTTGCACATCGATATTGGGTTGAAGCACATCAAACAAGGGATTGAAAGCGTTTGCCGCAGAAGAATCTTCCTCTAAACTTTCTAGACCTGCCAAATCATCGCCGAATAAGTCTGCCTCTAGCTCATTTAAATCGCTTTCTTCCACATCTTCCTCAGCATCAGGCGCATCTTCAATTACCTCCTCGCTTTCAATAGTTTCCACGGCTTCTTCAGCTTCCTCCGCACTTTCTTCCAAACCTAAAACACCTACAAGGATGTCGTTGGCCTGAAACAACAAATTACCCGCAACACTTGCATCTACTGTTTCATAAAATTCGAGTACAGCAGCCGACTGAATAATATTACGCACACGGTCTGTGTTGTCTGCACCCGGCAATTCGATGTAAATACGACCATTAGCATCTGGCTCAGAAATAAAAGGTTGAGCAACTCCAAATTCGTCGATACGCGTTGTTAATACGTTGTGGGTTTCACTATTTTTCGCACTAGCTTCTTCTTGCAATACCTTTAAAACTTCTTCATTTGAAGAGTCAAATGAGATTTTCTCTCTAAACTTTTCAATCGGTGCGAAGATCCCAGCTAACTTTGCATCTCCAGCAATTTTCTCATACTCTTTACCGAATAAGGCAATGAAATTGCCCTGGTTTTGCGATTGCGCAGCTACTGCTGCAGCCAAGGCATTGTTGAAATTTTCATCTTTGGTGTTGTTTGAAAGCTTCTTTAATACATCAGCCTGATCAATTTCAACCAACATACTAACCCCGCCTTTCAAATCGAGACCGAGATTCAAGCTGCGCTTGTTGATTTCATCAAAAGTAAAACCTAAGAATACCTCTTCATTCTTGATTGAATCCAAGTAGTAGTTCTTCGCTTTATTTTGTAAGAATGCTTTCTCTAAGCCATCTTCCACATCAAAGTTTAGACTCTGCGCATATTCTTCCGCTTGTCCAACAAACGAGTTTTTTATGAACGTGAAAGATAGCTGGAAAATCGATACAACGATTAGCGCTATAATGACAATTCGAATAAATCCTTTTGCTTGCATATACTAAGGGTAATTTTTTTTAAGGCTGCAAATATACTATTATTCTAAGTGAATAATTGCAGTTTTAACTAAAAAGTTAAGCTTCCTTAATTCCTGGCCGAAGACCGTGCTAAGGCCTGCAGAATATCAGCGGATGATAAAGCCGAAACTGTATGGAATATCAGCCTGTTTAAAAGAAATAAAATATAAGCCTGCAGCAAGTGGTTGTTCATACGCTATAAACCCATTGCTGCTTTTATTCTCTTGGGAAAGTAGTTTTTTTCCTAAAGCATCGTGCATTTCAATGCGGCTATGAGGGGCTAGGTCTTTAAAATGAATAATCAGTTGTCCGTTGGAAGCGTTTCCTTCAATCCATACCTTCTGCACTGTATTCAAATCCTTGATGGGCGTACTGAAATCACAGGAAGTGTTGAAGTTTAATACTTTTTCAATAGCAGTTTCCAGCAAAACCTGCGTTTCTATTCTTGTTTGACACTGCGGGTGACTCATGCGAATGTCATAGCGCATTGAATCTGCAATCCCAATGTGATAAGAACCATTGAATTTACTGTACTTCAATGCGCTTTCGCCCAAAATCTCAATTTGCGCATGATTTACCGGCACATTATTCAAGGTGTCGAACACCACACCACTAAGGTAGGCGGCTCGGGTATAGGTGGGAGCTAAGATGAAAAGACCTTCTTCTCTGTCGCTTGCCAGAATATGACCACTCGGCAAGTAGGGGTAAACGCCCCAATTTCCTTCAAATCCAATATCTGATGAAAAAGGCGAAGTATCGTAGTTGCCTACTTCAACCAAGTTGTTTTTTAAGGTTGCATCAACAAGTGTGAGTCCATCTCTGTAATAAGAGGTAAACAAATAATCACCCAGGAAAAACGTATTATGAGGTATAACACTATCACCGGGATTGCTTTGATAAACATCTAATAAACGAATATTATTTAGGTCGGAGATGTCGTACATGTCGACAAAAGCGCCTGGTTTTTCGTCTGTCGTTGCCAAATAATTCCCATCATCGCTCAACCAGCAGTTGTGGGTAAAGGCCCGACTGGTGGTTTGCCGAGCTAAAACTAAAGGCTGACTTTTATCTTGAATGTCAATAATAGAAAAGGTTCCATTACCGATCTCTGCCGTGTAGAGCGTGTCACCACGAACATAAGCATCATGGACATATTGATCATCGTAGAGGCCAACAAATTCGGGTGCAAAACGATTACTGACATTGAGGTCAATCATAAAAGCGCCTTGGTTCGAAATGTTGCTTCCGAGCAGGTATCCCACACCATTCTCATCAATGAAAATGTTGTGCGCAGTTTGGTAATCAAAAGTATCTATGGCGCTCACGTATTGATGATTGATGCTATTGGGCAAATTGCTTAAGTCCACGATAAGGAGTCCGCCGCCTTCTTCATTGCAAACGTAAGCAAAGTCATTGAAGGTTTTTACATCTCTCCACTGACTGGTATCTCCCAATATCTCAAACAACAAAATAGGGTTTTGAGGAATACTAACATCCACAATGAGTAGAGAGACTTCAGACCCAATCAAGGCATACTCTCTGCCCGAAGTATCTGAATATCCCCATATATCGTTGATTTTATTTTCGAAAGGGATGAAGCCCAGTAGGTCTATGTTTTTTTGCGCTTGCGATTGAATCAAGCCAAACAAAAATGCGAGAAGAATAGCAAACTTTCTCATTAGCGCACCCTTACCTGTTCGAAGTTTTGAATTTTATAGATAAGTAAGGCAATGTTTTCTATGCGTGAAACTTGACCGTTTTCATCCAATACTTCGATGAAATGATATTTTCGATTGATTGGGTTTAAGGTTTTATCTATTAAGTTATCGTAGTATCCAATGCCAAATTCATCCATTTGATTTAAAAAGATACTGCCCATTTCATACCCTAAGTAAACGGCTTGGCTCGGCTTACTTTTGTATTTTTCTTCGTAGCGGGCTATGAAATTTTGCGCAGTGTCCGAGGTGTTTAGCACGGCACTGGTGAAATGTACTTCTCCTGTGTTTAAATAATCCAAGCGTAAGGTTGCTGATTTCTCCCATCCCGGCATGCCGAAAACCAGTAAGTCTTGTTCTTTTTTTACCCGCTGAATTTGTGGCAAGAAATGCGTCAAGAAATTATCATTAAACGTGTTGCAGATAAATACATTATTCGCTTCCGCATCCATATGCTCAGCTAGTTGAAATTCACTTTCAATCAAATCGCTACCCAAACCAATCAAGGTGCACGCAACTTTTGACTCTTCTGGCAAAGTATCATTCCAAGTATCAAGATAGTTCGATGCCAAGCTTGCATAGTAATTCCCAAAGCTATTTTGCTCGTGTATCAAATGAATATGCGGTTTTTCTATTGAATCTAAAGTAAAACGCAACATCGTAAGTATGTGTTGATCTAAAGACGGTTCTACCATAAAATAGGCCGGATTGTCGGCTGATGCAGATTTTGAGGGACTGAATGGTGAAACGTGCGCGATTCCTTCTGCTTTCGCAAAGGCTGCTATGCTTTGTAGGTTGGTTTTCAGTTCAGGTCCTAAAATAAGATCAAAGCTGTCCATTTTGAGCTGATTGAGAATGGATTGGTTAGCTAATGGATCGTTTTGGTCGTCGAAAAACTTTAACTCAATCTTCGAGCTAAACTGCGCATCGTTAATTGCCATTAATAAACCTTCTGTAAATGAAAGCGCCAATTCACTCGCTGGGTCAATGGCGAAATTTTCAAAATTCTTTACACTGGACAAATCCCATGCTTTTCGAACGCTATCTGCCTGATACGGGAGAATTACAGCAACTCGGTAGCTAGCCTTTTTAGTAAGCTGAATATCTTCAGTTACTTTTATAGTATCCATATTAAGCGTATCTGCCTTCGCGGTGTCAGCACTTACAAGCTGCACATCTACTTCATCGATTGGGACTTGGTCTATTCGAATAACTTCACTTGCATTACTTCCTTGCGTGGCTTTGCAAGCGCCCAATACAAAAAATGAAAGTAGGCTAAGCAGGTAAATGGTTCTTCGTTTAGGTAACATAGACTAGATTTTCTTCGGTTTAACGCTTATTCCCATTCGATCGTTGCTGGCGGTTTTGAGCTGATGTCGTATACCACTCGATTTACGCCTTTTACTTGATTGATAATTTCATTCGACACTTTGGCGAGGAAATCATAGGGTAGGTGCACCCAGTCAGCGGTCATGCCATCTTTACTGACAACCGCTCGAAGAGCAACTGCATTTTCATAGGTTCTTTCATCACCCATAACACCTACACTCTTCTGGTCGAGTAGGATGGTTCCGGCCTGCCAAACGCTGTTGTATAGATCGTATTCCTTTAATAAGTTCATGTAGATATGATCGGCCTCTTGTAAAATTCGCACCCGTTCTTCCGAAACTGCTCCCATAATTCGAATAGCTAAACCCGGCCCAGGGAAGGGGTGGCGCTGAACGATTTCATTAGGAATTTGTATGGTTTCACCAACCTGGCGCACCTCGTCTTTAAAGAGCATACGCAGTGGTTCAACAATCTTGAGTTGCAATTTTTCTGGCAGCCCACCCACATTGTGGTGAGACTTGATAGTCACCGATGGTCCGTGTACCGATACCGATTCGATGACATCAGGGTAAATTGTGCCTTGGGCTAACCATTTTGCGCCTTCTATTTTTTTAGATTCAGCTTCAAACACATCGATAAACAATTTGCCTATTATCTTGCGCTTTTGCTCTGGATCACTCACGCCATCAAGCGCTTGGTAAAATAGGTTACTGGCGTCCACTCCTTTTACATTGAGGCCCAAGCCCTTGTATGCCTCGAGTACATCGTGAAATTCGTTTTTTCGCAGCAAGCCATTGTCTACAAAAATACAGTAGAGATTGCTGCCAATTGCCTGGTGCAAGAGACCCGCAGCCACACTGCTGTCTACTCCACCTGATAGGCCGAGGATTACTTTGTCCTCGCCGATTTGCCCGCGCAAACTAGCCACACTTTCTTCTACAAAAGATAGGGATGTCCAGTCTGCACGAATACCACAAATTTCTATAAGGAAATTATGCATCATCATTAATCCATCACTGGAGTGGGTTACTTCTGGATGAAACTGAAAAGCATACAACGGGTACTTAAAGGCATGGGCTTTACTCTTAAATGCTGCCACGTCTATACTTTTAGTATTGGCTATCAGCTCAAATTGTTCAGAAAGCTCAAGGATGCTATCGCCGTGACTCATCCAAACTTGCGATTGATCAGGCACATTATTGAAAATCGGATCGGCTTGCAAGATGTTTAAATTTGCGCGACCATATTCCCGTTTATTGCTTTTGGCTACTTTTCCACCCAAATGATGGGCGGTATACTGCGCGCCATAACAAACAGCGAGCACGGGTTTTCTTTCGAGAATAAAATTTAAGTCGATGGGTGGCGCATGTTCATCCAAAACCGAGAAAGGGCTTCCACTAATAATTACTGCCTTAACATCCTCACTGAGCTCAGGCATTTTGTTGAAAGGATATATTTCGCAGAAGATTTTAAGTTCTCTCACGCGTCGGGCTATCAGCTGGGTATACTGCGAGCCAAAATCAAGGATAATTACTTTGTCGTGCATGCTTATACGCTTGGTTGTTTTGAAGACCCGGTAAAGTTAACATAAGTTCCGATTTTGAAAAGTGTAAAGAGAAAGGAATCCGAAATCAAATGGCAGAGAAGTTAATCTAACATGTGGATAGTGTGTTTGTAACTTACTTTAAACATAACCTTAACTTAATGGTTTAATCGCTTGAATCAAATTACTTTTGTATAATAAAACTTACGTAAGATGAAAAAACAGTTATTAGCTATTCTCTTTGGACTTTTGGGCGCAGTGGCGTTTAGTCAGTCCTCTATTATTTTTAGTCAATATATTGAAACCAATTCGGGTTCTACCCCAAAAGGAGTTGAAATACTTAATGTATCTGGTTCAGATATCGTGCTATCTGCATCTAACTTCATACAAGTGCATCAAGGAACAAATGGCGGTAGTTGTAACGCTATAGCTGCTACAAAAATTACTTCTGGAACTTTGAAAGCAAATGAAGTCTGGGTAATTGGCACCTCCGATTTAACTGCATTTGCTGTTGCCAATGGCAGTAATTTAAGTGGTACAACGACATATGGATTTACGTTTAATGGGGATGATGCACTTGAGTTGTATTTAGGTGTAACGAAGCAAGATGAATTTGGAACTTGTGGAATCGATCCCGGTTCGAGGTGGTCTGGTAATGGTGTGAATACGAATAATAATAATTTAGAAATATTAGATAATACTTGTGATGGCGATTTGGATGGTTGGTCTGATCCGAGTTCAAGATTCAACCAAATTGCCAATGGATCTACTATGACTGGATTTGGTAGTGTTTCTTATACTTGTGGGGCTATTTCTTCCTTCACGGTAACGTTTGATGCGAATGGTGGTACTGGTACTATGGCGAGTCAAGCCAGTAGTTCTGCAGCCTCATTAACTACAAATTCATTTACCTACACGGGTTATACTTTTGATAGCTGGAATACAGTTGCTGATGGTAGTGGTACGAGTTATGCGGATGGAGCACCCTATGCTTTTACAGCAGATCTAACATTGTATGCGCAGTGGGTAACTGCTAGTTCTTGCAATGTTACATCTGTCATTGCTGCTTCGCCAAGTGCATGTGCACCTGCGACTGGTACCTATTCAGTAGATGTTACTCTAACTTACATTGATGAGCCTGCCTCAGGAAATTTAGAGGTTAATGGACAATCTTTTGCAATTACGGGTAGTCCACAGACTGTATCTCTGAGTGGTTTAGTGGCTGATGGTAATCCTGTGGATGTAACTGTATCTTTCAGCGATGAGACATCTTGTACTTTAAGTGAAGCGGCATTGTTTACTGCTCCTGCAGGCTGTGCTCCCGATATTGTTATCAATGAATTTTTGGCTGATCCGGATGCGACCAATGGTGACGCCAACGGTGATGGAACGGTTAACACGCAAGAAGACGAGTTTGTTGAGTTTTATAATAATGAGGCGTTTGCTGTAGATATGTCTGGTTGGACCATTGCCGACAACATAGACATTCGCCATACTTTCCCTGCCAACACCATTGTGCCAGCGGGCGGATTTATTACGGTTTTTGGAGGTGGAACACCCAACAGCATCAGTGGAATCACCCAAATTGCCAATGGCTATCAAAATATTCTGGCTTTAAATAATGGTGGCGATACCATTATTTTAACAAATAACAACGGTTTGATTGTTTTCTCTACAGGATACGGAAGTGAGGGTGGAGATAATCAGTCTTTGGGTCGCGAACCAGATTTAACGGGTTCCTTTGTTAAGCATACCACGATTTGTGGTGTTTTGGGACGGCTTCATTCTCCCGGTGAATTTAATGTAGTAGCTACGCCTTCTTGTAATATAACTTCATCAGCTGCAGACATGTGTCAGGGTGATACGCGTATACTTACATCCGATAGCCCAGGAACTGTTTTTTCAGGTACTGGGGTTGCTGGAAATGTTTTTACTGCACCCAATCCTGGAGCTTCTAGTGCTGATTTTACCATTACAGCCACCAACGGCTGTTGTTCTTCTACCCAGATAATAACCGTAGATTCAAGTCCATTCGCAGCGAATGCAGGGGAGGACAAGCCAGCCTGTATTAATAACACAGCTACCTTATCGGCTTCTAATCCTCCAGTGGGTAGTGGAACATGGACGTGGTCACCATCGGCACCTACCTACGCCGGAGGTACATCTGCAAGTGACTACAATGCACAAGTAGTATTTAATGCAGTAGGTCAATATACAGGTACTTGGACGGTAACCAATGGTATATGTACCTCAACGCCTGATGATGCGGTTGTAACAGTGACATCTGCTAACAACAATGCAAGTTTGTTTGCAAGTGCGGGTGCTGCGACTGAATCTATTTTTGCTTTCGAAGTATGCGAAGAAGGACCTTGGACATACTATGCCGCTTCAGGTTCGCCAGATGAGTATTTGTTTGCCATAAACAAAAATGGAAATTTATTCTCTGCGGAAGTGTCAATCACTGACTTGCCTAGCACAACGACAATTGCATCATTAGGAGGTTCGCCAGCCATAAGAGGTACTTGGTTGATTGGTAGATATTGGAATGCGACAATTCTGTCCGGTTCTATTACTACTCCTGTTGATATTAGATTCTTTGTAGATCCAGCAGAAGTAACCCAAGCAGAGAATGAGGCTACTTCATTCTTAAACAGCACGGCAGCTGCCACGAATATGACATCATTGACCTTCTTCAAAACGGTATCTGCCGCTTTTGATCCATCAACAAGCGTAGTTAATGGTGAGTTTACATTTGCCCCAGCATACTTGCCATACACAACAGGAACCTTAAATGGAGTTACTTATTATGAATTAACTGGTTTAACTAGTTTTTCTGGTGGTACAGGCGGATTTAGTGTGAATGATAGTGGGTCGCCACTACCTGTTGAATTACTTGGTTTTGATGTAAATGCTGTGGATAATCAATTTATCCGCTTGGATTGGGCTACGGCGTCGGAAATCAATAACGAAGGCTTTGAAGTATTGCGAAGTACCAATGGAGTAAACTTTGAAAGAATAGCTTGGATAGATGGTAATGGCAATTCTACGGAAATCAACGAATATGTATTCAATGATTGGGGAGTGGATAAAGGAATGACATATTACTATCAATTGAAGCAAATCGATTACGATGGTCAGAATGAGTATTTTGATATCAAATCAGCGCGTCTGGATGGTAAAACTACATTTACTGTAGGTGCATTGGTTCCAAACCCAAGCAAAGGCAATGATATGGTAAGTGTAGATGTATCGACATCAAGTGGTGAACTATTAACTGTAGAGATATACGACAGAATAGGAGCTAAGGTGAAGAGCACGAGCTATGTATTGTTTGCAGCTGAAAATGCATTGGATATCAATATCGCTGATTTAGCTGAAGGAACTTACTTCTTAAATTTTGAAAGTAGTATGGGGACGGAAACCAGAAAACTTGTTGTACTCAAGTAAGATAAATAGCTTAAGCTAGAAATATAAAAGAGGGAGATTGCTAGCAGTCTCCCTCTATTTGTTTATTCTCCATCCTTTGTAATTATTAAATTTATATTATTCCGCTCTAGTTAATAGCAAAAAAAATGTCCATTTGTGTGGGTATTTACATTTTTTTGTTGAAAAGTTAACACTACATAATTTCTTTTTTGAAAAAAATCTTTACGAATTATTTTGTTTTTTGTTTCAATGCATTTATATTCGGCACAAGAAAATTAACTTTTTCTTAATTTTTAACTTACGACAACGTCAAAAAAAATAATGTTATGAAGAAAAATTACGCAAAATTAATTGCATTAGTCATGGCAGTGGTTATTGGAAATTTTCTCCAAGCACAATGTACTAATGTTACACTTACCATGAACGATTCATGGGGTGATGGATGGAATGGTGGTTCAATATCCTTTACGAACCAATCTACGGGTACAGTTTATGGACCCTACAGCATTGGAGGTTCTTCTGGTACGCAAGTAATTTGTTTCCCATATGGAACGTATTCATACAATCAGGTAGCTGGTACTTATCCGGGTGAAATTACATGGTCTCTTAGTAATGGTGTTTCGGGTGACGGATATTCTGGTTCTCTAAGTAACGCTTTCACTGTTACTGCGCCAGTAAGTTGCTCGGGAACTTCGGTTACGCTTACCATGAATGATTCATGGGGTGATGGATGGAATGGAGGAGGTTCAATTACGCTATCGAATGATTTGGGTGATACATTTGGGCCCTACACTATTTCAGGTGCCTCCGGAACAGAATCTTTATGTCTGCCAGATGCATGTTATAGTATAAGTGTGAATCCTGGTACATATCCAGGCGAAATGTCATGGAGTTTATCCAATGGTACAAGTGGTGGCGGATCTTATGGGTCTCAAAGTAATGTTTTCACTACTGGTTCTGGTTCTTGTGGCGCTGTTACTGGTTGTATGGATCCAACTGCAGCCAATTATAATGCATTAGCTACAGTAGATGATGGTTCTTGCTACTATGCTGTTCCTTCTACTGGTTCAAATTCGTTTACAACATGTTCTATGACGCTTTACGATAATGGTGGACCGTCAGGTAATTATGCAAATAGTTCAAATGGTTCCACTACGATATATCCTGGTGTTGCTGGGCAGTATGTGCAGTTGTCCTTTGCGAGTTTCAATACGGAATCAGGTTTTGATTATGTGTATGTATACAACGGAAATAGCACAGCGGCTGCTCAAGTTGCGGGTTCTCCGTTTACCGGAACTTCGTTGCCATCTTCTATTACTTCATCTGCAGCAGACGGATCCCTAACTATTCAACTTACTTCGGACGGATCGGTAAATCGTGCAGGTTTCGAAGCTACGGCTTCTTGTGTGTCTGTAGTATCTGGTTGTATGGACCCAACTGCATCGAACTACAACCCGGCTGCAACAGTGGATGATGGGTCTTGCTACTATGCTGTTCCATCTTCTGGTTCAAATTCATTTACAACTTGTTCTATGACCTTGTATGACAATGGTGGACCGTCAGGTAATTATGCAAATAGTTCAAATGGTTCCACTACGATATATCCTGGTGTTGCTGGACAGTATGTGCAATTGTCTTTCTCTAGTTTTTCTGTTGAGACTTGCTGCGACCGTTTGTATATTTACGATGGAAATAGCACTGCAGCTGCTCAAGTGCCTGGGTCTCCATTTACTTCTTTGCCTGCAAATATTACTTCGTCTGCTGCAGATGGGTCGCTGACTTTGAGATTCACTTCAGATGGGTCGGTTACCTATTCTGGTTTCGAAGCTACGGTTTCTTGTTTAGCTCCGCCGTCGAACCCAACGGGAGTGACTGCCTCGGCATCTACCATTTGTGAAGGTGAATCAACCACCTTGACGGCCTCAGGTGCTTCAGGAACGACATACTGGTTTACTGGTTCTTGTGCTACTTCGGGTGAAGTAGGAACGGGTGCCTCTATTTCAGTGAGTCCAACTACAACAACTACATATTATGCCCGTAACAACAATGGCGCATGGAGTGCAGGTTGTGCTTCAATCACCATTTCAGTAGATACAGCTCCTGCTATTAATGCTGGGGTTGACCAGGAAGTTTGCGAAGGCGCATCGGTGACCTTGGCGGCATCTGGTGCGGACTCGTATAGTTGGGATAATGGAATATCTGATGGTATTGCTTTTACTCCGGCATCTACAACTACTTATACCGTAACGGGAACAGATGCTAATGGATGTTCTAACACGGATCAAGTACTCGTGACGGTTAATTCAAATCCAACGGTTGATGCTGGTGCAGATCAAACAATTTGTTCGGGTAGTTCAGCGAGCTTAAGTGCTAGTGTATCTCCAGCTGGTGGATCATTTTCAGGTGGAGGAGTTGGGTTCACGGATTTGAGTACTACTACCAGTAACATTACCGTATCCGGTACGGGAATGAATGCCAGCGATATCGGTTATGTTATGATTAATATTGTTCATACTTGGGATGCAGATTTAGATATTACACTTATTGCCCCGGATGGATCATCTATCGATCTAAGTTCCGACAACGGCGGTTCAGGAGACAACTACACCAATACGATATTCTCTTCTACTGGAACTACTCCTATCACGTCAGGTAGTGCCCCTTTCACCGGTACATATACGCCTGAAGCACCATTTAGCGGATTAACTGGAAGTGCTGATGGTGTTTGGACACTTTCCATATATGACGATGCAAGCGGTGACACTGGATCTCTTTTGGACTGGAATATCAACTTTGATGATCCCAATGTTTATAGCTGGACTCCATCTGCAACTCTAAGTGATGCGGCTATTACCAATCCTTCAGCAACGCCAACAACCACCACTACCTACACCTTGTCTGCTTCTCTCAATGGTTGTTCTGCAAGTGATGATGTTGTGATATCTGTAGATGCTAATCCATTCGCTGCGAACGCAGGTGAGGATAAGCCGGCATGTATCAATAACTCAGCTACCTTATCAGCTTCCAACCCTCCAGTGGGTAGTGGAACATGGACATGGTCACCATCGGCTCCTACATATGCCGGAGGTACATCTGCAAGTGACTACAATGCACAAGTAGTATTTAATGCAGTAGGTCAATATACCGGTACTTGGACAGTAACCAATGGTATATGTACCTCAACGCCTGATGATGCGGTGGTGACAGTAACTTCTGCTAACAACAATGCAAGTTTGTTTGCAAGTGCGGGTGCCGCTACTGAATCTGTTTTTGCTTTTGAAGTATGTGAAGAAGGACCGTGGACATACTATGCCGCTTCAGGTTCGCCAGATGAGTATTTGTTTGCGATAAACAAAAATGGAAATTCATTCTCTGCGGTTGTGTCAATCACTGACTTGCCAGGTACTTCGTCAATTGCCTCTTTAGGAGGGAACTGGCAGGTAAGAGGCACATGGTTAATAGGCAGATATTGGAATGTTAGTTTGTTTGCTGGTTCTATTACATCGCCTGTTGATATTAGATTCTTTGTAGATCCAGCAGAAGTAACCCAAGCAGAGAATGATGCAACTACGTTCTTGAATAGTGTTGCTGCTGCTACAAACATTACACCGTTGACTTTCTTCAAAACAGTATCGGCTGCTTTTGATCCGGCAACAGATCTGGTTAACGGTGAGTTTACTTTCGCACCGGTTTATTTACCATACTCAACAGGAACCTTAAACGGAGTTACGTACTATGAATTAACTGGTTTAACAAGTTTCTCAGGTGGTACAGGAGGATTTAGTGTAAATGATAGCGGATCACCATTACCAGTTGAATTACTTGGTTTTGATGTAAATGCTGTGGATAATCAATTTATCCGCTTGGACTGGGCTACAGCTTCAGAAATCAATAACGAAGGTTTTGAAGTGTTGAGAAGCACAGATGGAGTAAACTTCGAGAGAATAGCTTGGATAGATGGTAACGGGAATTCTGCAGAAATCAATGAGTATGTATTCAATGATTGGGGAGTGGATAAAGGAATGACTTATTACTATCAATTGAAGCAAATCGATTATGATGGTCAGTATGAGTACTTTGATATCAAATCGGCTCGTTTGGATGGTAAAACTACATTTACTGTAGGTGCATTGGTTCCAAACCCAAGTAAGGGGAATGATATTGTAAGTGTAGATGTATCGACATCAAGTGGTGAACTATTAACTGTAGAGATATACGACAGAATAGGAGCTAAGGTGAAGAGCACGAGCTATGTATTGTTTGCAGCTGAAAATGCATTGGATATCAATATCGCTGATTTAGCTGAAGGAACTTACTTCTTGAACTTTCAAAGTAGTATGGGTACGGAAACCAGAAAACTGGTTGTACTCAAGTAAGATAAATAGCTTAAGCTATAAATATAAGAGAGGGAGATTGCGTGCAGTCTCCCTCTTTTATTTTGGTTCAAATTTAAAGGCATACTGCTTGATTAAATGTCAAAAAATTAGTTTGATATTTGTACGACGCAGAACAAAACAAAGGAATGGGATTATCGTTTGTATAGCCTAAGATGTAATTTGAACAATGAAAAAAATAACAAGAGTTTTTCCCGCTGTTTTATTATTAAGTATACTAGGAGTGTTAGCGCTTCCTTTTGTGTTTAAGGATGATATTAACCAAATGGTAAAAGCGGAGATAAACAACTATTTGCTTGCAGATGTAGATTATGCTTCCTATGATCTTAGTATTATCAAAAGTTTCCCCGATTTGTACTTTTCCCTAAAGGATTTAAACGTCGTTGGTCGAGGAGTTTTTGCTGGGGACACACTGGCAGCACTTGATGAGTTTGGGATAAGTATTGATCTCATGCAATACATTCAAAATGATCAATTAATTATCGGAGAGCTGTATATAGAACATCCAAGTATCTTGGCTTACCAGTTGGTTACAGAAGAAGGGGATACGCTTAGGAATTACGATATTCTGCCGTCTTCCGAAGATCAGCAAACGCAATCCGATGTAATTAACATCGAAGCTAAGGAGATTACATTAGTAGATGCCAATATTTACTATAAAGATTTTATAAGCGGCACTGAGTTTATATCGACTAATATGGATTTGCAGTTGGCAGTGGATTATCAAGGCGATATGGCCGATATTCAGTTGAAGTCGAGTATGAAGGGACTTTCTTTCAGTGATGGAAGTACAAGTTATTTAAATGATGTATCCTTTGATGCTGAAATCGATATATATGCTGATCTGGCAAAGGATTCTTTTTATCTGCGCGACAATCAATTGTCGCTCAATGCACTTAAACTGCAAGCTAATGGGTTTGTACTTATGCCAGAAGAAGACTACATCCGTATGGATTTAAGTTTTTCTGCAGCAGAGAGTAGTTTTAAAGAATTGCTATCGCTTGTTCCACCAAGCTATTTGAAAGATTATGAAGAGATCGAGGCGAACGGTCTTTTAAGCCTTGAGGGAAGCGTTCAAGGTGAGTTAAGTCCTTATACATCGCCATTTTTTGACATGCACTTAAAGGTTAAGGATGCCGATGTAAAGTATCCTGATTTCCCTACAGGTATTAGTCAAATTCATTTAGACGCACGCCTCTACAACGAAAGCACTGATTATCGGACAATGAGTATGGATTTGCCGCTATTAAGTTTTACTATTGATGGTCAGCCAATAATTTTAAGTTTATATGCGCGGGAACTTTTACTCGATCCTTGGTTGGATGTAAAACTTAAGGGCGATTTAGATTTGAGTAAAATCCCGAATTATTATCCATTGGATAGTGTAAGTGGTATTGGCGGTCAATTGCATGCGGATTTACATTTCGAAGGATTATTGAGTCATATTGAAAATGAGCAATTTGATCAGGTTAATTTTGAAGGTGACCTGAGATTGAGTCAATTGAAATTAGATGCAGAAGATTTGATGATGTCCGTGGAAGTGGAACAAATGGATATCGTTTTCTCTCCCGCTTATGGGGAATTAAATGTACAGAATCTTCAGCTAGGGGAATCGGATTTCCAAATCAACGGACAAGTGGAGAATGTGATTAACTATGTATTCGCTGATGCAGTCTTAAAAGGAAGCGTAGATATACAATCGCAATACATCAGTTTAGATGAGTTGTTAGGAGAAGATGAAAGTGATGATGAAAGTACCTCAACAGCCACAAAAGTACCCGCCAATATCCTATTTGTAAGTAGCTTGAGTGCTCAAGAAGTATTTTATGATGGTTTGGAAATGAATAAGTTGAGTGGGGTAATTAATGTAGAAGACGAAGTGTTGGTTTTACAAAATCTCTCTGCCAATATGTTGGGTGGAAGTGCCAATATCAGCGGTAGTTATGCCACCAAAAACACGGATAAACCCCAGATAGAACTGCAGTATGCGATTGACAAATTTGATATTCAACAAACTTTTGAGCATTTGAATACGGTACGGGCTATAGCGCCGATGGCCAAATATTTAATGGGGAGTTTTAGTTCTACTATGAGCTTGTCATCTGTCTTGAATAATGATTTGAGTCTTGATTTATCAGCTTTAAGTGGAGAAGGCGATGTGCGTATTCCTTATGCTACCTTTACCGATTTTCCAATTCTGCAAAAGGTGAGTGAGACGCTCAAATTACCGGCATTTGAAAAGCCAAGTCTTCAGGATGCTTGGACGGTTTTCAAGTTTGAAAACGGAAGGGTGGATTTAGAGCCTTTTCAGGTTAAGATGAGGGATGTCGATATGCAACTAGCTGGAAGTAATGGTTTTGACCAATCGATTGATTATCAAATTTCATTGAGTGTTCCTTCGGATAAGTTTGGTGGAGCAGCTACATTGGCGAATAATTTTTTATCCAAGCAAAAAATACCGTTGTTAAACCTTGCTGTTCCGCAATCGATTACATTTTATTTAGATGTAGGCGGTATGTTGAGTGAGCCACAAGTAAGCATAGCGAAAGTTTCTGTTGATCAAAGTGAAAAGGGAGTGAAAGAGCAGCTGAAAGAAAATATGGAGGATCAATTTGATAATTTGAAGGAACAAGCCAAAGAGGAGTTGGATAAGGTGAAAGAAAATGCTCAAGAGAAGGTAGAAGAAGTGAAGGATAAAGCGAAAGAAGAAGTCCAGCAGGAAGTTGAAAAAGTGAAAGAAGACATCAAAGAGAATATAAAAGATAAGCTTAAAGGTAAGGGGTTTGGGTGGTGAAAAGGCAATGAAGAATTAAAAATTAAGAATTAAGAATTAAGAATTAAAAATTTGGTCATTCAATAATTCAATTATTAAATCATTCATTCAAAACTCAGTCATTCACTCATTCTATTATTCTATAATTCAAAATTCAAAACTCACTCATTCAAAACTCAGTCATTCAATCATTCTATAATTCAAAATTCACCCTTCCCAACACCTCTTTTTAGCCGTTTTGAGCGATTATTTACATTGACCATAAGATTGTGGATAACTCAAGCCCTTTCAGGTGCTTAAATATGTGTTTACGCTACTTTAATTCGTATCTTTACAACTGCACAATTAAACTAAATTTTGTAGATATATGAATACGGAAGAAGAAGAGTTGAAAAACGGAAATAACGCGGAATACGGCGCTGATGATATTAAATCCCTGAAGGGTTTGGAGGCCGTTCGAATGCGTCCGGGAATGTACGTTGGAGGAACAGATTCACGTGCTTTACACCATTTATTAAATGAAGTATTAGATAACTCGATTGATGAGGCGCTAGCTGGTCATTGTGATACCATTGACATCATCATTCACGAGAATAACTCGATTACGGTTAAAGATAATGGTCGTGGAATTCCTATCGGAGTGAATAAAGAGTCTGGACTATCTGCATTGGAGTTGGTAATGACATCGCTTCACGCAGGTGGCAAATTTGATAAGAATTCCTACAAGGTTTCAGGTGGTTTGAATGGTGTAGGGGTCTCTTGTGTGAATGCATTGAGCAAGCACTTGAGAGCAGAAGTACATCGAGAGGGCAAGGTGGTTGTTCAGGAGTATGAAAAAGGGATAGCGCTTGCTCCTCCAAAGGAAATAGCTAAGGCCGATGATACGGGAACTTCTGTTACCTTTTTACCTGACGATACGATTTTTGATGAGGTAAATTTTCTCTCTGAAAAAATATCTAATCGCTTGCGTGAGATGTCTTTCTTGAACAAGAAGGTTCGTTTAAATTTTACGGATGAACGAATCGTAGAAGAAGGCAAGCCGCTACACATGTCTTTCTACAGTGAAAATGGTCTTGTAGAGTATGTGCAGCATATTGACAAAGCGAGAACTTCATTACTGGAATTCCCAATTTTTATATCAGGTGGAGAAGATGGAGTTGAAATCGATGTAGCCTTGCAATACAATACGGGATATTCTGAGAATATCGTTTCTTACTGTAATAATATTAGCACATACAATGGCGGGACGCATGTGAATGGCTTTAAAAGAGCGATCACCCATTATTTTAAGAAGTACGGAGAAAACAACGGTTTCTTCTCCAAGTTAAAGTTTGCTGTTTCTGGTGAAGATTTCCGTGAGGGCTTAACCGCAGTAATCTCGGTAAAAGTGCCTAATCCACAGTTTAAAAGTCAAACGAAAGATGAGTTGACGAACTCGGAATTGGTGAGTTTGGTCTCTCAATCTGTAGGCAAGGTGCTTGAAGCTTACCTGGAAGAAAATCCAAAAGAAGCTAAGCAAATTATCGATAAGGTAATTATTGCAGCAACTGCTCGACATGCCGCAAGAAAAGCGCGTGAAGCAGTTCAACGAAAAAATGTGCTTTCTGGAGCTGGCTTGCCGGGTAAATTGGCGGATTGTTCTAGTAAAAACCCGGAAGATGGAGAAATATATCTTGTAGAGGGAGATTCGGCAGGTGGAACCGCTAAGCAAGGTCGCGATAGAAACTTTCAGGCGATTATGCCTTTACGAGGTAAAATCCTCAACGTAGAAAAGGCTTTGGAATATAAAATTTACGAAAACGAAGAAATCAAGAACATGTTTATGGCTCTTGGTGTCCGAATTGGAACAGAAGAGGATGATAAAGCCCTGGATATTTCAAAGCTTCGTTACCATAAGATTATTATCATGTGTGATGCCGATGTAGATGGAAGTCATATCGTTACCTTGATTTTAACTTTCTTCTTCCGTTACCTTCGTCCATTAGTAGAAAAGGGCTATGTATATATTGCCGCTCCGCCATTATATTTGGTGAAGAAAGGCAAAGAATTCCAATACTGTTGGAATGACAAAGAACGGGATGAAGCGGTTGCTCGTATTGGTAAGGGGAAAGACAATACCGTTGGTGTCCAGCGTTACAAAGGATTGGGTGAGATGAATGCGGAGCAATTATGGGAAACTACTATGGATCCAGATACTCGAACTTTGCGTCAAGTTACTATTGAAAGCGCTACCGAAGCGGATGAGATATTCTCTATGTTGATGGGAGATGAGGTTCCGCCACGCAGAGAGTTTATTGAATCGCATGCTAAATTTGCGAACATTGACGTTTAGCATTTAGTACCCATCTTTTTGGGCGAAGTTTGCGAATATTTATGTTTAGTGTGTTGCGAAGTAACAAATGCTCAATACAGATAAAAAAAGAGGATGCTAAGCGTCCTCTTTTTTTTATTCCTTTATCTTTAAATCAACATATCTTGTATTTTATGGCAGCTAATATTTTTACTCCCAATGACTTTGACCGTATCTGTCATCGAATAGATAAGTTGAGCTTCGAAAACAATCGACGGTGGGGAACGATGAGCCTAGCTCAGATGATGGCGCATTGCAGTATTCAGCTCGAATTGGCTTTAGAATCAAATAAGACTAACAAGCTGGAAGGACCAGCGATTATGCGAACAAATCTTGGTCGTTACCTGGCATTGTATGTATTGCCCTGGGTGCCAGGATTACCTGCACCAGAAAAAATGAATACAAGCAAGAATGATTTTAATGGATTAGTATTTGAAGAAGAGCGAAAGCGTTTACTTCACTTGTTGAAAAAGCTAAGGTCTTACAGTGGAGAGTTGAATGCCCATCCATTCTTTGGATTGTTGAATAGAAAAGACTGGGGACGATTGGTTTGGAAGCATCTCGATTACCATTTGAGGCAATTTAGTGCCTGAATTCATTTGGCCAGAGTGTAAGGGTTAAAAGCAAAACTGAAACTGGAAGAAAGGAGAAATAACTCGTTCCGCTCTGGATGCTACTATCCGCAAATCATAGGGGATCAGGTTAATTTCTAAGCCAAAGTTCATAAACGCTCTATCTGCAATGGGATATTGGTAACCAACACCACCAAAAATATTTTCTTGACGAATAGCTGGAAGAGCCGTTTGGTTTTGTTCGATATACGTTTTTTGTACTACCCCTTTAAATTGAGCGAACAAGCCTTCCCACACATAAGCCCTTAGGTAAACACTGCCGCCAACTGTATTTTCAGTGTATTTAAAACCTGATGCTCTAAATCGATAAAAATCATAAGAGATTCCACCACCTACTTCGAGTCGATCTTCTACTACTTGATAGCCAACGATCGGCGAAATATTAAATCCCAACTCGCTGTTTCGAATAAGAAAACCTGCCGCACCTCCAACACGCAGTCTGCATTGGTCAAGTCGCTTCTTTTTTTCTTTACCCTTTTTATTGAATCCTACAAACTCTTCAGTGTTCGCTTGAGGTACTTCGTCATCGTATTCATTCTGGGCCTGAACGAATGTGAAGCCGAACATAATCACGAGGATGAGCAAATGTTTAATCATGATGCAAAAGTAACGCTTTATTAGGTTTTTTATTTTATTTAGAAGCTCGGACAATGGTTCTTGTAGGCATAATTTTTTTTCCCTCTAAATACCCCAATTTGAACCAGTGACAACTCAAATCCACCATTTCCCCGACTCGCTTTTGAAAGTTGTGATAAATTAATATCGTAGTTTAAGAGCAGCCGGGTTTTGTGGTATTGATAGCCAATAATAGGAGCGAGGGCATCCTTGAACCTATAGATAGCACCGAAATATAGGTAGGAGGATCTTTTTCCTGATGATTGCTTTAGTCTAAAGTTGCCTAGGCTCCCGAAAACTAGCTCCTGAGCTGTTTTTTGTCGGGAGTAATATAAGCTTCCTTGAATTTGTATTTGCTCATTGGCTTGGTAATCGAGCGTTCCGTGAATGATGTAACGCAAACCTAGTCGATTATTTTGCCTGTAAAAACTTTCTGTTGGTCTATTGATATGAATCAAAGATGCGCCGTATAATAATCCCCATTGATCATTGACTTGATTTTTCCCTTGTAATCCGATACCGAAATCCAAGTAACCCGTATTTTGGATGCTAAATCCTTCATTGTTCGGGATACTTAAATCGAAACCCACTCGGTCAACCCATTGGTTATTAAAATACAAGGCATTGAAATCAATGCGCCGGTGAACATACATGAGTTGAATCCCAAAAGAAATAAAATGCCGGTGCATTTCATCCAGTCCTTTATGGTAAGCCATAGATATAGCGGCTTTATTTGCCGTTAAATTGCCGTCACCCGCTTGATCGTTTGTGAAACTGAGGCCTATTCCAGCCCAATCGTTATCATTAATTTTTTTATCAAGAAAGGAGAAATCCGCGTAGGCAGCGGATGAATTATAGTTTAAAAACTTTCCATCTATAGCCCAAGGCCATTGTTGCTTATGATTGATTCCCAGTCGATAACTACCATCAAAAAAACCCGTATTGGCAGGATTAAAGGATAAAGGGTTAGCAAAGTATTGTGAGAAGTGTATGTCTTGACAATGCGCCGAGTAGGGAATAGAAACTATAGTGATGCTTGCGAAAAGTACAAGGAGTAACACCCCACGAGGATTATATGCAAGATATCGGTTCATCGAAGCAAGGTGATATTTCCTTTTAAGCTTTGTGTGCTGGCATCAATGAATTGAACCGAAACTACATAGGTGTATACTTCCATTTCCTGTGGAACTCCTTTGTACGTGCCATCCCAACCCTCATTCGGGTCATTACTTTCATAAACCAACTCCCCCCAGCGATTGTATATTAGAAAATTAAAAGATACTATACCGTCGCCTTCAACAAAGATTCTATCATTTACATTATCTCCATTAGGAGAAAAGGCATTCGGAACACCAATTAAGGGAATAAAGTCAATGAATAAATCGAGGCAAGTTGAATCTTCGCAGCCTTGATTACTTACCTTGAGGCATGGACGGAAATTTCCCGGAGTCTCGTAAAAATGAAGCGGGTCAAGTATCGCGCTGTCTTGCTCTCCATCGCCAAAAGTCCATAAGAAATTGTCAAAATTAAAACTCAGATTAGTGAATTGAACCCGATCGGGGTAGAGGTAATAACTCGAGTCTGATGTGAAATTGGCATTGGGTGGTGCTATGATGTTTACTATGGCTGTATCACTGGAAATGTAACTGCACGTAGCTGAATCAATAACCATTAGAATGACCGTATAATTACCGCCACTTGCATAAGACATGCTCGGCTCAAATTCGTTTGAAATTTGTCCATTTCCTAAATCCCAGATAAATAAGTCGGCATTGGGGTTGCTGAAGTTTTCAAAATTTAAAAGAGTATTAACGCAGCCTACTTCTGTACCAATGCTTGCCGGAATTTCTGGGGCAAAACTGACCCGCACGGTATCCCAAGCTTCCGTTTCGCATTTCGTTGTATCCGTAATGTGTAAAACAATTTCGTATTCGCCGCTAGACGGATAATTATGTGATTGAAAATGCCCGGCATCTGTATAAACTGTACCATCTCCCATAAACCAATCATATTGGGTGCTCGGAACAAACTCTGATCCAACATATACACCCAAACTATCGCAATTGGCATAGAGCGTATCGATAGATCGGGCAATGAGGGTATCATCGCTAACCGTTACAGTAAGGAAGGCGGAATCCCTTTCGTTGCATGAGTTAGGGTCAATTCCGATAAGCATTACAGTGAATACCCCTGTATCTTGATAAGTATGAGTGGGGTTCGGAAGATTTGATGTATCTCCATCTCCAAAAAACCATTGAAACTCAACCACATCTTCTAAAACACTTGAAAAGTTAACTGTAAGCGGAGCGCAACCTGTTGCCCTTGGAAAAGCATCTAATTCTACTTGAGTAATGGGCAAACCGATATCGATTTTAACAATTCCTTCATTACAATTGGATGATGCGGAATTCTGACTAAAGCCTCCAGAAGCAGGGAAATTCCCATTGCCACATGCGGCACAGATTGATTGGTATACGATACCTCTTTCGTCAAATCGACTAGTTCCACCATCGACGTGTTCGGATGCACTTCCTCCGAAGTACGAACCATAAAGCTGCCCCGTTGCATTTTTATCTAAAACAAAGAAATAAAAGTCGCCTCCGCCTACTGTATTCGATTGAAAAGCATCTGGTGTGAGTGGCAAGCCAGCAATATTTGAGCTACTGAAAGAATTTCGATTGAGGTTGGTTGTTCCGCCCCATCCGGAAACAAACACCCTTTCGCAATTATCTACCAATAGGGCTGTGGGTGATATGTCAACGGAGGTAGCACCCGTGCCAAATGTTGTACTGTAAATAGTGGTGCTAAGGTCGTTATCCATTTTATGAATGAATTGTTTACCACCTGCATTACTGAACCCCGCACTGACTATTGGATATGAACCTAAGGTTTGACCAAGAAGGTAAACATTCCCGTCTTCATCTAAATCTACAAAGTAAACTTGGTCGTAGCTGCTCGTTCCAATAAAACTCGAAGTAATGAGACTACCGTCACTGGCATTAAGTTTAGATATAAAACCATCACATTCCCCTCCGAGATAATTGGGGTTTAGTGGATTGCCGAGGGTTGGAAAATCTGAACTTTTTGTTCCTCCATCGACAAACAGGTGATTGTTTGCATCTATTTTCATGGAATATCCCGCATCATCATCAGATCCTCCAAGAAAACGAGAAAATAATAAGGTGTTTAAGTTCGAATCGAGTTTCAGTACCACTGCATCCTGCTCGCCTTGCAGATTGCTTGCAACACCTAAGGTGGGGAAATCGCTTGAATTTGTGGAAGATGCGACATATATGTTATCATCTTGGTCAACGATGACTTCGCCACGGAAAACATCGCCATAATTAAAATGCAAATCAGATCCGTTATAGCTTAATTGTATATTTAAATCATCATTTAAACCATCGTTTGCACTACCTCCGATATACGTTCCACCGGTTAACATCGTACCTGTTGCATTGAGTTTAAACAACACCATATCACTTCCATTGGGCAGATAAATCCCATTACTTTGTAAGTCAATCAACTGACCGCCGTTAAAACTGGCATCATAGGGATTGTTACCTAAAGGAAAATCGCTCGATCCGGTAGTCCCCAGTACAATCAACTCGCCCTTATTATTTACAATCATACTATTGGGCAACTCATTGCTGCTTCCTCCAATATAGGTTCCGTAGGCTAGATTGCCCGTGCCCGCATTATAACAAGATATCCCTATGTCGACTTGGCCACTTCCAGCGGAGTTGGCTGAGCCACCAAAAAAAATCTCACTGAATGCGCCTGGAGAAGTTTGGTATTGCCCTGTTATTCCAAAAACAATTCCTCCCGAATACGCTCTGCCATTTGCGTCGTAGGTAGCGGTGAATCCAAAATTATCACTGGTTGACCCGCTAAGTCGAGCAAATACAATAGTAGGGTCAATAACTAATTCATAGTTCTTGTTGTACCCATTGGGGAATTCGTAGCGCAAGACATTACTTTTTTTGTCTAAATCATAATGACAAGGAACTTCAATTTTTTCGCCGTCGATACTTTGATACGCATAGGGTGCAAGCTCTTTCACATCGCCCCAAGCAGTGTGGTAATGCAGTTCTTGATCTATTATTTCTATATTGTTCAAGCCTAGGTATTTAACTTGAATATCTCTTGTATCGCCGTTGGGCGAAACGTAATATTCATATTTGATGTTTTCGCCTAGACCAAAAATGGAAAGTTGTATACCGTCATAAAGATTTCGATAACTCACAGTGGAGTAACTTTTCACATCGGTTTGCCATCGTTTGGGATTATTGCCGAGAAAAAAATTGAAAGCATGCGGACTTTTTCCGGAGTAGGTGTAATGAATGTTTGAATTGCAATTCAAAAACTGTAAGCTATATTGATGACCGGTCTGCCCTTTAGATTCGTGTTCATGATTACTTCCATTATCATGTTGATGGCTACTAGGGTAGTCGATTAACCGAAAAGTCAGTTTATCTTTTTCTAAATAGAGATTGCCGAAGTTTAATCGAGCGTTGAAGCGTATATTTTCTTCCCACTGTCCCTTATTTTCCAAGAATGTTAATTCACCATCAGCCGCCTGCAGTACATGAATACTCAGGAAGCCGATTAAGAGTGCAATTGTGTGCTTGAGAAACATTGCGCGAAATAAGTTTAATGATTAAATATACATATATTTAGGCTTACTTTTTTTTGAATATTAACATGATGAGTGAACGAAAAACCGCTTTCCCGAAAGGAATTCCTTATATAATTGGCAATGAGGCAGCCGAGCGTTACAGCTTCTATGGGATGAAAGCCATTTTTGTAGTTTTTTTAACCATGTTTGTTTCCAACGCGGCGGGGGAACTTGATGTGTTTGATGAAACAGATGCCAAGTTTTGGCTTCATCTTTTTATTTTTTCGACATATGGTTTGAGCTTGATTGGCGCCTTTGTTTCCGATGTGTATTGGGGGAAGTACAAAACAATCATAAGCCTTTCCATCATTTATTGTATCGGCCATTTTGTGCTTGCTTTGATTGAAACAAAAATCGGGTTTTTTGTAGGATGCAGTTTAATCGCCATTGGTGCAGGTGGCATAAAGCCATGCGTTTCTGCCCATGTTGGTGATCAGTTCGACGAATCCAATGCACATCTGATTGATAAGATGTATAATTGGTTTTATTTATCTATTAATGTAGGGGCTGTAATTGCTTATTTAAGTGCTGAACCTTTATTGAGAAGTGAGTTTCTGATGTCACATGATATGAATGTAGCCCTTGCTTTTGGCTTGCCTGGTGTTTTAATGGTTATTGCTACTGTTGTTTTCTGGTTGGGTAGAAAGAAGTTTGTTCATGTTCCTGCTGCTGGCTGGGCCTTATATCGGAAAGAGTTATTTAGTTGGAAAGGACTTAAAATGTTAGGCAAACTCGCTCCGATTTACATTTTTCTAGCGGTTTTCTGGTCGCTTTTTGATCAAACCGCCGGAGCATGGGTATTGCAAGCCCAGTCCGATTTAATGATAAAAACGATCAATTTAGGTTTCACTTCCATTGTGGTATATCCTTCGCAACTCGGTGTAATGAACGCCATTTTTATCGTGCTCTTTATTCCGATATTTTCATACCTAGTGTATCCACAATTGCAAAAATATATCCGTTTAAACTATATCAATAAAATGACTATCGGTATGGTTTTAGCGGCTTGTAGTTTTGCATTAATTGCTTGGGTACAAGCACGTATGGATCAGGGTATTGCAATGAATATATCATGGCAGATTTTGGCTTATGTTGTTCTAACTGCTGCTGAAATTTTTGTATCCATTTCATCCTTGGAGTTTTCTTATACGCAAGCACCAAAATCACTCAAATCACTCATTTTAAGTTTCTGGTTACTGGCAGTTGCCGTGGGTAATTTGTTTACGGCCTTGGTTAATCTTTTTATCAAGCGAGCCGATGGGAGTTTGATTTTGGAAGGTGCAGAATATTTCTGGTTTTTTACGGCCTTCATGCTATTTGCTGCAATGCTATTTTATGGTTTAAATCGGAATTATATTGAGGAGTATCATATTCAAGATGCACAGCGCGGTCTTGAAGAGGCATAACGGGGGTATTTTGCTATATTGCATTGCAAGATTAAATTGCACCTATATTGAAGTTCGTTGCAGGTATGATTCTTTTTAAGTTAATCTAGACTTGGACTAAAAAGTTTTATGGTATATCTTTAGCAACATTAAAAAAACAACCAACACATATGAAAGACTATACGCGTTTATTTGATATTTTAAAATATCAAGAACAAAAGTATCCTCGTAAAGATTGTTTGAATTATAAATACAATGGTAAGTGGAGGAATTACAGTACTCAGGAGGTTAATGAAATAGTTGATAAAGTTAGTAAGTCGCTAATCAAACTCGGTGTTGAAAAAGATGACAAGATTGCTCTGATTTCAAGCAATCGTCCAGAATGGAATTTTGTAGATAATGGTATGCTACAAATTGGTGCCATTAATGTCCCGATTTATCCTACGATTTCTAAAGATGAATACGAGTATATTTTTGATGATGCGAAGATTAAAATGGCTTTTGTTTCGGACAAAGGTTTGTTTGAGAAAATTAATGCCATCAAAGACCGTTTACCTTCTTTGAAAAAGATTTACTCCTTCGATGAAGTGGAAGGTTGTGAAAGCTTTGAAGCGTTCTTAAAGCTTGGAGAAGATGTTGATCTCGTGGAGGTGAGTAAGCGAGCTGATAGCATTAAGCCAGAAGAGTTGGCAACAATTATTTACACTTCGGGCACCACAGGTAAACCAAAAGGTGTGATGTTGTCGCATGATAATATCATTAGTAATATCAAGTCGGTATTGACCTTGCTGCCATTGACAAAGGAAAACATTTCCTTGAGCTTTCTACCCTTATGTCATATTTTTGAGCGAGTAGTTACCTACACCTATTTTGCAACAGGTACGGGATGTTACTATGCAGAAAGTTTAGAAACACTTTCAGATGATTTGAAAGACGTTAAACCGCATTTCTTCTCAACTGTACCTCGTTTGTTGGAAAAAGTTTACGACACCATTATAAGTAAAGGAATGGAGCTTACTGGGCTTAAGAAGAAGTTGTTCTTCTGGGCTTTGGATTTGGCTCAAAATGAATTTCATGAGGATTACAAACCCGGACTTAAGTTTAAAATAGCCGATAAGTTGATTTTTAGCAAGTGGAGAGAAGCCTTGGGTGGTAATGTGATTGGTATTGTTACTGGAGCTGCAGCATTGCAAGAGCGACTTGGCCGTGTGTTTAGTGCTGCTGGTATTGCTATTCGCGAAGGATATGGTCAAACTGAGTCTTCGCCGGTTATAACTGTTAACCGATTTGAGCCGGGAAGTTTTAAATTCGGAACGGTCGGTATTCCAATTCCTGGAGTTGAAGTTAAATTGGCTGAAAACGGAGAAATTTTGTGTAAGGGCCCGAATGTAATGATGGGGTATTACAACAAGCCAGAAGAAACGGCTAAGACGGTAGACGAAGATGGTTGGTTACACACGGGAGATGTAGGTACTTTCATTGACGGTAAATTTTTGAAAATTACTGATCGCGTTAAAGCATTGTTTAAAACTTCAGGAGGTAAGTACGTTGCTCCTCAAGTGATTGAAGAGAAGATGAAAGAATCGAGGTTTGTGGAGCAGATTATTGTTTTGGGAGAAAACAGAAAGTTTGTGAGTGCCCTGATTGTTCCTTCGTTCTTAAATCTTAAGGAGTGGTGTGAGAAGAATGCCTTAACTTTTCCTTCGAATGATGAAATGATTAAGACTCCCGAGGTTTTAGCTTTGTTTAAAGAAGAGGTAGAGCGTTTAAACGAGAGCTTCGGTAAGGTGGAGAAAGTGAAAAAGTTCGAGCTGCTTACCGACGAATGGTCTGTGGATAGCGGTGAGTTAACGCCGACGATGAAAGTGAAAAGAAAAGTTGTTATCGAGAAGTATGACGCTTTAATTGAATCGATTTACAATGTCTAAATAAGCGCTATTTTCGATAAGAAAATAGTCTCTCAGTTGAATTAGTGATATTTTTCGTTAAGTTCATCGATGAAATGATTTTCAGCTTGCATAATTAACTGGATCATCTCATCTTTCTCGTGGTTATTCATTTTTTCAAAAAGTAGGTATCCATTTTCCAGGATGTCAATACCTATTTGTAGAGCATCTATTTCCTCATCGCTGTAGAAGGCTTTTTCTTTTTCCATTTTGGATTTCAGTTCCTTCAATATCTCTGTGGTTCGTTTGAGCAGCTTGCTATCAGTTAAGGAAGTTAGCAAATCTTCCATGTCATTAATAAATTCTCTTAAGTCTTCTTCCGGCAGCTCTGCTATGATTTCTTCAAATACCTTATCCGTGATTGGTAGCTTTATTTTTTTCTTCTTTGCTATATGAACAAGGTCTTTTTCAAAGCGAGAAGCGGCTTTGAAGCTCTTTAAGGTTTGGAATCCAGCACGCAAAGCTTTTGGAAATTGCCAGCCAAACTTGAGCATAATGCCAGGAGCGTCTCCAAGCAATTTAAGGATATGGCTAGGGTTTTTGATGTGGTGGTCCAAATCGTCGAAAGCTTTATTTAATACCTCTCGATCTTCTTTTGATGGGTATATGTAATTCAGGAAATAGTTTTTGACTTTGTCTGTTAGTTCCTTGCTGACTCTAGGGTTGAGGTCGAATTTTCCATTCAGCGAGTCATAGTCATATCGCAGGCTAACCAACTCCCTGTATTTCTCTATCATTTCATCTAATACCGCTTTCGTATTCATTACATAAATGTAAGGTGATTTAAATGAAAAAGCGCCACCTATTGGGCGGCGCTTTTTCATAGCTGCCAGTTATTTAGTTAATGGCTATTGTTTTTGTTTTGTTTTGCAACAATTCATCTCTTTTCGGTAAAGTCAAATAGAGCATCCCATCTTGCGTTTTAGCTTCTATTTTATCTGCATCAACAATTTCTGGCAAAGTGAAACTTCGATTAAAGCTACTAAAGCTAAATTCTCTTCGCGTGTAAGGTTTTTTGGTTGATTGCTTTGTTTTTGTTTTCAAAGCTAGTCATCATATGCATTGCTCCGAAGAAAACACCCGTAAAAATGAGGTCAGAAACAAGGGTTCCGCGATAAAAAGGAAGGGCCATGGAATAACATTCAACAAGACCTTGTACTGTTTTGGGGTATAAAATTCCTTGCATCCAAACACCCAAATTTGAAACCACGAAGAAAATTAAGCTAGCACTTAGGCTACCAATCATGACATTTGGCGCATTGACTTTTTTAAACAAGAGTTTGCCTAAAATTACAATGAGTATTAAAGCGGATAGAGAAAAGAATTGATCAGCAGTGAAAAGCGTGAAACCGTCAGCTGAATTATAAATCATATTGTTCAAATACAAATCACTTAACCACCAAGCCAAGCCAGGAATAACTAGTGCTAAATATTTTCTTTTGTAAAATGCAACAGCAAATAAGGCAAGGGCACCCATTGGCGCAAAATTGGGGAAATGGGGTAGCAGCCGAGCAATTACGCCAAAAACGATTATCGCCGTGATAATCAATAGTTTATTTCTTGATGAAAGCATAGATTTCTGTTTATAATTCTAACAAAAATACAATTACTAGCGTTTATTTGCAAATAGATATTTTTTTGGTTGTCAAAAAAAAATTAGCTTTTAATTCAGTGAATAATTTTGTAATTTTGGCGGACTAATTTTGAATAGATTAACAAAAAATTAAATCCATAAAGCGTATGTCTGAAACTGCAAAGTTTATTTTAGGTAATGAAACGTATGAATTCCCTGTAATCGTTGGAACTGAAAACGAAAAGGGTATAGATATCAGCACCCTAAGAGGTTCAAGTGGATATGTTACTTACGATGTGGGGTATAAAAATACTGGTGCCACCCAAAGTGCGATTACTTACATAAGTGGTGAAGAAGGTATTCTTCGTTATCGCGGTTATAATATTGAAGAGATAGCTAACAAAGCAAGCTTTTTGGAAGTTGCTTATTTGTTACTGGAAGGAGAGTTGCCTTCTAAAGAAGAATTGGCAAAGTTTGAAAATGAAATTACACACCATACTTTGGTAAACGAAAAGTTCAAATTCGTCTTTGATGCTTTTCCTAATGGAGCTCACCCTATGGGTCAATTAATGACGATGCTTAGCATGTTCTCCGCATATTACCCGGAGGCCTTAAACCCTCACAGAAGTGAGGAGGATAGAAGGTTAACTATTGTTCGCTTATTGGCTAAAATGCCTACTTTGGTTGCTATGATTATGAAGTTTAAGCAAGGGCACCCGATAGTGTACCCTAATAATAAATTGGGGTATGTCGAAAATTTCTTAGCTATGACCTTTGGTCACGTGACGGAGGAATATGAAGTGGACCCGGTTTTTGTGAGTGCTATGAATAAGTTATTGATTCTTCACGCTGACCATGAACAAAATTGTTCGGCATCTACAGTTCGTTTAGTGGGGTCATCTCATGCGAATTTGTACGCTTCGGTATCTGCAGGAGTGGCAGCTTTGTGGGGCCCGCTGCACGGAGGGGCTAATCAGAAAGTATTGGAAATGCTCGAGGCTATTAAAGAAGATGGTGGAGATACGCAGAAGTGGTTGAATAAAGCAAAAGACAAGAATGACCCTTTCCGTTTGATGGGATTTGGTCATAGGGTATATAAGAACTTTGATCCTCGTGCTAAAATTATCAAGAAATCAGCTGATGAGATTTTAGATAAAATGGGTATAGATGATCCTATTTTGGATATTGCGAAGCAATTAGAGCAAGCGGCCTTGAGTGATCCATACTTTATTGAAAGAAAACTATTTCCGAATGTAGATTTTTACTCTGGAATAATTTATCGTGCACTGGGCTTCCCTGTAGAGATGTTTACGGTGTTGTTTGCACTCGGCCGATTACCCGGCTGGATGGCTCAGTGGAAGGAGTTGAGAGGAGAGGGGCAGCCAATTGGTCGTCCAAGACAAATTTACACGGGTGCAGCGGAAAGACCGTTTGTAGAAATCGATAAACGATAAGTTTCCCAATTCAGATAAAAAAAGCTCCATTATTGGAGCTTTTTTTATGTATGACTAATAAACTAATAAAATAGTTATCTGTTCAATTAAAACAAGCCGTGAAGTTCAGCTTGTACTTTATTGTATATTCCTGCTAAATCCTCTTCATTTTCAACGAAATTCAATTGATCACAGTCAATGACTAGGAGTTTACCTGTTTCATATTGAGCAATCCAACTGTCGTAAAACTCATTCAAGCGTTTGAGATAATCCAGGCGGATGTTTTCTTCATAATCCCTTCCTCTTTTCTGTATGTTGTCAACTAAAGTAGGAATAGATGCCTTCAAATAAATTAACAGATCTGGTGGGGCAATTTGAGAGATTATGGTATTGTATAAACTACGGTAATTTTCAAAGTCGCGAGTGGACATCAGTCCCATTTTATGCAAATTAGGCGCAAAGATTTCTGCATCCTCATAAATGGTTCGGTCTTGAATAATTGTATTGGGATTGTTCTTAATATCGATAACTTGCTGATAGCGACTATTCAAAAAATACACTTGTAAATTGAAAGACCAACGCGGCATGTCGTCGTAAAAATCATTCAAATAGGGATTGTTTTCTACATCCTCAAATTGTGGCGTCCAATTAAAGTTTTTGGATAATAAATTGGTTAAGGTAGATTTTCCTGCTCCAATATTTCCAGCAATTGCAATATGATTAATTTTCTTTTTTCCCATGGTCAAGTGATCTTTGTTAGTTTTTTTATTCGAAGTAGTTGAGTCCTATAATTTCTCGCACGCCATGCAAAGTTGTACGAGCACTTTTTTGTGCTTTTTCCTTGCCAAATTCAGCAACCTCTTTCAGGTATTTTTCATTGGCTCTGAGGGTAATAATTCGCTCACGAATGGGCTTAAGAAATTCATTGGTGTCTTTGGCTAATTGCATTTTTAAATCGCCATAGCGAATGGAACAATCATTCCATGAATCCAAGAACTGTTGTTTAATCTCAGCACTAGAAACGTAATCCATAATCGTGAAAAGGTTCTTTATTTCGGTCGGCATTAGTTGATTTTTCTCTGTAGGACTTTCTGCAGTTTTCGATTTCTTAAATTTTTTGGTGATACTCGCTTCATCGTCAGTCAGGAAAATCGCATTATTGTCATTATCATCGCTTTTACTCATTTTTCCACTTCCATTCAAGCCGGGTATTTTAACGAGTTCTGAACCAAAATTAAATGCTTGGGGCTCAGGTAAAAAATCTGAATTATATACTCTGTTAAACCGATTGGCGAAAGTTCTGGTCATTTCCAGATGCTGCTCTTGGTCTTTCCCTACAGGCACATAGCTAGCGCGATGAATTAAGATGTCTGCTGCCATTAGGGTAGGGTAAGTGAGTAATCCTGCATTGACGGTCACGCCTTTAGCACGGATTTTTTCCTTGAAAGAGGCTGTTTTTTCTAATTCTCCTTTGTGTGCAAACATGTTTAAATACAAATACAGTTCAGCAATCTCTGGGAGATCACTCTGCAAATATATCGTGGCTACCTCTGGATCAATGCCTGCACCCAAATAATTAGCCAGGACATCCTTTACACTTTCTTGTAAAGCGGCCTTGTCATGCTGGGTTGTTAAAGTGTGCCAATCAGCGATAAAATAAAAACAATGGTAATCATGCTGCATTTTCACAAAATTGGCAGCTGCACCAAGATAATTACCAAGGTGAAGTCTACCTGAGGAACGCATACCACTCAATACAATTTCTTTACTCATCATTTTTATGGCGCCTGTTAAAGTTGGACAGCTAAATTATTAATTTTTGAAGGTATTTAAGACTGGAATCCCTAGATTTTTTAAATTGTTTATAACTAATATGAAAGCCATCCGAGATTTCCTTTTTATCTTCACCTTTCAAAGAAAATTTTCTCATGAAAATCGATAGAAGTCTAATCAATAAGCTTGCGGAACTTTCGAAATTGGAGTTCAATGAAGAAGATGCAGCGGAAATTCAGAAAAATTTAGGGAATATTCTTGATTTAGTTGAAAAGCTTAACGAAGTAGATACGGAAGGTGTGGAGCCGCTTATTTACATGAATGAAAATGTTGATGTGTTTAGGGAGGATAAAGTCAAACAGGTAATAAGCAAAGAAGGTGGTTTGAAAAATGCGCCCGACAAAGATTCAGATTATATTAAAGTACCCAAAGTTATTTCGAAGTGAATATCATAGAACTTCGACAAGTAAAAAAAACTTACCTCATGGGCTCCCAGATTATCCATGCGTTAGCTGGTGTAGATTTGGAAGTTCAAAAAAACGAGTATCTAGCCTTGATGGGACCCTCAGGTTCTGGTAAATCAACCTTGATGAATATCTTGGGTTGTTTAGATGTACCAACTAGCGGAGAGTATATCTTGAACAATCAAGCTGTTGAAAATATGAGCGACGATGAATTGGCTCATGTCAGAAATAAGGAAATTGGTTTCGTTTTTCAAACATTCAATCTTTTACCAAGACTTAGTGCGCTTGAAAATGTTATTCTTCCATTGATTTATGCTGGTCGTTCCAAAAAAGAACGAATCGAAAGAGGTGAAGAGGTAATGGGATTAGTCGGATTAACGGATAGAATGCACCATAAACCCAACGAATTGTCCGGAGGTCAGCGTCAACGTGTGGCTATAGCCCGTGCATTAGTCAATAAGCCCTCGATAATATTGGCTGATGAGCCAACAGGCAACTTGGATACGAAGACTTCTTACGAAATTATGCAGATTTTCGATGAAATTCATGCCAAAGGAAATACGGTCATTTTGGTTACGCATGAGGAAGATATAGCCAAATATGCCAGACGTGTCGTTCGATTGCGCGATGGATTGAAGGAAAGCGACTCGTTCAATCGCGGTTGAAAGATATCCCCCCCTTAATACCTAACTTAGATTCAAGATCTTTTTATTTTTCGTCTTTACGAGGTGAAAAATGTTCAAGCATGATGCCTTGGGTGAAACTGAGCAATAGTTTCTTGGAGATAGCTTTGGTCTAGGTGAGTATAAATTTCTGTAGTGGTGATCGACGAATGACCGAGCATTTCTTGCACAGCGCGAAGATCGGCGCCTCCCTCAATTAAATGTGTCGCAAAGGAATGCCGAAAGGTATGCGGACTAACATTCTTTTTTATACCCGAATGGCGGATAGCTTCTTTGATAATGTAGAATATCATTACTCGGCTAAGACTACTTCCTCGTCTATTCAGAAATACGGTTGATTCATGTCCTTTTTTTATGGGAATATGAACCCGCACTTCTTCTATGTACATCTTGATAAATTTTTGCGCTTCACGACCAATAGGGATAAGCCGTTCTTTATTTCCTTTACCTATCACCTTGATAAAGTCAGCATCAAAAAAGAGATGGGCGCGTTTGAGGTTTGTAAGTTCAGATACACGGACGCCACAGCTATATAGTGTCTCAATAATTGCGCGATTCCGAATACCTTCATCTGTACTCATGTCAATACTTTCAATTAGCTGCTGAATTTCCTGATATGATAGTGTGTCGGGTAGTTTTCTACTTAATTTCGGCGCTTCAATTAGTTCAACTGGATTTTCTTTTACAATATTTTCTAAATTTAAAAATTTGTAAAAACCCTTTAAGCCTGATATTATTCGCGCTTGGGAATGTTCATTTAAGCCGAGTTCATGTAGGAATTTTAAAAAGGCTTGAATATCTTTTTTAGATAAGTGCTTGAAACTTTTATTGGCTAATTCAATACCCATATATTGAAGAAGTTTTCGAACATCTCGCGTGTAATTATCTATGGTGTTCTTCGAACTACCTTTCTCCAATTTTAAGTAATTGGTGAAGTCTTGGATGTATTCTTCTTCAATAGTCATTTAATACCTAAATTTACAAAGTATGCCACAAATTAATACCAAATATGAAAAAAGTACTAATTCTTAACGGACCGAACTTAAATCTTCTTGGAAAGCGTGAAAAAGACATCTATGGCGATATGTCTTTTGAAGAGTTTTTTAGGGATATCAAAGAATTGTACGCGGGGGAAGTTGAATTGCGGTATGTACAAAGTAATGTAGAGGGAGAGCTTGTTAATGCTTTGCAGGAATATGGATTTTCTTATCATGGGATAATTCTGAATGCTGGTGGATATACGCATACGTCAGTGGCTATTCGAGATGCAATCGCAGCGATTTCCACTCCGGTCATCGAGGTTCACATTTCGAACATCTATGTGCGCGAAGAATTTCGGCAGCACTCTTTGTTGTCTGCCGTTTCTAAAGGAGTTATAGCCGGTTTTGGCTTGGAAAGTTATGTTTTGGCCTTAGATAGCTTAATGAGTTAACTAGGCATACATAGTGGCCTTAACCGCATCAATGACACGTTTAACTGATGGTAGGTAGGCATCAACCAAGTTAGGAGCATAGTGCATGTTTGCGTCTGCGCCATTGATTCTTTTGATTGGTGCATCTAAATAATCGAAAGCATGCTTTTGGATCTGGAAACTTATTTCTGACGAAATACTGCCAAAAGGCCAAGACTCATCAACTACAACCAATCGATTTGTTTTCTTAACGGATTCTACAATTGTAGGAAAGTCTAACGGGCGTATTGTTCGAAGGTCAATTACTTCGGCTTGAATACCCTCCTTGGCCAAAGCCTCCGCACTTTCTAAAGCAACTTTCATCATTTTATTGAAAGATACAATCGTTACATCTGTGCCCGTTCTTTTGATATCTGCTTTACCTATTGGAATCAGATACTCTTCTTCAGGAACTTCACCCATATCACTATACATAAGCTCAGATTCCATGAAAACAACAGGGTCTTCATCACGAATCGCACTTTTCAACAAGCCTTTGGCGTCATACGGATTGGAAGGACTTATTACTTTCAGTCCCGGGGTATTAGCCATCCAACTTTCAAAGGTTTGTGAGTGGGATGCGCCTAATTGACCCGCAGAGCCAGATGGTCCACGAAATACAATAGGGCAGTGGAATTGGCCGCCGCTCATGCTGTGAATCTTAGCTGCGCCATTGACGATTTGATCAAAAGCCAGCACGGCAAAATTCCAGGTCATAAATTCGACAATCGGTTTAACACCATTCATAGCTGCACCAGTTGCTATTCCAGCGAATCCCAATTCAGAAATCGGTGTATCGATAACTCGCTTAGCCCCAAATTCATCTAACATACCTTGACTAACTTTATAGGCACCATTGTATTCGGCAACTTCTTCGCCCATTAAGAAAACCAACTCATCTCTGCGCATCTCTTCAGTCATCGCTTCTCTCAAGGCATCTCTAAATCGTATTTCTCTCATTTTCTTTCGTTTGGAATTTCAAAGATAAGGGCTTTGCATTAATTTATTAATATGAATCTACTAACTAATAATAAGTCATGACTCTATCGATTATGTATTTCAAACAATTCTTAACAAGGCTTGTTTACTTGCGCCTGAGAATTGTTATATATTTGTAGCCAAATCTAATTAGATGTCAGAAGAACAAAAAAAACAAGGCAATCAGATTAATATCGAACTTACAGAAGAAATTGCTGACGGAATTTATTCCAATTTGGCCATAATTTCTCACTCGCAATCCGAGTTTATTGTTGATTTCGTGCGCGTTCTACCAGGCGTTCAAAAGGCTAAGGTGAAGTCGAGAATCATTTTAACCCCTCAACATGCCAAGCGATTATACAAGGCTTTGTCAGATAACATCGATAAGTTCGAAAATCACCACGGTGAAATAGAGGATAATGATGTATTGCCAGGTATGCCAATGAATTTTGGAGGAAATACAGCGCAAGCTTAAGGAAATAGGGCATGAAGTTTTTATACCCAAACTTCCTTTGGGCGCTACTTTTCTTAGTCGTGCCCATAATAATTCACCTCTTTCATTTTCGCAGGTATCAACGTGTATTGTTTTCCAATACCCAATTTTTAGCGGAATTAAAGGATGAGCAGGCAACGAAAAACAAGCTAAAGCACCTCCTGGTGCTACTGGCTCGCTTATTGGCTATCATGTTTTTGGTGCTGGCATTTGCCCAGCCTTTCATTCCGAAAAACAAAGAAACTTCTCATGAACTTAAGGCGGTATCTATTTATTTAGATAATTCATTTAGCATGCAGGCTGAAGGTAATGGATACATCCTATTCGATGAAGCAAAAACCACCGCAGAACGAATTATTGAAGGATATGGCGAAAACAATCGATTTCATTTAATAACAAACGATTTTGAAGCAAAGCATCAACGTTTATTAGATAAATCAGCATGCTTGAATCAACTAGAACAAGTTAGCATAAGTCCCGCATCTCAGCAGAAAAACCTTGTTTTAGATAAGCAAAAAAACATACTGAAAGATTTTGAAGGGATTAAGCATATTTACCATTTATCGGATTTCCAACGTTCAAATGAATTGTTTAATCCTGATAGCTCGTTCAACTTAAATGTGGTCAAATTTACCCCGTCAAATATTAGAAATCTAAGCGTTGAAACTGTCTATTTTGAAAATCCTGTTCAGTTAATCGGACAGCAGAATAAGTTGATTGTCAAGTTTCGAAACCAAAGTGAAGAGGAGCAGATTGGTAGTTTTCAGTTGGCGATCAACGGGGAAACAAAATCAGTGGGTAGTTATAAGATTGCTGGAAACGCCGAAACATTCGATACCATTGTGTTTACGATAAACGATTTAGGGTGGAATGAAGGTCGTTTGAGTCTCAACGACTACCCCTTAAACTTTGATGATGATTTTTTCTTTACTTTTTTAGTGGAGGATCAATTGAATGTTTACACGATTTTCGAGGAAGATGGGGATAAGTATCCTTCAGCTGTTTTTTCTGATAATACCCTGGTTAGTTATTCATCAGATCTTGTAAATGCCGTAGATTACAGAAAGATTAGTGAACAGCAGGTAATAATCTTGAGTCATTTAAAAAGTATTCCAAGTGGACTTGCTGAATTGCTTAAAGATTATGTCGAAACGGGTGGTCAGCTTTTTATCATTCCGCACAATCGGATAGAGTTTAACAGTTATAACTTTTTGTTTGCCAGTTTAAATGCAGGAAAAGTATTGGATAGGCTGGAAAGTCCACGCAAAGTAAGTTTGGCCAACTTTAATCACTCGATTTTTCAGGATGTTTTTCAGGAAACTCCTGAAGATTTAACGCTACCCAAGGTCAAATTGTATTATGAATTTGCAGGAAGTACTGACCAAGAGTTTGTGATGAGTTTTAGTGACGGATTGCCTTTTTTAAGTTCGGTTACTTATGGCCAAGGCACAGCTTACTTCCTTTCAAGTCCTTTAGGTGAGGAATACAATGATTTCACGCAACAGGCATTATTCGCCCCCATTTGTTTTCGAATGGCAGTTTTAGGAGCCAAAAGTGTTTACACCAATTATACCATTCAGACACAGACTAAGCTAACACTTAATGAGATCCCTGAAAGTTCGGAAAGTATCCTCCGCATGGGAAATAACAAGACCGAAAGAATCCCTTCCAAGACAATGCTTAATGGCAATATGGTGTTGAGTTTACCTGGAGCTGATTTGGAAAGTGGGTTTTATGAACTTCGGGATGATGCCAATGAATTAATAGCAAAAATGGCATTAAACTATGATCGAGTTGAGGGAGATTTAGATTTTTATAGTTTTGAAGAGCTCAATGACTTTTATGCCAATAGCTCCGTAAATATTTTAGCGAATAACCTGGCTCAAATTAAAGAGCATGTAAAACAAATGGAGGATGGTCAGTCATTTTGGAAGTTATGTGTTATTTTAGCATTGGTTTTTCTTGCTTTAGAAATACTGATACTCCGATTTTTACCCAGTTAAAGGAAAAGTATGCTACTGAAATCCATTAAAATTTTTGATAAACAATCAAAATACCACTTGCAAATTTTGGATATACTTATTGAGTCGGGTGTAGTGAAGGAAATAGGGACTCAATTGAAAGTTCCATCTAAAGTTAAAGAATTTCAAAAAGATTCATGGTGTATCTCACCTTCTTGGGTGGATGCCAATTTTCATGTTTTTGAACCAGGTAATGAATACCGTGAGGATTTTAACTCGGGTTTGCAGGCAGCGGCACGAGCGGGGTTTGGTTATCTAGCTGTGATGCCCAACACCGTCCCACCAGTTGATAATAGCTCGCGTTTAGCCTTTGCACAACAAGCGGTAAAATCGATGCTCAGCGATATCGTTCAATTGGGAGCTGTAAGTCAAGGAATAAGCGGAAAAGACATTGCAGAACTTTACGACATGTATCAGCACGGTGCAATTGCCTTTACCGATGGTTCTGAAAGTATACAGGATGCTGGCTTGATGGAGCGAGCATTGTGGTACGTGAAAAAGTTCGACGGACTAATAATGAATAGTCCAGATGATAAGAACATTTCTCTGAAAGGACAGATGAATGAAGGTGTTAACAGCACGCGATTGGGACTTTCAGCTGCACCTAAGCTTGCAGAAGAATTAATGGTGGCAAGGGATTTATATTTGCTCGAACATACCGGTTCGCGCTTGCATTTTACAGCTTTGTCAACAGCCCAATCCGTAGAATTGGTGAGAAAAGCAAAGAAAAAGGGCTTGAAGGTAACAGCCGGAGTTAATGTGGCCAATTTGTTTTTTAAAGACGAAGAATTGCTTACCTACGACACCAATTTTAAAGTTAAGCCGCATTTAAGAGAACTGGAGGATATTAAGGCCTTACTAAAAGGACTGAAGGATGGAACCATTGATGTAATTAATAGTGGTCATACGCCACTGCATCAGGACGAGAAAAAAGTGGAATTCGACCATGCTGAATTTGGGATGAGCACGATTGATTGTACTTTTGAAGCAGCTCGAACGGCAACAAATAAAGTTCTATCTGAAGAAGAATTGATTGAAAAGTTCACCAATGCTTATTCCATATTGACAATGCCAAGGCCGAAAATTGAGGTAGGTCAAAAAGCAGATTTTACCCTATTTAACCTCGATAGTAAGTCAGTATTTAAGGAAGAAGATATCTTGTCTAGGGGGAAGAATAATCCATTCATTGACAATGATTTACAAGGTTTAGTTTATGGCTTGATTAAGGGGTCTAAAACGAATATGGTATGAATAGTTTAACACAGACCTTTTTGAAATGGGGATTACTCGGTGGAATTACTTCTGCTACTGTGGGCTTAATCCTGTTTCTGCTTAATGTCGATTCGACATCTTGGATTAGCTATGTCAGTATCGGTATTTTAATTGCTGTATTAATCGCAGGTTCTTATGAATATCGAGACAAACTCGTAGGGGGCTTTGCAAATTTCAAGGAATTACTAGGTTTTGCTATGAAGATTGTCTTAGTATATGCATTGTTTACTTCATTATGGTCAATTGTATATATGGAGTTTATTGATACTGAATTGGTAGGTCGTATGTTGTTGGAAACAGAGATTAATTTGGAGAATCAAGGCTTATCTGATGAACAGATAGATCAAACCATGGAAATTACTGTAAAAATGATGAAAGCGCCATTCTTCTTTTTGGTTAGTTTGTTTAATACCGCGCTTTTGGGTTTAATGATAAGTCTGCTGTCTTCTTTAATTTTACGGAAAGCGAACCCCGAGGAGCTAATTGTTAAAGAGAAATTGTCGGAGTAATATGCAGGTGTCATTGGTTATACCATCATACAATGAAGAAGAGAGTTTAGCTGAGTTGAATACTTGGATAAAGCGTGTCATGGATGAGCATAAGCTCAGTTACGAAATTGTGTTTGTTGATGATGGGAGCAAGGACAAAACCTGGGATGTTATAGAGCAATTGGCCAATGAAAACTCGAATGTTCGCGGTATCAAGTTTCGAAGAAATTACGGCAAAGCTGCAGCTTTGCATACGGGATTTCAAGCAGCACAGGGCGATGTCATTATCACAATGGACGCTGATTTACAAGATAGCCCGGATGAAATTCCTGCTTTGTACAAAATGATTACAGCGGAGGGATATGACCTGGTAAGTGGATGGAAGAAAAAGCGTTATGACCCAATTACAAAAACGATTCCGACTAAGTTGTATAATGGTGTCACTCGATTGATGTCTGGAATTCAACTGAATGATATGAATTGCGGCTTAAAAGCGTATAAGCGAGAAGTAGTTAAAAGTATTGAAGTATACGGGGATATGCATCGATATATACCGGTTTTGGCAAAGAAGGCGGGATTTAGTAAAATTGGAGAAAAAGTGGTTCACCATCAGGCCAGAAAGTATGGTGAAACTAAGTTTGGTTTAGAACGATTCGTCAATGGCCCACTCGATTTGATGTCGGTGCTTTTTATGACGCGTTTCGGAAAACGTCCTATGCATGTTTTCGGTTTCTTGGGAGGATTGATGTTTGTCTTGGGCTTGTTTTTTACGGCTTGGGTTTTAACTCAAAAAGCCTTGTACGTGTTTTGGCATGTAGGAATGAAGCCACCTTTGGTTACGGATAATGTAATTTTCTATTTAGCATTGGTAAGCATGATTGTCGGGACTCAGTTATTTCTTGCGGGATTTGTTGGTGAACTGATTGTTCGGACTGCTACAGATCGCAATGATTATTTGGTAGAGAAAGAAGTCTAGAATGGGTATTATCGCTAGACAAAGTATTAAGGCAAGTATTGTTGGCTTGGTTGGAGTGGCTATTGGTGCCTTCACGAGATTATTTCTCTACACGAAGTTTCTGACCGCTAGTGAGATAGGTATTCTTGAAACTGTTGTAAAATTAGGCATCTTAATGACGCCTTTTTTTGTTCTCGGTGCACCGCAGGTGATTCTACGTTTTTTTAATCGCTTCAAGGAAAAACAGCTGAATAATCGTTTGATTTTTACTTATGCTGTTTTAATCTTTTTAATTGTCACACCAATAGCTAGTATCATTTATTTGCTCGGAAAAGATTTGATTTTTTCCCTGTATAGAGAAGCCCCAGAATTAGCCAATTACTATTTATTGCCTCTCGTGGTAGCCATAACTTATGGTGGCTTTTCATTCCTTAGGAGTATTGCTGTAGTTCATCTTAGAATAACAATCCCCACTTTTCTAAGTGGTGTGCTCGATCGCTTGATGATATTGGTGTTGTTGATCGCTTATGGGGTATATGGACTAGTTACGATAGACCAATTTATTTATCTAAATATTCTAATTTTCTTCGCGGCTCCAATGATATTAATGCTCATCTATTTGGCATTGGTTATTAAGCCTGAAGTGGTGAAGCCCAAATTCGATGAAGCATGGAATATCATTAAGGAATCCTCAGCTTATAATACTTACCTCATTTTTGGTACTCTGACCGGCGTGGTTATCTCTGCGATTGATGTTAACATGATATCAGGTAAGCTCGGGACATCGTTAGCCGGGGTATATACTATTGCGTTTTTTATGGGAACGGTCATAGAAATTCCTCAACGCAGTCTGACCAAGATTATCTATCCCATCTTAAACAAAGCGATTCTTAATAATGATGTCGTTGAAGTGGAAAGATTATATAAGAAATCAAGTGTTAATCAGTTTCTCGTTGGCGCATTTATGTTTTTGGTAGTTTGGGTAAACATAGACAGTATTTTTGCAATCATACCGAATGGTGAAAGCTTTTTAGCCGGTAAATTAATTGTATTGTACATTGGATTAGGAAAGTTGTTTGATATGACATTAGGGGTGAATCGTCAAATTATAGAATTGTCTAAATATTATAAATATAACCTGCTTCTAAGCGTTATTCTCAGTATACTTGTAATTGTACTTAACTTGATTTTTATCCCTTTGAATTCTGCATGGTTAGGTGGGATAAATGGTGTGGCCTTTGCAAGTTTACTCGCTGTGGTGATTACGAATATTTTTTCACTTGCTGTTGTTTGGTTTAAAGAAGGGGTTTTACCTTTTTCGAGTCGGATGATATTGGTGCTTATACCTATTTTTGTTTTCTATGGATTGAGTACTCTCGTTACAATTTCAAATCCAATACTAAGCATAGCAGTTAAGGGTGTTTTAGCTGTTTTGGTCTTTACTGGCAGTGGTTATTATTTTAGGATATCTGAGGATTTTATTCTAATTTTACAGAGTGTGGTAAAGCGCTTCAAAGCGTAACTTTCTTAAATTTTTTCTATTCATGTTAAACAATAAATCAATTCTAATTACAGGGGGGACCGGTTCATTAGGCAAGGCGCTCACAAGACGCATTTTTAATGAGTATCCCGGTGTAAAACGTTTGGTGATTTTCTCTCGTGATGAGCAAAAACAATTTCAAATGGCTCAGGAATTTCCGAAGTCAGATTATCCCGCCATTCGTTTTTTTATTGGAGATGTGAGAGATAAGCAGCGTTTGGTTCGTGCCATGAATGGAGTGGATTATGTTATACATGCTGCTGCAATGAAGCACGTGCATATTGCCGAATATAATCCGCAAGAGTGCATTAAAACCAATGTAGTTGGTGCCGAAAACGTCATAGATGCTTGTTTAGAAACAAAGGTGGAAAGGGTAGTTGCTTTGTCAACCGATAAAGCTTGTGCCCCTATCAATTTATACGGTGCAACCAAATTAACATCGGATAAGTTGTTTGTTGCGGCAAATAATGTTCGCGGAAAAAATCCAATAAGATTTTCTGTTGTTCGCTATGGTAATGTTATGGGTTCTAATGGTTCGGTTATTCCATTCTTTTTAAAGAAAAGAAGAGATGGTTTTTTACCTATAACTGACCCTAAAATGACGCGTTTTAATATTTCTTTAGATGAAGGCGTTGATATGGTTTTACATGCGCTTGATACGGCATGGGGAGGAGAGTTGTTTGTACCTAAAATTCCTTCATATCGCTTAGTTGACGTTGCCAAGGCCATAGCTCCTGAAATTGAGCATAGAGTTGTAGGTATCCGGCCTGGCGAGAAAATTCATGAAGAAATGATAACTGCCTCTGATTCTTATGTTACTTATGATTTAGGTAAATATTATGCTATTCTTCCTACAGTTCCTGTGTGGAATATGGATGAATTTGTTACAGCATTTCGGGCAGAAAAGGTTCCTGAAGGATACAGTTACAATTCTGAGAATAATGGTGAATTCTTGAGTGTGGATCAACTCAGAGAATTAATAATAAATAACCTGGATTCTAATTTTGACCCTGTCAAATTTTAACATGGAACGAAAACCTATTCCATATGGACGGCAAGCTATCAATGAGAATGATGTTAAAGCCGTTATCGATACTTTACAGGCTGATTATTTAACCCAAGGTCCAAAAGTTGTTGAGTTTGAAAAACACTTTGCTGAGTATGTTGAAGCGAAATATGCAGTAGCAGTTTCGAATGCAACAGCCGGATTGCATATAGCTGTATTAGCTTTAGGTTTAAAGAAGGGTGAACGAGTAATTACTACACCAATTACCTTTGCAGCCTCTGCCAATTGTGTGCGTTATGCAGGTGGTGAAGTTTGGTTTGCTGATATTGATCGAGACACTTATGTCTTGAGTTTGGATGCGACAAGAAAACTGATAGAATCTAAACCTAAAGGCTTTTTTAAGGGGATAATTCCGGTAGATTTTGCTGGGATGCCTGTTGATATGGAGAAGTTTCGTGAATTAGCGGATGAACATGGCTTGTGGATTATTGAAGATGCATGTCATGCTCCTGGTGGATACTTTATGGATTCGTTAGGGGAAAAGCAGTTTTGTGGAAATGGTAAGTATGCTGATGTAGGTATATTTTCTTTTCATCCCGTGAAGCATATTGCCTGTGGTGAAGGAGGTATGGTAACCACGAATTCGAAGGAATTGTACGAAAAGCTAAGTCTGCTTAGAACGCATGGTATTACTAAAGACAATATGGAAGAAAATCACGGTTTGTGGTATTATGAAATGCAGGAATTGGGTTTTAATTACAGACTAACAGATATTCAGTCAGCTCTCGGTATTAGTCAACTTGCCAAGAATGATGAAGGCTTGAAAAGACGTCAGGAAATTGCTGCCCGATATCAAGAAGCTTTTTTGGGCAAAATTCCTTGTCAAGCCAATCTGTCAGGATTTTATAATGCTTACCATCTTTTTGTTATTGAAACTGGTGAAAGGAAAGGGCTATATGATTATCTAAGGGAGCAAAAGATTTATGCTCAAATTCATTACATACCAGTTCATACGCTCCCATATTATAAACGAATCGGCTATCAAGATGCTCAATTGGAGAACGCTAAGGATTATTACAGTAAATGCATTAGTTTGCCGATGTATCCAAGTTTAACAGATGAGGAACAAGAGTATGTAATTCAGTGTGTCCTTGATTTTCAGGAAAAAATAAATTAACTCGTAATATATCGATAGTACAACGGAGAAGGTAATGAAGGCAGTGGCGATAATACCCGCACGTGGCGGCAGTAAACGAATCCCCAAAAAAAACATTAAATATTTTTTAGGGAAACCGGTTATCGCATATTCTATTGAAGCAGCACTTCAATCTGGACTTTTTGATGAAGTTATGGTCTCTACAGATGATGATGAAATTGCTGAGTTAGCCAGAACTTATGGCGCAAATGTTCCTTTTATGCGTTCCTCTAAAAATGCAGATGATTTCGCGACAACATTTGATGTAATAAAGGAAGTGTTATCGTGGTACGAAGAGCATAAGACCCCTTTTAATTTGGCTTGTTGTATTTATCCTTGCGCTCCATTTGTTTCAGCTGCGAAACTGGAAGAGGCTAAGGCTAAACTAGAAAACTTTGATACAGTTTTTCCTGTGGTTCGGTTTTCATACCCCATTCAACGTGCACTTGAATTCAAGGAAAAGAATCAGAAACTCGATTTTTTTGATGACCAATATGCAACAAGGCGTTCACAGGATTTAAAGCCAGCCTTTCACGACGCGGGACAATTTTACTGGATGAAAACCGCTAGGGTTCTCGAGGAGGGAAAAATTATCACCTCGAATTCAACAGGAATAATTGTGGACGAAAGAGAGGTTCAAGATATTGATACACTCGCTGACTGGCAAATTGCTGAATTGAAGTATAAACTATTGCATCATGTTTCCAACTAAATATTCTTGTCTGCATAAGCAAAGGTATCGCATGGGTGAATACGAGTTAGTTCCTATTCGCTACGAGGATCGTTGGAATATTATGCAATGGCGGAATGAGCAAATGTATCATCTGCGTCAAAACAACTTACTTACGGAAGAAGAACAGGAGCAATATTTTACTCAAGTTCTTGCAGGATTATTTACACAAGATAGGCCGCCACAAATTTTGTTTTCTTATCTGAGAGAGGGAAGGTGTATTGGTTATGGAGGTTTGGTTCACATCAACTGGGTTGATAAACATGCGGAAATATCATTTTTGATGAACACCGAACTTGAAAGCGAAGAGTTTGTGCTGCATTGGAAAAATTACCTTTGGTTACTGGAGGAGATTGCTTTTGAACAACTTAGCTTTCATAAAATTTTCACCTATGCGTACGATTTAAGGCCTAGATTGTATGAAGCTTTGTATAAATCGAGGTTTAAAGAAGAAGCACGTTTGACGGATCATTGTCGTTTTGGAGAGAACTATATAGATGTATTGATTCATAGCAAGTTTAATCCGGAGCTTACATACAGACCTTTTGATGCTCAGGATAAAAGCTTTATTTTCGACTTAAATAATGATCCTGAAAGTAGAGAGAATTCATTTTACCCGAATTCAATCAGTCCTCAAGAACATGATACTTGGTTTGCGAAGCGATTAGCGGATGAAGAAACAGTAATCTGCGTTTGCCAACAAGTGGGAAAGTCTATCGGTATTGTTCGTTTTCAAAAGGATGGAACTAAGGCTACGGTAGGAGTTAATATCATAAAAGAAATGAGGTCACTCGGCCTAGCCAAACGTATACTTAAACACTGTTGCGAGGAATATCTTCTTAAGCATGATGTAGAAATTTTAGCTTATATTAAATCGGTTAATGTGGCATCTGTCCGATCTTTTGAGAACGCTGGTTTTCGCTATCTAAATGAAGCTCAAGTAAATGGATATGACGCAGTAGTTTATAATCTAATGAAGTATGAATAATAAGGTTTTTATCATTGCAGAACTTTCAGCTAACCACGGTGGGAAAATAGAAGTGGCGAAAGAAACTATCCGAGCGGCTAAGAAAGCTGGTGCGGACGCAATCAAACTTCAGACTTACACCGCAGATACCATTACCTTAGATAGTGATAAGCCTGATTTTATTATAGAGGGTACTATTTGGGAAGGAAGGAAACTACATGATTTGTATAAAGAGGCTCATTTGCCCTGGGACTGGCACGAGGAACTGTTTCAAACAGCCAGAGAAGAAGGCTTAGTTTGTTTTTCTTCGCCATTTGACCATTCTGCTGTTGACTTTTTGGAGGAATTAAATACGCCCATGTATAAAATTGCTTCGTTTGAAATAACCGATATTCCCTTGATACGTTATGCAGCAAGCAAAGGTAAGCCGATGATTATTTCAACGGGTATTGCCAGTTATGAAGACATAGAACTGGCTGTGAGTGCCTGTCGAGAAGAAGGCAATGAGGATATTACCATCTTAAAATGCACATCGGCATATCCGGCTACCCTGGAAGATGCTAATCTCTTGACTATGCAACTTATAGCAAAAGATTTTGATGTAAAAGTTGGTTTGTCGGATCACACTTTGGGAATAACAGCACCCGTGGTTGCAACTGCACTGGGAGCAAGTGTGATTGAAAAACATTTTATTTTGGATAAAGCTATTGGTGGACCTGATGCCTCTTTTAGTTTAGATGTAAAAGAGTTTGCTGCTATGGTGGAAGCAGTGAGAAATGCAGAAAAATCGTTAGGTGAGGCTACTTATAACCTAAAGGATTCTCAAGTGAAAAATAAGCAGTTTGCCAGAAGCCTTTATATCGCTCAAGATATGAAAGCGGGTGATATGGTCACTATTGAAAATGTGCGTTCTGTGCGACCAGGCTTTGGATTACATCCGAAACATCTATCGGAGATTAAGGGTAAGAGAGTCAATCAAGATTTAAGGAAAGGAACTGCTTTCCAATTAAAATATATCGACTAAGTAAATAAGAAGTTTTGAATAGACCAGCGTATAGTTTGATTGATGCTTTAGTCTTTCATCGAGAGAATTACACATTTCGAAAGCGTTTTGATGATAAGATGCCATTTTATCAAACTCAACTGATGGTCTTTTTTGTTCGCTTTTGTAAATGGATTGGTTTAAGCAAGCTAATAGCTTCGGGCGTTCAGGCTTGGTTCAAGCGTAGGGATTTAACTGATTTGTCTGTTGCCTGTTTCATCTTTTCCCACAACCATCATATTGTGTATGAGGAATTCTCCCAATTGGATATAACTTATCCTTACATTGATTTTACCTTTTCGAAAACCTACGTGAATGATTCAAACAATATGTTGCATATTCCTTCATATATGCTTTTCTTATCGGCTTTGAGCAATGCTGGTCGTTTTCTTTCAAGCATTGATGAAAATAAAGATGATTTAATCCAACTAAAGAATAGAGTCAAACTTTTTAAATTGGCTGGTTACGAGTACAGTTTCAATCGTATTCTTCCTCATGTTAAAGTAGCTGTCAAATACAATGACCATATTTTTAACAACATGTTATTATTCGAATGTTGCCAACGACATCAAGTCCGTACGGTCTATATTCAACATGCTCCTGTAACTGAATTAATGCCACCATTGCATCATTATTTGAACGTACTCTTTAGTGCAGATAGTCGGGAAAAATATAAAGTTTTGGATGCCAGTAAAGAAGTATTTGAGTTTGTTGATGTCCGTTTATTAAAAAGTAAAGAATTCAAAAAACAAAGCAATCCTCGAGAGGATTGCATTTTAATTGCGACAAACCTGTTAGACGATTTGAACTTGATAAATGAGTTAATTCATCATTTACGAATCAATTATGCGATATACTTACGGCCACACCCGCGGGATAAGCGAAGTCTAGATGTTTGGAATAATTACCCCAATGTACATATTCGAAGGCATACCAATATTTGGGAAGATATGAATGATTGTTCGATAGTGATATGCAATCAGTCCGGAGTACCTCTTGAAGCTATATATTATAATCGATTGGTATATAAGGCCGCCTTTCTTTCCGATCCTTTAGATGCGTATTCTTTTGTAGCTAATGGCTTGCTAACCAAAGAATATAACAATATGGATGAAATGATTAGGGCAATTCAAAATAGGGAAGTGGCTTATGATCAAAAGAAGCTACCATATTACATTGGGGATGTTGTAAATTACAGGCATCTAGCCAAGCAGCTTAAATCGAAGATTAATGCTTTGCTTGAAAATTAAGTAGTTTATACTAATGTGATAAATGTGCTATCTTTGAGTGTATTACAGAGCCTGCAATTCTAATGATTGAAAGCTTTTATTGAAAAGTTTTATCGTACATATCGGTCTTCATAAAACGGGAACGACTTTCTTGCAAGAAAATTTGTTTCCCAATTTGCCTAATTGTTATGTAGTGCGAGGTTTTCATACACACCGAGCTCTAATGTCTAAATCACTGAAGCACCATGTTATCTTATCGGATGAGGGTATGGCAGGTAATATTTGGGGTGGTAATTTTCAAGAAGAGTTTGAACTGAATATCAAGCGAATTAAAATGCTTTACAATGACCCATTAATTGTTTTAGGCATTCGTAAACAAGTGGATTGGTTACCTTCCTTATACAAGCAGCATCTTCATCAAAAAAGTACCGATAGTATGGATGTCTTTTTTAACCCTAATAATACGGGTAAACTAAAACTTGACGATCTTTTATTGATGCCTAAGATTAAATTGGTTCAAGAAAATTTCAAAGATGTATTTATATATAGCCAAAAGACCTTGCTTAAAAGACAAGATGAATTTATAATGGGATTTCTTGATTTTATAGGTGAGGGAAATATAAATCATATTCAACTTCCTAATTTGAAAAAGGCAAACGTTGGTGTTAAATCTAACTTACAGCTTAAATCCTTGATGTTCCTGAATAAGGTGAATAAAGTGTTTGAACGCATTCACCCGCAATTGAGTATGTATCATCCTATACTTCGTTATATGCATTTAACCCCAAGGAATTTTGCTCAAACTGCATTAAAGGGAATTCCATCCCAGAAGTTTGAGTTAGATGCTTCTTTGCACGAGTTCATTGAGAAACATTATAAAGCGGATTGGTTTAGCGCATCCAAGTGTATCAGTTATGTAGACTCTGTTACAAGATCTTCTGAGTAGCGAAACAATAATTTTTTTCCACGTACAAGACCGATTAAGTCAAAATAGAACATCAGATTGTTTTGTTATTTTACTCCTTGATTTTTGGAAGATTTATTTTAACTAAGCCTATACCTCTTAATACAGCCAATATAATCAGAAGCCAAGCAATAACAGAGCTTGCCAAGGAAACTAAACTACCCGGCGCAACAGGCTTAAACTCCATTACTATTTCATTGTCACCTGCAGGAACTTCTATAGCTCTTAAGATGTAATTCGTTCTCAGAATAGGAACTTCTTGCCCATTGACTGTAGCAGCCCAGCCTGTTTTTCCATTATACCAAGTTTCAGAAAAAACGGCAAGCTGCTTTGAACTCGAAGAACTTTTATAAACCATCTTATTGGGGGAAAAAGACTGAAGACTAATATTGCCTATACCATCACCCGCTTGAACTACACCAAATTCATCCTTCTTAACAACGGCAGTTTCCTTTGTATTGATATTATTTAAAGCGCTAATTTCTTCTATGTCGCTTTCAACCAATTGTACTCGATTTACAAACCAAACAGGGCCATTAGCCTGGGTGTTTTGTTGCACCTTTCCGTCTTTTCTGATGATGTATTTGGCGTTAAGCATATTTAGTACTTCGATATTATTTTGACTGATATGATATTCAATCATATCCTGATAGCGTTGCATTTTTGTAGCGCTATATCCACCAATTTGATTGTGATAATAGCATGATTTAGCATCATTGAAAGTATTTACAGATAAATCAAGTACGCGATAAAAACCCCGCCCATTGGGTTCTGCCTGCTGAATTTGAAGGTCTGCCTGACGGGCAGCAAACTGATTTTCAAAAACATTTTCAGATACAAAATCATCCTCGCTAATTAAGCGTTTATCAACGGGTAATAAGTCGATCACAAAAATTATCGTCAGCAGAGTAAGGGCAACATAGGCCGATTTGATAATTCTCTTTAGGAATAGAATTATAGTGACAGAGGCGAGTGTAGCAAAGGTAAGACTGCGTAATACATCTGCTTGAAAAAGTGCCTTCCTTCCATCAGCTAAAATACTTTGAATACTATAGTCGTAGTTCATGTCATTAATAGATAAAAAGCTAAAGCTGCTGCTACCAATAGTATAAATGAGTAAAAAGAATCCACCAACCAGACTGGAAATGATTAGGATTTTCTTAAAATGAGCTTTGTTTATTTCCGTATATAGTGTCTGATGAAGCCCCATGCCAGCTAGAAGGAAAATAAAACTTGGTAATATGGAAGTTACTGAACTAGGTGCTCTAAACTTACTGAACATCGGTAGATTTTCAAATAAAAAGCGATTAAACCACTCTGCGTTCTTACCCAATGAAATGAGATAAATCATTAAAAAACTTGTTGCAAATGCAAAAGCGTATTTACGCTCAACTAAAATCAGCGCTAAAATTGAAACACCAAAAATACTAGCGCCAATATAGGAACCTCCTGATGTGAAAGGCATATTACCCCAGTATGCAGGCGTACTCACCTTGTCGTCTTTAACCGCGGCTCCATTTTGAATCATGAGCTTGGCCAACGCATTGTTTTTATCTATTTTTTCTTGAGATCCACCTCCTACGATGCGAGGCACGACTGCGGAAAGAAACTCTTTGGCTTCGAAACTCCAGTTCATTGCATACTCCCATTTTAATCCTGAATCGCTCGTTTTATCCTCTAAGGCTTCTTTGTTTTGGTCTAAAATACTTCCCCCTCGCATAGTTTGTTTGGAAAAGTCATAGGTCGTTCGTAATTGAGCATAATCCGTTCCCAAGGCGACAATAGCAATGAAAATGGCGATTCCGAAACCTATACTAAAAGACTTATATTCTTTTTCCAATAGGGCAAATATGAGTAAGGGGATGCCGAAAGCTATAAGTGCTAAGATTAGATAGAACACCATTTGTACGTGTCCGACATAAATAGCGAGAGAAGTTCCAAGGAGCAGTGCAATAGCACCCGAAATTTGCTTCTTATTGAGCAGCATCATTGTACCCGAAATAACTAAGGGAGCATATACTAAAGTCATAATTTTCTGTCCATGGCCTGCCTCAAAAAGTGTAAAGAAAATATAGGAAAGCATGTATGACATACTGATTGTGAGACTAACCCAAGGATTTATGCGCATAAGGCTGAGCGATAAATACATGCAGATACCTATGGCAAAGAACATTCCGATAGGATACCACGTGTTAAACGTAATGGCTTGATGAATCAATCCGAGCAAATTGCTCTCTTTCCCGAGAGCTAGTACCCTTGGGTCGCCAGAAAACTGAGAGGGATTCCATCGAGCTATTTCGCCGGTTTCCTCATAATAATCATTGATGTATTTGTATCGAGCTTTAGATGAAATCGTGTCCGGACCAATAATCTTTCCACCATCTAGTGTAGGACTGAAAAGGACGATACTAAAAATAAATATGCCGAAAACGGCAATTAAATGAGGTAAAATATCTTGCTTAAAATTCATATTCTTGGCCGATTGGTTCTGCTAATTGCAAAGTAAATGAAAAAAATAGACTTTAGGTGGTAATCGTTATTTTGCTTAACTTCACGCTCTCATTTGCTATTCACTTATGGATTTAAGTAAGAAAGTTAGTACCGCTGAAAGAAGAGCCAATCGCGAGCGGTATTTTAAAGAGCAAGATTATACTACCGTCAAATATGTTGTGCCCTACATCGAGAAAACAAAAAAGCTCGATACTGTCCGTAGAGTTTTAGAAATTGGTTGTGGTGAAGGGGGTAATTTGCGTTATTTTATTTCCGCTGGTTGTGATGTGGTTGGCATTGATTTGAATGAAAGGCAAATAGAAAGAGCGGCTGAATACCTTGATAAGTACTGCGATAATCCCAATAATGTGCAGTTGATACATCGGGATATCTATGAAATTAACCCAAGTGAACTAGGTCGATTTGATGTCATTATGATGCGGGATGTTATTGAACATATTCCTAATCAAGAGCGCTTTTTAGCATTTCTTCATCAGTTCATCAAAGAAGATGGCGTAATATTTTTTGGTTTCCCACCTTGGCACATGCCTTTTGGTGGACATCAACAAGGCTGTGTTTCCTTATTGCGTAAAGTGCCTTATTTCCATATCCTTCCTGCTGCAGCTTATGCATGGATACTCAAGTTATTTGGAGAGTCGGAGCAAAGAATAAGTTCCTTATTGCAAACCAAATCAACCGGAATAAGTATTGAACGATTTAGAAGGATTGTCAAAGCCACCCAATGGGATGTAGCTGATGAGTCCTTGTATCTTATCAATCCAAACTACGATGTAAAGTTTAAGCTTGAGCCACGAAAACAATTGGCTATATTCACTCTGCTACCTGGAATACGAAATTTTGTAAGTACTTGTGCTTACTACTTGATAAAACCCGGAGAAAAAGTTTGAAGTATTCTATCATCATAGCTGTCTACAATCGATTGGATGAAGTCCAGGAGTTGCTTTCTTCGGCTGAGAAGATGCCTTTCCCGCGAGAAGCCTTTGAGATTCTTTTTGTTGATGATGGGTCTGAAGATGGGTTCAAAGCTTTTATTGATAGCTATGAATCAGCAAGTGAGTTGCAAATTCGGGTGATATATCAACAAAATCAAGGGCCTGGAAGTGCGCGAAATTATGGTATGCAGGAAGCTAAAGGCGACTATTTTATTTTTGTAGACTCTGATTGTATGTTTCCGCCTGAGTGGTTGGGGGAAATCGATAAACATCTTATCCAAAATACATGGGATGCATTTGGTGGGCCAGATGCTGCGCATGATTCATTTTCTCCTTTAATTAAGGCCATTAATTACAGCATGACCTCTTTCTTGGGTACAGGAGGTACGAGAGGATCAAAGAATCATGTAGGCAAATTTTATCCGAGAAGTTTTAATATGGGTATCTCTCGAGAAGTTAATGAGAAGATAGGTGGGATGAATAAGTTGAGGCATGGTCAAGACATGGATTACTCAGCCAGAATTTATCAGGCTGGATTTAAAGTAGGACTGATTCCTGAGGCCTTTGTTTATCACAAAAGACGTACAAGCTTAAAAAAGTTCTTTAAGCAAATATTCAACTGGGGTGTGGCAAGAATAAATCTAGGGACAACACATCCTGAGTTGCTTAAACCCATTCATTTTTTACCTTCAACGATATTACTTGCATACCTTATCTTACTATTTCTTTCCGGCTTAACGCCATTCCTTCATTTGCTTTTTAAACTGGTGCTTTTGGGGCATATGCTGGTTAGCGTGGTGGCGTTTTTTCAGGCATTCAGTCAGTATAAACAGATAAAAGTTGCTTTATTTGCCTTGTGCACGCTGAATATACAGGTTTTTGCATACGGTGCAGGGCTATTATATGCTGTGTTGCAGAAGTTATTGGGTAGAAAAGAAGCGAAGGGCTTTGTGAAAAATTATTACGGAGAGAAAAAGAAATAGGACATATGAGAAGTGAAACGATAAAAGATAGAATTAAAGCGAGTATGTCAGTCAAGCAATTGATTTTTGAAGATCAAAGCTTGATAGCACAAGTTGATGATTTAATCATTCTATTGAGAGATGCCTTGAAACTTGGCAGCCAAGTCCTAATTTGTGGAAATGGAGGAAGTGCTGCGGATGCTTTGCATTTGGCTGCAGAATTTTCCGGGCGTTTCTATTTGGACAGACAAGCATTGCCTGTCGAAGCCTTGAATGTGAATGAGGCGGCCTTGACGGCTATTGCGAATGATTTCGGATATGATAAGCTTTTTGCGCGCTTGGTTCAAGCAAAAGGTCGGCAAAACGATATTCTTTGGTTATTGACCACTTCAGGGGCGTCTCAAAATATTATTAAAGCAGCTATTGAAGCTAAAAATAGGGGACTTAAAGTTATAGCTTTTACCGGTCAGAAGCCATCTGAATTAGACAAAATAGTAGATGCAGTAGTTAAAGTACCAAGCACAGATACTCCGAGGATACAGGAATGCCAGTTAATGCTTGGACATATTATTTGTGAGTTAATTGAAAAAGAACTTTTTGATGAGTAAAACGATACACGTTGATGAGACATGGACGCTATTTTTAGATAGAGATGGTGTTATTAATAAGAATATAGAAGATGGGTATGTTACATCTTGGGATGAGTTTGAGTTTTTACCCGATGTGCATCGAGCATTGCGTTATTTCGGAATGATGCTTGGCCGTATAGTGGTAGTAACTAATCAGCAGGGAGTTGGTAAGGAATTAATGACCAAAGATGAGTTGCATGAGATTCACAATAAACTGGTTGAGGTGGTAAAAGAAGAGGGTGGACGAATTGATCGAATTTATTATTGTCCCGATTTAGAAGAGGATGAATCTCCTTGCCGTAAGCCTGAAATTGGAATGGCCATGTGGGCAAAACGTGATTTTCCTGAAATAGATTTTACAAAATCCATTATGGTTGGTGACAAGCTAAGTGATATGCGCTTTGGCTTAACCTTGGGTATGGAGTGTTTTTTTGTTACAGATAAAGATATTCCTGAGGAAACTGGCCTCGTTCGCGTAGATAGCTTGAGCGATGTTCTATTGCATATTTCAGTCTAAACATTTTATCCTTCCTATTGTTTTTTATAAGTCAGTCGGTATAGCAGATTATACCATTTTAAATGTTGTTTAAATGGAATTTTGCCTTTATCAATCTTGATTAGTAATCATTCATTAGTTACCTTTGTTTAAAATTTAAATTCATGTCAAAGTTGACCACGATTACCCGAAAATTTCTGATGGCTTTATCAGGTTTTTTCTTGATGATTTTTCTGCTTCAGCATTTTTCAATAAACGTACTTTCAGTTTTAAGTCCGGATGCTTTCAATGAAGTTTCCCATTTTATGGGCACCAACTTTATAGTTCAAGTATTACTTCAACCAGTTTTGATGTTTGGTATTGTTTTTCACTTTGTTATGGCTTTTATTCTGGAGTATCAAAACAACCAAGCTCGTCCAGTGAAGTATTATTCTTCAAGTACTTCAGGAGGCAAAAAAGTAAGTAAGAATATGATTTATTCTGGTATTGCCATTCTATTATTTTTGGGTTTGCACTTATATGATTTTTGGATGCATGAGATGCTTGTGAAGTATATTCAGGGTGACATGTCAGGATTGAATCAAGCGGGTGAGTTCCGATATTATGAAGAGTTAGTTGAAAAGTTTCAAAGTGTTGTTCGAGTAATTCTATATGTTGCGGCCTTTGTTTTTCTAGGTTTGCATACCAATCACGGTTTTGAATCTGCATTCCAGTCTGTAGGAGCGAATCATCCAAAATATACACCGGCTATTAAGAAGTTGGGATTCTTTTACAGTGTAGTAATTCCGGCAGGATTTGCATTAATCGCTATTTATCACTTTATAATCCACTAAAATCAATATAAATTATGTCTGTATTAAATTCCAGGATACCTGAAGGTAAAATGAGTGAAAAGTGGGGAAATCACAAGGGTAAGATTGATCTTGTGAATCCATCGAATAAAAGGCTTATTGATGTTATTGTTGTTGGAACGGGTTTAGCTGGATCTTCAGCATCGGCGACTTTGGCTGAGTTGGGCTATAATGTGAAGACCTTCTGTTTTCAAGATAGTCCAAGACGTGCACACTCGATTGCAGCTCAGGGTGGTATTAATGCCGCCAAAAACTATCAAGGTGATGGGGATTCTGTTTATCGCTTGTTTTATGATACGGTGAAAGGCGGAGATTATAGAAGTAGAGAGGCAAACGTATATCGTTTGGCTGAGGTTTCGGGAAATATTATTGATCAATGTGTTGCTCAGGGTGTTCCTTTTGCGAGAGAATATGGTGGATTATTGGATAACCGATCATTTGGTGGAGTTTTAGTTTCAAGAACTTTTTATGCTGCGGGACAAACAGGTCAACAGTTATTATTAGGTGCGTATTCAGCGCTAAGTCGTCAGATTGCCACAGGCAAGGTTCAAATGTTTAACAGGCATGAGATGCTGGATGTAGTTGTTGTAGACGGAAAAGCTCGAGGAATTATTGCGCGGAATTTAGTTACTGGTGAAATTGAAAGACACTCTGCTCATGCTGTCGTACTTGCCTCGGGTGGATATGGCAATGTATTCTTTTTATCTACCAATGCCATGGGAAGTAATGTTACTGCCGCATGGAAAGCACATAAACGAGGTGCGTATTTTGCCAATCCATGCTACACACAAATTCACCCTACTTGTATTCCGAGAAGTGGAGACCATCAAAGTAAGCTTACACTGATGTCTGAGTCCTTAAGAAACGATGGTAGAATTTGGGTGCCGAAGCATATCGAAGATGTTGAGAAAATCAGAAATGGCTCATTAAAACCTACTGAGATTAAGGAAGAAGATAGAGACTATTACTTAGAAAGAAGATATCCAGCATTTGGCAACTTGGTACCTCGTGATGTGGCTTCGAGAGCTGCGAAAGAGCGATGTGACGCTGGATTTGGTGTAAACAAAACGGGCGAAGCGGTTTATTTAGATTTCTCCTCTGCGATTATCCGGTATGGTAAGACCGAAGCCCGAGTTCAAGGAATTGATGTCAACGATATGGCTGAGGTGAAACGCCTTGGGAAAGAAGTGGTGAAGAAGAAATATGGAAACCTCTTCGAAATGTATGAAAAGATTGTCGATGAGAATCCTTACGAAACGCCAATGATGATTTACCCGGCTGTTCACTACACCATGGGTGGGGTATGGGTTGATTACAACCTTATGACATCGGTTAATGGTTTGTATGCCATTGGTGAAGCGAATTTCTCTGATCATGGTTCAAATCGATTGGGTGCTTCTGCTTTGATGCAAGGTTTGGCTGATGGCTATTTTGTTTTGCCATATACTATTGGTGATTACTTAGCTGATGAAATTAGAACAGGGAAGATTCCAATAGATAGTCCTGAATTTGATAAGGCCGAAAACGATGTAAAAGAACGTATTAATAAGTTTATGAACAACAAGGGAAGTAAGCCTGTTGATTATTTTCATAAGCGTTTGGGTAAAATCATGTGGGATGAAGTGGGGATGTCACGTAATGAACAAGGATTGAAAAAAGCTATTGCGGAAATCAGATCACTGCGAGAGGAGTTCTGGAAAGATGTATTCGTTCCAGGAGATGCCAACGGAATGAATCAGGAGTTGGAGAAAGCGGGGCGTGTGGCTGACTTCTTAGAGTTGGGTGAGTTGTTTGCCATTGATGCCTTAACACGAAATGAATCATGTGGTGGACATTTTAGAGAAGAGTACCAGACACCTGAAGGTGAAGCTCTTCGTGATGATGAGAACTTTGCCTTCGTTTCCGCTTGGGAATATAAAGGGGAAAATGCAGAGCCATTTTTGCATAAAGAAGAATTGAAGTTCGAAGCGGTGGAGTTGAAAACGAGGTCCTATAAGTAGATTAGTAGACTAAATAGCTAGGGCTAGTCGAAAGAGTATGTAGGATAATTATTTTAAGGAATAATCTAAATGATTTGGTCAGTGATGAAGCTTCTGTTTAGTTTCAATTGATGACGAAATTTAAAAGTTATAAAGAATTAAAAATTTGGCAAAAAGGAATTGATATTGTGTTGTACACCTATGAATTAACTGCTATTATTCCAAAAGACGAAAGATTTGGACTTTCATCTCAAATGAAGAGAAGTGCTGTTTCAATTCCTAGTAATATTGCAGAGGGCTGGGGTAGAGCTTCCAAGAAGTCATTTATACACTTTCTAAAAATTGCGAGAGTTTTTCTTTTGGAATTGGAAACGCAAGTTCAAATTGCAGGATTGTTAAATTTTATAGAGGAAACAAAGGAAAAACGAATAAAATTGTTAATTGATGAGGAGTCAAAAATGATTAATAGTTTTATTAAAAATATTAATAATTAGAAGGTAAAGCTAGTTTACTATTCATCTAGCTTACTTGTCAAGCAAAATATAAACTATGAATTTAACATTGAAAGTGTGGCGTCAAAACGGTGCTAAGGACAAAGGGAAAATGGTAGATTATCAAGTAAAGGATATTTCTCCTGATTCTTCCTTTCTGGAAATGATCGACGTATTGAACATGGAGCTAGTAGAAAAGGGTGAAGAACCTGTTGCTTTCGATCATGATTGTCGCGAAGGTATTTGTGGAATGTGTTCAATGTACATCAATGGTCAACCGCATGGCCCAGGTGACCGTGTAACTACTTGCCAACTGCACATGCGTTCCTTTAAAGATGGTGATACGATTACGATTGAGCCGTGGAGAGCAAGTGCTTTTCCTGTAATCAAGGATTTGATGGTGGATAGAAGTGCTTTTGATCGCATCATTCAAGCGGGTGGTTTTGTTTCTGTTAATACGAGCGGAAATACGCAGGATGCCAATGCTATTCCTATTCCAAAAGCAGATGCTGATGCAGCTTTTGACGCGGCAACCTGTATCGGTTGTGGTGCGTGCGTTGCAGCTTGTAAAAACGCAAGTGCCATGTTGTTCGTTTCAGCGAAAGTTTCACAATTAGATTTATTGCCACAAGGTAAGGTGGAGAGTGACCGTAGAGTGCTAAATATGGTTGCTCAGATGGATAAAGAAGGATTCGGTAACTGCACCAATACAGGAGCTTGCGAAGCAGAATGTCCTAAAGGTATTTCATTAGAGAATATCGCTCGAATGAATCGATTATACATGCAAAGCAAATTGACATCCGAGTAGTTGTCGATTCTCTAATTTTTTTAAGCCCCGTACCTATTCCTTTAAGTTAAGAATGTACGGGGCTTTTGATTTTGATATAATGCTGACAAAAAATAAAAGTATTGCAATGGATGTTTCGTATTTTCGTTATGTGAATGTGAATGCAGTGCCCGTGATTCGAGTTTTTTTGGCTTGTGTTTTTATACTTACTAGTATGAACGCGCATGCCACGCATAATCGGGCTGGTGAGCTGCTCTATGAATACATTTCTCCATTAAGTTATCGAGTTACAGTAGTAACTTACTCAAAGATTAGTGACATTAGCGCCAATGCTGACAGGGATTCATTAGATTTAGACTGGGGAGACGGAACGATTGAAAGTATAACACGAACGAATGGTCCTTTGGTTAATGGGATTCCCAATGGCGAATTAATTGGAAATGATATTAAACAAAATATTTATGTCAGCGAGATTCATACCTATACCGGAGCGCTTCCTTTTTATATTATCTCAGTGACAGACCAAAACAGAATCGCGAATATTGTGAATATATCGGGTGGTACAGGATCTGTTTCAGTGGCCATATATTTTGAAGATACCTTAAAGTACATTCCTCCTGAACTCTTTGAAGGGAACTCTTCCCCAATCTTGCTTAATCCTCCAATCGATTATGCCAATGTCAACGATACCTTTTACCATAATCCTAACGCCTTCGATCCAGATGGCGATAGCTTACATTTTAAATTGGTACCTTCTCTAGAGGCGAATGGTTTAGAAGTGCCTCTATACATTTTTCCTGACCAATTTCCACCAGGACCAAATAATAGTTTCACAATCAACGAAAATACGGGTGAAATCATCTGGGCAACTCCACAACAACCAGGGATTTATAATATCGCTATTTTAGTGAGAGAATTCCGCGGTGGGCGTTGTATCGGAACACTCTTAAGGGATATGGAGATTATTGTTGAGGCAATATTAGACGATCCTCCTCAGATAGCTGAGTTGAGAGATACCTGTGCAGTGGCAGGATCAAACTTTACGATAAACGTTGAGGCGGTAGATCCAAATGGTGAAATCGTTACCCTGTCTGCTTTAGGTGCGCCATTCATTATCACTCCTTCTCCAGCAACTTTTCAGGCTGACACAGGATTAAATCCAGTCGGGGTGTTTACGTGGAACACGCTATGCGAACATATCCGTCCGCAATTTTATCAGGTAGTTTTCAAAGCAGAAGACGAGCCCAATGGGAGTGGAGTCGTTTTATCTGACTTAGAGACTTGGTTAATTAATGTAGTTCCTCCGCCACCTTCTGGCTTGAATGCTACAATTATCGGAAATGATGTTCAATTAAATTGGGATGATCCTTACGCATGTATCACATCTCCCGACTTTCAATATTTTTCTGTTTGGCGAAAGATAGGCTGTGATAGCTTGGACTATAGTATTTGTGATTTAGGCCTAGATAATACGGGGTATGAATTGATAGCAGATAATATTCAAGTTTATGAGTATATCGACCAAGATCTTGATCGGGGAAATCAGTACTCTTATCGAATAATAGCTCACTTTGGTAAAAATCCTACATCATCACAAGGTAGCGTATACAATCGTATCGTAAGTTCTCCGAGCAATGAAGCTTGCGTAGAATTGCCATTGGATTTACCTGTTTTGTTAAATGTATCTGTTGATGTGACAGATACAAGCAACGGTGAAATGTTCATTCGCTGGACTAAACCAGAAGCTGGACCAGGATTGTTAGATACCTTATTAGACCTTCCACCTTACGTGTTTGAATTGTATCAGTCATCAGATTTATTCGGAGCTAACCTTCAACTCATTCAAAACTTTAGTTCGCCAAGTTATGCTGCTTTAGTAGATACATCGTATGTTGACCTTTCCTTAGCTACATCGTTGAATCCGTATTCATATGAAGTCCGATTTTATGCGGAAAACGGACTAGATACTTTAGGAAAAACTTCGGTTGCATCCTCTGTCTTTTTAACGATAGGTGCTGGGGATCAGCAATTGGCCTTAAGCTGGAATGAAGACGTGCCTTGGTTTAATGAAACATATACCATATACAGGAGTGCAAGTTTGAGTGGTATATATGATAGTTTAACCACTATAATGAATCAGAATTACATCGATATTGGATTAATAAATGATTCTACTTATTGTTATTATATCGAAAGTTCTGGAGCCTATACGAATGCAAGTTTACCCAGCCCATTGATTAATTTATCGCAGCGCATCTGTGCCGTACCGATAGATACTGTTCCTCCTTGTCCTCCAGTCTTGCTTGTTTCTAACGATTGCGAAACCATACAGAATCAAGCATGGTCAGATGACAATTTCCAGAACAGATTGACTTGGAGTGATTTGGCTTGTGGCGATGATGCTGCCCGGTATGAAATATACTATGCGGAAGACCAGTTGAATTTTGATTTAATTGTTTCAACTGCTGACACTTTTTATATACATCAGTTAAATAATACTTTAGCTGGATGTTACTTAATCCGAGCAATAGATGAGAAAGGAAATGTAGGCGATTTTGGGGATACTATATGCGTTGAGAATTGCCCTTTCTACAATTTACCAAATAGTTTTACCCCTAATGGAGATGGCGCCAATGACTTGTTTACTCCTTTTCCTGGATGGCGATTTGTTGCAAAAGTGGATATTAAAATTTATAACAGGTGGGGAAACTTAGTGTGGATCACAGAAAATCCAAATATTAACTGGGATGGTACGGACATTCAAACGAAGAAAGAATTGAATGATGGTGTTTATTTATACAGCGGCTATTATTTTGTTTTAAGAAGCGATGGGAGTTTGGATAAAAGACCTTTACCACAAGATGAGGATGGCGGCGGATTTATTCATTTGATTCGCAATAAGCAGTAGCTCCTCGATAATTACATCAAATTATATATATGTTTACTGGAATCATTGAAAATCTTGCCGAAGTTAAAGCTATTGAAAAAGATAAGGGGAATATAAGTTTCACTTTACAATCATCTCTTGCGCATGAATTGAAGATTGACCAAAGTGTATCACATAATGGTGTTTGTCTAACCGTGGTCAAACAATGGGATGATCAATATCAAGTTACTGCCATTAAAGAAACTTTGGAGAAAAGTAATTTAGCCTCTTTGCAAATAGGATCAACAGTTAATATCGAGCGATGTATGGTAATGAATGGTCGGTTGGATGGCCATATCGTTCAGGGGCATGTGGACGCTACGGGTAAGTGTGTTTTGAAAGAATTTAATGAGGGTAGCTGGCGCTTTGTGTTTGAGTATACAGCCTCACGAACTAATCTGATTGTTGAAAAGGGTTCGATTAGTATTAATGGTGTTAGTCTTACTGTTTTTAATGTGAGCAATACCAATTTTGAAGTGGCTATAATTCCTTACACCTATGAACATACTAATTTTCATGAATTAGCGCTTGGTAGTATAGTGAATTTGGAATTTGATATTATCGGCAAATACATCGCTCGATTACATGAATTAAAGTAATTGATCTTTTACATCTTTCTTTACGTCATTTTTTCACCTCGCTAAGTATGATAACTGCCAAATTGTATCATCTTAACTGACATTCTTTCAATTTTTTCCATTGGCACAAAAAGTGCTTAAGGAGAGATGAAGATTTAATAAACCAAAAATTGATATAATTATGAGCAAGATTAACATTAAACCGATTGCGGGCACAAACAATCGTGTAGTTGTGCTTCCAGCTCCTGCGGAGCAAAAAACAACAAGTGGTATCATCATTCCAGACTCAGCAAAGGAAAAGCCACAACGAGGTGAAGTTGTGTCTGTAAGTGAGGAAGATGAAAAGATGATGAAACCAAAAGTGAAAGTTGGTGATATGGTTTTGTATGGTAAGTACTCGGGCACAGAAGTTAGTGTAGATGGTGTAGACTATCTTATTATGCGTGAATCAGACATCATGGCAATTGTTTAATCTATTTACGAAAAATTTAAAAAGTATAAAAAATGGCAAAGACAATAAAATTTGATACAGAAGCTAGAAAGTTATTAAAAAATGGTGTTGACCAATTGGCAGACGCTGTTAAAGTAACTTTAGGTCCAAAAGGAAGAAATGTAGTTATTGATAGAAAGTTTGGTTCGCCTGTAATTACCAAGGATGGTGTTTCAGTAGCAAAAGAGATCGAATTGGAAGATCCGATTGAGAATATGGGCGCTCAAATGGTTAAAGAAGTAGCTTCTAAAACGAATGATTTAGCGGGTGATGGTACAACAACAGCTACAGTTTTAGCTCAAGCTATTGTAACTCCTGGCTTAAAATCTTTAGCTGCTGGCGCTAATCCACTTGATCTGAAGCGCGGTATGGATAAGGCTGTTGGTGTAGTAATCGAAAACATCAGAAAGCAAAGTGAGGAAGTTGGAAACAACATCGAAAAGATTCGTCAGGTAGGAACAATTTCGGCCAATAATGATGAAACTATAGGTGGTTTGATTGCTGAAGCTATGGAAAAAGTTGGTAACGAGGGTGTTATCACTGTAGAGGAAGCGAAAGGAACAGAAACCTATGTTGAAACTGTAGAAGGTATGCAGTTCGATAGAGGTTATTTGAGTCCTTACTTCGTTACGGATACAGAGAAAATGGAAACACAAATGGAGAATCCTTTCATATTGATTTATGATAAAAAGATTTCTTCCATGAAAGACTTGCTACCTACGCTTGAAAAAGTAGCTCAAAGTGGTAGAGGTTTACTAATTATTGCTGAAGATTTAGAGGGTGAAGCGCTTACAACTTTAGTAGTGAACAAATTACGTGGAACTATCAAGGTAGCTGCAGTTAAAGCGCCTGGTTTTGGCGACAGAAGAAAAGCTATGCTTGAAGATATTGCCATTCTAACTGGTGGAGCTGTAATTGCTGAAGAAACAGGTAGAACATTGGAAGCTGTTGAGCTAGCTGATCTAGGAACTTGTGATAAGGTGGTTATCGATAAGGATAACACAGTTATCGTTAATGGAGCAGGAAAAGCAGAAAGTATTAAAGCACGCGTAGGTCAAATTAAAGCACAAATTGAAACGACAACCTCTGACTACGACAGAGAAAAGTTGCAAGAGCGCTTAGCTAAATTAGCTGGAGGTGTTGCAGTTTTGTATGTAGGCGCTCCAAGTGAGGTGGAAATGAAAGAAAAGAAAGACCGTGTAGATGATGCTTTACATGCAACAAGAGCTGCAGTAGAGGAGGGCATTGTTCCTGGTGGAGGAGTTGCATACATTCGTTCAATTAGTGATTTAGATAAATTGAAAGGAGATAACGAAGATCAAAATGTTGGTATCGAAATCATCAAGCGTGCGATTCAAGAGCCTTTGCGTCAGATTGCTAAAAACTGTGGTGTAGAAGGAAGTGTTATTGTAAATAAAGTGCGTGAAGGAAAAGGCGACTTTGGTTATAATGCGCGTGAAGATAAATACGACAACTTAAAGAAGATCGGTGTTATTGATCCAACTAAAGTAACACGTGTGGCACTAGAAAATGCCTCATCCGTAGCAGGTATGTTACTTACTACTGAATGCGTTATTGTTGATAAACCGGAGGAGAACAGCGCGGCGCCAGGTGGAATGCCAGGAGGAATGGGCGGTGGAATGCCAGGTATGATGTAGTATCTTTTTATAAGTACAAAAAAGGGTATCATTCGATACCCTTTTTTGTTTCCTTGATTAACTCAAGATTAAATCTTGTTAATACTTAAATATATAAACAAATTCAAATACTTATATGTTCTTACAGCGACAGAGATTCGCTATCTTCACTTAAATTTTTAAAATGCGCTTTCCCTCCCTTATTTTACTAGTCGTTTTGTCGACTTTAAGTATACAATCTTATGCGCAAAAACAGTTTACGATAAGTGGTTATGTGAAAGATGCCAATACGGGTGAAGATTTGTTCGCCGCCAATGTTTATATCAAGGAATTACTAAAAGGAACCACAACGAATATCTATGGTTTCTATTCTTTATCTACTGAACCCGGCACCTATACTATCGTTTATTCATTTCTCGGTACGCAAGACTATGAGCAAGTGATAAAGTTAGACCGGGACATTACTTTAAATGTTGAGTTGAAGGAAAATGAGGTAATCACTGATGAAGTGATTGTTACGGGTAAAAAAGAAGATCGGAACGTAGACGATGCGCAAACCAGTGTCGTCGAATTGGATATCAAAACAGTAAAAGAGTTACCAGCCCTACTCGGAGAAGCTGACATTTTTCGAACCTTACAATTAAAGCCTGGCGTAGCGAGTGCTGGAGAAGGAGATGCTGGCTTGTACGTTCGTGGAGGTGGGCCTGCCCAGAATTTAGTTTTATTGGATAACGCAACCGTATACAATCCCGGTCATCTTCTTGGTTTTTTTTCGGTATTTAATGCTGATGCCATTCGAAGCTCAACTTTAATTAAAGGGGGAATTCCTGCTGAGTATGGTGGAAGAATATCTTCTGTTTTGGATATCACCATGCGAGAGGGTAACATGAAGGAGTATGAGTTTGAAGGAGGCATAGGCGCGATTTCTTCGAGAATTACTGCTCAAGGTCCTATTGTAAAGGATAAAGCTGCTTTTATTGTCTCTGGTCGTTTTACCTATTTAAGCTTTTTACTGAATCCTCTTTTAAAAAACCGAGAAACGCCAGTAAATATACCTTGGTTTTTTGATGTCAATGCCAAGATGAATTTTCGCTTAGGTGAAAAAGATCGTTTGTTTATTAGTTCTTATTTTGGTCGAGATCGATTTGCCTTTAGTTCAGGTGGAGGAAGTGGCTTATCATTTGAACTGCCCTATGGAAATGCTACTACAAGTATTCGATGGAATCATCAATTTAATGGAAAGCTATTCATGAATAACACCTTTGTTTTCAATGATTATGTTTCGAAAATTCGTGCAGGATTTCAGGATAATAGTTTTGAATTAAATTCGGGTATTCGGGATTTTGGATTGAAAGGTTCGATTGAGTTTTTCCCTAAAATAACCAATAAATTCAAGGCAGGTTATGAATATGTTTTTCACCAATTCACTCCCTATATTTTTGAAGCAAATATTCAAGATGAAGAGTTTAGTTCTGAAATTGACGTAAAATATGGTCATGAGTTTGCTTTGTTCATACAAGATGAAGTGGATGTAACTACTTGGTTGAAAATAAATACCGGCCTTAGAGCTTCTCTTTATTCAAGCACAGGACCCAATGAACGTGTATATTTTGATGGTGCTATTCCAGTTGATACAGTTCAAAAAGGTGCTTTTGAATCCTATGCGACTTATTTTGGTGCTGAACCGCGAATTAATGCTCGATTTAAGATAAACGACGAGACTTCCATGAAATTAGGGGCCAACCTAAATTACCAATACATTCATTTGGTGTCACAGTCAACCACTACCTTACCAACTGATTTGTGGGTGACTAGTACAGATGTTGTTAAGCCGGAAATAGGCACTCAAGTATCTTTGGGCTTGTTTAGAAATTTTAAAGACAACATGTATGAGACATCAATTGAAGGCTACTACAAAAAAATGTGGAACCAAGTAGAGTATGGTAATGAACCTGTAGTTACTGCTAATGAAGAAATTGAAGATCAATTTGTATTCGGAGAAGGACAAGCCTATGGTGCTGAATTTTATGCCGCAAAAGCGAAAGGTAAAATAACGGGGTGGATAGGATACACTTTGGCTTGGACTACACGAAACTTTCCTGATATTGATAATGGTCGAACCTTCTTTAATCGTTACGATCGCCGTCACGATGTGTCTGTTGTTTTTCAGTATAAAATTAATGACCGCTGGAGTTTGAATGCCACTTTCGTTTACGGATCAGGTCAAACAACTACCCCCGTGGTTAATCGATACATCATCTCAGGGGAGATTGTAAATGAATACGGTGATAGAAACAGTTTGCGTTTACCTGCTTATCATCGTATGGATGTAGGAGCCTCTTGTATTTTGAAAGACAATGAAAAACGATATTCCGATTTGAATTTTTCAATTTATAACTTGTATAGTCGAATGAATCCATATTTTATCTATGATGACATCAATTTTGATAATAGTGGGAATTTTAATATTCAGGCAAGACAAGTATCCTTAATACCGATTTTGCCGACGATTACGTGGAACTTTAAATATTAGTCATGAAAAATTTGTTGTTTGTCATATCGAGTCTTTTAGTTTCAGCACTTATTTTTTCTTGTGAGAAAGATATTATTCTCGATATCCCACCCGGGGAAAATGACCCTGTAGTTGAAGCTTGGATTTATGATGGTTCTGGTCCTTTGGTTATGCTTTCGCGTCAGTTTTCCGGATATGGCTCTTTCAATCAGGCAACAATAACTGATTCCTTATCCATTCGTGGGGCGAATGTTTTTGTGAATGGTGTGGAATTAGTCGAGGGGAATTTGTTTGAGTTGCCTCAAGATTTACTTGATCAGTTTCTCGATGCCAATAGAGTACCCAGAGTATTTGGTCAATTTGTTGATCAGCTGGCTAATCTCAGCGTAGAGCAGCAGTTAGCTTTCGCTTCAAGTCAAGAAGATAGCGCATTTATTAATTTTGTCAATAATTTGAATTTTTACATGGATACAAGTAATTCAATTACTGGCACAGGGGGAGCTGCATATGAGCTTCTAGTGGAAACCGAGGAAAAGATTTTAAGCGCAACGACAACTATTCCAATCAAACAGGATATCAATTTTTTACGTTACGAACTTAATAATGAAAATCCGGGTTTTGCTGAAGTATTCGTGAATATTACTGTTCCTGATAATTTTGATGCTTTTGTTCTTTTGGCAACGAGAAGAAGTGATTCAACAGCTTTTTACATTCCGGATTATTTTGGAGGAGGCTTATCTGATAATGGTATTTATGCAGGAAGTGGTACAATTGAGTTACCTTTGTTGCGTGGATACTCTAATGATGAAGATCCAGATTTAAGTGTGTTAGGTATGTTTGAAGTGGGCGATGAAGTAACGCTGAAATGGCAGAATATCGATGAAGACACTTATAACTTTTGGTTCTCTGTTTTCAACGATGGAGGGGATACTCCGTTTTCATCTGCTACTATAGCACAAAGTAATATCAATGGGGGAGTAGGTATTTGGGCAGGATATAATACGAGTTATACAACAATAACAATACAATAAAAGCAAATAGAAGAATGGAAAAACACAATGTAATTATCGTAGGCTCAGGTCCCGCAGGTTATACTGCGGCTATTTATGCAGCAAGAGCGAATATGAAGCCAGTGATGTATATGGGCTTGGAACCAGGCGGTCAATTAATGCAGACAACAGATGTCGAGAATTACCCGGGTTATCCTGAAGGTATTATGGGACCTCAAATGATGAATGATTTCAAGGCGCAAGCTGAGCGTTTTGGAACTGAAATTCGATATGGTATGATTACCAAGGTTGATTTCTCAAAAAGACCATTTACACTAACCATTGATGATGATAAGCAAGTACAGGCTGAATCTGTCATATTGGCAACGGGTGCTTCAGCCAAATGGTTGGGTTTAGAGTCGGAAAAACGATTAAATGGACGAGGTGTTTCAGCCTGTGCCGTTTGTGATGGTTTTTTTTACAAGAATACAGAAGTGGCTATTGTAGGTGCTGGCGATACGGCAGCGGAAGAAGCTCTTTACTTATCAAAACTTTGCACTAAAGTGCATATGTTTGTTCGTCGAGACGAAATGCGTGCATCTAAAATCATGCAAAACCGTGTTTTGAAAACCGCAAACATCGAAGTGTACTGGAACACAGAAACAGATGAGGTGCTAGGTAAAGATGAAGTAGAAGGTGTACGAATAGTTGATAATAAAACGGGTGAAAAAACGGAAATTCCTGTGAAAGGATTTTTTGTGGCTATTGGCCATAAACCGAATTCAGACGTGTTTAAGGACTATCTCGAAATGGACGATGTAGGTTATGTAAAAACGAAAGCTGATTCGACGCAAACAAATATTGAAGGAGTATTCGCTTGTGGAGATTTACAAGACAGTGTGTTTCGACAGGCTGTTACTGCAGCTGGAACAGGCTGTATGGCGGCCCTGGAAGCTGAGCGTTTCTTGGCAGAGAAAGAAATTATTTAAAACTGGTATAATCTTAGTTAAGAATTAGAGAAAATAATAGTTATGAAGAGATTGGGAACATTATTGATAATGCTTTTTGTTTTGTTTGGTCTTCAGGCGCAGTCTTGGGACTTATCTAAAGATAAAAACGGCATTAAAGTTTATGTTAAAAAGACGGAAGAATATCGGATGCCTGCCTCAAAAGTTACCGCTTTTATTGATGCACCATTTGAGGATGTTGTTGAAGCAATTTTTGAAGTCAAAAATTATACGGCATACGTACCTGATTGTGCTAAAATTGAAGTACTGAAGAGAACAGGCTCAAATGAGTTGATTTATTATGGTCTCTTCGATTCACCATGGCCGGCCGCTGATCGTGATTTAGTAATACAACTGAAAAAGATTCCAATTCCTAATGGTGTTAAAATTGATATGACGAATAAGTCAAACTTTATAGAAGTCAAAGAAAGCGCCACTCGAATTCCAATTTATTTCGGTTTTTGGGAAATTGTTAAATCTACTCAAGGAGTGAAAGTTACCTTGGAATATCAAACTGATCCAGGAGGAAGTGTTCCCGATTGGATGATTCAAGGAGCAGCTACCAAGACGCCTTTCAATATGATCGAAGGTCTAAGGGAATTTTTAAATTAAATTAGCAGATTCATTATTTGCAGTTTTAAGGTATGTAAATCGATATGGAAAGTGTGCATGATGCGGTAGTTAAGGAGATTGGCGGAAAGGAACAACCCTTGAGTCAATACCAAGGTAAAGTTTTACTTATTGTGAATACGGCCTCTAAATGTGGCTTTACGCCGCAATTTAAAGACTTGGAGGCCTTATATCAGGAATACAAGGATAAGGATTTTGAAATCTTAGGTTTCCCAAGTAATCAATTTCAAAATCAAGAACCACTGGAAGGTGAGCAGCTCAGTGAGTTTTGTGAACTTAATTATGGTGTAACCTTTAAAATGTTTGATAAAATTGATGTGAAAGGTGAAAGTGCTGATCCACTTTTTCAATACCTGTCAAACAAAGATTTAAATGGACAGGTTAACAGCACACCCAAATGGAATTTCCATAAATACTTAGTGAATAAGGAGGGGGAAGTGGTAGATTATTTCTATACTTTTACTAATCCAAATTCGGGGAAAGTTAGAAAAGCAATTGATAAATTGCTCGCTGAATAAATGAGTGTTAAACTTGACATACTAGCTATAGGTGCTCATCCAGATGATGTAGAACTTTCTTGTGGAGGTACTTTATACAAGCATGCCTTGGCAGGAAAAGCTACGGGTATAGTAGATTTAACTTCGGGGCAATTAGGTACACGAGGCACACCAGAATTACGCATTCAGGAAGCACATGAAGCGGCAAAAATTTTAAAACTAGCTGTTCGTGAAAATCTGGAAATGGAGGATGGTTTCTTCACGAACGATAGAGAACATCAACTGAAGCTTATTACTTCAATAAGAAAATATAAGCCCGATATTTTATTGATTAACGCACCTGACGATAGGCATCCTGATCATGGAAAAGCAGCTATGTTAGCAAGTGATGCCGCGTTTATGTCGGGTTTGTCGAAGATTTCCACTTTGCATAATGGTAAAGAACAGGAAGCTTGGCGTCCGCGCAATGTGTATCATTACATTCAGGCAAAATATCTTAAACCTGATTTTGTCGTTGACATCAGTGAGCATTTCGAAGTCAAAATGCAAGCGATATTAGCTTACAGGTCTCAATTTTTTGATCCTAAATCCAAAGAGAAAGATACTTTTATTAGTTCACAAGAATTTCTTGATTTTTTAAAAGCAAGGTTTCAAGATCTAGGGCAACTTGCCGGAGTAAAGTATGCAGAAGGCTTTATCGCGCAGCGATACTTGGGTGTAGATGACATGACTAGTTTATTCTAAGGTATGGAAGAAACAAATAATCCCAAAAAAGCGAGTAAAAAGCAATTGAGGGCAGCAAGAGATTTGTTTCGCTATATTAAACCTTACAAAGGCTATTTTATTTTAGGCTTAATTTTTCTTTCCCTTACCAGTTTAATTTTCATGATAGTTCCTGCGGCAGTTGGTCAAATGCTTAAAGCAGCGAAAGGCAATACACTAATCCCATACTTAAATATACACATGGATATCTATCAATATGGATGGTTATTCTTGATAATATTGTTGGCTCAAGGTATGCTTTCCTTTTTAAGAGTCAATGTTTTCGCAGTAGTTACCGAAAACAGTTTGGCGCAAATACGTGTAGATTTATATAACAAATTGCTTGCCCAAGAGATGGCGTTTTTTGAGAAGAATCGAGTAGGAGATGTTGTCAGCCGACTTTCCACAGATGTCGAAAAGTTGCAACAAGCATTTTCTATTACATTACCTGAATTTCTTCGTCAAATCATCGTATTTGTTGTTGGCGTTATATTACTTTTAATATACTCCGTAAAGCTTACATTGGTCATGCTTGCAGTGTTTCCAGCCGTTATTATTCTTGCAATAATTTTTGGACGATACATTAAACGCCTGGCTAAAGAAAGACAAGAATATCTTGCACAAACCAATGTGATTGTCGATGAAACATTTCAATCTTTTCAATCCGTAAAGGCCTATGTTAATGAGCGTTTTGAATTAAGTCGTTACGAAGGAAAAATGATGGAATTAGTCCAAATAGCACTAAAATATGCAAGAGCTAAAGGTGTTTTTTTTACTTTCATTATAACAGGTTTGTTCGGTGCCTTGTTTTTCATTTTATGGATGGGCGGTATTCAAGTGTACAATGGGGTAATTGATGTAGAAGAACTTACAGCTTTTATTTTTTATGCCATGGTTATCGGTGGCTCAATTGCGGGCTTAGGCAATCAATATACCGAATTGTTAGGTGCTTTAGGCGCGACAGAGCGTGTTAAAGAGATTTTAGATGAGGAGCAAGAATTGGATATTATTGATGGTGAGATAGCAGAAATAACCTTCAATAAAACAATTCGATTTAATAAAGTAAACTTTGCTTATCCTACCCGACCGGATATTCAGGTTTTAAAAGATGTTAGCTTCGAAGTACTGAAAGGTCAAAAAATAGCCTTAGTTGGGAGTAGTGGTTCAGGTAAGTCTACCATAGTAAAGTTATTAAGTAGATTCTATAAGCTGCAAGATGGTGAGATCAGCATCGATCGACAGCCCGTAAATGATTTTGAAATTAAATCTTTGCGTAAAATTATTGGTATTGTTCCTCAGGAAGTCATTCTTTTCGGTGGAAGTATCTTGGAAAATATTCGTTACGGTAAATTGGATGCCACTTTGGAAGAAATTCGTGCTGCAGCGAAACAAGCGAATGCGCTCGATTTTATTGAAGCTTTTCCAGAACAGTTTGATACGCTGGTAGGCGAACGTGGGGTGCAACTATCAGGTGGACAAAAACAACGGGTCGCTATTGCTCGAGCCATATTGAAAAATCCGAGTATTCTCGTTCTTGATGAGGCTACAAGTTCATTAGATGCCGAATCTGAAAAACAGGTACAAGATGCATTGGAAAATTTGATGCAGAATCGTACGACATTTATCATTGCTCATCGTCTAAGCACAGTGCGCAGTGCCGATGAGATTTTGGTGCTACATCACGGAGAAATTGTTGAGCGAGGTAAACATCAGGAACTCCTTCAAAAGGAGGAAGGATTTTATACTAAGCTATTAAAACTTCAAATTGAAAATCGTTAATCGTAATATTGGTTTTTAGGTTTTCTTTTTTCATTGATGGTTTGAAGGTAATAACCACTCAGTGTACTCAGCATACCGGTAAGTCCACCAAGTATACTCGTAATGACAATAACTAGATAGGGACTTGGAACGTCAAGTAACTTTCCCATTCGATCTAAGAGGATGAAATCGTTGAAGTAACTTTGATACAGGGCAGAAACAGACCATATTAAAAGTACCGAAAAGAATCCAATAAGTATTGCTTGCCAGCCGCTGTCCAAAAAAGCCATACCTACCAAGAAGCAAACGATACTAATAACCCACCAAGGAAGAAAAATAGACGCTAAGCTGCCAAAAAGTACAATGAGAATAAATGCAAATATCGCTTTCATATTATGGTTTCTTTAGACGTACAGTTTGATATTGAATGTTCTGATACACTGAGGCATCAGAGGAGTTAATTAACTCGTGATAATTACCATTAGCCCATTCATTAACGAGATTATCATAAAATTTACTTCCAGGATTACCACTTTGACCACCAGGATAAACACCATAACCTTTGATCTTGCCGCCATCAAAATCTAAAATCATACGCCAGCTAGGCCCGTGGTATTTGCCTGTAGCATTGACAATTTTATAATTACCACCAACATCAATATTCGTCGAGAAAGCTGGAATCATCGCTAAATGCTCAATTAGGGTGTTTTTATATTTACCCCAAGCCAATGCATCCAAATCCATTAGATCCTCTACAGTTTGATGAAAAGCTAAATTAATGAGGTCTTTGCTCGTTTCTATTTTTTCAGTGGCTTCATTATCAATAAAGCGGTGATCGATACTGTCTGCCAATAGGCGAAAGGTTTGGTATTCATTCGGGGCTTTCCAGCCATCTTTCCATTGAAATGGATCCCAACCTCCAGGAACCTCAGGCTCTACAAATTCATCCCATAATAATGTGTAGTAATTTTCATGGAATAATTGAAAGTAGGTTGCAGCCTTACTAGATGAGGTATTCGTATAATCCCATGAGCTTAGCGTTTCATACATTTCTTTTCCAGGATTGTCAAGCGTTTCTATTTCCAGGTAAGACAGCATAATAGGAAGAGCTTCAGCCGCCATTAAATTGAACTCATTAAAATGAAGCGCTTTGAAATCGTCGATGTCCGCATCATACATTTGACTTAGTTCTTCATTAATTACTCGGTTTCTATAGTATTCAAAAACACCGTGTGTAAAGTAAGGATAGCTAGTATCTGCTACATGCTGATTGGCGCTGCTTACAAAATGCCTTTGCGGGTTTTTCATTGTCGGAATGTCTTCAAACGGGATAAACTCACTCCAAGCCTCTTTTTTAGATCCGTCCAAAAAGAAAATACCTTCTTCGGCTTCAAGTACTGGAAATTCACCTTGTTGTCGAATAGCAATATCGCCGTCAACTGATGCAAAAATGAAATTTTGAGCAGGACAGGAGTAGTGGCTTAGCGCAGCCATATAATCCTCATAATTCTTGGCTCGATTGAGCTCATAAAAGGTCTGATATTCCTTACTGCCTCGGTGTGCCATCCATTGTAAAGCGAAATTCTTTTGACCATCTTGTGTTGGGAAGTTTTCATACACAACTGGCCCTAGATGCGTATGAATAATGGTATCGTATACTGTTTCACCACCTTTTACTTCGAATGCTTCATAAATCTTAGTTGTTGCTCTCCAATCATTCTGCCATTTATAGTAGTCCTTGCCATCATCTTTGAATTCAATACTATACCAGTCTTTCACATCTCTTCCGGCGTTTGTAACTCCCCATCCGATGTAATCGTTAAATCCGATTATGATGCCGGGAGCGCCAGGAAACACAACTCCATAGGTATTTAGGTCAGGTGTGTTTAAATGCATTTCAATCCATACCGAAGGGAAGGATAATTTTAAGTGTGGATCGTTGGCTAACATTGGATAACCTGAACTAGTTTTTTCTCCATCTATGGCCCAGTTATTACTTCCGATTTGTACATCATTTTTTGTGTATAAAGCTCCTAAATCTTCGACATTTGAATCATTTCGAGGAAGTGTACCCGGCTTAAAATTACTGTCTATGGCAAGAGTACTTTGCCATCCATCTGGTGGAGTAGGGAATATAGGGTCAATAACATCGTCATAATCTCGGAATAAAGAATCAAAGAGTTCTTTTCCATACTTAATGGCAAAATTACTGTACTCGATGTCATACTCCGTTGAAGTAAGCACATTACTCATATTCATCAGTAACAATGCAGTTTTATACGCGCTCCAAGGTTCAGGTTCGTAGCCTATAAGTTGATATTCAATAGGTAGATCTTTAGTCTTCAAACCAGCCATATAGGCATTCACTCCATTTGCGAAGCTTTCCATTATTTCCTTAGAAAAAGGATCAGATTCTATGAGAGCAAGTTTTTGTTCGGCACCATACTTTAAACCTATTCTACGCTGCTGAATATCAAAATTTATAAATTGATTATTGTCGCCGGCACCAAGAAGTTCTGAAATCCTTCCTTCGGCTGCGAGTACCTGAAACTCCATTTGCCACAAACGTAAACTAGCTACAATGTATCCTTGTGCAAAATAAAGATCCTTTTCATTTTGGGCAAAAATGTGCGGAATTCGACGTTCGTCGAAATACACCGTAACTTCTTCAGTTAAGCCTTCAGCGATGATATTTTCAGGTATGTGAAGATTATTTGTATTTTCACCCAAGTGATAAAATCCCGAGAAAGGATTAAGTAACTTACCAAAGGCTGGTTTGCCTGCTAGACGTGTGTTTAAGGCAATCATTAGACAGATTGTCAGCAAAAATGCAACAATAAAGCGAAAAATATTCAAGGGTAAGATTTTTGATACGGAGAAATAACGATGGCTAATATAAGTTCAAATATCAAGATTTTAAAAGAACGGGAATCATTTTATTTCAAATTGAAATTGGCTATCTCAATTGTTTTAGTTTGGTTTCTGGTAGAGCTTATTGACAATATATTTAAGCTTCATTTAGAGAGTTATGGTCTGAAACCAAAAACCATTGAAGGGCTATTGGGCGTGCTAAGTTTTCCTTTTTTACATGGCGATTGGAATCACCTACTCTCAAATGCGTCTAGCGCTATAGTTTTGTTTACCGGATTGTTTGTTTTTCATCCCAATCGTAGCTTAAGGTATTTAATCATTCTGTATTTAGGTTCTGGTACTTTACTATGGGTAATTGGCCGGGCAGGTACTAATCATATTGGTGCTAGTGGCTTGATTTACGCTGTTGCCTTCTTTTTGTTTGTTTCGAGTATTCGGGAGAGGAATAGAAGCTCTATGGCACTTTCTTTTTTTATCATTTTAATGTACGGTGGAATGGTGTGGGGAATTACACCCTTTACCGTTTTACCGAATGTTAGCTGGGATGGGCACTTGGCAGGTGCAATAGTAGGCGTGACTTTAGCTTTATATGCCTATCGAAACTACGTTAAACCTCAAGAGTTATACAGAGAAGATGAGCGACCATTTTTTGAAAAGTATCCTATGGAAGAGGATTTTGATTGTTGAGGGCTTTCTTCCAATTATAAAATCTCAAATAAAGTAAGGATAGACTAGCCAGTGACCCCCAGTAAAACCATTCTGTCGTCCATGCCTCTGAGAGCGTTGAGTCGCGCAGATAAAATATGATGTAAATGAAAACGAGGTAAAGGACTATGGTTATAGTTTCTACGATTAGACTGTGCAAACTAGCACCAATACTAGCGAGAGTATTAAACAGAATAGTGGAAAAACCATAAAGTTGTAAGGCGACTAGTGTTACGTAAAGTGGCCCAATAGATTGACTTACTAATCCTTTTTCGGATATAAGACTAAGGAAAAACTGCGGATAAACAAATGTAGGCAGCGTAAAAAGTAAGATGCATACACTGCTAATCAATATAATTCGCTTTAAGGTTGGAATAATTTCATTGACTTTCCCTTGCCCAACCAAATTACCTATAACCGTATTCGTGCTTGAAGCTAAAGCATAAGTCGGTATGCCGAGTAAGGTATAGATTTGCTTTACGTTGTTTGATATAGCCAACTCTTCCTTGCCAAGTTTTTCTATTAGGGTAAAAAAGATAACCCATGCAGCCAGTCCGATGAGCGTTTGAACAACTAAAGGAAAAGATAAATTAGTGATTTTGTAGATGATATCTTTTTTAATGGCTTTGAAGAAAAACAAGTGATTTTTCTTACGCAAGTTTAAAACGCCCACACCAGCTAACATGATACCCATAGATAGAAATTCTGCGAAATTACTTGCATAGGCAGCTCCTTTTATACCTAGGGCAGGAAAGCCAAAATGTCCAAAAATTAGTACCCAATTAAGAAATATGTTGCTCGCAGACATTGTGACAATTGCAACAGCTAAGATTTTAGTACGACCAATCCCCGAATAATAGGCGATGAGTGCGCTACCAAAAAAACTGGCAAAGAAACCCCACTTTCTGATGTTCAGGTAATCATATGAAGCTTCAATAACAGCCGGATCGGCAAGAATAGATTCTAAAATACTTCGCCCAAAAAAGAATAATACAAACCACAAAAAAGTAGCTACAGCCATCAATACAATAAGCATGTTGTCTAAGATTAGTCCTATAGCTTTATGCTTGTTTTTCCCATCTTTTTGAGCGATTAAGATTTGGGCACCTCGCGTGTAACTAAATCCAGCCATGAAAAAAAATAGGTAGAGTAGAGATATGTAACCGATAGCTGCTTGCTCAGTTACTCCGATTTCACGCATGAAACCAATGTCCGTAACTGCAATCAGGGTAAAAAAGAAATTACTTACCATTAAAGGAAAGGCAATACCGAGAATTGCTTTATAACTGTAGCTTAAATCTTTCATTAAATGGAGAACTGCAAAGTAAACAAAACTTATTTGCTACTGTTTATTTTTTCTTTCAATTTTGGAAATTTAAAAAAAAATAGCAAAGAATGAAGTGATTGAATACTAATCATTTGTATCTTATTTTGTTTTAATTTTCTAACTTATTGGATTGGTAATAAATTGAATGAAGGCGCCAATTTTAATCGTACAATTTACCTTGTCGTGAATAATTACTTTTGATTATGGTTTATATATTCTTAAAATGTTTTTATTTTGTGCGTTAATACTAAAACGATTAAGACTATTTCATATGAATAAAGGTAAAATTATTGTTGCTACTGCACTTTGGTTAGTTGTTGCTGGATTAGGTTTTTGGTTATATAAAATTATTCAAGATCCCGTTCAATTCGAGGCTGACTACAATAAAAGATTCAAAAAAACCACAGAGCGAATGGAAGATGTTCGTATTGCTCAGGGCTATTACTTGAAAGCGAACGGAGAGTATGCTGGCAATTTTGATGATTTAATCAAGAGTATTAAAAATGATTTGATTACTGAAATTATTATTAAAGGTAATCCGGATGATACAACTATCGTTACGACTTATGATACAGTAAGATATAATATCAAAGATGATATCCAGTTGCTAGCCACAGCAAATTTAGATTCCTTGCGTAGAATTCCATTTACGGGTGAGGAGTTTGATCTACAGGCGGCTATTTTAAAGCTTCAGCGTGTAGAGGTTCCTGTTTATGAGCTAATTGCCCCGAAGCAAAAGTATCTCAAGGGTTTAAAGCAAGAATACTGGGATCTTAAGGAAGATTTAGTAATGGGTTCAGTATATGAGGCTACTGATAAAGGTAATTGGGAGTAAAGAAGAGGAAGATTGGTATTTTCAAATCCATCCCAAAGCAGGGAAAGTATATTAATAACGGAATGGGGCAAACATAGTTTGTCCTTTTCTGTTTTTCACGAAAAGGATAATCGAGTTTTAGCCACTCGAATTGTTGATTTGGGTACGCCACTTAATGACATGGCTGCTAGCGATTTTGAGCGTTTGTTTAAAGAGGAAACTGTGCTGGCCTATTCATTTGAAAAGCTTATTTGTCTTTTAGATACCTCTTTAATGACACTGGTGCCCAATTCTTTATTTCAAATGGAATCGAGCAAGGATGCCTTGCAATTAGTGCATGATATTCCAAGTGGACAATTTGAATTCTGCAATGAACGTTTGCTGTCCATTGACTATCAAGTAGTTTATGCTTTACCAAAAAACTTAAAGGATGCATTGAATAAGCACTTTATGAATGTTAGTTATGATTTAACTGCAGCTAGTTTGCTCAATTATTTCTCGAAGTTAAATCAATTGGATGCTTTGTTTGCTGTTCATTTTAATGCCGAAGAGATTTTAGTCTATCGATTTGAAAATAAAAAACTGATTTTTTTTAATTCATTCGACTTCATTACTGCTGAAGATGTGATTTATCACCTTTTACATGTGATGAATGACCAAAAGCTCCATCCCGATAGATCCCTTGTATACTATAGTGGTTTACTACCAGAAGATTCGTCTATTATGAGTGAACTTAAAGAGTATATTAAAAATTTAAAACCCTTACCTAGAACTAATAAGGTAAATTATGCAACAGATGTTGCTTCTATGCCTGAACATTACTTTGTGCATCATTACAGTAAATTGTTATGAGGATAATTGCTGGAAAATTTGGAGGTCGCGTGTTAAAGGTACCTGAGTTTTCTCCCACTCGGCCAACCACTAATATCGCCAAGGAAGCCTTATTCAATATGCTCGAGAATTATTACAATTTCGATAATATTGCTTTTCTTGATTTATTCGGGGGAACGGGGCAGTTGTCTTTTGAAATGGCATCAAGAGGATGTCAAGATATTACTTTGGTCGAGCAGTTTCCCAAATGCGTAAAGTTTATCGAAAAAACCATAATACAATTGGGAATTGAAGGTATGCGGGTTATGCCAATGGATATATTCAAATATCTGCCGATGGCGAATAGGACGTTTGATTTGATTTTTGCAGGACCACCTTATCCTTTGCCCAATCTTGCTGATATCCCTGATTTAATTTTTGAAAATAGCTTGATTGAAGGTGAGGGGTGGTTTATACTAGAACATAATCCACAACATAATTTTAAAAATCATCCGCATTATATCAAGCAAAAAAAATATGGTCAGACCATTTTTAGTATTTTTACTAACGAAGGAAAAAAAAGAGATTGATGACTAAAATTGCAGTATTCCCAGGTTCATTTGACCCGATAACCGTTGGGCACGTAGACATTGTAAAACGTGCTATTCCTTTGTTTGATAAGATTATTATTGCCGTAGGAGTTAACACTCAAAAAAAGTATCTATATGACTTAGAAACTCGATTACAATGGTTGAAAGAAAGTTTTGGCAATGAAGCATCTATTGAAATCGATAGCTACGAGGGACTTACCATTAATTATTGCAAGCGTAAAAATGCTCGATATATTTTACGTGGAATTCGTTCTGCTGCAGATTTTGAATATGAAAAGACCATTGCACATCTAAACAATGCAATGGATGAAAATCTCGAGACAATCCTTATCTTATCTAAACCGGAGCTTGGTTCGATATCATCTACAATTGTTCGAGAAATTATCAAAGGGAATGGTGACGTGAGTAAATTTGTTCCACCCGCTGTATTCAGAAGCTTAACGAAGTAGGAAGATGCGCGCTATCAGTTATCTTTTCTTTGCGTCTATTATTTTATTGTTTGCTTGTCAGGAAGATTATACCTTTATTGATTACGCTGGCGGATTTTCTGTGGAATTTACAGAGCAGCCTACGATTGATGTAGATACTTTTCAAACTGCGCTTGGGCAAGTCGAGTTGTATACCTTCCTATTAGAGTTATCCACCACGCATGCGCAAATGCTCACCTATTCAGACTATCCAGTAGATGAACAATATATCAAAGACCCCTACGCATTTATTGATGGTGCGAAAGATGGTGCTTTAAAAAGCTTGAATGTTACACAAATTAATTTCGATGAACGTATTGAATTTATGGGAGTTTCGGGAGTTGAAGTAATTGGTAATAATAATGAAGGTTTGCAAATTCATTACAAACTTTTTTTAAAAGGTAATCGACTATACCAATTAGGTGTTCTAACCAATGAAGAGGACGGCAATTGGAAGAAAGGTCAAGATTTCATCGAAAGTTTTACATTTATAAACAAATAGCTACGAACAATTAAACCCCATATTCGGTTAAATTGATGTTACTTATGGTAGCGCTAGAAAAAATTATTATTTTTGTACTATGCAAAGCGGAAAAAAAATATCGGGTTTTTCCAAGTTAAGTAAGACTGAGAAGATTCAGTGGTTGGCCCAAAATTTCCTTTATTCCAATCCTATAGAAGTTGTAAAGGATTTTGCAAGCTTTTGGCATGACAATGTAGAAGAGCAGAAGGTTTTTGAGGGTTTTAGTGAAAATACCGTATCCAATTTTCATATGCCTTTTGGAATAGCACCTAATTTTCTTATAAACGGAAAAGATTACGCAGTACCAATGGTAACAGAGGAGAGCTCAGTGGTAGCTGCCTGCGCGAATGCTGCTAAGTTTTGGTATGATAAAGGGGGATTTAAGGCAGAGGTTATAGATTCGGTCAAACTGGGTCATGTGCATTTTAAGTACCGTGGTGACGGAGTTAAATTAAAATCTTTCTTTCCCCAGTTAAAATCTAAGCTTATTGAAGGCGTTAAGGATCTTACTGCCAATATGGAAAAGAGAGGTGGTGGTGTCATTGATATTGAGCTATTGGATTTAACTAAAAAAGAGGATAGCCTTTATCAGTTGAAGTGTAGTTTCGAAACGGTAGATTCGATGGGCGCGAATTTTATTAATTCATGTCTTGAGGATTTTGCTAAAATCTTGGTCGAAGAAATCCAGTTGTCTCCCGAATTTGCTTTAAAAGAAAAAGATGTTTCGGTAGTGATGTCTATTCTTTCCAATTTCACACCGGATTGTGTAGTTCGAGCTGAGGTTAGTTGTCCTGTGGATCAGCTAGGTTATTTTAATGATGGTTCGATTAAACCCGAAGAGTTTGCTGAGAAATTTGCTACGGCGGTTCGAATCGCTGAGATTGATCCTTACCGAGCAACTACGCATAATAAAGGCATCATGAACGGTATAGATGCAGTAGTCATTGCCACGGGTAATGATTTCCGTGCAGTAGAAGCTTGTGCGCATACCTATGCATCAAAGGATGGGCAATATAAGAGTTTAACACATTGCACGATTGAAAACGATTTGTTCAGGTTTTATATTGAGGTTCCTTTAGCTTTGGGAACAGTTGGTGGTCTCACCGGACTTCACCCTTTAGCAAAAAAATCGATGGAGTTAATGGGTAATCCTAAAGCACATGAGCTCATGCAGATTGTCGCAGTAGTTGGATTAGCGCAAAACTTTGCTGCTGTAAAATCCTTAACTACAACAGGTATACAAGCAGGGCATATGAAGATGCATTTGAATAATATCTTGAGCCATTTCCATGCCACCGAGGAAGAAATTGAAAAAGCTTTGGTTTACTTCAAGGATAGGGTCGTTTCTTTCAGTGCAGTCCGCGAATATTTGCAATTAATTCGCACCGCTTAATTTCAATCATGAGTTCTCAACGCTTTTATGCTCATGGTAAACTCATGCTGACGGGCGAATATGCCGTTTTAGACGGTGCAAAGGCATTAGCATTTCCCACTCGTTTTGGTCAAAGTTTAGAGGTAAGCAATGCAAACAATTCACCACACCCAATAACTTGGCAAAGTTTTGATTTTCAAGGAAATGTTTGGATGAATGCACATCTTCCATCCAATGACTATGCATTAAAGGAGTATGTCCGTTTGCAAGAAATTCTACGAGCAGTGGAGGCATTGAATTCAGATGTATTCTTTGAGCAAAATTTGGCTTTCACTACCATCCTTGAGTTCCCTCAGAAATGGGGCTTGGGAAGTAGTAGCACCTTGATTAGTTTGTTGGCGCAGTGGGCGAGCATTGATCCGTTTGAACTATTGGATAAAACATTCGGAGGAAGTGGATACGATATTGCTTGTGCTAGTAGCGATGGCCCAATAGTGTATCAAAATTTCGGTAAACAGAAGGATGTAAAGCGAGTTGAGCTCTCAATGGCCTGGACGCGTGGAGCTTTTTTTGTTTATTTGAATCAGAAAAAGAATTCTAGAGAGGCCATTAAGCATTACAAAAGTTTATCAAATACCCAATCTATTGTGACCGAAGTCAACCAATTGACAGATGCTTTGGTGCAAACCACAAGTATATCGGAAGCTATGCATATCATTGTAGAACATGAAAACTTGATGAGCGCAACGCTTGAGCTTGAAAATATTCAAAAATCGAGTTTTGTTGATTTTAAAGGGGTTTGTAAATCGCTTGGTGCTTGGGGCGGAGATTTTATGCTAGCGCTTACAGCGTATGATGAAGACTATGTGAGAGATTATTTTGAAAGCAAAGGTTTTAATACGATTTTTACATATGATAAATTGTTATGGAAGTAAAGAAAAATTGGATTCCACTGCACTGGGCGAATGCCGTTAATACTTTAGATGGAGAAGTTGCATGGCGTAGTCCTTCGAATATAGCATTAGTAAAATATTGGGGGAAATATGGACGCCAATTGCCCAGTAATCCCTCAATTAGTTTTACCCTGAAAAATGCGCATACTAATATGCGAATGAAATACAGTTCGGGCAATGGTGCTGTTACTTTGTATTTCGAAGGGGAACGGAATGAACAGTTTGAACAACGAATGAAACGATACATTGAAAGCATTAGTGACATTTATCCATTTTTAGAGAATGTTGATTTAGAAATTCATTCGGATAATTCTTTTCCTCATTCAGCGGGAATAGCTTCTTCTGCCTCGGCTATGTCAGCCTTAGCCCTTTGTTTATGTTCGATAGAAAAGAAAGTGTTTAATACTTTGGGTGCTGATGAAGATTTTTTTTATAAGGCATCGTTTTTATCGCGATTAGCAAGTGGCTCAGCTTGCCGTTCCGTTTATCCTAAATTGGCTATTTGGGGAGAACATCCAGAGATAGAAGGTACAAGTAATAATGTAGCTAATTCAGTGGGTTCACACGTAGACCCTATTTTTCATACTTTTAAGAATTCTATTTTAATTGCTTCAGCAAAAGAAAAATCGGTTAGTAGTTCAGCTGGGCATCAGTTGATGGAAGATAATCCATTTGCAGAAGTCCGTTTTAGTCAAGCAAGGAGCAATCTAAAGTCTTTGATGGAAGCTATGGCTAAAGGCGATATGGCCAAATTTATCGAGATTGTGGAGGAAGAAGCTTTAACCTTGCATGCTTTGATGATGACATCGAAGCCGAGTTATATATTAATGCAAGCGAATTCACTAATACTGATTGATAAAGTCCGTTCTTTCCGAGAAGAAACAGGTTTACCAATTTGTTTTACTTTGGATGCTGGCCCGAATTTACATGTCTTGTATCCCTTCCATATAGCTAAAGAGGTTGAGGGTTTTATTGAGAATGAATGCCGACCATATTGCGAGAACGGTTTGATCATTCAGGATGAGGTTGGTGATGGTGCCATGGCTATCTAGCCTTAGATAAGCAAAATGGATTATCATTGGTGTGAAAAACTGTACACTCCTTAAATCACGAAGTATACCACGAATCTAGACATAAAAAAAGCGTTGAGTATCAGTAAACCGTATCCCCAACGCTTTAAGTAAGTACCAATCCGCCGAGAGTGGGAGGAATTAAACCGCCGTCCGCCAACTGGCGGATATGCATCCGACGCCACTATTTTATTAAGCTACGTGCGTATTGTCTACCTCTAGCAGACTTAAGTTGTTTTTCTCTTTTCATTGCCTCTTTCTTTGAAGAGAAAAATTCGACATCCAAAACCATCCAAGGCCTAAATCTTCTACAATATCCTTTAGTTGCGAAGTGATTATGGGCTTTGATTCGTTCGATGAGATTTGAAGTGTACCCAATGTATATTTTATCAAAAAATGGAGCGTATAATATGTATACTACGAATCTAGACATAAAAAAAGCGTTGAGTATCAGTAAACCGTACCCCCAACGCTTTAAGTAAGTACCAAGAGGCGGAATTGAACCGCCGACCTCCGGGTTATGAATCCGACGCTCTAACCATCTGAGCTACCTTGGCATATCTGGATGTTTAAACTCATCCCGGAGTTTCTAGCTTAATTAAACCGCCGTCCGCCAACTGGCGGATATGAATCCGACGCTCTAACCATCTGAGCTACCTTGGCGTAACTTCCTAATAAAGGACTGCAAAAGTAAAACTATATTTTTAATGTATCAAAAAAAAGGTACTTCATTTTAATCTTAATACTTACTTAAACATTATTGTTGTTCAAGTGTTACAACTGCAACCAAAGCTCCAGGGTATGAGTGTACAAATGAACTGTTCGAGATGCGGAATTGAAGTGCTTTGTAATGAAAAAAAAGGGATTATAGCTTTTGAGAATGATTTAGTTTTTATTGAACAAACCAAAATATTCTTAAAAAAAACATCATACAATTGTTTGTGTTCTCAATGCAGTAAGGATATCAATAATCTAGTTTGTGATTTACTTAAGGAAGAAGAGGTAGGAGAACTTCAATTAGGTAAACACTATTATATGGAGGTAGGTTATATGGTATTCACAGAGTACTTTCACATGATTAGGGGGTATTGCTGTAAAAGTAACTGTCGACATTGTGCTTATGGGTTTAATCCCGAAAATCTTGTTAAGCGATCTAAATAAATCTTTTTTCAAGCAGATATCTGATGATTGTTTCAGTTCCGCCAGCCCTTTTTTTCACGTATTGAGCGGCAATTTGTCCTGCTTCTTTTGCGAAATCTTTATTCATTAGCATGACCAGAGACTTATGGTTTTCTGACTTACTGGATAATTCAAGCGCAACATTCAGCGCAATTAAATCTTTAGCTTCTTTTGACTTAGCATGATTTGGGCCGTAAAGTAGTGGTTTGCCATAAACCCCCGCCTCTAATACATTGTGGACACTTTTATCAAAGCCTCCACCAATATAACAAATATCGCCATAGCGATATAGTAGAGATAGGATTCCTATGCGGTCAATTATCAAGACTTGTGCAGCTCGTTTATCGATGCCATTAGAATATAAAACAGCCTTAGGGAAGGTTTTTAGTAGTTGTTTAATTCGTGATTCATTGACATCATGCGGTGCAATTATAATTTTTAAATCTTTAAAGTGCTTGGTAAACTCCGCAACAATTGTTTCATCCTTTGGCCAAGAACTGCCTACTATAAGCGCTTTTTGTCCATTTATAAATTCTACTATTATCTCATCGCTAAAAGCTGTTTCACTTCGTTTAATAACTGCGTCAAATCGCGTATCCTTTGCCAACGAAGAGTTTATAAAATTATGTTCTCGAAGCAGTTGCAAAGACGTATCGTCTTGTACAAAACAATGGCTAAATCCTTTGAGCATTTTTTGATGTAGAATTCCATAGGATTTAAAAAACAATTGCGATTTCCTGAATAAACCAGCCACTAAAAAGTGAGCGATATTTTGCTTGCGGAGTTCACTTAAATGGTAAAACCAGAACTCATATTTGATAAAGAAAGCCGCTTGGGGATTAATGGCTTTCACTGTGTTGAAGGCATTTCGTGGAGTGTCCTTGGGAAGGTAGTAAACCGCTTTAGCTAATGGAAAATTAGCCTTGTACTCATATCCAGAAGGAGAGAAGAAAGTAAGAACAATGGGATAGTCTAGTTCTTTGTAGCACCATTCTATAAGGGGGCGTGCTTGTTCAAATTCACCTAAAGATGCGCAATGAAACCACAATGTTTTTTCTGTAAAGGGTTTAATCGTTTGAGTGGATCTACCTTGAACGAAAAGACGTGCTTTTTCATTGAACGGACTGGCTAAGGCGATTATTCCATGATAAAGACCTATAAAGATTCGATAGATAAGTTTGGAAATCCACATAAAAAGGATTTTAATAAGTATAGTACTGACTTCCAGAACTTTCCCCGATGTAAACAGGGATAATCCAGGATAGCTTGAAGCCATACATTAAATCTATCCGACTATTATTTAGCGGTTTTTGTATGTAAAAATCTAATGGTCTTCTATTTTGGGTGAAGGCTTCAGTAATTTCAAAACCAAAACTTAAATTAACAAATTTTCCTTGTTCTAAGCGGATTAAACCTACATACTGACTCAGCAATAAACCATTTGAGAATCGATCATAACCCTTGGCGTAATCGCCAGTTAATTGAGGAGTGATCTGCTTATCGACGTCAATTAAGATTTTGTGGTGCATATAACCGGCACCAATTTTAATTAAAATTCCATTGCTTGGCTTGGTGGGTGAAAAGAAGAACGATTTACCGGCATTGACTTTCAGTATTGCACCCCTAAGATTTAAATTAACATCGTCGAGTATCCCATCATTCGTAATGATTTGACCGTTGCTTGTGATGGTATTCTCGATATGATTCTTTTCTTTTACACTTGTACCGAATAAAAAACCTCCTTCACCACCGATTAGCCAGTTTTTCCGAAATTTATAGTTTATGCTTAAACCAAATTGATATCCTGGGCCAAATCTTTTTGCAAAGTCAGCACCCGGAAGTTGGAAACTTAACTCAGGTGCAATTAAAAGCGCATTTTCAAAATTTACAGGATCATCCTTTTCTTGGGAGTGCAACGGAGAAAGTCCAAAAAACAAAATAAAAATCCATATCAATCTTTTCATAAAACAAATTTACTCAATTTCATTTCACCTACTTGAATTCACTCAGCTTTTAACAAATAAGACGTCTTTTAGTGATATATTTGCAGTATAATCAGGCACTAAGAATGAGAGCTATACAGATGGTTGACTTAAAAGCACAGCATGATAAGTTACAACCTACATTAAATGATAAAATTCTTGAAGTTGTAAACAGCACAGCCTACATAAAAGGTCAAGAAGTACAGCTTTTTGAGCAGGAATTAGCCGCTTATTTGGATGTAAAGCATGTCATTGCTTGTGGGAATGGTACGGATGCTTTGCAGCTTGCAATGATGGCTTTGGGATTAAAACCGGGAGACGAGGTAATTACTACAAATTTTACCTATGTTGCTACAGCTGAGATTATTGCATTGCTTCAGCTTAAACCTGTTCTTGTAGATGTTCATCCAGATACATTTAATATTGATATATCAGTAATAGAGAAAGTAATTACTTCAAAGACAAAAGCTATTGTTCCCGTGCATCTGTTCGGGCAATGTAGCCAAATGGAAGAGTTGATGGCCATCGCTAAGAAACATAATCTATTTGTAGTTGAAGATACAGCTCAAGCGCTCGGTGCAGATTACATTTATCAATCTGGAAGGCGGCAGAAGGCGGGTACAATAGGTGATATAGGGACGACATCATTTTTCCCATCGAAGAATTTAGGATGTATGGGCGATGGAGGTGCCTTGTTTACTAATGATGATGACTTGGCCTTGAAAATACGTATGATTGCCAATCATGGTCAGTCGAAGCAATATTATCACGATTTAGTAGGGGTGAACTCCCGCCTGGACACTATTCAAGCTGCGATATTGAGAATAAAATTGAAGAATCTTGATGAATATGGTGCCCTGCGAGCGAATGCAGCGAGGGTTTATGACAAGTTACTAAAAGACATAAGTGGAATAATTACGCCAGTTCGTATTGGATATTCCAATCATGTTTTTCATCAATATGTGCTTAAAACGCATGAAGTAAATCGAGATGGATTGATTAATTATTTAAAGAGTGTAGATATACCTTGCAATATTTATTATCCGGTTCCTCTGAATGAACAAAAGCCATATATGGATAACTCTCGTGAGTTTCCTGTTACAAAGGCCTTGTGCCAATGTGTATTTGCCTTACCTATACATACAGAACTCGATTACGAACAACAAGAATTTATAGTTAACCATATAAAAAGATATTTAAGCTTATGAAAATTTGCGTGATCGGTACTGGATACGTTGGTTTGGTTTCAGGAACATGTTTTGCTGAAACGGGCAACACGGTAATCTGTGTAGATATTGATGAGAATAAAGTAGAAAGACTAAGTCGCAAGGAATGTACCATTTACGAGCCTGGTCTCGAGATATTGTTAGAACGAAATGTAGATCAGGGGCGACTGTCATTTACGATCGATTTGAATGATGCTGTGGAAAAATCGGATATCATCTTTCTAGCCTTACCAACACCACCTGGTGGCGATGGGGCGGCAGACTTATCCTATGTTTTGGGTATGGCGGATACGCTCGGAAAGATTATTACTGATTATAAAATTATTGTAGATAAAAGTACGGTTCCTGTCGGTACAGCAGACTTGGTTCACGAAGCTATTGCTCAGAATGCGCAAGTAGAGTTTGATGTAGTTTCCAACCCTGAGTTTTTGCGCGAAGGGGTAGCGGTAGATGATTTCATGAAGCCAGATCGTGTGGTTATTGGTACTTCTTCTGAGAGAGCCCGTAAAATAATGGAACGCTTGTACCAACCGTATGTCATGTCTGGTAATCCAATTATTTTTATGGATGAGCGTTCAGCCGAGATGACTAAGTATGCCGCGAATTCTTTCTTGGCTACAAAGATTTCATTCATGAATGAAATTGCTAATTTATGCGAACGAACAGGGGCAAATGTTGATATGATTCGAAAAGGAATAGGGGCTGATGATAGAATTGGAAAACGTTTCTTATTCGCGGGTATCGGATATGGGGGTAGTTGTTTCCCGAAAGATGTACAAGCCTTGGAAAAAACAGCACAGGATTATGCCTATGATTTCAAGATTCTGAATGCGGTAATGGCTGTGAATAAAGTACAAAAACAATTGTTTTTTGAAAAGATTAATTCGGTCTACAAAGGCGCCTTATTAGGCAAGTGTGTTGCTCTATGGGGCTTGGCTTTTAAACCCAACACGGATGATATTCGGGAAGCCCCAGCTTTGGATTTAATTCAAAACTTGTTAGACGCGGGTGCTACTGTAAAGGTCTACGACCCGGAAGCAATGGGGAATGTGAAAGCTGTCTTTGGTGAAGATTTAACTTATGCCTCATCGATGTATGGAGCTACTGAGGATGCAGACTTTTTAGTTATCGCGACAGAATGGACGATGTTTAGAACACCAAATTTTGATGCCTTAATGACAAATTTAAAGGACAAGACCATATTTGATGGGAGAAATATTTATGCCAAAGAGAATTTAGTAGAATTGGGCTTCGTCTATTATAGTATTGGTAGACCATAAAATTATGAAAAGAGTATTAGTTACAGGAGCTGCGGGTTTTCTGGGTTCTCATCTTTGTGATCGCTTTATTAAAGAAGGGTGTCAGGTGATTGGCATGGATAATCTCATAACGGGTCGAATAGAAAATATCGAGCATTTGTTCCCGTTATCAAATTTTGAGTTTTATCACCATGATGTAACAAAGTTCATTCATATTCCGGGCAAACTGGATTATATCTTGCATTTTGCCTCGCCTGCAAGTCCTATTGATTACCTGAAAATTCCTATACAGACCCTTAAGGTTAGTTCTCTCGGAACACATAATTGTTTGGGTTTGGCTAGAGCGAAAAAATCAAGAATTCTTGTTGCTTCAACCTCAGAAATTTATGGAGATCCGCTGGTTCATCCACAAAATGAAGATTATTGGGGTAATGTTAATCCTATCGGACCGCGTGGTGTATACGACGAGGCTAAGCGATTTCTGGAGGCTTTAACTATGGCATACCACAGCTATCATCAAGTAGAAACTAGAATAGTTCGAATATTTAATACTTATGGACCTCGGATGCGATTGAACGATGGCAGAGCCTTGCCAGCGTTTATCGGGCAGGCCTTGAGAGGTGAGGACATAACTGTTTTTGGCGATGGTTCTCAAACAAGGTCTTTTTGCTATGTAGACGATTTGGTTGAAGGAATTTATCGATTGTTGCATAGTGATTATGCTTACCCTATAAATATTGGTAATCCCGAGGAATTGAGTATGTTGGAATTTGCAAATGAAATTGTAGCTCTTACTCAAACAAAGCAAAAAATTGTGTTTAAGGATTTGCCTGAAGATGATCCGAAACAACGACAGCCAGATATTTCTCGAGCAAAAGAAATATTGGGATGGACTCCACAAGTTAAACGAAATGAAGGGCTAGCTATTACCTATTCGTATTTTAAATCATTGAGCAAAGAAGAGTTAAATCTTAAAGAACATAAAGATTTTAAAAAATTCACTTCCTAAAAAATGAGTACTTATTTTGCACATCCGACCGCAGTGGTTGATCAGGGTTGTACTATTGGAGATGGCACGAAAATTTGGCATTTCTCTCATATTATGCAGCATGCCGTCATAGGCGAAAATTGTAATTTAGGACAAAATGTTGTTGTTTCACCTAAGGTTATTTTAGGCCGTAATGTAAAAGTGCAAAACAATGTTTCTATATACACAGGAGTAATATGCGAAGATGATGTTTTCTTGGGTCCGTCTATGGTTTTTACAAATGTTGTGAATCCGAGGAGTGCAATAAATAGACGAAATGATTACCAAAAAACGCATGTTGGAAGAGGTGCAAGCATCGGGGCTAATGCAACAATCGTATGTGGTAATAATATAGGGAAGTATGCGTTTATTGGTGCAGGTACGGTAATCACTAACGAAGTTCCGGCTTACTCTTTATGGGTTGGAAATCCAGGAAAACAGATTGGTTGGATGAGTGAATATGGTCATCGTCTTAAATTCGATAAGGACGGATTGGCCGTATGCGAAGAAAGTGGAGAGCAGTATAAATTATTAATGAATCAAGTTTCGAAAATTTAGTTATGTATCAGGAAATACTGAAAAAAGAAAAAAAAATAGCGGTAATCGGTCTGGGTTATGTAGGTTTACCTATCGCATTGGAATTTGCTAAAAAGGTTTCTGTGATAGGATTTGACATTCACGCAGGAAGAGTTGAAATGATGAAGAAGGGCATTGACCCAAGTCAAGAACTCGAAAAAGAAGCATTTGAAGGAACCGATATCCTTTTTACTTCTAATCCAGATGATTTAAAGAATGCCAACTTTTTCATTGTGGCAGTTCCCACTCCTGTTGACACCCATAAAGTTCCCGATTTAACACCTGTATTAAAGGCTTCAAAAACGGTAGGTAAAGCGCTTAAGCCTGGTGATTATGTAGTATATGAGTCTACAGTATATCCTGGATGTACTGAAGAAGATTGTATTCCGGTTTTAGAGAAAATGTCAGGGCTTACTTTCAAAAAAGATTTTAAAGTGGGCTACTCTCCAGAAAGAATCAATCCTGGTGATAAAGAACATACAATTACTAAAATAATTAAAGTAGTTTCTGGCTGTGATGATGAGTCATTAGAAAATATAGCGGAGGTATATAAAATTGTAGTGGATGCCGGAGTGCACAAAGCAACTACGATAAAGGTAGCTGAAGCAGCCAAGATAATTGAAAATACCCAACGCGATGTAAATATTGCGCTGATGAATGAGTTGTCAAAAATATTTGACAAGATGGGAATCAATACCTATGATGTATTGGAGGCGGCTGGCACCAAGTGGAATTTCTTAAAGTTTTTCCCTGGACTGGTTGGTGGACATTGCATCGGTGTTGATCCCTACTATCTAACTTATAAAGCAATTGGATTGGGATACAAACCAGAAGTGATTCTATCCGGTAGAAGAATAAACGACAGTATGGGAGCGTATGTCGCTCAGCGATTGGTTCAAAAACTTATCAAAAATGGGAAACAAATAGCTAACTCGAGGGTCTTGGTAATGGGCTCAACTTTTAAAGAAGATGTGGCGGATATTCGTAATTCCAAAGTAGTTGACGTAATAGGAGAGCTCAAAGGATTCTCTGTAAATGTTGACGTTATGGATGCGTATGCAGAGAAAGGGGAAATGAAAGAAGAGTATGGTATTGAGTTGATAGATGAAATCAAGACCAAATACGATGCTGTAATCGTAGCTGTGAATCATGATAAGTATGTTGATTTGGATGAAGCTTATTTTGACAGTATTACAACCGATAATGCGATCTTAGTTGATATCAAAGGAATTTATCGCGACACGATTGAAAAACTCGAGTATTGGTCATTGTAAAATAAAGAGATGCATAAATTATTAATAACGGGAGGTGCAGGGTTTATAGGTTCGCACGTTATTCGTTTTTTTCTTGAAAAATACCCCAACTACAAAATCTATAATTTAGATAAACTGACCTATGCGGGTAACCTTGAGAACCTAAAAGATATTGAAGAAAATCCAAATTATCATTTTATTAAAGGCGATATAGTCGACGCAGCTTTCATTCAAGATTTGTTTAATACAGAACATTTTGATGGCGTAATTCATCTAGCGGCCGAATCTCATGTAGATCGTTCTATTTCGAATCCGCTTGAATTTGTCATGACGAATGTTATTGGTACCGTTAATTTGTTAAATGCGGCCAGAGCTAACTGGAGTTCATTTGACGGAAAAAGATTCTATCATGTGAGTACAGATGAAGTTTACGGATCATTAGGTCAAACAGGTTTGTTCACAGAAACTACATCTTATGATCCGCATAGTCCTTACTCTGCTTCTAAGGCAAGTAGTGATCATTTTGTGCGAGCGTACAATGATACCTATGGCTTACCTGTTGTTATATCGAATTGCAGTAACAATTATGGATCACATCAATTCCCGGAAAAGCTAATTCCTTTGTGTATTAACAATATTAAGCATAATAAATCATTGCCAATCTATGGTGATGGAAAGTATACTCGCGACTGGTTGTGGGTCTATGATCATGCACGGGCTATAGATATGGTTTATCATCGCGGATTAGATGGTGAAACCTACAATATTGGAGGATTCAATGAGTGGCAAAATATAGATTTAGTTAGAACCTTGTGTGCTTTAATGGACAAGAAATTAGGTCGAGCAAAAGGCACGAACGAAAAACTTATCACTTTTGTAAAAGATAGACCCGGACATGATTTGCGTTATGCAATCGATGCTAATAAAATTAGAGCGGAATTGGGATTTGAACCTTCAGTTAACTTCGAAGAGGGCTTAGAAAAAACGGTGGATTGGTATCTAGCTAATGAAGAATGGTTGGAACACGTTACATCTGGAAGCTATACGAATTATTACAAAACACAATACACTTCGTAACATGAAAATGTATGACAATAAATATCACGAAGAAAATCTGGAAAATAAGTCATTTTTAGTAACGGGAGGAGCTGGTTTTATTGGCTCTCATATTGTCAGTTATCTTTTGAAAAATGGTGCAGGTAAGGTTAGAGTGTTAGATAACTTGGTTACTGGTAGATATAGTAATATTCAAGAATGGGAAAACCATCCAAACTTCGAGTTTATTGAAGGCGATATAACAGATACAGCTTCTTGCCTTAGAGCCTGTGAAGGCATAGACTACCTTTCCCATCAAGCAGCCTTAGGCTCTGTACCTCGATCGATAAAAGATCCTGCAAGAACAAATGCAACCAATGTTGATGGTTTTTTAAATATGATGATTGCAGCAAAAGATTCTAAGGTTAAAAAAATTGTGTTTGCCAGTTCTTCCTCAGTCTATGGAACTGAAAAGTCATTACCAAAATTTGAAGATAAGATTGGAGACCCCTTATCTCCTTATGCGGTATCTAAATACACCAATGAATTATATGCTAAAGTTTTTGGAACTACCTATGGAATGAAAATAATCGGTCTGAGATATTTTAATGTCTTTGGGCCTCGCCAAGATCCATCCGGCCCCTATGCTGCTGTTATACCAATTTTTATCGATAAGTTAAAAAGTCAAAGTCCTGTGTATATAGATGGAGATGGTGAACAAACAAGAGATTTTACTTTCGTAGAAAACGCGGTACAAGCAAACGTGCGAGCTATGCTTTGTGAAAATGAAGAAGCTTTTAATCAAGTTTATAACATTGCTTACGGAGAGAATTATTCGGTGAATTATCTATTTAACTCGATACGGGAAGCATTAGGCTCTGAGCAAGATGCTATACACCGGGAGAGTAGGAAAGGTGATGTAAGAAATTCTTTGGCAGACATTTCAAAAGCACAAGCATTGCTTGGATATAAACCTTTATTCAGTTTTAAAGATGGTCTACCTTTAACGGTTGAGTCATATAAATAATTCCTGTGTTTTCAATATTTAAAAACATTTTTCAATCCAAACCCAAAGCTGTCCTTAGAGATTTTTCCGATATTGCTGTTGACATGCATTCTCATCTTATTCCTGGAATAGATGATGGCTCTCAATCTAATGAACAATCACTAGAGATGATTAAGCGTTTGGATGAATTGGGTTTTAAAAGGTTGATTACTACTCCGCATATCATGAGTGGTGGATATGACAATAATACCCAGATTATCCAAGAAGGCAGGGATAAACTCAAGAGTTATTTAAGCAATCATTCCTTAAACATCGAAATTGATTGTTCGTCAGAGTATTATTTAGATGGACATTTTGAAGATCTTATCGAGCAAAATGATTTAATGCCTTTCGGAAATAATTACATTTTGTTTGAGTTGTCCTATATGTTTAGACCAAGTAATATGGAAAATGTTATTTTCGACCTGAGTTTAGAAGGATATCGTCCAATTTTAGCTCATCCAGAGCGATATAATTTTCTAGCAGATAAATCGCTAAAAGAGTATCGAAAGATTAAAGAACAAGGTGCTTTACTTCAGCTTAATTTGTTTTCTTTGGTAGGAGGTTATGGCCCAAGAGCTAAGGCAATTGCCGAAGACTTAATAAAAGAAGGCTTGGTAGATTTTGTGGGAAGTGATTTACATAAGCCAGCTCAGCTTGGTTATTTTGAAAAGTTATTGGAATCACAAGCTCTAATGAATCTTATTGAACAAAGCAAATTAAAAAATAAAGAGTTGTTAGCGTGAAATTTACAGCAACAGATATAGAAGACCTTTGGGTAATAGAGCCCCAAGTATATGAGGATCATCGAGGATACTTTGTTGAAACCTTCAATCAAAAGGAATTCAAGGATACCACAGGATTAGCTATAAGCTTTGTTCAGGATAATGAATCTAAATCATCGAAAGGTGTTCTTCGAGGTATGCATTTTCAAAAAGGAGAATGGGCGCAAGCCAAGCTAGTTCGTGTACTTGAGGGCATAGTACAGGATGTCGCTGTGGATTTGCGGCCGAATTCTAAAACTTATGGTAAATATTTCACCATCATTCTTTCCAGTGAAAACCGGAAGCAGTTATTTGTACCTAGGGGCTTTGCTCATGGATTTTTAGTCTTAAGTGAATCTGCCGTATTTTCCTATAAATGTGATAATTTCTATAACAAAGATAGTGAAGGAGGACTCGTTTATAACTGCCCTAAATTGGCGATTCCTTGGGAGTTAAAAGGTGAATCGCTTAAACTGTCAGCGAAGGATTTGCTGCTTCCTGGTTTATAGAGTATAAACTGCAATGATCTCGAAATATTTTAATCTCAGACTGGCTAATTTCCGCTATGCCCAGATCGTAGCAATATTTAATTGTCTCTTTTTTAGAATAAGTCATTAAGTGCGTATAATATTGGAACTTAAAGCTATTCCATTCGAGGTATTTTCGAGGAATACTATTTCCATACTTTTGAAGACACTCTTGAAGAATCTGTCTATTTTTTTTGAGTATTTTATTGATATGCCTTACAACCTCAAGGCTTTCTCGATTACTTTTGGAATGATAACTTACGCGACAATAATCGTCACAAAACTTTTTATCACTTCTTCCTTGTATAGGACGCTGACATTCTTTGCAAACATTTTTCATGAGAGCAAATTAATGAACTAGTATAGAGAAAAAAACCTTGATGCGTGATTAGATCATAGCCTTTAGTGGATGAGCTAAGATGGATATTCTGCGATTAATCAATCTTCCTTAAGCGTATGATTTCTTAGATCAATTTATAATTCATCCTCAGCCAAAACTACCAGGAAATCATTCTCACCAATTTCAAATACTTCATCTTTCTGAGGATTTAGGGTTACGCCAAAATTCGCTTCAGCATCTTTAGATAAATCACCAAAACGAAGACCTAAGCAAATCTCCTCTCTTTTTCGAGCTTGACCCATAATGCTGGCAAAACTCGCCTTCATTGGTAGTTCCTCAAAGTAGAGTGAGGCTGGTTTTACATAAATCTCACTTCCATCTTCTTGGAATATATCATCATAGAGTTTCTTAATTTGTGGTTCTTCGCTTAGTTGAGCTAAAATCATTGTGATCAACTTATTGCTGATAATAAAATCGTCAACATCTGTTTGAATAATCAAATCTTGATTATCTGAATTTAAGACTTGAGTAATTATTTTCGTTTTACTTTGACGCACATTAACTTTTTCAATTTTAGCAATCTTTCTTAATAACAATAAAATCATTAAGGTATCGGAATCAATTTTTTCGGCACTTTTCTCCTCCGGATCTTGAGACAAGATGATTATATTGTCATATGAATATGGATTGAGTTTGCTCAGATTTTCAATATCAAGTGTATTTTCCTTATGTAAAGTAATCTTGATATCTGGGTATTCTTCATCAATCTCTTTGATATGCTGCATAATCTCCTCGCTAGGCTCTTTTATCATCACATCAAATTCCGAACCTTCCTTAAGATATTCATCACTCTCTCGAACAAATATATTCCCGATATCATGCCAACCAAGAATTAAAATTCTTTTAGATCGTTTTTCTAAACTTTGTGCGGTGTAGGGCAATTCAATAGGTTCAAACAACTTACTTTCATTAAAAAATATCGTTGAATCATCGTCAGCCAGGATAAGTATTTCGTCATCTTCATCGAGAATAGTATCATCATCTGGACGAAGAATGAGTGTTCCATCTGCTTTATGTATTCCGAGTGGAACACCATCTGCAAAATGGTACGGAAGATCGCCAAAGGGTGTATTTCCCCAATTCGCATGGTGAAAATACACTTCACTCAAATCAAAAGATAGTATCTCATTGTAAACCATTTCCAAACCACTAGTAAGCGATGTTTGAACCAGTAGTTTACCCATGATATCCCAGCTATCTAAAGCGATAATATTCGGATCATCAAAGAAATTTACGATATGGCGTTTTTGCTGAGTAAAAATCTCCGTAATTATTGGAAGCTGATTTTCCCCGTTTTGCAAAGTAATCATAGCCATAATTGTTTTAATAGCATAAGTATCTGATAGCAACTTGTCTTCGTAGGGTGCACTGTCAGGACATGAAGCCATAACAATAATTGATTTTGCATCTACGGCATTAATCCTTCGCAGTTCATTAATATTGGAAGAATCACCATTTGAAGTAATAATTTTGGTTGTCTTCGTGTTGGGTATTCGCTTAAAAATGAAGTCATCCATTTCTTCTTTTGGTGTTGAAGAAAGAATCACAATGCTCGCATAATTTTCGCTTTCATTTGCAATAATCAACTCGCGTAAGATATCAATAACACGTTCATTCCATCCGAGAATAAGTGTATAGTCTTTCTCTAAGATAATTCCTCTGCCTTTTCTAAATTCGTATAGTAAATTATCCAGTGCTGTAGTAATAAATGCAATAAGTGCAGATAACAAAATTACACCCGTGAAACCAGCGATAACAGTAGTAACTCTAATCCATGCTGAAGTGGATGAATCTTGATACATATTTCCTGGATCCGTCATTTGCAAAAAGGTATACCATATATGATCCCAAAAATCTGTAACGGTATTATAATCTTCTACTGGGCCAATAAACCAAAGAATAACACCGCGAACAAGCACGATAACCGCGAAGCAAACCAGAAAGGCTATTAAAAGGCTGATGAAAATGGAAGACCCGCCTTTTGCCATGAATTGCTCAAAACGATAACGGATTCTTTTTGAAAACGGATGTTGCATATCTTTATAGAAATATATTGTAACGAAAGTACAAAAAAAAACAAGGGTAAATCGATTTAATCCTACCGATATATGAATAAAAATACACATCTCACATTCGTCTTGATAGTCTTGCTAATTGCCGCATGTTCGGAGAAAAAAATTGCAAAAGAATGTGTGGGAAAAGTCCCTGAAGATTGCGTGTGCATTCAGCTCTATGATCCTGTTTGCGGATGCGATGGAAAAACATATTCCAATTCTTGCATGGCGGAATGCTCAGGTATTCTGAAGTATACGAATGGGGGATGTAAGTGAAATGCTAAATTTTTCGATCTGACCACTTTGCGGCTATTCGCTTGCAATTTTGAACATAGTTTTTAGACAAAATTTCGTTTCTTTGCAGCATGCTGAAAATTGACATGCATAGCCATATTTTGCCTAAGAATTTGCCTAAATGGACGGAAAAGTTTGGTTATGGTGATTTCATTTATTTAGATTTTCACAAGCCTAATTATGCTCGAATGATGAAGGGCAATCAATTCTTTAGAGAAATTTTTATTAATTGCTGGGACGCTGAGTACAGAATTCAAGAGTATGAGAAGTTCCAAACACAGGTTCAAGTAGTTTGTACGATTCCTGTGCTATTTTCCTATTGGGCTAAACCCAAAGACGGATTAGAAGTTGCCCGGTTTCTAAATGACGACATTGCTGAATTGCAATTCAAATATCCTAAAAATTACGTAGCACTTGGAACACTTCCCATGCAAGATACTGATTATGCTATTCAGGAATTAGAACGGTGTAAGCACGAATTAAACTTACCTGGTATCCAAATAGGATCTAACATCAATGATATCAATTTAAGTGACGCTAGATTTTTTCCTATTTATGAAGCAGCAGAACGCCTCGGTATGGCTATAATGATTCATCCTTGGAATATGATGGGTTTTAACAATATGGAAAAGTACTGGTTACCTTGGCTAGTCGGCATGCCTGCTGAAACGAGTAGGGCAATATGTTCACTAATCTTTTCTGGTGTATTGGAGAAATTTCCAGATTTGCGATTTTGCTTTTCACATTCCAGTGGTTCTTTTTTAGCAACCTTAGGTCGAATTGAACACGGTTTTAACTGCAGACCAGATTTAGTCGCTATTGATAACCCTGTTAATCCTCGGGAATATCTTGGTAAGTTTTGGGTCGATAGTATTACGCATGACCCCAAGATGTTGAATTATGTCCTCGATCTCCAAGGTAGCAAGCGAGTTTGTTTGGGTACAGATTATCCTTTTCCACTCGGCGATTTAGACATTGGTAGGTTTATTACCGAGATGGATTTAGATGAACAAGTAGTGGAAGATATTTTCTGCAATTCAACCTTAGAATGGCTGGGTTTGGAAAAAAGCCAGTTTCAATAATCGGCATGTTGCTTTAGATTCCTGCGCTGAAAATCAGGTCTAAATTCGTGAATTTGATATCAAACAACTGGGATAAGTTACGTTGTGTTAAATGACCATTATAAGTATACAGGCCTGAATATGTTCCTCTATCCGCCCGAATAAAGTATTCCATTCCACCATGGTCATGTGCTTTGATTAAGATGGGTGTAAGCAAGTGACTAAAGGCATAACTAGCCGTTTTGGAAACCCTAGATGGAATATTAGGCACACAGTAATGAATCACATCATGTTTGATAAATGTAGGTTTTTTCAAAGTCGTCATTTCACTGGTTTCGAAACAGCCTCCTTGGTCAATACTTACGTCGACAATGACTGAACCCGCTTTCATATTTGTTATCATTTCTTCAGAGACAATAACAGGCGTTCTTCCCTGTTTACTATGTATAGCGCCAATCACTAAATCTGCACCCTCCAATTCTTTTCTGAGAATCTCCGGGGTAATTACAGAATTGAAAATTCGTTGACCAATATTATTCTGTAAGTGGTTTAGGCGATACACATCATTATCGAAAACTGAGACTTGCGCGCCAAGTCCAATTGCTGCACGAGAAGCAAAAGTTCCTACAACACCAGCCCCCAAAATAACTACTTTAGCCGGCGGCACACCAGATATTCCACCCAGCAAAATACCTTTACCATTATGCACATTACTTAACAACTCGGCACCAATAAGAACAGCATTGGAACCGGCTATCTCACTCATTGCACTAACAAAGGGGTAGTTGTTTGAGTCATCTCGCAAAAACTCATAAGCAATGGCATTAACTTTCTTTTTCATCAAAGCATACAAGTACTCTTTACTAATACTTGGCATATGTATAGGTGAAATTAGGTGTTGTCCAGACCTCATCAACTCAATCTCAAATAGAGTAGGAGGAGCTACCTTAATAAGGATGTCGGCCTGAAAAACCTCTTCTGTGTTTTTACTAATTTCACCACCCGCTTCACTATATAAGTGATCATAAAAGCCACAAGCCTTACCTGCATCGTGCTCAACAATCACTCGATGTCCATTGGCAACCAGCATTTCCACCGCATCTGGAGTTAATCCAATTCGATTTTCGTCAAATGTTCGTTCTTTGGGAAGACCTATAAAGAGTTTGCCTTTTTTTTGAGTAGTCATAACAGCTTGCTCCTGAGGTAGCAACCCTAGTTTTTCTGTTATTCCTTCAAAATTTTTCTCTTTATTCGCCATGATTGATAAAACAATTCACTAGAATTTAAAAATACTAATTTTTCTAGTATTAAAATCTATTTTATCTATTTCGATTTTTAAACCATGTTCGACAAGGGACTCAATTTTCTCCGGCCACTCTATGAGGCATATGGCATCACTATCGATGTACTCTTCAAAGCCGATATCCAAGACCTCTTCAAAGGTTTTTAAACGAAACAAATCAAAATGATAAATTAAGTGATTGTCTCCTTTGTATTCATTGACTAGCGCGTAGGTAGGACTTGAAATTTCGTGAGTAGAACCTAAAGCTGCACAGATACCTTTAACTAAAGTGGTTTTTCCTGCACCCATCTCACCATAGAAAAGAATATTTTTTTGCTCAACAATCAGCTTACGAATTTCCAGGGCAAAATTTGGTATTTCACTTTCGTTTTTAACTATAAAACTTTCCATCATTTACTTTTAAGCACGACGAATGGGATAATCATTTCCTCAAGAGAAATACCTCCATGTTGGAAGGTATCTTTAAAATAATTCGCAAACTTATTATAGTTGTTTTGATAGACTAAGTAAATATCTTCTTTCGCGAAAATGTAGCTCGAGCTAATTCTTGATGAGGGTAATTGCGCTTCTTTTGGATTTTTCACTTCAAAAACATCTCGGGCATCATAAGCTAGGCTTTTCCCCGTTTTATAACGAATATTTGAAGTAGTGTCTCGATCACCTACGCATTTTGAGGGATGCGATACGAGCTTGGTTCCGTGATCGGTTGTAATAACAATATTAACATCTTTCCCGGCCAACTTTTGAATAGCATTTTGTAATGGTGAATGGTCAAACCAACTGGCGGTTAATGAACGATAAGCACTATCATCACTTGCCAATTCTTTAATCATATCCATTTCAGTTTTTGCATGAGAAATGGTATCGACGAAGTTATATACAATAACGTTCAATCGATTGGTAAGACCATTGAGTATTTTATCTTCCAACTCTTTTCCCTTTTCAAAGTTGGTTACCTTGGTGTAGGATACTTTTATCTCATCACGGAAATTGCGTTTGATCAGCTCTTTAACTAACTCTTCTTCATATAGATTTTTCCCGCCATCATCATCATCGTTTTTCCAATAGTTAGGGTAGTGTTCTTGAATTTCAAGTGGAGTCAATCCACTAAACATAGCATTTCGAGCGTATTGAGTTGCTGTAGGTAAAATGCTGTAAAACATTTTTTCTTCTTGAACTTTAAAATTATCTAAAATGGCGGGTTCAATGACTTTCCATTGGTCATAACGGAGGTTATCTACCAAGATAAAAAAAGTCGGTTTGTCTTGTTTCAGCAAATCAAATACTTTTTCTTTCATTACTTGATGTGAAAGTAAAGGACCTTCGCTACAGTTCTTGAACCAATCGAGGTAATTGCGAGATATATACTTACAGAATTCCTTATTGGCTTCAGCTTTCTGCGAGCCGAGGATTTCAGCCATTTCCACTGTATTGGATTTCTCTAACTCCAACTCCCAAAAAACAAGCTTTTTATACAGTTCTGCCCACTCTTCATGATCTAATTGATCTTGCATCCGCATAAATAAGCGTTGAAATTCTTGCTGGTAATTTGATTGTGTTTTTTCCTTTATCAATCGCTTGTTATCTACAATCTTCTTGAGTGTCAACTGAATTTGTTGCGATTTAACGGGTTTAATCAAATAGTCTGTAATTTGCGATCCAATAGCCTCTTCCATGAGATCTTCTTCCTCATTCTTGGTGATCATCACCACAGGGAGATGTTGCTTTATTTCTTTAATTTTTGGTAAAGTTTCAAGACCAGAAAGCCCAGGCATTGATTCATCAAGAAAAACCACATCTACTTCTTCCTCCTTTACAATGTCAATAGCGTCTTGTCCATTGGTTACGGGAATAATCTCGTAGCCTTTATTTTCTAAAAACATGATTTGAGGCTTCAATAAGTCAATTTCATCATCTGCCCATAGTACGCGAATCTTTGCCATAGTTAATTTCTTAAATGCTCAGTTAATCAGGATTACATAAACAAAACTCTCAATGCCAGAGATTTATTTTGATACAACCAGTTTTATTTTCGATAAAGCTTCGGGTTTCACTTCTGAGAATAAGAAAGTTTAATTGCTTCTATTTTTCTTTCTAGTTCTTCTCGCCAAGTATCATTGCAGATTTCGCCTTTTTCCTCGTCAAAGGTTTCTTCAAAACTGGGTAAAGAAAATGAATCTAAAACTTTCCCTCCGTTCCAAGGAAATCGATTTTTCGCCATTTCAAGCACATTCGAACCTCCTCGAGCCCCAGGCGAGGTTGCTATTAAAAAGATTCCCTTGTCTTGAAAAACTGAACGATTAGGAACTCTAGATAACCAATCAAAAATATTTTTAAAAGCAGCAGAGTATGCTCCATTATGTTCATTTAAGGAGAGTAAGATCATGTCTGCTTGTGCAATCTCATCGGAAAACTGCACGGCTTTGTTGGGCACTCCTTCATTTAACTCTCTATCCATGCTATATATGGGCATTTCGTAGTCGTTAATATCTAAACTTTTTACTTCATCATTGGTAAAGAAAGAAACGGCATATTGAAGAAGTTTTCTATTTATTGATGAACTACTATTACTACCTGAAAAAGCTAAGATCTTCATATGTACTTTTTATTTCTGAATTTGTAGTTTCATAACACCAACTGCTTCCAAATGATTCCTAATTTTCACAAAGTAAATGCCGGAATTGATATCCGTCGTGCTAATAACTTCTCTTGTAGAATTCAATTCTCTCGATAGTACGACTTGTCCAAATTGATTGATGAGTTCTAATTGAAGTGATTCACCATCCATAGCATGTTGAATCGTGAAGGACGATTTGCTTGGATTCGGATAAAGCGAAATTGAAGACTCATATACGTCTTTAATACCTGTTTGGGTCTGTGAGAAACTAACAGTTCCATCCTCAACTAAATAGGCCGTACTAGGTCCTGAAAGTGTCGTTGAACCTTGATTGACAGTATATTCGTAACCATTATTTAAGTTTAAAAACATCACCTGATCACCATTTTCCAAAGGAACAGAAACACCCGTGACAATTTGAAAAGTATCTGTTCCGTTAACTACGATCCATTGTCCCGCTTCGAGTTCGTATGTTTCGGTAGCAATGACTTTACCTAGACCAGGACGACCAATCACAGCCATACTACGCATCAAATCAGCTTGTTGTTGCGTAAACATATTCTGACAACTTTCAGTCGAGTAATCCATATAATTTTCAACCATATCTGGTTCATCAGGCAACTCTCCATTGCTACAGGTGTTTTTACTAAAGGAACAACCCGAGACTTGTGAGTTATTGCCTGCATGAGGAGTGTCAGAAAATCCATCGTCTTGTGTTATGTCACAATCCGGAGCACCTGTAAACGGATTACCACTATCTCCCCAAATGTGGCGCAAACCCCAAAAATGTCCAACTTCATGAACGGCAGTTCTTCCTTGATCAGCTATACTCAATTGACCTGAAGCTAATGGATTATTTCTTCCAACTACTTCATAATGAATTACTACGCCTTCTTCTGCAGAACTTCCTGCTCCTTGTCCAGCGGGCCAATTTGGAGCGCCTACTGGAGGATAAGCAAAACCAAGAACCAAACCTCCGAGGTCACAAACCCAAATATTTAAATACTCATCCGTATCCCAAGCATCTTTGCCTCCAGTAGCTGAAGATTTCATGGCGTCTAAATTGAAGAAGCTAAAGGTAGAAGTAGTAGGTGTGCGAGTAACACCATTTGTCGGGTTACCATCTGGATCTATCGTTGCCAAAAAAAACTCAAAACCAACGTCTGCAGCCCTATCCTTAAAAATTGATCGTGTATTTACGGTGTCTGCATTCTGTCTTCGGTAATCCTCATTAAGTACTTCAATCTGACTTTCTAAAAGCGCATAATCGGTATTTTGATTGCCACCATTATAAACCACGTGAAAAACCACTGGTATTCTGAAAATAGAGTCTGGTGTTGAATGCGTTCCTTTATGCGAATAATGCTCATGGGCATATGCCATAGCCGCATCAAAAAGGGCTCGGCTTTGTGCTTTAATTCCAGGTTTTTGAAGTTCTATAAAATCTAGATATTCAGTTGTGTAGCAACGATGAAAATCCTGTTGAGCATTTACGCTAAGAATAAGGAAAGTAAACAAAAATAAGAGCGTTCTCATGGGTAATATTTTATGTGAAAATACAATAATTATTAGAAAAGTTGAGCCAACAAGGATTGATGCCCCCCACATCGGATATCCTAGAGAAAAGTTTATCTTTGAGCTATGTTCAAACAAAAAGTAATCAATGACCCTGTACATGGATTCATAGCCATTCATGATGAATTGATATACGCCATTATAGAGCATCCTTATTTTCAACGTTTACGTCGAATCAAGCAACTTGGTCTGACTGATTTTGTTTATCCCGGTGCCCATCACACTCGTTTTCATCATGCGCTTGGTGCCTACCATTTAATGCGAAAAGCTCTAATGACCTTAAAAAATAAAGGCGTAGAAATTTCACCGGAAGAAGAGCAGGGTGCTCAGATTGCTATTTTACTGCACGATATTGGACACGGGCCTTTTTCTCATACATTGGAGCATACCTTAATGCGAGATATCTCGCACGAGGAAATTTCTCTTCTTTTCATGGAAAGCTTAAATGCGGAGTTTGAAGGTCAGCTTGATTTAGCAATAAGGATTTTTAAGAATGAATATCCAAAGAAATTTTTACACCAACTGGTAAGCGGTCAATTGGATGTCGATCGACTGGATTACCTCACTCGTGATAGTTTCTTTACCGGTGTGAGTGAAGGGGTGATTAATTACAATCGGCTGATTGATATGATGGATGTGGTGGATAATGCCTTAGTTCTAGAATCTAAAGCGATTTATTCGATAGAAAAGTTTTTAATTTCCAGAAGAATCATGTACTGGCAAGTATACCTCCATAAGACCGTTGTTTGTGCTGAAGAGATGCTGATTAAGCTTATTCTAAGGGCAAAGCATCTTGTTGCTCAAGGGCATAAACTGCCTTGCTCAAAAGCCCTAGCTGAATTTTTATATAAAGAACAAGCAGACAATTTACGATCCGATAAAAAGCTTTTGGTCAATTATGCGAATTTAGATGATATCGATATTCTTTCGGCAGTAAAAAGTTGGCAATATGAAGAAGATAAAATTCTTGCTTTTTTAGCGCGTAGCCTTCAAGAAAGGAAACTATTTAAAATTAAACTTCAGGAAGACTCTTTTGATTCAAAAAAGATAGAAACAGTAAAACATCAGATAATGAAGCGTTTTGAGTTAAATGAACCAGATGCAGATTTTTTGATCATCAATAAGTCAATCACGACTTACTTGTACAACCCAAAACAGGTAGAAATAAAAATTCTCGGTAAGAATGGAAAGTTACAAGACTATGACAAAGCCTCAGATCAATGGAGTTCTTTAGCTATGCAAAAAGCAGTTACCAAACATTATTGTTGTTACCCTAAAAGTGCTTCTTAAGCGTCCAGTCGAAGAGAACGAAATGTTGAATTATTTGTTATTTTTGCATGATGCGTATAACCGCTCGAGAGCTTGCTATATTATTGGATGCTGAAATAGAAGGTAATCCGGAAACCACAGTAGAGAAATTGGTGAAAATTGAGGAAGCAGATAAGCAGTCACTTTGTTTTATTGCTAATCCCAAATATGAGCATTTCGCTGAGTCAACCCATGCTGGGATTTTGGTATTAAGTAAAGAGTTGAAGGCTACGAACGCCAACGGAACAACCTTTCTTCGCGTTGACGACCCATATTCCAGTTTCGCTCTCCTTCTTGAGAAATTTGCCGACACGAATCAATCTAATTTACAAGGTATTGAAGAAGGCGCTTTTATTCATGAACAGGCAGTAGTTGCAGATGAAGTTTACATTGCTGCTTTCGCTTATGTTAGCAAAGGAGCCCGGATAGCAAAAGGAGTAAAAATATATCCAAATACGTTTATTGGCGAAGATGTAACGATTGGTGAGCAAACGGTGATACACCCTGGCGTTAAGGTATACAAAGGAACAACTATTGGCACCTCTTGTATTATTCATGCGGGAGCTGTAATTGGAAGTGATGGTTTTGGTTTTGCTCCACAAGCAGATGGATCCTTTGCCAAAGTGCCTCAAACGGGCTATGTCAGTATAGGAAACGAGGTAGAGATTGGAGCTAATTCTGTAATCGATCGAGCTACACTTGGAACAACAAACATACATGACGGGGTTAAATTGGATAATTTAGTTCAGATTGCGCACAATGTTGAGATTGGTGAGCATAGTGTGATTGCTGCTCAAGCAGGGATTTCAGGTAGCACGAAGTTAGGTAAAAACGTAATGGTTGGCGGTCAAGCAGGATTTGTTGGCCATATACAAATTGCTAATGGTGTGAAGATTAATGCACAAAGTGGAGTTAGTAAATCTATTAATGAAATCGGAGCTTCATTGAGTGGTTCGCCCGCAGAACCTTACAGGCAACATTATAAGCATATTGCACAAAGTCGAAAAATTGGTGATTTAATTGCTCGGATCGAACAATTAGAAAAATCCCTAAAAAACAATAATGCATGAATTTATATCAGCAAACAATAAAAAAGGTAGCCACTGTAAAAGGTGTAGGCTTGCATACCGGCCAGGAAGTGACACTCACTTTTCATCCGGCCCCAGCGAATCACGGGGTAAAATTTAAGCGCATTGACACACCCGAACAAACTATAATTCCAGCGGATTGTGATTTAGTAGTTTCTGTTGAACGAGGTACAACATTAGAAAAAAATGGTGTCAAAGTCGCTACTGTTGAACACTTAATGGCTGGGGTCTTTGGTTTACAAATTGACAATTTACTTATTGAGTTAGATGGGGTAGAGATCCCTATTTTAGATGGAAGTTCAGCACCATTTATTGAAGTTTTATTGGATGCTGGTTTGGAAGAGCAAGCGGAAGAAAGAGAGATTTTCGAACTTCGTGAAACGCTGAAATATGTGGATGAAGATAAAGATGTTGAAATGCTTGCCATGCCAAGTTCTAACTATAAAGTAACCGTACTTATTGATTATCAGTCGAAAGTTTTAGGACAACAGCATGCCTCCATAGATAAGATTACCGATTTCACCAAAGAGTTTTCTAAAGCAAGGACATTTTGTTTTTTACACGAGTTGGAATATTTAGTTGAGGCTAATCTCATTAAAGGAGGCGATCTAAACAATGCCATAGTTGTGGTTGACCGTCCGATCAATGAAGATGAGTTGGATAAACTCAGGGCAATTTTCAACAAGCCTGATGTGGCAGTTGAGAAAGAAGGAATTTTGAATAATGTTAACTTGCGTTATCCCAATGAACCGGCACGGCATAAGTTGTTAGATGTGATGGGTGATTTAGCCTTAGTAGGTACACCAATTAAAGCAAATATCATAGCCAGCAAACCTGGCCATAAAACGAATGTAGAGTTTGCTCGAAAAATAAAAGCGCTTGTTAAAAAGGCCAAGCACAATCCGCAGGTGCCCGCCTATGATCCTAATATCGATCCTGTATACGATTTGTCCGCTATCGAAAAGATGTTGCCTCATCGCTCACCTTTTTTATTGGTAGATAAGATTATTAGCTTGAATGAAAAAGAGGTTGTTGGTATAAAGAACGTTACGTTCAATGAACCGTTTTTTCAAGGACATTTTCCAGGAAATCCAGTAATGCCCGGTGTGCTACAAGTTGAAGCTATGGCTCAAACAGGTGGTATTCTGGCGCTTCATGGTTTAGATGACCCCGGGGCATATGATACGTATTTTCTTAAAATTAGCAATTGCCGATTCAAGAATATGGTAAAACCAGGAGACACCCTGATACTAAAATTAGAGTTATTGGGACCAATGCGACGAGGTATTATGGAAATGAAAGGTACTGCCTTTGTAGGTGATAAAGTAGTAACAGAGGCGGAGTTAATGGCTAAAATTCAGAAAAGAGACTAATGCATCAACCCTTATCATATGTTCATCCTCAAGCCGAGCTTGCTGACAATGTTGTAGTCGAGCCTTTTGTTACTATTCATAAAGATGTAGTGATCGATGAAGGTACTTGGATAGGCCCTCATGTAACAATCATGCAAGGAGCAAGAATTGGTAAAAACTGTAAAATATTTCCTGGTTCCGTAATTTCTGCTGTCCCTCAGGATTTAAAGTACAAAGGAGAAAAAACCACTACTGTTATTGGTGATAACGTGATTATCCGGGAGTATGTTACCATTAACAAAGGAACAGAATACAGCGGATCTACCCAAATTGGCGATAATAGTATGTTAATGGCTTATGTGCATATTGCTCATGATTGTATCATCGGTAAAAATGTGATTTTGGCTAATAATGTGAATCTCGCCGGACATGTAGAAGTGGATGATTGGGCAATTTTGGGAGGTTCGGTTAACGTGCAGCAGTTTACAAAAATTGGCAAACACGCATTTATCTCTGGTGGGGGTGGAGTAAATAAAGATGTGCCTCCTTATGTAAAGGCCGCTCGATTTCCACTATCGTACATTGGGGTGAATTCAGTTGGTATGCGCCGCAGAGGCTTTGATTCGAAAACGATCAACTCTATCTTAGAGATTTACCGAATTATGTTTGTACGCGGTTACAATACGAGTAATGCGCTGAAACTTATCGAGGCGGAAATCGAGGATTCTCTTGAAAAAGATGAGATAACCACATTTGTTCGAAATTCAGTACGAGGCATTATGAAAGGATTTGCTGCCTCGGAAAATAAATGACATGCATATCTCCCTGGAAAATATAGGCAAAAAGTATGGAAAAACTTGGATTTTTAAAGGACTTAATGCATCAATTGAATCTGGCGATCGTTTTGCTATTTTAGGAGGGAACGGTTCCGGCAAGTCAACTTTACTTAAAATTATAGCTGGTCAAGCTGACCCTAATTCGGGGTCCATTATCTACGCGGGAACTCCCGTTGAAGAAGTTTATAAAAAACTTAGTTATTGTGCGCCATATATAGATTTGATTGAAGAACTGACATTAAGTGAATTACTGCAATTTGTTGAAAGTTATCAAGCATTTATTCCAGCATTTCCCAAGAGAAGAATATTGGACATGTTAGCCTACGATTCAAATAAATGGATTAAGGATTATTCTTCTGGTATGAAGCAACGTGTGAAGATTGCCTTGGCATTGTTCACCGATGTTTCTTTAACTTTGTTGGATGAGCCCACTTCCAATTTGGATGAAAAGGGGGTTGAGTGGTACCTTGAAATGATGAAAGTGGTTCCTGAGGATAGAACTATCGTGATTGCATCTAATTTAAGTAGAGAGTACGCATTTTGTAAAAAGCAAATAGAAATTAGCAATTATAAATAAGTATATGAAGAAGGCATTTGTTTTTCCTGGGCAAGGAAGTCAGTTTGTAGGTATGGCAAAGGATATTCTGAATGAACATAGCTTAGCCAAAAATTATCTGAAGCAAGCTGAAGACATTTTAGGTTTTGATTTGGCAAACCTAATGTTCAATGGTCCGGAAGATAAATTATTACAGACCAGTGTAACTCAACCGGCGATTTTTGTTCACTCCGTTTTAGCTGCTCTAACTTATAAGGATTTCAAACCTGATGCTGTTGCAGGACATTCCTTAGGTGAATTCTCCGCTTTGGTTGCGGCAGGTGTCTTAAGTTTTGAAGATGGTTTGTGTTTGGTCCAAGCTCGGGCCAATGCTATGCAAAAGGCTTGTGATGAGCAGGAGAGTGGTATGGCTGCAATTATTGGTTTGGACGATGAGAAAGTAGAAGAAATCTGTAGTAAAATTGACACTTTAGTGGTTCCAGCAAATTATAATACCTCAGGACAAGTGGTAATTTCCGGCACGATGGATGGAATTGAAAAAGCGATTGTCGCTTTTCAAGAAGCGGGTGCTCGAATGGCTATAAAGTTGAAAGTGAATGGTGCTTTCCATTCGCCATTAATGAAAAGTGCAGAAGATGAGTTAGCCGCTAAAATAGAGGAAACCAATTTTCATGGACCTCTTTGTCCGATTTACCAAAATGTTGTCGCTACAGCTGTCAAAGATGTCGAAGAAATTAAAACGAATTTAATTAAGCAATTGACTGCTCCTGTTCGCTGGACTCAAACGATAAAGCAAATGAAAACGGATGGATTTGAATCATTCGAGGAACTTGGTCCAGGTAAAGTACTTAGCGGCTTAATTCGAAAAATTAGATAATTTTTATTCTAAGCAGCAGATTTCACATCGCGATTCTTTGTAATTTTACAAGGCGTACTAAGAATTAAATATTCTTTGTATGATTCTAATTTAAAAAAACCAATGCTATGCAGCCTCATAAAAGACTTCCTATCAAAATTACTGCTCTAATGATGGGCATCGTTTTACTAAACTATTCTTGCAATTCTTCTACAGATACAGTTGATGAAAATATAGATGTGGTGGAAAGTGTGCCAACAGAAACCATTACAACTGAAAACAAGTCAAGCTCAATTGAAGATCTGGTGAATGCCAAGGATGAAACCAAGCTGAATGAAAGCCAGCTAATAGTCCAAGGATTAATCGAAGCGTGCGTCTCGGGTGATTATGCTACAGCAGCTAGTTTTATTATGTATAGGGGAAAAGATGAAACTCGGATGGGTTATGATTCTTTTAATTACGAAAATGCCAATGAAGCCAATACCGTAAAGGTAACTTGTGAGGTTGTCCTTTCATGGCTAGGATCATCTGAATCTTATGAGTTTATTTCTTTTCAAGAAGAAGAAACCGAATTTGGGCTACAATATGTAGTTGAAGTACTTTTTAAAAAAGAAAAATTAGGTATCGAGCGCCATTTTTTCTATCTGATGGAAACTCCGAAGGGTAAACTTTTGGTGAATATGGTGTAGGGTTTAACTATTTATTAAAACAACATTCCCGCTATTGTTGCCGTCATAAAACAAGCTATGGTGCCACCAATCAAAGCACGCATGCCCAATTTGGCTAAAGTCGATTGCTGATTTAGAGCTAAAGCGCTTATACCGCCAATTTGGATACCTATAGATGCGAAGTTCGCGAAACCACACAATGCATAGGTAGCGATTATTATAGATTTCTGCTCTGTGAAAAGCTCTGCAGCTTTTAGCTTTCCTAAGCTTGCATATGCAAAGAATTCATTTAATATCGTTTTTTCACCCAAGAGTTGCCCAACCATTACTGCATCACTCCAGTTTACACCAAGCAACCAAGCTACAGGTGAGAAGACCAAACCAAGAATATATTGTAGCGTCAAGCCCTCAAATCGACCACCTGTATTGGCGTAAATTTTAGCATTTAATTGCGTCCATTCACCTATTTGAAAGCTCATCGCATTAAACATGTACATAAATGCCGTAAACACCAAAAGCATTACACCTACATTCACCGCTAGTTTCAACCCATCTCGAGTACCCGTAGAAACTGCGTCTAAAATGTTTGCGCCAACTTTTTCTTTTGAAATGTTAAGGTTTCTGTCAATACCATCAGGATTAGTTTCTGGAACAAGCATTTTAGCGGCAACAATAGCTGCTGGAGCGGACATAATTGATGCGGCAAGTAGGTGCGATGCAAAGATTTGTTGTTCTTGCACGCTATCACCTCCCAAGTACCCCACATAAGCTCCTAATACACCACCAGCAATAGTAGCCATGCCACCAGTCATTAGGCACATTATCTCTGATTTGGTCATTTTGGCCAAATAAGGACGTACAAGCAACGGTGACTCTGTTTGTCCCAAAAAAATGTTTCCAGCTGCGGCTAAGCTTTCTGCCCCTGACAACTTCATCGTTTTACTCATGATCCATGCGAAAGCGTATACAATCCATTGAATAACTCCTAAATAATATAAGGCAGAAGTTAGCGCAGCGAAAAATACTATCGTCGGAAGAATTTGAAAGGCGAATATGAAACCCATGGTGTCAATGTCCGTTACCAAATTGCCAAACAAGAAAGTTGAACCCTCTTTAGTAAAGTTTAAAACAGTTACGAAACCTTTTGAAATAACATCAAATATACTTTTAACAAAAGGCACTTTAAGCACGAGCAATGCAAGAACTATTTGCAAACCTAATCCAATACCTACCAATCGCCAGTCAATATTCTTCCTGTCCGTACTAAAAATAAATGCGACTAGCAGAAGAAAAGCCATTCCAAGCAAACCACGCAAAATGGACATAAATGAAAAGGTGCTTTGCATTGAAGCTTTCTCCATTTTAACTATGAAACTATACAAAACACTATTTTCATCTTCAAGAACTAGTTTGTCTGATCCTAACTCGAGTATTTCAAAGCGTTGGTTTTCCATTGCACTCTGAGTTACACCCAGCTCGCGCGTAGCGACCAACTCTCCCTCGCTAAAATAAGATAAAGAAGGTGCTCCGATCTCATTAAAATAAGTGCTCATTGAGTCAATCATTAATTCTTCATTTTGAATGGGAATATTGATTGAGAGAAAACTATCACCTTCAAGTGTATATACTCCATAAAACTCCTTACCCAAAACATTACTTACAATGGTATTGTCTGCTTTTACATGTAAAAACAAATCTTCTTGACTTTGACTTATCCAATGATTGATTACTGGACTTTGAGGTTTTTCATTTTCACATGATGTTAGGAATGAAGATGAAAATAAAGCTAAAACAAGGATGGCTATGGGCTGAAAAAGTTTAGTCATAATGAGGCATTAATCTTTCTAATAGAGTGAAGGGAAGTTTACTTACGCTTACTTATTTCATCGCGTAATTTGGCCGCGAGTTCGTAATCTTCATTTTGCAATGCTTTTTTTAGCATGCTATTTAATTCGGTCAGTGTTTTTTTCGTAAAATTAGTTTGGTCTTTATCCATTTCATCCGCGGTCATATTTTCGATTTCTTTCAATTCCTCTTCTAACTCTTCTTCAAACTCTTGAATGGTCTGTTGTTCATCTCTTTTATCTTCGATACAAACTTTATTTAACAAAAGCTCATCGATATAAATTGGACAATCAAATCGCAAGGCTAAAGCCAGGGCATCGGAACTTCTACTATCTATGTCTATAATATGATCGCCTTTCTTACAGACCAAATTGGCATAGTAAATCCCTTCTTTCAGATCAGTTATAGCTACTTCTAATAATTCGACATTGAAATTTTTACATACTTGATGAAACAAGTCGTGGGTAAGTGGTCGATTGGGTTTAATATTACCATCCAATGACAGGGCGATAGCTTGAGCTTCGGAATATCCAATAACAATAACAAAACGCTTTATACCATGTTTTTCTTGGAGTAAAACGGTGTATGAATTCGATTGTGATACGCCTTCTGCTAAGGTTACTACTTCTAACTGCACTCTTGCCATTATATCGTAAAAATACTTAAAATTGGCAATAATACTATTATTCCATTTTGAGATTTATCAACCATTTTGGAGAAAAAAAAAGACGGACTTATGTCCGTCTTTAATCATTTATCTAATTAATTGAATCTAATTAGAAGCCTTAAAGGCTTTTACCTCTTCAATCAATTTCGGTACAACATCAAAGGCATCACCCACAATACCGTAGTCAGCAGCTTTGAAGAAAGGAGCTTCAGGATCATTATTAATTACTACCATTACCTTGCTTTGGTTTACACCAGCGAGGTGTTGAATAGCTCCAGATATTCCTACCGCAATGTATAGATTTGGCTTTACAGTGACTCCCGTTTGACCAACGTGTTCGTGGTGAGGCCTCCATCCGATGTCAGAAACTGGTCTTGAACAAGCTGTAGCAGCTGAAAGTTCTTTCGCTAACTCTTCAATAATTCCCCAGTTTTCAGGACCTTTTAATCCTCTACCTGCAGAAACTACTCTTTCCGCTTCTGTTAAAGGAATTTCACCTTCAAGGACTTCTTTTTTAATCAAGGTTGTAGCAAAATCAGCTGCACTAACACCTGTATTAAAACTTTCTACATCGGCGCTATCACCACTTTTTTCAACTTGAATGGAGTTTGCTGATAAACCAATAATTTGCTTGGTAGTTTGCACTTTAAAATCCGCATAGGCTTTACCGGAAAATACAGATTTACCTAATTCACCAGAGTCATTAGGTAAGGTATTTGCTCCTGGAATATAACCAGCTTGTAATCGAACCGATAAACGCGGAGCTAATTGCTTCCCATTTTGGTTAAACGGAACAATTACAGTCTGAGCATCCGTTTGTTCAGCTGCCGCTGCTACGGCCTTGGCAAAAGCTTTTGAATCGAAATTATTAAACAAAGCATCATTGGCATGTAATACTTTACTTAGTCCATAATTTCCCAAACTGGCTACTCCGTCTGCACTTGCTTCACCGAGGTAAACGCCGATTGCTTCAGTTCCTTTTGCAGCTGCTAAAGTTTTTCCGTAAAACGCAGCTTCTAAACTTGCTTTTTTAGCTGCGCCATTTGCTTGATCTATATATACTAATACTGACATTTTCTTCCTTTTTTAATTAAATCACTTTGGCTTCTTCGTGTAATAATCGAACTAATTCACTGACATTTTCAGCATCTACATACGTACATCCGCCTTTATCTTCAGGTAAATGATACGCAGAAATATTAACTAATGGAGAAGCTCCGTTAGCGGCAACAACTTGCAAAGGTTTCGTTCTCGCTTGCATAATACCTCTCATGTTTGGAATTCTTTGCTCAGCCATTCCTTTTTGTGCACTAACTACCAATGGGAGAGAAGCTTCTACAACCTCTTCTCCGCCTTCAATTTCTCTATTCATAGTTGCTTTACCACCATCAACAGATAAACTAGTCACTAAGGCCACATAGCCGGCATCCATCATTTCAGCAATCATGGCACCAATTTGAGCACCATTGTAATCAATAGTTTCTTTACCAGTTATGACTAAATCGTATCCGTTGGCTTTGGCGTAATCAGCAATTTGAGAAGCTGTAAAAAATGCATCTTTTGGTTCAGCATCTACGCGAACTGCATCATTCGCGCCAATAGCTAATGCTTTACGAATAAACTGATCATTTTCTGCTGGACCTACATGGATTACCGTAACTGAACCACCTCCTTGCTCTACTAACTCGATAGCACGAACTAGAGCATACCATTCATCAGTAGGGTTGATGATAAACTGCACATTATTGGTATCAAAGGCGGTATTATTATCTGTGAAAGCAATTTTTGCCGTTGTATCTGGCACTTTGCTTATTGGAACTAAAATTTTCATAAATAGCTAAAATTTATTGTTTTACAAAAGTACTTAAACTGATGCTATTTTGCAAAATAAAACAAACGTTTGGTAAAAAAACTTGTTTGTCTTATTGTATTCAATGTTTTCAATACTTGAACACTTTATATGCGGACTGTTTTATTCGAATAAGTCACTTTAGTAACTATCTTTAAGCTGTGTTATCGACTATGCAAACTTTTAATACGAAACATCGTCTTTTTCAAACTGGCGATCGACTTGTAGTTGCAGTAAGTGGAGGTAAGGACTCGATGTGCTTGTTGCATCTCTTAATGCAATTGCCTATTGAATTGGTCGTAGCCCATTGCAATTATCAATTGCGTGGAACAGAGAGCGATGAAGACGAGGCCTTTATTTTAGCGTATTGCAAGGAACATCAATTGAAGTTTCGATCGATTCGATTTAATACTCTCTCGCTGAGTGAGGAGAGAAAACAATCCATTCAAGAATTAGCACGCGATTTACGATATTCATGGCTAGAGGAAATTCGCAAAGAGGAGAAGGCTCAGCTCATCGCAACAGCACATCATTTGCAGGATAACATTGAAACCTTGTTCCTAAATTTAAGTAAGGGAACTGGAGTTAAAGGACTTCGGGGCATGCAAGCTAGAAACGGTTTTGTTATCAGGCCATTACTCGAGCTTAGTTCTGAAGAGATTCAGGCCTACATTGAAGCAAAAGAACTTTTGTTTCGAGAAGATTCATCGAATAAAAAGCTGGATTACGATAGGAATAAAATTCGCCATGAGGTTTTGCCTGTTTTACGAATAATTAATCCTAGCCTCGACCAAAGTTTTGTATATCATTTTAATAGATGGAATGATATCTCAAAAATGTATGAAGGTGCTTTGGAGTTTTGGCAAAAACAATTGATTGAATATAGAAATGAGCATATTTATATTTCAATAAAAAAACTTCTAGGTTATTCATTTTCAGCTAGTTTGCTTTTTGAGGTGCTCGCTCCATTTGGATTCAATTCTAGTACTGTAGATGATATATTATGCTCCTTGCGTGATACATCTTTAAAAGAATTTAAAGGAGATGGATATGTTTTATTCAAGGATAGAAAATTTCTTGTTCTCCAGAATCTGAAAAAATTAAATACCTATAGTGTATGGAGTATCAAATCAAAGCAACGGAAAATTGAACTCCCAGAGCTTGGGACTTTCTCTATTCAGTCGAAGCCCATAAATAAATTGACTAAGTTGAATAAAAAGCCGTCTTGGTTATACTTAGATAGAGACAAATTGGATTTTCCACTTTTTGTACGACAATGGAAAGAAGGAGATTATTTTTATCCTTACGGCATGGTTAAATCTTCAGGCAAAATAGGAAAGAAGAAAATGGGTAAATTCTTACGCGATGAAAAAGTGGATGCTTTAACTCGAAAGAACACATATGTTTTGCTATCAGGTCAGCACATAGTTGCTGTTTTAGGCATGCGGGTCGATGCACGTTTTGTTGTAGATGAAAACTGTAAAGCAGTATTCGTAATCCATAAAAAATAAAGCCTCAGTATACTGAAGCTTTATCAAAATACCTTTTAGACATTTGCCTAATGGATTACCAGCTTGCTCGTTTGAAAAGCCTTGTTCGAATGCACGTAAACAAAGTAAACACCTTTGCTTAAATCAGCTATACTCAAGCTGGCAGTGTTTAATCCTTCTTTAGCTTCAAACTGATTGCTTAACAATACCTTACCACTTATATCTAAAATGTCGATTTCGAGTTTCTCTGCTTGCTTACTAGGTATAATAATTTTAACCACCTCATTTTTAGCAGGATTTGGACTAATTAAAATTTTACCAATCAAATCATTAGTGATATCTCTTATCCCTGTGGCAGCATTGCTGAAATCACCAGATGCTGTTTTTTGACAACCATTAGCATCAACTACAATTATGGTGTATGTGCCATCGACAATATTTTCAAGTGTTAGACTTTCAGAACCATTATCCCAAATGTAAGAATACGGAGCTGTTCCTCCTTCAATTTCTGCGAACAACTGAGTTCCTGTTTGACTAACATTGATTTCAAGTTCGTCTGGTGCAGAAACAAGTGCTTCGGTGTATAAGGTATCGCCCATATTATTAACCACAGTTACATAGTATCGACCTGGACTTAAGTTAGTTAATTCACTGGTATTTAGGTTTTGAATGCTACTATTTATAATCGGATCATCTGCAGACCAGCTGTAAGAATAGGAACCTGGGTCATTCATCACCACTTCAACGCTACCATCAGCGTTTTCTACACAAGAACTATTCGTAATATTAATAGCGGCACCTAATCGAGACGTATTGAATAATTGCACAGGTGAAAAAGGCGTGCATACATTGGTTAAACTTACCGGTTTTACTCGCCATTCGTAATCTGAATTTGTAGCGGGATTCGTGATGACATAAAAAGTATCTGTAAGCACTTCATCAATGGTAGGATTATTAAAATTAAAGCGAGTTGCCTGCAAATGATAGTACTCCGCATTACTTTGGCTTTCCCAAGAAAGAATCACCTGATTGGAGTTTAAATTTTGAGTATTCGCTTCAGGTAATAATCCTGTCACGGTTGTCAAGCTTGGGAATACAGGAATAGAATCAGTTAACAAATAGGGGCGATGATTAGCAGCGGCTGCATTAACCTCTGCCAGCTGATCCTCTTTTAAATAAGTCGCACACCCATCATTACTATACGACATATAGTTTTGTTCATCCACTGTAAATATATTACCCAGCGGATCACGATAATTTCGATCGAAATTACAAGTCCAGCGATCGCTTAGATAATCTGGTGGTGTATCGCAAAAACCATCTCCCGAAGCAAAGCAATTTGAGCCATCTGCGCGCTCAACGGGAACTCCTCCAATACTGACTGGAGCATTTGCTCCAATACTTGGAGGATTTTCTCCTTCCCATCCATAGAAAGTGTGCGGCAAGTTCAAAAAATGCCCCATTTCATGACGGTAAGTAGTATTGCCTATATTCATACAGCCCTTCTGAAGCATTATTCCGCCTCTGTTCGGACCACCCCATCCACTTCCATCCCAGTTCTCTGGAACAAAGCTGTAGCCACACACACCAGACATATCATCTACAACATACACATTGCATACATTCGGATCATTCTGCTGAAATAGTCCGTAGGTATTATTACCGTTGTAATACGAAGTATTATTGATGTAGTTAATGTCTTTTATGTAAAAAGTGATATTGGCATTCGTGTATAGTTCTTGTAGTTCGCAGTGGGAACGAAAGACCTCTTGAAGCTCGTAATAACCATTTCCATTATCATCACCAACCAAATGATAAACAATCGGAATAACCACTTCATCTAAATTCCCTGATTTATGTAATAAGTGGCTTTTATCTCTTTGATAAAATGCTTGCATCCATGCATCACTTATCTCCGTACCACACCAAAAACCATGTTGGTGCGTTTGAGCATTAACAAAAAGTAAGGGTAAGGAGAGCGCTAAGCTTAAAAACAGTGTAATTTTTTTCATGAATTGAATGCGTTTGAGCGTCTAAGATAAACTATTCTAAAGACTATTTATAAAAAACGGATTACTTCAGAATAAACGCATTTTTAACTACCTTTGTTCGCATTAATTCACAATCTTAAAAATAATACATAAGTATCATGAAAGTATCAGTAATTGGAGCAGGAAATGTAGGCGCAAGTTGTGCTGAATATATTGCCATTAAGAACTTTTGTTCGGAAGTTGTTTTACTTGACATCAAAGAAAATTTTGCCGAAGGAAAGGCAATGGATCTGATGCAAACGGCTAACCTGAATGGATTTGATACACGCATAATTGGCTCAACAAACGATTATTCTAAAACCGCTGGTAGTCAAGTGGTGGTTATTACCTCCGGAATTCCAAGAAAACCAGGCATGAGCCGAGAGGAATTAATTGGAATTAATGCGGGTATTGTAAAGTCAGTTACTGAAAATATCTTGAAATATTCTCCAGATGCTATTATCGTTGTGGTAAGTAATCCAATGGATACGATGACTTACTTGGCATTGAAGAGCACAGGATTACCGAAAAATAGAGTGATTGGAATGGGTGGAGCATTAGATAGCGCTCGTTTTCAATACAGAATCGCAGAAGCCTTAAATAAGCCTTCTAGCGATGTAGATGGTATGGTAATCGGAGGCCACAGTGACAAAGGGATGGTCCCTTTAACTCGTTTGGCTCGATACAGAGGAGTTTCAATTTCTGAGTTTTTGACTGAAGAACGAATTGATGAATTAATGGAGGCAACAAAAGTTGGTGGTGCTACTTTAACCGGCATGTTAGGTACCAGCGCTTGGTATGCTCCTGGTGCTGCAGTTTCGACTTTGGTTCAATCTATTGTTTGCGATCAAAAGAAAATGATTCCTTGCTCTGTTTATTTAGAAGGTGAATACGGATTAAATGATTTGTGTATTGGTGTGCCAGTTGTTTTAGGCAAGAATGGTGTTGAAGAAATCATAGAAATTGATTTAAACGAAGCAGAAAAAGCCAAATTAGCTGAAAGTGCTCAAGCAGTTAAAAATGTCAATAGTGTGTTGTAATTAGCACATGTTTACAAAGTATGAAGTCCCTGTCATTTGGCGGGGACTTTGTTTTTCTACCAGTTTCTCAAGAACCAGATTGTTTCTTTTTAAGCTTATCTTTACGCTATGCAAATCGAAAAGTATTTAAGTAATTACATCAACGGCGAATTGCGAAAACCTATTGACGGTGAATATCTAGATAATCTAGAACCTGCAACAGGACAGGTGTATTCATATATTCCGGCATCGAAAACCGCTGATGTCGAGCAAGCCGTAAAAGCTGCTGAGGAAGCCTTCCCTGGATGGTCCAATGCTGGTATTAAATTTCGTAGCGAAGTGATGTTGAGAATCGCTGCGGGAATAAAAAAATATGAAAATGATTTGGTAGCTGCAGAGTCCAAGGATAATGGCAAACCAGAAAGTTTAGCAAGATTGGTTGATATTCCTCGGGCCCATGATAATATTCATTTTTTCGCAACAGCAATAGAGCACTTTGCAAGTGAGTCACACCATATGGAGAATCTGGCTATCAACTACACATTGCGAAGACCAATTGGCATAGTTGGGTGTATTTCACCATGGAATCTCCCTTTGTATTTGTTCACTTGGAAAATTGCCCCCGCTTTAGCCGCAGGTAACTGTGTGGTAGCTAAGCCGAGTGAGGTCACACCTATGTCGGCCTATCTATTTTCCAAGATTTGTATAGAGGCAGGCTTGCCTAAAGGCGTTTTAAATATTGTACATGGTTTGGGACCAGATGCTGGACAAGCTATTGTCGAACACCCAAAGGTGAAAGCTATTTCATTTACAGGAGGGACAAAAACAGGGGAACATCTCGCGCGCACTGCGGCGCCCATGTTCAAAAAGTTAAGTTTAGAATTGGGTGGGAAAAATCCAAATATCATTTTTGATGATGCCGCTATAGATAAGGCGGTAGAGACAAGTGTAAAGGCGGCTTTTAGCAATCAGGGACAAATATGTCTATGTGGCTCACGCATTTACATTCAAGACAACTTATACAACGAATTTCGCGACAAGTTTGTGGATGCAGTCGCTAAATTAAAGTTGGGAGATCCCAAAAATCCTGATACAAATATTGGAGCCATAGTATCCAAGACTCATTTTGAAAAAATATTGAATCACATCGATATGGCAAAAGATGAAGGAGGAAAAATACTTATAGGCGGACAAGCGGTTAAGGGCAAAGGGCGATGTGCGGACGGTTATTTTATCGCTCCGACTGTTATTGAAGGTCTAACTCCCAAATGCAGCACGAATAAAGATGAAATTTTTGGCCCCGTTGTCACATTAAATAGATTTAAAACTGAAGATGAGGTAGTAGACTTGGCTAATGGAACGAGTTATGGTTTAAGTGCAACTATTTTTACTTCTGATTTAAATCGTGCTCATCGGGTTGCGGAGCGAATTGAAGCCGGAATAGTTTGGATAAATACTTGGTTGTTAAGGGATTTGCGAACGCCATTTGGTGGAGTAAAGAGTAGTGGAGTAGGGCGTGAAGGAGGCTTTGAAGCACTTCGTTTTTTTACAGAACCCAAAAATGTTTGCATTAAATATTGAAGTTTTAAGGGTTAATTGTTGAGAGTTTAAGGTTCATGGAGGAAAGCATTAATAAATCTTTATCAGCACGGAGTCAGGCTGTAGTATGGCATCCATTTACGCAAATGCAACTCGGCCCTGCACCTATCGGTGTTGTTAAAGGGGATGGTATGTATTTGATTGACGAATACGGAAATAGATATATGGATGTAATTTCTAGCTGGTGGACATGCCTGCACGGCCATTCGCATCCATATATTACAGAAAAAATCACTGAACAAGCTGCGAGTTTAGAGCACGTCATTTTTGCGGGATTCACCCATGAGCCTGCCGTCCGCCTTGCTGAACGTTTGATTAACTACTTACCCGATAATCAATCACGTATATTTTATTCCGATAATGGATCTACAGCCGTAGAAGTTGGATTGAAAATGGCTTTTCAGTATTGGCAAAACATAGGTAAGAAGAAAACAAAAGTTATTGCATTTGAGGATAGTTACCATGGAGACACCTTTGGAGCCATGTCAGTGGGAAGTCGAAGTGCTTTTACTGAACCTTTTTTCCCTTTTTTATTTGATGTTGAATTTATTGAAAGTCCCGCTAAAGATGAAGAGCTTTGTAGTAAGCAGTTAAGCGAATTAGTAAGTAGAGAAGATGTTGCGGCTATGATTTATGAGCCATTAGTTCAAGGTGCAGGAGGTATGCTCATGTATAGCGAAAAAGTTTTAGATAAGCTGTTGGAAATATGTAAAGAGCATAATGTACTGTGCATCGCAGATGAGGTTATGACAGGTTTTTGTAGAACGGGACAGATGTTTGCTAGTAACTATTGCGAAGTAAAACCTGATATTATTTGTTTGTCAAAAGGATTGAGTGGAGGAGTAATGGCGATGGGGGCAACTTCTTGTTCTGCCGAGATTTATGATGCTTTTTTGTCTGATCATTTTATGAGCAAAACCTTCTTTCATGGGCATAGTTTTACAGCGAATCCCATTTCTTGTGCCGCTGCGAATGCAAGCCTAGATTTATTAGAAAGCCATGAAGTACAAGATAGGATTCGAGAGATTCATAACAATCATAATACCTATGCTTTAGTTTTAGTAAATAACCCCAAAGTTGAAAATGTGCGTGTTAAAGGCACCTTATTGGCTTTAGATGTGAAAAATGATGTAATCACTGGATATGGTAATGCAGTTCGTGATGAGATTAATACTTTTTTCCTTGAGAAAGGAATCCTACTCCGACCATTAGGCAACACAATTTATCTACTGCCGCCTTATTGTATCAGTGACAATCAGTTACAACAGGTTTACCAGACTATAGATGAGTATTTACTCCTAAAATAAAGGATTACGTGCTTCTGAATGGATGAAAGCCGTTATTGAAACTGACCAACGGTGTTGAAATAGGCGTGAATTCGCTCAACTAGTTTAAACACCTCACAATTACCATCATTATTTATGATAAAATCAGCCTTAGTCATTTTGTCAATATCAGGCCATTGATTTTTAATTCGTGCTTCAACTTTTTCCTTACTCACATGATCCCGCTGCATAACACGCAGAATACGTTCGTCTTCATCAGCGTGTACCAAAATGGTTTTGTCTAAATCCTTGTAGCTACCTGTTTCAAATAAGAGTGCAGCTTCTTTAATCGTGTATGGATAATTACTGTGTTTCTCATGCCATGCTTCAGCGTCTCTTGCGACAGCTGGATGAACTATGGCATTTAGTTTCTTTAACTGATCGGGTTGATTAAATACAAGATGGGCTAAAAACTCTTTATTCAGTTGCCCATTTGAAAAAACTTCTTCGCCGAATGCATCGATTAACAAACTCTTCACCTCAGCATCTGAATCCATAAGGTATTTTGCTCTTTCATCAGCATTATATACCGGAACACCTAACTGCTCAAACAAACGACATACATGTGTTTTGCCGCTGCCTATTCCTCCTGTTATTCCGACTTTCATCATGCTTGTTAAAGTTAAGGAATAAAAAATTATTTATTCCTTTTAATTGCGAGGTCAATATTAAAGACTTCTTATTGAAATAAGAAATATTTTGTGGAAAAAATGTGGATAACCAATAAAAAAGCCCCCAAATGATTGGAGGCTTCTATTCATTCAAAATGTAATCTTCTATTCAGCAGATTCATTCAGTTTTTTACTAAGTTCAATAGAGATCGCATTTTTTTCTATTTTCACTATTGTATTTTTGGCAATTTCCATATCGATTGTTCCATCATTAATACGCTGAACTTTACCATGAAGACCAGAATTGGTAACTATTTTGGCTCCTTTCTCCAAACTCTCCATAAATGATTCAGCCTCTTTAGCTCGTTTTTGATTTGGCCGAAGCATAAAGAAATATAAAACGAACATGGCGGCAGAGATCAATATCATATTCATTGGATCTGCGAAGAACCCACCTTTTTGACCTGCTTGTAAAAGAATTGCGAACATCTTTACTGAGCTGTTTTTTGTACATCACTCTTTACATAGATGATGGTTGTTGCAGGCTCAGTATTTGCCGTAATGGTTACCGTTTTATTATTTACACCTTCTTTTCCTGTTGGATTAAAAGAAACCTTCATGTCTCTACTTTCTCCTGGAGGAATTGGATCTTTTGGATACTCAGGAACTGTACAACCGCATGAACCTTGCGCATTAGTTATTAACAAGGGCTCATCACCATCATTTGTAATAACAAAAGAAGTTTCTACTGGGGCAGTATCAGGAATTTTTCCAAAATCGTGCTCCATACGATCAACGGTTAAAATCGTAGTAGCTGTTGCCACTGCTGTTTCCACCGTAGGTTCAGTAACTGTTGAAGGTTCAACAACAGTTGTTTCTGTAGTCTGCTCAGTACCTACTTCCTCTTCAGATGATTCCGAGTTACAAGAAAACATAAATGTGGCTAAAGCCAAAGTCGATACAAATAAATACTTTTTCATAATTGCTTTATTTTTAATTTTCGCTACAAATTTATTAATTGTTTATTAATCCTCTTCCTAATTTTTTAATTTTTCCGTTATCATTCAAACCTTTCATGGTTTTATCAAGAATACCATTTATAAAATCTTTACTCTTCTCCGTACTATATTCCTTACTGATATCAATATACTCATTCATACTAACTTTCAGCGGTATATAAGGGAAGTATAAAAACTCCACAATAGCGAGTTTGATAAGAATTATATCCATTAAAGCCACTCGATCCATGTCCCAGTTTTTGAGGCGAGGTTCAATAATTTTCTCCAAAGATTCCCTACTATTTAAATAATTACTAATCAATTCTTTAGAGAAGTTTATTTCATCATCTTGTTCAAGGTTGTTTAAGAAATCTTCGATAAAAGTTTCCTTGTCTAATTCAACAAAGTCTTTAAGCTTTTTCTGCAAGGTGTGTAAACTGATGAAATGATCATCTTCGAGGTTCATGAAACGCTCTGCTAAATACTCATCCAAATCGGCGCTTGTACCGATAATCTTCTTTGCGATGTAACGTAAAATCTCAACTTCATCACCTTTTGTAGGCTTAGCGATTTCACAATAATTAACATACTTCCGACTAGCCTCCAATGTATTAAATAAGTCGCGAACCAATTTGTTATCTATATGGTGAGATAAGCTATATTTTTTTAAAGTGAACTTGTATGCTTCGCTTTGTTGAATCGCTGAAATACATGAATTCGAAGCAAGCTGCGTATTGATATTTAAGTCCTCTTGATCCTTAATATATTTGTTTTCCCGGCGAGCGGCATCTACCAAGACGTATTGACAAACCTCGATGAGGTACTGGAGATAAACGTAGTACAATTCCTTAGTTTTGTCAATTCGCGACATGAGCATTTTTTCCAAACCACCACTATCTTCTTTTTCACTTAACTCATAGGTAAAAAGCACCTGCATCACCTTAATACGGAGTATCCTTCTGGAAATCATCTATCTTCTTTGTCTTATTTTACCAATATCTTCAATTCGTTTCATTGCCATTTCAAGCGCAACTTCCTGAGAATTTTTAGCATTTTGAGCAGCAATTGTTAGAATGGCAGCGGTTTGATCGTAAATCTTTTCTGTTGCAGCCATGGCTCTAGATCGATTATATCCTACGGTTTCAATGTAGCAGTTAATCACACCACCTGCATTGATTAGAAAGTCTGGAGCATAAATAATACCCCTGTCGCGCAGCATATCGCCATGCTTCCGTTCATCGGCTAATTGATTGTTTGCCGCTCCTGCTACAACACTGCATTTTAGTTTTGGAATCGAATTATCGTTTAAGGTGGCGCCAAGCGCACAAGGTGCATAAATATCCATATCAGCATCATAAACTTGATTAGGATCTATTACATCTACTTCATGCTTCAGGGAAACCGAAGCAATATTCGTTTGATTGATATCGGCTATGCTTATTTTGGCCTCTTCTTTAACTAAATAATCTATTAAATATTGACCTACACTTCCAACACCTTGAACTAATATCTTTTTGCCCTTCAGCGAGTCACTTCCGCTCAGTTGTTTTTGTGCAGCTTTCATTCCAAGATATACACCATAAGCAGTAACTGGCGAAGGATCGCCACCACCTCCCAAGTATTCAGGTTTTCCGGCAACATGCCCTGTTTCCCTGCTTATATATTCAATGAACTGGGTATTCGTACCAACATCTTCTGCGGTAATATATTTTCCACCTAAGTTATCTACAAACTTGCCATAACTGCGCCAAAAGGCCTCGTCTTTTTTTGCTTGAGGATTATCAATGATTACAGCTTTCCCACCACCCAAATGTATGCCGCTTATGGAGGATTTAAAACTCATACCACGAGATAAACGTAAAACATCCTCGATGGCTTCTTGTTCATTGGCATAACGCCAAAGTCGTGTCCCACCTAAAGCAGGACCCAAAACCGAATTATGGATTCCAATGATTCCTTTTAACCCAGTTTCCTTATCAGAGAAAAACATGAGTTGCTCATGTTCCATCTCTTCCATTTTGTCAAATACATTCATACAGTTGGTTTGTTGGCTTGAATAGATTTCAAAATTTGAATGTTAACTTTGTCTTATTCATTATCAGAATATGCCGCAAAGGTAAAATAATAGTTTGAAGAAGGCGATAATTTTCTAATGCGAATGCGGTAAAAAGAAAATCTGAGCAATAAACTTTTTACTTTCGCAGGCGGTTAGCATTTAAAGTGTAATTTTGAAAGAACTCAACTATTTAAACAAGTATCTTCTTAAATACAGGTGGCAGTTAATGCTCGGTATTTTGTTCGTTGCACTTTCCAACGTGTTTAAGGTTCTTTCGCCGCGCGTGTTGAGTTGGGCCATTGATATGGTTAGTCAAAATATCAATCTCTATGGATCATTTGAGGGTTTTCAGCTACAAGAAGTTTTAAAATCTTCACTCAAGCAATCATTACTTATTTTTTGCTTTATTTATTTTGCCACAGCTTTAATTGGAGGAGTTTTTACTTTTCTCATGCGCCAGTCTATGATCGTAATGTCGCGTTTGATAGAGTTTGACCTAAAAAATGAAATTTACCAACATTACCAGCGCCTCGAAACCGCTTTTTTTAAGCGAAACAATACAGGAGACTTAATGAATAGAGCCACCGAAGATGTATCAAAGGTGCGCATGTATCTTGGGCCAGCCTTGATGTATCTTGTCAATGTCTTCTTTTTATTCACCTTTGTGATTTATACCATGTTGAGTATCAACGTATCCTTAACCTTGTGGGTATTACTTCCGATGCCCATATTAACGATTTCTATTTTCTACATAAATAACCTTATTCACGAACGCAGTGAAGCAATTCAACAACAATTGTCAATTTTAACAAGCAATGCTCAAGAGTTTTATTCGGGTATACGTGTATTAAAAAGTTATGTGCAGGAAAGATTAGCGTTACGCACATACGAGAGGGCAAGTGAGAATTATAAAGAAAAGGCTCTCAGCTTGGCACATGTAGAGGCTTTCTTTTTTCCTTTGATGGTTTTGCTCGTAGGTTTAAGTACGATCATTGTTGTTATCGTAGGAGGAAACTATGTTGAGAAAGGTTTAATTACGCCCGGCAACCTTGTTGAATTTATTATGTACGTCAATTTGTTAACTTGGCCAGTAACATCCATAGGCTGGGCCGCCTCATTAGTTCAAAGTGCTGCCGCTTCTCAGAAAAGAATAAATGAATTCCTTAAAACAAAAAGTGCCATTCCAACTTCAGTGGGTAAATCAATTCAATTGAATGGTAACATTCAATTTCAGCACTTGAATTTTGTTTATCCTGACACAGGAATAGAGGCATTAAAGGATATTAATTTAGATATCAAATCTGGTAAGAAATGGGCAATCATGGGTAGAACAGGTTCTGGAAAATCTTCATTGGCCGAACTAATTCTCGGCATGTATTATCCAAGCGAGGGGAATTTAAAGATAGAAGGGGAGCGTATTCAGGATATTCAGTTAACCAAGCTTCGCCAACAAATCGGATACATTCCACAAGATGTTTTCTTGTTCTCGGATACCATTTACAACAATATTAAATTTGGGAATAGTAAACTAACTGACGAGGAAGCGGAAGAAGCGGCCAAAAAAGCCTCCATTTATGATGAGATTATGGAATTCCCTCAAGGATTTAACACCTTAGTTGGTGAACGCGGTGTAACCTTATCTGGGGGGCAAAAGCAACGAATCTCTATTGCTCGAGCTTTGGCGATTCAACCAAAACTACTATTGTTTGACGATGCTTTGTCTGCCGTAGATGTGCATACCGAAAAGCGAATTGTTACCAACTTGAACGCAAGCATAAAGGATAAAACCGTATTGATTATTTCCCACCGAATTTTTTCTAGCGTGAACTTCGACAATATTATCATTCTAGACAATGGACGCGTGGTGGAGCAAGGAAAACACGAGGAGCTATTGAACTTAGGTGGAATTTATGCTGAGTTTTATGAAAAACAGCATTTCGAGCAAAAAGATTAAGGACAAGCAAATAGACTTTGAAGAAATTATATCTAATTCGAGCTTAAATTATAAAAAATCTTATTTTTGAGAAGTGAAAATTTAATTACTTATTAAAAGATTAATGCAGTGGATAACCAACAAGGATTTTTTTCAAGAAAACTGAGAGCGGGAAAAAAAAGAACTTACTTCTTTGATGTTCGTTCTACCAAACAAGGCGATTATTTCGTAACAATTACGGAAAGTAAGAGACGATTTGACCGTCCAGGCTATGACAGCCACAAAATATTTTTATACAAAGAAGATTTTACCAAATTTGGTGAGGCACTAAACGAGACTATTACGCATATCAAAACAGAGTTGAATCCGGAATTTGATTACGATGCTTATGATAGAGAAAGCTATCAAGCACAACTGGATGAAGATGGTAATGATAGAAATGATGGCGGAAGAAAAGAAGAGCCGACTCGCAATGTCCGTCCAAACAAGGATTACACCGAATCTAATCCTATATTGGATAGTGCTCCGAGTAAATCTATATTGGATGATGATGCGTCTGACATTTCGTCTTCTGATGAAGCCATGGAATGGTAAAATAATGTAAAGACTAATTTTATATGAAAGGGTGCATCATGTGCCCTTTTATTGTTTAACACATAAAATAGAATCCTTTGAGTTTAAAATGCGGAATTGTAGGATTACCCAATGTGGGTAAATCTACCTTATTTAATACCTTGACAAAAGCAATTAACGCGCAGGCTGCGAATTTTCCTTTCTGTACTATCGAACCAAATGTTGGTGTAATCACAGTGCCTGATGCCAGATTGCGTAAATTGGAGGAGTTGGTAAAGCCTCAAAAAGTTATCCCAACAACCGTAGAGCTAGTCGATATTGCCGGTTTAGTTAAAGGCGCCAGCAAGGGAGAAGGTTTAGGCAATCAGTTCTTGGGTAATATTCGAGGTGTTGATGCCATTGTGCATGTAGTAAGATGTTTTGAAGATGACAATGTTGTGCACGTAGATGGCTCAGTGAATCCAGTACGCGATAAAGAAGTGATTGATACCGAACTGCAATTAAAAGACTTAGAATCCATTGAAAAGAAAGTGGAGAAAAGTCGAAAGGCAGCAAAAAGCAATGATAAAGAAGTATTGAAGACCATTGAAGTTCTGGAGAAGTTTAAAGGACATATCGAACAGGGTTTATCTGCTCGTTCTTTGGAGGTAGATGAAGATGATTTAAAGCACATCGAAGATTTAAATTTACTCACGATTAAACCAGTTCTTTATGCTTGTAATGTGAGTGAAAGCGATGCAAAAAAAGGCAATGCCTATGTTGAGCAAATTCGAAAAATAGCTGCTGAAGAAGGAGCACAAGTCTTAGTGATTTCTGCAAAAATAGAATCGGAAATCGTTCAATTGGATGCAGAGGAACAAGAGATGTTTTTAGAAGATTTAGGTTTAACTGAATCTGGTATGGATCGTTTGATTGCTGCTTCGTACAAGTTATTGGCCCTAGACACCTATTTCACCGCAGGTGTTAAAGAAGTGCGTGCCTGGACCATTCAGAAAGGAACCAAAGCTCCACAAGCCGCTGGTGTCATTCATTCAGATTTTGAAAAAGGGTTTATCAGAGCCGAAGTTATTGCCTATGACGATTTTGCAGAATTAGGAAGTGAGGCTGCTTGTCGTGACAAAGGTAAACTGCGCGTGGAAGGTAAAGAATACGTCGTGAAAGATGGCGATATTCTCCATTTTAGATTTAATGTATAATTAATCGAACGATTACGAGTCCAGCTTGTTTAGATTGATATGAGTACCAAGTTAGCTAATGAGATAAGAGAACAATTTCCCATCCTTAATCAGCAGGTAAATGGCAAGCCACTTGTGTATTTGGACAATGCGGCTACGGTCCAAAAGCCTAAACGCGTAATCGAAGCTTTACAAAGATACTATCTCGAGTATAACAGTAACATTCATCGAGGCGCCCACTATTTAGCAAATAAGGCTACAGAAGCCTATGAAGCTTCTCGCGAGCGAATAGCTAAATATCTTGGCGTGGAAACACGAGAAGTGAATTTTGTTCGAGGAACTACGGAAGCGGTCAATCTAGTAGCTCGTGCTTGGGGTGATAAAAATATTAAAGAAGGTGATGAAATTATCGTTAGTGGTTTAGAGCATCACAGCAACATGGTTCCGTGGCAAATGTTAGCAGAAAGAGTAGGTGCTACCTTGAAAATTATACCAGTGCTTGAAGATGGAACGCTTGATCAAGAGGCGTACCTTTCCCTTCTTAGCGAAAAAACAAAGTTGCTTGCTGTGAATTATGTATCCAATGCCTTGGGAACAATTAATCCGGTTAAAACCATGATAACTGAGGCTCATCGCTTTGGAGCCAAGGTCTTTATAGACGGAGCGCAAGCTGTTCCGCATTTAGCCTTGAATTTAAAGGACTTGGAGACTGATTTTTTTGCTTTCTCAGGACATAAAACATATGGCCCAACAGGAATTGGCGTATTGTATGGGAAAGCCGAAATTTTAGAAGCTATGGATCCATACCATGGAGGAGGTGAAATGATAAAAGAGGTGGGTTACGACTCATTTACAATAAATGATTTACCATACAAGTTTGAAGCGGGAACGCCTAATATTAGCGGAGTAATCGCCTTGGGTGAAGCCATCGCTTTTATGGAAGAAACTGGACTAGAAAATATAGCCCAAATTGAAGCTGATTTACTAAGCTATGCCTCTCAGCAAATGGAAGCGATAGAAGGTGTGAAAATTTATGGCACCTCTCCAAATAAAGCCTCTGTAATCTCATTTCTTGTTGATGGTGCGCATCCCTATGATTTAGGCGTGTTGTTAGATAAACAAGGCATTGCCATTCGAACTGGTCATCATTGTTGCCAGCCATTGATGAATCACTTTAATATTGAAGGTACATGCCGCGCTTCATTTGCCGTATACAATACAAGAGAGGATGTCGATCATTTTACCCATGCATTAAAACGGGCAATGATGATGGTTTAATCAAAAACCTAGCATCAAAGCAATATACCCGACCACCACAGCAACTACTAAACTAATTGCAGTAACTAGCAATCCGTCTTTTCTATTCTCCGCAAGCAAAGGAAATATCCCATCTCCGCTAGTAGCAATACCAGCAGCTATCATTGCAGCAATAGGGAAGTTGGGAACTGTAATAAACGCAGCGGTGACCGAAATCATACCACCACAACCTGGTGTTACGCCAATCAATGCAGCAATTAAAACCAAGGCAAATGTCGAAGAGTTCATCCATTGGTCAAATCGCTGAGGACCAACTAGTTCATCAATAATAAAGTTGGCCAAGAATAAGCCGACAAAAACATAGGTCACGACCATGGTGATATCGAAAACTGCATGTAAAACTGAGGATTTAACATCTGTACCATAGGAACAATCATGTCCCTTATAAATAAACTCGTTAATCACATAGTATACTATAGATAAAAGGGTTAAGGTAATAGTTGCCCAAACAGTCAAATTGGCAATGGCATAAATACTTCCTCCCCACAATGCTGCAATTGATCCGGGTGCTAAAAAAATAGCTAAAGCCAATACCGTATAAAAACCGTATTTTTCTATGAATTCGCCAAATAACTTTTTCTCCCCTGGCGCTCTACATGTTAACCGATCGTCTACACTGGAGGATTTGGCACGATCAGACCGCACTCCAAGTATATCAACCAAATAACCAAGAATTAATGCAGTTAGCAATCCAACCAAATTAACAATAGCGAAGGCCTCTAGGTTTGATGCTACATCTGCTTCTTTAGAGGCTCCGAGTAAAACAAAAGAACCTTCACCTAACGTAGTAATAAAAGCTGCGAGTAAGCCACCAAAGGAAATGTTATGGTTCTTATACATCGCGGAGGTGACTATCGTCCCACCACATCCCGGAATGGCCCCTAACAAAGCACCGAGTATAGGGTGCATCCATTTCGGACCTAACTGTCGCGAGCCTTTAAGTTTGTCTTGGGTGAAATAAGTAATTAAGGCAACCCCTATAATAGATATAGAAACATATCCGCCTATAACGCCGGCGGCTTCTAGATTTCTTAGTATAAAATTTACGAGGTTAAATTCCATATTTTAAACGCCAAGCCAATTGTTTTTCATGTCCGAAGTAAGAATTTAAAACTTCTTTTTTAGTCAAAAAAATGGCGTTGCAAAGATACGTCATATTCAAATTAATACGCTAAATAGTTTTAGATTAATTCTAAATAAAAACTGGCTAATGTTATATAATCAATAAACAGTGCAATGTGCATATCTATAAAGCTTATTATAACTTTTCAATTGAGTGGATAGCTAACTTTATCGGGTAAATAGGTAAAATGAAAAAGTATTTAGTCTTAACTAGCTTCTTATTTTTATTCAGTTTGCACGCTCAAAACGAGTTGTATATTTCTGGAGATAATGATGCAAATACGATTGAAGTGTATGTTTCTGGCTACGACAACGTTTACCCAACGCTCTATGTAGCTGGTGAGATAAACAATCTTAACGGTGTTTTAAAGAATATCGGTTCTTACATAGAGTTAACTGGAGATTTCACAAATACAACGGATGGGGTTAATTCGTTTTATGAATCCACAGGTGTAGAAAATTTTTCCGGAGCTTCAAATCAAAGAATAAGCGGGATCCTCTTAGGAGAAAACACAACTAACAATCTCTACAACCTTCAGATAGATAAATCTGTTGGCGCTCAATTGAGTTTGGCAGACACTGTTAACGTAAAAAATAGTATTCGCTTTATTAATAATGGAGGAATAATTCGTTCGGATACCATTTCTCACAACGATGATGGGGATTTGTATGCGAATGAAATCGTGTTACTAAATACTAGTCCTTCAAGTTTAATTTCTGCTGCAAGTTCTGCTAATGAAGGTAACAATTATATTGAAGGTAAATTGCGCTGGAAAGTTGATGGAGTGAATACATATATATTTCCTGTCGGTGTTGAGCCAGGAATTCTTAATGCCGGAACACAACCTATTTCACTTAACTTTACTCGCAATGCCTCAGTTCCCTATGATGTTTTAGTTTATTTAGAGGATGGTGCTTTACCTTTAAGTGTAAATATAGTATATGACGATATTGGGTCAGGTCCAAACGGTGCAGGAGTAAATAGTATTCTTGACTGTACTGGAGGAGCCGATGGTGCTTTAGATCAAATTGTTTTAGATAGAAATCAAAACCATCAGTGGGTTGTAGAGGCATCTCCAATCGATACAATAGAATATTCCATTACAGTATACCCTAGCGCATCTGCAGATGTTAATGCACTGGATGCAGGAACTTACGGCTGTGAATCAGTCGTTCTTCGATATCTAGCAAAAGATGGTATTGTGGGTGGTGATTTGTCTACCAATACGATAAGTGGTACTGTAGATTTCCCTTCTCAACCTGGATATGCTATGGACCCAACAGGTAACACTTTAACTAACCAGACCAGCTTTTCCACTTTTAGATTGCATTCTACAAATCCAAGCAGCTCAACTTTGCCAGTTGAATTTCTAGGTCTGTCTGCTGTTGCCAATAATAATTGTATTCAACTCGACTGGTCCACAGCTTCTGAACTTAATAACTCGGGATTTGAAGTGTTTCGAAGTATTGATGGAATTTCATTCGAAAAGATAGCCTTTATAGACGGTCAAGGGAATAGTACAAATATTCAAACATATGATTATCTCGATTGTGACATTCAACGTGGCTTTCGTTATTATTATCAGCTTAAGCAACTCGACTTTAATGGTGAATTTAGTTATTCCGATATTGTCAGTGCCTCGCTTAAGGACTTTAATACTCAATGGAATGCTTGGATACATCCTAATCCAGCTACAGAAAATACCACACTTTTTGTTCATTCCAATCAAGGGGGCATGGCAGAACTGAAAATCTTTAACCATATTGGTAAGCTGATTTCGAAGGAAGATATTATACTTCAATCAAGTGATTCGGGGACTATTTTAAATTTAAATCTATTGACTCCAGGTGTATATTTTGTTTCACTGAAATTCAAAGAAAAAACTATCAATCAAAAACTCTTAATAAATTAATATGAAAATTTTTCAAAAGTCATTTATCCCATTGTTAGGCATTCTTGTTTGGAGCTATTCTCTAAAGGCACAGAATGTAGGAATAGGTACAAATAGCCCTGATGCAAGTGCAAAATTAGATGTAGTTTCTACAGACAAAGGATTGTTGATTCCTAGAGTTGACCTTAACTCAAGTTCAGACGGGACAACTATCCCTTCGCCTGCGACTGGGTTAATCGTATGGAATACGGGTTCAGGCAGTTTAACATCAGCTGGCTTGTATTACAATTCAGGTACTTCAGGAACACCTAATTGGGTAAGAATTGTAGCTGCTGATGTAGATAAAGATTGGTTCGAGTCTGGAACTACCGAAAGTCCAAATGATATCAGCGATAATATTTATACTCAGGGAAATATAAGTGTCGGTGATAATAGCCCAGTGAATGCAGCAAATATAAAACTAGCAGGAACAGGTCTAGAAGAAGGAGGGGAGATTCAACTCGACGGGGGAGTTTTATACGCACCCAATGCATACGCTATAGATAATTACCAGGGCAGATTAAGAATATTAGAAACCACAAATGCCTCGGGTACTGATAATGTAGTTGGTACAAACGAATTTATTTCTTTTAAAAGAACAAGTGGAACAGCGCAAATGGGAATCGGACTTATCGGCGGTAATTCATGGCCCGCTGAGTCTAATTTGATTATTGGTGATAATGGAGGTGTTGAAGGTGGGCAAATACAGTTTTATAATGCTGATGGAGCTGGCACCTCTTGGTTCCTTGATGTAGAAACGAATGATTTCCGATTTATGACAGGAAATAATATTACAGGGAGTAGTAACACTGTAAGTCGCATATCTAACAACGGAAACTTTACCACTTCAGGCAGTGTTCGCTCAAACACAGGACGATATTTGTTTGAAGACGGATGTTCCAATTCACTCGACTTACAATCAGACGGTAATGCTGTCATATATTATGGAAATGGAGGTTATGGTGGATGGGCATCTGGAACAAACTGTTCAGATATTCGATTAAAAGAAAACATTCAGGATTTGGAGTATGTTCTACCCATACTCAGAGAGCTCGATGTTATTCGTTATAATTATAAAGTAGAAACTGGATTGCCAGCAGGTCCGCAGATTGGAGTAAATGCCCAACAACTAGCTCAGCATTACCCTGAAATGGTTTATTACAATGAAGAAAAAGATCAGTATATCGTATACTATGATAAAATTACTGCATTACTTCTTAAAGGAATGCAAGAACAACAAGATGTTATTGATAAACTGAATGTATACAACGAAAAAATATTAAATGATTTTAAAGAATTAAAAGAAGATATAGAAGAACTTAAAAAGCTAATAAAAAACTAACTTTTTAAAGGTTTGGCTTTCTTTAAAATTACGAGGATCTAAACTTTTGTTTTTTTAATTGAAAAAATAAAATCTATGAAAAAGATATTATTAGGATTCTTGGTGATAACAGCTTTTATGAGTTGTGAAAAAGAAGTATTAGAACCCAGTTATAGCATAGAAGGAAAATGGTTATGGTCACCAAGTGAAAACAGAGTAGATGCCAACACCATGTATGAATTTAAAGATGGCAATGTATACAAGTTTTATTGCATAGTTTGTCCTGCAAATGATGATTATTGGAACTCTTTAGATAGTACGGATAGAATACCTGGTGTTGATACATATACATTAAGTGGAGATACTTTGGTATGGGATGGAATTTCTTTCGGCATTACATTTGAATGTGATGGTGGTGAATTACTTTTCACAAATGGCAATAAACTTTGGAGATTAAGTTCTAATTGTCAATAAAATATATTATTGCTTCGCTAAACCATACAAGCACGGAGGTTATTGCTCTACGGCCGATTCGCAGATGTTTCCATACAAATAGTTATCTGTATTAGTCTATTACAAATTTTAATCTATCGAATTGCTAATTTAGACGTGCCTTTCAGCATGGTACGAGCTTCGCACCAGTGGGCCACTTTCGACAAAAGTAAAACCTTTGTTTAATCCAAGCATTTCATACTTTCTAAACATATCGGGGTGAATATAATCCTGCACGGCTAAATGCTTTTTGGTAGGTTGCAGGTATTGACCTATGGTCAGCACATCAACGCCTGCAGCTCGCAAATCATCCATCGCCTCCAGGACCTCTTCTTCCGTTTCTCCCAAACCGAGCATAATACCACTTTTAGTTCGCTTAATTCCACCATCCTTCAAACGCTTCAACACTTCAAGGCTTCGTTCGTATTTCGCCTGCATACGCACCTCTTTTGTCAAGCGTTTTACGGTTTCAATATTGTGAGAAACAACCTCAGGCTTAGCATCAATGACATATTGCAAATTCTCCCATTTACCTTGAAAATCAGGTATTAATGTTTCCATAGTTACACCCGGACAATGCTTGCGAATCATACGAATTGTAGCTGCCCAAACTTTTGCTCCACCATCTTTTAAATCATCGCGATCCACACTGGTAATGACTGCATGTTTCAAACCCATAAGTTTTACAGATTCCGCAACGCGATAAGGCTCCATAACATCCACTGCTTCTGGTTTACCTGTTTCAACATTGCAAAACTGACATGAACGCGTACAAACATTGCCTAAAATCATCAGTGTAGCGGTTCCTTCACCCCAACATTCCGCTTGGTTGGGACAATTCCCACTTTGACAAATAGTATGTAACTCGTGCTTCGTTACATTTTTTAGCACGTCCGAAGACACTTTACCTGATGGTAATTTAACCTTCAACCATTCGGGTTTACGTATGCGATTTTCTGATTTAACTGTATCCATTGAAAACGTAAATATACTCTTCTTAACCAATTTATCTTAGTGAGAGTTCAGGGTGTGAACATATTCTTTAAACCATAAAATTTGCTCAGCAGTATCAGGCATTTTTCTTCCTCTATATACGCTCATGTAATCAAACAATGTATTGAGCTTAAAACCCTGCTTGTATAGCAATGCGGCAGTCAACAAGCCACTTCGTCCTATACCGCCAACACAGTGGATGCCGACATTTTTCCCTTTTAACAAATACCCATGCAGTGACATTACTAATTCGTTGAAACTGTTGTCATCCAGTGGGACACTGAAATCTTGAATGGGGTAGTGGATGTAATCTATCGCGTTTTTCTCATAAAGATTTTGCTGTTTCGCACCATGAAATGCAAGCCACTCCTCATAACTTATCAAATTAACCACACATTGAATCGCCGCTTCCTGCAGATAATGAAGGGCATAATTTTCTACCTTATCTGCAAACGGTGCAGGAAAAACAAAAATCTGTCCTCCGAGTTTAGTGGGTATCTTAAAAATCTTGAATAGCTCCATCAATCGTATGTAAAATATGCCTTTGAGAATTTAACTTTCAACAGGCAAAAGGTTATTTTTGCACAAAATACAAAGCAAATGCCGACAGTAGAATTATTAATGCCCAAATTAGGTGAAAGTATCATCGAAGCTACTATTCTTGCTTGGAATAAAAAAGTTGGAGATACAGTTGAAGTGGATGAAGCCGTTTTGGAGATTGCCACAGACAAAGTGGACAGCGAAGTTCCTAGTGAAGTGGCAGGCACAATAACTAAAATACTATTCAGTGAAGGGGATGTAGTGCCTGTTGGTGAAGCTGTTGCGCTAATCGATACAGGTGGAGAAACTATTGTTATCGAAGTTGAATCATCGACTGAAGCTCCGAAGAATGACGTGCATGAGCCAGTTCAGGAAACTTTGACTGAGGCAACAAAACAAGTGCAATCTTCGAATATCTCAGCAAGTGAGGGTAGTCGGTTTTATTCACCTCTGGTAATGAGTATGGCCAAGGAAGAGGGTATTTCAATGCAAGAGTTAGAGAAAATACCTGGAACTGGAAAAGATGGACGGGTAACCAAAAGCGACATGCAGGAATATTTATCCAGTAAAAGCCATAAACCAGCTCCGTCTGTTACACCTAATCCACCTGCTCAAGAAAAAGAAAGAATTAAAGAACCAGCCCCGACCAAGCCAGTTGCGACAGGCAATGTGGAGATTATAGAAATGGACCGTATGCGTAAAATGATTGCGAAACATATGGTTCATTCCAAAGAGACCTCACCTCACGTTACTACTTTTGTCGAAGCAGATGTCACGAACATTGTTAATTGGAGAAATAAAATCAAGGGCGAATTTCAGAAGCGTGAAGGAGAAAAAATCACTTTCACACCAATCTTTATGGAAGCAGTAGCGCAAGCACTGAAAGAATTCCCATACGTCAATTGTTCTTTGGATGGCGAACACATCATCTTGAAAAAGGACATTAATATCGGCATGGCAACCGCTTTACCTAGTGGCAATTTGATTGTTCCAGTTATTAAGAATTGTGACCAATTGAATTTGGTTGGAATAACGAAAAAGGTGAATGACTTAGCCAATAGAGCCAGAGAGAATAGGTTAAAACCGGATGAAACAACAGGCGGTACATACACCTTGACTAATGTGGGTTCTTTTGGCAATGTAATGGGTACACCCATTATTAATCAACCCCAAGTAGGTATTTTAGCTGTTGGGTCGATTCAAAAGAAACCAGTTGTTATGGAAACTGAGCATGGTGATGTTATCGCCATAAGACACATGATGTTTCTATCGCATTCTTACGATCATCGAATTGTTGATGGAGCTATGGGTGGTCGCTTTGTTAAGCGTGTGGCAGACTTACTTGAAGGTTTTGATATAAACAGAACGATATAAGAATTTATGGCTGAGCAGAGAGAAATAGTTCCAATTAAGAAAAAAGCTTTAACAGTCAATCTGGACAGTGCTATTTACGGCACTTTGGCAGAAATTGGCGCTGGACAAGAAGTGGCGAGAAACTTCTTTCGGGTAGGTGCGGCTTCAGGAACTATCGCAAAGTCGATGTCCGCCTATGACATGGCCTTCAGTGATAATATTTATGGTGAAGAGGCTGATGGTCGCTATGTGAGCGAGTCACGCTTGTTAAAAATGCTTGATCATGAATATGCTTTATTAACCGAACGGCTGGTCGGTGAGAAATTTGAAAATTCAAAGTTTTTTGCTTTCGCCAATACGGTTACTACTTTAAATTACACCCGAAGTAATCAGCCTCATGGCTGGGTTGGATTGCGTTTTCAACTGGCACCAAACAGGCCACCAAATGATATTATTTTACACGTGCGCGTTTATGACAATAATGCAATTCTTCAGCAACGCGTTTTAGGGGAAATTGGTGTTAATTTGATTTACGGTGCTTTTTACCACGCTGATAATGCGGAGACACTTGTAAAATCTTTACAAGACAACCTTAGTACGAACCATTTAGAGGTTGACATGATTCGCATTTCAGGCCCTGATTTCGAAGATGTCGACAATCGCTTATTAGGTATGCTACTGGTTAAAATGGGATTCACCAATGCTACAATCTTTGGTCCTAAAGGCATGATGTATCAAGCCAAAGACTTCTTATACAAAAAGAACGTTTTGGTAATGCGCGGACGCTTCAGACCTGTCACAAAGGTGAATGAAGATATGTTGCAAAATGGTAAGAAGAGCTTTATCGAAGATGGCGTAGAAGACTTCATTGTATTGAGTGAAATGACGCTAAATAATTTGTACAAAGGAGATGAAAGCGAAAGCAGAAAAGATTTCTTAGCCCGGGCGGAAATTTTGTGTTCTTTAGGACATAATGTAATGGTTTCAAATTTTCATGAACACCATAAATTGGTAAATTACCTTGCTGAGTGTCGTGTGCAACGAATAGGTATTATCCTAGGAGTTTTAAATCTCCTAAAAATCTATGGTTTAATGAGCAACCAAGACAATTCAAAAAAAGTATTAAACTCGTTTGGCCAACTGTTTTCGAATGATGTAACGATGTATGTTTACCCATATCAGCGTTACAAAAATGGGGATATAATTATTGCTAAAAACTTAAAAACTTATCCTGCCATTGAAAAATTGCATGAGCACTTTTTAGCCAATGGATTTATCAAAGACATTTGTGAGTTTGATGAAAGAAATTTACAAATTTTCTCCGATGAGATTATTCAACAAATAAAAGCAGGAGAAGACGGTTGGGAAGACAAAGTGCCGGATAAAGTTGCGCAAGTAATTAAGAAAAATTGTTTATTTGACTATCCTTGCGAATGGATACCACCAACTAAAGATTTTTCGCTGGAGTAAGACTTGTTTCTAGACGTGGCAAGTTTTTGAAACTTACCAAGTTTAGAAACCAAAGTTAGTTCATGGAATTTATCCAATCAGCCACAATTTGTACACCTTCTTCATGAATGAGTACACGGCCTATTTCTGGCATGGCTACACCTTGCTCAGTGGAATTCATGCGGTGAACAATAATGGATGAATCCGCACGACCGGGATGCAAGTCAACAAGCAGCGATCCTGCCCCTAATCCAGCAGCTACAGGTGTTTTCCAATAACCAAGTTTATTCGTATCACTTTCTTCCCATGAAAGTGTTAGGCCCGAAGTACTAGCGGGGCTCTTCGGGTTATGACAATATCCACAGTTAGCATCGAGGTAAGCTCTCGCTCTATCGGCAATATCGACATCTTGTTGATCATAACTCGGAACTGACTGAAAATCCTCGCTTGATGTGAAATTATCTAAGTAGCCCATTTCTGTCCACTTAAGTAATTGGTTCTTTCTTTCACCATTCCCATAATCTAGCTCAAAATTCATATTACGAGCCTTTGGACCTATAGGCTTTAGTTCTTCATTTTGATTATGACAACTCTTACATTGGTTCTTATTCGGTTGAACATAATTGATATCGTAGTCTTTACCATTATGCGTAAAAGCAATTGGCAAGGTTGCTCCTGTTATTTTATAATCAGCATCCGTTTGCTCTTCATTCCAAAGATAGGGATATGCATTCCACTTCCCTTCATTAAACACTAATAAACGAGTTTCAACTACACGACGAGCGCCTTCCGCGTTATCGTAAAAAAAGTTTTTTACCAAAATGGAACCCTGAGGGTAATCGATTTCTTCCCAGTCATTATCCATTATACTGGCTGTTGAACCTTCTGGCATCCATACAAACCTGGTTTTACTGGCATAATCGGAAAACAAAGTAGAGGCTGGCTGATACAACAAAACCCTTTCATTTGGCACTAACTCACTTAACTCGCCGGTAAAAAAACCATAATCCGAAAGTTTGGGGTAAGGCACTTGACCAAAATCTATATCATTCGGACTTTTCTGACTAACAATAGCCTTGGTTTGACATGAATAAATAACAAAAATGGAAGTAGCTAAAACAGCTATACAACTAATAATTTTTCTCCAATTCATATAAATTATAAGTTTACAACAGGTGAAACATCAACAGTAACTGGGTATTCACAGTTGAATGGGCTCGGGTCTGCGTATCCTTTAATTTCGCTAATTTCATTTGAAAGTTCAAACAATGTAAAGTGTAGTTCGTCCATTTCCTCTTCTTGGAAACACACATTCATCGGGTTATCAAGAATGCTAGATCCTCTGGTGTCATCAAATATGCCATCATAGACTAAGTCTTGTGTTTTCATCGCTCCATGTGCATTTTTCATCGATAATAACTGACCCAATTCTTTAGTTAAATCAGGCAGAGAACTCGGTCTTTCATATTCATTGTCGTGCACCCAAATATCATAGCTATATGGCGACCAACCATTACTTTCCTCGTAAGGCAACTGGGTAATTTGGTAGCTTGCCACGGTAACCCCTACAGTTTTATTACGCAAAATTCTATTGTTATATATTTCCACTCCTTTGGCTGCTAAAATTATTACGCCTGAACCTGGAGGAATTTGGGTAACAGCGTTACCATTGTTACCTGGAAGGGTAGAGGCAAAATTTTCGTGATTATTTTCAATGATGTCGTTATTATAAATTTTAGTTCCTCTCGCATCTGCTTTGATTAAGCCTGGCAAATTAAAAACCAAAACACCCCCAGCATTGTCGTAAGCATAGTTATCGAATACTTCCGCATTATCACAATTTTCAATTTCTATTCCAGCCACATTGCCAAATGCCGTACAATTTTTAACAATAATGTTTTCACTTTGACCAACATAAATACCGGCATCGCGTGAATGAGAAGCCGTACACTCATCAATCATTACATTTTTACATTGAACAGGATATATGGCATAGGTTCCATTTTTTGATTTATCCCCATTCGTCCAGGTAGCATTAATTCTCCGAAAAGTAATATTTTCACAATGTTGGGACTTTAAACCATCACCAGGAGCATCATACACAGAGAAATCTTGCAGTAGAATATTATTTCCTACTATTTTCATTCCTTCACCTCCCGTGGTCAAGCTTTTGAACGATAGAATCGTTTCATCCATCCCAGCACCAATAATACTTACATTGTCGATATTGTCTAAAATTAACTGCGAAGTAATTTCATAAAACCCTGCCGGAATGTTGATTGTGCCGCCTTCTTCTACCAAAATAAAATCCTCTATTAACGCTTCAACTTCTTCTGATGAAGCTTGATGCATTTCCGAGGTATCTTTTACTTCAACTTTAGAAGAATTATTGCAAGAGTATAATAGAGCGACAACGAAGATTAGAAGGAAAATTAAGGTGTTTTTCATGGTTAATAATTAAGTATACAATTATAGTGAATTTTCGCTAATTATTCAAGAAGCCTATTTATAATTTCAGATGGGAAAACGGAGATAAATTGACCTTTTAAGGGATGTTTTTATCGAGAATCCAATTATTATCCTGGCATCAAATTTATTCTATTCTAAATGAAGGATTTCAGTTGTTTCCGGTATATTTGACACCATATGAGTTTGTTATCAATCAACAAGAAAATAGTTAATATCACCCTGATATTGCTGACATCCTACCTCACGGTTCATTTACTGCACCTTGGTTTCATCTATTCTTGTGCATACCTGATTGATGTTCCTGATCTTTCGTTTTATTTTGCCTATGTGGATTATAATGTTGAGGAGTACACGGGGTGGTCTCGGTTAAGAGTTATTCTACTCTTTGGCATGCCTACAGCTATGATGCTTTTTTCAGCCCTTGTCTTTTGGATTATTATGTCTAAATTTTCTTTCCAAGACAATTCAAAAATCAAGTTATTCCTACTTTGGTCAATTATTACTTGTTTAAGTTTTGTGATTGCTGATATTATATCTGCACCATTTGATAAACATGGTGTGTCTGTCGTGGCAGATTGGTTTTATGTAAAAAAGGAAGTCTTATTTATTTTCTCCCTCTTGTTTTGGGCAGTTATTCCCATTATTGGATGGTTTTATTCCAAGACATTTATGCGTATTGCCTACTCTCGAAAACAGCTTTTAACCAAATGGACCCGAGTTAACTTTTTAGCGGAAACTATACTCTTGCCTTTCCTCTTGGTTACGGTGATTTTTGCCATTCTTTTAATTATTTATCCAGGATACAATGTTGACTACTATCTATCGATTGATTTCATTCGTTTCTTAGTGATCATTTCTATCTTTTTATTTGTAATGGGATTTAACTTTCATAAAAGATATGTTGGGATAAAAAGAAATCGCGAATTAGAAGAGTTAAATTATAGCTTCGTTTTTGTGGCCATTATCTCTTTTGCAGTCATTTATACTACGCTATTTATCATTTAAGCACCCAATTGACTAAACAATTATGTTGAATTACTGATTGGCCTTTACTGGCCACGCATGATATTCTTTTCGGGTTAACGCCCTGCCTGTATAAATAATCAAAGACAATGAGTGATCGATATAAAGCTAAACCACCACCACTCATTTTTACAGGAAATGAATCTTGGTATTTCACAACAAAATTCTTAAACTTTTTCTTATCGACTTTGGTGTATTCTGCTTCATTTTCATATCCAATTAACACTAGATTTACCTCATCATTCGCTTTTAAAAATTGAGCTAATGAATATAAAATTAGGCTATCATCCGGATGTAAAAACTCTGCAGTATTGGTTTTAAACTCAACATTAGCCTGCAAAATCGAACTTTGGTAAGTACTATTAATGTGTTCGACAGGAAATGCCCAATTCTGACAATTTTCAACGAAGTATATTTTCTGAAATTCAAGATAATCTTCTTGCGTGTAATTCTCTAATAAGTTTTCAAATACTTCTGCATCATGCACGCTGTAAAATGAAAGATTCATACTACTCATTTTATATCGTATTTCATTAGCGGCGCGCTTCACATTTTCATTCCAATTCTTATCCAATTCCCGTTGAACAGAATCTTTTTGACAAATTAAAGCATGATTATTCAAGTAAACTACTTGGCTAGATTGATTTTGAATAGCATATATATGCATGGATAAGCAATCCTTTAACCTTGAATTGTTTGACGGGCCAAATACAAAACAAATGTTTTCTTCAAGATTTTTGACAGCGTATGCTTCATTATAAAAATTCCTATTTGTTCCAGTTATCATCCGATTTATCGAAAGATTTGGCGAAGGATAGGTTTTCTTAAACTCACTTACCTTAATAGAAAGCGTGGAAATGGACAGCCGAGTCTTTGAAAAGTTAGTGCTTCTATTTTTTGTATTCTGCCAATCATGAAAGGCTAATTTGATGATTGCCGCCTCTTCAATGCTCTTCGCTATATGCGTTGGTTCATCGAAAAATTTCACCAACTGCCCCTTGAGCACGTCACGCAATGCAGGTTCATAATAGCTATGCCAAACCGAACTCCATTGAATCGGTTCGAATACAGTGGAATTGCTGTAACTAAAAGCCAGCTGTCTCGGATTGGCAGAAGATAGCAGTGTCACCTCAAGATTTATACTATCCATAAATTCATGAATTAATGCTTCAGTCTCATGACGTCCCAGACTATCCATTATTTGAAATAGATTATTATTAAAAACTATTACTTGTTCGTTTGCAACGAAGAAGTTACTCATGTGCTTATCCGTATAAAACAACTCCTGGGCTTTCCCTATGGAGAATAAAAGCCCAACTACCAACAAACACCTTTTTAATACCATAATTTAAAATGCTCTTTAGTTAAAGTCTCTTCTCGGAAAAATACAATGCCAATACGATACAAATCTATGCTTAAATGAACAGCGGGATGAGCACAAATCGACCTCCATGCTTCTGTCATTTCTTCACTCCAATAAATATCATCAAATACGATTATGCAAGGAGCTTCAGTATGTTGCAAACACCGGTTAAAATAACGAAGTACTGCATCTTTATTGTGATCTCCATCAATAAAAATTAAGGTATTTCGAAGACCTCCATTTATTTTCTCATTCAAGACATCATCAAAATATGCCTGAACAAATTCAACTTGATGATCCGTATAAAAAGAATCGAAGGCTCTTTTAGTTGAAGCAATAACATCGGGGTTGGCATCAATGCTTACGATTGGCTTGTTGCCTGCAGCGCTCATATACGATGTGCTGGTTCCGATGGAGGTCCCTAACTCAAGTACTTGATGTATTTCTGGATTGCTTGCTAAGGCGTACAGTATTTTTCCATATTTAGCAGGTATGCCTAATTTATCAACAAGTTGAATAGGCCGATAAAGCTCTTTTTGAATCTCTTGAGAGCCAGCACCTGCATTCAAAGCAAAATTGATTTTTTCGTGGCTAGACCGATAATATGCGATCAGATCTTTAGCCTTATTATCATATCCCTTGTTACTACATTCCAAAACTTCGGTAATAAACTTGAATACAAAAGGCGAGTGAATCTTAAATTTTGTTTTCGAGTTCCAAGCATAACGGATGTAATGCTTTAGCGCGTGTATTTTTGAGTTTAATTTCAAAATTGTTTAAAGTATGCGGCAAAGTTAAGTCTATGTTTTCGAGACTTTCATTTTTCTTTGCACAATTTATGTTAGAAAGGTTATCCTTCAAGCCACTATTCCCCAAGTGGTTTAAACTAGCATTTAGAATGCATGCTGATATTGAATGGTATAGTTGCGCGGCGCTTCGAGAATACCTGGCCTTGTAGTATATTCATTATTAAATAAATTCTTTACGACAAATGTTAAATTTGATTTTTCCGAGGCTTGAAGACGCAAACGCATGTCAAAAACCCACTCACCATTCGGATTTCTGTCGCGATAATCCCTAACACCGAGTATTGAGTTAGTTGTTAATGGAATGTTTATCATAAAACTCGTATAGTTACTTGAAACACCCACGCCAAATTTGCCAATAGTCGCTTCAATATCAGCTTTAAAATTATGCTTATTTCTGTAGCTGATGTATTCAAATGTTTCCGGAAACAAGGCCTGTCTAGTCGAATCAGGATTAAGTAAAACCGGTTGCATAAACGTATATCCGGCTAGAAAGGTGAGGGGATATCCAAATAACTTACCTTGCCCTAAAGCCGAAAGCTCAAATCCTGCTATGCGCGCATTGTCTTGATTTTGGGCTTGAACCGCACCTGGAATGATGGTAAAGTCAATTAGATCGACATACTTAGTAACAAAGCCTGCCATATCAAAGAATCCCTGCCAATTCCCCACTCGCACACCTTGTTTGATTCCTAGCTCAGTACTCCAGCCATTTTCAGGCAATAAATTAGGATTGGCTACAACTTGAAGTGTTCGTTTCAAGTCAATAAAATATTCATTAATCGTAGGCACCCGAAACCCTTGTCCCCAACTCGCTCGAAGGTATGTTCCCTTAGCCGCTTCATAGTTCATGCCAAAGCGTAATAAAGGCTTCACTGGCGATTTAAAATAGTCACTTTGCTTAAACAGTGAAAGAATGAGTAGTTTGTTTTGAGGAATAACCGAATCAATTTTATTATACTCTATTCGAATACCACCCGTAAAATTCAACTTGTCAAAAAACTTTTTCTCCACTTGGGTAAAAACAGCTGCATTACTTGCATTGTACCGATTACCCCCGAAATTTAAACCAGTTGCGGTAGTGAATGATGCTGCTGCACCTGAGATTATATTCATCCCTTTTGATGGCATACGATGTTCGAAAGTATATTCACCATAAACGTGATGGGTTTGATTACTTTCTAAAGTAAAGTTCGTGCTTTGATTATTGTACAATCTAAAATTGAAATCATGCTTATTTTCTTTGTTATCAAAGTAGGTTAAAAAAGGCGATAAAGCCATTCGCCTCTGAACATAATCTGTTCGCACATCTTTATTAAACGCTGAGGCGGGATCAGAGGGGAGAAGTGCATCGCGATCCGTTCCACTCCACATGAAAAACTGCCCACCTTCTTCGTAAGCGAAATTCCATGCTGTTCCTATCGTTAAGCCTTCAAACTTTTTAGATATATGGCGAAGTTTCCCATTCAAACGAAAACGATCATATTCATTGTCTTTTCTAAAACTCTGGTCATGACGGTAGTAAGCCCCAAAAACTACATCGATTTTATCAAATGACTCACGATACTCATAGGTTTGATTCAAGAATACGGGTAAGTGATTCTCATCATCCCACCACCAATCAGCCTCCTGATTGCGATTTTCTTTTTCATTCTTAGACTTAATTGCATTTGCAGTGAATCTCTGATACATGCCAATAGCTGTTGTCAGTCGATGGTAGGCTTGATCTTTCTTGGGCCAAGCTGTTCTGAAATTGACTATACCATTTAAAGCTGATGAGCCATATAAAGAGGAAGCGGCTCCTTTTATCACTTCAACCTGTTGCAAATTCTCTAAGGGAAGTGTTTCGAAATATATTCCACCGTTTTCTGGACTCAATTGCGGAATACCGTCAATCAAAAACAAGGTCCGAGAAGATGCACCCGATGCAAAACTACTTCCACCTCGAATACTTGGACTTTCTCCTATGTTTTGAAAGCCGGGAACTTTATTCAAGGCTTCTTGGGCTTGGGCCACATTACTTTCAATTATGCTCGTTGGAACAATCTCCATACTTACCGTTTCTTCGCCAAACTTCTTTTCATATTTCCCACCAGAAACAGTCACCAAATTAAGTTCGACATCGTTGGAAAGCATAAAAATATTCACTTGCTTTTCATCACCCGCACGAAGGCTTACTTCCTTCACCTGGTCTTGTTTGCCAATGTAGCTGAATACCACCTGATATTTGCCAGCGGGAAGCTTTAAAGAATATCTGCCATCAAAGTCAGTTTGGGTTGCCCAACCTTTACTCACATCTACCACAATATTGACACCGATTAAACTTTCTCTTTTTTCATCTGTAACAGTGCCCACTAGCGTGGCATCCTGAGAAACAACCGCTTCAATAAATATTAAACTGATTAAGCAAAATGTAATAAATTTTCTCATGTACATGGCATTTATAAAATGAGGGCTACATATATAATATAGCCCTCAAATTTAAAACCTTTATTTTTTCTAAAGTCCGAGTTGTGAAACTTGAACAAACACGATTATAGTTTTTATTCTTCGGTCTTCACTTTTTTCTTGTCTCTATTCTGACCTGTAAATTTGTAGGAAAACCTTGCGTTAAAGTTTAAAGGCTGCCCCAAATAAGCCGGACGATCGGCGTAAGTTAAGTTGAGTAAATTATTCCCCACGATACCCAATGAAGCTTTTTCCGTGAAGTTGTAGAATATTCGTGCGCTTAACAGGGTAGTACCTCTGCCATCGAAGCGTTCACGATAATCCTTTAATTCTTGGAATGCAGGATACAAATCAGGATTTAAGGTTGGGCTCGTAAATAAATCACTTACGAAGGCGTAATCAACATTCTCCATCCATGAACGATATTGCACGCTAATTCCAAAATCAACTTTCCTGAAACTTGATTGCATATCAACAGTTAGTACATGCGGGTTTCTATATTTCAAGATGTTATTTTCTCCTGATGATGTCGCCGCATAAGTAATTTCACCTGTTCGAGATGGAATATTATCCAAAATATCGCCATTTACATCATAAAGTGTCAACTCGTCTTCCCAGTTTAAAGACTTCGGTTTAGTGTAAGTATAACCAGCTAAAATGGTTAACGGGACTTTTCCAATATTACCCGTACCAGCCACAGTGATTTCCCCACCCATGATTAAAGTTTCACCAACATTTTGGAAAGAGAAACCCAGACCTGCAGCCTCCAGAGCGGAAGGAGCGCCAGGAACAGGGTCACCAAATGTGCCGAAGTTTACCTCGATCATGTTATTGTAACGCATAGCAAAGAAAGTAAGGTCAGTATATCCTTTCCAATCTTTACCCAACGGAAAACCCTGCTTAATGCCAACTTCAGCATACCAGCCAGTTTCCTCTTCTAACTTCGGATTCGGAAAAATTCCAATACCGCCCAAATTAAGATTCACGAAGGATTCTGCAATACTTGGGAATCGATAACCTTCTCCCCATGAGCCTCTGATATAGGTATATTCCGCCGCTTGAAAGTTAGCTCCAAAACGGAATAAAGGACGGTTAAGTGTTCCTGTTGTGGTAAGATCCCTGTCAATCGATACCATTCTAAAATACTCATATCGCATACCCATCGTAACATTCAGCTTTTGAGCAAAAAGCTTTTTCTCCAACTGTACAAATGGTGCTAGGTTGTATCTTCTATTTTTACCTGAAAGGGATTGAATATTTGGATCCTCTGGATTCACCACATCCGCAAAACCAGTCAAGCCAGCCACCATATTGAACTTGATTTTCTGGAAATATCTGTTATACTGAAACTCTCCGTAGTAGTTAACTGGGACAGAACCTTGACCAGGCGTGCTATTCTGATTTTTAGCATTGAAGTAACGAAACTTCAAACTGAAATTATTATTCTTCTTATCATAATAAGAAATGAAGGGATCTATAATAACCCGAGTGCTTTGATAAGATGAAGCTGTTCCATCCAGTGGCCTTCTGGCTAAAGAATCTGCACCACTCCATAAAAAGAAATTAGTTCCCAAAGCGCGATAAGCGTTCACATTCACACCCATGCTCAAGCCTTCTACCTTTTTCGGTCTGTATCGAAACTTTTGACCAAAACGAACACTAGAAAAACCACCATATTCTAAGTGACTTTTTTCAGTATTGTACTGTCCATGCCAAACAAAATCCGTTCGTCCAAATTTTCTTTTATGAACGAAATTGAATCCAGTTTCGAAAGGAATATCATTTTGTTTGTACCACCAAGCTTCATTTTTGTTACGAGGACTATGCGTGACGCCATTCCATACATTGAAAGAAGTTTCCGGATCATTTCTTGCCCAAGAAGTTCGGAAGTTAATTACTCCATTTAAAGCCCCCGAACCATAGATACTCGAAGCAGCACCTTTAATCACCTCCATGGTCTCTAAATTCTCCATAGGTATCAATGCCCATTTAGCATCACCACCTTCAGCGGATAACAATGGTAATCCATCATACAAAACCTGCACTCGACTACCTGCGCCATAGCTCCAACCTGAACCGCCACGAATACTTGCTTGGCCATCACCAGTTACCACTACACCAGGAACTTTAGCTAAACCATCATCAGCCTGAACAATATTGTTTTGCTCGAGTAAATCACTTTTAAGCACTTCCATACTTACCGTTTCTTCACTGAGCTTCTTTTCGTATTTTGATCCCGATACTACTACCGTGTTCATCATTTCTACCTTGTCTGAAAAAGTAATATTTTGAGTTACGGTTTGACCAGCCTTAACATTAACGTTTATTACTTGATCTTCTTTACCAATGTATTTGTAAAGGACGGAATAACTTCCTGCAGGTAGGCTTAGGGTGTAGTTGCCATCAAAATCGGTTACAGCAGCCCAACCTTTGGAAACATCCACAATAATGTTGGCTTGAATAGCTGGTTCACCATTCGTCTCAGAAACATTACCAATAATCTTCCCGTCCTGAGCAAAAAGTGAAAGAAAAGCGCATGCGATAAAACTGGATAGAATAATTTTTTTCATACTAGAGTTTTAGTTTAGGGGACTAAGTTAATTTTTTTCTTTTGAAAAAAAATGAAGAGAATTAAAGTTTCTTAACAATTAAAATTGAAGAAATTATTTCTCATTTAGTTAACAAAGCTGAAATCAAAAAAACATTATATTTGCGCTTGAACGTAAACCTAAACATATGAAAAAAAGATTTTTACTTTTAGCGGTGGTTTTAATCGCCTCGGTTGGATTTGCCACTGCGCAATGTCCAACGTGTACAGTAGATGAAACGGTTCATCCTAACACTGGTCCCAGTGATTTAGGACTAGTTCCGGAGTCGATAACTATTCAAGCTGGTGTAGATACTACTATAGTATTTCAATATTTGATGCCTCAATCACTACAAGTTAGTGGTTTTAATGCAACAGTTACATCCGTTCAAATTCTCAATGTAATCAACTTACCGCCTGCTACATCCAGTTTTTGCTGGACAAGCGATCAGGCGCCTAGCCATCTGTACAATCCGCAAACTTATCGCTATGGTTGCGTTACCATGAATATAAATACCTTGGCACCAGCAGGGACTTACACGGTAAATGTGGTTGTAAATGGTTGTGGATCGGCTGCAGGAATCACACAATGTCAAAATGAAAATATTCCATTGGAAGTAATTGTTTTACCTCCTGCAGGAAACCCATTTTTTACGCTTTCCGGAAATGTGGCCTGTGATTCTTTAAACGTTGATTTCGCCGAAACCTTAATCGATCCTTTGCCCGTTAATCCTACGACTTACGAATGGGACTTTGGTGATGGAAATACGGCTTCCGGTCCAACTGTGTCAAACAATTTTGTAGGAGTGGGAGATTATGTAGTTACTTTAACTGAAATAATAGAAGAATACTACATATCAGCGGCTACACTAACTGCTTCGAATAGTTCATGTTATTGTGGAGATATAGAAGAAGTTGATATACCACTCATTGGTTGCACAGCTGCGCCTGAACCTTATTTGATTATAAACGCGGGTAACGGAGATATAACTTTAGGCAATCCGAGTTCGAATGCGACAGTTAGCTGGTCTGGTATTGACATTCCAATTGAAGGTACTGCAGTTTCCATTCAAGCGTGGGAAGAAGATAATGGGGCACCCTTTGGTAGCCCAGATGACAATTTAGGATCTGCTTTGCTTACGTTTAATACAGAGCCAAGTGTGGGCAACCAAAGTTTCTCTACTAGCTGCGCCAACGGTTCAATCACCTTAAGTAAGCGAGTGAAAACTACGAATACTTACACTGATACTGTGCGAATTTTACCGCCTTCTGTAGAGCCAATAATCACCAATTTAGGTGCGAATCCTATTTGCGCAGGTGACAGTGTAGTATTAGAATGTTCAGCTTCAGGGTCTTACCAATGGTTTGTAGACTCGCTGCCAATTCAAAATGCCAACAGTCAAACCTTAACAGTTAGTGATCCAGGAAACTATGCTGTAGTTGTGGTTGACAATGGTACGATTTGTGAAGCGCAATCTGCGGTGTATACTTTAAGTTTAGATGACGTCAATGCTCCTGTGATTATGTTAGACGCAGTTAATGATGCACTATATGTAGATAACCCGAATAATTATGATGTGCAATGGTTTGCTAACGGCAGTGGAGTAGCTGTTCCTATTCCAAATGCATTAGGAGATACCTTGCCAACTTTCAACCCAGCCAATGCGCCATTCACGGTAGAAGTTACTTCAGTTAATGGATGTACTGATTTGTCAGATCCTTTTGATATCTGTATTGAAGGTACTTCGAGCGCTGATGGTTCTGTTATAAATTTATCTAGTGATGTTACCTTAACTCATGATGATTTTATATTAAAACCAGGTAATGATGTTGCTTGGGCTATTTCTACTCAAGCAGACGGTCCGATTACCGATATGACTGGACTACAAGCAGCTATTGCTAATGGATGGGTTTTACCTGGTGACAACCCAACAGGTGTTACTGTGAATTGTGCTGATTTACCTGCTGATGTTGCTAATGGCGACTACTATTTTACGCCAGTATCCGCTGCATCTCTAGTAATCGATTCGATTATTCACTTCCCTGGGATTGATAGTGGATGTGTAACAGACGCTCAATTATGTCTTTCTTTAAGCGCTACGCCTGGGGTATTGTTAATCACCGATAGCTTGATATTTACTTTCCCTGATGGTAGTACTGCAGGATTGAGAGATATTGTTCCATTAGATTTTCAAGCCTTGTTGCCCGATACGATTAGTGAGGGCTTGATAGCTTTATTGCCTTCTGTTGTGCCTGGAGGTGCCTTATGTTTCGGAATCGCTGATTTGTACAGCGGTAATCCAAACGGTACTTGGGAGATCACATCCTTAAACGTAGGAACCGGCTCTTTAACTATTGATATCGACGAGATAGTTTCTAACGTGTTCGCTGATTCATGTCCAGCTATTACTGTAGACCAAACGATAACCATTCCAGAACAAACCTTTACTATTGGGCCAAACTCGACTGCATCTATTGAGTTTACCTTACCTCCATTACCGGCAGACTTCCCAACGATTAATGCAGATTGCAATGTATTGGGTGCAGCAACACTATTAACGGTCGATTGTGAAACGGGTATTCGTGATTACGTGGATTTAAGGTCTATAAATCTTTATCCAAATCCGAATACTGGACGATTTACTGTGGCAATGGAATTGTTAGAAACTACTGCCTTGAATATTAGTATACATGATGTTACGGGTAGAAAAGTTTTAGCTAATTACTATCCGAATGCGTATGGACGATTTAGTGAAACTTTTGATTTGTCAAATAATTTAAGTGCTGGATTTTATGTTCTAAACCTTGAAATTAATGGCAATACCTACCAAAAGCACTTTATTGTTAAATAGTTGTACAATTAAGAATTTATTGTAATTTTGCCAACATAATCTTATTAATCTTAATCAATTATTAATTTAAAATTTAAAACAATGAAAAAATTATTTTTAAGTCTTTTTGTAGCTGGTGCCTTAACTTTTGGTTTGCAGTCTTGTGGTGAAGAAGAAACTAATCCATGCGACGGCGTTACATGCGCAGCTAACGAAACTTGTCAAGATGGTACTTGCGTGCCTAATGCAACTACTTGTGATGTATGTGGTACTTACGATGGTATGGCAGACGGGTCTGTTGCAATTGGATTAACTCAAACTGATACTACTTTTACAGGTTTGATGGTGTCTGCTGCAGTAACTGAGAATGCTACTGCTAACTCGTACAATATGGGTGTAGATATTTCTGGTTTATTGGGAGCTCCAGCTGGTACTTTGGTTCCAGATGTGGACGGTACATTGTCTGGTACTACTATGACAATTACTAACGAAACGTATGTTTACCAAGGAATCGCATCTATCACAATCGACGGTACAGTTGAGTTTGATGCTACTTTCGACAACCTTGATGGTGCGCTAGATTTAACTGGTGATGCTGTAGGTGCTATCACATTCACAGGTGCTAAGCAATAAGCATTAAAGCATTAAGAATAGAAAGCCTCTACCGTTGGTAGGGGCTTTTTTGTATGCCGTTATTTCGTTGGGGCATGTGCACCTTGACTATTTCTCGAGAACTAACGAACGACTGAATCGCTTAGTCAAAATCCGATAAATTAAGTAGACAAGAAAACCACAAAAGAGTCCTAGCAAAAATCCAGCAAGGATATCGGAGGGAAAATGTACGCCAACATAGATTTGAGCAAAACCAATCATTACGGCCCAAACAAGAAAAAAAGGTAATAAATAAGAAGCAGACTTTTTGAATACTAAACCTAAGAATAGCGCCAGCGCGATGTGGTTCGCTGCATGAGAAGAGGGAAAACTAAAGGCACCCGAACATCTTGAAACCAACAAATTAACTTGGTTCATCATCTCAGGAAATAAACATGGCCTGGTTCGCGCAAAATAAGGCTTTAGCAAATGGCTCGATACACCATCAGCTATTCCAACAGCTGCAATTGAACAAAGCACAATAAGTAATGTCGATCGCCACCTTCCGTTTCGCGCGATTAACACAACACCAATAAAGTAAAAGGGAATCCAGGTTCGCTTTTCTCTGAGTAATGGCATAATCCAATCAAAAAATGAATTAGATAATCCCTGATTGATAAAACTAAACAAACTGTGATCGAGCTGAATGAACTGTTCCATTAATGTTTCTTCAGTACAATTATTAAACGGTCAGCGATTTCCTCGTTATACGGCTCTAAAAGATAATTACCATAATAACTATCCAAAGAGAAATTTGTATGCTTAATTAGTGATTTGAAATCATCCAAGCCAAGTGCCTGCACACGTTCCTGGAAAGCATAATTTTGTTCTTCGTAGGAAAACTTAATATCCTTATAAATAAAGCCATCTTGTATTTTACGACTGAGATGAAAATCAATATCATCGAGAGTTTTTATCTCCTCAGGGACCAAATGAGCTACAACTTTAGGCACATTCAAAAAATCTATTAGTACAGTTCCACCAGGTTTGAGCATAGAATCCATAGATTCAAGAACCTTGCGGTTGTCAGCTAAATTTTCGAAGTAACCAAAACTGGTGAAAAAATTAAAAATGTAATCGAAATCCTGCTCCCTAAACTTATCGCGCATATCGTGTACATGGAAATGTAAATTGTTCAGAGAGAAATGTTGTTTTGCATATTGTATCGATTCAGGTGCGAGATCTAAGCCATACACTTGATAGCCCTGTTTGGCAATAAAATACGCATGTCGACCTTTACCACATGCTAAGTCCATAATCTTCGCTTCCGTAGGTGGAGCTAAATCAACTAAAATTTTCGAGATAAAAGCTTCCGCTTCATCTAAATCTCTATGTTGATATAATATGTGGTAAAAAGGGCTGTTAAACCAGGTCTTAAACCATTCGTTCTTTTTCATAAATTTAGCGTACTCTAATTCCAATTTCCCCACTAAATAAGGTATTTTTGTTCATCTTTTAAAATTTAAAAATGGCTATACTTAAAACGATATCTGGAATACGTGGAACAATAGGAGGTAAAGAGGATCAAGGGCTTACACCATTCGATGTAGTAAAGTTTGCTACGGCATACGCATTTTGGTTGAAGAAAACAGGAAATAATAGTTCGGTGGTTGTTGGTCGTGATGCCAGAGTTTCGGGAGAAATGGTTAACAATCTTGTAGTAGGTTCTTTAATGGGGGCTGGTTTTGATGTTATCGATTTAGGTTTGTCAACCACGCCGACAGTAGAAATGGCTGTTATAGATTTAAAGGCGAGTGGGGGAATTATCCTTACAGCTAGTCACAATCCCAAACAATGGAATGCCCTAAAGCTACTCAATTCCAAAGGAGAATTTATTTCCGCTGCAGCTGGTCAGGAAATTTTGGATATCGCAGAAAAAGGGGACTTTGACTTTCCCGAAGTTGATGATTTGGGCGAACACACTTTTGTTCATTACCGAGAAAAACATATTCAGTATATTCTTGATTTACCTTTAGTCGACAAGAGTTTGATTCAAAAGGCCAATTTCAAAATCGTTGTAGATGCCGTGAATTCAAGCGGAGGGATTTTTGTTCCAATGCTACTTAAAGCATTGGGTGTCAAAGAAATTATTGAATTGAATTGCGAACCCACGGGTTTGTTTGCGCACAACCCTGAACCTCTGCCCGAAAATTTAACTAGTTTGTCCAATACGGTGGTTCGGGAAGGTGCAGATTTAGGAATTTCCGTTGACCCCGATGTAGATCGTTTAGCTTTAGTGAATGATGACGGCGAAATGTTTGGAGAAGAGTATACCTTGGTCGCTGTAGCAGATTATATTTTACAAAACAAAAAGGGGAGCGCTGTATCTAATTTATCCTCAACTATTGCCCTAAAAGATATTTGCGAAAAACATGGTTGCACATACCATCCAAGTGCCGTAGGAGAAGTCAATGTAGTTGAAAAAATGAAAGAAGTAGATGCTGTTATTGGCGGTGAAGGCAATGGAGGCATCATTTACCCGGAATTACACTATGGTAGAGATGCCTTAGTTGGAATCGCTTTGTTTTTAACCCATCTAGCTAAAACGGGGAAAAGCATATCATTCCTGCGTTCTACTTATCCAAACTATGAGATCATTAAAGATAAAATCCCTTTAGAGAGCGGTACCAACGTCGATGTTATACTCAGTAAACTGGAAGAAAAATATCAGAATTTTGAAATCAATACGGTAGATGGGTTGAAAATAATTATGCCTGATGGATGGGTAATGATTAGAAAATCAAATACCGAACCCATTGTTCGAGTTTATGCAGAAAGTAATAGCAGAACAATTGCCGAAAACATTGTTAAACAAATCAAAGAAGACATTCGTACCATTGAAGAATAATCGATTGAATTACTCATGAAAGCATATCTCGACAATGCCGCATCAACACAAGTTCACCCCGAAATTCTCGAGGAAATGCTACCCTTCCTGAGTGAGAATTTTGGCAATCCTTCTTCGCTGCATGCCTTTGGACGAAAGGGAAAAGCAGCGATTGAAAATGTACGAAAAAACATAGCAAGTTACCTTAACTGCAAATCAACCGAAATCTATTACTGTTCAAGTGGAACAGAAGCGAATAACATGGCATTAAAACTAGCCGTTAGTAATCTTGGTGTTGAACGAATTATCACCAGCAAGATTGAACACAAGTGTGTGCTAAATACTGCTGAGTTTCTGAACGAATCTGTAAATATTAGTTTAGACTTTGTTGAACTTGACCAGCTCGGACGATGTAAACTTGATTACCTTGAAAACTTGCTAAAACAATCTAATAAAAAGACTTTAGTGAGTCTCATGCACATTCAAAATGAATTGGGTACAATTAACCCCATTCAAGAGATCGGCATGCTATGTGAGCAATATGATGCATATTTTCATTCGGATACCGTACAAAGTATCGGCCATTATCCGATAGACCTGACCCATACTAATATTGATTTTTTATCGGCGTCAGCGCATAAGTTTCACGGTCCGCTAGGCGCAGGCTTTCTTTATGTTCGTGAAAATAAACCGTTAAAGACTTGGTTACATGGAGGTGGACATGAACGTAACCTGCGATCGGGTACAGAAAATGTTCCGGGAATCGTTGGAATGGGAAAGGCTTTATCACTTGCTAATGAAAACATGGCGAAAGATGAATCCTACATAACAAAACTGAATAATCAGCTAAAAACGGGCTTGCAATCCATACATTCAAGTATAAAATTTAATCAACACGAATCTTTCACATCTCATCGGATTCTTAGTGTTAGTATTCCTTCCGGTCTACTTGATGATATGTTTAGTTTTAAACTCGATTTGGCAGGAATTGCTGTTTCAGCTGGAAGTGCTTGTTCTTCGGGATCAGCAAAAGCCTCCCCGGTGATTGAATATTTAAATCTTCATCCAAATGATACGACTATTCGATTTAGTTTTTCTATTTTTACTCGTGAGGATGAGATTGAATACGTAATTTCATTTTTCAAAAAGAACATTTTAAAACCAAATTAAAGGTAGAATGTATAATCAATCGGTGTTGTCATTTACGATAAAATTATCTGCATTAGCCATGATGTTTTTGCTTCTGTCGGTTAATTTCGTTAGTCAGCTTCCATTTGAGAATAACGTTATAACTGCTGAACAAGCAGAAGAAAATACGGACTGGTTAGAAGATGATTGCCTAGTGAACACTGTTTCGCTTTCACTATACAATGTCAATTGTATTCAAAAAAAATTCACCTATTCAGATAGCAAGTCACTATACTCTCAACCTTATTATAGTATTGTTTATCCTCCTCCGGAATTTTTAATCATCGTTTAGTTTTCTTATCGCATCCAAGAGTGATGTGGTATTATTCATGATTAAAAATTTATTATGCAATTTAATTTTTCAGATTTCAAGGCTGACTTTTCAGCCAGTATAGTTGTATTTTTTGTTGCTCTTCCTTTATGTTTAGGAATAGCCTTGGCCAGCGGAGCACCTTTATTTTCAGGAATTATAGCAGGGATTATTGGAGGTATTGTAGTAGGAGGAATTAGTCAATCTAGACTTGGAGTAAGTGGTCCTGCTGCGGGTCTGGCAGCCATAGTTCTAGTTTCCATTAAAGATTTGGGAGGATTTGAATTTTTTCTGGCAGCTGTTGTAATTGCTGGAGCCTTCCAAATTCTATTCGCAGTGATGCGCCTCGGGAAGATTGCTCAATATTTTCCAACCGCAGTTATTAAAGGAATGTTGGCTGGTATCGGTATTATAATAATTTTAAAACAAATACCCCATTCCTTAGGTTATGATGCTGATTTTGAAGGAGATGAGTCATTTTTACAGCCGGATGGTGAAAACACTTTCACAGCAATCCTTAGTGCTTTTGAACATGTTTCTATTGGTGCTTGTATTGTTAGCATCCTTACCATAGTTATATTACTTTCATGGGACAAGATAGTTTCCAGGCATTTACCAGTGCTTAAAATTATCCCAGCCACACTACTTTCCGTATTAGTTGGAGTGGCATATACCGTGCTGAGTCCAACAATTTCAACAGCCTTCATTATCGAACAAAATCATCTTGTTGATATTCCCATCGCAAGTAACTATCAAGATTTTATATATCAATTCAGTTTACCCAATTTCAGTTTAATCGGAGAGAGCAAACTTTGGATAGTTGCAGCAACAATCGCAGTAGTAGGTAGTATTGAAACGCTACTCAGTGTAGAAGCAACAGATAAATTAGACCCAAGCAAACAAATTACACCGCCCAACCGAGAACTATTGGCTCAAGGCTTTGGCAATGTTGTATCGGGTATGATTGGTGGACTACCATTGACCCAGGTTATTGTGCGGAGCTCGGCAAATATTCAAAGTGGAGCGAAGTCTAAAAAATCCGCCATATTACATGGTTTCTTTTTATTGTTTGCCGTTGCACTTATTGCACCATTTTTGAACCAAATCCCTCTAGCCGTGTTGGCCGTTATTTTAATTCTTGTCGGCTACAAGCTGGCAAAACCTTCGCTTTTTAAACAGATGTATAAGGCGGGTTGGAGCCAATTTGTTCCATTTATTTCAACTATAATTGGAATAATTTTACTAGACTTACTAAAAGGAATTGGAGTTGGAATCCTGGTATCCATAGTCTTCATTTTATACAAGAGTTATAAGAACTCTCATTATGTGGTGAAGGAGAACAATGAAGGTACTAAAACAATCCATTTAGCCGAAGAGGTAACATTTATGAATAAGGCCAAACTGCTTGAAGAACTTTCCAATGTAGCGAATGATTCAAACTTAATAGTTGATAAAACTAAAAATCGTTACTTAGACTATGATGTACTTGAGATACTTGAAGATTTTAAAGTTACGGCGAAAGAAAAAAATATAAATTACACAATTAAATCAAACTAAAATGGAAGTAAAATTTTATAACCAGTTGTTAGCGAATAATAAAAAGTGGGTTCAAAAGCAACTTGATGAAAATCCAGATTTCTTTAATGAACTTGCTAAAGGGCAACAACCACCTTTATTATGGATAGGATGCGCAGATAGCCGCGTTCCAGCGAATGAAATCATTGGCGCAAAGCCCGGAGAAGTTTTTGTTCATAGAAATATAGCAAACATGGTTGTTCACTCCGACATGAATATGCTAAGTGTTTTGGATTATGCGGTGAATGCCTTAAAGGTTAGGCATGTAATCGTTTGTGGTCACTATGGCTGTGGAGGCGTAAAAGCTGCAATGGGTAACCAATCGATTGGGATAATCGACAACTGGGTTCGACATATCAAAGATGTATACCGTTTTCACAAGGATGAACTTGATGCAATCGTTGATGAGAATGAAAAATTTAACGCTTTTGTTGAATTCAATGTAAAAGAGCAAGTGCTTGACCTTGCCAAAACATCAATTGTACAAGCGGCATGGAAAAACAACCAACCATTATATTTACATGGATGGGTATATGGAATTGATTCAGGTATTGTTAAAGATTTGAATGTTAACATCACATCCAATGAAGATTTGGAAGAAGTGTATCAGCTAAGTTTTTAGTATATACTTAAAATAGTATGTAACTGGCATTGTTTGCTTCAGTTCACGGGTGAATTCCTATCTTTGAGGAAACAACCCACAACTAACATGTCTGATGAAATGAAACCCTGTCCGAAGTGCAGTTCTCCTTATGGATACCAATTGTACGAAGGTTTGTATTCTTGTCCTGAGTGTATGCATGAATGGAATCCTTTTGAAATGTCAAAAGAAGGTGTCTTCGAAGTCCTAGATTCAAATGGAACAACACTTCAAGATGGCGACGCTGTGATAGTAATCAAAAACTTAGCTGTCAAAGGTGCATCTGGCCCAATAAAAAAAGGAACCAAAGTGAAGAACATCCGCTTAACTGATGGAGACCATAATATCGATTGTAAAATTCATGGATTTGGATCAATGGCTTTAAAATCAGAATTTGTTAAAAAGGCCTAAGCTCAAATACAACTACATTTAGGATTATTGCTCGCATTTATTCATCGATCAATTCAGTGATAAACATTATTTTTGATTCAAACAAATAAACACATTGGAACAAGTCGACTGGTTAATTTTTGGGGTTTATTTAGTCTTTGTCTTTCTCCTTGGGATTTGGGTATCCAAGAAAGCAAGCACGGGTATTGAATCATATTTTGTTGCTGACCGAAATTTACCTTGGTGGTGGCTTGGAATCTCTATTATCGCCACGACTTTTGCAGCAGACACTCCCTTAGCTGTTACTGGAATCACTGCTAAAAATGGTATTGTTGGCAACTGGCTTTGGTGGAGCTGGGCGGCAACATACATTACTGTTGCGATATTTTTTGCTCGTCGATGGCGAAAAAGTGAGGTACTCACTGACGTGGAATTTATCGAGTTACGCTATGATGGCAAACAAGCGGCGTTGCTGCGAGGCTTTAAAGCCTTCTTTTTTGGCGTAATTCTCAACTGCTTTATTTTAGGCTGGGTGATTACAGCTGCTGTCAGTATTGCAAGTCCTTTTATTGTTTGGCAAGATTTGCTTCCTTGGCTTTATAATACTTTTGCAAGTATCTATCCATCCTTCTTGCTTTTTAAGGGCGATATAAATGCTACAATTACAATTTTAGCCTTGTTGATTATTGTGTTAAGCTATAGTTCTCTTGGCGGTATTCGCGGTGTAATATTAACCGATTTAGTGCAATTTGCCATTGCTATCTTCACATCAATTTTCTTCGCATACTATGCGGTTACTGAATTGGGAGGAATGAGTGTCATACAAGAACAGCTCATCGATATTTATGGCACACAAAAAGCTCAACATCTGACTGAGTTTTTACCTTCTATAGATAATCCTTTATTGCCATTTCAAATTTTTCTCATCTATACCTTGATGCAATGGTGGGTGCGCTTTGATTCAGATGGGACAGGATATATTGCTCAGCGAATAAATACGGCGAAGAGTGCAGAAGATGCTCAAAAAGGATCTTTGCTTTTTGCAGTGGCTTTTATTGCCTTAAGAACTTGGCCATGGATAATCATTGGATTAGTATCGCTTGTTATGTTTCCTATCGGTAATGAAAGTCTGAACTATATTGAAGAAGGTAAGCTAGTTGCTGCCAGCAGGGAAGTAGCATACCCTGTTATTATGAAATTATTACTTCCTGCAGGATTATTAGGATTAACATTTACCAGTCTAATGGCAGCCTTTATGAGTACGGTTGATACCCACCTTAATTGGGGAGCAAGTTACCTCACCAATGACCTTTACCGTAGGTTTATCCATAAAGAAGCTTCTCAAAAAGACTTAGTGAAATTCAGCAGAATAATGGTAATTATGATTACCGTTTTGGCTGTTCTGACTTCGTCCCAAATGGATAGTATCGAAGGTGCCTGGAAATTCTTCATTAATGCAGCGGCCGGTTTAGGTATAGCTCAAATTTTGCGCTGGTTTTGGTGGAGAGCAAATGCCTACACAGAAATTAGTGCCATGATCGCAGCTATTATTATCACTTTCATTCTCACCTGGTTAAAACCCACAGATGCAAGTGAGCATTATGACACCTATGGACTCGTTTTGATTACTTGCATAACACTTATTATAGCCATAGTTACAACTTGGCTAACACCTGCAGTGAAAGAAGAAAGACTAAGAGATTTTGCGACAAAATGCTTACCCGTCGGTCTTTGGCAAAATTATGTGGGCTTAGATGAATCTGTGCCTAAATTCACACACACTTTTATCATGTGGATTCTTGGTCTAACAGTTAGCTTTACCGGTTTATTTGCCATAGGTCATTTTATTTTTAGTCGGTGGTTAATGGGAAGCTTGTTAGCTATACTATCGATATCCGCCATGTGGGTGTTGTTTAAAATGATGCAAAAAGAAAATAAGTACTTTTAGTATTTTCGCACAAGGAGAATTTATCTATGAGAAAAATACTATTGATAACAGGATTGTTATCGGGATTAATATCGTTTGGACAAGGAACATATACACCGCTGAATACGGCAACATATCACGAGATGGATCGATTGGATATTCAATACGGCAAAATCCTTCCTATGCCCCATACTGCTGTAAAACCGTATAATAAAAAATGGTTGGCTGAGTATGCTGAATCGATGTATAATTCGAATATCGAAATATCACCTCAAACGCGCTTCAATCTGGAATATTTACTCAACGACAATAGCGAATGGGTGGATTCGTTTGACCTTTCAAAAAAACCACTTTTTAAAATATTTTATCCTGAACGTGCTTCCATGCTCGCCGTAAATACTGATGCATTCACGCTGCGACTAAACCCTGTTTTACAGATGCATTTTGCACCTGAGCTTGACGATAAACTCACCTTTAACATTACCCGTGGTTTTGAGTTACGAGCCTATATCAAAAAGCGACTAGGATTTTATTTTCATTTAGGTAGTAACCTTATGCGGTTTCCAACTTTCGTGCGCGATGAACGGGTCAATAGACCATTCGAACATGTCCCGGGAGATGCTTATTACAAATCCTACAAAGTAGGAGGGCAGGATTATTTTACTACTCGAGGATACATGACTTTCAATGTTATTGACCACCTCGACTTCCAGTTTGGTTACGATAAAAATTTTATTGGGAATGGATACCGCTCCATGTTATTGTCAGACAATGCGGCAGCTTCTTTGTTTCTAAAAATGAACATCAGGGTATGGAAAATCAACTATCAAAGCATTTTTACTGAATTGACAGGTCAATATGATAGGGGAACAGACCGTTTACTTGATAAAAAATATGGTGCATTTCACCACCTCAATTTCAGCGTAACCAAGTGGTTAGATTTAGGTGTTTTTGAAGGAGTCATCATGTCGCGGAGCAATAACTTTGAATTGCATTACCTCAATCCGCTAATTTTCTATAGAAGCATTGAACAAAATTTGGGTAGTCCCGATAATGCATTAATTGGATTTGATTACAAAGCTAATGTGGCTAATACCGCACAATTCTATGGACAATTTGTAATGGACGAGTTTAATTTCGCTCAAATCAAACAATTTAATGGTTGGTGGGGTAACAAATACGCTTTGCAGCAAGGATTTAAATACATCAATGTAGGCGGTGTTCAAAATCTAGATTTACAGTTGGAATACAACATGGCAAGACCATTTATATATACGCACAGCCAGAAATCAGGTCAACAATTGGCCAATTACACGCATTATAACCAAGAATTAGCACATCCTTTGGGTGCAAATTTTAGAGAGGCTTTAGCGATTGTGAAATATCAACCAGCCAAACTTCCCGAGTTAAACCTTCAATTAAAATACATCAATGCGGTTCATGGCAATGACACAACCGGAACTTTATATGGTGGAGATATTTTTCAAACCTCTAATGGAAATTTAGCCACCAACGAATTTGATAACTGGGTCGGTCAGGGAACTGCCTATCGAACGAATTTCATAGAATTTATGGCTTCTTATCAGTTCTGGCACAACATGTTTGCTGATTTTAATGTTAGTTATAGATCAGTGAACAGTGACATTGACGAAGAAGATAGACACGTAGTTTGGATTGGTGCTGGTCTGCGGATGAATTTAGCCTTCAAATCAATGCACTATTAAAGCGCTCAACGATGAAGATTTACACAAAAACAGGAGATAAAGGTGAAACCGGTCTCTTTGGGGGACAACGTATTTCTAAAGCTGATTTAAAAATTGATGCTTATGGAACAGTTGACGAACTCAACTCCCATATTGGCTTAGTCAAAGATGTTTGCAACAATGACCAAGTAATCCATTTAAAACAAATTCAAGAAGAATTGTTTACTATTGGTGCCTTACTTGCTACACCTGCAGGAAAAACAAACAGTTACTTTACACCTATCCAACAAGAATCCATAGATAAACTCGAAATGCTTATGGATGATATGAATTTAACACTTCCTGACTTAGATGCATTCATCCTCCCCGGAGGACATCCCCATGTTTCTTACTGTCATATTGCCCGAACTGTTTGCCGAAGAGCTGAACGATTAAGCGTTCAATTGTCAAAAGTTGAAGATGTTAATGAGCTCATTGTCATCTATTTAAATAGATTGTCAGACTACCTCTTTGTCTTGGCTAGAAAATTAGCTACGGAGTTAGGTTCGGAAGAGATTAAATGGCTACCTAAAAAATAAAAGAAAAGCTTTAATTATTTGCATAGAATAGCTTATTTTTGCACGCTAAAAAAAATTAAACGCCTATGTTTTGGACTTTAGAACTTGCGACGTATTTAGAAGATGCTCCTTGGCCATCAACAAAAGATGATTTGATTGATTACGCCATTCGATCAGGTGCGCCAGTGGAAGTTGTAGAAAACTTGCAGGAGCTGGAAGACGACGACGAGATATACGAGGGAATCGAGGACATCTGGCCCGATTATCCAACCAAAGATGATTTCTTCTTTGACGAAGAAGAATATTAAAAGTCATTATAAAATCCCTGCATTTATGCAGGGATTTTTTTTTAGATTTTAAATAGATTTCAAATAGTAATGTCTGGGTATTGTTAAGCTTATCTTTTACTATTCCAACTAATCCGCTTACTTTTGCAGCTCAATACGAAGCGATATGAGCTTAAAACAGGAATTAGAAAAAAGAAAAACATTTGCAGTAATCGCTCACCCCGATTCTGGCAAAACCACACTAACAGAAAAACTACTTTTATTTGGAGGAGCTATTCAAACTGCGGGAGCGGTAAAGTCGAATAAAATCAAAAAGGCAACTACCTCAGATTTTATGGAAATCGAAAAGCAAAGAGGTATCTCCGTGGCTACTTCCGTAATGGCCTTTGAATACAAAGATAAACTCATCAACATTCTGGATACACCTGGCCACAAAGATTTTGCAGAAGACACCTACCGAACGCTTACGGCTGTAGATAGTGTAATTCTAGTTATCGATTGCGTAAAAGGAGTAGAGGAACAAACAGAAAAACTCATGGAGGTTTGTCGTATGCGAAATACTCCTGTGATTGTGTTTATCAATAAGCTTGACCGCGATGGTCGCGATCCCTATGATTTAATCGATGAGCTGGAAAACAAACTAGACATCAAGGTTCGTCCACTAACTTGGCCTATCGGTATGGGAAAAACCTTTAAAGGCGTATATAACCTCGCTCAAAACGAACTCAATTTATTCACTGCCGGGCAAACACAAGATGATATTAAGCAATTTAAAGATTTAGATACCCCCGAACTCGATCAAATGCTCGGAGAATCATATGCCAATACTTTGCGAGAAGATGTGGAGTTGATTCATGGGGTATACGATGATTTTGATGCTAAACCTTATTTAGAAGGGAAAATCGCTCCAGTATTCTTTGGTAGCGCGGTAAATAATTTTGGGGTGAAAGAACTGCTCGACACCTTTATAGAGTTTGCACCTAATCCAAAAGCGCGTGAAACGCAAGTTCGCTCGGTTGATCCTTCAGAAAATAAGTTTACGGGATTTGTATTTAAGATTCATGCCAATTTAGATCCCAAACATCGCGATCGAATTGCCTTTTTAAGAATATGCTCAGGTAAGTTCGAAAGAAATACCTTTTACTACCATAGTCGCTTAGATAAAAAAGTACGTTTCAATAACCCGACGAGCTTTATGGCCCAAAAGAAAAGCATTATCGAAGACGCCTATCCAGGCGATGTTATTGGCTTGTATGATTCAGGAACTTTTAAAATTGGTGATACGCTAACTGAAGGAGAGAAGTTGTTCTACAAGGGAATACCAAGCTTTTCGCCAGAATTGTTTAGAGAGGTTATTAATCTCGATCCTATGAAGTCCAAGCAGTTAGACAAAGGTGTTAGTCAATTGTCGGATGAAGGTGTTGCTCAATTATTTATACACAATTTGGGCAACAGAAAAATAATCGGAACAGTGGGCCAACTGCAGTTTGAAGTAATCCAATATCGATTAAAACATGAATATGGTGCTACGGCTGATTTTAAGCCTTTAAACTTTTACAAAGCGTGCTGGATACAAAGTGACAATGAAGAAAAACTCAATGAATTTATCAGAAGAAAGCATGCGAATATTGTGAACGATAAGGACGATAATTTGGTATTTTTAGCTGATTCACCCTACATCCTTAAAGTAGCACAAGACGATTTTCCTGAAATTAAGTTTTACACTACCAGTGACTTTAAAGTAGATGCTTTAGCACATGATTACTAGTGGTTGTTATCCCATTGTTAACGCTAAAGTTAACCGAGCATTTGATAGTCAAATGCCTAAAACTTAATTCAAGGCACGCAGCAATTTATCTTCCACCAAAATCAGTAACTTATCCGGAGTGAATTTGCGCCAGGCTAATTGCTGAAGGTCTTCATTCGTATGCATGTAAAAATGAATATTTTCCCGCATCATTTCCTCGATAACATGATCTTGGAAATTAATGAAGGCAATCCAACCACCTTCATCAATGATATCATTATACCATTCCTCGTAATAATCCTCCGAATCACCATGAAAATTTAGGACATTCTCGCCAATTATGATGAAACGGCAGACGCCATTGCCGATCAAAGCATCCATAATGTCTCGCTTAAGAAACATGATATCATTGTTTATGGCATCATTCCATTCGCCTATCATTTCAATGATCGCAACGCCTTCTTCATAATCAACAAATAACAACTTAATAAAAAGGGTAGGAGAACCAAAAAAATCCCATTGGGGATGAATAACATGGTCGTAAATAGCATGAGTAAACTCAAACTCAGAGTATTCGCGTTCAAAGAATGGTGAAAATTGATCAGCTTCAGCAGTATACAATTCGCGCCACCGCCAATATGGTTCTATGCCATGCATTATTTTTGATTGAGTTGATCTATTGCTTTTTTCACACTATTTGTAGCTAACAACATATCTCTTGCTATTGTTTCAGCAACCCCTGTGGCAACCATAATCATCTTAACTCCTCTGGCAACTAATTTATGGTTACTCAATTGCATATTGACCATTTTATTGTCCTCTACACGACCAATTTTAATCATGACTGCCGTACTTATCATATTTAAAATCAACTTTTGTGCAGTACCAGACTTCATTCTTGTGCTTCCCGTGACAAACTCAGGACCCACGACACAAACAATCGGATAATCAGCAACTGCTTCCAACGGACTCGCTGCATTGCAAGTAATACATCCTGTGGTTATACCTGCTTCCTGACAAGCTTTCAATCCACCAATCACGTAAGGAGTGGTTCCCGAAGCTGCTACACCAACCACAACATCTTTACCTGAAACATTATGGGCTTTCAAATCATCCCATGCTTGTGCTGGGCTGTCTTCTGCAAATTCAACGGCCTTTCGAATGGCTTGATCGCCGCCTGCTATTAAACCTATTACCAATTCATGGGGAACACCAAACGTAGGAGGGCACTCACTAGCATCCAATATACCTAAACGACCACTAGTACCTGCACCTATATAGAATAAACGTCCACCGGCAAGCAACTTATCACTTATATCATCCACCAAGGCTAGAATTTGAGGAATAGCGTTGCGAACCGCCTGGGGAACGGTCTGATCCTCTTGATTCATATTAGTCAACAATTCTTGGGTTGACATTTTTTCTAAATGCCGATAATTGGAGTCTTGTTCTGTTGTTTTAATCATAAATACAAATTTGCTAGTTTTTCTGAAATCATCGTACTTTTGCGCAAACTTAAGTTTATGAAAAAAATAGCCATTTATATGTTCGTTAGCGGAATATTATTTTTCGCTTGCAGTGATTCGTCAAACGAAGTAAGCAGTGAAGCCACGATTTCACAAGAAAACGAAGTGAGTGGAGATAATTTAGGCGATGCAATAATGGGAGAATCTGAAGAACTAGAAATTGCTTCTGCTCACTTACTTTTATCGCCAGCTTTGTTTAAGGTCAAATTAGAGAATGGAGGAGATTACCTTCTTTTGGATGTTCGAACAGCAGAGGAGCTTGAAGAGAATGGATTTATTGAAGGAGCAAAAAATATAGACTTTTATACTGCTGACTTCAAAGAGCAAATTGAAGCAATGAATATAGATGTTCCTGTCATGCTTTACTGCCGCAGTGGAGGAAGAAGCGGACAAACAGCTGCAATGATGAAAGAATTAGGCTTTTCACAAGTGTATGATTTAAACGGTGGATATAATGCCTGGCTCGAAGCCGGATACTAAAATTAAACGATGATTCAACTGGTAGAATGTCCGAGAGATGCTATGCAAGGCATCAAAACTTTTATTCCCACCGAGCAAAAAGCAGCTTACATTAATGCTTTGCTAAAAGTGGGTTATCATACTATTGATTTCGGAAGTTTTGTTTCACCTAAGGCTATTCCTCAAATGTCGGATACTAAAGAACTAGTAAAAATGCTAGATCTTCGGGATACAAATACTAAACTTCTAGCTATTGTAGCCAATGAACGAGGAGCAGAAGACGCCTGTGCTTTCGAGGAAATAAGCTTTTTGGGATACCCTTTCTCTATTTCAGAGACCTTTCAATTGAGAAACACCAACTCGACTATCGCCGAATCATTTGAGCGGGTAAAACGAATTCAAGAAGTTTGTGTAAAGAATAACAAAGAATTAGTCGTTTATATTTCAATGGGTTTCGGCAACCCATATGGTGACCCCTATAATAAAGAAATAGTTGAGGAGTGGATCGCAAAACTGAATCAGTTAAATATTAAAATCTTCTCTTTATCAGACACTGTTGGAGTAGCCCAGCCAGATACCATTGCCTATCTCTTTGATAATTTGGTGCCCAGTTTTCCCGAGTTAACTTTTGGTGCACACTTGCATACAGCCCCTCACAACTGGAAAGAAAAAATTGATACTGCATTTGATCACCAATGCAGACGATTTGATACAGCAATTTTTGGCTACGGTGGATGCCCAATGGCAAAAGATGACTTAATTGGGAATATGCCAACAGAGCATTTTGTTAATTATTTTGGAACAAAAACCATTGGAAATAATTTCGACATCCATGCATTCGAGCAGGCACTGCGAATTGCTAAAAGATTGTTTAACCCCTCCTTATTCTGATTAAGGGCATACAGCACTTCGAAAAGAATTCAAATGAAATATCGTCGATTAAGTAACGAAGAACTGGAACCCCTGAAAGAAGAGTTTCTGAAATATCTCTTGGTCGCGAATATTACGCCAGAACAATGGGAAGAAATCAAGAAAAATGAGCCACAACAATGCGAACAACATTTGGATGTTTTCAGTGATTTAGTTTTCGAAAAAATATTAGTACAAGTGCAATTCATAGATCGCATTTTACCCAACCGCATAGAATTGTATCAGTGTCAGACAGACCAATTTCTAATGTACGCTTTGGAGGCAAAAAATGACGAAATCAATGAATTTCAAAAAGACAAGCTCCACAAGCTAGACTTGTCGAAATTTCATTGTATTCAGGGTAAAAAAAGGATGGGTGGCGATCGCAAAAAAGATATCTTCGACTTACTTCAAAAAGATAGCACATTCATCAGCGATGGAGCACTGTTTAAACGCTTAGTTTTACTTTTAGCCGAATAACCTACTCCCTACGCGAACCATTGTACTCCCCATAGTTAAAGCCAATTGGTAATCCCCGCTCATACCCATGCTTAAGGTATCAAAATACACATCCTCAGCAAAGTAATTCTCTTTGTAGTAATCGAAAATGGTTTTGAGTTTTTTAAACTCGTTTTTGACTTGTTCATTATTATCGACAAAGCTTGCCATTCCCATTAAACCACGGAGACGTACATGGGTGAAATTTTCACGCAATACTTCTTGAATAAAGGAATTGGCTTTATTCGTTTGAACACCAAATTTACTGTCCTCCTCCGCTATATGAAATTGTATTAGATAATCAATGATTCGATCGTTCTTCTCTGCTTCTTTGTCAATCATTTGCAACAAGCGCAGACTGTCTACGCCATGAATACATCGAATAAATGGGGCTATGTACTTCACCTTGTTGCGCTGCAAATGACCAATCAAATGCCATTCAATATCTGCCGGAAGTTGATCTTTCTTATCCATCAAATCTTGAACCCGATTCTCACCCATTACTCGTTGACCTGTAGCATATAGCGCTAAAATTTCCTCGCGGCTTCGTGTTTTAGTTACAGCACAAAGCCGAGCACCGTTCTTTTCACAATTACTTCTAATCGCTTCCCAAGCATCCTTGTTGAACATATTTTGATTGATTTGCCTTCCCTACAAAGTTATTTCATTATTTTTACGTCAATGAATAAAGCCGCCATCTTTTTACTTTTCCTCTCGATTTACGCTTGTCAGCCAAATGCTGAAAGTTCACCCAAACCTGAGCTAAGTAAGGAGAAAATGGTCGCTATTATGAAGGACTTGGCTATTTCTGATGCAATGATTGAACACGAGCTCTTGCCGACTAATCAGTTAATCTACCAAAAGAAATTAAGCTTCTACGAAGACGTGTTTGAAAGGCATGGCACTTCAACTGAAAAGTTTGTAAAATCATTCAAGATATATTCCGAAGATTTAAAACAAATGGATGCAATGTATGATAGGGTGATGGAAGAGCTAAGTGAAAAAGAGATAGAATTAAAATCAGATATATGAATAAAGTAGTTAAAGACGCGCATGAAGCTATCCAGGGAATCACTGATGGAATGACCCTCATGCTGGGTGGTTTTGGTTTGTGTGGGATTCCGGAGAACTGCATAGCGGCCTTAGTCGAAGTTGGCCAGAAAGATTTAACTTGTATTTCGAATAATGCTGGTGTAGACGATTTTGGTATCGGCTTAATGTTGCAACAGCGCCAAGTCAAAAAAATGATTTCCAGTTATGTGGGAGAGAACGCAGAGTTTGAACGCCAGCTATTATCGGGAGAGTTAGAAGTAGAATTAACTCCTCAAGGTACACTTGCTGAAAAATGTCGCGCCGGCGGAGCAGGAATCCCAGCCTTCTTTACCGCTACAGGTTATGGAACAGAAATCGCCGAGGGTAAAGAAACCCGTGAAATCAATGGCCGAATGTATGTTTTAGAGGAAAGTCTAACAGCCGACTACGCTTTAGTTAAAGCGTGGAAAGGAGATAAGTACGGTAATTTAATATACAAAGGGACAGCGCGTAATTTCAATCCCATGATGGCCATGGCGGGAAAAATCACTATTGCTGAGGTTGAAGAACTTGTCGAGCCAGGAGAACTCGATCCGAATCAGGTGCATACACCAGGCATCTTCGTTCAACGAATTTTCCAAGGCAAAAACTATGAAAAGCGAATTGAGCAACGAACAGTTTCAAAATAATTTCCACATACGTAAAGAAAGAATATGTTAACGAAAGATCAAATAGCTAAACGAATAGCTCAAGAATTACAAGACGGTTGGTATGTTAATTTAGGTATTGGAATTCCAACTTTAGTGGCGAATTATATCCCGGATGGTATGCATGTCGAATTACAGTCTGAAAATGGCTTGTTAGGTATGGGGCCATTTCCGAAAGAGGAGGAAATCGACGCAGATTTAATCAACGCCGGTAAGCAAACCGTAACCATGCGACCAGGCGCCAGTTTATTTAGTTCATCGGATAGTTTTGCTATGATTCGCGGTGGACACGTGCAACTGACTGTGCTTGGTGCGATGGAAGTTTCAGAAAATGGAGATATAGCCAACTGGAAAATTCCTGGAAAGATGGTTAAGGGTATGGGTGGTGCGATGGATTTAGTAGCTGGAACAGACAATATCATTGTAGCCATGATGCATACTAACAGAGCAGGAGAATCTAAACTATTGGATCGATGCACGCTTCCACTAACAGGAATTAACTGTATCCGAAGAGTAATTACTGATTTAGGCATGTTTAGTATTGAAGGTGGTGCCTTTATCCTTGAGGAGATAGCTCCTGGCGTTAGCGTGGATGATGTAAAAAAGGCAACGGCCGGAAAACTCATTGTTTCACCTGATTTAAAAACGATGCTAATCGATTAATGCACTTCGTACTGTTTAATGGTCAAATAATAGAGAAGAAAAACCTTTCTTTCTATGATGTAGAACGATTTCGGGTGGCCGACGCCTGCTTTGAAAGCATGTTATGGATAGATGGCCGCATCCCGCTGCTCGATGGACATCAAAAACGCTTGGATGAAGTTTGCAATTACTTTGGTTTCGATTCGCACAAAATCTCTCTAGACTCTATCAATCAACTAGCGAAAATTGAGAAAATAAAGACTAATTACAGACGAGTTCGTGTGTCCGTTATTCGAAGTCAAGGAAAGAATTACACCCCCCTTGGAAAGGAATCCAAATTGTTGGTTGAAATGGAAGAACTTGATGACTTGTTTCTACCGATTCAAAAGCTTGGACTCTACAGGGAGTTAAGAAAATCAGTATCACCTTTTTCAAGGTTTAAACACAGTAATGCCTTACTTTACGTAATGGCTCGACAGTTTGCGCTCAAGAATAATTTCGATGAAGTTTTACTTTTCAACGACAACAATCAGATAATAGAGGCCAGTTCAAGCAACTTGTTCTTTATTCGGGATCAAGAAATATACACCCCCAATCGGAACGATGGTGGCGTCAGCGGGGTATGTCAAGAAAGGTTAATAAACCTTTTGGGGGCCAAAGAGGTTAAGGTAACGGAACAGATGGTGCAGGATGCAGATGAGATATTCTTGAGTAATGCAGTGCAATTGATAGAACCTGTTACAAGCTTCCTCAATCGTAAATTAGATGTCGTTTGTACGAAAAAGCTAATTGCCAAACTTAAAGAAGATTTGACTCTTTGAAATATATACTACTCATATTAACTAGCGGGCTTCTTTTGGCTTGTAGAAGCAACAAAATTGCGCAAGAAAATCCAAAAGAATCCATACTTTGGACGAAAACAGACTTTAAGCCATCTAAGGATTTAGTAATGCCCAATGCCTACACAAGCTATTTTTTGAATGTAGATTTATTCAAAGAACAATTACAAGCTGGTGAAGTAAACCTTCCTATGCCGGATGGCAGTATGAGTAAACATAAAGTTGAGGATAGCCAGACGATGACTGCTGAGCTCCAGCTTAAATATCCCCAAATTCGTTCATACAAAGGCTATGACTTAAACCATTCAGTTTGTCAATCACGAATTGATCAAAAAAATGACATCATGAAATGTGTTGTATATTGTAATGATGCAACTATTTATATTCAAGAACTTCACGATTTGGGTTTACATTTCGTGTTTTATAAAAAAGATTTACCCCAAGGGGTAGGAACCGTAAATGAGTAATTATGCAAAGAATCTTTTCGCTAATCGTATTATGCAGTTTTATTTCTCTTAAAGCACAAGAGAGCTTTCACCAAATCAAGACAAATGTCAACGCTTGGGGTGATGTGCAAATCGAAACTGAAAATGCCGTTTATTTTGAGTTGAAAATTGACCAACTGAAAGAAACGCTTTGGGAAGCGCCTATCAAAACATATCGAACACAGGAAAGTAATGTTTACATCTCTTTACCGCTTCCTGATGGCAGCACAGACAATTTCACGATTTTTAATGCACCCATAATGGAAGAAGCCTTGGCTCAGAAATTTCCAGCCATTAAAACCTTTCTTTTTCAAAGTACGAGCAATCCTTTGCGTTATGGTCGAGCAGACTTAACACATAAAGGCTTTCATTTAATGTTGTTTAGTCCAGAGGGAAGCATATTTATTGATCCTTTCTCCTCTTCTTCAAATACGAGGCATATGGCTTATTTCAAAAAAGACTTTACAAGCAACAAAGCCTTGCCCAGTTGCCTAAGTCATGAGCAAGAATCAATACTTCGCGAGGATAAAAACATGGTAACCGATCAAGAAGCAAGTGCTACGCTGAAGTCATTAAAAAATTCACATGGCAGTATATTACGTACCTACCGAATTGCCGTTTCCGCCACAGGAGAATATACCCAATTTCATGGCGGAACAGTCGCAGATGGATTGGCAGCTATAGTTACTTCAATCAATCGAGTAACGGGTATCTATGAAAGGGAGTTTACTACTCAACTTATACTAGTAGCGAACAATGATTTAATCGTTTATACAGATCCGAATACTGACCCGTTTGCAAACCCGAATAATGCCGGTCAATTATTAGGTGAAAACCAATCATCAATAGATAACACCATAGGTTCAGCTAATTACGATGTGGGGCACGTTGTAGGACGATCGGGTAGTGGTTTGGCGAGTTTTGCTGTAGTTTGTCGCAACTCAAAAGCAAGTGCTACCACAGGTATTAATAATCCGATTGGAGATCCATTTGACGTAGATTATCTTGCTCACGAAATTGGTCATCAATTTGGTGGCAGCCATACCTTTAATAGTAATGCGGGTTCTTGCAGTGGAGGAAACATCTCTTCAAATTCTGCCTATGAGCCAGGTAGTGCTACAACCATAATGGGCTACGCAGGTATATGTTCTCCTCATAACGTCCAGAACAACAGCGATGATTACTTCCACACGCGTAACTTTGACCAGGTAACAACCTACATAACAGATTTTCAAGGAGATAATTGTCCTGTTAAAACCAATACAGGGAACAATATCCCTACACTGCAAATTCTTACCCCAATTAATAAAACAATACCAATTTCAACACCTTTTCAAATGCAAGCTATTGCTAATGATATTGACGGTGATGCGTTGACCTATTGCTGGGAGCAGTTTGATTTAGGTCCTACAGGCGACCCGAATAATCCATCAGGTAATGCGCCACTTTTCCGAAGTTTTCAGCCAACAGCAAACCCAATCAGAACTTTTCCGCAGCTTAGTGATATAATTAACAACACGCAAACCTTAGGTGAAATTCTACCAGACTACGACCGTGGTTTAACATTTAGGGTTACAGTCAGAGATAATGTACCAGGAGGTGGCTCACTGATTTATGACGAAATTGAAGTTGATGTTACCTCAAATGCGGGGCCGTTTGTGGTAAGCAATCCAAATACCAATATCGTTTGGACTGCAGGTGATACAGTAACTGTGAATTGGGATGTAGCCAACACCAATCTTGCTCCAGTGCTATGTACTTCAGTAAATATCCGGCTTTCCACAGATGGAGGCTTAACATATCCGATTACTTTGGCATCGAATGTTCCTAATATCGGTGTGGCTGAACTAATTGCTCCTTTTGCCATTACCAATGAAGCACGCGTGAGGGTGGAAGCTGCGGATAATATCTTTTTCGATATTTCCGATGAAAATTTCCGCATCGAAACTAACTGCGTGAATGTAGATCCTTCCTTAAACATTACGAATAATATACCCAACACAACTTGGTGTGTAAACACTTCGGGGTCTTTAACATTTGCCGTTAACTCTCCTGATTTAGCCATTACAAGCTATCAGTGGTTTAAGGATGGAATATTATTACCTAACCAAACAGGACCTAGTTTAGTGATTAGTAACGTTCAGTTAAGTGATGGAGGCAATTACGATTGCACCATAAGTAATGGATGTAATACGGTTTCCACGAATACAGCAACTGTTTTTGTAACATCTACGCAAATTATTCCTACAATCACTCAAGTTGGCAATCAGTTACAATCTTCTGTTCCAAACAATATTCAATGGTACTTAGATGGAACCTTGCTACCGGGAGAAATCAACGAATTTATTGATGCTACACAACCTGGCACGTACACTGTTCGAAGTGTTGCTGGTCCATGTTCAGCTTTTTCTCAACCTTTCATTACTTCTATCAAAGATTTTAATTTAGTAGCCGACATAGCCATAGTGCCAAATCCTACTAATGATATCGTAAATATTTTAGCAAGTGACTGGAATGATGACATTCAAATTGAGTTGCGCAATGTTTTGGGACAAAAAATAGATAAAACCCTAAGCTTCCAAAAGGAAACTACCCTAGATTTGAGTAAGTTTTCTGATGGCATTTACCTGTTAACTTTAAGCAGCAAAGCATATCAAGCAAGCTATAAAATTGTGAAGCAGTAAAGTTTTATTTCGACTTAAAACTCCAAGTAATTGTAAAGCGAGCCACTTCGTCACCCGCGATGTTGGTCCCTATAGCTGTTGTTTCTACTGTGTGTCCTTCTTTGGTTTCTATAGCGCGATTAACGGCTTCGTAAATCGCTGGGGCATCTTTGCATTCAAATGTGGTTATGTCAGCCGCTTTCTTTGAAAATGTTGATTCCATTTTAACCACAAGCATCGATACTTTTGGGTTCATTTTGTAAATAGCCATCATGCATGGAAGGCCCGTACTCATTTCACCAGCCATAGCTAAACATGCAAAGTAGGTTGATCGAAATGGATTCTGTGAAAACCATTTATACGGAATTTTCACTTTGCAACTTTCCTCAGTAAGACTAAGCACACGAACTCCAGAGAAATAGGCTGCGGGGAGTTTGGCAAAGAGATAGAAATTGAATCCAAATCCGTTTACTTGCTTTCTAAAATTTTCACCATTTAAGCGTTGAGCTTCATTAAAGTAGTTAATCATAAGAGGTCAATAATTTGATTAAGTGAAGAATTTAACTCATTAATAGCCAATGATTTATCGCTGATTTTATCGCAAAGGTTTTGACTAACTGCGCGTAACTGATAGAATGGGCTTCCCACTTTCAAACAAGCGAAATGAAAAGCTATTCCATTACTTGATTCAATATGAATAGGAAAACGCTCCATTTTCAATTTCAGTAGGGATTCGTCGCCCTCCAGAGTGCTTGCAGTTAGCGCTGCAGTTTTCATGAATGGCATAAAGACATTAAAATAGGCATTCGTCATATTGATATAGCCTCCGCGGACATGCGGTTTTTCTTCTTTATTGAGCCAACCTAAAGTATAAGCGTGCTCAAAACCATTTTCATCTTTACGACCTATAGCAAAAGGAATGTCATTAATCACATTCAAAACATCCCCGGTTTTCATTTTGTCATTCAAACTATTCGCCAAACCAGCATAAAGGATCAAATGATAATTCTTTCGACCTAAAGATTGCCCCATGGCAAAAGCTGTTTCGTATATCGTGTAGCCCGTTTGCACAAAATCAAGATGGATATGCTTGTATTTGTATTCATCTCCAACACGATCATACCCAATGTGTTTGAAGAATTCTTCGAGTTCGCTTGGGTGTGCAAATGCGATTAAAACATTCATCGGGAGTTAAAGATAGTTACTAATCCAATCTATACAATTATCTTTGTGCAAGATTTGAAAAGTATGGTATACCTCACAAGAGTAGAACATTTTAATGCAGCGCATAAATTATATAATGCGAAGTGGTCAGAGGAAGAAAATAAAGCTGTGTTTGGAAAATGTTGCAATCCACATTTTCACGGACACAATTTCGATTTATTTGTAACAGTAAAAGGTGAACCCGATGCTGATACGGGATTTGTAATGAATGCGCATGTACTGAGTAAGATCATGAAACAAGAGATTTGCGACCGCTTTGATCATAAAAACCTGAATATGGATGTTGAATATTTTAAAGATGTTCAACCTTCGTCAGAAAACTTTGTAAAAGTTATTTGGCAAATTCTTGAGCCTTTGATTACTGATTGTGAATTGCATTGTATCAAGCTTATGGAAACACCTCGAATTTACGTCGAGTATTACGGTGAGTAAATACTGTTCAGAAACAGAGTAATAAATGAACTTAATCATACTTATCGTGATTAATACTATAAACAAAACCTTAGATGGATAGATTTTCACAAGAAAAGCATTACGATGAAAAACTGGTAAAAGCAGTTGCTGATCGTTACAAAGATATCATTGAAAATGTAGGAGAGGACGTAAGTCGCGAGGGACTGCTAAAGACTCCTGAACGAGCGTCTAAAGCGATGCATTTCTTGACCCATGGCTACGAAATGGATCCCGCTGAGATATTGCGAAGTGCACTATTTCATGAAGATCATAATGAAATGGTAATCATAAAGGATATAGAGATGTATTCACTTTGTGAACATCACATGTTGCCATTTTTTGGTAAAGCACATGTGGCGTATATCCCCAATGGAAAAATTGTTGGTTTAAGTAAAATACCGAGAATCGTAGATGTTTTTTCAAGAAGACTTCAAGTGCAAGAGCGATTGACGGTTCAAATCAAGGATGTGATTGATGAGGTTTTAGAACCTCTGGGTGTAGCTGTTGTAGTTGAAGCACAGCATTTATGCATGATGATGCGAGGGGTGCAGAAGCAAAATTCGAGTACAACAACATCCTCATTTAGTGGTGAATTTGAAAAGCAGACTACTCGTATGGAGTTTATGCAACTGCTGCGCAGTGATTTAAGATAGTTACAACAGTTCGGCTACCACAAAAATACTTCCGCTCACCAAGACCATATCATCTTGACTTGCTTGTTGTAAAGCTGCGCGGTAAGCTAATTCTACAGACGGATAATTACTACCCTGAAGTCCATAGAAACGAGCCTTCTCAATTAATAAATTGCTAGGCATTGCCCGAGGAATATTCGCTTGACAGAAATAATATGATGCGTCTACTGGAAGAAGAGGAAAAACTTGGCTTAAGTCTTTGTCAGCAACCGTTCCATAAACAAAATGAAGTTTGTTATATTCAGTTTTACCAAGCGTCTTAGTCAATTCTTTGATTCCCGCTTCGTTGTGCGCACTTTCCAAAACCACTAAAGGTTTTTCATTCAACTGCATACTTCTTCCCAAAAAATAAGTCTTCGTCCTTACCGATTGAAGTCCATTAATGATTACACGATCATCGATACTAAATTGATCGCGTAATAGTTCAATAGCAGCAAGCGCTGTGCGAATATTTTTTTCTTGATACTCACCACTCAAATCAGTTTTAAGCTCAAGTATTTTATCTTCAAATACAAGCGTAAAAGAACTACCCGAAAAAGAACTTGTGAAATCTTGTATTGTGACTAAATCTTTTGCGTAATACAAATCACTTTTGTCTTCGTGAGCTCGCTTAATAAAAACCGGATGCGTTTCACTTTGCAACTCACCTATCAATAAGGGTATACTAGGCTTGATTATTCCTGCTTTTTCAAAAGCAATCTTAGCTAAAGTATCTCCTAAAAATTGCTGGTGATCAAAAGAAATATTGGTTATTATCGAAAGGAGAGGAGTAATGACATTCGTGGAATCCAAGCGTCCTCCCATACCAGTTTCTATTACAGCTACATCAACACCTGCCTCAGCGAAGTAAGCGAATGCCATTACCACAGTTATTTCAAAAAATGAGGGTTGGATTTTTTGAATGGATTGAAGGTTCTTGCTTACGAATTCGACAATAAAAGATTCAGGTATGAGTTCGCCATTGATCTTAATGCGTTCTCGAAAATCCTTATAATGCGGAGAGGTATAACACGCTACGCGCAAACCAGTTTCTTGAAGTACTGCAGCCAATATGTGCGTTACACTTCCTTTACCATTTGTACCGGCAATGTGGATAGACCGTAAGGAATGATGAGGATTCCCAATAGACTCGAGTAAAGCGAGGGTGTTGCTTAAATCTTTTTTATAAGCTTGATCACCTACACGCTGAAACATAGGCAATTGCTCGTATAGAAAATCCAAGGTTTCCTGGTAGTTCACCGACTAGTTTGCTTTAAAATTGTAGACAATTTTACCCACCTGTTGCTCGCGCGAACCAGATTGACCAACCACGCTATTGAATTTAAACTTATAGGCTTCTTGAATCGCATAGGCGACCAAGGCTTGATTGGTATTTGTACTATATAGAGACACAAGTTCTGCTTTGGTAACTACACCTTGCTTATTCACCGTTATTTTAATGACAACTTTACCAAACTCATTGGTCGGGTTAGAGAAGTTAGGCTTGGACACCAAGCCTCGACCATTTAGACTAGCGCCATCGCCCGAACCACCAAAGCCCGAACCAGCTATATCGCCATATATATCAGATTCTAGACTTCCATTTAGATTGCCTTGGTCACCTGGGTTGTTTCCTGTTCCTTGATTGGCATTATTACTGCCGTTAAACAAAGCATTCTCATTGACCGTTGGGGCAGGATCTTCAATTACTTCAGGTTCAGGAGTTTCTTCCGTACTGGTATTCGTTGACGTTTCAGCAACTGGATTTTCTGTAGCTGTTACAGGAGTAGCTTCTAGTTCTTGTGTAACGGCTTCTATGTCACTGATAGGCGCACTTTCCTCAACAACTTCATTATTAACTACTTCCTCGACTACTTCCGTGTTTTCCGCTGTTGGCGTGTTATTTTCCACCATCCCTGTCTCCATTGTACCCAAATTAATCATCACCCCCTGGTTATTAAATTCTTCGCTCGGTTCACATTTTAAGGCGAACATGAACAATGCGCAAAGAATTACATACACCGCTGTTCCTATTTTAGCGATACGCTGACCTTTCATATTTTCGATAGCGAGATTCATATTACGTTTGGATGCAAGAGTATTATGTATTCCATAAAACTTACTTCGGTTTGGTTGCCAGAATCATTGGAACTTGCAACTGATTTCCTATATCTAACAACTCCACTGTTCTTTCCAAAGAAACATCCTTGTCAATTTTAAGCACAACCGTTGGTTCCGTACTACTACTTTTATTGATTTCACTTTGCAAGGTGCTTTTCACCTGATCAAATGGAACATTTTGACTATTCACCACATACTGCAGATCATTACTTAAAGCAACAGTAATTGATTTACTTGCAGGCGTTTTACCCGAAGCATTGGGTAAAATTAACTTAAGCGCGTTGGGCATCTCCGAGTTGATTACAAAGAAGATAAGCAACAAAAAAATGATATCCGTCAAGGATGCCATATTAAAGGCTGCACTGGCTTTATTTCGTCTTTTCAACTTCATAATAAGCTTCTTTAATTACACAAACTACTTCGATGGTTCCTGAAGCAAATCAATCAATTCAATACTAGCAGCTTCCATTTTTAATATCATTTTATCAAGCATAGAAGTAAGCAAATTATATAAGACGTAACTTATAATACCTGCGGCTAAACCAAAAGCTGTAGTAAACATAGCTTCATACAAACCCCCAGCCAAATCACCGGCCCCCGTATTCCCATCAGCCAAATCTTTAAAAGTCGTAATCATACCTGTAACCGTACCCAAGAAACCTAACATTGGCGCTGCGCCGGAAATAGTTGCCAAAACATTCAATCCTTTCTCTAACCTACCTACTTCCAGATTACCTTGATTCTCAATACTCGTTTGTATATCTTTTAGCGATTTACCTATACGTACCACACCTTTACCTATCATGTGTGCAATAGGAGAGTCCTCCTTGTCGCACCAATCTTTTGCCCCAGCGATATTTCCACTCGCCACAAAATCCTTTATTCGATTCATAAAGTTTTCATCAATAGTGGATGCCTTCTTTATAGCAAAATAGCGTTCAATACCAATGTAAATAGAAACCACCGAGAGTAAGAAAATCAGCCCCATCACAAACAATCCAAAATATCCAATTTCAGATACCATATTGAATAGATTTGAAGAAGTCAGTTCCGGACTAGTTGTCGCAGTATCTACAGCCGTTGTAATTTGCAGAAAAATAGTGTTCATAGGATTAAAATTAAATGCAGAACAAATGTATAAGAATATTAACTTGTTTACATCTTGTTTTATTGCAACACCACAAGCATTATGTCTACTTTTATTTACACCAATCAGCAGTTAAGGGTCGTGCTTTCAAAATCAGAAATCTATTTTAATCGACAAAAGTTATTAACCATTCACATGCGTTAAAATGTTAATAAATTACTTGCAAACACAAGGTTTTAGCTATGCATTTGCGTAAATTTGTAAGCTTGTTAATCAATAAAGTATTATGGCTAAAAACGGAAAAATAATTCCTATTAACATTGAGGACGAAATGAAAAGTGCTTACATCGATTATTCGATGTCAGTAATCGTATCTCGTGCAATTCCAGACATACGTGATGGAATGAAACCTGTTCACCGAAGAGTGTTGTATGGCATGAATGATTTGGGCTTGGCTCCAAACAAAGCACACAAGAAATCTGCTAGAATTGTAGGGGAAGTTTTGGGTAAATATCACCCGCACGGAGATAGCTCGGTGTATGACACTATGGTTCGTATGGCTCAACATTGGTCTTTGCGCTATCCTTTGGTAGACGGACAAGGTAACTTTGGCTCCGTTGATGGCGACCCTCCAGCAGCGATGCGTTATACGGAGGCGCGCTTCAGAAAAATTGCAGAAGACATATTAGCAGATATTGATAAGGAAACCGTTGATTTCCAATTGAACTTCGATGATTCCCTCAATGAACCTACAGTATTGCCATCCAAGATCCCTCAGCTACTTGTTAATGGAGCTTCAGGTATTGCGGTTGGTATGGCGACAAATATCCTTCCGCACAACTTGACAGAGGTTGTAGCAGGAATGAAAGCGTACATCGATAATAACGATATTACCATCGATGAATTAATGCAACATATTTCTGCGCCTGATTTTCCAACTGGCGGTACGATTTATGGTTATGAGGGTGTAAAAGAATCCTTCGAAACGGGAAGAGGGAAAATTGTTGTTCGCGGTAAAACGAGCATAGAAACTACTGACTCGGGAAGAAGCCGAATAATCGTTAGTGAGATTCCTTATCAAATTAATAAAGCTACATTGATTCAGAAGATTTCTGAGTTAGTGAATGATGGTAAAATTGAAGGGATTTCGGACATCAATGATGAATCGGATAGAGAGGGCATGCGTATCGTAATTGACCTTAAGCGTGATGCTATTCCGAATATCGTTCTGAACACCTTGTTTAAGATGACGCAGTTGCAAACCTCTTATGGTGTCAATAACATTGCTTTAGTTGATGGTCGTCCTAAATTATTGAATCTTAAAGAGTTGATTAAGCACTTCATTGAGTTTCGACATGAAGTTGTGGTGCGTCGGACGGAGTTTGAATTGCGTAAAGCTGAAGAGCGCGCCCACATATTGGAAGGTTTAATTATTGCATCAGACAACATTGATGAGGTAATTAAAATTATCCGTGCGTCTGCCAATACAGAGGATGCAAGAGACAATTTAATGAAGCGTTTTGAATTAAGTGATCTTCAAGCACGGGCGATTGTCGAGATGCGTTTACGTCAATTGACAGGTCTAGAGCAAGACAAATTACGCTCAGAATACGACGAGTTAATGAAAACCATTGCTCACTTGAAAGAGATCTTGGGTAGCGAAAGTATGCGTTTCGATATTATCAAAACAGAATTGGATGAAGTAGGTGAGAAATATGGAGATGACCGAAGAACAAACATTGAATTTGCTGCAGGCGATATAGATATTACCGATTTGATTCCAGATGAGCCAGTGATTGTAACTATCTCACATTTGGGCTATATGAAACGCACGGCTGTTTCGGAGTATAAAGCACAAAATAGAGGTGGAAAAGGATCTAAAGGTAGTACTACACGCGATGAAGATTTTATCGAGCACATGTTTACGGCTACTACACACAACTATCTGTTACTTTTCACAGAGAAGGGTAGATGCTTCTGGATGAAAGTATATGAAATTCCTGAAGGCAGCAAAACGTCTAAGGGCAGGGCTTTACAAAACTTGATTAACATTCCGTCGGATGATAAGATTTTAGCTTACATTCCGATTAAAGATTTGAAAGATGACGAATTCTTGGATTCGCACTATATATTCTTCGCTACGAAAGATGGAACAGTGAAAAAAACTTCGGTTAGGGATTATTCGAGAGTGCGAACAAATGGTGTGAATGCCATCACTATTCGTGAAGAGGATAGCCTAGTAAGAGTAGTTTTAACAACCGGTGATAGCGAGATTGTTTTAGGAACCAAATATGGTAGAGCAGTTCGATTCGACGAAAGCGATGTGCGCGCAATGGGTAGAACAGCTACTGGTGTTAGGGGAGTAACACTAAGCTCGTCAGATGACGAAGTTATTGGGATGATTAGTGCGAGCAAAGAAGATAGAGAATCGACCATCCTTGTAGTATCAGAAAATGGTTATGGTAAGCGTACTTTGCTGGATGAATTGAATGAAGAAACAGGGGAGTGGGAGCCCGTTTACCGTATCACCAAACGTGGTGGCAAGGGAGTGAAAACGATGAACCTTACTGATAAAACGGGTAAATTGATTTCTATCCGTGAAGTAAGCGATAATGATGATTTAATGATTATCAATAAATCGGGTATTGCAATTCGTATGGAAATTGAAAATCTACGTGTAATGGGAAGAGCAACTCAGGGTGTTAAACTGATTACATTGAAAGATAAGGATAGTATTGCTGCTATTAGCGTAATTAAAGATGGTAAACAGCAACGCTTAGAAGATGAAGAATCGGCGTCTGATGAGGATGGTGAAAGTCAAATAAGTGATGAAAACTCGACAAATGAAGGGAGCGAAGTGCAAGAATAATTAGTAATATTCGGAGCTACCTAGATTTTGGCAAGTAAATTGTTAAAGAACATATAAAAAATTTTAGATCATGAAAAAACTACTTTTTTTAGGAGCAAGCATACTGTTTGCGGTACATGTTTCATACGCACAAGCGAGTAAAGTTATGGCCGCGTTTAATTACATGGAAGAATATCAATTGAGTAACGACGGTAATGACCTTGTTGAAGCCAAAGAGGCTATCGATAAGGCGGCTGAAAATGAATCAACTAGCATCCAAGGGAAAACCTGGTATTACAGAGGGATGATATATCAGTTGTTAGCAGGAGATGAGCTGCTGAGCCAAACAGACGATACATACTTAATGACAGCATTCCAAAGCTTTGATAAGTCTTTAAGCTTAGAGGATAAAAAATTCCGAAATAGTGAGGAAGCATTGATGTACATCCGGGCTATTTCATCGAATGTATTCAATAGTGGCGCTGATGCCTACCAAAATGGTAATTACGCAAAAGCCTACCGCGATTTTAATGCGATGAAAGAGATTAACGAAGCGTTAGAAAAGTTTGGTGGAGAGTTAGTAGTAGAAACACCAAGATGTGTTTCGAATGCAGCGGCATCCGCTGAAGCGGCTCAAATGATTCCTGAAGCGATTATGACTTACGAAGAATTGTTAACCATGTCAGATGAAGCCAACAACTATATTTTCTTATCTCGTCTGTATAAAAGAGAAGGTGACAAAGAAAAAGCGATGACAACTTTAGATACTGCGGCTGAAAGATATCCAGAAAATGCTGAAGTCGTAATTGAACAATTAAATTATTACATTGAAGACAACAATCTTGAGGGAGCTATCGATAAATTGGATAAAGCGATTGAACTGCAGCCAGAGAATGACATGTTGTATTTTGTAAAGGGAAATGCTTACGACAAGAGCGGCGACATGGATAAAGCTATTGTTCAATACCAGAAAGCTATTGAGATTAATCCTAAAAATGATAAAGCGCTTTATAACGCTGGTGCGATGTATTTCCTCGGAGCGAATAAATACATAGAGGAAATGAACGAATTGAACTACAATGAAACCAAGCGCTATAATGAATTAAATTCATTAAGAAAGGAAATGTACTTAACCGCTAAACCATATTTCGAAAGAGTACTGGAGATTATTCCGGATGATGAAGCAAGTAAGAAAGCGTTGTTTAAAATTAATTCTGCTTTAAAGCAATAGGTCATGAAGAGGGGTTGCATGATTGCAACTCCTTTCTTTTGCGCACTTTATTTAACATAATATAAATTATAGGAAATAAATTAAGAATTAAAACCTGGCGCTTAAATACTGATTATCAATATGTTGAAAAATAATCTACTCATCTGAAAGCTATATTCTCGCATCTCGATGACTCTGATTTCGAATCCAATTATAAAATACCGACCTTTACAGCATCTTAAATCAAAAGCTCCATGGAGCAAAAAATATTATGACTAAAATTAAAAACAACGATACAGTTGAAGTACACTACAAAGGAACATTAACCGACGGACAAGTATTCGATAGTTCACTCGAACGTGAGCCGCTTAAGTTCACTATGGGACAAGGACAATTAATTCCGGGTTTTGAAGCTGGACTAATAGATATGGAAGTAAAAGAGAAAAAAACCATACATATTCCAAGCGCTGAAGCCTATGGTCCAAGACGAGACGATATGATGCATGAAGTGCAAAAAACACAATTACCACCAGAAATTAAACCTGAAATTGGTATGCCTTTAGTTTCTCAAACCCCCGAGGGACAGCAAATGCATTTTACCATCGCTGAAGTTAGAGAGGAATCTATCGTTGTAGATGGCAATCATCCTTTAGCAGGCAAAGACCTAACTTTCGAGATTGAAGTGGTTTCAATTAATAAGTAAGAAGTCCTTCGTACCAAGTGCCTGGTATTGAGCACTTGGTACTTTATTATTCATTGTATATTATTAATTATCAATTAATTAATGTAGACTGTTTGTAGGTTCACAAACTCGAATATCCCCTCTTTAGCCAATTCCCGACCATATCCTGAAAGTTTTGTGCCACCAAATGGCAAACGCGGATCAGATTTAACCAAGGCATTGATAAATACCGCCCCGTCTTCAAATTGATCTACAAGTCCCTCTGCAGCTTTCACATCCCTTGAAAATATACTCAAACCCAATCCATACTTGGTTTCTTGTGCCAGTTTTATAGCTTCTTGTTCATCTTTCGCGCGAATAACCGCCACCAAAGGTCCAAAAGTCTCCTCATCAAACGCTGGCATGCCAGGTTTAACTTCCGTTAATAAACTAATTTCATGCATGGTAGCTTCTTGTTTGCCTCCTAAAACTAATTTTGCACCTTGAGCTATGGATGCAAGCATTTGATTTTGCAATGCTTCAGCTAAATCAGCACGAGCCATTGGTCCGTAGTCAGTAGATTCATCTTCAGGATTGCCATATTTAAGTTCTTTTAAAGCCTCGGTAAACGCATATACAAACTCATCATAGATGGCATCAACAACAATAAATCGTTTGGCAGCAATGCAACTTTGCCCGGTATTAAGCATCCGTGCCTTCACTGCCGTTTGCACCGTCAAGTCTATGTCAGCATCTTTTAAGACTATGAATGCGTTATTCCCACCCAATTCCAATAAGCACTTCTTCACATACTTACCCGCTTGTGTTGCTATAGCCACACCTGCCCTCTCACTACCCGTCAAACTGACTGCTTTCACAACTGGATTCGATAATAAATCATTCACTTGCTCATGGTTAATACATAAATTCTGAAAAACACCCGCAGGATAGCCGGCTTTCATAAAAATTTCTTCAATCATCTCCGCACAACCCATCACATTGGCTGCATGCTTCAAAAGTGCTGTATTTCCCGCAGTAAGCGTAGGTGCCGCAAAGCGAAACACTTGCCAAAATGGGAAATTCCATGGCATAATAGCCAAAATAAGCCCTAAGGGCTGTTTTCTTATGTAAGAGCGTTGCGCATCCGTTTGAACAAACTCATCTTCTAAGTATATGGCTGCGTTTTCCGCATAGTATTCACACACCCACGCACATTTGTCAACCTCTGCTCGCGACTCTGTAATTGGCTTACCCATTTCTTGGGTTATCATTAAGGCAAATCGCTCCTTATCCTCCCGTAAAATCTCAGCGGTATTTAAGAGCAAAGCAGCACGAGCATTCACCGTTTCTTTGCGCCAAATCTTGCCAGCCTCAACACTTAATTCTAAAGCATCTTGAATACCCCTATCGCTCAAGGCTTTGTATTGTGCTATCCGCTCTCCCGTATATGGATTCACACTAAAAAACATGACATAAAAATTTTATAATTATATAATTTACAATAATTTATGAGAATTATCGCAAATATGGTTCAATTTAGATAACTTACAATTGCATAGCTTGTACACCCCTTCCTTTTCCACTTTAAATAGCTTGGGTTTAAACTTGGTTCCGTGATGGTGACCATCGCAAAAGGGCTGTTTCTTCGACATTCCGCACGAACACCATAGATAGTTACCCGGCTTTAAATTCAAGCGTGATGGTTCATTGCTTGTTGTCAACTCTTTTTCAAAGGCTTTTGAAATCTCACTATGAGGATTTTCAGCATGTAATAAAGGATAAAAGGTATGCGATTGCCAACTATCTCCCGTATCATTGGGCAAACCAAAATCCACTGGATATTTACGCGTAAATACCGCTGAATCGAATAATTGATCCCAGATTGAAAACATATTGCCGAAATTGCCATTAGGATCACTGATTTCATCATCCTTTGCCTTCCCGTGATGCGCGTAGTGGAAGGCTGGCGTAACGATGATATGTTCAACAAGCCAAGCAAGTGGTCTCAAAGTTGAATACCTGTATAGCCACTCATCCCATTTAGTTAATGAATGTGAGCTAACAATAACTAGCTGCTTGAGAACTAACCCAATCGCCACAGGAATCCCTCCACCAAGGAAAGTTACCAAAGCTATCCACCAAATATTTGGCATCAAGACATAATATAAAGCCGCATTGCGATAACTCACTAACAATCCCATTTCCCGAGCAGCATGATGTGGACGATGAAGTTTCCAAAGAAAAGCATACTCATGGGCTGAACGATGATACCAGTATTGAAGAAAATCATCTACCAATAAATACACAATCAACACAGAGATTATGGGATAATCAGTTAAGAAGCCATGACCAGCAGGAAAAATCAACTGACCAAGAAATCCGACGAGCAAAACTATCCCTGGCTTGGTTAACAAGCTCAGCAACAGAAAGCCGGACAATTCTTGTAAATAATCATCTGTGTTTCGTAAATCGCGGTTCAACAAACCTCCAAAAAGTTCAACCGCAGCAAACAGCAGGATAATACCGACTACCAAAAACTGCTGCCATTCAAACATGTAAATACCCAAAGATTGCATGAAGTTCTTAAGCGAATTTGTTTAAATTTAATCAATGTTAATGGGATTCAAGTAATCTTAAAAGAAATTTGCATTCATTAACTATATGGACTGGCCTTAAAGAAAATTTGATGAGAGGTAAAATTTAAACTTAGTAAGACCGTGAAGTTCCGAACTTGTTCGGAAATCACACGGCCGCACTTAGTTTTAATGAAGCTGAACATTGAATTTTATTTATAGCCTTGATTTTTTTGTTTCGTTTTTTGATCAAGCAAAAAATGAAAAAGCTATTTTCAATACATAATGGTAATTCAGCAAATTCGAAATCAATTTTTATTAAAAAAGGGCATCACTTACCTCAACCATGGATCTTTCGGGGCCTGCCCCTCTCCCATTTTTGACGATTATCAGTTATGGCAACGAAGGTTGGAAGAGGAACCTGTTCAATTCATCACGAAAAATGGCATTGCGGCTTATCGCGAATCGAAAAAGGTTTTCGCGCAGTGGTTCAATTGTTCAGTTGATGATTTTTTCTTTACACCCAATCCTTCTACAGCATTTAATACGGTAATCAAGAGCCTCAAGTTGAATCCCGGTGATGAGATCTTGAGTACCGATCTTGAATATGGAGCTATGGACAGAACTTGGCGATTTGTTTGCAAACAAACAGGAGCAAAATATGTCCAACAGCCTATTCCCTTACCCATTAAATCCAAAGACCAATTTTTAGAGGCATTTTGGTCAGGCTTAACAATAAATACCAAAGTGGTTTTTATTAGCCATATCACAAGTGCCACAGCACTTATTTTGCCCGTTGAAGATATTTGTCGCAAAGCAAAAGAATTAGGATTGATAACTTTAGTAGATGGAGCGCATGTGCCAGGGCATATCCCTTTAAATTTAGACACCATGCATGCAGACTTTTATACAGGCGCCTTGCACAAGTGGCTTTTAGCACCAAAAGCTTGTTCATTTTTGCACGTAAAAAAGGAGTTTCAGGACAAACTTGATCCTTTGATTGTTTCATGGGGATATGAGAGTGACGCACCCAGTCACAGTCAGTTTCTAGATTACCACGAGTATAATGGCACGCGGGATTTCTCTGCATACCTTGTACTGCCAGCCATCCGAAAGTTTTGGGATGATTACCATTGGGGGGAACGAAGCAATTTAGCGCGTCAAACGCTTCTCGAATGGTATCCAAAGTTTTGTGCGCTTCTGCATACCACTCCCCTCGCTCCTTTGAGCACTGATTTTCTTGGACAAATCGTAAGTATTCCCATCCAAAGTCCGGACCCCTTGGCCTTAAAAGAAATACTTTATAGCAAATACCATATTGAAATACCTATTACCAACCGCGGCAAGGAGTTGTTTTTGCGGATTGCATATCAGGCCTACAATACAGAAGATGAATTGCAGTACTTGTATGATACTTTAGTTCAAATAAAAGATGATGGGATTCATTTGCAATAGATCAATTTAGCGCCTTTACGCGACAAGAGTTTCCTACTAAACTAAACATAAGATTTTCATGCCTGCGGCAGATAAACTCCTTACGTCGAAATGACATATAATCCTTAAGTAGTAAATTCGTAATCCATGGTAAACAACTTAGAAATATTATATGCCGATGAATACATGATCGCGATAAACAAACCCAACGGCATGGCGGTGCATCAGTCACGCATGCATCCAGCAGATGAAATATTCGCTCTACAAACGCTGCGAGATCAAATTGGTCAACGAGTGTATCCTGCTCATCGTTTAGATAAAAAAACCAGTGGAGTTTTACTTTTTGGATTAAGTAAAGAAATGGATAGCTCGCTACAAACTTTGTTTGGGGCTCAGGAGGTAAGAAAAACTTACCACGCGATTGTTCGGGGGTATTTAGCCGAAGAAAAAGGACAAATAGACTATGCTTTAACCAACGACCGAGGGCAAACGCAAGAAGCTATTACCGATTATAGAGTTTTGAAGCAGTTTGAAATTCCGCATGCGATTGGCAAACACATCACTTCTCGCTATAGTCTGCTTGAGTTAAAACCGCAAACTGGACGCTTTCATCAATTGCGCAAGCATTTGGCACACATCCACCACCCAATTATAGGTGATCGACCGCATGGTTGTAACAAACAGAATCGATATTGGAAACATGAATTCGAGCACGACACCATGTTGTTGCACGCGAAAACCTTAAGTTTTGCGCATCCTGTTGGTAAAGAAAATATTGAAATTACAGCACCATATTCTGCAGCGTTCGAACGAGGATTAGCTATCCTCAAATTATAGGAGATTAACTAAAAAATTGCAATACCAAAATGCTTTTGTTTCCTGTCGATATTCCACTTAATTTTGACTGCATAAAATCGAAGCATGATAAATCTGGCAATGGCCCAGCTTCACGGAGTAAGCATCCATGAAATTGGTGTAAAGAATGAAAATGAGGGTATTAAAATTTCCGACAATGGAATAGATATCACTGACGAAACCCTAAAAGACCTTCTTTTCACCTACTTCTTTAAAAGCTTTAAGGAGCCTGAATTTTATGGCTTTACTTTCAGTAATGATGACGTGACGCTCAATCCAATGTTCAACTTTGCGAAAGCTATTTTTCGCGATCCCGGTTTATTACACAACCAATCCGTTTTTATCGCCAAACATCTGTATGAACAAAGCAGTCACCCAAACATCAAAGCTGGCGACCTGATGGTAGCCTACATATCCGATTTAGTAATTGAAGACCAGACTGTTGATGCCATCGGTATTTTCAAATCAGAATCTAAAGATGCCTTTCTAAAAATACAACATGATGCGAAACAGATTCATCTGGATTACGAGAAGGGTGTAAATGTAGATAAGCTAGATAAAGGTTGTTTAATTCTAAATACAGAAGAAAGTGATGGCTACCAGGTATGTATTATTGATAAAGGGAATAAAAATAATGAAGCGCAATTCTGGAAAGACGACTTCCTAAACCTTAAACCAAAAAACGATGATTACCACAATACAAAGAATGTCATAGACCTTACCAAAGCATTTATTAAAGATCGATTGATTCCGGAATTTGAGCTAGAGAAATTCGAACAAGCTGGCATCCTAAACCGGAGCAAGGAATATTTCAAACGGGTAGAACGCTTTGAGGATGAGGACTATGAGGACAGAATTTTCTTCAGCAACAAAGAGATTATAGACGATTTTAAAGAGTACAAGCAAGAGTTCATAGAAAATACGCAAAAACCCTTAGACAATACCTTTTTTGTTTCGCCTGAAGCCTATAAAAAGAATGCCCGCTACTTGCGAAGTGTAATAAAACTAGATAAAAACTTCCATATTTATGTTCATGGAAACCACGACCTCATTGAGAAGAATTCAGATGAGAAGGGGAAATTTTATAAGATTTATTACGAGGAAGAATCTTGATTATTGAGCATTCTGCCATTTTAACATAAGTTTTCTCCTCACGTCGAAGTGACACTATAGTTGGGTTGCAATACCTTGGCATCTTTATGAGAACGAGCAAGGAGAATTGATAATTCTTAATTTTTAATTTCTCTTCCAGCTTTTGAAGCTTCTTATCCGCTCTTTCAAGCTCTTTTTCTATGTACTTCAAATATGCCTTATTAATCGGCTTACCCGTTACATTAGCTTGTCTTTTTCAAGATACTTTCGATATTTCAACAAGCCATATTGCTCAAACTCATGGAACTTCGTTAATACTTTTCTTTCTGATTTTGCAAGTTCTCTTTTGTAGCCAATTAATTTTAATTTTTCAATCAGAGAATAATTGAATCAGAGTATGCGAAAATAGTCGACATCATTCAATCATTCATAACTCAATTATTAAAAATTCAGTCATTCGCCATACAAAACTACAAATGTATCACCTCATCATAAGCGGCAGCGGTTGCTTCCATTACTGCTTCGCTCATTGTCGGGTGAGGATGAACCGTCTTCAAGATTTCATGTCCAGTAGTTTCTAATTTACGTGCAGCTACTACTTCAGCGATCATTTCAGTAACATTAGTACCTACCATATGCGCGCCCAACCATTCTCCATATTTTGCGTCATATATAACTTTAACAAAACCTTCTTTCGCTCCCGCAGCACTTGCTTTACCCGAAGCCGAGAATGGGAATTTACCCACTTTTATTTCGTAACCAGCTTCTCTCGCCGCATCTTCAGTGTAACCAACCGATGCCACTTCAGGCACGCAATAGGTACACGATGGAATATTGTTGTAATCCATCGCTTCAACGTGATGTCCTGCGATTTTCTCTACGCATAAAATTCCTTCAGCAGAAGCTACGTGAGCCAATGCAGGCCCAGGCACAATATCTCCAATGGCATAATAACCATCCACGTTGGTGCGGTAGTACTCATCAACTTGCACCAAGCCCTTATCTAGGTGTATACCAACTGCTTCTAATCCGATATTATCTGTATTCGGCGTAACGCCAACAGCTGATAAGACTATATCACAAGTTATGGTGCTCTCTGCACCTGTTTTATTATTTTTCACCTTCACCTCACAAAGTCCACTGCTCGTATCCACCGATTGTACGGCTGACCCGGTCATGAGATTAATCCCTTTCTTCTTCATGATTTTGCCTAACTCCTTAGACACATCCTTATCCTCTCTCGGTACAATAGCATCCAAGTATTCTACAATGGTTACTTCAGTTCCTAGCGAGTTATAGAAATAGGCGAACTCGACACCGATAGCACCAGAGCCTACAACCACCATTTTATTCGGTTGTTCTTTCAAACTCATTGCCTCGCGATAGCCAATAATTTTTTCACCATCCTGCTCTAAACCTTTCATCGATCGGCTGCGTCCTCCAGTTGCTATAATAATATGCTTCGCACTGTAGTCTTTTTCTTCTCCCTTATCATTTTTAACTGATACTTTTTTGCCAGGTTTCAACATGCCATATCCCATGATTACATCAATCTTGTTTTTCTTCATCAAGAATTGAACACCTTTACTCATACCTTCTGCTACCCCTCGGCTGCGTCCAATCATTTCACCGAAATTGGCACTGGCATTATCTACTTGGATTCCATAATCCTGGGCATGACTGACATACTCAAAAACCTGTGCGCTTTTCAAAAGGGCTTTGGTAGGAATACAGCCCCAGTTGAGGCATACACCACCCAGAGACTCTTTTTCAATAACAGCCGTCTTCATACCTAATTGTGAGGCGCGAATAGCAGTTACATAACCACCAGGTCCACTCCCTAAAACAATAACATCATAATCCATACTTCGTATCTTTTGATTTATCCAACAAAGATAACAAAATACGCAGGCATACGTTCACTAAGCACTCGAAAAAAGAAATGGGAATGTCTCTGTAGCTACGCTAATAAAGTACTTAAACTTTCTCCACTAATTACGATAACTCCTGATCGTGGGATAGAATCTCCGCCCTCGGGCCAATGACTGGTTAATGCATCACGACTCTGTGAAGACTCACCGGGATGCTGAACACTTAAAAACAAGTATTTCCCTGAGGGATGAAAAAATGGCCCAGTAAATTCGGATTCATTCGGAGCTGTGGCTAAACGAATCAATTCACCAGCGCGCTCACCGCTTCGAGGAACCAAAAACAAGCTGTTGCACGGCATAAACTCATAACCTTCCGAACCTAAGGTATATCCTCCAACATCGGTGGTAAACCACAAATTGCCTTTCGGATCAAAGGCTAGATTGTCCGGACTGGAGAAACCGGCTTCTTTACTTCCTGCTAAAAAAGTTTCTGACTTAAAAGTCAACCCGGTTTTATCATCACTATTCTCTGTAAGTTTTAGGATAGAACCGTGTAAATCTCCTTTAGGCTTATTATTCGTTAAACTAATAAAAACACTACCAGTTACAGGGTCAATTTCTATATCCTCTGGCCGATTCAACTGCGACCCTCCAACTAAATAGGCCGCTTCACGCATACGAACCAAAACTTCTGTTTGATTTTTGAAATTTTCTTGCAAAACGGCTTGTTCGTCATACTTTAAACTAATCCACTCCCCTTTTTCGACATTCGCAACATATAGGGTACCGTTCTTTAAATCTCCCGAAGCAGCTGAAACATACTTATACAAGCAACGGTCATTCCCATCATCTCCCGAATACACTACTACGCGACCATCAGGCAACTCATGTACCGTAGCACATTCATGGGCACATCGACCGAGGGCAACCAATTTATGCGCTTCACCGGTAAGGGGATTAACTTCTACAACCCAGCCATAATGTTCAGGCGAATAGTCGTAGTACGCATCCCAACCATAATCGCCAGGTAAACGATTGACAACCTCGCCATCTTCACCATAAATGTATTCACCGTAAAACTGATCCGTATTTTCTTCACAAGATAAAATCGTTCCCCACGGGGTAACACCTCCTGCACACCCAGCCATTGTTCCTATCGCTTCATTTTCACCATCAATAGCCTCATCCCAATGAAATGGAATAGAAGTCTTGGCTGTTAATCTTCGGTTATATTTACTGGACATAACAATCTCCCAACGATCACCTTCGACTAACTGTACGTGCACTAGGCTTCCTCCAACCGCATATTGCTCCTTATCTACTTGTTCTTTCGTTTTCTCTCCGACCGGAGCATAGGTGCCCATTAAAATAGGATCTAAATACTCGTGATTACTCCATAAAACACCCTCAGTGGCTTCTTCATTTAGCGGAATGAAAGCCAAATAATCGTTATGCGTTCCAAAATAATCGGATTCACTAATAGAATCTTCAAATTTGATTAGTAATTGCTGCGAGAATCCATCTGCCAATCGAACGGTATCTTCTTTAATGGCGCTAATACTTTGGAAAACAACATTAGCTGCATATGGCGTAGCTTCTACAGCACTTTCAGATACAGATACTTCTCCCTTACAAGCTTTCAATACAGGAGCAAAAGCTACACTAGCCACACCAATCACACTACCTTTTCCTAAAAACTCTAAAAAACTTCTCCTTGAATACTTCATATCCTTCATGCAATTTCTTCCTCTAAGTTAAGGTTTTATGCAGGTAACTTGAAGCCTTAAAATGTTAAGAAATTATGAATGTACCTATTCCTTGTTGTTCGGAATAATTTGACGAACAGTTCCCAAAGGGATTCTTAACCATAAACGTTCGTGCAAGTAAAAGAAAATGAATTTACTAACGGACTCAGCCAAAGCAATACCTAGAGCAGCCCCAGCAAAAGAATCCAAGACCTTACCAGCTATAATAAAGGTTGTTACAGTAGCGACAATTCGCCATGTGAGCGTTTTAAAAAAGGTTTCCTTTGGCGTAAAAACACCGTCTTGCCATCCAATTTGCCAGGCCCTTTCATGAAAATAATATATAGCTATTTTGATAACAAACTCAAATCCAGCTATTGTCAATCCTGCTTCAAAATGTGGTTTGCCATCTAGAATCCAAGTTACAAGCAAAGCCATAACCATCGTATCTATAAAGGCTATTACCCGCCAGGTAAACCCCTTAATCACACTGCGCAGGTGAGACTCTTTTTGATATGTTTTTTGTTCGTTTGCCATAAAAAGCATTTACATAAAAAAAGCCTCAACCCTTTCGAGCGGAGGCTTTGGCGGAGAAAGAGGGATTCGAACCCCCGGTACCTCGCGGTACAACGGTTTTCAAGACCGCCGCATTCGACCACTCTGCCATTTCTCCGCTGCAAAAGTAACAAGGTTTTTGATTTTACAATGTCTTTTGTTAAAATATTTTTAACTCAAGTGAGCCAAAAACAACTTGACAGGTTTTCGAACCGATCAGGTTGTTTTTTTAAAGAAAAAAAAAGCCCGCTCAAGCAAGCTCTTCGTCATCCTCGTCTTGCAGTATAGCTTTTTGGTAGTAGATTGCCGCATTTAGCTCAAATCCTATCAATAACACAAAAGCATTGACATAAAGCCACCCAAGAAAAAGGATGATAGATCCAAAAACACCATAAACCGTATTATATCGTTCAAAGCCACTAATGTAGTTTGAGAATATAATTGACGCGACTATTGAGCCTATTGTAGCCAATGTGGATCCTGGCGTAATGAAACTCCACTTCTTTTTAGCTGCGGGACCATAGCGATAAATCGTAGAAATAGAAAGAAAGAATAATACTAAAATAATAAAGTACCGAAGGGAGTTTAATAATAAATTGACCCAAAAACTTTTAACCTCGACATAATTCAAGAAGTGATTAATCAGCCCTTCTCCAGCAATTAAAATAACAATAGAGGCTACAAACATGAAAAACAACAAAACAGTTAATTTCAAAGCCACCCATCGCAAGGTGAAAAAATTGCGATCTGTGTATATAGAATAGGTTTTATTAAACGATAGAATCATAGATACCACACCTTGGGTGGAGAAATATAATGTCAAAATAGCACCAAAGGACAACAATCCTTCCCTCGGTTGATTCAGCAAGTCATCAACAGTAGTCAAAATAAATGAGTTCACCACTTTATCTGGAAAAACCTCATTAATCAAACTAAAAAAATGAGATTGTACTCCTTCCAAAGGAATGTACGGCAATAAAGTGAGTAAGAAAATCATACCCGGAAAGAAGGCAATAAAAAAACTAAATGCAATCGATCTTGCCCGCGTAGGAATCAAATCCTTTTTAAGCTCTTCTGCGATGAAACGAATCACAGTAAAGACCGGAATTCCATCAAAGCCAGGCAAAGTGAACTTGCGAATATAGGACCATACTTTTTTAGCCTTTGGATGATTATCAAGTATTTGCTGTATACGGCCGCTTAAACTCATTGAAACCCTTTTAACTTATTCAATAAATTCTCTGGACAACTAACAACTTTTTCGGTTTTCACATTAACAAATACCAGTTCAACCTTTGCTTCAATAACCAAAGTGTTATCTTCTTTAAAAATCTTGGTATAAAAACAAATCTTGCGACTAATATTGCCAAGTATGGTAGTTTCTAAGCGCAGTTCATCATCGTATCGTGCAGGATTTCTATAATTAATTTCAAGGTTTACCACAGGCAATTGAACACCCTGCTTTTCGAGTTCAGCATAGGTGATTCCAGTACTGCGAATAAGTTCTGTTCGGGCCACCTCCAAGTATTGGGCATATTTGCCATAATAAACAATACCCATTTGGTCAGTTTCTCCATACCGAACCCTAAGCTTATGAACAAATACTTTACTCATAGATGTGTAGTTTATTCAAAGCAGCCTGATAGAGTCGGGCAGCTTTTAAATGGTCGTTGTAGTTTGTTGAAAAGGTATGATAACCCGACAAATCCTCTTTCGCACAAAAATACAAGTAGTTATGCTTTTCAGCATGCAACACAGCATCGATAGTTGAAGTTTCTGGCAAGCAAATCGGACCGGGCGGCAAATCAGCATAATAATAGGTGTTGTAAGGATGATCATACTCCGTATGTACTGTCAATACTCGTTTGATACTCAAATCACCCAAAGCAAATTTAACAGTAGGGTCTGCTTGCAACTTCATACCTTTCTCCAGACGATTAAGGTATACTCCAGCAATTCGTGATCGTTCATCTACATATTTATACTCTTTCTCTACTATTGAGGCAAGAATAAACACTTCATTTGGTGTTAAACCCAATGCTGTGGCTTGCTCTTTGCGTGAAGTAGACCAAAACTCCTCATAAAATCCTACAAACTTCTCTAACAAGGCATCCAAACCAATATTCCAATACATTTCATAGGTGTTAGGAATAAACAAACAAAGAAATTCATCCTCCGTAAAGCCTAGATGCTCTATATTACTCGTGTTTCCAAACACAGACATTACCGCTGTTGAATCCAATTCTAGCTGGCTGGCAATTTTTGCAGATAAGTCGGTTTTAAAATTGACATTATTTATAACCATTTTGACCGGTGTTTGCATACCTCCGCGTAGCTGAACAATTAAGTCATAATAAGAAGTCCCTTGCTCAATAATATAATGTCCACCATGCACGTGGTTTGGCAAATTCATTTTCTCCGCAAGTGCTAAAAAAATAGTGGATTGTTTGATCAAATGTTTTTCTGCTAAAATTTGTATTAATTCCTCATAAGTCGAACCACTAGAAATAAACAATGCTGTATTCTCCTGTACACTTGGACCAAAAATGAAGTTATACATACGAAAAGCAAGAAAACCACCAACAAGAATAAAGACAAGAATGAGATATTTCAAATACTTCATGAGCAGCTAAAAGTTAGAAAATGAATCTATTTTGCACATTGGGGCTTGGTATCATACATTGCTCTTTTTTTCCAAACCATTGATATCGATTCTTTGCAATCAATCGGTAAACGGCATCACGGATAAATTTGGGAATTATTAATAAGGGATAGCATAAAAACCAGGGAAAACCCATTCTTTTTGCTACGTACAATGCCGCAGTCGACTCGGTATACATCACGCCATTCTCAAACAAAATAAAAGAATCGTAGTCTTCCGTATTTAAATTATTTGCTTTTAGAAACTTCTGACCATACTCACCTTGCAAAGAAGCAAAAGAGAAGTAAGCTTTTTTATCGTATCGAATGATTAACTGAACAGCAGAATTACACAGATTACATACTCCATCGAACAAAACAACAGCAGGATAATCCATGCTAATACTTTACCAATTTAGCGCGATATAGCTTATCCCCAGCTTGCATTTGCATCAAGTACATACCATCATTGAAGGTGCTGAGATCCAACTCCGTTGCATTACTTTCAGCTAGCACAAGCTTCCCTGACAAATCAAAAACTTGAACCTGATTGTTTAGCTGATCGTTATTCAACTTCAAACGAAATATACCAGAACTCGGATTAGGATAAATATTCAATTCAGCAAAAGCATACACATCTCGAATGGAAGATGGAACATTAAAATCAAAATCAGGATCTAAAACTGCACGAATCATTGGAGATCCTGTTTCATTAATAGCTGAAGCTCTCCATGTACTATTCGTGTAGGTAAACATGTTCGCTCTACCCTTCGGGCTATTCATATCAAAACCTATTTGGAGATTTCGGGAATCGGTTTGTGACCACCCGATGTAGAAGTCATCGCTCACCAAAATTGGGGAGTCAAGTGCAAATGTGGCAAAACCATTCAGTTCATCAACATAAATTGGAGTTTTATTTTCAATTATACCAATTTGATTCTCAAAGGATAACGGCTGATCTATTTCAATGCTATCCCATACGTTAAAACTAAAAACCAGGTTACTCACATCTTGATCGATATTCGAAAAATGCACTTGTATAGCGGCAAGCGTATCAGGATGGGCTACACGAAATTTATATGCAAACTTTTTTACTTCATTCGGATTTCCACTAAGGCCATAGGCGCGTTCAGCTGAGCCATCGTCGTATGCCATAATTTTATCTAAGCATATTTGGCTCATGATGGTATCATTGCTAAAAATTAAATTTCTAGCCGTTGGGTATATTCCCATTCCCGCTTGAATACAAATACTGTCAGCCTCGAAATTGGGTTTTACAAACTCCGAGATAGGACTGAATACCTGGTTTTTAATTTCCGAAGTTGGGTTGAAATTTAATCCAGCCAGTTGGAAAATTGTATCCGCATCTAGCGAATCTGTTATTAAAACTTTGATAGGAAAAGCGCCGGCTGACACCCCATTTACCTGCCCATTATCTCGAATGGGAATCTCTATGTTTGCTGCAAATGAATCAGCACCAGCTTGAAATTGACTCCAAGGTAAGGTGGAATAATTCGCCAAGATATTGGGGAAATCGTAAAGAAAAGCAACATCGCGAATAACCGTATCCTGCTCCACTACTGAACGGTTTTTATCTAAACGAACATAATCAATATGCCAATGATCGTTATTACCACTTATGCTGGCGATATTCCGAAAACGGAATTGAAAATCTTCATAGAAATATTTAGGTCCCGCAATTAAATTGGTATCACGCACTTGGACATAATATTGCTTGAACTCCTCGGTTGTTACCTCATCTATGCTCAGGCTCCATGCTTTCACCCAGCCGCGATCAAACTCATTTTTAAATTCAAGTATCAGAGAATCGGGGGAATTCGGTAAGTCGCCTCTACCCTTTGCTTGGACAAAGAAACTAAGATAAACCGCACTATCATTAGCTAAACCAGACATATCGATAGGTTTAGATGTTAGGTAATCTGCTTGTCCAATAGGATTAACTACTTCTGTATTATAAGGTCTTCCAAACTCATTTAAACCATCCAAGGTAACAACACCAATCGTTGGCGGATTAATCGGAAATATGGTGTTTTGGAAAGCATAATTATCTACCCAAAGTGAATTTGGATCTAAGGTGCCAAAATACAGTTCTGCATACTGAAAGGCAGTATCTGAGGCTAATGCTATGGAATCCAACTTAATTCCCGTTAAACTATCAAAACTATAAGAGTATGCCTGAGGCCAAAACGCAGCTGTTGAGCTTACTAGCGAAAAACATTCCGCTCCATCGTAGTATTGCACCGTAAGTGGCGCATTGGGGACTGAGTCAATTTGATCTGTAATCGTATCGAAGAAATAACTGTAGGTTTGAGAAGTATTAAAAAAGCCACTAGTCAAGTTGAAATCACCATTGAGCACGCAAGAGCCTGAAGCAAATAAAACCGTATCATTGATTTGTGTTGCAGCAAAATCGTATGGCTTTAAACTCGGCACGGAAAAATCATCAATAAATGGTAAACTAAGCGTGTCTGCGGACAGGATAAAATAATTATAAATAACATTGATTTTGTCTTGCTTAGCAAAATGCTCCAAAGCCGCATTTCTTCCAATTGGGCCTAGCAACTCATCTTGTCCAAACACTTGAAAGACACTGACAATGAGACCTAGAAAACCTAATCCGTATTTTTTCATACCTACCTTATTCATCATTTAAATCCCCCTCTATCTCATCTGTAATTGAATCCGTTTTCAATTCTTCCAAACGCATACTCACATCCTCTGGCAAATCTTGCTTCAACCATATGTCAATTGTACTGCCTACACGAACAGGCTCATTCCCATAATCAGGTAACTGCTTGTAAATCAAAGCACTGGAAGAATCAATTAAACCATCTTCTTCATAAACAGCTGTGCCAAAATTTAAATCAGCATTCATTATAAACTCGGCTTCAGCGAGTGTTTTACCCAACAACAAGGGAACAGCTACTTTGTTTGCTCCTGCCTTCTCACCAACCTCAAGATGAATCTTTGTACCATACGCAGCCCTGTCTCCGCATTGAATTTCATTATCATCAATATACATAGCCAAAATTGGATTCCCCTCCTTAAGTTCCTCTAAAGCTTTGTATTTAATTTCTCCAATGTCAAAGCCCACTTGAGGTAAGCGTTCGAATGCCTCCTCGAGGGTAGCATTCCCCATCAAACAAGGAATGTTTTTCAAGGGTGGAGATCCTGCATTTAGCCATAGGTAGACTGTTCGACCTTTTTTTACTTTAGAATCAGGAAGCGGGTTTTGCTGAATTACGGCTAGGGGTAAAAAGTTAGGATTAAAAGAAGATGAATCGACAATCGTATAGTTCAACTCTTTGCTCTCTAACACTTCTATAGCCTGTTCCAGTGTCAATTCATTTAAATCATTTAAGGTAAGTGATTCACCATGTAAAGTGTATATACTAAACCATTTAAAAAGCCCAAGTACAAATACAATACTAGCTATTCCAATCAGTGCTATATTTTTCCAAAAGGATTTACTAATCAAGAAGGATAACCATTGAGTCATGGTACAAAAATATATTTATTCCAGGTAAAACGCCTATTCTGTGCTTAAATTGTTTGCTTTCCTCAAGGCGTTCTGTATAATCTTATCAAATAAGGTTTGTAAACTCCAACCATGAGCTTGAGCCTGCTGTGGCAGTATACTGGCAGCAGATAAGCCAGGAATGGTGTTCACTTCTAAAAGGAAAAAAGTGTCATTTTTCATGAAATAATCGACGCGCACAGCACCAGAAAGCTTTAAATGTATGAAAATTTGTTTAGTCCAATCATGGCAGCGCTTAACTTGCTCATCGCTCAAAGCAGCTGGAGTGACTTCTTTCGACTTACCTAAATATTTTGCTTCGTAATCAAAAAATTCATTCTCCGTGGAAATTTCAGTTATTGGAAAACAAATCAGTTCACCTGCATCTTCTATAATTCCACAAGCCAGCTCGCGTCCATCGATAAACTCCTCTACCAGTACTTCATCATCGTAGGTGTAAGCTAAAGCCAAAGCTTCTTCAAATTCACTCGCAGATTTCACCTTACTTACTCCATAACTGGAGCCATTTTTATTCGGTTTAACAAAAACCGGGTATGTAAGCTCTCGATTAACATCTTCCAAGCTCCTTTGATTCTTGTGCGTAAATAAGAGCGATTTAGCCATAGGAACATTTAAGTCCCGAAGCAATGATTTAGTAGTATCCTTATCAAATGTAGTAGCTGAAGCCAGAACCGAACACGCTGAATATGGAATACTCATCAAATCAAGATAACCCTGCAATTTACCATCTTCAGCCGGTGTGCCATGGACAGCTAAAAAGGCGAAATCTAATTTCTGGCCGGTTGACTTGATAGCGCAGCTATTCATATCTATTTCACCAATAATTCCATTGTCGTTTTTTACTTGCCAAGGCCAACTCGAGATATCCACAACAAATTTATCATAGACCAAAGTATCTAATGAGTCGAAAACAACTTTCGCACTCTGCAAAGAAACTTCGCGTTCAGACGACTTACCGCCTGCAAATATACCTACACAAATTTTTGTCATAATCCAATTTACCCAACGAATATGCTCATTTTTTTGTCAGAATCTAAACATTCCTAACAACTTATATTACCACTTCTACTCGTGGATTGTATGTTATAATGATCAATTGCAGCTATTTATAAAAAAATATTTAATATCAAATTTGATTGAAAAGGTATTATTTATTTACATTTACCACTAACCAACTAACTACAAACCAAAACTATATGAAAGCACATAATCTACTTTGCACGAGTATAGATGACTTAAAGAGTCAGTTTAATGATTTAGCTAAGGATTTCAATCCGAATTTAGCTATTGCTTTCGCCTCTTCGCACTTTGATATTGCAAAGCTACCTGCTTTTTTTCGGGAGCGCAAGATTGAATTAGCGGGATGTACCTCGCTCAGCGAAACCTACAACAAAACCATACACAAGAAGCAAGCGAGTATCATGTTGATTGAAATGGATGAATCGGCATTTGAATCCTACACCGACGAGCACGACGGTTTTGATGGATATGCCAAAGGGAAAGAATTGGCTAACCAAGCCTTGTCATTCTTTGAAAATCCAGCCATATTGCTTTTAGTAAGTGGAGTCAATTTTGATGGCAGCTCCATAGTAAACGGAATCAATAAGGTCACCAATGGTAAAATACCGATTTACGGAGCGCTAGCTAGTGATGATTTTCAGTTTGTAGCCACCTATACATTGGGCAGTAAAGGGAATTTTGAAAATGGTATTCAGGCGATAATTTTTGACACAGACAAAGTGAATGTCAAAGGAGCCTCTTACAGCGGATGGAAAGAAATTGGAGCTCCACATACCATTACCAAAGCGACAAAAAATGTGGTGTATAAAATTAATGGGAAACCCGCTTTAGATGAGTTTCAGAAATACTTTAATATGCGCACAAATGGAGCGCTGGAGTCAGATAAAATAACTGATTTATTGGCGCAATTCCCTTTTAAAATTACGCGTGAGGATGGAAGAATCCTAGTGCGGTCGATAATGCATTCGAACGAAGAAGACAAATCACTAATTCTTGCGGGATCGGTAAAGGAAGGAGATGTATTCAAATTTTGTTCAGCACCAGACTTAGATGTCATGGATAACACCATTAACAGTTTTAAAGAACTTCAACAAGAAATCCCTGATGCAGCATGCTCCTTTATGATTTCTTGTGGAGCACGTTTAGCAGTTTTTGGCCCGCTCTTGGAAAGAGAAATTAATGGGATTTACAACCTATGGGAAAAACCGGTTATTGGTTTCTTTTCTAGTGGCGAAATTGGTCCCGTCAGCAATTCCAGAAACTTGTTTGAGTTTCAAAACGTAACGTGTACAGTTCTCACCTTAGCCCCTAAATCTCAGTAAGCTTTGAAGAGTATTGAAGACATTTTAGAACTCGAGTCTATTTCCGATGACGGAAGGCGGCTATTGTTGGCACGCTGGGAAGAATTGGAAAAGGAAAGAACAGCGCAAGAATTCCTCATTGAACGTCTCAGTAAAAATGACGAAATCTCCAAACGGTTTTTAAATGACACCATCAAACAATTAGAAAATAAAAACTTTGAACTGAGCAAATATATTGAGAGTAATATGCAATTGGAAAATTTTGCACATATTGCTAGTCACGACTTAAAGGCACCGCTCGTTAACATCATTTCATTTGCCCAGTTACTTGTTGAGAATCTTAGTAATCTCAAAGGAACTGTCGAATATAGATTTATTGAAAACATAGAATCCTCGGCGATGCATATGCATGAAACCATTCAGGCCTTATTGCGATTCTCTCAAGCATCTAACGCTAAGCTCCATCTGGGCTCTGTTAATATTAGCAAACTACTAGAAGAGTTACTCAACGACATTGATGAACACATCAAACAACGAGGAGCGCTGGTCAAAATTGAGGATTTACCCGTTAGTATTACAGGAGATAAACTGCTTTTAAAGGAAGTGTTTCACAACCTAATCATAAATGGAATTAAATTCACTAAAGCGAATACTCCAGCTCAGATTATTATTGATGGAGATGAAGATTCTTCGTTTTGGTATTACAGGGTACGTGATAATGGAATTGGGATTCATGAAGATTTTACAGAGAAAATATTTCTCATTTTCAAGCGCCTACATTCAGCTAAAAAATATGCCGGAACAGGCATAGGCTTGCCTCTTTGCAAATCGATTATAGAAAATCACGGTGGCAAAATTTGGGCAGAAAGTGAACCCGATATTGGAAGCACTTTTCATTTTTCCATAGCTAAAAAACAATGAGGAAATTCAAGCACATCATCTTAATCGACGACCAGGAAATAACGAATTTTTATAACGAATATATATTTTCACAAGCCACCATAGCTGAGAATATTTCTGTTTGCAACACCACACAAGAAGCTATCGAATTGCTAGAGAACCTAGACAAAACGAATTCCGAATTAAAGAATGTTTTAGTTTTCTTGGATGTTAACCTTCCAGGGTATACCGGCTTTGAATTTATTGAGATGAATCAATCACTGTTTCAAAAAACCAAAGAAAAAGGACTTCGACTATTTATCCTCTCTAGCTCCAGCAATACATGCGATATTGAAAAAGCGAGAAGCTACCCAATTGTAGATGACATGTTAGAAAAACCGCTAACTCCCGAATCCATTCAGGACATTCTGAATGTTTAAGTTCGACTCAAATAGAGTGCATTAAGTTTCGCTTCTTACAGGCCTTTTACAATCGGTATGAATTCCAAACAATTGTTCGTATAAAAAGAATATTTTTGTACTTTCGATTGCATTAGTTGCGCTGCTACTATTTTAATTGAAATTTCAAGGGTTAGAAGAATGCAAGAGTTTAAAAATATTTTAGGCAATGCACCATTTGGATGTGCAGTGAGTAAAGTTGAAGTAGATAAAAACACAAGCACCATTCGTTTTCCGCTTCAAGAAGCTAATACTGAATTTAAAAGGATTTTCGGTTTTGACACCTCTCAAAGCTTAGATATCCATCTTAGTGACTGCATTCCCGACTCTGTAGAAAACAAAAATGAACTTCTCGCCTCTTTAGATGTATTGGCAAAAGATAAAAGTCAAACATTCGAAGGAACGGAGATTATTCTTGCTGGCAGAACTTACCACGTTCAAGCATATTCACCAAAGGCCGGTATCGTAGTCACGATATACAACTTAAAGACCATTGATTCAAGCGAGATTGATACAGAATATAGTTCGATAAACCACGGTGACATTGACTTTAATCATTGTTCTGATCAAGCAAGAGAAATATCCGGTGCACAGTACGTGGTAATTAATAAACTTGATGAAAAAACTGGGAAATTTCTAGCATCAGGTTTTTCTGGAAATCAAAGTGATTTAAGAAAGTTTAATACGCTATTTGGATTTAGCCTTATCGGAAGAAGCTGGGAATTTAATTTTCCCGGGCATGAATTAGACGATGAGGAAACTACTTTTTCCTTTCATCTCGAAGAGCTAAAAACAGGTTTTTTTACAGATTCTTTGCTCAAATTATTAAAGAAAGGATTGAATGTCAATCAACTAGTAGTGGTTAAAATCAGGCATCACGGAAAAGTGATTGCTTATTTTGTGCTAATTTATCAAAACAAAAATGAACTTAGACACCAAGAGCATATAGAACATTTTGCCCAAATGCTCGGCGATATGTTCATGATGATCAACAAACAAATCATACCAGGCAATATTGCAAGCTACTTCCTTTATGCCATGGCTAATATTTCAGAATTGCGTATTGAACGTGAGGCTATGAGGGATCAGGCGCTCTACCAGGGTATTTTAATCAAGATTTCAAACAACTTCATCAATCTAGGCTCAAAAAATGTAGACCATGTTATTAATGAAGCCCTAACTGAGATAGGAGATTTCTCAGGCATGGATAGGGTGTATATTTTTGATTACGATTTTAATAAGCAAACAACCAGCAATACCTACGAATGGTGTAATCAAGGAATAAGTCCACAAATAGATGAATTACAAGAGGTTCCAATAGAATTATTAACTGATTGGATTACAACCCACAAGAAAGGGGAAACCATGTTGATTCCTGATGTATCGCTTTTGCCTGAAGATTCCACTGTAAGGAACATTCTAGAGCCTCAAGACATAAAAAGTTTGTTAGCTATTCCGATGATGGATGGAGATGAATGTACAGGCTTTATTGGTTTTGATTCTGTTCGAAGCCTGCACTCTTTTTCTCAAAAAGAACAAGGTTTACTTCATGCTTTTGCCTTAATGCTGGTAAACTTAATGAAGCGAAATCAGATTGAGGAGGATTTGATTCAAAGTAATGTCTCGTTGGAGAAAGCCTCAAAAAAAGCAAAAGAATTAGCAATTGCCGCTGAAAATGCTAACAAAGCGAAATCCCAGTTCTTAGCTAATATGTCTCACGAACTACGAACACCAATGAACAGTGTGGTTGGATTTTCTGAGTTATTGCAATACACCAATCTTGACAACACACAACAAGAATATCTATCGACTATTGTCTCAAGTGCCAAAGCACTGCTCAATTTGATTAATGATATTTTAGACTTCTCCAAAATTGAAGCGAGCAAAATTGAATTAACGAAAAGTAAAGTAAATTTTTATGATTTTATCGAAGAAACTGTCGATCTAGTAAAATTTGCCTCTGCCAAAACACATTTAGAGTTAATTGTTAAAATAGACCCCAAGCTTAACGGGCATGCTTATTTCGATCAAGTACGATTGAGACAAGTATTAACTAATCTTTTAAGCAATGCATTTAAGTTTACGGATGTAGGCGAAATTATTCTAAGCTTGAGCCTAATCAATAAAATGGGAAATCAAGCTGAGATCCGGTTCTCTGTGAAAGATACAGGTATAGGGATTCCAGAAGCGGAAATTGAGCGCTTATTCAAAGCGTTTATACAAGTCAACCATTCATTGAGTAATAATTATGGCGGTACTGGTTTGGGATTAGCTATTTCGCAAGCCTTAATTGAAAAAATGGAAGGCAAAATCAAGATAGATTCAGAAATAGATAAAGGAAGTGAATTTTACTTCACGCTGAAGTTTGATTTTGAGGAAGTTGATGAGTCAGGAGAGTCTTTTGATCAAATTGAAAAATGTCTGATCATCGAGGATAATCAAACGGCTAGGGAACACCTTGAAGATATTTTCAAAGCCTTTAAGGCAGGATATGAATCATACAACAGTGGCGAAGAGTGTTTGAGAGCACTCAAAGAAGAATCAACATTTAGTATCATCTTTTGCGATTATGAGATGCCTGGCATGAATGGACTAGAGACGATAAAAGGAATTCGAGAAAAACTAAAAGCATCGGTCGATGAAATTCCGGCATTCTTAATGCACACCTTGGATGAAGATAGCGCAGTATATGAGCAATGTAAATGTGAACACTTAGGCATTCAACAAACACTTAGAAAGCCCCTTAACAGAAGATTTATCTTCAACTTAATCAGTAATTTAGATAAGCGTATTATCTCCTCTGCCGTGGATGATTCTGCGGTGTCGGATCAGCCTTCAGCAAACAAATTGAACTCGATGGATTCAAAATTAGGTAAAATCTTAATTGCTGAAGACAATCCGAACAACATGTTTTTGCTCACCTCTATCCTTGAGCAACTAGTGCCTAATGTGGAAGTTATTCAAAGTTTTAATGGTTTAGATGCTTATGAAAAGATCTTAAAATACACGCCAGATATTGTTTTCATGGATGTTCAAATGCCCAAAATGGATGGAAATGAAGTGACGAGTAAAATTCGTAAGTACGAACAAAATCAGCAATTAAATCGAACTAAAATTATTGGTTTGAGTGCGAGAGCGATAGAAGAAGAAAAGGAAATTTCAAAAAAATCTGGAATGGATGATTTCCTCACTAAGCCTATAGAGATGGACAAATTAAAAGAGGTTCTTGAATTAAACTTAGATGGAAAATCAGAAGAAAAAGAAAAAAACAAGGACAAAAAACATTTCGATCGACACAAACTACTGGGCATTTTAAACAACAATGAAGTTGTTCTCAATCAATTAGTCGATATTTTTGTGAAGCATACAGGTGCGCAAATGACGGAGTTAGAATCGCTAATAGAAACCGATACGTTCGATGAGATATGGCAAATTTTACATTCCATGAGTGGCTCTGCAGCGAACTTGCGTTGTGATATACTACTAAAGCTAGTAAAAGCAATGGAACAAGCCGTTTTAGCAAAGGATGTAGAAAATATGAAAGTTTACTTTAAAGAAATTCAAAAGGAATGGAAAGTGCTTTTAAATATTTTAACTCATTAATCTTCGTTTGTATATAAGACAAATCTGTAATAAATTTAATTATCAAAACAATAGTAGTTCAAATGAAAACTATTCAACTTTTAAACATCTCATTACTAACCTTTCTGTTTTTTTCATGTCAGCCTAGCGAAGTACAAGAAAAAGGAGATAATGACATCGCACCGAGAAAAGATAGCACCTCAGTGGATAGTATGCAATTTAGTTTTGAAAACTCTACTGTTGTTGATGTCAATAGAATCAGTAAAGATTTACCCGAGTTTAAAAGTGAGCAGGTAAGAAATTTCGCTGTCGATTTTAATATTTTTATTGATCAGGTTGTAGAAAGTTTAAGCACCGGCGACTCGGCTAAAATACAAATATTGATAACAAAAAGCGCTGTTATGACAGATGTTTTGGAACAGTTAAAAGCTGAACTCAATGAACAAGACAAAGCGCTTTTAAAAAGTTATTTGGATGACCAATTAGCAACGATTCAGTCAGCACCTCACATGAAAGATTTCAATGAAATAGTTTCTGAGCTTTTATCAAAAGAATAAAAAATAAATCCTATCTTTGCACTCCGCTTTAAAAGCGGGTATTTTTTCACAATTACAAAGCTAAATATTATTTTATGCCAGTAAAAATTAGATTACAGAGACATGGTCGATCAAAAAGACCTTTTTACCACATTGTTGTTGCAGACTCAAGAAACAGACGGGATGGTAAATTTATTGAAAGAATTGGTGATTACAATCCTTTATCTATTCCCGCTACTATCAATTTAAATGTTGATCGAGCATTTGAATGGGTTATGAACGGTGCACAACCTACAGACACTGTTCGAAAAATGCTGACTTTTAAAGGTGTTATGTACAAAAAGCATTTACAACGTGGGGTAACTAAAGGTGCCTTTGACCAAGAAGAAGCAGATAAGCGATTCAATGAGTGGGCTGAAGCGAAGATGAGCAAAGTTCAAGAGCGCATGGCTTTAGAGCTTAAAAAAATAGAAGATAAACGTGCTAAGCGTAATGAAGATGAATCGGCTAAACGGTCAGCGAAATTGTTAGCCAAAGAAGAGGCAGAAACAGCTGCTGAAACGGAAGAGGAAACTGTGGAGGCACCGACCGAAGGTGCAGAAGAAATAGAAACTACAGAAGCGCCTGCTAAAGAAAACGCAACGGAAGAAGAAGTTGAAGTAGCTGCTGAAACAGAAGAAGAAACTACAGAAGCACCTGCTGAAGAAGAAGCTGAAGAAAAAACAGAAGAATAATCGATTGATTATAAATATTCAAAAGCCTCTTCGATTGCATACGAAGAGGCTTTTTTGTTTCTAAATTATTCTTATTATCTAATTTAAAGTTTTCCTTAATTTTCAGACCAGTATTCAAGATGAGTTCAGAAGAGTTGCATGTCCCGAGCTTTCCCCCGTTGCGTTCAGTCGGTTTTATCCAGCGTTTAGTTGGTTATGAAGGCCAACTTCAGGTGGTGCTTGACCTTCCCCTAAAAGACGCACATAGCTTTCCTTTGTTTATCTGGATATTAAAGTATGGTAAACCTGTACCTTTTCAAGTGATAAACCACCAAATGCATACAGAAAATGAGCATAGGATATACCTAGAGGATGTGCATAGTGAAAAAAGCGCTCAAGTGTTTAAAAATTCCAGTGTACTCGTAGAAGTCGAGCAGCTCCCATTATACTTTGAATCCCCAGCTTCATATGACTACCTAAGTGGCTACCAAGTAATAGATGCAATCCACGGAATAATTGGCCACGTTCTAGATGTGGTAATTAATCAAAATGGCCATGATAATCTTATAGTTGAACATAAAGAAATCGAAATTATTATCCCGTTTGTGGATGCGATTATTCAAGCTATTGAAGAAGACAATCAAAAGATATTCGTTAAATTACCGGATGGATTACTTGACCTATACCTAGAATAACTTTTTTAAGCTATGCATATCAAAATAATAAGCATATTACCCCAATTATTAGAAAGTCCTCTTAGTCATAGTATTATGCAACGGGCGCAAGATAAAGGCCTGCTGAGCATAGAGGTCGTCAACCTGCGTCCCTATGGCAAGGGCAAACATCAACAAGTTGACGATTATCAGTTTGGCGGTGGCGCAGGTATGGTTATGGGCTGTGAACCTTTGGCAGCGTGTATCGATGACTTGCAAAGTCAGACTAGTTTTGATGAGATTATATACCTTACGCCTGACGGAGAGCGATACGAACAAGGCATTGCGAATCAACTCAGTCTAAAAGAAAATCTCTTACTCATATGCGGCCATTACAAAGGCATAGATGAACGTATACGCGAAAAGTATATTACCCGCGAGATTTCCGTTGGTGATTACGTTTTATCAGGCGGTGAATTAGCCGCAGCAGTGCTGGTCGACAGTATTGGCAGATTGATCCCGGGCGTATTAAATGATGAAACCTCCGCACTGACAGATTCATTTCAAGACAAACTGCTCGCCCCGCCTGTGTATACCCGTCCTCGCGACTGGAATGGCATGCAAGTTCCCGACGTATTGCTTAGTGGAAATGATGCAGCAATTGAAAACTGGCGGTATGAACAAAGCCTTGAGCGAACCAAAAAACGCCGACCGGATATTTTAAGAGACAATGATTAATTTTTTGTGAACAACATAAGGTATTATTCGTAAATAAAATTTATCTTTGCACTCCGAAATTGTTGAATCATGGAAAGAGAAATCAAGTTAGTACAAGATACATTCGTAAGAAAAGAGGATCTACCGGCTTTCAAAGCAGGAGATAACGTGTCCGTATCATATAGAATTATTGAAGGTGGTAAAGAGCGTATTCAGATCTTTAAAGGTGATGTTATTAATGTACGCGGAGAAGGAACGGATAAAATGTTTACCGTGCGTAAGGTAACCAACGGCACGGGTGTTGAACGTGTATTCCCGATGCATACTCCATTTATCGAGAAAGTTGTAGTAAATAAGATTGGTAAAGTGCGTAGAGCTAAATTATTCTATTTACGTGAGCTTACTGGTAAATCTGCTAGAATTAAAGAAAAGCGTTAAGCTACAGCTTAGAAAAAAAATACAAGCCCCTCTCCTTTTGGTTAGGGGCTTTTTAATTGGTACAGCCAAGAGAATATACCGAAAAATGTGCTGAAGCTAAAAAAAACTAAACCAAAACCCGATTTAGTAAATCTTTATACTCGTTGAAGTTTGACAAATCACTGTGCTGCCCTTTAGGCACCGAAACAAATTCAATTTGCCCCAAATGATTACTTTGGAAAAGCTTGAGTCCACTTTGATATGGAACTACCTGATCATTTTCACCATGAATGATGTACTTAGAATATCGAATCGAATTTAGATATTGGTAACTTTTTAATGGATATCGAAGCATGAGCTCCAAAGGAAAGAAAGTAGCCAGACGGCCAATAAGATCTTTAATACTATAATAGGGTGTTTCAAGCACCAAAGCTTTAGCTTCTCGCTTGGCAGCGAGCTGAATAGCTATTCCGGTGCCGAGTGATCGACCATAAATGATTCGTTTTTCTACAGGGTATGATTCACTGATAGCATCATACACAAACAAAGCATCTTGGATCAAGTTGAACTCGCTGAGTCGACCTTTACTTTTACCATAGGTGCGGTAATCAATCAATACCAAATCATATCCGCGGGGTATGAAATCTTTGTAGACCCAACCCCAATCCCGCAAACTACCCGCATTACCATGCAAGTAAAACACTACTCCTTTAGAGTTTTCAGCCTTGAATTCCAAGCCATGAATTCGACCATCGTTTGGCGTATCAAACCACAATTCATTATGAGGATAAAAGAAATCATACTGAAAATCAGCATGAGTGTTCCGAGGATGAAAGAGAAAAGATTCCTGCTTCCAATAAAAGAATAAAGCCAAGCCAATATAAATCAATACTATTGGACCAAGCAGCGCTAGAAGGTTATTCAACACTTTTATTTCAATAATCGTAACAAATCGGCCATTCGACTTGCATAACCCATCTCATTATCGTACCAGGCGATGAGCTTTACTAAACGTCCCTGAACAGCCACTAAATCGCCTTGAAAGATACAAGAATAAGTTGAACTAATGATATCAGAAGACACCAAAGGCTTCTCAGTGTATTGCATAACCCCTTTTAACTCTCCTCCAGCTGCTTTTTTAAATACCGCCTGAATCTCCTCAATACTCACTTCTTTTTCAAGGATTACCGTGAAGTCTGTTAAAGAACCAGTAAGAACAGGGACCCGACTTGCCAAGCCATCTAGCTTCCCTTTTAAGGCAGGAATAACCCAGCCCACCGCTTTAGCCGCACCAGTCGAGGTAGGAATAATGGACTGAGCTGCAGCCCGCGATCGACGTAAATCTGAATGAGGAGCATCCTGCAAGTTTTGGTCCGATGTATAAGCATGAACCGTATTGATAAAGCCGGATTCAATGCCAAAAGATTCCAAAACGACCTTAGCCATGGGAGCCAAACAATTCGTTGTGCAAGAAGCATTAGAAATAATAATATCGTCCGCTTGTAAATCTTTATCGTTCACACCCATAACAATGGTTTTAACATCTCCGCCTGCCGGTGCAGATATGACTACTTTTTTCGCTCCTGCCTCAATATGTGACATGCAAGCTTCTCGCGTGCGATAGAAACCGGTACATTCGGCAACAACATCCACAGCTAATTTAGCCCAAGGTAAATTTTTAGCATCTTTTTCCGCAAACAATGGAATAGCGCGGCCATTAACGATAATATTATTATCATCATAGCTCACATCGTGCTTAAACTTACCATGCGCTGTGTCATACTCCAATAAATGAGCTAGGCATTCAGCACCTGTTAAATCATTGATCGCTACAATTTCAACATCACCGCTATCTATTAACTGACGGAAAGTTAAACGCCCAATTCTTCCAAAACCATTAATTGCAATTTTCATATGTTTAATTTGTTTGTATTACTAAATACTTAATATTTCAATTAGATGCAACATTTCATCCTGAAGCCTATGATGCTCTTTGGTTGCTTTTTCTAATGGCGTATATGCTAGCTTTTCATTTCGAACACCTACCATTATATCATTTTGGCCTTGACGCAAAGCCTCTATCGCGCCAACTCCCAATCGGCTTGCCAACAATCTATCATACGCACTTGGCTTTCCTCCTCGTTGAATATGGCCAAGTACCGTAACTTTGATATCAAAGCTATCATCCATGCTTTTTAATTCTTCAGCTAGCTCCGATGCATTTCCATTTTTGTTCCCCTCACTTACGATAACTATGTTGCTCGTTTTACGCTTGTTTAGACCGGACTGCTTTATTTTGGCAAGCAGCTCACTAGGCTCAGTGTGCGTTTCTGGCAACATAACCGCTTTAGCACCACTGGCAATAGCAGAGCGCAAGGCAATAAACCCTGCGTCTCTCCCCATCACTTCAATTAAGAATAAGCGATTGTGTGAAGTAGCTGTATCTCTTATTTTATCAATAGCTTCGATAGCCGTGTTAGACGCTGTGTCAAATCCAATGGTATAATCTGAACCAACGATATCATTATCAATTGTTCCAGGAAGGCCAATTACAGGCATACCAAACTCGAGGTTAAAAGCATGCAAGCCCCTAAAGGTTCCATCGCCACCTATACCAATCAATGCATCGATTTGATGCTTTTTTAAATTATCAAATGCTTTCTGCCTGCCTTCTTTCGTTTTAAACGCAACAGAACGAGCACTTTTAATTATCGTACCTCCTTTGTCGACTATTCGTGCAACAGAGCGCTCATCCAAAGGCACAACATCATCATCAATCATTCCTTCGTATCCTCTGTAGATTCCTTCCACTTCGATACCATAATACCGGGCCGCTCTTACTACTGCACGAAGGGCCGCATTCATTCCAGGCGAATCGCCTCCCGATGTAAATACCGCAATTTTAGATAATTTCATGAGATAAAGCTACGAGATTTTTTAAAGTAAACTGTTTCCTTTTTATGATTAGTGTACAAAATACACTAATTAAATGAATTAATAAAAAAGAGTCAGGAATAATTCACTGACTCTCTTTCTGTTTCTACATGATTATAGTGCAACACCCGTAATCGTAAATCCTAAATCGAATTCATCATAAATCGTTTTATCACCTAAATCTTCAAAGAACTTGCCCGAACCGTATTTGATATCATACAAAGTTCTATCTACCACAATATTCCCCGTTAAAACCGCGCCATTTTCTGTCTTTGCTACCTCGTAGGTGAATTCCACCGGATTCGAAATATCCTTAATTGTTAGCGTACCAACCGCACTTCCATCATCACCCTTTCCTGTTATTTCTAGAAAAGCCTGTGGAAATGCCTCTGTGTTAAAGAAGTCTTCAGAATTTAAATGTCCTAATAACTTAGCATTCATCTCTGCATCCTCAATGTCATCAACTGTAATTGACGCTACAGACGCCACAGCCTTTCCTGACACTACAACACCATCCTCCATAGTAAACTTAGCATCAACCACAGCGATGGTACCAAAATGCTCACCAGTCACTTTTTTACCTAACCAAGTAAAAGATGAATTTTCCTGGTCAGCGATAAAACTTCCCGAAACACCTTCTTCAATAACTGCTTCTTCTTCGACAACAACTTCCTCTGTTGAAGTTTCCTGATTACAAGCTACAAAAACGAAGGCAGATGCCAACAATAGACCAAATAAACTTAAATTAATTTTTTTCATGATTTTTAATGATTTTATTGGACTGAAAACAAGGGAAGTTAGCATATGGTTCACTACGTAGCCATTATATTTTTAATAATCTTTTGGCAGAGTAAAATAAAAGATGAATCGGTAAAATCCTTACTATCTACTTTCAAATGCCAAAAATTCGGTTAAACTTTGAAATACCCTGTCAGCAATAGCGTATCGCTTGTCTTTGAAATCTTGAGCCGATGGAATCGCTATACAATGCATTTTTGCTGCTTTTGCCGCTATTACCCCATTCACCGAATCTTCAAAAACTACACATTCCTCGGGTGGAATACGTAAATAATTTGCAGCACTTAAAAAAACCGCGGGATGGGGTTTGCCGAATTCTTCAAATTCAGCAGAACACATCACCTTAAAATATCGTTCGATACCCAAAGTATCAACCACACTTTGAATAATACCCATGGGCGAAGAGGAAGCTAAAACTATCGGGATTTGTTTGTTTTTGAAAAAATCAAGCGTTTCCAAAACCCCTGGAAGATGGCGCCCATTCGCTTCCACTTGTTCTTGAACACTTGCTAAAATATCAAGTTCTATAGCACCGTAATTCACTTCTCCCAGCTTAAAATAGCTAACCCAATACTTTACCACTTCATCATTCCGCATGCCCATGGTGCGATTCAGCATTCGATCATCAAGCTTGCAATCCAATTTAGCAAATGCTTCTATCTCTGCCTTTCGCCAGAATGGTTCTGAATCAATCAATAAACCATCCATATCCATTATAACTCCATTAATCATTGGCTAAAAATTTAAATTGTTCTGCCAGTCTTGAAATTTCTTTCTCGTTCAGATCTGCCATCCATGGGATACGCCCCAATAGTCGAACACCACTGTAGGATAGAATAAGATCCTCGCCTTCCGTATAGGGTTCCCCACAAATGATTACTCCTTTCAAAGGAATATCATTTGACCTTATGTAGGCTAAACTTAGCAAAGTATGATTAATACTACCCAAATAATTATTTATAACCAGTATGAGTTCACTATTAAACGGCTTAATCAAATCTGCCACCATATCTTTATCGTTAACTGGAACAAGTAGTCCACCCGCCCCTTCAATAACGAGATGATTGCTGGTTTGAGGAACCTGGATATTTTCGAGCTCAATTTGAATACCATCTCTTTTTGCCGCATCATGCGGAGAAACTGGAGTTTTTAATGCATATACATTGGGATGAAACACAGACAATTCATTAAGCACAAGCCTCCTGACTTTATCTTTATCACTATAATTCAAATCGCCCGCCTGAATAGGTTTCCAATAATCGGCCTTCAAAGCTTCCACTAAAACAGCCGAAACAATAGTTTTACCGACATCGGTTCCAATTCCACTAATAAAATACCGTTTAACCTCGCTCATTGATTGATATTGATTTTTTTAAAGCGTCAACCAATCGATCAACTTCATCTTTCGTATTATAACTATGCAAGCAAATACGAATTCGTTCTTTGCCTGCCGGAACAGTTGGAGCTACTATGGGGCGAACATCCAAACCAAGTGCTTGAACTTGTCGACACACCGCTTTAACCCGGTCATTCCCTGGTATAATTAAACACTGAATAGGGCTGCTACTTTCTATTTTCGTCTCATCTAAAAGGTCTTGAATCTTTAGTTTAAAATAATTTATTAAATCTCTCAAATTCAATATTTTATGTTTTGATTTTGACAATTTGTCATAGGCGTTTTTCATACTAATCAACATGTGTGGAGCAGGTGCTGTGGTATAAATAAACGGTCTCGAATAGTTAACTAAAAAATCCTTTAAATCCTGAGAGCCGAGCACAGCAGCACCGTGACAACCCAGCGCTTTCCCAAAGGTAATCACCCGAGCAAAAACATCCTTTTCAAGACATAAGTCAGCCACTAAGCCCTCTCCTTTTGCGCCAAGCACTCCATTACTATGGGCCTCATCTACTATCAGCGCAGCATCATACTTTTTACATACTTCTACAAGGTCAATTAAAGGCGCTTGGTCGCCATCCATCGAATATATGGCTTCAACGGCAACATAAACTTTACCACTTGCTCGCTTAAGTTTATTTTCTAAATCGACCAGATCATTATGCTTAAATGAATATGCGTCTGCCCGGCTCATTTGGATACCGTCCCGGATAGACGCATGAATGAGTTCATCATAAAGCACAAGATCTCCTCGATACGGGAGTGATGAAAACAAACCCAAATTGGCGGTATAACCAGAGTTGTAAATAAGCGCTGCTGGAGATCGATGAAAATCAGAAAGCATCGACTCAAGTTCAATCGTTAAACGGTTAGTTCCCGTTATTGTTCTAGCTCCTGTACTACCATTATACAAATCCTCAAAATCCATTAAGCACTGATGATTCAGAATAGCAAGATTTTTATCTCGAGCAAAACCTAAATAGTCGTTTGAACAGAAATCAATCAAATCTTTAGACAAAGAAAGTTCTCGAAACGCGTTCTTCTCTTTCCTTTCCGCTATTTTCTTGGCTATATATTCGTTTACCGCTTTAATCACTCCGTTTTTCGCTTATGCAAAGGTACAACAGGCCACGTTTATTTTTCGAGTTCATCTGCGATTAACTCCTCAATTAAAATTCTAACTTTACTGAATGTATAAAGAGATTGCAGCTAGTGAATTGATTTTAAATCCCGACGGGAGCGTCTACCACCTTCATCTTCGTCCAGAACACATTGCCAGAGACATCATCATAGTGGGTGATCAGGATAGAGTAAAAGAGGTGAGCAAGCACTTCGATAGAATAGAATTCCAGACAAGTAAAAGAGAGTTTGTCACACACACCGGATATATTGGGAACAAGCGATTAACGGTTTTATCTACAGGTATAGGAACCGACAATATAGACATCGTATTTAATGAATTGGATGCCTTGGTGAACATCGATTTAAATACTCGAATTCCTAAAGAGAATCTTCAATCCTTAAATATTATACGCGTAGGTACATCAGGCGCTTTACAGAAAGACATTCCAATAGACAGTATCCTTTTATCGAGTTACGGCTTGGGTTTAGATGGCTTAATGAATTTCTATAAACACACACCAAATGAGACGGAAGTCGAATTGCTCAAACAGATCAATGAGAAGGTTTCCTTACCTATCGAACCGTCTTTAACCTCCGGAAGCAGCGAACTTATCAATTTGTTTAAGGATAACAACTTACAACAAGGAATTACCTTAACATCCACTGGATTCTATGGGCCACAAGGGCGTGTTTTAAGGCTCCAACCTCAAGTTGATCGCTTCATTGATGATTTAGCTGAATTAAATTTTGACGGATTGCGAATAACCAACTTAGAGATGGAAACGTCTGCCATTTATGGCTTAGGACGTCTACTGGGACATCATTGCTTATCCGTCAATGCTATTTTAGCCAATAGACAAAGTTTAACCTTCAGCAAAGACTCTCATGCAATCGTTGAAGAAGCTATACAGCTAACGCTTTCTAAGCTAACTGCGACGGTCTAATCATCTTGTTTCGAGAACCCGAATAAACTTCTTAAAAGCTATTCCTCTATGGCTGATTAGGTTTTTTTCATGCTCTGTAAACTCTGCAAATACTTTTTCAAAGCCGATAGGTTTAAAAATGGGGTCATAACCAAAACCACCACTGCCCTGTTTATGAAGCGTTATATTACCGCTTACAATTCCTTCAAAACAAGTCAGTATTCCTTTATCATCAATAAAACTAGCAACCGTTTTGAATCTTGCTGAGCGATTCAATTCGCCATTCAAATTTTCGAGAAGTAATTCCATATTTTTATCAGCATTGCCATGTTCACCCCCATAACGCGCAGACCTAACTCCTGGCTCTCCATTTAAAACCTCTACTTCTAATCCTGTATCCTCCGCTATTACCGGTTTCCCATATAAATCATAGATTGTACGTGCTTTTAGTATGCTATTTCCTTCAATAGTTTTAGCGCTTTCTTCAATATCTCCTTTAAATCCGATATCGCCCAAACTAAGCAATCGAATATGCGAGGGAACCAAAGCTTTCACTTCGGCCATTTTATTCTTATTCCCAGTGGCAAAAATGATTTCCATATCAACTAAACATTTCTTGTAAAGACTTCCATAGTCGGGTCTTTAATTGCTGATTATTATAAACATCCATAACTTGATTAACCAATAAAAGCTTGTAACTATCAAAAGCGTACACCTCATAATTTTGAAGGATGCATTGAATATTTAAATCTTCTCCTACTGCACCAAATACAAGTACATTATCCGCCTCATACATGCGCTGCCAATCACTCAAAATTATCGGCGAATTAAAAACCAGGTATTCACAATCACCAGTATTCAGCTTCAATGCCATTGTAATTTTGTCAAGCATTTCAACTATTTCGGGTTGAATGGCCACATCCAAATGTAAAAGCACCAAAAACTTTGATTTCTGAGCTTCTTTATGCAGTATAGGACTACATTTCCCTCCCGGTATTTTATATAAAGAAGATTGATTGTAAATAGAAGACATTAACATATATTTATAATTCTGATAAGGGAAAGCGCTCAAAAAAAGGAGCTAAATTTCGTACCTTTGCAGAAAACCAAAGCAAACATAATGAATTATCAAATCAAAGTAAATAAAACGACAGCTAGCAGGTTAGCTTCTGAGGATTTTAATCAACTTGGCTTTGGTAAGGTGTTTTCAGACCATATGTTTGTTGTCGATTATGATAATGGCGCATGGAAGGACTTAAGAATTGAACCATTCGGTTATTTACCCATGCATCCTGCGATGTCTTCCATTCACTATGGCCAATCGATATTTGAAGGCTTAAAAGCACGTAAAAATGAAAAGGGTGAGATAATCATTTTTCGTCCGGATAAAAACATTGAACGGATGAATAAGTCAGCACTGCGTATGGCTATGCCGGAAATCCCTATTGATTTGTTCTATCAAGCCTTGGATGAATTGCTGCAATTAGATCATACCTGGATTCCAACAGGTGATGGACAGTCTTTATACATTCGCCCTTATATGTTCGCCACAGATGAATTCATAGGAATTCGTCGTTCATCCAAATATAAATTTATCATTTTCACCTCTCCCGTTGCAGCCTATTACAGTGAGCCTGTTAAAGTATATGCAAGCGATGATTATGTTCGTGCTTTCCCTGGCGGCACTGGTTTTGCTAAAACTGCTGGAAACTATGCACGAGCCATACAGCCAGTTGAAGAAATTAACAAACGAGGATATCAACAAATTCTTTGGTTAGATGGAATCGATAAGAAATATCTTCAGGAAATAGGGACAATGAATATTTTTGTCATTATTGATGGCAAGGTGATTACGCCATCATTAGACGAAGGTACTATTCTACCCGGAGTTACACGTGACACGGTGATTACCCTGCTCAAAGAATGGGGTATTCCAGTCGAAGAAAGAAGGATTTCTATCCACGAAGTAGCAGATGCCCACAAAGCGGGAGTTTTAGAAGATGCTTTTGGCGCTGGTACAGCTGCTACGATTTCTCAAATTAAAGCGATAGGTTACAAAGATAAAGAGTTTGCTCTACCAGCTTTTGAGGAAAGAGAGATATCTATGCGTTTATTAGAAGCCATAACGGCGATTAAGGATGGAAAAGTACAAGATACTCATGGGTGGTTGCGCGTAGTGAGCAGAGTCTCAGTTTAGTTTTTATTTTCGTTTTTTTGCTCGATTCCACAAAGCATCCATATCCTCCAGACTCATTTGAGCCAGATCTTCGTTTTGCGTGCGCGCCTCTTTCTCTATGAATTCAAATCTAGATTTAAACTTTCTATTAGTAAACTCTATTGCCGCCTCTGGATCGATTTTTAGGTATCGAGCATAATTGACCAAAGCAAATAGCAAATCCCCGTATTCTTCCAAAATTTTATCTTGTTTTCCGTCTACCACGGCTTCTTTGAGTTCGGCTTGCTCCTCTTCTACCTTAGCCCAAACTTCTTCAATGGTTTCCCACTCAAATCCAATTTTAGCCGTTTTCTCTTGCAGTCGAACTGCCTTATTAATTGCAGGCATTGAATCAGGCACCCCTTCCAAAATCGACTTTTTCCCTTCTTTTAATTTCAACTTCTCCCAATTTCTTAGCACATCTTCTTCCGTATCGGCCTTTACATCTCCGTATATATGTGGATGGCGATGTATGAGTTTCTCGCACACACCATTTAAGACATCCGTCACATTAAAGGCATTCTTCTCTTCTCCGATTTTCGAATAAAAAACGAGGTGCAAAAAAAGATCTCCTAATTCTTCTTTGATACTTTGGGTATCTTCTTTGAGTATAGCATCGCTCAATTCGTATACCTCTTCTATACTCAAATTGCGAAGCGTTTGATTTGTTTGTTTTCTATCCCAGGGACATTGCTCTCGCAATTCATCCATAACAATAAGCAATCGCTTAAATGCCGCTAATTTTTCTTCCATACAGCGAAGATAAAATCTTAAGCCGAAACCATTCATATTCTGCGTCAAGAGAAACCTAACATGCAATGCTTTTGTTATCTTTGTACTATGGAAAGTTTTCTTGCTACCTTATTGGTAACCGTTGTAGTTTTTGCGTTCTTCGCCGCTTCCTTGGGAATCAAGATGTTTTTTGACAGCAAAGCTGAATTTAAAGGCGGATGTGGATCAAGAAACCCAATGCTAGTCAATGATATTGGGGAATGCACTGTTTGTGGCATGCAGACTAAAGGAAAAGATGACTGTGATGTTTCCGATGATGACAGCCAACTGCCTAGCATCGAAACCAAAAAACTTTAGTCGAGACTAATCAACTAGCATTTCCTTAAAACCTTCACTAACATAAGTCTGTAAACCCCCGTTTTTATCTGAATATATCAGATAAGATTCTAGTTCAGGATGATTAAGTACAAATTCAAAACAGCCTTCTACTCCCATAACCATGCAGGCCGTGGCATACGCATCGGCGCTCATACAATCAGGGGCAATAATACTCGCACTTAGCAGATTACTGGCTTCAGGATAACCTGTTCTGGGGTTAATGATATGCACGACTTTTTGCCCGTTTTCTAGAATATGAAAATTTCGATAATTACCCGATGTTGCCATTGCGATGTTTGACAAACCGACTACATCAAAAACTACTCGTTCCAATTCATTAGGCTCCTCTATCCCCACTCGCCAAGCCTCATTATCGATATTCATTCCTTTACAGCGGACCTCCCCACCAATTTCAACTATATAATCCGAAAGTTGATTAGCGTCTAAAACCGCTGCTACTACATCTACTCCGTATCCTTTCGCAATAGCTGAAAAATCCAGTTGGTTACACATAGCAAAATCGGTCATTAGCCTATCGATATTTTGCATACAATCCACCATTTCTTTAACCATAGCGCTATCTTTTGATTCTAGATTGCGTTTATCATAATCCCCAAACCCCCAGTAATCAACTAAAGGCTTTACAAAAACATTAAAATTGCCATCTGTTTCCGCCATAATTTCCAAACTTCGAAAAAGATTATTTTCGAAATGTTCACGATATTTCGTTTCACCCTCCTCGATCCAATATCCTGCTTGATTTGTCTTAGATATTACAGAACTGTCGATATAAGTACTTACTCCCATATTTACGTCAAGAAGTACTTCCTTAATTTGAAGCAACAAAGTATCGGGATTGACATTCCCATTGTCGATATATTTCACCATGCCGTATGTGCCCATGGTTTCAAAGTTGAGTTGTACAGCTTGCTTTTCTGATTCATTCGACTGGCAAGACATCAATAAAATCAAAAGGAAAATGATATACCACTTCATGCGTCAAAGATAAGACTCTTATATGGCTAATTGAATCAATTTTAGTTGATGAAAAATATATTATTCAATTGGACATTACGTTGTAGGGGCTGCGTGAAATTAATAAATGCTACTTTTGGAGCATTACTGCTAAACACCCACTCATTCATCTTAAATAGTCTAATTACTCTTGACTATTTTTATAGTGGTGGCACGACTTGGAGTCGTGCCACCACTATACATAAAAAAAAGGCCCCGGCAGCACCGAGACCTTCATCCTTAATTTTTAATGGTCAATTCTTAATTAAAAATTTACCCTCCAAAATCATCAAAACTTACCTGATCCTCTGGTATACCCCAATCATCAGCCATTTTTATTACTGACTGATTCATCATCGGTGGACCACAGAAATAAAGCTCTAAATCTTCCGGTGCATCATGTTTACTCAGGAACTGCTCGATTACAACATTATGCACAAAGCCAACAAAACCATCGCCATTCGGATCATTTAAATCTTTCTTCTCTACCCAGTTATCCTCTGGTAATGGATTATCTAAAGCTATAGCAAATTTAAAGTTCGGAAACTTCTTTTCTATCTCTCTGAACTCTTCAATGTAGAACAACTCTTTTTTCGTACGACCACCATAGAAGAAAGTAACTTTTCTATTCGTTTTTAAGGTGTGAAACAAGTGGTATAAATGCGAACGCATAGGCGCCATTCCTGCACCACCTCCTATGTATAACATTTCCGACTCAGTATCTTTAATAAAGAATTCCCCGTAAGGACCTGAAATGGTAACCTTATCTCCAGGTTTTCTTGAGAAAACAAAAGAAGAACAAATACCTGGATTCACATCTTGGTATCCTTCCCATTTTCTAGAACCATCTGCATTCTTTCCAAACTTAAATGGAGGCGTGGCAATACGAATAGTCAAAGAAACGATATTGCCTTCCGCTGGATGATTGGACATCGAGTATGCACGGAAAACTTCTTCCTTGTTTACCATTTTCAAACCCCACATTTTAAACTGATCCCAATCGCCTTGAAATTTGTCAGGCGTATCGTGGTATTTCGGGTGGGCTGTGATATCCATGTCTTTAAAATCCACTTCCACTTTCGGAACATCCACTTGAATGTATCCACCTGCTTGAAAATCTAAATTTTCTCCTTCCGGTAGTTTTACAATAAACTCTTTGATAAAGGTAGCAACATTATAGTTTGAGATAACTTCACACTCCCACTTTTTAATACCAAAAACTTCCTCAGGTATCTCAACTGTCATGTCATTTTTGACTTTAACCTGACAGGCTAAACGCTTTTTCTCTTGCACTTCTTTTCTCGTAAAGTGGTTCATTTCAGTAGGTAATGTATCGCCACCACCTTCAGGGATGTGGCATTCACACATCGCACATGTACCGCCTCCGCCACAAGCAGATGGCAAGAAAATACCTTCTTCAGAGAGTACGTTTAACAAAGACGAACCCGGTTTCGCCGTAATTTGTTTTCCTCCATTCAAGGTCAACACCACATCTTCATCAGAAACTAATTGTGACTTGGCGAACAATAGACCACCCGCCAAAATCAATAAAACTAACAAAAAGACTGCGATACTCGCAATGAGGAAAACTGGATCAAATGCTAAAAAAATCATCGTTTAATTTTTTGCTCTTTAATTACTATAATTTAATTCCCATTAAGCCCATAAAGGCTAGGCCCATTAGACCCGTAATGATGAACGCCATACCCAAACCTCTTAAAGGAGCAGGAACAGCTGAATATTTAATTTTCTCACGAATGGCTGCCAACGCAACAATGGCCAAAAAGAAACCAAAACCACTTCCGATACCAAAAACCGTGCTTTCCGCTAAGCTATATTCTTTCGCGATCATAAATAAAGTACCACCCAAAATAGCACAGTTTACTGTAATCAATGGAAGAAAGATTCCTAAAGACATATACAAGGCCGGAGAAAACTTTTCAATCACCATTTCCACCAACTGTACCATCGCGGCAATCACTCCGATATAAATAATTAGGCCCAAAAACTCGAAACTTTGGTCAGCTAAGGCAGGACTAATCCATGACAACGCGCCTTCGACTAGCAATGTTTCGCGAATAATCCAGTTAACCGGCGCGGTAATAGCTAATACAAATATTACTGCTGCTCCTAAACCTACAGCTGTTTTTATGGTCTTCGATACAGCAAGGTAAGAACACATCCCTAAAAAGTAAATAAGAACCATGTTCTCTACGAATGCCGCTTTTACAAATATGTTTATTAAATCACTCATATTATTTCAATTAATTATAAGGGTGAAAATTATTAGGATATATCAATTAACTCAGCATTTCGACTTCGTTGAATCCAAATCAAAATACCTAAAATGAAAATAGATGAAATAGGCAGAACCATTAAACCATTATGGAAAAAGTCATTAAAGAATCCGTGCTTTAAGAAATCAATACCATGTCGAGCCTCTTCTCCGAAAAAAGTAAAGCCTAACAAGGCCCCCGTACCAAACAACTCACGAATAAATCCAACAATCACTAAAATAAGTCCGTAACCTATTCCATTACCCACACCATCCAAGAACGAATCCACAGGCTTGTTTCCAATAGCAAAAGCTTCCAAACGCCCCATGATTATACAATTGGTGATAATTAGTCCCACATAAACGGATAATTCCTTACTCAAATCGAACAAGAATGCTTTCAAGGAGATACTTACGAGCGTAACCAAAAAGGCAATAACAACCAGCTGAACGATCATACGAATACGACTAGGAATGTAATTTCTCAGCAAGGAAATTGTCAGGTTAGAAAATGCAGTAACAAAAGTTACGGCAACAGCCATTACCAAGGCATTTTTCAAAGATCCTGAAACTGCTAAGGCCGAGCATACGCCAAGCACCTGCACCGTTATTGGGTTATTATCATCTAACGGATCGGTTAATAATTTCTTTGTGTTCACTTCACTCATGATACTTTTAGTTTGCTGAACTGATATAATTAATATAATTGTCTTTCGTTTTTCTGATCATATCATTGATACCATCAGTAGTAATTGTTGCACCAGCGAGTCCATCAACGCCTTTACCACCGCTAGGTAATTTACCTGATTTATACACAACAAAATCGTAGTTTCCATTAACATCAAATAAACTTTGACCATAGAACTGCTCTCTAAACTTATTTTTCACCATTTCAGCACCCAAACCGGGAGTTTCACCAACATGGTCGAAAGCTACCCCCTTAATTGTTTGCTGATTAGCTTCTAAAGCAAGAAAACCATTGATTTCATCCCAAAGACCATTTCCAATCATCTGATAAACAAAGACTTTCCCTTCATTATCGTCATAAATGTAAACCGGATAAAGCTTATCTTCTTTGGCCTTATTATTATCTTTCATTTCTTTTCTGAAATCATACTTTACAGGGATTGTTTCCTCAACCACTTCACCAGCGTAATTAATCAAAACACCAGTTACTTTCCCTTGATATTCCGCATTGACGAATTCCTTCGTAAGCACTTCATTTTCCTGATCTTCAGAAAGTGATAAAATTGCCTTCATAATCTTTTTTCGACGATCTAACTCCTGATTGTCATTAATTCGATCCTCTAAAGAACTAGAGATGAATGCTAAAGCACCACCTACAATGATTACCATTACGGCTAGGAATCCTAAGGTATATCCGTTTGAATTTGTGTTAAACTTTGACACGACGCAACCTCCTTTTAATATTTTGTTGTAATACTACATGATCAATTAATGGGGCAAATACATTCAATAAAAGTATCGCCAACATCCATCCCTCTGGATAAGCAGGGTTCAATACTCGAATAATAATCCCCACCACACCAATTAAGAAACCATAAACCCATTTACCGGTGCTTGTTCCCGATGCAGTTACTGGATCGGTAGCCATGAATGCCATGGCAAAGAATACACTACCCATAAGAAATTGATAATACCAAGGAACACTAATAAACGGATTAGTTAACTCCGCGCCGTATTGCACACTAATGATGTTTAACACAATCGACATAAAAGCAGCTCCCAGAACCATTGACAACATGATTCTCCAGCTGCCAATTCTTGTTACCGCAAGAAACAAAGCACCCAAAATAATAGCGATTTTACTTCCTTCACCTACTGAGCCAGGAACATTCCCAAGTAATAAATTACTTACAGAATACGGTTGGTAAGTCTGATCAGCTATACTTACGGTGTATGCCTGTACATTTTCCCAACCACCCTTGGCGGCTAAAGATAAAGGTGTGGCACCCGTATAACCATCTACAGCAACTGCAGCCGCATTCATACTAAAGAAATCATTGCTCCCGAATAAAGAAGCGATTCCGCTAAACCCTTGATGTAACCAAGAGTAATCAGGCGAAACCCATATCTCATCACCCGAAATCTCAGCTGGGAAAGCGAAAAATACAAACACACGAGCAATAAGCGCCACGTTGAAAATATTCATACCTGTTCCACCAAAAGCTTCTTTAGCTATCACCACTGAAAAAGCTGTAGCCAAAGCTACAATCCATAAAGGAATAGCTGGTGGCATAACCAAAGGAATTAAAAAAGCTGAAACTAAAAATCCTTCCTCAATAGCATGTCCTTTCTTGGTAGCGAAAATAAACTCGATTCCTAAACCAACAACATGAACCACAATTAGCATAGGTAAATATTGCAGCACGCCATAAAGCAATTTCTCCCAAAATCCCGCAAAGAAATCAGGGAACAAGCCCAAAGCGAAGTAATGTTGGTGACCAATATTGTACATACCTATAATAAAGGCTAATTGCATAGCCAATACTACATGAATCATGGTACGCTTCAAATCCATACCATCCTTAATGTGCGTACCTGATTTGGTAACATGCGCTGGAACATACAAGAAGGTGTCAAAACCATCCCATAAGGTATGTAAGAATGGACTGTCTTTCTTGTCCGGTTCTATTTTGTCCATGAAATTTCGAATAAACTTCATTTGCTATCTACTTTAAATTAAAAGATTATACTATTTATTAATTCTGAGATCGGATGTAATCTAATCCCTCTCTCAATATATGCTGAAGGGGTTGTTTCGATGTGCAGACAAATTCAGCTAAGGCAACATCCTCTTCTATCAACTCATAAATGCCTAAGCCCTCCATTTCTTCGAAATCATTCTTGATAATTGATTTCATTAAATGTTGTGGATAAACATCCATCGGAAGCACTTCTTCATACTGACCTGTTACCACAAATGCACGCTGCTCTCCGTGCGTATTCGTATTCGCGTCGAAACTTGCTAAATCCATCATGCGCCATGGGAAAGTAGGCGAAAGACTCGGACGCGCATAGGACGGAATTAACCAGCCAAACATTTCGTGATGATCACCTTCTTCAAGTACACTTACCAAATTATGATACACACCCAGGAACCCATCTTTTTGAATTTGCTCACCGGCGAGGACATTTCCTGAAACAACTCTCACATTATCGTCTATAAGATTACCTTCAATCAAGTCACTAATATTAGCACCCGCAGTCAATTTAACATAGTGAGGATTTTTAAGCACAGAACCAGCTACCGCAACAATCTTTTCTGGAGCATAAACTCCCTCGTTAAACAATCGTCCAATAGTCGCTAAATCTTCTATCTTGATTGTCCAAACTACATCGCCTTTAGAAATTGGGCTAACATGATGAATTTGAACCCCTATATTACCCGCTGGATGAGGACCTTGAAAGCCAATGACTTCAGCACCTACTAGCGTGTCTACTGCAGTTACTTTTGAGGAATTTTTATCCAAGTGCAAAACGACTTTATCCGACAATACATTCAGCACATCAATCCCTACCTGTACGTGACGCATATCCAAGTGCTTCAAGATAAACCCATAATCTACTGCCAAAGGAGAAGTATCCGACGCAGAAATATGAATACTTGTTGGACGTATTGCAGGATTGGCTACCACGCCAAATGGTCGTTCAACGAACAAAGTCCAAGCGCCACTTTCCATTAATTGCTTGCGCACAGCCTCCTCTCCCATACTTGACGGTTGACCGGCTTTAAATTTAGCAGAATTAAACTTACCATCTGATGCGATAACGATCTCAGTAATCGCTCTTTTCGCTCCACGACGAATCTCGATTAATTCACCACTCACTGGCGAAGTAAATAAAACACCCTCAAAACCTTTATCGTAAAAAATGGCATCCCCTGCCTTGAGCTTAGCACCTTCTTTAACCATCATCTTTGGTATGGGCTTTAAACCAATAAAGTCAGTTGGTTTAACAGCGTAGGTGCTTGCGGTATAATCCTTGAGCATTTTTTTGGCTTTGCCATTCAACTTGATGTCAAAACCTCTATTTAGCTTAACTATTTTTTTTTTTGCCTCAGCTGTTAATCTACTTCCTAGAATCAATTCTTTAAGAGATGGAACCAAACCAAAACGTGCAGCACGCTCATCACCTAATAATTTTTCAGCTGCTAATTTGATAATCTTATCGCCTAGAATTGCTGCCAGAAAAACAACAAGCAACATCACACAAGTAAATAGTAAAAGAACTAAAGAGTTGGCAGTTATAGGCGCTGCATTGGGATCCTGCGCGAAAGCAGCAGACGCACAAACCGCAAACAAAATAGTAAGAAGAGATTCTTTTGATAAACGTATTGATTTCATAAGATCAAGTTTGGCTTTGATAAACTGTTAATTAGCCTGTTTAAAAACGATGCAAAGTTACTACAAAGAAATTTATTTCAATAGATTGATTATTCTTTTTTAATTCATTTATCCACATCGTGCAAAAAACGTCCAATATGATTTCAGTTTTCCCTTTTTTTTTAAGGAACTTGCATAAATTCAATGATTTACTTTGATAATTATGAACGATAAAACCAAAGAACTCGAAAAATATAAATGGAATTATATGAATGAAATCCGAAAGGAGCTGAAAATTGGTTCATTGATACTGGCCCAACCGTTCTTACATGATGATGTATTCAAGCGCGCAGTATGTTTATTGTGTGCTCATTCGAGAAAAGAAGGTTCTTTCGGTTTTATCCTAAATAAACCCACCGAGTTTCAAGTAGGTGATTTTATCGAAGAACTAGATTCTTTCGAACTTCCAGTGTATTTTGGAGGACCTGTCGCAACTGATTCATTGTATTTTCTCCACGATAATAGTTTGAATATTGAGGATGCGCAAGAAGTTCTACCGGGAGTATTTTGGGGTGGCGATTTCCAGCAAATGATAGCTAAACTGAGCACAGCCGATTTAAGTCTTCATTCGACAAAATTCATCTTGGGTTATTCGGGTTGGGATCCAGGGCAATTACGTAAGGAAATTATTGAAAATTCGTGGATAGTTACTCCGGGAAACGAACACACAATTTTTGAAGATAGCGATCGATTGTGGAAAGATACCATGGAGGCTATGGGCGAAGTATATAATCACATGGCCAATTTGCCTGAAAGACCAGAATTGAATTAGCTGATTAATTGACTAGAGATATAGTAAATTAGAAGCATAATGATTGAGCATACTAGTTAACTAGTCAACCCAAAAGAAATTATGAAAGGAAGAAAACGATTAATGATTCCTGGTCCGATTGAATTCGAGCCAGCCTTAAGTAAACAAAATGATTCTTTAGAAACGGGTGCCATTGTTTCGAGGTGCCTACAACGTGTAAATAGTAAAACGGTATGAGTAAGTTAAAAACAATTTCATACTACGTATTTGGCTTATTGTATTGCATAGCAGGAATTCTACATTTTGTTATGCCCGAGTTCTATTTGCAAATCATGCCACCTGATCTCCCTTTTCATCTAGAACTAGTTTACTTGAGCGGAGTAGCAGAAATCGTATTAGGAATTGGATTAGTTTTTAAAGTAAGTCGCCAATGGGCTTCATACGGAATCATTGCCTTGTTGATAGCCGTTTTTCCGGCCAATTGGTACTTAGCATTCAATGAAACTCCGCAAGAGGCAATTGGAACTTCTCAAATAGTTGCGCTTTGGTTTCGCTTCCCAATTCAGGTATTATTGATAGGCATAGCTTGGTGGCAAAGTAAAGTAGAATAGAATATAAGAATATACTTTTACTCAAACAGATCCAATAGACCAGAAATTTCATCTACCGCTTTTTCGCTGTTTTTTGCCAAGTGATAATACTTTAAATAGTAAAGCATTTCCTTAATCACATTTTTAGTTGAAGCCGGATTCAAAAAGCTTTCTTTTTCTTCCACCTGCATGGACTTTAAATACTCTTTTATTTCTCTTAACTGAAATGGCACCCCCTTATTGGCCGGATTCATATAGAAAATCGTCTCTCGAGCATTGTTCATATCATAATCAAAAACAAAATTCTTTTGATAAGCCAAAACAAAATGTCGATATAGATTTACGCCGTATACAGGCAACTCCAATTGTTGCGCAAGAATAATATAAATTACACCAAGCGATATAGCATTACCTCTTTTCGTTTCTAACACGTGATTGATACAAAAATCTTTACTATCCGCTT